>Ga0105247_10000032_pt1 | contig 185415 bp, 139 predicted proteins | sample KBSS24metaG_FD_81519 | JGI IMG/M metagenome (GOLD analysis project Ga0105247, IMG submission 81519) | Switchgrass rhizosphere microbial communities from Kellogg Biological Station, Michigan, USA - KBS S2-4 metaG | ecosystem: Host-associated > Plants > Roots > Rhizosphere > Soil | place... | reverse complement strand
CTTGTACCTGGAGCTCGGCCTGAAACTGATCTTCAGGCCGTCGCCGGCGATCCTGCGCGTCGAGGCGCGGCCGAAGCCAAAACATGTTGGCGTAAGGTACGTGTCCGAGGGGGGACTTGAACCCCCACGCCCGATAAAGGGCACTAGCACCTCAAGCTAGCGCGTCTGCCATTCCGCCACCCGGACAGGTGGTGCCGGGGTGTCTCACCCGCGCACGACTGCGATGTTACACGGTCGGACGGGGTGCTTGTCGCTACCCCCGGCCACCGGCAGATCAAGGCCAGGACGGCGGTTCCTGTGGTGCTTGGCGCTGTAGGCCCTGCGGGTAGGACGCCCGGGTCGGGGGTGTCGGATGGGAGGGGACACATGAAGGCGCGGATCCACGTCGCCACGCTCGGGGTGAGCGATCTTGAGCGGTCGCTGGCGTTCTACCGCGATGGTCTGGGGCTGGCCTCGACGGGGATCGTCGGAACGGAGTTTCCCGGCAGTGAGACGGATCCGGTGGGCACGGCGGCGATGTTCACCCTGGACTGGGTCTGGCCGTCGGGGTCGAGAAGCTGTCGGGCGCTGGGCTGCTTGCCGGCGGCGAGCGGGCCGAGATGGGCGAGCGCTGGAAGCCCGCGGGTCGCGTGGGCGCGGTGGCGGCGTTGGACGGGCGGGTCGGGACGGACACGATGCCCGGGGTGTTCGCGCAGATCGGGATGGAGTACGGCCATCGTTACGGGGGGACGAGCTTCGAGCTGTTCGCGCGGATCGCGGAGAAGAACCACGCGCATTCCACGCTGAACCCGCTGGCGACCTATCAGAAGCGGTTCACCGTGGAACAGATCATGAACGACGTCATGATTGCCCATCCGAACACGCGGTCGATGTGCTCGGCGAACTGTGACGGGGCGGCGGCGGCAGTCGTCGTCTCGGAGCGCAGGCTGCGTACGTTGTCGCTGGAGCAGCGGCGCCGGGCGGTGAAGATCAGCGCTTCGGTGCTCACGAGTGACCCGTGGTCGGAGTCCTGCCAGGTACTGGCGGACGTCAACACGCGCTGACCCGGGCGGCGGCGGACCAGGCGTACGAGCAGGCCGGGGGCGGCCCGGACGACCTGGACCTGGTGGAGCTGCACGACTGTTTCGTCACGGCGGAGCTGGTGCACTACGACAACCTGCGACTGTGCGAGCCGGGCGGCGCGGTGGACTTCTTCGACTCCGGTGCGACCTGGCGGGACGGCAGGAAGCTGGTCAACGTCTCCGGCGGCCTGGAGTCCAAGGGCCACCCGGTGTCCGCGACCGGGATCGCGAACATCTGGGAGGTCGCTCATCACCTGCGCGGCGAGGCCGGCGACCGCCGGATCGAGGGCGCCCGGATGGGTCTGGCCCACGTCATCAGCATCGGTAACGCCTGCGGCGTGCACATTCTGGAAAAGGCCGCCGTCTGATCGCGAGCCAGCGCGGGCCGCCACTCCGGAAATCGAGAAATCCTTCGACCCCGAGAATTCGCCGGAGGGCACAGATTCTCGCCGTCTGCAACTCCGGGAGAGGGCATACAAACCGTCCGACTGCAAGGATCGTGACGAGAGACTCCAAGCTTGACGGCGCCGTGAAGTATGCTTAGGTTTCGGTCGTCGAGGTCCTCGTCGATTGATAGTCGAAGGTGTTCATGGCCACGCCTCCGGTGCTGCCTGAGTCCAGGCGGCAGTTGATTCTTGCCGTTCTTATGCTGTCCTCGCTGCTGATCTGGCTGGACAATACAGTCCTGAGTACCGCGCTGGAGACGCTTGCGGACCCGGTTCGTGGACTGGGGGCTGATCCAGGTCAGCTGCAGTGGGCGACCGGTTCGTACACCCTGGCCTTCGCCACCCTGATGTTCACCGCGGGCGCGCTGGGGGATCGCCTTGGTCACCGGACGGTGTTCTCCGGTGGTCTGGTCATCTTCGCGGTTTCCTCGCTGTGGGCAGCGTACGCAGGCAGTGCGGGGCAGCTGATCGCGGCCCGAGCCGCGATGGGGGTGGGCAGTGCGCTGATCACGCCCGCCAATCTGGCCATCCTCATGTGGACCTTTGCCGGACCCGCCCGGGCTGCCGCGATCAGCATCTTCTCGGCGTCGGCCGGCATCGGAATGGCTGCTGGCCCGGTGCTGGCAGGATTCCTGCTCGACCACTTCTGGTGGGGCTCGGTCTTCCTGGTCAACGTCCCGGTCACGGTACTGGCATTGGTCGGGCTCGCCATGCTGGTTCCGAACTTCCGCAGCCCCACCCCACGGCCGCTGGACCCCGCTGGAATGCTGCTGTCGATCGGTGGGCTCGTGGCGTTGGCCTACGGGCTGATCCGGGCGGGGCAGGTGGCGGTGTGGAACCGCACCGATGTCCGGGGGCCGATCGTGGTCGGTCTGGTCCTGCTGGCTGTCTTCGTACTCGTTGAACTGCGCGCCAGGGTGCCCAGCTTTGATCCGCGACTGCTCGCGCGACGCACGTTCGGTGGCGGCAGTGCGGCGCTCGGACTGCTGCTCGCCGGTGTGGCCGCCATCGTCTTCTATAACGCGTTCTACCTACAGGGCGCGCGCGGGTTCTCGCCGATGAAGGCGGGCCTGGCCACTCTCCCGACCGCGCTCGGCGCACTCGCGGGAGCGCCCCTTGCCCCGCGGCTGGTCCGCCGCCTGTCGCTGCGCCTTGTCGCCGCGCCAGCGTTCGTCCTGGCCGCGCTGACGATGGGCGCTTACGGGTTCCTCGGGCTGCACACTCGACTCGGCTGGATCGAGATCCTGCTGTTGATACAGGGTCTCTCGATCGCCATGGTGATCGGCCCGGTTACCGCCGCACTGATCGGCAACCTGCCGTTGGAGCAGGCCGGTGCAGGATCGGCTGTCACCAACACCGTGCGACAGACCGGCAGCGTCATCGGAATCGCAGTAGGCGGCACGATCATGTCGATCACGTACCGACGTGCGATCGAACCCTCGCTGAACGGTGTACCCGGCCCGGTGCAGGATCAGGCCCGCGTTTCCCCCGAACAGGCCCGCCACGCCGCCACCGCTGTTCACCGGCCCACCCTCGCGCAGGCTGCCGACAGTGCGTTCATCCATGCTATGCACGTCGGCGCGGGCTGGATCGCGGCGATCGCACTGCTCGGAGCGGCTGTGCTGTTCACAACCCTGCCTGCTGGCAGCGGGAAGAAGGATCCGACACCGGAGCCGGACGATGACGAGGCCCGCCGCACCGACGTCAGGGCCGCCCGGGAGCCACCCAGTGTGTTGGATCCGAATGGATAACGCCGGTACCTGCGGCAGGGGGGAGGGCGTGGAGCGACCGGTGGATCAGCCGGCCGTGGGGAGACTGGACAGCCCGCTGCGGTCGACCTCCACCCCTCCTACGACCTGGTCTTCAGGATCCGCTGAGCACGCGGAACGCCGACCTACCCGCTCTGGGCGGCATCGCGCCACCAAACGGCGCGACACCGTCGCCGTCGGCCTGCTCGGCCCAGGGCCAGGCCTCGACTGGACGGCGACACGAGGATGCCCACCCTCATCCGACGCACATCATCCGACGCACATCATCCGACGCACATCATCCGGCGCTCATCCTGCGGCACGCATTGCCGAAACCGCCGAGGCGATGCCGGGGCGCCTTCGCCCGCGAGATGATGTGTGAACGGAAGGGAATGCGCAACAATGTGATGCGCGCGATATGTCATCCCCGAGCGGATGCGGATTCCTGCCTGCTGGTCCCCGGCGGCGGAGATGGCGCCAGGCCAGTCGGCGGCGCGGCCGGTGGGGTCCGGCGGGCAGCGCGGCAGCGGTCGGGAGTCAGTCCCGACTAGGGCTCGGTGACGGCGGTCCACCGACGGCCGTGGGAGACGGCGGCACCCCGGTCCTGCAGTCGACGCAGGGCAGCCCGCACCTCGGTGGAAGAAAGGCCCAGCATGTGCGCCAGAACACGGGCGCGAAGAGGCTGGTTCGCGCAGGCGAGAGCGGCCCGCACACGGGCCCCGGTCCAGTCCAGCTGGGCCGCCTTCTCGGTGCGGCGCCGAACGTCCTGGCGGGGCAACTCGAAGCCTAAGCCGTCTGCCGACGGCCCTGTCATGGTGACGGGAGCCACAGAATGCATCAGGTCACTCCAGGTGCTTGTTGGTGTCTACCACAATGCACCATCCCGGCCGCTTTTTCTCTGCGATATGCGTCGCTTTACTGTCAGTGGTGCTAATCCTTCGGGTGTGCCCGATGGTGGGTACTGGAGGGGCTGGACTGTCTTCGTCGGGTGTGCGTGAGCCGGCGGACGAGGGCGCGCAGCCGTGGGTTGGCCGCCGCGGGGGAGGTCGGCGTGGGTCTGTCGTCCGCCAGATCACGGCCGGGTGTGACGAGGGCCACCGGAAAGGAACGCCCGCCGTCTCGACGCCCCTCCGGCGACTCTTTCCCACGTACCCGGAACAGGTGAGTAACCGGCTTGGTTGCCGAACGTGGGCGGGCTGGTGCGCAGGTATGGCTCCTGTGCGTCAGTCCGGACATCGGAGCTACCGGATGGAGAACTTCATGCCAACAATCGACCTGGGTGCGGTGGGTGTGGTGCTCAGCCCCGCGTCGAACGGACTCGCCGCCGCCGCCCGCGAGGTGGAGGCGCTGGGCTATTCGGCGCTGTGGCTGACCGGCGGCCCGCTACAGAGCCTCGACCAGGTGCGGGAGGTCGTCGAGGCCACGAGCCGGATCCGGGTCGCCACCGGCATCCTGGCCGTCGACCGCTTCCCGGCCGCCGATGCCACCGCGTTGTACTCCGACCTGGAGGCGTCCCATCCCGGGCGGTTCGTCGTCGGCCTCGGCGGCGCGCACGGTCCACGGCCGCTGCGGACGCTGGCCGAGTACGTCGACGCGCTCGGTGACGCTGTTCCGCCGACGGCGCGGGTGTTCGCCGCCCTTGGCCCGAAGATGCTCGCCTTCGCCCGTGAGCACGGCTCAGCCGCCTATCCCGGCCTGGTCATCCCGGGCTACACGAAGCAGGCCCGCGCGGCCCTCGGCGACGACACGACGCTGGCCGTCAGCCAGCTCGCCGTCCTGGACACAGACCCGGGCCGAGCCCGGGCGGCCGCCCGCGGCCCGGTGGGCTTCCTCGGGTCCCTGCCCGCGTACCAGGCGAGCTTCCGCCGCATGGGCTTCACCGAGGAGGAGATCACCACGCTGGCTGACCGGCTCGTGGACGAGCTGGTTCCGCACGGGGACGTCGCCACGATCGCCGCCGCCGTGGCCGCCCAGTCCGCAGCCGGCGCCGACCATGTCGCCGTCAGTCTCGTCGCCGAGGGCGCGGACGTCCCGCTCGACTCCCTGCGCGCGCTGGCGAAGGCACTGCTGGACTGACCGGCGGGGGGCGGGCTTAACGGTTCCCGGTAGTGGATCGGCGTTGGTCGGCGCGGCTGGTCGCTCTCGGCTACCAGGACGTGCGGGTTCTGCGCGGGTGCGTGCGTGCCTACGCCGCCGCGGGCCACGAGCTGATCACCGGGCTGAATTCGCTGAGCAAGGCGCTCGGCGAGTTCGTGGAGCGCCGCCAGCACACGCCCCGCATCACCGTCGAGCAGCTGCGCGACAAGGAGCAGGCGGGGGAGGACCTTGTCGTCCTCGACACCCGACCGCTGCCCGAGTACCGCCACATCGCCATCCCGGGCGGCCGCCCCGCCCCGGCGTGGCTGTTCGCCGGCTTCGAACCGGTGCGGGGCGCGGCCGGGCTGATCGCCGAACCCTCGCCTCAGGCGCTGGAGCGCGCCACCGAGGCCGCGGCGGGAATCCGGCGCCTCGGGATCGGTGTCCTGGACCGCGTCGGCTGGACCGTCTGCTCGCGTCGGCCGAAGAGCGCACCGTGTACCTCTTCGACATCCGGACTCCCGAGGAGTTCGCCGCCGCGCACCTGCCGGGGGCTTCCTCGGCTCCCGGCGCCAACTTGTGCAGGCGACGGATCTGTACGTCGGCACCCGGTACCCGCGGGTCGTCCTCGCCGACTCGCCGGACCTGGTCCGGTCGTCCATCATCGCGTCCTGGCTGCGCCAGCTCGGCCTGGACGACGTCGCGGTCCTGCCGACCACGGCCGACGACCGCACCGAGTGAGGATCCGGCCCCGCCGCCGATCCTGCCGCCGGCCGTCCCGTCGCCACGATCACGGCGGCCGAGCTCGCCGCACGCCTGGGCGCGGGGGAGGCGATCACCGTGATCGATCTGCAGGCGCCGACTCCGCCGTTCGAGACCCGACACCACGTCACAGGTTCGCTGGTGATGCGGCGCTCCACGCTGCTGCGTGACCCGTCCCTGCTGGGGCCGGCGCTGGCCCGCGGGCCCGTGGTGCTGGTCGACGCCGACGGCCGGCTCGCCCGCCTGGCCGCGAGTGAGCTCGCCGACGAGGTCGCCGCGCCGAACCCCAACCACAACGCCGAGGGCAACGCCAACGCCGGCGTGAACGTCCCCGGTGCCGTGCTCGGTCCTCTCCTCGCCCTGGACGGCGGGGTGCGGGGCTGGGTGGCGGCCGGGTACGAGACCGGAACCGGCGCCGACCAGACGCCCCTGACCAGCGCCGACGCGCTGGCACCGGAGCCGGACCTCGACACCCGCAACACGATAGTGGCTTCAGGTGCTCACCGGTGCCGGGCGCGGCGGGGCGGTCGGGTGGGAGGAGTCGGCGGAGGCCCAGAGTTCGGCATAGCGGCCGCCGAGGGCGATCAGCTCGTCATGCGAGCCGTCCTCGGCGATCCTGCCGTTGTCGACGACGAGGATGCGGTGCGCAGCCTTCGCGGTGTGCAGGCGGTGCGCGATCAGCAGGGTCGTGCGCCCGCTGGCGACCAGGCCCATCGCCTGCTGGACACGAGCCTCGGTGGCGAGGTCGAGGTTGGCCGTCGCCTCGTCGAGCAGCAGGATCGCCGGGTCGACGAGCAGCGCCCGGGCCAGGCTGAGCAGTTGGCGCTGCCCCGCTGACAGCGAGCGCCCCTGCTCGGAGACCGGCGTCAGGTAGCCGCGCGGCAGGGCTGCGACGAACGCGTGCGCGCCCACGGCCCGTGCGGCCCGCTCCACCTCGAGGTCACTGGCCTCCGGTCGGCCGTAGGCGATGGTGGAGCGGATCGTGCCGGAGAACAGGAACGGCTCCTGCGGGACGAAGCCCAGCTGGTGGCGGTAGGCCGCCAGGTCGAGGTCGGGCAGAGGGACGCCGTCGACGCGGACGGTGCCCCGGGCGGCGTCGTGGAAGCGGGCGACCAGCTTGACCAGCGTCGACTTCCCCGCACCGGTGGTCCCGACCAGTGCCACGACCTGGCCGGCCGGGATGGACAGGCTCACGTCGTCCAGGGCGATCAGGCCGGTGCCCTCGTAGGCGAAGGTGACGTGCTCCAGGGTGATCTCGCCGCGCAGCCGGCCGGGTACCACGGGGCGGGCGGCCTGGGGCGTGTCGGTACCGGTCCGGAGCAGCTCGCTGAGCTGGCCCGCGGCGACGTTCGCCTGCAGCCACTGGTCGAAGACGGTGGACAGTTGCTGGATGGGGGTGAAGAACTGGTCGAGGTACAGCAGGAACGCGATCAGCAGCCCGGCGCTCAGTGAGCCGTCGGCCACCCGGTGTGCTCCGACCACCAGGGCGATCGCCTTCGCGACGATGCTGAGCAACTGCAGGAACGGGAAGTAGCGGGCCTGGTACTCGGCAGCCCGACATCGGGCCTGGCAGTAGGACTGGGCGAGTCGGGCGAACCGGGCCTCGTTCGCCGGCTGCTGGCCGTAGGCCTGGCTGACCACGACGCCGGACAGGCTCTCCTGCATGTCGGCGTAGAGCACCGAGATCCGTGCGCGGGCCAGCAGGTAGGTGCGGCTCGACGCCCGCTGGAACCACCACGTCGAGGCGACCAGCGGCACCAACACCATCGACACGGCCAGCGCCAGCGACGGGCTGAAGACGGCCAGTGCCACGGTGATGCCCGCCATCCCCACCAGGCTGACCATCGCGTTGAGCAGGCCCTGCTGCAGCAGCAGGGCGAACGCCTCGATGTCGGAGGTCATCCTAGTCATGATCGTGCCGGCCTGGTTGCGCTCGTAGAAGCTCAGCGACAGCCGCTGCAGGTGCGCGAAGGTCCGCACCCGCAGGCCGAAGAGCATCCGCTCGGCGGTGTGCTGCGAGCGGTAGGTCATCGCCCGCGCGTTGGTCCAGACGATCACCTGGACCGCCAGCAGCGCCGCGCAGACGGCCGCGAGCACCCGCGCGGACCCCCGCGAGACCCCGTGGTCGACGCCGAACCGGATCAGGGCCGGGACACCCACGCCTGCGGCGGCGTCCACGACCACCAGCGCCGCGACCAGCAGCAACGGCAGCCGGAACCGGCGGAACTCGCTGCCGAGGGAGAAGCCGTCCTGGGGTGCCATCGCCTCGGCCAGGTCGATGTCGGGCTCACCGGCAAGCTCCGGCAGCGTCGCCACGGCGGCGAGCAGCTCCCGCGACTGGGTCGCGAGCCCCGCCAGCCGTGCGGTGTCGCCGCCGGGGCCGGCGCCCGGCCCCCCGACCGCTGCCACGGCCTCACTGCCGTAGCTGCTGACCTTCGGCGCGCCGGCCCGGTCGGCGTCCTGCGGCCACGCCGCCGGGTCGATCGCGTCCACCGGGTCGGTCCCCCCAGCCGCGGCGATCGCGTCGGGGTCTGCCGCCGCGGATGGCCTGGCGTCCGGGTCCGGGCCGGTGAGCAGCTCGCGGAACAGCGCGGAACGCGCCAGCAGTTCGTCGGTCGTGCCCTCGTCGACGATGCGTCCGCCGTCCAGAACGACGACGCGGTCGGCGAGCGCCAGCGTCGAGAACCGTTTGGCGACCAGCACGGTGGTGCGGGTGCCGAGGACCTCGGTCAGGGAGTCGTGAATGGCGTGCTCGGTGCGGGCGTCGATGGCCGAGGTGGCGTCGTCGAGGACGAGTACCCGCGGGCCGGCGAGCACGGCCCGGGCCAGGGCGATGCGCTGGCGCTGGCCACCCGACAGTGTGAAGCCGCGTTCGCCGGCCACGGTGTCGTAGCCGCCCGGCAGCCCGGCGATGAACCCGTGCGCGTGCGCGGTGACGGCGGCGTGCTCGACCTCGTCGTCGCTGGCTTCCGGGCGGCCGAAGGCGATGTTGTCGCGGATCGTGCCGGAGAACAGGAAACCCTCCTCGGGCACGATCCCGACCGACGCGCGCAGCGACGCGAGGCTGTAGCCGCGGATGTCGCGGCCGTCCACCCGGACCGTGCCGTGGGTCGGGTCGTAGAAGCGGACCAGCAGCTGGGCCAGCGTCGACGTACCCGATCCGGACGCGCCGACTATCGCGATCCGCTCGCCCGCCGCCACCCGCAGGCTGATCTCGCGCAGGACCGGCGTCCCGTCGGGGTAGGCGAAGTCGACGTGATCGAGTTCGAGCAGGCCCGCCGCGTCCTGCAGTGTCACGGCGTCCGGCGCCTCCACGACGGCGGACCTCGTGGCGAGCAGCTCGACGATCCGTGCCGCGCCGGCCCGGGCCTGCTGGCTGGTTGCCAGCATGCTCGACAGGAATCGCACCGGAGTGACCAGCTGCAGGACGTAGCTGGAGAAGGCGAGAAGGACGCCGAGCGAGGCATGGCCGCGCAGCACCAGCCACCCGCCGAGGGCGAGGACGGCGACCTGCGTCAGGCCGGGAATGGTCTCGAGCGTCGCACTGAAGAACGCGGTGATCCGTGCGGTGCGCAGCCGGGACTGGAACAGCGTCCGGGCGGCGCGGCCCAGTTCCGCCTGTTCCTGCGCGTCCTGCCCGAACGCCTTGACGACGCGTACGCCGGTGACCGCCTCCTCGACGACACCCGCGACCGCGCCCTTGTAGTGCTGGTCGATCCAACTGGCCGGAAAGGACCGGGTGCGAAAGCGGACCGCGAGGGCGAAGAACACCGGGACGGAGACCGCCATCACCAGCGCGAGCAGCGGCGAGAGAACGACCATCACCACGATGGCGACCGTCAGCAGGGTCACGCTGCCGAAGGCGATGCCCAGCTGCTGCAGGAACATCTGGATGAGCGTGAGGTCGGACGTCGCGCGGGACATCACATCGCCGGAACGAAACTGCCCGCGGCCGGTCGCGTCGAGGTACTGCAGGTGGTGGTGGACGCGGATCTGCAGGTCACGCTGGCTGCGCACGGCCGCCGTGAAGCCGACGGAACGGCGCAGGTAGTTGCCGAGATAGCTCACCGCGCCGGCCACGAGCAACAGTGTGATCCACAGTGCGAGTGAGCGATCGTGGTGCAGGATCGCGTCATCCAGAATGATCTGCTGGATCAGGGGCAGCAGGGCCAGCGTGGCCTGGGCGGTGATCGCGAGGGCGATCGCCAGCCGTATCGAGCGCAGGTTCTTGCCCAGCAGTGGAGCCAGCAGGCGCAGAGCGCCCTGGCGCGACGTACTCACGTTCACCCTCCCGAAGGGGTTGCCTGTCGGTCGGCGCGCGCATGGTCGGACGGGCGCCCACTCGCATCCGGTCGGGCGCCCGTCTCGACGGACGTTTCTGATCGCTTCGGGCGGCATGGTGCGCCGCCGTGTCCTCACCGCCGTTTCTCGCCGCGCATGCGCGGAGGCTCGGCCGACCCCCGTCCGACAGTAGCCGAGGCGGGTGCGTTGTCTGCCAAGTTCGCCTACCGCAAACCTGTAGCGGGCGCGACCCCGGCGGGCAGCGCCCGGCCGTAGACGGCGCTCAGGCGGTGCACGAGCGGCGCGGCGAAGGCGGGGATGCCCAGGTTGTAGGACGCGACGGCGATCTGGCCGGAGAGCTGGTCGCGGGTGGCCGCCAGCGCGCTCATCGCGTCGTCGACGGCGGCGAGGACCACGCGGGCGTGCTCGACGAGGACGCGGCCGCTGCGGGTGAGCCCCAGGGTTCGCCCGTCCCGGCGGAACAGGATGGCGCCGGTCTCCTGCTCCAGCACCCGCAGCTGCTGGGAGACGGCGGAACTGGTGATGTTGCGCCGCTCGGCGACGGCGGCGACCGTGCCGAGGTCGTCAAGATCGCGGAGCAACATCATGCGGCGCAGGTCGAGCATGCTCATGGTTGACCTCAGAGGTGAGTGGGATGACCGCTACGACGCCGGGCAGGCCCGGCCGGTGTCGGCGATGGACGTCGGGGAGGTCACCGACAACAGGCGGCGGCGCAGGCACGCATGAGATCCACATGCAGTCGCGCGACGAGGTCCATCCTGTTGCTCACCAGCCGATGATGGCACAGACCTGGCGCAACGGACCGCCTAGTCGATCAACTTGATCGACATTGGCCCTGCTCGTGGCGGTCGCGGGCGGCCACGGTTAAGCCTGTTTCCGACTATTCCAGTAGGCAAACTTTCTTGTTCGCGGCCCCGCCGCCCCGCAGTCTGAGCCCGTCCCGGCAGCCCCAGCGCTGTCCTCACGTACTCGATCACCGTTTCCGCGAGCGCTTCGGGATCGAGCACATCGACGCCTCCACCCTGGCGAGCTTCGCCGGCGATGACACGCGCTCGCTCCACGTCCTGGATGTGCGCACCCCCGAGGAGTTCGAGGCCGGTCACCGGCCCGGTTCGCGCCTGGCGCCGAGCTGGGACGTCGCGCCGTGGGTGTTCCGCTACGTCGGGACGCACAACGCCCGCGTCGTCCTCGTCGACAACGACGGTGTGCGGGCCACCGTCGCCGCCTCGCGGACACCTCCGGCCGCGACACTCTCCCGTACCCCGCGACGTTCTTCCACATCCAGCTGAACGCGATGATCGCCGGCAGAACCGGACACTGACGGGTGGTGGTATCCCGCGCGTCGGCCGGGTGCTTCAATACCTTCAGATCGCGGCATCATGGCCGCGTGTTGAGGTAGCAACGAATCCGGTCAGTGCGGGGGCAGACGACTGGTGGCTCATGGGAAACAGACCAACGGCGAGCGGTGGACCTGGGACTTCTTCGTCACGTATGCCGCAGCGGACGGCCGTTGGGCGGTGTGGATCGCCTGGCAGCTCGAGGCCGCCGGATATCGGGTACTGATCGCGGAGTGGGATTCGGTACCGGGCACCCGGCGGACCCAGCATGTGGTCGACGGGCTTGACCGGGCGGAGCGCACCCTCGCCGTGCTGTCGGAGGCGTATCTGCGGATCGACGCCGAGGGCGTCTGGCAGGCGGCGTTTCGTCGTGACCCGTTGGCGCTGGAGCGTCGTCTCCTCCCGGTGCGAGTGGAGGACTGCCAGCTGCCCGCCCTGCTCGATGACGTCGTCAGTATCGACCTGTTTGGTCGTTCCGCCGACGATGCTCACGCGGAGCTGATGCGTGGAATTCGTACCTCGCTGGACGGGCGGGCGAGACCTCCGGTCGCTCCCCAGTTTCCCCATGGTCAGCAGCTGTTTCCCGACGAGCCCCTGCCCGCCGGAACACCGTATCGCCGTCTGGACTTCTTCGGCCCGGAGCACGTCGACTACTACTTCGGCAGGGAGGACGTCACCGACGAATTACTGTCCAAACTCGGCCGGGAGGATCTGGTGGTCCTGGTCGGAACCTCGGGCAGCGGAAAGTCCTCGCTCGTGCGGGCCGGTCTGCGCAAGGGGCTCGCGGGCACCACCATTGTCGGTCTCACCGACCGGGACCAGCGCCTGTTCACACCGGGGTCGAGCCCGCTGGCCGACCTCGACGTGGCCGTACCCGGACTGTTCGCACTCCTCGCCGGGCAGGCTGCCTCCGGGCTGGCCGACCCCGCCCGGGAGCCCCGGCACGGGGATGCGGAGGCGCCGGCGACCAGGATCGCCGCGGCGATCCGCGACCTGGCTCCGCCGGACGGCCTCCTTCTGATCGTCGACCAGTTCGAACGGGTCTTCATCGACTGCCAGGACGAGGCTGAGCGGACCAGGTTCATCGACACGCTGCTCGCGGCGGCCGGCGGCGGGGGCACTGTGAAGGTGCTGATCGTCCTGCGCGCCGACTTCTACGGGCAGGCCATGCGGCACCTGGAGCTGTCCATCGCGGTCAAGGCCGGCCAGGTCACCGTGGTACCGATGACCTCGGAGGAGATGCGGGCGGCGATCGAGCGTCCCGCGGCGGTTCTGGGACGGCGGTTCGAGACGTCGCTGGTCGAGGAGCTGCTGGCCGACGTCGAGGGACAGGCCGGGGCGCTGCCGCTGCTCGAGTTCACCCTGGCGGAGCTCTGGTCGAGGAACGAGGGGCGGGCGCTGCTCACCCAGGCCAGCTACGACCAGCTCGGCTCCCGGCAGCCCGGCGGGCAGCGGATGTCCGGGGTCCGCTGGGCGATCGCGCAGGCGGCGCACGAGGTGTGGCGAGGCCTGAGCCCGGCCGAACGGGACATCCTCCCCCGCATGTTCCGCGACCTTGTCGCGCATATCGGGGCCGAGGACGGTGATCGGAAGAGTGGCCGCTATGTCAGTCGGCGGGTGTGGCACGCCGACTGGGACGCGGCCGCCCGCGCTGTCGCCGGGCAGTTCGTCGCGGCTCGACTGCTGGTGAGCAGGACGGACGCGGCCAACGGCCAGCCGGTCTTCGAGCTGGCGCACGAGGCGCTGACCGAGGCCTGGCCAGCGCTTCGAAACTGGCTGGAGAAGAGCGGCCCGTTCGACCGCTGGCTCGCCGACAACCTCGTTCCCGCATATCGACGGTGGTTCGAGCGGGAGCGCGCGGACGACTTCCTGCTGCCCGACCTGCTGGTGCGCGAGACGCAGGACTGGCTGCAGCGGTATCCCGAGGGGCTTCGGGGCCCCGTGCTGGAGTACGCGACCCGCAGCATCGACGCCCACGAGCGGCGTCGCTCCGCCGAGCGGACCCGCCAGCAGCAGCTGGAGGACGCGCTGCGCGTCGCCGAGGAGCAGCGGGCCCGCGCCGAACAGGGGACCCGGGAGGCGAACGCCCTGCTGTGGGCGACGAGAGCCCGACAGGAGACCGACGACTCGCTGGCGGTCGCGCTCGCCCTGGCCGCGGCCGACGGATCGGATCCGCCTCCGTTCGCCCAGCAGGTACTCGCCGAGATCGCCTATCGGCCGGGGCCACGACGCCGTCTGGCCTTCGGGCACAGCTGCGAGATCTGGTGCGTGGCACTGCGGGGCGACATCGTGGTGACCGGCGCGGACGACGGGACGGTGCTGGTGTGGGACCTCACCGGCGACCGCCCGCCGCGTTCCCTGCAGGGCCACGCCGGCGCGGTGCGTGGCGTCGCGCTCAGCGCCGACGGGCGGACCGCGGTGTCGGGCGGGGAGGACCGGCAGGTGATCGTCTGGGACGTGGAGTGCGGTGCCATCCGGCGCCGGCTCGACGGCCACGACGACGCCGTTCGGGCCGTGGCTCTCAACGGTGGCCTTGCCGTGACCGGCTCGGCCGATCGAAGCGTCATCGTCTGGGACGTCCACACCGGGTCCGCCCTGCGGCGGCTGACCGGGCACGATGACGTCGTCACCGCCGTGGCGGCGTCCGCGGGCACCATCCTGTCCGGTTCCGCCGACGGCTCGCTGATCCGCTGGGATCTCGACTCGGGACGGGCGGAGAGCCGACGGGACGGGGCCCATGCGGGCAGCGTCTGGAGCGTCGCGCTGGACGCGGAGGGGGCGAGTGCCCTGTCCGGCGGCTCCGACTGCGCCGTGTGGCACTGGGATCTCGTCTCCGCTGCGCCGCGGTTGCCGTGGTCGGCGCGTCGCCTGTCCGGGCATGCGGGCAGTGTCTGGACGGTCGCGTTCACCGGGGACGGCCGGGGCGCCCTGTCCGGTGCGTCCGATCGTTCGATCATCTGCTGGGATCTCGCGTCCGGCGAGCCCGTCCGCCAGCTGACCGGCCACGCCGGGGCGGTGAACGGCATCGCCGTCGATCCGCTGGGGCCGACCGATCCGGCGGAGGCCCGCTTCGTTTCCGTGGCCGACGACCGGGCCCTCACGCTGTGGGCAGGTACGGCCGCCGAGCCGCTCCTGCGCCTGCGCGGCCACGGCGCGGCGCCTACGTGCGGCGCGCTCAGCGCGGACGGCTCGATTGCCCTGACCGGTGCCGCCGACGGGACGCTCATCGTCTGGGACGTCACGGCGGCGTGTCCCAGCCGGCACCTGCGCGGCCATGACGCGGGGGTGCTCGCCGCGGTGCTCGGCGCCGACGGCCGCATCGCGCTGACCGGCGCGTGGGACGGCACGGTGATGGTGTGGGACACCGCGACCGGCGAGCCGGTCCGGCGGCTGGGCGACCCGATCCCGGGTGGGGCAGGCGCCCTCGCGATCGACGCCGACGGGCGGTTCGCCGTCACCGGCTCGTCCGACGGCACGCTGGCCGTCTGGGACGCCATCACCGGCGTGCTCGTGGACGAGTCGTCGATCTGGACGGGAGCCATCACCTCCCTCTCGATGAGCGCCAGTGGCGCCATGGTGGTGGCCGGAACGGACGAGCCGGCGGTGGTCGTCGTGGATTGGGGGTCCGGCCGGATACGCAGCCTGCGCACCGACGCGCCGGTTGTGGGCGTGGCGATGGATGCGCACGGCCGGACCGCGTTCGCCCGGAGCGCCGACCACGCGCTGATCAGCATCGACCTTGACCGCGACGTTGTCCTGGACCTGGGGGAGCAGGTCAGCCCGGCATCACGCGGCGGGCGGCACACGGAATCCGGATCCGCCGCGGCGGCGGCCGGAGGCGGGCTCGCGGTCAGCGGCGACGGCCGTAACATCCTGATCGTCGAGGACGACGGTCAGACGACCCTGTGGGATGCCGCCACCGGTTCGACGCACGTGCTCGCCGGCGTTCCATCCGGCGGCAGGCCCGGTTCCTCCCCCGTGGCCGAGGGCCGGTCGGCAGCGTCCGTGCTGGCGCTGAGCGCGGATGGAACCACGGCGTTGTCAGGCGGGGCGGGTGAGCCCGTCGTGGTGTGGAACACGACCCGGGCCACCCTGCTTCGCCGTATCGACGCCCATGACGCCCCTGTGAACCGGGTGGTGCTCAGCCGCGACGGGCGGACGATGCTGTCCAGCGCCGACCGGGACGGCCGCAACGACGGTGCCGCCGTCGCCCTGTGGGATCTCGACACCGGCCAGCCGATCCAGCGCTGGCGGATGGAGGAGCCGAACGGCATCGCCCTGAGCGCGGACGGCACGATCGCGATCGCCGCCTCCGATGAGCTGGCACTTCTGCGGTGGGAGACGAGGTCGACCCGACCGGCGCGGGCCCTCGGTGGGCACACCGAGGCAGTGACCACGGTCGCGCTGAGCCCGGACGGGCGGACGGCGGTGTCGGGCGCGGTCGATCATCGCGTCATTCTCTGGAACGTGGCGGCCGGCGAGTTCGTCCGTTGCCTCGGCGTGCACAACGCTCCCGTCCGCACCGTCGCCCTCGCCGACGACGGTCGGCTCGCCGCCTCGGGAGGCGACGATCGTGTGATCATGCTCTGGGAGGTTCGCGCCGGTGCCCTCGCGCAGACCCTGATCGGCCACCGTGCGGCGGTGTCCGCCCTGGCGTTCGGGCCGACCGGCCGGATACTCGGCTCCGGGTCGGCGGAGGGTGCGCTCTTCGTCTGGGACCTCGACACCGGCGTACGACATCCCTGCACCGGGCACCGCGACGCCATCGTCGACCTCGCCTTCAGCCGAGATGGCAGGACCCTGATGTCGGCCGCTGCGGACGGGTCGGTCATCGGCTGGGACGTGACGACCCGGCAGCCGACCCGGTTGCTGGCCGGCTCCGGTGTGGGCGTCGGTCAGCCGGGTCCCAGCCGCGGGTTCGGAATGCTCGAGGAGCCCGGCGGCGCTCCGAGTGATCGACCCGCGGCCGTGGGCCCGGAGACGCCCGCCTCCGCGCTCTGCCTAGACACGGGACTCGACAGGGACGGGTCGGTCGTCGCCGTCGGCGCACAGGACGGCACCGTCTCGCTGTGGCGCCTGCACAGCCGGGCGGAGCTCGCCGCCTGGACCCGTGATCGGCGCCTGGTGCGGGTTCTGAGCTGTGAGGAACGGGAGGCGCACAACATGGAGCCGCTGTGCGACGAGCAGGGCAACCTGCCGCCGCGCCCGCAGCCGCACCCCGAGGTGGCCGAGCGACCCGAGCCGGTGACCTCGCTGACGCTCGGGCCCGCTCCCGCGGTTCCCCCGCCGCCGGCGCAGACCGACCAGCCGCTGGAGCCGGGGAGCAGTCATTTCGACGCGGTCCAGGAGGGCCGGACGAGAACGTGGCGGGTCGAGGGCCGACGCGGTGACGCGATTGCCATCACCGTCGCTCCCGAGGGCATTGACCTCGAACCGGTCGTCGACATGTACGGCCCGTTCAGCAGCATCACCGGTAGAGCCGACGAACGGGTACGCAGGCGGGTCCAGGTGGGGCCGTTCACCCTGCCCGCGACGGGAACGTACCGGGTCGTGGTGCGCGGTCTGGCCGGGACGGGCGGCGGCTACACCATCACCTGCCGGCGGCCGGGGGACAAGAACGATGAGTGACCGGGACGAGGCGGTCTCCTTCGACCTGATACGGGAGGCGCCGCGGGCGGTCTGGTCCAGCGACACCGGCCGGTTGCGGTTTGGCGGTAACCGGGACAATCCCGGGGGATTCGCCATTCACCCCCGGCCGTTTCTGCTCCTGGAGGACGACACGCGGCATGCCGAACTGCTGGAGACCCATCCGCGCTGGACCGACAACGGTTGGATCAGGGGCGAGTTCTGGGTTCCACAGGTCGTTCCCGGCCATCGTCTGCTGGCGGAGATCGGCTTCATCCAGCCGATCGGCGAGCCCCGGACCAGCGGCGTGCGGCTTGCTGTTCGCTTTGACGGCACGACGCTGCACGAGATGACGAAGCTCTACACCGGCCGACTGGCGGCCATCGAGGTCGACCTCGCCGCCTATGCGGGGAAGGCCGGCCTGCTCACACTCGAGGTGACCGCCAACGGCTCCTCCACCCAGGCCTGGCTGGTCTGGGTGAACCCACGGATCGGCGCCAGCGGCTCGGCCGGGAAGAACCGGTAGGCAGGGATCCGCCGGCCGCCGCGCGGGTCAGGCTAGGGACGGACGGAGATGGCGGACAGAGAGCTGACGACGGGGGAGTAGTCGGCGAGGGCAGCGGCGTAGGGCTCGCCGGGGCGGGCGACAGCGACGGTCCTCCAGCCGGCGGTGATCGCGGCGTCGACCTCACCTGGCCGGTCGGTGACGAACAGCGGCGTGGCGTCGCCGTCTCCCTCGCGGTCGCCGTTGGTGCCTCCGCCGGTGCCGCCATCGATGCGGCCGCCGTCGCCAGTCACCGCGGTACCGCCCAGTGCCGCGGCGATCCGTGTGTAGGAGGCGGGGTCGGACTTGGGGCCGGCGGTGTCCAGGTCGAACCAGGCGGTGAACAGGGCGGCGATGCCGCGGTCGGCGGGGTTGGCGGGGTGGGCGAACCAGCCCTGCTGGGCGCGGACGGATCCCGAGGAGTAGACCGCGAGCCGTGCGCCGGCGGCGTGCCAGCGACGCAGCGCTGGCGTCACGTCCGGGAAGAGCTGGCCGGTGAGCTCGCCCGCGGCGAAGCCGGCCGCCCAGATCTGGCCCTGCAACGCCTTCAACGGCGCGGCCTTCACGTCGCGGGCCCGCCAGTCGTCGAGCACGGCCACGATCCGGTCGATGCCGGCCGTCGGGTCGCCGAGCAGGGCCCGGACCTCGGCGACGGCGGCACGGACCTCGGGATCGCCCGCGTGGTCGGTGATCCAGGAGCGCATCCGGGCCGCCGCATACGGGTAGAGGGTGCCGACGACGGCCGCGGTCGGGCTCGTGGTGCCCTCGATGTCCACGACGACGACGGGCGCGACAACCTCGACGGGTGCGTCCCGCGTCGTCACGGGGTGGTGGCGGTAGCGGGCACGGCGCCGGTGAGGGCGTCGAAGTCGGGGAAGCGGGTGGCGATGTCGTCGCCGGTGAACGCGCCGACCCAGCCGTCGGCGTCGTGGAAGAAGCGGATCGCGGTGAACGAGGGCCGGGTACCCATGTCGAACCAGTGGGTCGTCCCGGCGGGCACCCACAGCAGGTCGCCGGCCTCACAGAGCACGGCATGCACCTCGTCGCCCCGGGTGGGATGGGGGATGTGCAGGTAGAAGACGCCACGGCCGGCGGCGAAGAAGCGCACCTCGTCGTCGGCGTGGCTGTGCTCGGCGAGGAACGTCGCCCGTGCCTTCGCCGCCCGGGCTGGGAAGTCCGGGTCGTCGGTGGGATGCAGCGCGGCGACATCGACCTGGACGAAGCCCTCGGCGGCGATGAGCTGGTCGACGCGCGTCCGGTAGGCGTCCACAACCGCGTCGCCAGGGGCGCCCCGCGGTACCTCCGGCCGCACCGGCCAGCGATCATAGCGGACCCCGAGCTCGGCAAGCGCCGCCTCGATCGCGGCGGGATCGGTGATCGTGCGGGCGCGGCCGCGGCTGGGCGGGCCTGCCACGGGCCACGTCATCACGGCGGTCAACCGCGCCTCCTGGGGATTCTCGGCGGGCGCCGCGAACCGGCGCGCCAGACCGGGCCCTGACATCCACGATCGTCCGGCCCCGCTCGCGTTTCCGTCAAGGGTGCCATCCCGGCATGCTTGACCGACGGTCGTGGCCGACCGATAGTTCCGCCATGTCACCGCCGCGTCCCGTCGTGTGGACGGGGGAGTCGGTCCGGTTGCTCGATCAGACGGCGCTGCCGCGTCGCCTGATCGAGGTGGAGATCCGCGAGCTTGACGACCTGGTCGCAGCCATCCGCCGGCTTGTGGTCCGCGGCGCACCGGCGATCGGCGTTGCCGGTGCGTACGGGGTGGCGCTGGCGCTTCGCCAGCGGGCGCGCGAGGGCTGGGCTGAGGCGACCTTCGCCGCCGCGCTGAACCGGCTGCGGGCGGCCCGGCCGACCGCGCTCGCGCTCGCCCTGGGCGTCGACGCGGCCCGGGCCCAGGTGGGGGCCGGGCTTGGCGCTGTGGTCGCCGTCGGCCACCGGTTGGCCGAGGACGACGAGCGGGCGAACCGGGCGATCGGCCGCCACGGCGCGGACTGGATCACGGCGCGCCTCGGCACCCGGCCGTTGCGACTGCTCACCCACTGCAACACCGGGGCGCTGGCCACGGCGGGCTGGGGGACGGCGCTGGGGATCATCCACGAGCTCCACGAGCGCCGGCTCGTCGACGTCGTCCACGTGAACGAGACCCGGCCGCTGCTGCAGGGCTCCCGGCTGACCGCCTGGGAGCTCGCGCAGGCCGGCATCGACCACCGGATACAGCCGGACGGTGCGGCGGCCGCGGCGATCGTCGGTGGCCTGATCGACGCCGCGGTCGTCGGCGCGGACCGGATCGCCGCGAACGGGGACGTCGCCAACAAGATCGGCACGCTCGGTGTCGCGCTGGCCTGCGCCCACGCCGGCGTCCCGTTCGTCGTCGCCGCGTCCGCGTCGACCGTTGACCCGGCGCTGCCCTCCGGCGCGGGAATCCCGATCGAGCAGCGGGCGGCCGACGAGGTACTCGCCGTCGGCGGGCAGCGGTTCGCCCCAGCGGGCGCGCGGGTTTACAACCCCGCGTTCGACGTCACGCCGGCCGCGCTGGTCAGCGCGCTCATCACTGAGCTGGGCGCGGGGCTGCCGGGGCCCGCGGGGCCACCGGGTCAGCCCGGATAGCCACCTGCGGTGGCCAGGGCGAGGGCGCACAGCCAGTCGACGGCCTCGGCATGCCGTCGGGCGGCGCGCAGGTCCGGTCCCCAGGCGTACATGCCGTGCCCGGCGACGAGCAGCGCCGGGACGGGATCGGCCGGGTCGAGCACACGCCGGGCCGCCGCCCCGAGCACCAGCATGTCCTGGCTGTTCGCCACCACCCGAAGGTGGGTGACCGGGCCGTCCGCCGGCCGGCCGAGCGCCTTGAGCATCTCGATCCCGGACAGCTCCAGCCCGTCCCGGTGCCGGGCCGCCGCGGCCACGCACGCGACGGTGTGCAGGTGGACGACGGCACCGGCACCGGTCGCCGCGGCAAGCGTGGCATGCAGCTCCGCCTCCGCCGATGGTCGCACCTGCGCGGTCCTGTCGTTCTGCGCGGCGAGCCGGCCGGCCGCGTCCACCTCGACGATGTCGGCGGGGGTCAGCTCGTCCTTGTCGCGCCCGGACGCGGTCACCAGCAGGCGGAGCGGATCCCGGCTGACGACGGCCGAGAGGTTGCCCGAGGTCGCCCGCATCCAGCCAAGCCGGGCGAAGCGCGCAGCCTCCCTCACCAGCGTCTCCCTCACCAGTGTCTGCGCCTGCGCCGACAGTCGAGGAGCCGCCGTCATCGCGGTGGCACCGGTTCCGGCGGCGGGGTGAACATTCCCGCGACGCTCCTCCCGCCGCCCCCGACCGTCAACCATCGGCCGGGGAATATCGATGAGGGAACATCGGCCAGCAGGATCGGGTTTGGAATGGGAGTTGCCTGCCGTCCCAAGGAGCCCATGCATGCCGACCATCTCCCCGAGTCACCGTGACCTGCTGGAGAAGCCGATCACCGTCACGTTCGCCACGGTCGGTGCCGATGGGCAGCCCCAGGTCACCGCGATCTGGGCGATCCTGGACGGCGATCTCGTGCGCACCTCGCTGACGAGGAGCCGCCAGAAGTTCCGCAACCTGGTGGCGCATCCCCAGGTGACACTGTTCGTGATCGACCCCGACAACTCCCAGCGCACGCTGGAGATCCGGGCCACCGCCGAGGTCGGCGAGGATCCCGACCTCGCCTTCCTCACCCGCCTGCTCGCCGAGTACAGCATGGATCTCGAGAACTTCCCGGGCCCGACCGAGGACCGGGTCGTGATCACGCTGCACCCCACCCGCATCGTCGAGCTCGGTTGACGGCTGCTGGAGGGCCCAGGGCCGCGCCGCCTTCACCGGGCTGACCAACGGCTGGGCGGGCGGGGCAGGCCGAGGTTCTCGCGCAGCGTCCGGCCGGTGTACTCGGTGCGGACCAGGCCGCGGCGGCGCAGCGCCGGGATCACCAGGGTGGCGAAGTCGTCGAGGGCGTCCGGGAGGTAGGGAAACACGACGTTGAAGCCGTCCGCGGCACCTCCCTCGAACCATTCCTGGATGTGGTCCGCGATCGACTCCGGGGTTCCGACGACGGTCCGCGCGTCGCGGGCGCGCTGCTGGGCGAGCTGGCGGATGGTCAGGCCGCCGGCCCGTGCCCGTTCGACGATCTCCCGCTGGGCGATGCGGCTCTGGTTGGACGTCGGCAGGTCCGGGAGCGGACCGTCCAGGGGCAGGGCGCCAAGGTCGACACCGCCCAGCCAGTAGGCGAGGTCAGCCAACGCGACGCGTGGGTCCAGCAGGGACGTCAGCCGGTCCATTCGGTCCTCGGCCTCGGCGAGGGTGGCGCCCACGACTGTCGACAGGCCAGGCAGAACGATCACCTCGTCCGGGTCGCGGCCGGCGGCCCGGACGCGTGCCTTCAGATCGGCGTAGGTCGCCTGTGCGTCGATGAGCTCGGCGTTGTAGGTAAACACGACGTCGGCGACCGACGCGGCCAGGCCTCGGCCGGCGTCCGACGCGCCGGCCTGCACGATCACCGGCCGCCCCTGGGGCGGGCGGGGGATGTTGAGCGGCCCGGTGACCGCGAAGTGCTTCCCGCGGTGATCGAGCCGGCGCAGCCGGGTCTCGTCGAAGTACATGCCGGTCTTCTGGTCGTGGCGGAAGGCGTCGTCGTCGAAGCTGTCCCACAGCCCGGTCACCACGTCGGCCGGCCGGCGTCGCGGCCGACCGCGTGGGTCGAGATCCCCGGCCGCAGCGGAGGTCCGGTGCCGTCGCGCGGCTCCAGGAAGGACGGCCCGGGCCGTGTCACGCCGCTGTCTGGCGGGCCTTCGATGACCACGATCGGCACCTCCTCGTCGGGTCGTCGGAAGGGAATGAGTCTTCGGTGGTCGCGAGCGAACCCCAGTCAGCCGGCCGTGGGCGCGTGCAGGCGTGAGTACCGCGAGGCGCGGCAATGACCGGGTTCCGCGGGCAGAACGTTTTCGGCTGCCCGCCCGTGCAGCCTCGCACTGCTGAACAACTGCCGTCAACCGGCTCGGAAATTCGCTGCCGAGATGCTGCCGAATGAAGACCGCAGTGCTTCTGGGAAATGGCTGTCCGGTGTTGCCATAAGGTCAATCGGCGGCGGCCCGGAAGGCCTCGATCCCGATTGGCGCGCTGATGTCGCGGCTATCGCCTTCATCCACGTGAAAACTCCGGCTATGCTGCGCCTCATGCAGTCGGGCGCTGGCCCTCTTCGAGGTGGCGGGTCAGCGTCTCCGACACGGCTGTCGCGGCCTTTTCCGTGATGCCCTGGTGAAGGTCGACCGTCGTCTCATGCCTGACCAGTGCAAGGAGCGTCACCGACCATGCAGACAAGATCATCCAGGTCGATGCGGCGATTCGGACGCCGGCGCGGCTCCCTGGTGCTGACCGCCATCGTGGCCGTCGCCGGGCTGGTGCTGGCGGCCTGTGGGAGTAGCACGTCCGGCGGCGGCACAGCCAGCAGCGGCGGTGGACAGATCGACCGCGACGCCACGGTCACCATCGGCGAGAGCCTGGAACCCGGCACCCTGGACATCACCAGGGGCGCCGGGGTGGCGATCGCGCAGGTCCTGCAGAACAACGTCTACCAGGGCCTGCTCGAACGGGACGACAAGGGAACGATCACCCTGGCGCTGGCGAGCAGCTACCGGGTGTCCACCGACGGCCTGACCTACACCTTCACCCTGCGCGACGGCGTGCGGTTCCATGACGGCCGCGTGCTTGCGGCGGCCGACGTCGTCGCCTCGCTGGGCGCCGTCATCGCGCCCGGGTCGACGAACCCGAACGCGGCGAACCTGTCCTCGGTCGCCTCGGTCGCCTCGGTCGCCTCGGTCGCCTCGGTCGCCTCGGTCGCCTCGGTCACGTCGCCCTCGCCGGGTACCGTCGTGCTGAAGTTGCGCAACCGCGACACGAACCTTCCGTTCTGGCTGACGACGGCGGCCGGCGTGGTCCTGCGCAGGGGCGCGACCCGCCTCGATGCCACAGCCGACGGCACCGGGCCGTTCCGGTTCGACTCCTGGAAGCACGGCGACAGCATCACGCTGGTCCGCAACGACTCCTACTGGGGCGCCAAAGCCAGCGTGGCGCGGGTCGTCTTCCGTTACATCACCGACGTGAACGCGCAGAACAGTGCGGTGCGGACCGGGCAGGTGGACATCGGCACGATCCTGGATCCGGAGCTGGTGAACAGTTATCGGACCAACCGGGACTTCGTTGTCACCAGGGGTGCCACGACCGACAAGTTCACCCTCGGGTTCAACACCGCGAAGGCGCCGCTGTCCGACGAGCGGGTCCGCCACGCCATCCGCCAGGGCATCGACAAGGACGCGCTGATCAGAGCCTACGGACAGGGCATCCGAATCGGCGGCGACGTCCCGCCGAGCGACCCCTGGTACGAGGACCTGACGAGCATCGACAGATATGACCCTGCGAATGCGAAAAAGCTTCTCGTTCAGGCCGGACACCCGGACGGCATTTCCCTGACCGTCACCATTCCGAACATCTACCCGACGTCGATCCCCGAGTTCATCGCCTCGGACCTGAAGAAGATCGGCGTCACACTCACTATCCGCACGGTGGAGTTCCCGACCTGGCTGGCCGACGTCTTCAGGAACCACAACTACGAGCTGAGCATCGTCGATCACGCCGAGCCGCGCGACCTCGGCAACTACGCCAACCCGCGGTACTACTGGGGCTACGACGATCCCCGCGCGCAGGCCCTCTACAAGGCCGGCGTCCAGGCATCGAGTGACGCCGAGCGGGACCGCGGCTTCCGGGAACTCGCCCGGTTCGTCTCCGAGCGGGCGGTCAGCGACTGGCTGCTGCTCGGCCAGGCCCTGCAGGTCGCCCGGACCGGCGTCAGCGGCTACCCGGTCAACGGCGTCACCTCGCTGTATGACGCCTCGAGGATCGTCGTGCGCCGCGCATGACACCGGTCCTCGCGCGTCGCTTCGCCCTGCTCGTGGCGTCCCTGGTGGTGTCCAGCATCGGGGTGTTCCTGCTGCTGCGGCTGCTGCCCGGCAACGTCGCCCAGGTGCTCGCCGGGGCGCGGGCATCGCCGGAGCAGGTCGCCCGTATCAGCCACCAGCTCGGCACCGACCGGCCGCTCGCCGCCCAGTACCTCTCCTGGATCGGTGGAGTGCTGCGGGGCGACTTCGGCCGGTCCGCACTCAACGGTGTCTCCGCCGCCGGCGAGCTCGGGCAGAAGCTGCAGGTCACCGGACCGCTGGTGGGCGCGGCGACTCTGCTGGCCGCCCTGGTCGGCATCCCCCTGGGGATCCTGGCCGCCGCCCGGCACCGCACGCCGGACGGGCTGGCGCTGTCCGTCCTGGCCCAGCTGGGCATCGCCGTGCCCAGCTTCTGGGTGGGACTGATGGGCGTCACACTGTTCGCGGTCCACTGGCAGTGGCTGCCGGCCGGCGGCTTCCCGCGCGAGGGCTGGGCCGAGCCGGGCGCGGCCGTCCGGTCGCTGGTCCTGCCGGTGGTCACCCTGGCGCTTTTCGAGGCTGCGGTCCTGCTGCGCTTCGCGCGTTCCGCGACACTCGAAGTGCTGCACGCCGACTACATCCGCACCGCCCGGGCGAAGGGGCTGACCCGCGGCCAGGCGCTGCTGCGCCACGGGGTGCGGGCCGCCTCGCTGCCGGTGCTGTCCATACTGGGTATCGAGTTCGCCAGCCTGCTGCTCGGCGCGGTCGTGATCGAGAACGTGTTCTCGTTGCCCGGCGCGGGCCAGATGCTCGTCACCGACGTGGGTAACCGCGACCTGGTCAAGGTGCAGGGCACGGTCCTGCTGGTCACGGCGGTCGTCCTCGTCGTCGGCTTCCTCGTCGACGTGGGCCACCACCTGCTCGACCCACGCCTGCGGGAACCACGATGAGCGCCTGGCGCCGTGATGCCACGGCGGCGCTCCCCCCTCGATCCGGCGCGGGCCGGGCTGGGCCGGTCGGGGTCGGTGCGAGGCGGTGCGGCGCGCAGGCCTGGCCGACGGGTCGGGCGGTGCTGAGGAGCCGCTCGGGTCGGCTCGGTGCCGGACTGTCCGCCGTCATCGTCCTTGCGGCCCTGGTGTCGCTGGTCTGGACTCCGTACGACCCGACCCAGGTGAACGCGGATGCCTCCTGGGCGCCGCTGTCCGCCCGTCATCCGCTCGGCGCGGACCTGCTCGGCCGGGACCTGCTCAGCCAGCTCCTTGCCGGCGCCCGGATCACGCTGCTCGTCGCGGTCGGTTCGACGGCTCTGGCAGGCGCGTTCGGGCTGGTGCTGGCACTGCTGGCGACGGTGACGCCCCGGCCGGTCGCCGAGGCGGTCGCCCATCTCGTCGACATTCTGGTCGCCTTCCCGGCGCTGCTGCTCGCGTTGGTGCTGGCCGCGGTGTTCCCCGGCCACGTCTGGACAACGGTGATCGCGCTCGGCCTCTGGATCGGAGCGCAGGTCGGCCGCGTGACTCGGGCCGAGATCCGGCGCGTGTTGACCGCCGACTACGTGCTGGCCGCCCGAGCGTCAGGGGCCGGCACGTGGCGCGTCATCCGCCGTCACCTGCTACCCAACATCACCCCCGCGCTGTACGTGCAGCTGTCGCTGGCGGCGGGGGTCTCGGTGCTCGCCGAGGCGGCGCTGTCCTACCTGGGGCTGGGCACGCCGCCGCCGGCGCCCTCCTGGGGCCGCAGCCTGCATGAGCTGCAGCCCTCCCTGATGGCCCACCCGCTGGAACCGCTGTGGCCGGGCCTCGCGGTCGTCGTCACCGTGCTGGGCTTCAACCTGCTCGGCGACGGCCTGCGCGAAGCCGCCGACCCGCGGCTGCGCCATCCGCCGCGCCCGGCTGACGCCCCGCCACCCGCCACCCCGCCACCACCCAGCAGCGCCTCGCCCGCCACCCCGTTGCCTGACATGTCGTTGCCCGCCGATTCGGTGGACGGTGTCCGATGAGTGCCCCGGCGGCGGGGGCGCCGCTACTGGAGGTCGGCGACCTACGGGTGCGCATCGGCGGCCGGCCCGTCGTCGACGGGGTGGCCTTCCGCGTCGACGCGGGGGAGCGGGTCGGGCTGATCGGCGAGTCCGGGTCCGGCAAGTCGCTGACCGCGCTGGCGGTCCTGGGGCTGGCGCCGGAGGCCGCGACGGTCAGTGGAAGCGTCCGCCTGCGGGGCCGGGAGCTGATCGGTCGTTCCGACCGGGAGCTCTCCCGGATCAGGGGGGACGATGTCGCGATGGTCTTCCAGGAGCCGCGCAGCGCCCTGCACCCGCTGGTGCGCGTCGGCCGGCAGATCGGTGAGCCGCTGCGTATCCACCGGGGGCTGTCGCGGCGTGCCGCCGACGAGGCCGCCGTGGAACTCGCCGCGCGTGTCGGCCTGCCCGACCCGGCGCGCCTGCTGCGGGCCTACCCCCACCAGCTCTCCGGCGGCCAGCGCCAGCGGGTCGGCCTCGCGGTCGCTCGCCTGTGAGCCGGCGCTGATCCTGGCCGACGAGCCGACGACCGCGCTCGACGTCACCGTGCAGGCCGAGATGCTCGCCCTGCTGACGCGCCTGGTGGACGAGACGGGCGCGGCACTGCTGTTCATCACCCACGACCTGGCCGTCGTCGCCGCGGTCACCCACCGCCTCGAGGTCATGCGGGCCGGCCGGCTGGTGGAGTCCGGGCCGACCCAGGACCTCCTGAGCCGTCCACCTCGGCGACGCCGCACTGGCCCGCTCGCGCGTTCCCACCACGGCCAGCGCGCCGGCGGTGGTCGGCGCGGCGGCGACGAAGCCGAGGTTGGTGGCGTGGCCGCTGACAGCGGTGGGGGCGAGGAGTCCGGGGTCCGGCATGCCGTCAGGGACGTCTCGCTGACGCTGGGAGCGGGAGCGAGCCTGGGAATCGTCGGCGAGTCCGGGTCCGGCAAGTCGACGCTCGTCCGGCTCCTGCTCGGTCTCGACCGCGCGGACGCCGGGGTGGTGCGCTACCTCGGTCGGCCGGTCCGTGCCGGTCGTCCCCGGGATCTGCGCTGGCTGCGCCGCGACGTCCAGGTGGTCCTGCAGGACCCGGTCACCTCTCTGAACCCGCGCCTGACCGTCGAGGCGATCGTCGCCGAGCCACTTGAGTGCCTGCGGATCGAGGGGGACCATGGCGGGCGGGTCGACGAGGTGCTGCGGGCGGTCGGCCTGCCACCGGACGTGCGGCGCCGCTATCCGCACGAGTTCTCCGGCGGGCAGCGCCAGCGGATCGCGATCGCCCGGGCGCTCGCCCCTCGCCCGCGGATCCTCGTCGGCGACGAGCCGGTCAGCGCACTCGACGTCGCCGTGCGGGCACAGATCCTCGACCTGCTCGCCGAACTCACGTCGGCGGGCGACACATCCGCTGGCCCCGGGTCTGCTGGTCCCAGGACTGCTGGCCTCAGCCTCATCCTGGTCTCGCACGACCTGGGTGTCGTCGCCCGGCTGTGCGACCAGGTCGCGGTGATGCGCGCCGGCAGGATCGTCGAGCGGGGAGGCACGGACCGGGTGCTGGCCACCCCGTCCCATCCGTACACCAGGGCGCTGCTCGCCGCCGTCCCCCGGCTGCCCGCCCCAGCCGACTCTGGACCTGGTCCTGGACCCGATCCAGCCAACGCTCCCGCGCAGGACCCACGATTCATCAATGCCTCAGATCACCGGTGACGCGGCTCGGTCCCCTCGGCGGCCGGCCCTGCGACCGGGGCCGTACCAGATCAGCAGGCCGAGAACGACGGCTACCGCGGCGATGGCGACGCCGCCGGTGAAGGCGTGGGTGACGCCATCGGTGACGTCGTGTCCCCGTGTGAACAGGGTGAGGAGCACCGCGAGCCCGAGCGAGCCGCCGACCGAACGATGAGGTTGAGGGGCACGACCACGGCGCCGGCGCTGGCGCCGAGCAGGATGATCGGTACCAGGATGTCGGTGGCGTAGTCGCTGGTGGTGTCGAGTCGGGTGAGCCAGAGCAGGGCAAGGCCCATCACGACGAAGCCGGTGATGGCGAGTGCACGTGGGTTGATCCCTGCGTGCGGACCTACTCGGGACGCAGCCCGCTGACCATGAAGGAAAGCGCGGATCCGGCCTGGTGCGGCCGCTGTTCGACCACCAGCGCCACCGCGTTGGCCAGGGTGAGCATCAGCAGCACGTCAACGTCGGATCGGACCGAGCCGTCACGCTGCGCGTCCACAAGCATCTCGCCGGCGACCTCGCGTAGCCGTTGACACGCCTGCCCGACGGGCGAGTGCGGATCCTTCATCTGCGGGAGGACCACGCCGGCCAGTCCCCGGTACTCGGTCAGCCGCCGGACGAACTCCTGGAGCCACGCGGCGAGCGCGTCGTGGGGTTCATGCGTACAGCGCAGGTGGGTGGCGAGCCCGTCCAGCGCTGCGAGGTGGTCCACCAGCACCGCCTCGACGAGCGCGTCCTGGGTGGCGAAGTGTCGATAGACGGTCCCCACCCCGAGCCCGGCCCTCGCCGCGACCGCCTTGAGGGGCGCGTCAGCCCCCTCCTCCGCGTACACGGCGCGCGCCGCGGCGAGGAGAAGCTCACGGTTGCGCCGGACGTCCGCCCGGTCTCGACGGCCGCCTGGAGCAGGATCCTGCGACGGCGTTCGATCCTGGTAAGCCACGAGCCTGCCCTCCGGACTCTCGCGCATGGACTCGGCAGCCGAGCGGGCGGATCCCAGCCCCGGGCTTGCCGGCCGTGACGCATGCCCGTCGATCTCGCCGCCGGGACCGTCTCGGGCCATGAAGCAGCACGGCACCGAACCAGCACGGCGCAGTGAGGCGCACGTGACCGTACGACTAGGAGGACCGTAGGACATGGTAGTCCGTCGCGGTCCACGTGCTGGTCATCGTGGCGACTCCCGTCCCTCATGTGCGCCGTCCCTCACGTGCGCCGTCCCTCACGTGCGCCGTCCCTCACGTGCACCGGGCAGGGCGGGCCGGGGTGCGGCGACGAGGACGGCCAGGCTCGGCTGGCCGGTGGGGTGCAGGAGGTGGGCGGTCGCGGGTTCGCCGGCCAGGTCGATCGAGGGGCGGCCGAAGGCGCCGACCCCGCGGCAGTCCCACAGGTCTTCCAGGTCGGGATGGTCCAGGCGCAAAACCGCGCCGATCTCGGTGATCCGTGGGTCGCCCGCGTGCATGTCCGCGGCCATCCGGAACTGCCTCGCGACCGAGACCAGCAGACCGTCGATCGACGAGACCGCGGGTGCCGGGTGGGCTGGAGATGCCGGGAGAGCGGAGGATGCCGGGAGAGCGGAGGATGCCGGGGAGGCGGCGAGCATGGTGAGCACGTGCCGCCGCGCCGGTTCGCGGTCGGCCGGCGCGCCCCAGACGCGAGCCCAGGGGCCGTTGACGGCGACGACGTCGAGGCGGTGGTCGAGCAGGGCGGCCGGCGCGGTGGGCCAGCTGTCGAGCAGGCCGGCCAGGTCACCCAGGTAGGCACCGGGTGGAGCCACGGGCGGCGGGTCATCCGCGCCGAGGCGGCGCAGGTGCTGGCGGCCCACCTCGTCCAGCCGCAGGACCCGGCCGACGGCGTCGAGGACCTGCGCGGACGCGGTGGCCCGGCCCTGCTCCAGGCCGGTGTACCAGGTCAGGCTGATGCCGGACAGCGCCGCGAGCTCCTCCCGGCGCAGCCCGCGAGCGCGCCGCCGCCCACCGGCGGGCAGGCCGACACTGGCGGGATCGACCAGGGCGCGGTACGCACGCAGACAGCGACCGAGCTCCCGGCGGCGGGCGGCGACGGCGGCGCGCCCGGCGGCCGACACGGGCGTCGCTGTCACTTCCACTGACACCATCAGCCGGCTCCTGGTTCGCGCGCCCGTCCCCGACCAGTCTGACGGTCGTGATCCGCATCGGTGTCAACCTCGTCGCCGGCCCGGAAACTCCCGGCACCGGCAATCTGATCGACGGCCTCACGCAGACCGCCCGGGCGGTCGCGGCCGCCGGAGCGCGCACCGGCTGGTTGCCCCAGGGCTACGGGTACGACGCCATCGGCGCGCTCACCGCGGTGGCGCGGGAGGTGCCCGGCATCGAGCTCGGGACGTCGGTCGTCGTCGTGCAGCCGCGCCATCCACGGGTGCTGGCCGCCCAGGCGCTGACGGCACAGGCGGCGTCGCACGGACGGTTCACCCTGGGCCTCGGCGTCAGCCATCGCGGGCTGCTGGAGATCTACGGACAGCCGTTCGAACGGCCGGCGGCGGCGCTGCGCGCGCACCTCGACACACTGCTGCCGATCCTCGCGGGCCGTCGAGCCCCGGGCGCGACGGGCGCGGGCTCCGAACCCGCTGACAGCGCGGTGCCCGGCGCGACGACCCGGGTCCCGGTGCTGCTCGGGGCGCTCGGGCCGGTGATGCTGCGACTGGCCGGCGAGCGAGCGGACGGCACGATCACCTTCCTGGCCGGGCCGCGCACGATTGGTGATCACGTGGTGCCGCTGATCGGCGCGGCCGCACGGGACGCCGGCAGGCCCACACCACGTGTCGTGGTGGGCCTGCCGGTGGCGGTGACGTCCGATCCGGAGCGGATCCGCACCGAGGTGAGCGCCGCGTACGCCGGCTACGCGCGGCTGCCCTCCTACCGTGCGGCACTCGACCGCGATGGGTTCACCGAGGCGGGTGCGATCGCCGTGGTGGGCGACGAGGACGCCGTCCTTGCCGGGCTCGCCGCGTACCACGGGCTGGGCGCGACCGACGCGCTGGTCAGCCTGGTCGGCACGCCGCGGGAGCGGGAGCGGACGGTGCGCCTGCTGGGCACCCTCGACCCTTCCCCTGTGACCGGATCACCGGCCCACCGGGACCTGTGACGGGGTCACCGGGGCGTTCAGGGCTCCGGCGTTCCGGCTCCGGCGCGTTCGGGATCCGGGGGTGGTGCGGGCCCGTCAACGGGAGACGGCGACCTCGGACCGCAGGGGACCGCTCGTCGAGGCGGTGCGCTGCGCGGGAACGGCCAGCTCGCTCTGCGCGTGCGCGAGAATCGCGTTCATCTCCTGGCGGGAGGACGGGGAAAGGGCGGGGTCGTCGAGCAGCGCCTCGAGCTCGCGCCGCCGAGCACGCTCCGCGCGCCGGTCGGCAAGCTGAATCCGCAGGGAGGAAATGGATTCACGAACGGACATGAGAACTCCTCTGGTGAAAACTCGGGGAAGACGGGCCACTGTCATCTCCCCGCACCATTGTGCCTCGGGTGGGCGCCTGTCGGCTCCTTCTGGGGACGTGATCTATACTGCAGTCAGGCATTCGTCTAGATATATGAGCTGGGCCACGTAATCGCGCTCACAATGTGTCCTGCATCGGTAATGGCGATCACACGGGCAAGGTCGGCACGGTGATTCCGTGTATCGGCCGTCACATCAGTGGCGATCCCGGGAACGGGCTTGTTCGTCCACCGGCCGGCGGGATCGTGGATGCAGGACGCGCGGGCGTGACCGGGAAATGTGCAGGACCAGCCCACGCGGAAACCCGGCGCCGGCGCCGGCACCGGCACCGGCACCCGCACCGCGTCGCCGAAGCCGGGCAGTGGTGGTGCGGGTTTGTTGGCCGGTCTCCCGTGGTCAGGCGGGCTGCCAGGCACCGCCCAGCACACGACCGGCCCGCAGGCCGGGGAAGTGGCAGCCGAGGACGAGCTCGCCGGCCTGATCCAGATCCCGCAGGTAGCGCTCGCGAGTGGCCCGGGCCGCGACCGGGTCGACGTCGTTGGCCGCCGCCCAGTCGGTGTCCGTCAGCTGCTGCGGGCAGTGCAGAGCATCCCCGAGCATGAGGGCGCGGTCACCGCTGTCCTCGACCACGTACAGGGAGTGGCCCGGGGTGTGGCCAGGGGCGTGCAGCCGACGAACGCCGGGCGCGACGGTGGCATCGCCCTCCAGGAGGTTCACCTGGCCGGTGTCGGCCATCGTCAGCAGGGCGTGGCGGACCGCGGGATCGGGGCCACGCCCGGGCTGGCGGGAGAGAACGAAATGGTCCCAGTCCGCGGCGCCGAGGTGGACCTGGGCGTGGGCGAAGCGGGGGTTGCCCTCGGCGTCGGCCAGCCAGCCCGTGTGGTCGGGATGCAAATGGCTGAGCGCTATCACGTCGATGTCGTCGAAACCGAGGCCGAAACGGCGTAGCTGGCGCGGGAGCTGGCCGCCGACCATCGCCCCCGCCCCGGCGATGCGCGGACCGAACCCGGCGTCGATGAGAACGTTGTGCTCGCCGGGCCAGACGAAGGCACCCACCGGCATCCGCGGTGGATGGACGCCGTCGGCCGCCTGGTCCTCGAAGAACGCCCGCGGCCTGCCCGGTGAACCGAGGAACGCCGGCACGGACTCGAGGTTGAAGAATCCATCGGAGAGGGCGAGCAGCGTCCGCCGGCCGATCGTCAGGACCTGCGCCGCCAGGGTGGTGAGCGCGTCGTCCCGCAGTGGATAGTGGCGAAGGGGCTCTGGGTGCGCCTGCTCGGCCGCGTCCTCGAAGCCCGGGAGTGCCCCGTCCGCGCCGTGGTGGGAATGCCCTGCGTAGCCCATGGTCGGCTCCACGTGTCGAGTGAGTCGGCATCAGCCATGCCAGAACAGCGTAACGTGGTGATGTCGTGACCGCGCCCTCCCGCGGTGTGCGTCATTCAAACGGCCGGTGAACAGGCGTATTGGCGCGCCCGGTGATGGCGTGGTTCCCGTCGCCGTGGTGAATAGGCCAAAGGTGGCCCTGACGGCCCAGGACCTTGTGCGCCTGGTGCCGGTGCCGGAGGGCCCGTCAAGGGGGGACGTCAGGCGGCGCCGCGGTAACCGGCGCGTGGATAACGTGACCAGCGCCGGCAGGGTTTTCGGCCGGTGCGCCGAGCCGCGCGGTGCGGGGCCGTCCTTCCGTCGGGCCCGATCCGGCGACGGTTGACGACGACACATTCATTGTGTGGCTGCCCGGCGGCGGTCGTGACACCCGACGCCGGGGCTGCGCGCGCCACCGCCGGCAGCGGCATCACCATCTGGAGCGGAATGTGACACTTGTGCACGACACGCCGGCCGGGCACTCGGACCCGCCGGCGGCCGAAGCCCCGCCCAGGGCGGTGAAGACCCTGGGACAGTACCTGCGGACGACGTCGCACAAGGACATCGCGCTGCTGTACTTCATGACGTCGATCATCTTTTTTGCGTTCGCCGGTGTGCTGGCGATGTTCATCCGGGCGGAACTCGCCCGGCCGGGCCTGCAGTATCTGTCGAACGAGCAGTACAACCAGATATTCACCATGCACGGCACGCTGATGCTGCTGATGTTCGCGACGCCGATCGCCTTCGCGTTCGCGAACTACCTGGTGCCGCTCCAGATCGGCTCGCCGGACGTCGCCTTCCCGCGGCTGAACGCGTTGTCGTTCTGGCTGTTCCTGTTCGGCAGCCTCACCGTCACCGCGGGATTCCTGACGCCGAACGGTGCCGCCTCCTTCGGCTGGTTCGCGTACGCGCCGCTGACGAACGCCGCCTACTCGCCGGGCGCCGGCAGTGACCTGTGGATCCTGGGCCTCGCGGTCTCGGGCCTGGGCACCATCCTCGGCGCGGTCAACTTCATCACGACGATCCTGTGCCTGCGGGCGCCCGGCATGACGATGTTCCGACTGCCGATCTTCTGCTGGAACCTGCTGGTGACCTCGATCCTGGTGCTCATCGCGTTCCCGGTGCTCGCCGCGGCGCTGCTCGCCCTGGAGATCGACCGCCGTTTCGGCGCGCACATCTTCGACGCGAGCAACGGTGGGGCGATCCTCTGGCAGCACCTGTTCTGGTTCTTCGGCCACCCCGAGGTCTACATCATCGCGCTGCCCTTCTTCGGGATCATCACGGAGATCATCCCGGTGTTCTCCCGCAAGCCGCTGTTCGGCTACAAGGGCCTCGTCTACGCGACCATCGGCATCGGCGCGCTGTCGATCGCCGTGTGGGCGCACCACATGTACGTCACCGGCGCGGCGCTGCTGCCGTTCTTCGCCTTCCTGACGTTCCTGATCGCGGTGCCCACCGGGGTCAAGTTCTTCAACTGGATCGGCACGATGTGGCGGGGCTCGATCACCTTCGAGCCGCCGATGATGTTCGCCACCGGCTTCCTGTTCACGTTCCTCTTCGGTGGCCTGACCGGCGTCCTGCTGGCGAGCCCGCCGATCGACTTCCACGTCAGTGACAGCTACTTCGTCGTCGGCCACTTCCACTACGTCGTCGCCGGCCTGCTCTTCGCCGGCTTCGGCGGCATGTACTTCTGGTTCCCGAAGGTCACCGGCCGGATGATGAACGACCGGCTTGCCAAGATCCATTTCTGGACGATGCTCGTCGGCTTCCACTCGACGTTCCTGGTGGACCACTGGCTCGGCGTCAAGGGCATGCCGCGCCGGTACGCCGACTACAGCGAGGCCGACGGCTTCACAACGCTGAACACCATCTCATCGCTGGGCAGCGTGATACTCGCGCTGTCGACGGTGCCGTTCCTGTACAACATGTGGTGGTCCTACCGTAAGGGCAGGATCGTCGGGGTCGACGACCCGTGGGGCTACGGCAACCCGCTGGAGTGGGCCACGTCCTGCCCGCCGCCGCGGCACAACTTCCACACGCTCCCGCGGATCCGTTCCGAGCGCCCGGCCTTCGACCTGCACTTTCCGGAGGCGGCCGGTGTGATCGACTATCACGCCACCCCGGAACTCAGGAGCTGAGAAGCACCCTGCCCGACCCGCACGCCGGACACCGCGTCGTCCTGCCGCGGGCTATACCCGAACCGCCCCGGACTCAGCCGAGTCCGGGGCGGTTCGGCGTCGGAGGCGATTTCGGTTGAGAAAGCGTCACCTCTCCGCTACGGTTGGTTTCCGCTGGGATATTCCTGTCGGTGCCGGGGCCACCGTAGTGCGGCGTTCCGGCCGTTTCCGTAGTGAGGGACGATGGCGTTTCGCTTCAACCCGCCGCCCGGGTGGCCGATTCCGCAGCCGGGGTGGGCTCCCCCGCACGGCTGGCAGCCCGATCCCTCCTGGCCCCCGCCGCCCCCCGGCTGGAACCTCTGGGTCGACGACGCCCCGGCTGTTGGCCCGCCGCAGGTGACGGCGGCGCAGGCCGGCTGGGCGCAGTCGTTCCCGCCGGCCGCTCCCCACGGGTTTCCGCCTGTCCCGCAGGTGGTCCCGTTCCCGCGGGCGGTCCCGTCGTTCTGGAAGTGGGCGGTGGGCGGAGCGGCGGCGGTGTTCCTCGGCTCCCTGCTGCCGTTCATCTCCTACTCCGGCCTCGGCGGAGGTGACGTGCGGCCTGGCGCGCGAATGGTGTCAGCGGTCTTTGGCGCCGTTCTCGGCCTGCTCGCGGTCGCGTCGCGGACCCAGCTCAGGTCACGCGTCTGCAACGGGCTGCTCCTGCCCGGCGGAATACTCGGCACCCTCGGCTACGGCGGATTCATCCTGCTCGGCCTCGTCGGTTTCCAGGATGACGACTCGTCCTTCTTCGCCGACACTTCCACGAAGATTCACTTTGATCCGAACATCGGCGTGACCTGCTGTCTTGCCGGCTGCGTCATCGTCGTGGTCGCCGCCGTCCAGGGCCTGCGCGGGCGGTAGCCGCCCGGTCGGCGACAGGCGCCCGGGCATGGCATGCGGCCGGTCTGGCGGGTCCACGGGGTCCGCGGGGTCCGGCGGGAGCGGTCGCATGTGACGATGGCGGGGGAGTCCGTGGGAGCAGGAGGAGCAGGAGGAGCAGCCATGCCGCAGAGCCGGCCGCCAGTCGACGATCGGTTCGAGAGCAGGATGTCGGCCTTCTACCTCCAGCCCGACGGCGCGCGGGTCCCGTTTCCCGCGACGCTCTGCTTCGACAAGGCCGATCCCTTCGCCATCAGCCTGCGCCTGCGCACCGCCGACGTCCGCACGGTGACCTGGACGTTCGCCCGACAGCTCCTGATCGACGGCGCGCGGCGGCCTGCCGGGGTCGGCGCGGTGGAGGTCCGCCCGGCCTTCCACGGCGGGAGTCGGCTGCTGGCGCTCACGCTTCGGTCGGCCGCCGGGCGCGCCGACGTCCAGCTCCCGTACGAGCACGTCGCCGCGTTCCTGCACGCCACCTACGCCGCGGTGCCCTCCGGCGCGGAGGGTGACCTCGTCGACTGGAACAGCGAACTGGAACGCTTCCGCGACGAGGACACGTGAGCCGCCCGGACCATCGGAATACCAACTGTTCACGGATTATTCCAGTGCTGATAGTTTCCGCCGTTGCAGTCCTGGGTGTAAACAGCGCCGCTGCCGTCGCTGTCCAGACATTCGTTGGTGGATGTGTTCCGGAACGTGGCGCCGAATCGCTCGTTCGCCCGAACCCAGATCTGCGCCGACGATCCGTCGCAGGCTGAGGTGTACACGGTGCCCCGATATTTGACGCCATCCGAGCCGTGGTTCGCGTGGGTGCCCGCGCACAGGCTGGTCTTCGCGTCGCGAAGCTGCAGACCGCTGCCGCGGGCGGAGATCACCCAGCGTTGGTAGTCGCCGTTGTTGCAGCCGAGAGTATAGATATTCCCGGCGCCGTTGCTGTCGAGGCACAACGAGGTCGCGACATTGACCCAGACGGTGGCGGCCGGCTGTGCCGGGGCGGCGGGGACCGGTGCCGGTGCGGGTGGGGGCGCGGCGCTGCTGCGGGCGGTGTTCGTCGGGGCGGCGCGTGGGGCCGGGGCCGCGGGCGGTGCGGCCGCGGGGGTATGGTGCGTCCCCCCTGTGGCCAGCGGGCCCGGACCGGCCGGTGCGGGTGCTGGTGCTGGTGCTGCTGGGGTGTGTGTGGGCGAGGCTGGCGGTCCGGTGGATGGCGATGAGGACGCCGGTGACTCCGTCTCGACCTTCGGCGATCGCGTACGCGGGGCGACGGACGACGTGGCCGAGGAGACGGCGTCGGTCAGGGCGGAACTCCGGGGCGGGGACTCGGAGAAATACGATCTCGCGCCTCTGGAGGTGACCACCACCACCGTGACCACCGCCACCGCGTAGAGAACGGCGAGGCCCGCGGCCAGCCACCGCGGGATGTGTATCTCCGGTAGGCCGCGAGCCGACATCAGCACCACCTTCCAGGGCGCGGCGCCCCCGCATGATCCGGTGTGCCCCTACAGCCTAGCAACCGGATTACGGGATTGCCGGCGAAAACCCCGTCGAGCCGCGGCCATCCTGTTCAGCCGCGGCGCTGTCACCAGCATGGCCGCATCCAGTAAAGCAGACGCCGGCGACCCGGTGCCGAGCTTTCCACCCCGTGCTCCGAAGCGCCTGCCGGACCACATTGTTGATCGTGATCGTCTGACTGCGTAGCCTGGGGGAGAATCCGGGGGATTCCGGAGTGCGTCGGTCGCGGGGCTCGTCGCGTCGCAGTGATCGGGAGGTGCGGCAATGGTGGATGGCGAACGCCCCGGACCTCGGCTGCCGCGCGGCCCGGGCCACGACGAGCGGATCAGCCGCTCCCGGGCCGAGGCCATCGCGCGACGGCTGGCCGAACAGGAGGCGGAGCACGCCGGCGCCGCCGCCCCACCATCACCACCACCTCCGGCGCCGGCATACGGCGCGCCACCCCCGCCCGGCCCGGTGCCTCCGCCGGCTGCGCCCTACCCGCCGGCTGCGCCCTACCCGCCCGCTGCGCCCGTGCCCGTCTACGGTGCGCCTCCGCCGGGGCCGGCGCCGGGGCCGGGGCCGTTCGATGGCCCGCCGCCGCGGGCTCCTCAGGGCGATGTGACGCGGGGTCTTTCTCGATGGCGGCGCTGGTGGGGGCGCCTGTCGGGCCGATGAGCGAAGGCCGGCGGACGTATGCGGTGTGGGAGCTGACCCTCGCGTGCAACCTCGCCTGCGGCCACTGCGGGTCGCGCGCAGGGAGCAGGCGACCCGCGGAGCTGACGACGGCGCAGGCCCTGGACCTCGTCGCCCAGCTCGACGATGCCGGGATCGACGAGGTGACCCTCATCGGCGGGGAGGCCTTCCTGCGCCGCGACTGGCTCGCGATCGCCGCCGAGATCACCCGCCGGGGAATGACCTGCACGATGACGACCGGCGGCTACCGGCTGAGCGCGGCCACCGCCCGGGGGATGCGCGACGCCGGGATCGAGCGCTGCTCCGTCTCGGTCGACAGCCTGGCCGCCACCCACGACCGGCTCCGCGGTCGGCGCGGCTCCTTCGACTCCTGCCTGCGCACCATCGGACGCCTGACGGACGCGGGTGTCGTCGCCACCTCCAACACCCAGATCAACCGGCTCACGGCACCCGACCTGCCCGACCTGTACGACGTGCTGCGCGCCGCGGGGATCGCCGCCTGGCAGTGGCAGCTCACCGTGCCCATGGGCAACGCGGCCGACGACTGGCAGATCCTGCTCCAGCCCGTCGAACTGCTCGACGTCTTCCCGCTGCTCGCCGGTATCGCCCGCCGCGCCGCCGCCGACGGCATCCGCGTCCACGCCGGCAACAACGTCGGGTACTACGGGCCGTACGAGCGGCTGCTGCGCTCCCCGGAGGGGGCGGCGTTCTGGGCGGGCTGCCAGGCCGGCCTGTCGACGCTCGGCATCGAGGCCGACGGCACGATCAAGGGCTGCCCGTCCCTGCCGACCCAGGACTACGCCGCCGGCGACATCCGCGAGCATCGACTGGCCGACCTGCTGCGCGACGCGCCCGCGCTGGCCATCAACGCCGCCGCGGGCAGCGCCGCGGCAACCGAGGGCACCTGGGGCTTCTGCCGCTCCTGCGAGTTCGCCGACGTCTGCCGAGGCGGCTGCACCTGGACCGCCCACACCTTCTTCGGCCGGGCCGGCAACAACCCCTACTGCCATCACCGAGCGCTCGAACACCGTCGGATGGGCGTCCGGGAACGGATCGTCCCGGTCGCTCCCGCCCCTGGCCGTCCCTTCGACCACGGCCTGTTCGCCCTGGTCCACGAACCCCTGAGCGCCCCCTGGCCACCTGACCTGCGTCCACGCCTGCCCGCCGCGTCCGAGGCCGGCCCCGAGCCCATGTCCCCGACCGCCCCCAGGCCTTCGTAGTCGCCGGCCTTCCTGGCCGTGCGCGTGGCTGCTGGGCACAATGGCCGCGTGCGTGCCGCCGACCTCGATGAACTGCGCCGGCTGCGCCGCGCCCGCGATCGGATGGATCGGGAGTACGCCCAGCCGCTCGACGTGCCCTCGCTCGCCCGCACGGCGCTCATGTCGACCGCCCACTTCAGCCGCCGCTTCCGTGAGGCCTACGCGGAGACGCCCTACTCCTATCTGATGACCCGGCGCATCGAACGGGCGAAGGCGCTGCTGCGCCGCGGCGACCTGAGCGTGACCGACGTGTGCTTCGCCGTCGGCGCCACGAGCCTCGGCTCGTTCTCCGCCCGCTTCACCGCCCTCGTCGGTGAGACCCCGTCGGCCTATCGCGCGCGGGACCACCACGACCTGCGCGCGGTGGCGAGCTGCCAGGCCATGGTCGCCACCCGCCCCCGCCGACCCGCCGCCTCGGACAGGGAGGAGCCGGCGGCCGGCCGGGCCGCTCAGCGGGGGACGACGGCCGCACCCAGCTCGTCCCAGCGGGCCCTGACAGCGGGTGCGCGTCCAGCTCGTCGGCAGGTCGCGGGCCCCCAGCGCGGCGGCTGAGCTCCCACAGCCATCGTCCCGCACCCGCTATGAGGTTCTGACCTCATAGCGACCATAACAAAGAACCATCATTGGTGTGTAGGGTTGCGGGCATGCCTGACACCCGTCCGCTCGACGGCATCACCGTGGTCGGTCTGGAGCAGGCCGTGGCGGCGCCGTTCGCCACCCGGCAGCTCGCCGACCTGGGCGCCCGCGTGGTCAAGGTGGAACGGCCCGGAACCGGGGACTTCGCCCGCGGCTACGACCGGGCGGCGCACGGGCTCTCCAGCTACTTTGTCTGGCTCAACCGCGGCAAGGAGTCGCTTACCCTGGACGTCAAGGCCCCCGAGGGCCGCGCCGTGCTGCGCGATCTGCTGGCCGGGGCCGACGTCCTCGTGCACAACCTGGGGCCGGGCGCGGTGGACCGGCTCGGGTTCGGCGTCGACGCGCTGGCCGAGCTCGACCCGAGACTGATCAGCTGTGCCGTCAACGGCTACGGCAGCTCGGGCTCGTGGTCGCGGCGCAAGGCCTACGACCTGCTGATGCAGTGCCAGACCGGGCTGGTCTCGCTCACGGGGACGCCGGAGTCGGGCGCCCGGGTCGGGATCTCCGTCGCCGACATCGCCGCCGGCATGTACGCCTACTCCGGCGTCCTGGCCGCGCTGTTGGCGCGGGCCACCACCGGCACCGTGCGGCCGGTCGAGGTCTCCCTGTTCGACGCGCTGGCCGAGTGGATGAGCCAACCGGCGTACTACACCGCGCTCACCGGTGCCCAGCCGCCGCGCCTGGGCACCCATCACGCCACCATCGCCCCCTACGGTGCCTACGCCGCCGGTGACGGCCGCGAGGTGCTGTTCTCGATCCAGAACGACGCCGAGTGGCGCGCCCTGTGCGCGGAGTTCCTGGACGACGCCGCGCTGGCCGACGACCCCCGCTTCCGGACCGGTGCCGACCGGGTGGCGCACCGCGCCGAGCTCGACGAGCATGTCCAGGCCGCCTTCGCCCGGCGGACCGGCGCCGAGGTGGCCGCGTCGCTCGACCGCCTGCGCATCGCCAACGCGCCGATCAACCAGGTCGCCGACTTCCTGGAGCATCCGGTGTTGCGGGAGCGCGAGCGGTGGCGCACGGTGCGGGCCCCGGGCGGCCTGTTACCCGCCCTGCTGCCCCCGATCGGGATGGCCGGTGTCGAGCCGGTGATGGGCGACGTGCCCGAGCTGGGGCAGCACACCGACGCCCTGCTGGCCGAGCTCGGCCGCAGCCCCGACGCGATCGCCCGCCTGCACGGCGCGGGCGTCGTCTGACCGTCAGCGAGGAGAATCCGATGGGCCACCTTGAAGCCCTGGACGAGCACGAACGCGCCGTCGTCAGCACCGTCGCCGACTTCGTCGACAAGCAGGTCAGGCCGGTGGTGCGGGAACTGGAGCACGGCAACGCCTACCCCGAGGCGCTGATCGAGCGGATGAAGCGGCTCGGCGTCTACGGGCTCGCGGTACCGGAGGAGTACGGCGGGGTCGCGGTGAGCATGCAGTGCTACGTGCTGGTCACCGAGGAGCTGGCCCGCGGGTGGATGAGCCTGGCCGGCGCGATGGGCGGCCACACGGTCGTGTGCGAGCTCCTCACGCGGTTCGGGACGACGGAGCAGAAGGAGACCTGGCTGCCCCGGCTCGCCACCGGGGAGGTCCGGGCGACGATGGCACTCACCGAGCCGCAGGGCGGCTCGGACCTGCAGGCGTTGCGGACCAGCGCCAGGGAGCTCGACGGCGAGTACCGCGTCAACGGTGCCAAGACCTGGATCAGCAACGCCCGCCGGGCCGGGCTCACCGCTCTGCTGTGCCGGACCGACCCGACCGCGCAGCCGGCCTCGAGGGGCATCTCCGTGCTGCTCGTCGAACCCGGTGAGGGCATGACCGTCTCGCGCGACCTGCCCAAGCTCGGCTACAAGGGCGTGGAGAGCTGCGAGGTCGTGTTCGAGGACTACCGCGCACCGCTGGGCAGCGTCCTGGGCGGCACGCCCGGCCTCGGGTTCGCGCAGATGATGAAGGGTCTGGAGACCGGCCGGCTCCAGGTCGCGGCACGCTCGCTCGGCGTCGGGCGGGCGGCCTACGAGGATGCGCTGGCCTACGCCCAGACCCGCGAGTCGTTCGGCAAGCCGATCTGGAAGCACCAGTCGGTCGGCAACCTGCTGGCCGACATGGCCACCACCCTGGAGGCGGCCCGACAGCTCACCCTCTACGCCGCGCGGGAGTTCGACGCCGGCCGCCGGGTCGACATGGAGGCCGGCATGGCCAAGCTGTTCGCCTCCGAGACGGCGATGAAGATCGCCCTCGATGCCGTGCGCGTGCACGGCGGCTACGGCTACTCGACGGAGTACGACGTCGAGCGCTATTTCCGCGACGCCCCGCTGATGATCGTCGGGGAGGGGACCAACGAGATCCAGCGCAACGTGATCGTGGGCCAGCTGGTAGCGCGCTCCCACAGGGGCTGAGCCGCCGAGATGCCGGCAGGGCGCCTGCTATCGTAGTCAAAGTAGGTTGTCGCATCACTGGAGGACGTGTTGCCTCGGGACCGTACCGCACGCACACGGATCCGGCAGTTCCTGGCCGCGTCGGGACCGATCGTGGATCCCTCCGGCTACGCCACGAGCGTGCTGAAGGACGCCATCGGCTACTCCGGCAGTTCGGTCGCATTCATCCAGCTCGTCGCCACGATGGATCGTGAGGGCGAGATCGCCCGGGAGATCCGGGGAAAGCGGACCTACCGGATCGACGGGTTGGGCGTGCCGCCCATGCCGTCGGCCGGTGCGCTCGCGCCCGCCGAGCCGGCGGGGACCCGTGCCACGGTGACCGCTCCCGGCCAGCCCACCATCGAGATCGACTACAGGCTGCTCGCCCAGGCGCTGATCCGCGAGCTGCTGGTCACCACCGCGGCGGCGCAGCAGGCCACGGGCGCCGCCGCCTCGCCCGCCGAGGAGCGGCTGGCGGGCGAGCGTGACGAGTACGCCCGTCGCCTCGAGATGGCGCGTGCCCAGCTTGACGAGCATCTGGGCCAGCCGCGCTGATCCCTGAACACTGACCGCTGCGCCGAAGGTGAGCAGTTTCGGAGAAGCGCAGGTCGGGCCGGCCGTCCTAGCGTCAGAGCCATGACGGTCTCACTCAGCGGCATGCATGTTCTCGTCGACGACCCGGACGCCGCCCTCGGCTTCTACCGGGACACGCTCGGCCTCACGGTGCGCAACGAGGTCGCCCGCGGCGGCTTCAGATGGATCACGTTGGCCACCGAGAGCCAGCCGGAGGTGGCGATCGTCCTCTCGCAGCCGCACGCCGGCCGCTCGAAGGAGGACGGCGACGCCCTCGCTGCCCTGCTCGCCAAGGGCGAACTCCTCATGGTCCAGCTACGCACCGACGACCTGGACGCCACCTTCGACCGGATCGTGGCGTCCCCCGGCGTCGAGGTACTCCAGGAACCCGCCAGCCAGCCCTGGGGCGTCCGCGACTGCGCCGTCCGCGACCCCGCCGGCAACATGATCCGCATCGAGCAGAAGTAGGCCGCGCGATCGCAACCCCATGGGGCCGGTCCGGCATATGATGACGGGTTGGCGTCTGGCCGAGGGGTGAGCTGGTGGGATCGCGGTCAGCCGTGGGCGGCGCCGCCGAGGTTCACGAGGATGACGCCGACGATGATCAGGGCGATGCCGGCGAGGGCGAGCGGCGGCCTGTGCCCCGCGGACACTACCGACCGCGTCATGATCGGACGCGGCGGCGCGTTGGTCATCCGAACTCCTTCCTGTCGGGCGGCGGCACGACGAACGGGAAGCAGTGGGATGATTACCACCAGTGCCATCCCACGGGAGGACCCTGATGCCGGAAACCCCCACTGACCCTGCCTCCGAGGGCGCCTCCGACCCGGAGCGGGAGGCTGTCGTCCCGCCCGCCGTCTCCTCCGGCGATTCCGCGGATCCTCTGGACGGCGGCGTCGCCCGTTTCCTGGCCGAGGCCGACGCCTGGCTCGCCCGCAACGAACAGCGCAAGCGCGACGCGTCCACCGGCGGCCCCCCCACCGACGGTCCCGCGGGACCGCCCCCGTCCTCTCCCACGCCCGACGAACCCATCTCCGCCGACCCCCCACTACGTCCCGTCGACTGGGACGGCTCCTCCAGCAGCACGTGGCGGTCTCGCGACGACAACGACCTCGCCAACCGCCTCGCCGCCCAGCACGACATCGAATGGGATCGGGCGCAGCTTGATCAGAAAAATCGGGAATGGAGGGAAAGGATTCGAGCGGAGCTCGAGCAAGAGGCGCGTGATGAACGGGAGCGGCGGATGCAGGAATGGGAACGTGCTGAGAGCGAACGATCCGATGATGCGAGGTCGCGCTTGTTCGCCAAACTGGATCGACTTGACCGAGGCTCCGGTGAGACGGTAGCTGACCCGCCGAGTGAAGATCCGGGCATCTGCTGAGCTCATGTGGTTGGCTGAGTGAAGGGCGTGTCGTGCCAGGAGACTCATGGGCCTATGTGAGGGCGGCCTGTCTCGAGGCGCGGCGGTGATTCGTATGCTCGTGGGCGATCGACAGATGATGTTGGCTCAGGGCTGCGCATAGCCTCGCGGAGCCCACGTTGCGCGTAGATTGTATCGGGATGGAATGGGCCATGGCGGTTTAGGCTCTCGGACCATGCCTCTCGATAATGAGGCGCGGCATCGATGCGGCGGCCGGCCTGAAGGTAGGTGTCGGCCAGGGAGATTCGGCTGGCGCGAGTGTCGGGGTGCTGGGGGCCGAGAAACTCCCTGCGGGTGGCATAGACGCGTTCGTTCAGGTCGATAGCGTTGGCAACGCGTCCGGACTCGCGGTACGTTTCGGCGAGATCGAGGGCGGTGTTCAACGTGCGGGCGTCAGCGATGCCGTGCAGTTTCGCGTGAACGCCGAGTTGCCGCTCGAGGTGACCGAGCGCGGCCGCAGGCCGGTCAGCTTTTCGGTAGAGGAGTGCGAGATCACCTCGCGTCTCCATCACGCGTGGGTGGGAGGCTCCGAGACGGTTCTCGTGGTGTGAGAGGACGCCTTCGAGGTGGGGAGCTGCGTCGAGCGGTCGGCCCGCTGCACGTTGGGCGTCGGCGAGTCTTTCTCGCGCGAGGATGGTCTTGTCGGCGTCAGGTCCAAGTATCTGCCTCCGCCCTTCGAAAACAAGTTCGTACAGACGGGAAGCTTCGTTCGGGCGTCCGGCGTCATGGTAGGTGCGGGCAAGGGCGTGGGCGCTGTCGAGGGTGTTCGGGTGACCTGCGCCGAGGATCTCCGCGCGGGCGGCAAGTGCCTGGGTGAGTTCGCGGTTGGCGTCGGGGTGGCGGCCGGCCTCGTGGTAGAGCACGCCGAGTTGGTGGCGGCTGTCGAGGGTCTGGGGATGGGTGGCGCCCAGGACATCGCGGCGGGAGTCGAAGGCGCGTTCGGCGTGATCGAGGGCTTCGGAGGTGGCGCCGGCACGCTGGTAGGTGATGGCCAGCTGATGACGTGTGGTCAGGGTGTCCGGGTGATCCGGACCGAGGATCCGCTCGCGGTCGACGAGGGTCGGGCGTAGGACGCGGGCCGCCGCGTCGCTGTGACCGGCGTCGTCAAGGTTGGCGCCGAGGCGGTGCTGGCTTTCCAGGGTGGCGGGGTGCTCGGGGCCGAGAGCCTGCTGGCGGTCGGAGAGCGTCCGCAGGAACAGGTCGTGGGCCTGGTCGTGATGGCCGGCGCGCTGGTGGGTACGGGCGAGGGTTTCGCGGCTGGTGAGGGTGTCGGGGTGGGTGGGGCCGAGGACGCGTTCGCGGGTGGTGGCGTTGGCGGTGGCGAGGTGCTCGATGCGGGGGTGGTCGGGGGTGGGGGCGGCGAGCAGGGCGCGCAGATGGGTCTCGCGGGCGGCGAGGGTGGTGGGGTGCTCGGGGCCGTGGAGGCGTTCGTGGGCGGAGACGGCGCGGGCGGCGAGGGGCTCGGCGCTGGTCGCGGCGCCGTGCTCGGTGAGGTAGGCGGCGGCGTGCTCGGCGAGCCAGGTGGTGTGGGGGGTGTCGCGGATGGGGTCGGTGGCCTCCAGCGTCGCGAGCGTGTGGGGGAGCAGGCGCCGCCAGGCCGGCCAGGCGTCCGGGTTCGCGGTGATGCGCTCGGGCAGGGCGCCGTGCAGCAGCCGGCCCAGGGAGTCGACGAGGTGGTGGGCGTGGTCGGCGCCGGTGGCGGCGCGGACGGCGTCGCGGACGAGGGGGTGGACGCTGACGGCGTCGCCGGAGCGGTGTGCGAGGCCGGCGCGTTCCAGGGCGGCGACGGTGTCGGCGAGGCGCAGGCCGTCGAGGGCGGCCGTCCGCAGCTCGGGGTGGGTGATCGTCTGCGGGCCGCGGGCGAGCAGGACGAGGGGCAGCGGGCGTTCGTCGGCGTGGGCGGCGTAGCGCAGCAGCTCGGCGGCGGCGGGGGAGTGGGCGTCCACCCGGCGCAGGGGCTCGTCCCACACGGACAGCGCGGTCACGCCCGGCCGCCCCGGCACCGACCCGCGGGCGAGCACCTCGGCGGGACGGGTGGCCAGCGCGGCCAGGTAGTCCTCGGCGGGGACGTGGTCGAGCTCGCGGGCGGCCTGGCCGAGGGCGAGGGGATGGTCGCCGAGGCGGTGGGCGAGGCGGTCGGCGGTGGCGTGGTCGAGGCCCGGCCGTCGGTCGACGAGCAGAGCGACGGACTCGGCGCGGGGCAGCGGCCCGACCGCGACGACCGTGCCACCGGCGTCCGTCCACGCACGGTCGGGTCCCGTCCGCCCGCTGCCGGAAGCTGCCCAGCCCGGGCCGTCCAAGCCCGGGCCGTCCAAGCCCTGGCCACGGGAGGTGACGAGGATCCGGCCCGGGCCCCGCGGGGGGCGTTCGGCGCGTTCGCGGAGCCAGTCGGGCAGGTCGGCGGGGCTGTGGGCGTCGTCGAGGATCAGCAGCCACCGGCCGCCGGCGGCGTCGAGGCGGTCCAGCACCCGGGCGGGGCCGGCCGTCTCGTCCAGGCCCAGGGCGGGGGTGAGCGCGAGGATCTCGCTGGTTATCAGCTCCGGGCGCGCGGCGGGGACCCACCAGACGGCCTCGAGGTCCGACCGGTGCCGGTGCACGTAGGTGGCGGCGAGACTTGTCTTCCCGACCCCCGCCATGCCGGTCACCGCGACCAGTGCGCGCTCGTCCGCGGCCATCGCCGTGGCGAGCCGTGCGAGCTCCTGCTCCCGTCCCACGAACCGGGACGCCGGCCGCGGCACGTTCCACACCGCCGGCAGATCCCCCGGGAACACCGCCGCACCCGGAAACCCACGGCCGGCCGCAGCCCGCGCGGCTTCGACGGTGTCGGCGGCATCGACGGCCGGCGCACCGTCCCGTGTAGGCCGGGCGGGTGGCAGGGCGCGCAGCAGCGTGAACCGCGCGTCCAGTTCGCTGCGGTCGGCCAGGTTGATGGCGACGAGGTGGCCGAGCAGCCCGGGTATCGGCCGCTCCGTCACCTGGGCGACGATCAGCCGGCGCCCGTCTCCCGCGATCCGCGGCGACCAGGCCGCCCCCCATTCCTTCAGCGCCTCCTGCGAGTCCGGGTAGCCGTCGCTCACCACCGCGATGGTGTGGTCGGTCTCCCGGACGGCCTTGTCGAGCCAGGTCACGCGGTGCATGCCGGCGACGAGGTCCCAGGCGCCGAGCCGGACGCGATGGCCGGCGTCCTCCAGCGTGGACGCGATCCACTCGGCCCACGTGAATCCGTCGCTGGTGTACGAGACGAAGACGTCGAGCGCGCGACCCTCGCCCCCGACCGTCACCCGAACAGCATGACACAGTCACCCAAAACGAACGAATGTCCCTCGTCGCCCCTGTCGGCATTGACGGGAGGGTGGACGGGGGTGTGAACACCTGGCGAACACTCGGTCCGAGGTCACATCGGTGACTGCTCGCCTGATGTCCGGACTCGTACGGTTGGCGCCACCCGCGGCGATCACGCCGCTCCTGCGGGTCGACCTGAGGTGAGACGTGGACTGGTGGAGCACCGGGAACATCATCGCCGTGCTCACCGCGCTGCTCGGCCTGGGCGCGTCGTTCGCCGCCGTCTGGTACGAGCGGCGACCGCGGCGACGCATGATCGGCTACCGGGTGCAGATGGCGATCCGGCTCGATCGCCATTTCCGACGGCCGGGTCGGCACCGGCGCGAGTCCCCATCTGTGGGGCCAGGCCATCGCCCGGTCGCTGTTCGCCATCGTCGTGAACGCGAAGGTTCCCACGACGAACCGGACGTCCGACCAGATCCGCGCCATCTTCTCCGGAAAGCTCACGAACTGGAGCCAGGTAGACCCGGCCTATGCGGCGCCGGTCCAGGTGATGAGCCGGACGACGGATTCCGGTACCCGGGTGGCCTTCGACCGCCTCTTCGTCGCGCCCTCCTCGGAACCCGGCATCATCTCGGCCGGCTGCGCCGGTGACGGCAGTACGTCCCCGGAGTACTGCCCGCTGTCGTCGGCCGACGAGGTGTACAGCGGCCCCGGCCGCAGTAACCTCACCACCGACGACGACCAGCCCTGCTCCACCCCCGACAACGCCGACCGCTGCCGCGGCTGACCCGGTGCCGGCCCGCGTCGCCGGGCTGCCAGCCGGCGAGGTCACCTCTCGCGTTCCGCGGAACGCAAGCGGAGGGGCAGTTGCCGGTTCGGGCGTTCCGCGGAACGCATCCGGGGTGGTCGTTGCCGTTTTCGGCGTTCGGCGGAGCGCATCCGGAGGGATGGTTGCCGTTTCCGGCGCTCCGCGGAGCGCATCCGGAGGGGTTTCAACCATGAGTGGGAGGCCGTTTCGGCGCCGATCAACTCGCCGCGATCGAGGCCCGCGCTTGCGGACTCCTGGGCCCGTAACCGCCACTCCGCCACCGTGCCGCCGACGAGGACCCCGACCACACCGACAAGGCCTCCTGAGCGCGGCGAGCGCGGGCTGCCTAGTCGGAGGCGATGATGCCGCCGGCCTCCGTGCCCTGGCTGGGCAGGCGCCGGGAGGTGTCGCCGGCCAGCAGGTCCCGGATCTCGGTGAGCAGCCGGGCCTCGTCACTGATGGCGGGCTCCGCCTCCTCGGGCTTCGCATGCCCGCGCTTGCGCAGCTCGTTCGCCTTGGCGATCGGCAGGACGACGAGGAAGTAGACGGTCGCCGCCACGATCAGAAAGGTGACCAGGGCGTTGAGGAAAAGGCCATACCGGAACACGCTGTGGTGGACGGTGAACGTCAGGCCGGCAAAGTCCGGCTTCCCGCCGATAGCCGCGATCAGCGGGGTGAGGATGTTGTCGACCAGAGCCTTCACAACGGCGGTGAAGGCGGTACCGAGGACGACCGCCACGGCCAGATCGACGATGTTCCCCCGCATGAGGAACTGCTTGAATCCCGCCAGCCCGGGCCGGATGAGCCGAGTCGTCGGCTCGACGACATCCCGGCCACGGTCGACGACCTTCCTGAAGCCGAACACAGACGCTCCTTGCCATTCCGACGGGGACGAGGACGCGGGGCCGGGCCCCGATCAGGTACTCGCGGCCGGCACCGAACCCGGTTATCTCCCGCCGAAGCGGCATCTAACCCCCGCTCCGGTGATCGCACTCGCACCGGAGCGGGGCGCCAACGTCATGCCTGCCGAGCGACCGGTCGACGTGCGGCCCAGGCGGGACGGGGGCGTAGCTATCGCGCGTTGGGAATCAGCCAGTTCAGGAATCCGTTCCTGGGGCCCTTGCAGTTGTCTCCGCAGAGAACGATGTTGTCGAGCACCGGCCCCCAGGGCCCTGAGGTCAGACTCCTGAAACTGATCGCGGTGGCGAACCCTGTCGGTGTGAAGGTGATTTTGTACCGAAGGTACTGCATCTTCTTCTTGGTGCGACTTCCGGTGTCCAGTGTGAAGACCCGCTTCGTGTCTCCGGCGGTGACTTCCAGCCACTTGGTGTACGGCCCGCCCTCAGGGTTGACCGATAGGGAGAACTGTATCTCGTACACATTGCCGGGGGCCGTTCTTATGACCTGTCCAATCCTGCCCGGCCTCCGGCCGTTGAGATCAAGTGACTGCGCTCCCTCGGCGGCCTGCCAGTAGTCGCGCCCGATCAAATCGACGTTACCGGATTCCACCCGCCATGGCCCGAGGCTGCGGCCGGTGCCGTACTCCTGGTGGATTCCGATGGGCACCAACGGGTACTCGAAGCTACTGTATTGGAAAGGTGACGCCTCGGCAGGCGTTGCCGCGAGGCCTGAGATGAGCAGGATGGCTGCCATGGCGAGAAGAACGGCCGTCCCGCGCCGCCGGGACCGCCCCGTTGCCATGGCGCCTCGTACATGTAGGTTGGGTGCGGCCGAGCTGGTGTTGTGCGCTGACATCCAGTTGTCCCCCGAAACATTGATGGCGTTGCGGCGAGGACGTTAGCACCTCTCGACGCAGGATTTGGCGAGATCGCTGGAATTCTGCCTCGGAGACCACCTGGCCTCCATGGTGTGAAGTATGGCGATATCGGCAGAAGGGGCCGATCGGACGGCGGACTAGTCCGAGGCGGTTATTTCGCCGGCCCCGACCAGCCCCCCACCCCGACCGCGACCCCGCCTCGCCCCCCTGCGACCCCTGGCCCAGCGGTCCCGCGGAACCGTCCGAGACCCCGCCGGCCGATCGCCCGCCCTTGGCCCCCGTCAACTGGGACGGCTCTGGCCGCGGAGCACGAATTCGAGTCTGCTCAGCGAGAGCTCGACCAGAGGATGGGGGAGTTTCGAGAGCAGACGAACGCGGAACTGGCTCATGATCATGAGCGTGCTCGCTCGTCTCCCGCGTTCCGCGGAACGCAACTGGAGGGGGTCGTGCCACTTCCTCGGTGGTTGGCAGGCTGTATCGGAGACCTGTTTCGCAGTCAGGTCGACGAGGCGGAACTCGCCGATCTCGGCCGGATCGGCTGGCCGCGACGGCCCGAATGCCACGACTAGCCCCTGACGGTGCGGACACGGAAGGTCTGCCAGGGTAACCGCGGCACTCGGGCGCCTGCGCGAGAACCACGGCGGGCACGGCGGAGGTCGCGGCAACGGTGTCGGCGGCGGACGTGTCGGCGGCGGACGTGTCGATGTCGGTGGGGTCGAGGAGCTGGGCGGTGTAGCCGCCGGTCGCGCAGGTGGGGTCGGCGTTCCAGTCCAGGCGCAGGGTGCCGGCGACCGCGTCGAAGAACGCGTTCCACAGCCGGGGCGGGTCGCCGGGCACCAGCCGGGCGGTGACGGTGACGGGGGCGACGGGGAACTCGGTGCCGGCGGCCGCGACGGTCACGGCGATCGGCACGTCGGCGGGCAGGTCGGGGACCTCCCACCGGGTGGCCGTGCCCGGCAGCGTCGCGGACGTGAGCGTCCGGCCGTCACCGCCGGCCGCATGGACGGACCAGGAGCCTGGCGGGGTGACGCCCAGGTCCCAGCCGATCCGCAGCAGGTTCTCGACCTGCTCGGTGCGGGGGGCGCTCGGCGTGTAGCCGGGCATGACGTGCGTTGCCGTCGTGGTGTCGCCGACATACCAGGAGAATGGCTCGGTGGGGTGCGGGATCGCCGCGTGGACCCGCACCGTCACCGTGCGGCCGGCGGCGAGTGCGGCGTCGTCGGCGAGGCGCAGCGACGTCCCGGGGGTTCCGGCCGGCTCGGACGGCGAGACGAGGGTGATCGTGTCTGCGCCGGCCGGGCTGCCCGGCGGCGGCGCCGATGTCACGGACACCAGGTAGGTGACGGCGCTGCCGGGGACGGCGGGCCAGCTGACCCGCAGATGGCCGGGCGCCGTCGTGCGCGCGTGGCCCCGACGGTCAGGCGCATCGTCAGGCCGGCCATGGTTGCCGACCTGCCGGCGACCGACGGACCCCAGGACGCGAGCGTCGCCAGCGTCGCGTCGGTCGCCAGCGTCGTGGGCACGAGCGTGACGGACGCCGTGGTGATCGCCAGCTCGGGGAAGCCGGCGGGCAGCGTCAGCCCGGCGGGCAGGACCAGGCGATGAGCGTCGTCAGGGAGATCCGCTCGCCCGCGGCCAGGGCCAGCGAGACCCACCAGTCGCCGCCGGCCCGGGCACTCCCCGAGGAAGCCGGGTCGGCGGTCGGGCTCTGGGCGGTCACAGTGAACCGGGCACCGCCCAGTTCCAGACCGGTGGACAGCCCCAGCACCAGCGCGCTCGCCGCTGCGACGGTCTCCACCGCGCCGTCGCCGTCGTCGACGTCCTCGCCGTCGTCACTGATGTCGCTGTCGTCGTCGCTGTCGCCGGGGGAGGCGGACAGGGAGCGGTCGAGGTCGAGGGTGAGGTCGGTGACGACGATCGCGTCGGGGATGATCGTCCAGGTCTCGTCGAGCTCCACCGTGGCCGAGACGGTCGCGACGGCCCCGGGCGGCCGCTCGGGAGAATAGCCGCTACGGTCCCGCCACTCCGTCTTGTGCCCGATTTGTCATGGGCGGGTGGCCATCGACGGCCGATGGTGGGCCGAGACAACGGATTCGCGGGCACGGACTGTGAGCGGCGCCGGGAGGGGCGAGACCGGGCGCTCCTGGGGATGCCAGTGCTCCTGAGAGTCCTGGGAGTCCTGGGAGTCCTGGGAGTCGTGGGAGTCGTGGGAGTCGTGGGAGTCGTGGGAGTCGTGGGAGTCGTGGGAGTCGTGGTGGAACCGGTAGCTGACGCCGGTGATCCGTTCGGATTCGGCCCACAGCAGGCGCGCCGCGTCCTCGTCCTGTGCGCGGGGGCTGGCATAGGCGAGCGCGGGCAGACCGGTGCCGCCGAACAGCCCGTCGGGCCCGTAGTACTCGCCGCCGCGGACGGTCGGGTCCACCGCCGCCCGCAGCGGCGCGAGCGCCCCGGCCTGCGCACCCTGGATGAGCCAGCCCATCAGCGGGGCGGCCCGCCCGGACATGAACGCCCGGATGACCGCCGGCTGTTCGCGCACCAGCCCGGTGCGCGCGATGCCCGGGTGGGCGCCCACGGCGATGGTCGAGGCGCCGGCCGCGCTCAGGCGGCGGTGCAACTCGAAGCTGAACAGCAGGGTGGCGAGCTTCGAGGTGGGATAGGGCAGCCGTGCCCGCCGCGCAGTCCCGGCCCCGCCGTCCGCGCCCGCCCAACTGCCGGGGCGGCCGTTCGTGCGGGCCGCGCCCACGCCGCTGCGCGGGCCGTTCGTGTGGCCGAGGAAGCCGACGCGACGGTCCGCCGCCGCGGGCCTGCGGGAGTCCCGGGAGGGCAGCCCGATCAGGTCGTCGGCGCCCAGCCGGCCACACAGGTGCGCGAGACTGCTGACGCTCACGATCCGGGACCCGGGGGTGGCGAGCAGCCGGTCGAGCAGCAGACCGGTGAGCGCGAAGTGGCCGAGGTGGTTGACACCGAACGTCGACTCGAAGCCGTCCTGGGTGCGGGCGGTGGGGGGCGACATCACCCCGGCGTTGTCGATGAGCAGGTCCAGGCGCGGATGGTCGGCGCGGATCCGCGCCGCCGCAGTCTCCACCGACGCCAGCGACGCCAGGTCCAGCGGCACCACCCGCACGTCCGCCCCGGGTGCGGCCGGCCCGGGGAGTCGGGCCTCGGCGTGGGCGTGGGCGGCGCGGATCGCGGCGGCGGCACGCTCGGCGCGGGCGATGTCGCGGCTGGCGAGCACGACGGTCGCGCCGCGGGCGGCGAGCACCCGGGTGAGCTCGAGGCCGATGCCGGAGTCGGCGCCGGTGACGACGGCTGTGCGACCGGAGAGGTCCGGCACGTCCGCGACGGTCCAGCTGGACCGGTGACGGGGGCGAGGGTCGAAGGGGCGGCGCGGTGCCGCCGGCCGGGTCAACGGGGCTCCAGCAGGACCAGTGGGATCACCCGGGTGGTCTTCGCCTGGTAGCCGCGGTACCAGCGGCTGTCGGCGACGACGCGGGGCCACAGCTTGTCCCGCTCCTCGGAGGTGGCCGGCCGGGCCCGCATCGCCTGCCAGGGGCCGCCGCGTGACCGCACCGCGACGTCGGGATTGGCGCAGACGTTGTGGTACCAGTCGGGATGCCGGTCGTCGCCGGCCCGGGACGCGACCAGGACGATCGTCGATCCCTCCCGCAGCGGTGTCGTCAGCCGCAGCGTGTGGGGGCGCCCGCTGCGCCGCCCGGTGGTGGTCACTTCCAGGACCTGCATCCCGCCGGCGCGCCAGCCGAGGCGGCCGCGGGAGATCCTCATGACGACGCGGTGCATCGTGTTCAGCGTCTTCAACGCCCGATCGCTCGTCATGCCTCCGACTTCCTGTGTGTCGCGACGCTCTCACCCCAGGGCGCGCGGCTCCGGCGGCGTTCACCGGAGGTTCCCCCGATGCTGCCGTCGCCAGAACCCGCCGGGTACGGATTGTCTGCTAGGTGTCGTTGGCCGGCGATGCCGGGTGAGCCCGCGGGCGCGGTGCCCGGGACGTTCGAGGGCGTGCGCGGGCGTGCGGGCGGCGGGTCTGGCCGTCGTCCGTCCGCGGCGTGTGGACGGAGCCCGGGAGCGTGAACCTCCTGCCCAGCAGGGGCAACGGACGCCGTCGGCCCGGCGGGTGGCCCGGTGCGGCCGCGTCGGCGCGGGCCGTGGCCAGGGTTGGCCGGGACGGGCACCGGGGTGGCCGGGACGGCCGCACGTGTCGCCTACGTGACGCAGCTCATCACAGCATGGGGTAACCCGATGCCTACCCCCGTGGGGGTCGTCCCATGCGTGGAGGACGGGCGCGGGGCAGGGCGCGCGACGGTTCGTCGTCGGTTCGTCGTCAGGTCGAGCGGAGCACGCGTCCGGTCAGCGCCGCCCGGCGACGGGGTACGCGGGGTAGGTCGGGTACGCGACGACGCGGCGCTCCAGCGCCACCCGCACCAGTTCCGCCTTGTTGCCCAGCATGAGCTTCGCCCGGGTCCGCTTGACGTAGGTGTTGACCGTGGTAACCGCGACGCCGAGCCTGGTCGCGATCTGGCTGTGGGTGAACCCCTGGGCGATCAGGCCCAGCACCTGCTCCTCGCGCTCGGACAGCCGCGGCAGGTCGGTCTCCGGCGGCGCCGCGGGAAGGGCCCCGCGGGAGCTGAACGCGGCCGGCGTGGCCGCGCCGGTGACGATCTCGCCGGGCAGGACGACGTCGGCGAGATCGGGCGGCAGGAAGAAGCCGTCGGCGGCCACGGCGCGGACGGCGACCGCGAACGTCGAACACGGCTCCGTGCTCGACAGGTAGCCGGCGGCACCGGCCTTCAGCACGGCGACGGCGTCCTCGCGGCGGGCGGTGCCGGAAACGACGACGACGCGGCCGAGGGGGCGGATCTCCCCAATTCTCGCGGCGGTCAGGTCGTTGTTTGCACACACATCAGTGAGGATGACGTCGAGTTTGTCGGAACCGGTTGACCAGGCTGCCCTCCGTAGGTCCTCCGGCGACTCGCCGATAACTGCGGTCGCGATGTCCGGCTCCCGGACAAGCAATTGTTGCACGGCCCATGTGAACAGCGGGCGATCACCAATGACACCGACTTTCAGCGGCGACGAGCAGAACGGGTCCACGAGTCTCCTTTACCGAAGCGTCGGGTGCTGAGAGTAACCAGATGATATTTACGCGCAACCTACGAACAGTAAACGGGCGGTGAACTTGGCAGCGTGCGGCGTCAACAATTTTGGGGACACAGCGAAGGACAGACGCCGTGCCATTGGCTCGCGATAGTGACTCTCCGTTACTCCGCACCCAGTCCACTCCCGTACCGGAGGTGTCCGTGCGCCGCCTTGTCTTGCTCGCCCTACGGAAACGAAGCAACGGATATGGCACCGAAATCCTGGGATCGCAGGCGACCTGGCCGTTGCGGATGGCCCAGGCAGCGCTGGCCGACCGGGGATTCGAGGTGCTCACCGCCGAGCGGGCCGGCACGCTCCCGGAGCTGCGCGCGCTGCTCGCCGGCCAGCCCGCGGACGACGGCCCCCTCCCCTCCACCGCGGACGGTCCGGACGCGGACCATCGCATTGTCTGGTTCAGCTCCGGCGAAAGCGGTGACGCCGGCGGCGCGGAGGGCTGGCACGCCACCGTCGCCACCGCCGCCGATGGTCTCGCCGGCGCCGGCGCTGGTGCCGCCGACGGCGAACCGCGTACGCTGCCAGCCCTGCTGACCGGGCTTTCCGAACGGTGGCGTCCCGCGGACCTGTGGCGCAGCCCCTACCTGGACGGCGCGGCCGCCACCTCGGAATGGGCGCACGTCGGACTGTCCCTCGTCGCCGACGGCGCGGACGGCGCCGCCGTGGACCGGCCCGCCGACCTGCTCGCGGCCGAACTGGCCTGGCTGGGCGCGCGGGTCGACCGCGACAGCGCCCCCGCGCCGCTGCACGGCCTGTCCGGCTCGGCCGATCGGGTCCACGCCCGCCTCGCCGCGTTCGCCGGCCTCGTCACCAGGGCCGCCGCGACCACCTCCGCGCGGACCGGCGCCGGTGCTGACGATGTCGAGCTGACCCAGCCGCTGCGCTGGTCGGCGACGCTCACCGCGGACCTGGTCGACCAGATCGGCCTCGCGGACGTGGCCGACCTCGTCGGCGCGGCGGGGATCGCCGAGCTCACCGTCACCGGCGTCGCCGACGCGGCGGCCGCGAGCCGCCTGCTCGCCCTCGCCGACGCGGCCACCCTGCGCCTGGACCTGCGCGCCCTGTCCGGCGGCGACGTCCACCGGGTGGCCGGGCGGATCGGCGGCCTGCGCGTGTCGCTGCTCGTCGGCCGCACCGCGGACGGCCTGCTGCCCCGCGAACTGCTGGGCCTGGCCCCCGGCCTCATCTCCGAGCAGCTCGAGGGGGCCGCCCACCTGCAGGAGATCAGCGGACGGCTCGGCCGCTGGGCGACCGGTACCCACTCGGCACCGGTCGACGGTCCGACCGAGATCGTCCTGGCGTCCGCCGAGCACCTGGCCGCCGTCGCCGACCCGGACGGCGGGCTCGCCGGCTTCGGCACCCTCGTGTTCGCCCCGGTCGATCCGGCGGGCACGACGTCACCCGGCCTGGTCGTCGGCTCGCTTGTGCGCTACACCGGCGAGCTCGCGACGGCCGGCGACGAGCTCGTCATCGGCGACGACTTCTTCCTGCAGACCTTCGACTACTCCTCCGGCGGCTACCTCTCGCTCGTCGGCCCGACGCTGCTGCGGATCACCTCCGAGATCGACTACGCTGTGTTCCTCGAGGATGCCGACGCGGCCCGCGCCCGCGGCGAGTTCCCCGAGTACCTGCTGCATCCGTTCGTCCAGCTCGCCGACATCTGCGCCCTCGGCAACGCGCACCCGTGCGCGGGCCGCCAGGGCGGGCGCCTGTACGTCGACGCCGAGGGCGGCGTGCGCCCGGCTCCCGGCGGAGCCCTCCTGGGACAGCTCGCCGGCACCGCGGCGCGCGGCGGCGAGGGGAGCCGGGACCGTACCTGGGACGGTGACGCTGGGGACGATCCGTGCCTGGCGGCGGTGGTGCCGGTCGAGGTCACCCGGGCGGCGCGGGCCGAGCGGCCGTGGCTGTCGCGGTTCCTGTGGGGTCTGGACGCGCTGCGCCGGGCACGGGCGGAGGGCCTGAAGAAGCCGACGGTGTCCGGCTTCGGCGGACGCCTGGTCGAGGGGCTCGAGGGGCTCGCGGCGGTCGAGGCGCCGGACGCGCCCCTGCTGCTCGGGGACCGGTCCGGGGCGCTGCTCGTCAGCCCGCGGGACATGCGCGTCTTCCGGATCACCCGGGACGCGGCGGTGTTGGTCGAGATCCTGCTCCTCGTCGGCCCGGGGGAACGCGCCGTCGAGCTCGCCGGCGCCCACACCGGGGTCGCCGCCAGCGCCGTCAGGGACGGCTTCGCGAGCATCATCGCCACCTTCGCCCGTTCCGGCGTGGACCTGACCAGCCACGGCTCCGGCACCATCCCGGCTCCGGCGTCGGCTACGGCTCCGGCGTCGGCCGGGGCAGTCGCCGTTGCGGCGGGGAACCGGCGGTGAGCGCGACGATGACCCAGCGGCGGTCGGGCCCGACGGCGACGACCACCAGGCCGGGCACCGCCGGGGCGCTGCTGGCGATGTTCGGCGCGGGGCTGCCCGTCGAGGACTTCTACTCCGAACGCGGATCGGTCCTCTACGACCTGCTGGGGCGCGACGACCAGCACGAGATCGCCGAGCTGCGCGCGGCGCTGCGCGGCGGGCGGCGCTCGGTGCTCGAGCTGGCCTGCGGATCCGGCCGCCTCACGCTGCCGCTGCTCGCCGACGGGCATGACGTCGTCGGGCTGGAGAACGCGCCGATGATGCTGCGGCTGCTGGCCCGGCGGGCCGCCGAACCCGAGGGGCACGGCGAGCGGCTCACCCTGGTCGAGGGCGACATGACCCGGTTCGACCTGGGCCGTCGCTTCGACGCCGTGGTGCTGGGCGCGACGTCGGTGTCGCTGCTCGACCCGGCCGGGCGGGCGGCGATGTTCCGCGCGGTCCGCGACCACCTGGCGCCGGGCGGGGTGTTCCTGTTCAGCACGCTCCAGATGCGCCGGGGGGCGATGCTCGCCCAGCCCGTCCGGGAGAACGTGCACACCTTCGTCGTTCCGGCGGCGGTGCCCGGCGGCGGCGGATCGATGATCACGCTGATCGAGTGGATCGACGGGGGTGCGCGCCAGCGGCTGGTCAGCGCCCTGCAGGCGGCGGTCGACGCCTCCGGTACCGTCGCGCACCGGCTGTTCACCAGCCAGGTCAACCTGCTTGAGGTCGCCGAGCTGGAGCAGGAGCTCGCCGCCGCCGGCCTCGCCGTGCGCACCCGCCACCAGGTCGCCGGCGGCGCCGAGCCGGACCGCTCCACCCTCATGCTGACCTGCGGCGTCGTCGGGGACCTCACCGACGGCGTGACCGGTGCAGAGGCGGAGGCGGCGCGATGACGGCGTCACCGTTGTGGCAGTTGCTGTCGCCGCCGAGCCTGTTCGACCAGCCGGAGGCGCGGGCGGTCGGGGCGTCGGGCGTGCGGGTGCGTTTCGCCGACGGGCGCGAGGCGCTCTGCGCGACCAGCGGCCTGTGGAACGTCAACATCGGCTACGGCAACGAGGCCGTCGCGGACGGCGTCCACCGGGCGCTGCGCGACGCCTCCTACCTGACCCTGTTCCGGTACAGCCATCCGTGGGCGGTCGAGGCGGCGGCGACGCTCGTCGAGCTGTGCGGGGCGGACACGTTCGGCCGGGTGCTGTTCTCGACGTCCGGCAGCGCGGCCAACGACGCCATGATGAAGATCGTCCGCCAGTACTGGGCGCTGCGCGGGCAGCCGGCCCGCCGGGTCGTCGTCGGCCTGCGCGACAGCTACCACGGGCTGACCTACGGCGCCTCGGCGCTGACGGGGGAGGAGCTCGGCCAGGACCTCTACCTGGTCGACCGGCGCTTCGTCCGGCACGTCGGCTTCGGTGACACCACCGAGCTGCGCCGGCTGCTGGCCGGTGCCGGACGGCAGATCGGCGCGGTGGTGATCGAGCCGGTGCTCGGCACGGGCGCGTACGAGGTGCCGGAGACGTTCCTCGCCGAGCTCGCCGCGCTGCGCGACGAACACGGGTTCCTGCTCGTCGCCGACGAGGTCGCGACCGGCTTCGGGCGCACCGGCTCCTGGTTCGCCTCGCAGGCGTGGCCGGTCACGCCGGACGTGATGGTCGTGTCGAAGGGCCTCACCAACGGCACCTGCGCGGGCTCCGCGGTCGTCGTCTCCCGCGACGTCGCCGCCGCCTTCGACGACGCGGACGCGGTGCTCGCCCACGCGGAGACGAACGCGGGCACCCCGCCGACCTGCGCCGCGATCATCGCGACCGTCGCCGAGATGCGCCGTCTCGACGTCGTCGCCCGCGCGGCCACCCTCGGGGAACGGCTCGGAGCGGGCCTCGCCGAGCTGGTCGGGACACATCCCGCGGCGGTCGGTACGCACGGTCGGGGCTGCCTGCGGCTGCTGCGCCTGGCCTGGCCGGATGGTGAGGCGTTCGCCCCGCTGGACGTCGCCGCGGCCGTCGAGACGATCCGCCGCGCCGGTGCGGTGGTGCATCCCGGCCCCGGCGGTCTGCAGTTCGTCCCCCCGCTGATCTACACCGACGACGACCTCGCCGAACTCCTCGACGCCGTCCGCCGCGGCCTGACCACCCTGTGGACGGGACGGGTCGGGCGGGCCGGGTCCGCCCTGGCCGCGGCGGTGGCGGGGTGAACACCGTGTGGCAGTGGTCGTGCCCGACGCGGGTGGTCGCCGGTGCAGGGGGTCTGGAGCACGTCGTCGACGAGCAGCGCCAGGGTGGCCGGCGGATCGGTGTCGTCGTCGACGCGGGGGTGGAGGCGACGCCCGCGGTGCGCTGGTTGCGCGAGCAGTGGGCCGGCTGGCCGTTGCTCGCCCTCGAGCCGGTGGGCGTGAGCGTCGCGGACGTCGGGGCACTGGCCGGATGGCTGCGCGAACAGGCCGCCGCGACCGGGCTGGACACGGTCGTCGCCGTCGGCGGCGGGAGCCTGCTCGACCTGGTCAAGCTCGCCACCGCGGCCGTCGGCGACGCCAGCCTGCCCGCGCGGCTGTCCGCCGGGCGCTGCGGCGTCGTCGGCCTGCCGCCGTCCATCGCCCGCCGGCCAGGTTCGACGACGGGGCCGCGGCGGATCCTGGTGCCGACGACGGTCGGTACCGGGTCGGAGGTCAGCGCGGTGGCGTGTACCCGGGTGCGCGGCGCCAACCGGCTCGTCACCGGCGAGGCGTTGCGGCCGGAGATCGCCGTCCTCGATCCGGCCGCGACCGGGGGCCTGCCCGCCGCGATGATCGCCGAGGGGGTCCTGGAGGCGTTGCTGCGCGTACTCGGCCCGATGATCGGCAGCGCCGAGGCACGCCCGGTGCCCGACGCGGCGGCACTCGCGCTCGCCGGCGAACTCGTCCGCCTCGGCGACCGGCTGGCCGAACGCCGCGGCGACCTGACGGGCGAGGCCGCGGCGGCCGCGGAGGCGGTGGCGGCCGCGGAGGCGGCGGCCGGCGACGACCGGCTGCGGGCGTCCGAGCTGTCCGCCTACACCCACACCAGCTGGGCACTGGCCGGGCGTGATCCGTTCGGCGGCCGGGCCTGGTACATCGCGAACGAGGTCGCCACGGTGCTCGGCGTGCGCAAGATGCCCGCCACCATGCCGGTGGTGGCCGCGGTGTGGGCGCGGGCGGCGGCCGGCGACCGCCGGTTCGGGCATCCCGAACGCCTGGCGCCGGCCTGGGACGCGGTGCGCCGGGCGGCCCGGCCCGGCCTCGGGGGCGACCCGGCGGCCGGGATCCGCCGGCTGGCCACGCGGTGGGCGGTGGCCGACTGCCCGCCGGCGACCCCGGCCCAGCTCACCGCCATCGCCGGGCGGACCGTGCGGGCCTTCGGTGGCGGACTTCCCCCACTGGCGTCGATCACGCACGCCGACGTCGTCGCCCTGCTGCGGGAGTCCCTCCCCGTCGCGGTGGACGCCCGGCTAGCCGCGGTGGCGTCATGATCGACGCGCGGGCCACGCTCGACCCGGCCATCGGGATCGCGCGCGCCACCACCCTCGTCCCGCCGGCCGCCGACCAGCCGCTGTGGACGGTCGCCGTCGACATCGGCGGCCTGGACGCGGCCGGCCACCGCGGGCTCGCCGACGGCGACTACCCGCTGCACCTGGTCGGCGCGGCCGGTCTGCGGCCCGGCGACGCGATGCTGCGCGGAGCGGGCGAGGCGGTGGAACGCTTCGCGCTGCGGCCCGGATCGCTGACCTGGACGCCGGGCGAGCACGTCCCGCGGTTGTCGTTCGCCGATCCGGCGGTCGCGCTCGGCTCGCCCGCCGCCGACCCGGACCGGCTCGCCTGGCTACCCGGGCGCGACCTCGCCAGCGGTGAGGAGGTCGCCGTGCCGGCGGCGCTGGTCGACTATCCGGCTGCGGACGGGACGGCCCTGCGCTGCTTCGACCCGACCCCGTCCGGTGCCGCAGCCGGCGCGGGCACCGGCATGGCGCTGCGCAACGCCCTGCACGAGATCGTCGAACGCGACGCCGTCATGGTGGCCTGGGCCGCACAGCTGCGCCTCGAGCGGATCGACCTCACCACCGTGGCGGCCACGCCGGCCCAGGCCGGTGAGCTGGCCCGGCTCACGGGCGCGGCGGACGCGCTCGGTCTGGCCGTGACCCTCGGCGCGATCCCGACCTGCCTGCGCGGCATCGAGTGCATCGTCGCGATCCTGGTCGATCGCGGCACGGACGCCGTCGCGTCGGCTGCTGGGGCGCTGGCTGCTGGGGCGCCGGGGGTGGGGCATCCGCTTGCCGCCGTCGGGGCACGGGCCTCGGCCTGCCGGGCGGCGGCGGCCGTGGGTGCGTTCCGGGAGGCGTTCCAGGTCCGAGCGGCGCTGCGCGGGGTGGACCAGTGGTACGGGGCCGACACCGCGACACCGACCGACATCACCGGCGACCTCGACCGGGCCCGCCTGTGGACCACCCCCGCCGCCGTCGCCGCGGTGGAACGCTGGACCGACGGGTTCGTCGCCCCCCGCCGGACCGCGCCAGCGCCGGCTGCGGATCGCGCGGCGTCGCCGCCGGGAACGGCACCTGCCGGGTCCGCGGCGTCCGTCGAGGAGCTGGTGGCGGACCTTCGGCGTGACGGTGCCCGTCCGGTGGCGGTCCGGCTCACCCACCGGCTGCCGCCGGCCGCCCGGGAGATGGGCTGGGAGGCCGTGAAGGTGATCCCCGTCGGCCTGCACGCCCTGCGGATGGACGAACGGCACGCGTTCACCTGGCTGCGCGAGCGGATCGCGACCGCGTCCCGCCGGCTCGACCGCGCCGCCGGTGTTCCCGAGGGCCAGCCGTACCCCTTTCCGCATCCGCTGATCTGACGCTGGCTGATCTGAACCTGTGGAGGCAGGCGCATGACGACGAACTTCCTGTGCGACTCCCGGCCGGAGACCGGGATGGCGCTGCTGACCGGACCCACCATGCCAGCGGACTGGGCGCTGCAGCCTCCCGACGAGCTCGCGCGGCTGCATGCCCGGGTCGCCCACCGGTTCGGCCGGCCCGAGCCGCGGCGGCGGGCCCTGGCCTACCTGCGCGGGCTCGGCACCCTGCACGGCGACCGTCACGGCCGGGCGCTGGCCGCGGCGGCCGGCGAGACCCGTCCCGACGGCATGCAGCGCCTGCTGACCGCGGCCGGCTGGGACGCCGACCTCGTTCGGGACGATCTCGTCGACCATGTCCGCGAGCGGTACGCGCACGCGTCCGCGGCGCTCGTGGTCGACGAGGTGGTGCTGCCGGGGCGAGGTCCGAGTTTCGCCGGCGCGACGCCCCGCTACGCGGAGTCCGGCCGGGTGGAGAGCTGCCAGGTGGCGGTCCTCGCCGCGTATCACACACCCGCCCACTCGGTGCTCGTCGACCGGGAGCTGTGCCTGCCGAGCCCGTGGGACACCGACCGGCGGCTGCGCCGCGCGGCCGGGATTCCCGACGACCGCCATCGGCACGCGAGCTGGGAGCTGGCCGGGGAGATCGTGGACCGGGCGCTGCGCCGGCTGCCGGTGCGCTGGGTCGTGCTCGGGGCGGCCCTCGGCGGCGACGAACGGCTGCGGACCTGGCTGTCCCGCCGCGACGTCGCGTTCGTCGCGCCGGTCGGGCCGGGCACCGTGCTGGGCACGACCGCCGGTCGCCGGGTGACCGCCGCCGACCTGCCGGGCCTGGTCGGTGACCTGGGCTGGACGACGGTGGGCGGCGGGGACGGCGGGCCGTGGTCGCAGGGCTGGTCCGGCTGGGCCGGGACCAGAGCCTTTCGGTCGCCGGTGGCCGGCGGTGGGCCGAGCGGGGGCGTCGGCGCGGGCGGGGGCGAGCGGTGGGCTCAGGCGCGGGTACGCCCGGGCCGCGACGGCCGCTGGGAGCACCGCCTGCTGCTGCGGGCCACCGCCACCGGTGCGTCGGCCGCCGCGATGCCGACGGTGGGCGCCTCGGGGGTAGGCCGGGCGGGGCTCCGATTCCACGCCTGTCACGTGCCGCGCGGCACGTCGCTCGCCGAACTGGTCGACGCGGCGCGTCGGGCGGGCGCGGCGCAGCGGGGCGCGCGCCGGGCGCGGGCGACCGTCGGGCTCGACGCCTACCGGGTGCGGGGCTGGACCGGGTGGTACCGGCACGTGACCCTCGCCCTGCTCGCCGACGCGGCCGGCGCGGCGCACCTGCCCGCCGCCTGACGGCCGCGCCTCCAGCAGGTGTTGTCGGGACGTGCGGAAGTGCGGTTGTGCGGGCAAAGCGCGGTCGGCGGAAGGTCCGCACAAAAAATCGGTGCTGGCACCCGGCGGTTCACCTGCTGTTTATTGATGGCGGAATTCTGCGCGGCCTATCATCGACGTCAGCGGGAAATGGACGGAACGAATGTCCGAATCCCGGGCCCGTGAATTCCTCCAAGGAGGTGTCAGTATGGAACTCGCCCCCTCGCTCGACCTCTTCGTCGAGGAGCTGGAGTCGCTCGAGGCTCCGGCCTGGTGGCACTACGTCCTCGGTTTCGGTGCCGGTGCGGCGGTCGGCGGTGCCGCGCTGTACGGCGGTATCGCGATCGGCATCGCCATCACCTGATCCGCGGTCTGGCATCGGCCGTCGCACCTGGGCCGGAGCAGTCGCAACCTGAACTGATCAGCATACTGAATGTGTGAGGGGAGGTGTACAGCATGTCCACTCTCGCCGCGTTCGAGACGTCCCTGGACCTCCGGCCCTTCTCGCTGGATGTCGAGGAGCTCGAGCCCCTGGAGGCCCCCTTCGACTGGGACGGCTTCTGGTCCGGATTCCGGGCCGGAGTCGCGGTCGTCGGTGTCCTGGGCGGAGGCATCGCCATCGGCGTCGCCATCACCTGACCGAGGCCGCGGGCACCGCATTCCCAGCCGCGCGACCAGCACCCGGTAAAGGAGGTGAAAGATGCTCGCGTCCACCATTGTCGGGCACGGGACGGACACCCCGCCACTGTCGCTGGACATCGAGGAGCTCGAATCCCTTGAGGCCCTGTTCGACTGGGGCGGATTCTGGCAGGGATTCCGGGTGGGTGTCGCGGTGGCGGCGGCCGCCGGAGCCGGGATCGGCATCGGAGTCGCCATCACCTGAGTGAGGCGGGGGCGGGGCGGATGGTAGCCGCCCCGCCCCCGTGCCTCGACGCGGCCAGCGCCTCCACCTGCCTGTGGAGCCGCTGGACCCTGTCGATGGTATCCCCCGAACCCCGCCCGCTCAGTCGTTTCGCGGGCCGTTCCCACATCTCGACAGGAGGTGAGACATGACGTCCCTGGCCACCCTGGAGCCGGCCGCCGACGCGCTGCGCGCGCTGGCGCTGGACATCGACGAGCTCGAGTCGCTCGACGCTCCGTTCGACTGGCACGCGTTCTGGATCGGTGCCGAGGCCGGCGCGACCGCGGTCGCCGTCATCGGCGGCGGCATCGCCCTGGCGCTGACCTGACACCCACACCAACCAGACGCACCAGCCAGACCCGGGCCCGGACGAGCGGTCGACCCGCCGTCCGGTCCCGGGTCCATGGCAAGGGAGATGATCACAATGAGTCGGATACTCGCCCTCACCGCGGCCGCCCGGCCGCAGACCACGGCCGCTCTGGCGAGCGCGTTGAGCCTGCTCGTGGCGGCGATCGCCCTGCTCGTGCCCCGCGGCTCCGGCGGTGCCGCCACGGTGGTGGGCATCGTCGGCACCGTCGCGATGATCCTCCTGATCGTCGGCCTGGGTGTGCTCGTCGGCCGTCTGATCGCCGGGCCAGGCGGTGGTGGGTCGTGACCGTCGTCGTCCGTTTCGACAGGTTCACCAAGACGTTCGGCGCGACGCGGGCCGTCGAGGGTCTCACCTTCGAGGTGCGGGCCGGCCGCATCACCGGGCTCGTCGGGCCGAATGGCGCCGGCAAGAGCACGTCCCTGCGCGGGCTGCTCGGCCTCGTGCGGCCGAGCTCCGGCAGCGCCACCGTCTTCGGAGCCCCCTACGCCGATCTCGCCGAACCCGCCCGCCGCGTCGGGGTGAGCATGGAGGGCGTCGGCCTCAACCCGGCCCACAGCGGCCGGCGGCACCTCACGGTGTTCGCGCGCGCGGCGGGCCTGGCGGACAGCCGCGTCACCGAGGTTCTCGAGCTGACCGGCATCGCGCACGCGGCCGACCGCAGGGTCCGCGGCTGGTCCACCGGCATGCGCGCCCGGCTCGGCCTGGCCACCGCCCTGCTCGGCGACCCCGACCTGCTGGTCCTCGACGAGCCGACGAACGGCCTGGACCCCGAGGGTGTGCGCTGGCTGCGGACGTTCCTGCGCGAGCAGGCCGCGGGCGGGCGCACCGTCCTGCTGTCCAGCCACATGCTCGCCGAGCTGGAGAACACCGTCGACGACATCGTCGTGCTCAACCGCTCGGCGCTGTTCGTCGGCGAGCTGGCCGCGCTCACCGGCGACGGTGCGCGCCTGGAGGAGCGCTTCTTCGAGCTGCTCACGCAGTCCGGCCTGGCCGGCGCGGGTGCTGGCGCCGGCGCGGCCGGCCCAGGGGTGGTGACCCGTGCGTAGGCAGCTGCGCAGCGAACTGCTCAAGGCCCGCAGCGGCTGGCTGCTGGCCTCCCTGCTGCTCACCGCCACCCTGCTCGACGTCGTGTCGATCCTCGGCACCGCCGGCAGCGTGCACCGCGACATCGGCGCCGGCCACACGACCATCGTGGCCGGTTCGCACGACATCGTCCGGCTCGGCTTCGCGAACCTGCTGTTCGCGACCCTGTTCGGCGTCCTCATGGTGACCGGCGAGTACCGGACGGGCGCGGTCAGCCGCTCGTTCCTCGTCGCCCGCTCCCGCGAGGACGTGCTCAGTGCCAAGGCGGTCGTGAGCCTGCTCGTCGGCGCCGCATTCGGCGTCCTCGGCGCCGGCACCGGGCTGCTCGCCGGCTGGATCACCCTCGGCGCCCGCGGGGACCATCTGGTGCTCGACCGGGAGACCTGGCTGATCTGCCTCGGTGTCGTGCTCGTGTCCACCCTCGCCGGGCCGTGGGGGACCTTCCTCGGCTGGCTGATCCGCAGCCAGGTGCCCGCGGTGATCGCCACGATCGTGTGGACACTCGTCGTGGAGAGCGCGGTCAGCGCCTGGCTGCCCGACGTCGCCCGTTACCTGCCCGGCGGTGCCGAGGCGGCGATCTACCGGGACACGACGACCTCGGTGCTGTCCATGCCGTGGGGCGTGGCGCTGTTCGTCGGCTGGCTCACGCTCGGCGCCGCCGTCTCCGAGCGACTCCTGCGCCACCGCGACGTCACCTGACCAGGCGGCCCAACCCAGAGCCATCGAACCGACAGCGCCGCCGAACCGACAGCCCCGGAACCTGCAAGGGGGATGACCGACATGACGCCACCCGTCACCGTGGCCGCCCGTACGGCGGTGGCCGACCGGCCCGCGCCGTTCGACCCGCACGTGCCGCCTCCCGACCACCCCGCCGCGCCGGATCCGGCTCCATCCCCGACCGGGCCGGGCACGACCGGCGGGTCCCCGGCGCCGGACCGGGACGCCCCGCGGCACCTGCTCGGCCCGGCGACCCGGCTGCTGACACCCGGCCAGCCCGTGACGCCGTACCCGGTGGCGTCGCCGGTGACCGCCCCCCGGCCGGTGCCACTCGGGCGGCTCGTGGCGGCCGGCCAGGCCCGCCCGCTCCTCCCGCACACCCCGGCCAGGGCACCCGAGCGGGCCGCGAGCACGACGGGCACAGCCCTCGCTCCGGCGGGAGAGTGGGCCGCTGCCGCGGGCACCGCCCAGGTCCCGGCGCCCTCGGCCACCCCGGCGACGGTTGAGCCCGCGGCGGTGATCGCTCCGCTGCCGTCCAGGACTCCAGTGCCGTCCGACGCTCCGCAGCCGCAGCCGCAGCCGCAGCCGCAGCCGCAGCCGCAGCCGCAGCCGCAGCCGCAGCCGCAGCCGCAGCCGCAGCCGCAGCCGGAGCCGGAGCCGGTGCCGGGGGCACCCGTCATAACCGCGGCGTCCTCGCCCTCTGCGGAGCTCGCCGTGCGCGCGGAGCCGGCGCTGGTGTCGGCCTCGGTGACGGAACCGGCCGACCCGGCGGTCTCCTCGGAGGGTTCCGGGGGGCCGGCTGACGTGGCGGCACCGGGAGCCGCGGAGGCCGCGCGGGCGGTGGCGGTCGCGGCCGCGGCGTCGGCGGTCGCCACGGCGGCAAGCGCCGTGGCGATGGCGGCCTCGGTGCTGGTCAACGCGGCGTCGGCGGTGGAGGGCGACCAGGCGGCCGCGCTGTCGGCGACGCCGGAGCAGCTTGCCCGGATGCTGGAACCGGCCCGCCAGGCGGTGGCGGCCCAGTGGCCACTGGCACCTGTGGTCCCCGTGGCCCCGTCGGCGCTCCTGCCGCCAGGACAGCCGGCGGCACTTCAGCCGGCCGCACTTCAGCCGGCCGCACTTCAGCCAGCCGCACTTCAGCCAGCGTCTGCGCGGCCGGCAGGACCGGCGGCCCCGGGTGCGCCGGTGGGCGCGCCGCAACGGCCGGGCGCTACCCGACCGGAGTCGGCCCGGGGACGGGCGCGGTCGGTCATGGCCAGGGCAGGAGCGGTCGTGGCCCGGGCCGGGTCGGCCGTCGTCCGGACGGCACCTGGCACCTCGGCGTCACCGCCAACCTCGACGTCACCGCCCGCGGGGTCTGCCTCGGGGACGGGGGCGGTCGCGCCGTCGGCGGCCCTGGTGCCCGCGTCGGCGGCGAGAGGCAGCGCGCTGGCTGTTCCCACCAGGATGGGCGTCGCGGGAGTGCCGGTGCTCGCCCCGGACGCCTGCGTGCATCCGCCCATCGACGCCGACGATGTCTGGGTAGCGCAGGTCGGGACCCGTTACCTGCGCGTAGGCGCGGACGCCGGCACGCTGCTGGCGGCCGTGGACGGGACCCGGGACGCGGCGGCGCTGGCGGCCGTGCTCGGCGCGCCGTGGACGGTGGAGGTGGTGACCCGGTCGCTCGCGACCTTCGCGCGGATGGGCCTGATCGTCGACGGCGCCGACCTGGCCGCGTCGGCCGCCGTCGGGGCCGCTGGTGGGACCGCCGGCGCGCCCCAGGGCGGGCGACGTCTCCTGCCGTTCCTGCCCGCGCTGCCCGTTCCGGCGCGCAGGGCCCCGCGCTCGCCGCAGCAGCAGCGCCGGCTCGTCTACCGGCCGCCGCTGTCGGTGCAGTTCACCATCACCGACCCGAGCCGCCTGCTCGGCCGGATGCGCCCGACGCTGCGCCGGCTGACCGGGCCTGCGGCCTGCGGCCTGTATCTGGCGGTCATCGTGGTGGGGCTGTGCGCGCTGGCGTCGCAGGCGTCCTCGCTACGCCAGGTGGTCGGCCATCCGCTCGGCCTCGGGCAGTACGGCATCGTGCTGGGTGGGCTGCTGCTCGTCACCGGCATCCACGAGATGGGGCACGCGGCGGTGCTCGCCGCGCACGGCGGCCGCCCACGCCGGCTCGGGATCATGCTGTTCTACCTGACGCCCGCGTTCTTCTGCGACATCTCCGACGGCTGGCGGCTGCGCCAGCCACGCCACCGGGTCGCCATCGCGCTGGCCGGCGTCGCCGTCCAGTGGGTGTGCGCGGGCCTGGCCGCGGTGGTGAGCCTCGCCCTGCCGGCGGGGGACACCCACGACGCCGTCGTCGGCCTCGCCGTCGCGTGCTACGCCTACGGGATCATCAACCTGGTGCCGTTCGTCAAGTTCGACGGTTACATCGCGCTGATGTCCCACCTGGACCTGCCGCACCTGCGCCGCAAGTCGATGACCGACGCGCGCCGGGCCACCGCGCGGGTCCTGTTCGGCGGGACCTACCAGCGGGAGCTGCCGTCCCGGCTGTGGTGGTCGGTGCCGTTCGGCGTGCTGTGCGCGCTGTTCCCCCTCTACCTGGTCGGGTACGCGGTGCAGTCGTGGCTGGCCGGGCTGGTCGCGATGGGGCCGGTCGGTGGCCTGGTCAGCCTGGTGCTCGTCACGGCGATGGCGTTCCTGCTGGTGCGCTCCGCCCGCAACCTGGTCACCGAGGCGCGTGCGGGCGGTGCGACCGTAGCCTCGATCGTGCTGGTGTCGGGTCTGCTCGCCGGGCTGCTCGCCGCCGCCGCGATGTCCGTGAGCGTCCCGTCGACGGTGCGGGCCGGCTACTGCGTGGAGCACGGCCGGGTGCTGCTGGTCCTGCCCGCCGGGTCCGATCCGGCGGCGGCGCACGCCGGCCACCGGGTCACGCTGCGGCGGATGGGCCTGCTCGGCGGCGCCGAGATCGGCACGGCACGCACCACCGGCCAGTCGGTGCACACCGGCGAGCGGTTCGCCCCGATGGGCACGGCGCTGCCGGTCCGCGGCGGCCCGCGCACCCTGTCCGCGAGCTACCACGGCCTGTCCGGCGTCCACCTCACCGGCGCCGACGCGGGCAGGACGGGCGGGACGGGGCTGGCCATCGTCGACCTCGGGCACGTCAGCGCCGGTCGCTGGGTGGTCAACACCTACCTCGCCCCGGCCCTGCGCTCAATCTTCGGCTGACATGCCCGCGCCGCTGGTCTCGGTGATCTGCCCGACCTACAACCGCTCCCGGCGAATCCTGCCGACGCTGCGGTCGGTGCGTGCCCAGCGGATGCCCGACTGGGAGCTGCTGGTCGTCTCCGACGGCTCGACGAACGACACCGACGACGTCGTCGCGTCCGTCGCCGCCGCTGACGACCGGGTCCGCCTGGTGCGCACGCGCCGCCACGGTCATCCGTCGCCCGTGCGCGAGGTGGGTCTGGCCGAGGCCCGCGGTGCGATCGTCGCCTACCTCGACCACGACGACGTCTGGCTGCCCGGGCATCTGGACGCGGTGCTGGGCGCCTTCGGAATCGGCTCCGGCTCGGGCCCCGGCGCGGGCGCTGGTGCTGGCTCGGGCACCGGAGGCGTCGAGCTGGTGGCAACCGGGGCCGTCCGGACGGGACCGGACGGGTCGGTGACGTCGGTGACCGGGCTGCTGGACCTGCTGTGGCATCCGGAGCTGCAGGTCGCCTCGCCGCTGTTCGAGCCGTCCCGCGTCGCGCACCGGGCCGGTCTGCCCGCCGCCGTCGGCGGCTGGCGGGAGCCGGCGACCGGCCTGGAGGACTGGGACCTGTGGTTGCGGCTCACCGACGCGGGGGCGCGGTTCACCACGGTGGACGCGCGCACCGTCCAGCTCGCCGACGGCGGGCCGAGCCGGCGCACCCGCGTCGGACGGGGGCACCTGCTGTGGCTGGCGGAGTTCGCGGGGGTGGCGCAGGCGGCTCAGGCCGTGGCAGGGCTTCGGGCGGGCGGCGTCGTGGGCGGGCTACGGGCGGCGGCCCGCGCCGACCAGCTGGCCTGGTACCGCGACCTCGCCGCTACCGGCGAGCTGCGCTGGCCGCACCGGCCGGCCGCCGGGCCTCGTTCGCACCGTGAGACGGGAAAGGCCCCTGCCTGGTCCTCCGGCGGCGTGGTGACGCCGGACGCCGTCGCCGCGCTGGTCGAGCGGGCCCTTGCCGCCGCCGGCCCGGAGGCGACCCCGTGGCCTGACCTGGTGGTACGCCGCCGCCCGCGCCCGGATCCCGCTGCTGCCCGCACCGGCACCGGCGGCACTGAAGACGAGCCCGGAGCGGGTGGCGGACGAGTGGGGGTCGGGTTGCCGCTGTGGTGTGCCACGGTCGAGCACGCGGAGCGCCTGGGGGAGCTGCTGGGACGGCGTCAGGCCGCCCAGCTCGGCCTCACCCGGCGTCTTCTCCAGCTGCCTGGGGGTGGAGACGGCGATCTGCGGGTGGACATCGGACAACGAGCGGGTGAACGGCGTGAACATGGCGGGTGTATTCCGGATCAGCGGTCTGCCGCGCTGGTCGGGCGCCCACGGACAGGTGAGGTGAGTGTGATGATGTCCGGCATGGACGTCACTGTTGCCGAAACGTTTCTTCTCCTCACGCTGGACGAGGCAGGAAAAGATGCTGCCGGCGCCGGTTCCGACGCCGGTGTCGCGGGCGGGCTCCTCGCCGATCTCGTCCTGGCCGGCGCGCTGCGCCTCGACACGGACAGCGGTGTACTCACCCCCGGCACCCCGCCGAGCAGCGAGAACGTGCCGCTGCGGGAGGCGTACGGCGCGATCGAGGCGTCGGGTACGGCGCCTGCGCTCGCCGACGCCCTGCGGACCCTCCTGAAAGACCTGGCGCCGGTGCGGGAGACGGTCGCCGCCCGGCTCGTCGCCAGCGGGGTCCTCGGTACCGAGCGGGGACGGATCTTCCGGGTGGTCCGCCACCCCATCGCCGAACCGGGGCCCAGCGAGGCCGCGCGCGACGAGCTGATCGCCGCCCTGACCGCGCGGTCGGCACCCGGGCCGGCCGCGGGGGAGACTCCCGCCCTATCCGTCGGCGCTGTGCTGCTTGGGCTGCTGCGCCCGTTCGGCCTGGTGGAGCAGCTGGTGCCGGCGCGGCCGAAGGCCGAGGTCGCCGCGCGGGCGGGCGCGCTCATCGACGCGGACGCCCTGGCGCGCCTGCTCGGCGACGCGGTCGGAGGCGTCCGCACCACCCTGGTGGCCTCGCTGGCCGCGGCTGCCGCCAGCACCGCCGCGGCCACCGGCTGACCGTGTCGGGGCGGCCCGCGAGGCCGCTGTCCGCGCACTCGTTCCGGGGCGCGGCACGGTCAGTCCGCCGCCGGCCTCCGGGACAGGTGTTGCGGCGTACCCGAATTCCTGCGGAAGCCGGCGCGCCGAGCGCACGGCCGGGGGAGCCGCTGGTCCCCCGCCTTCCACCACTGGCATCACGCGTAGGAGCCGGCCGCGGTCAACCGCAACTACGGCGCGATTCTGTCCGTGTGGGACTGGATCTTCCGCACCAGTCATCTGCCGCGCCGCATGCCCGTTGCCTACGGCATGCACGAATCGATGCCCGACGGCTGGCTCGGCCAGCTCGCCGCCCCGTTCCGCTCCCGCCGCGAGCCCCGGCGAGCCGTTGCCGTTAGTGGTGGCGCACAGTGAGAGACCATGGACGTTCAGACGCCGATCCCCGCGGTCGTGCGATACGCGGACCGTTTCCACACCGTGCTCGGGGGCGGGCGGCATCACGTCGCCTCCCCGCTGGGCGCATGGCTGGTGCTGGCCCTGGCCGGCGAGGCAACCAGCGGCGAGGCCCGCACCGACCTCGAAGGCGCGCTCGGGTGTGACGTCGCGACCGCCGCCGCGGCGGCCACGGCGCTGCTTACCCGCCCACATCCCCTGGTCGGCGCTGCGGCGGCCTTCTGGGTCAGGCCGTACGCCGTCACCGACGCCCTGCGCCACTGGCGGGACAGCCTGCCCGAGCAGGTCGAGACCGGCGACATTCCCTCCCAGCAGGCGGGCGACGCGTGGGCGCGCCGTCACTCTCTCGGCCTCATCGACCGTTTCCCCCTCGCCCTGACCCCCGAGGTCCTCTGGGTGCTCGCCTCGGCGCTGGCGACGAAGGTCTCCTGGCGGTTCCCCTTCACGCTGGCGCCCGCGGCGGACCTGGGCGCGGACAGCCCCTGGTCGACAGCCCTCACCCAGGTGCTGCGCACCCCCTACCACGACCCGGGATTCAGCCCCGGGCACCGGCAGTTCATCGCGGCGACCCACCGGGCCGGGGAGGTCGCCGTCCACATCGCCGCCGCTGTCGGAGACCTCGAGGTCGTGTCCGTAGCCGCAGCGGCCGACGTCGCCCCGGATGACGTGCTCGCCGCCGCCCACCACCTCGCGACCAGCGCGACCGCCGCGACCGGCGGGGACGTCCCGGGCCACCGATCGCTGTTCGATCTCCCGCTCGGCGACGGCCCGGCCTGGACGATCCGGGAGGTTCCGTCGCTGCCCGGAGCACCACGGGAGCGGTGCGCGGCGGTGCTGCCGGCCTGGTCCGCCACCTCGAACCACGACCTGATGGGCGACGCCGACCGGGCGCTGGGCTTCGCCGCCGCGGGGGCCGGCCTCGCCGGTCGACGGCGAACCGGCAGCCACGACATCGCTGCCTTTCAGTCCGCCGTCGCCCGGTACAGCCGCACTGGCTTCGAGGCCGCCGCGGTGACCGCCCTGGCCAGATCCCTGGCTTACATCCCGGCGCCCAGCGGGCCGTCGCGCGTCGCCGAGCTGCGCTTCGCCCGTCCCTACGCCGTCGTCGCGGTCGCGACCGGTGCGGGATCGCCCTGGTCAGGGCTGCCGCTGTTCTCCGCCTGGATCACCGAGCCCGAGGACGCCTCCTGATCCCCTACGGGCAGGTCGGGGGTGACCCATCCGCGCAGGGGCGACGGCGACAGGTCGGGTGATGGCGTTCGGTGGGCGGGGCGGTCAGCCAAGGGTGGCGGCGAGGCGTTCGGTGGCGGTGAGGTAGTCGTCGGCGAACGCGGCGAGGCGATCGCGGCTGCCATCTGCCGGCCGGTGGCGATGCCGCCCGCGGCGAGCACGGGCACCTCCCGGATCGGCCGGATCGCCTCCACCGCCTCCGGCACGAGTACCAACGTCGTCACCTCCATCGACGTGTTCGGCGAGCTCGGTTGGGCGGGCTTCACCATCGAAGCCGTGGCCCGACGCTCCCGCGTCGGCAAGGCGGCCATCTACCTGCGCTGGCCCTCGAAGGCGGAGTTGCTGGTCGCCGCGCTACGGGACCGCATCGGCCCGATCACCGCCACCGACACCGACAGTGCCCGTGACCACCTCGTCCGCCTCGGCCGTCAGATCCTGCGGCTCTACCTGGGTGACAGCGGCCGCGCCCTGCTGCGTGTCAGCCTCGAGAGCGATCGTCATCCCGACCTCGACACGCAGTACCGGGAGCTGCGCGATGCCCAGACCCGGGCCGCTCGCGCCGTCGTGCGTCGCGGTGTCGTCCGCGGTGATCTACCGCCGGATACCGAGGTCACCCTGGTCCTCGATGTCGTGTGTGGGGGCGCGCTGATGCATGCCCTCGGGACCCGAGTGCGCTGCGGTCGCAGGCGCTCGCCGCCGCGTACACCTACGCCGAGACCCTCGTCGACGTCATGCTCGCCGGGCTGGCCGCCCGCGCGGCCGGGACGGCAGACCCGACGTGCTCCGGGCCCACCCTGCGGCTGACCCTGCACAGCGGCCGCACCGTGACCGTCAGCGTCCCGGACCCCGCCGCGGCCATGGCCGTCATCCGCGAGGCCACCCCGGACGCGTAGCAGGGCCACCTTTCCTGGCGGACGCAGTACGTACGGTGCCGGGCCGCGGACGGTCGCGAGGTGCGGGTCAGTCCACCTGAGCCGCCCACAGGGCGCAGATGGGGAGGGCCCAGATGCGGTCGCCGAGGTCGAAGGGCATGGGACCGGTGTGGAAGAGGACGCCGGCGCGGAAGTCGGGGCCGAGCTGGTCGCGCAGCCACACCAGGTGGCGGGCGTCCCGAGCGGTCGGCGCCGAGGAGGCCTTGATCTCCAGCCTCGGGGAAGCCACTGCGCAGTGCGAGATCGACATAGTCGTCCAGCCTCGGGGGCTCACCGGCGATGCGCAGCCGGTCGATGTCCTCGCTGACGAGGAGGTCCAGCAGGCCAGGGTGTTCTACCGAGCGGGACATCTCCCGTTCGGTGAGGCCGTGGAGCACCAGCCGGACGACCCGCCCGGTTCCCGGCCACTGACGGGCGGTGAGGTCGGCCTCGACGCTGCCGGTGAGGACGAAGCGGCCCGGTCGGGAGTTCTCGTCGACGGCCCGCTTGACCGCGCCGAGGATCGAGGGGACCTCCTGCCACTCGTCGAGGAGGACGGGTTCACGGGCGCGCCGCAGCGCCGCGTCCGGATTCGCGGTGACGGCCGCGGCGACGGCGGGATCATCCAGGCGCAGGATGTCCTGCGCGAGCCGCCGGGCCGAGGTCGTCTTCCCCGCCGCCCGCGGTCCGTGACGAGGACCGCGGGAAGCTCGGCGAGCAGGCTCGACAGCCGCGCGTCGGCGATCCGCGGTATGTACTGCGACGTGGGCACACGGCAACGGTACTCAATCCGCGGGGCCATCGATGCACAGTCTGCGGGGCAGCGAGTGCGTGTTTTGCGGTCCTGCCAGTGCGTGTTCTGCCGCGGTGAGGCGGCTAGCGGGAGCTGGCAGGAGTGCCCGGATCGTCGGTGCGGACTTCGGACCAGTCGAGGCCGTCGAGGTTGACGACGATCGCCTCCTGGGTGGTGCGGGCGATGACGACGACGGCCTCGACGGAGGGGTCCGGGTTCTCCTCGCGGTGCGGGACGTAGGGCGGGACGAAGACGTAGTCGCCGGGGGCCGTCTCGATGCGGGTCTCGACCGGCTCGTCGCGCTCGACGTCGAGGAAGACGAACACGGGATTGCCGGAGACGACATAGATGGCGGTCTCGGACGCGCCGTGGTGGTGGTTGCCGGAGTTCGTCGACGCGGGGACGTGGGTCTGGCCCATCCACAGGTTGCGGGCGCCGACGGTCTTGCCGCTGATCGCCTCGCGGCGGCGCATCCCCGTCGTCTGCATCGTGTCGCCGACGAGGCCCGCCGGGGCGACCCGGTGCAGGCGGCGGTGGAACGGGTCGATGTCGGCGGGCAGCAGGACGCCGGCGGGGGAGCGGACGAACTCGCCGCCGGAGCTGCCGGCGGGAACATGGACGGCGGGCATCGGGCTCAGGCTCCCTTGGCGAACTGGAGGTCGACGGCGTCGGCCACCGACGACGTCTCGGCGAGCAGGGCACGCAGGGCGTCGGCCACCTGGCGCGAGATCGTCTCGGCCAGGCCCTGGCGGGACCAGACCGCGAGCGGCAGCGGGCGTGGGGTGGGCAGGTCGTCGCGGGGAACGAGCCCGTCCGGAGTCTGGTGCAGGGTGGCCATCAGCGCCACCCCGAGGCCCGCGCCGACGGCCGCCTGCACACCGGCGAGCTGGATCGCCTCCGCGCCGATCGCCGCGGGCAGGCCATGCGACGACAGCGTCTCCAGTGCCCGGGTGCGCAGCGCGCACGGATGGTCGAAGGCGACCAGGGGAATCGGGCGGCTGCCGGGGGGCCGCTGCCACAGCGGCGAGGCGTACCAGTGCAGGTGCAGGTCTCCGACGGGGGTGGCGCGGGGGTCGTCGGCGGGGCCGAGCAGCAGGGCCAGGTCGACGCCGCCCGCCTCCAGGCGCTCCCGCAGCCGGGCACCGCGGTCGAGGCGGAAGCGGATCTGGTGGTCCGGCAGCGAGCGCTCCAGTGCGGCGGCGAGGGTGGGCAGCAGTTGGGCCGCGCCGTGCTCGGTCGAACCGATGACGATCGTCTTGTCGGCGGCGACGCCGAAGCCACGCAGCGTCTCGTCGTGGATGGCGAGGATGCGCCGCGCCTGGGCGAGAAGGCGCTCGCCGTCGGGGGTGAAACGAGAACCTCGCCCCTGCCGCTCGACGAGCGGACGGCCGGTCGCGGCCTCCAGCCGGCGCACGTGCTGGCTCACCGCGGCCTGGCTGAGGTGCAACGATGTCGCGGCACGCTGGAAACCACCGCAGTCCGCCACAGCCACGAGGCTGCGCAGGGGGGCGATGTCGAGATTCCGGCGCATGTTCACCAGACTACTCGACAAGGCATAACGAGACGTGATGATTCGTCATCACGAAGCGTCGTTGGACTTTCGTCCCCACTCCCCGCATGCTGAGCGCCATGACCCAGTCGACCGCCGTGTTGCTCACGTGTTGTCGCTGGCTGGACTTCGCCCGCGGCCAGGCCGCTCTCTGTTGCTGACCTGATCGGTCGCGGGGATCGGGGGACCGGCCACCGCGCCCGACCCGCCGGGTCGCAGCGCCGCCGTCGCCGTCTGAGCGACCCGCCGTCCACCTCCACCCCACCGCATTCCTGACTGACGCCACTCCTCCGTCGGCGCGCCCGTGTGCCCTGCCCGCACGGCATGTCCGACACCGGCCCGCGCGCCGGAGCGCCGTGGCGCGCCCAGTACCGCCCCCCGACCCCGCAGCCACGCGAGGCCCGCCGCCGACATCCGCCGCCCCGAACCCGCCGCGCCGAACCCGCCGTCCCGCGACGCCGGCCGCCTCCTGCCAGGAAGGTCCCACCATGTCTGCTCGCACCCTCAAGCTCGGCGCCGTGCTCCTCGGCGTCGGGGGGCCAGGCCAGCACGCCACGTGGCTGAACCCGGAGATCCCGGGCAACGCCAGCGTCGACGTCCGCTGGTACATCGCCCGCGCGCAGCAGGCGGAGGCGGCGAAGTTCGATCACGTGTTCATCGTCGACAGCCAGTTCATCACCCCGGACTCGCCGCACCACTACCTCAGCCGGCTCGAGCCGCTGACCCTGCTGTCGGCGATCGCCGTGCACACCAGCCACATCGGCCTGGTCGGCACGATCACGACCTCCTACAACGAGCCGTTCAACGTCGCCCGCCGGCTCGCCTCGCTCGACCACATCAGTGGCGGGCGCGCCGGCTGGAACGTCGTGACCAGTGGGGACGCCGGCACCGCCGGCAACTACAGTCTCGACGAGCACTACGACTACGCCACCCGCTACGGCCGGGCCCTCGAGCACGTCCGGGTCGCCCAGGGGCTGTGGGACTCCTACGAGGCCGACGCGTTCCCCCGGGACAAGGAGCGCGGCGTCTTCTTCGACCGCTCCCGCCAGCACACCCTCGACCACACCGGCGAGTACTTCTCGGTCGTCGGGCCGCTCAATCTCGAGCGCACCCCGCAGGGGCAGCCGGTCATCTTCCAGGCCGGCGATTCCGAGGAGGGCCGCGACCTCGGCGCGAGCATCGCCGACGCGATCTTCACGCACGCGCCGACCCTGGAGCAGGCGCAGGAGTTCCGCCGGGAGATGCGTGCCCGGGCGGCGGCCAAGGGGCGCGACCCGGAGAACGTGCTCATCGTGCCGGGCATCGCGGTGGTCATCGCCGACACCGACGAGGAAGCGCGGGCCAAGGACGCGGCGGCGCAGGGCACCAAGAGCTTCGAGCGGGCGCTCGCGGAGCTCGGCCGGCCCTTCGGCTGGCACGACTTCACCCAGTACGACCTCGACGCTCCCTTCCCCGAGGTCGGTGATGCCGGGGGCCGAAGCTTCCGTACCCAGGCCGAGGCGATCAAGAACCTGGCGCGGGAGAACAACCTCACTCTGCGCCAGGTGGTCGAGCACCAGCTCGAGCAGTTCCGCTCGCCGTTCGTCGGCTCGCCGAACACGGTCGCGGACGCGATCCAGCGCTGGTTCGAGGCCGGCGCCTTCGACGGCATCAACATCACCGTGAACGTGCCGAGCGAGTTCGCCCTGTTCACGGACCAGGTGCTGCCGATCCTGCGCGAGCGCGGCGTCGTGCGCCCCGAGTACGAGTCCACCACCCTGCGCGGCAACCTCGGCCTGCCGATCCCCGCGAACCGCCACACCGCGAAGCGGGCGGCCACCGGGCAGGCCGGGCACGTCGCCACGCCGTCCCTGGTGCCCGTGCCCTGACCCGCCCCGCCGGTCTCGCCGGCGCCTCACGCCGCCGCACCTCGTACGGCCGCACCCTCGTACGGCCGCACCTCGCACCACACCGCAGACCGCACCACGAACGTCCGACCAACAGAAAGTAATGACGATGACCTCCGCGCGACCGCTGCGCTCCGCCCGTCGAGCCAGACGCAGCGTCCTGTCCGGGACCCTCCTGCTTCTCGCGGCCGTCGTGCTGGGCGCCTGCGCCGGGAGCGGCGCCTCCGGGGCCTCCGCTGGTGGGGGCGGTTCGTCCACGCTGAAGTGGGCGTCCTCCTACTTCCCGACGCACTGGGACCCGGTGGTCTCGGGCTCCGGCGCGCAGTTCCGTGAGCTGGCCCTCGTCTACGCGTCACTGACCCGCACGGACGCCAAGGGGAACGTCGCCCCGGACCTGGCCCAGAGCTGGGACTACAACGCGACCGGCGACGAGGTCACCTTCCACCTGCGGCCGAAGCTGACCTTCAGCGACGGCACGCCGCTCGACGCGTCGGCGGTCAAGGCGGCGATCGAGCGGGCGAAGACGCTGCTCGTCGGCTCCGCGCCGACGTTGCGCTCGGCCGCCGCGGACCGGGCCCAGCGCGAGGAACTGCTCGCGCTGCTGCGCACCTGAGCCGCCTGTCTCTGTCGTCCCGGCGCGTCCGGAAGGAGCCTGCTCATGCCCCGCACGCTGCATCTCGCGCTGAGTGTCTACGGCGTCGGCGGACCCGGCCAGCACGGCCTGTGGAAGGATCCGCGCGTCCCGAAGGACGCCAGCGTCGACATCGACTACTACATCCGGCACGCGCAGACGGCCGAGGCGGCGCTGTTCGACGCTCTGTTCATCGTCGACAGCCAGTTCATCAACGCCTCCTACCCTGCGCACTATCTCAACCGTCTGGAGCCGCTGACCCTGCTCTCGGCGGTGGCCACCCACACCCGCTCGATCGGCCTGGTCGGCACCGCGAGCTCCACCTACAACTCGCCGTTCAACCTCGCCCGCCGCTTCGCCTCCCTCGACCACATCAGCCGCGGCCGGGCCGGCTGGAACGTCGTCACCAGCTTCGACACCGGCACGGCCCGCAACTACAGCCTCGACGAGCACCTCGACTACCCCACTCGGTACGGCCGGGCGCAGGAGGCCGTCGACGTCGTGCGCGGGCTGTGGGACAGCTACGAGGACGACGCGTTCCCCGCCGACGTCGAACGCGGCGTGTTCCTCGATCCGTCCCGGCTGCACGCCCTCGACCATGTGGGCGAGCACTTCCGCGTCGCCGGCCCGCTCAACCTGGCCCGATCGCCGCAGGGCCAGCCAGTGATCTTCCAGGCCGGGGTGTCCGAGGAGGGACGCACGCTCGCGGCCCGGGTCGCCGAGGGAATCTATGCGCCCGGCGGGACGCTGGAGCAGTCGCAGGCCTACTACCGCGACATCAAGGACCGTGCCGTGGAGCTGGGACGGAATCCCGACCATGTGGTGATCTTCAATCATGCCAGCCCCGTCGTGGCGGGCACCGACGAGGCGGCGCACCGGCTGTCCCGCGACATCTTCGAGGCCGACAACGACTTCGACCGCAAGCTCGGCTTCCTCGGCCGCAGCTTCGGCGCCTACGATTTCACTCAGCATGACCTTGACGCGCCCTTCCCCGACGTTGCCGGGCTGGCCGAACGCAGCGGGCGCACCCACGGCCAGGAGATCGTCCGCCGGGCCCGGGAAGGCGGACTCACGCTGCGGCAGGTGGTCGAGACGATCACCGAGTACGCGCCGTCGCCGTTCACCGGCGCCCCCGACACCGTCGCCGACGCCCTCGAGCACTGGTTCGCCGCCGGCGCCGCGGACGGGTACAACCTGCGGTTCCGGACGCACGAGGACCTCGAGCGCTTCGCCGCCGACGTCGTCCCGCTGCTGCAGAAGCGCGGCGTGTTCCGCACCGAGTACACCGGCGACACGCTGCGTGCCAACCTGGGCCTGCCGGTACCCGTGAACCGCCACACCCTCGCACGCGAGGGGGCCACCCGGTGACCGTCCCGGATCCTGCCTCCACCCCTGCCGCCATCCCCCCGTCCGATCCCGGGGAGGGGGGCAGGCCACGGTTCCGGCTGGGATTCCTTACCCATGTCGAAGGCCACGGCGACGCGTCGACCACCTACCGGGACGCCCAGGAACTGTTCGTCGTTGCCGATGAGCTGGGCTTCGACGTGGGCTGGGTGGCTCAGCACCACGTGCCGCTCGCCGGCGGCGGAGTTCCCTCGCCATGGAGCTTCCTCGCCCATGCGGCGGCGCGGACCCGACGCATCTGCGACGTCCGGCAGGGCGCCGTCGCAGGCTCCCGCTGCCGCCTCCGGCGCCGTCACGCCCGCAGATCTCTCCACCGCCGCCGACAGAGAACCGGCAGGAGTCTGATACCCGATGACCACCGCACCCCTGCCCACGTCCCCCACATCCCCGACATCCCCGACATCCTCCGGGCCGGCTGCATGGCTCGACGCCGCGCCGCCAGACGGTCTCCGCACGCGCGGGACAGTTCTGATCGTGCCCGGCCGTGGCGAAGGAGTCGCCACCTACCGCCGGCTGGCCACCCGGCTCGCGGTGGATGCCTACCGGGTCCGTGTCCTGCCGTCCCCGGTCCTCGACCCTCGCCCTACCGCCACCGACGATGCCGGTCGGCCGCGCTCGGACGTGGGGGCGGGTGCAGTTGCCCAGGATCTGGCAGCCGCGTTGTCCGCAGCGGTCGCCGGAATCGCCGACGAACCGGTGCGGCCGTTGGTACTGGTCGGCGTCGACAGCGGCGCGGCCGTGCTCGCGGCGCTGCTCGCGGTGAGGGAGGCTGACGGGACCGAGCCGGGACCGCTCGCCAAGCCCTGGTGGCCCGACGCCGTCGTTCTCGCCGGCCTGCCCGCCCACGGCGCCCGCCTGGCCGCGACCGGGTGGGAGGAGGAACTCGACGCGCGCACCCACTGCCCCGTGCATCGCGTGGCCCTCGGAGACGATCCCACGGTGCGGCCCGGAGCGCTTGCGGACGCCGTCCCCGACGCGCTGCTCGACCTCGCCTACGGCAGTACCTCCGGGATCCCGACGCTGCTGCTCGTCGGAGACTCCGACCCCCTGGCTGACCGCGACGCCCTGACCCGGCTCGCGAAGGCGCTGCCTGTCGCCCGCCTCGCTGTCGTGCGTGGTGCTCATCGCGACGTCCTCAACGATCTGCAGCACCGCTCGGTGGCCGCCGAGGTCGTCGGCTTCCTGGAGGCGCTGCGAACCGCTCCTCCCCTCGTCTCGACGATCACAGTGGAGTCCAGCACATGGTGAGCCCGCCGCAGGTCTTCGATTCCCGCCGACTCCGGCACGTGTTCGGCGCCTTTCCCTCCGGCGTGGCGTCGGTGGCCGCCGTCGTGGACGGCGCTCCAGTCGGCCTGGTGGTGAGCTCCTTCACCTCCGTGTCGCTGGATCCGCCGCTGGTCCTGGTGTGCGTGGCGCACACGTCCGGCACCTGGCCGGTGCTGGCGCGCGCGCGGCGGCTTGGGCTCAGCATCCTCAGCGCCGAGCAGGAGCGGGCCGGCCGCCAGCTCGCCGGTCGGGCCGACGACCGCTTCGCCGAGCTGTCCTGGCGCGCCACGAAGGACGGGGCTGTCCTGCTCGACGGGGCGAGCGGATGGCTGGAGACCAGTGTCTACCAGCAGGTACGCGCAGGTGACCACGACATCGTCGTCCTGCGCGTCCACGACCTCGACGCCGACCACGACATCAGCCCCCTTGTCTTTCACGCCAGCCAGTTCCGCCGTCTCGAACGCTGAGGGCGCCGCCGGCACCGCGAGAGCGCAGGTCGGCGGCATCTGTCCAGGCGGGGCGCGGGGGGCCGGCGTGGCCGGGTGAAGCACGAGGGGCTTTCCGCGCTCGAGGGTGAGCCATCGCCGGCGGATCAGGCGGTCGTGACTGACGAGAACGATCGCGCCGGGAAAGGCATCGAGGGCAGTGTCGATCTCGTCGACGAGGACGGGCGCGAGGTGGTTCGTCGGTTCGTCGAGCACCAGGAGATCGGCGGGGTCGCACAGGACCTGGGCGAGGGCAAGTCGCTGACGCTGGCCCACGGACATTCGGCCTACCGGCACCTCGAGCTGGCCGGGCGTGAACAGGCCGAATGCCAGCAGCGCCCGCGCGTGGTCGAACTGGCTGCCCGCCCGGCCCTCGGCGAACGCCGCCAGCAGCGTCTGCTCCGGATCGGGCAGGTCGATCTGTTGGGGTAGGTAGCCAATCCTGCCGCGGCGAGGGACCTGGCCGCCCTCGGGTGCGAGGGATCCGGCCAGGACGCGCAGAAGTGTCGTCTTGCCGGCGCAGTTCGGGCCGGCCACGAGGACACGGTCCTCGAGGTATCGAGCAAGAGACTGGACGAGTCCCGCCGGAATTCGGCGTCATGAGTACCCGGTTTCCTATCCCCGGTGACCTTCCACTCCTGAACGGACGTGACGGCGGCGGATCCGGTTCGGGTGCGGGGCATGCGCCGGGCAGCCCTTGATCGTCGGTTCGTGTGGCATGGGATGCGGGCTGCGGCAGATCGCCAGTCCGTCCCAACGCTCGCCGGCCGGATGGCGGTGAGCGCCTGGTCCGGTGGTCCATGCCGAGGTGACACCGCAACAGATAGGATCCCATGCACCGGTCTCGGCCGGGATCCACGGGTTGGCGTAGGTTACGTCTGCTCGGCGGCGGATCTGCCGCGGCGGTTCCAGGTCGGGGGCGGTTGTCTGCTTATCTTTCGATCATCCGTGTCCGCATGGAGGAAGCCCCGTGACCAGCCGGGTCGAGACGTTGGAATTCCAGGCCGAGGCGCGAGCACTGCTGCGTCTGATGGTGCACTCGATCTATTCCGACAAGGATGTGTTCCTGCGGGAGCTGATCTCCAACGCGTCCGACGCCCTTGACAAGCTGCGCCTCGCCGCACTCGTCGACCAGAACCTCCGCGATGATGCTAGCGACCCACACATCGATCTTGAGGTTGATCGGGCCGATCGTACCCTGACTGTGCGTGACAACGGGATCGGTATGTCCCGCGACGAGGTCGTCGGTCTCATCGGTACCATCGCCCGGTCGGGTACCGCAGAGCTGCTGCGCAAGCTGCGGGAATCCGCGGACGCGGCTGCCTCGGCCGACCTCATAGGACAGTTTGGCGTCGGCTTCTACGCCACGTTCATGGTAGCGGACAAGGTCACCCTGCTGACCCGCAAGGCGGGTGAGAGCGGTGGCACCCGCTGGGAGTCCGACGGCGAGGGCACCTACGTCATCGAGGACGTGGAGGATGCGCCGCACGGTACGTCGGTCACTGTGCACCTCAAGCCCGAGGACAGCGAGGATCGCCTGTTCGACTACACCAGTGAGCACAAGATCCGCGAGATCGTCAAGAAGTACTCCGATTTCATCGCGTGGCCGATCCGGATGGCGGTCGAGCGGCCCGCGCCCGTGTCCGGGGACGCGGCGGGGGATGGTGCGGGCGCGGACGGAGCTGCCGGAACCGTCACCGAGGTCGAGACGCTCAACTCGATGAAGGCGCTGTGGGCCCGCCCCCGTGACGAGGTCGAACCGGCCGAGTACAACGAGCTCTATCGTCACCTCAGCCACGACTGGACCGACCCGCTCGAGGTTATCCAGATGAAGGGTGAGGGCACGTTCGAGTACGAAGCGCTGCTGTTCATCCCCGCCAGGGCGCCACTGGATCTCTACACCCGCGACGCGAAGCGCGGCATCCAGCTCTACGTGAAGCGCGTGTTCATCATGGCGGACTGCGAGGCGCTCCTGCCGAACTATCTGCGCTTCGTCAGGGGTGTTGTCGACGCGCGGGACCTGTCCCTGAACATCTCCCGGGAAATCCTCCAGCAGGACCGCCGTATCCAGCAGGTTCGCCGGCGGCTGGTCCGCAAGGTCCTGTCCGCGGTCGCCAGCCTGCGGGAGAACGAGCCCGAGCGCTACGGAACGTTCTGGACCGAGTTCGGCGCTGCGATCAAGGAAGGCCTGCTCGAGGACTCCGAGAACGAGAAGGCCATCCTGGACATCGTCTCGGTCGCCTCGACACACGATGCCGAGAAGACGACCACGTTGGCCGAGTACGTCGAGCGCATGAAGGATGGCCAGACCGATATCTATTACCTTACCGGTGACTCTCGGGTAGCGATCGAGAACTCTCCGCACATCGAGGCCTTCCGGGCCCGCGGGTACGAGGTGCTCATCCTGACCGATCCGGTCGACGAGGTGTGGGTCGAACGGGTAGCTGGTTACGACGATCATGCGCTGAAGTCGATCGCCAAGGGGCAGGTCGACCTCGACACCGAGGAGGAGCGCAAGGACGGCGAAGCCGAGCGGGACCAGCAGCGCAAGGACTTCGCTGATCTGCTCGCGTGGATGACGGAGCGGTTGAAGGAGCAGGTCAAGGAGGTCCGGCTGTCGTCGCGGCTGACGACCTCACCGGCGTGCGTCGTCGGCGACACGTTCGACATGACCCCGGCACTGGAGAAGATGTATCGGGCGATGGGGCAGGAGGTGCCGCACCAGCGGCGCATCCTGGAGCTCAATCCCACGCACCCACTGGTCGCGGGTCTGCGCCGGACACATGAGCAGGACGCCGATTCCACGGCGCTCGCCGAGACGGTCGAACTGCTCTATGACATGGCGCTGCTGGCCGAGGGCGGCGAACTGCGGGACCCGTCACGCTTCACCCGGGTACTCGCCGGCCGCCTGGCGGACGCCCTGTAGCGCGTCTGGCGGTGGGAATCCGTTCACCATCAGCCGGTCCGATCGGGAAGGTCGGCTGGTGGTGAGCGAGCCGCCGGGCACCAGTCAGGATCCGTGGTCGCTCTCGTGGAGAGCGGTGCAGTCGGCACCTGCGGGGAGGAGCCTCTGCTTGTTCCCGGCACATCATCGATCGCCCACCTGCGCGAGAACGTCGCCGCGGCAGCGCCGGACCTTCCGCCGGAGGCCGCCGCGGCCCTCGACGCGATCGCTGGCTGAGGTCCCCGATTCGCGTCGGCGCCGGCCCGAATCGGGGGCACCGGGGTGGGTAGGGACGTCCGCGACGGTTCCACCGGTCGTGATGAGGAGGCGGAGAGGATGTTGATCGGCTACAAGCTCGCCACCGAGGTGTTCGGGCCCAAGGAGATCATTCGACAGGCCGTGACCGCCGAGGCCGCCGGGTTCGACTTCGTCGAGCTCAGCGATCACTATCACCCCTGGCTGGACAGCCAGGGGCATTCTCCCTTCACCTGGACGCTGCTGGGATCGATCGCGCAGGCAACGGCGCGGCTGGAGCTGGCCACCGGCGTCACCTGCCCCACCGTGCGGTACCACCCGGCGATCATCGCGCAGGCCGCGGCGACGGTCGCTCTGGTTTCGGACGGCCGTTTCACCCTCGGGCTCGGCTCTGGGGAGCGGCTCAACGAGCACGTCGTGGCCCACGGGTTCCCCGCGGTGGCGAGGCGCCAGGCAATGCTGCGGGAGGCCATCGAAATCATCCAGCTGCTGTGGAGGGGCGGCTACCACTCCTACGACGGCCGCTACCTGCAGCTCGAGGATGCTCGGGTCTTCGACCTTCCCGAGTCCCCACCGCCGATCGCGGTGGCTGCTGGCGGCGGGGTCGCGGCGCGCATGGCCGCCGAGTACGGCGCCGGGCTGTTCGCTACCGAGCCGAAGCGGTCCCTCGTCGATCAGTATGTGGGCGCGGGCGGAGGCGGCCCACGCTATGCCGAGGTCCCGCTGGCCTTCGCACCCGACGAGCGGGCCGCCGCCCGGGCCGCGCTCGAGACGACCCGATGGGCCGTGACCGGCTGGAAGGTGATGAGCGAGCTGCCGAACCCGGCGAGCTTCGCGGCGGCGACCACCACCGTCACGGAGCGGCACATGATCGAGCACTTCGCCTGTGGTCCGGACCCGGAGCGCCATCTGGCCGCCGCCCGGCCCTTCGTCGAGGCCGGCTTCGATCATCTGGTGCTGATGAACGTCGGGCCCGACCCGGACGCGTTCCTCGAGTTCTTCCGCACCACGCTCAGCCGCCCGCTTCGGGAACTGTCCGCACAGGTCAGGACCGCTGCGCCGGTTGGGGCGACGGCCGGTCGGTGAGCAGGGCGCCGATCGGCGACTCGTCGAGGTGCGCCAGCAGGTCCGCGGGGTCGGCGTAGACGGCGGCCGCGCCGGCTCGGGCGAGCTCGTCGTGACTCGTGCCGCCGCAGGTCACGGTCACACAGGCAAGACCGGCGCGGCGGGCGGCGAGAACATCCCAGGGAGAGTCGCCCACCATGATGGCGTGGTCCGCGTCCGACCCCGCGGCCTCCAGCGCGGCGCGGAGAATGTCCGGGGCGGGTTTGCTGGCGTCGGCGTCCGCTGCCGAGGTGACCGCGCTTATCACGTTCTCCGCGTCGAGCGCGGCGCGCAGGGCGCGCAGCTCGACCGGTGCCGCCGAGGTGGCGAGGACGACCCGTGCGCCGCGCTGGTCGATCGCCTCCAGCAGGTCACGGGCGCCGGGCAGGCGCTCGAGAAGGCCCGCGGCCGCGGCGAGATGTTCCGCGTGCGCGGCCTTCAGCACGTCGTCGCGGTCGCGGTCACGCCCGGGCAACAGGTCGTCGAGCAGCCGCTCGGACCCCATGCCGATCCGCCGGTGCAGCCGCGCCATCGGCACGACGTGACCCTCCTGGCGGCACGCCCGGAACCAGGCCACCGCGTGCAGGTAGGTGGTGTCGACAAGGGTGCCGTCCACGTCGAACAGGACGGTTGTCGGGGGCGTGGTCACAGTATGTCCTCCCTGAATCACACGTCCGCTACCGACGGCCAGTGATCGAGGGGAATCGATGGACGGATCATCGCAGCGACGACCGGCCGGATTCCCACGCTCCCAGGATGTGCGCGCTGGCGTGACCCTCGACCGCCATCGCCGCCCGCGCCCCGAACAGGAGGTCGTCCGCGAGGTGCGGCTCGGCGCGTACGAGGCCGGCGGCGAGGCTGTCGGCCGCGACCGTCTGGTGGTGAGCGTCGGCCACGACGTGGGTGTCGAAGAACAACCGGGCGGCCGGGGGCAGGCCGTGGCGGCGCAGGGCCGCGCTGTAGGCGCTCATCGGGCCGACGGAGGTCATCTCGAACACCGCCAGATGTCCGACCAGCGCCGCCCGATGCGCCCGGTGCAGGCCGAAGTAGGACGGTACGGTGACGGTGGCGAGCGTCGTCACCGGCACCTGGTCGAGGTACGCGCCGTAGGCCGGGTTGAGCCCCAGGGCGCGCATCGTGAGGCCGAACAGCGTCTGGTGCATGTCCCGTTCGACACCCTCGCCGTACTCGTCGGCCTGGATCTCCACCAGGGCCGCCTTGGCCGCTCCGGTCAGTCGGGGGATCGCCCAGGAGTGCGGATCGGCTTCCTTGAGCTGCAGCAGCGACCGGTGGACGGCGAACTCGCGGAGGTGGTCGAGGGTGCCGTGGTCGGCCAGGAACGCCGACAGGGACGGCCCGGACGGCATCCCCACGAGGTCCCGGAGCATCTCGGCGACCCACCCGGCCGTGTCCTCCTGCCCGTCGGCAGCCACTGCGTCGGCGGCGGCCCGCCCGCCCGGGGAATCCGGCAGCGCGGGCAGGGACATCGCCTCCCCCGCGCGACGAAGGCGGAACCGCAGGTCCTCCTCGAGCCCTCGGCGCACGCGCAGCAGGGAGGGCTCCCACTCCCACTCGTCCGCGACCCCCGCGAACCCGCGGTAGTGAAGCTCGTAGAGGCAGTAGAGGGCGAGGGGGCCGTCCTCGCCCGACAGCGCGTCGTCGTCGGGTTCGGGGGCCTCGCCGAGGGCGCGCACCGGGCCGCGGAGGACGTCGACGAGGTAGGCGCTGAGCGTGCCGCGTGGCTGGGGCAGGGAGGCGGGGCCGAGCTCGGCTGCACTGAGGAGCGCACCGTACGCGACGGCCTGACGCCGGGAGCCAGACCGGTTGTCCGGCGCGCCCCGCCCGTTCCGTATGTTCTGCCGGACAGAGGTCGTGACGGTCGTCACGCGGCCACCTCCCCGCCACCCACCCGCAGCACGTGGGCCAGGATCTCCGGATCAGAGCCGGTGAGGTGGGGCGCGCGGCCCCGACGTAGCCAGGTGACTCCGGCGAGGACATAGTCCTGCGGGCGGAAGAACGCCCGGCCGTCCGCGGCGAGGGTGTGGATACGCTGCCAGACGGCGGGTTCACGGCAGTGCGTCCCGAATCGGATGGGACGCGCCGCCCAGTCGAGGAGGCGGTAGCCGCGGCGTCCCGCCTCCGCCAGCACGTCGAGCGGGTCCGCGATCGAGGAGACCATGAGCATCACCAGGTCGAAGGGGCCGGCGAGCAGTCGTCGGGTGACCTCTGCCCCGTGGCGCCCGCCGTACAGGTCGGGACCGTCCGCGCTGGTCGGCCTGGCCGGCAGGTAGGGCGGGTTGGCGATCACGCACCGCTCGCGGGCCGTGGTCACTCCGGCGAAGAAGTCACCGAACTCGACGGTGTAGTTCGCCGGACCCTTGAGATCGACCAGCCGGCGGGCGGTGCGAAACGCCTGCGGGTCGTGCTCGAACGCCCGCACCCGCGCGGTCGCCTCGGCCCGCCCGACCGCCTCGATCAGCGGAAGACCGCTGCCCGCTCCCAGCTCCGCCACTCCATCGGCGGTGTAGGGCCGCAGGTCCGGGCAGGTCAGCAGCCACTCGACGCACCACGAGTAGAACGAGGACTCCTCGGGATCGTAGAACGTGGTCATACCCCTCCTGGCTGGACGTCTCGGGCATCGTGCGGTGCGCGCGACGCCCGTCTGGCGCGGGGTGCGCGGAGCGCACGACTCCGGCCGAGCGCACTGCGCGGCGGCAGCGGCCGGTCACCCCTGCCGCGCCACTCCGGCGGGGTACCCGTCCGGTCTGGGCTAAACCGGCGAGGCGGGTGCGGCGACCCGGACCCGGCGGCTGGTGGCCCCAGGGTCGCGCCGGCTACTCCCGAAGAGCCGGATCAATGGGTCGATCGCGGATCGGACGCCCGGAGGCGATGACGCGGTTCTATCCCCGCCAATCGACTGATAGTGCGACTATTGGGCCGGCCCCGAGGACATCCTCATCGCCGTTCGGCGGAACCTCGACATACTGGCCCGCCGCCACGACCTCCTGCCTGCGCTCTGCACGGCGCCGTGTCTCCAGGCGATTATCGAACGATTGTGAGGACCAATGGAAAGCGGTGCGGGGAACGAATCGGCGAGATGTCGGATTTTGCCTTGTGTTCATCTCGTGTGCGGATGCCCGTGGGTGAGGTGCGAGAATGTCGCGGGGCGGGCTCCGCCGGAACCCGGCTCACATGCGCGCGCTCCCGGAAAAGGAGAACCGAATGCCCGCCGTTGTGGAAACGGGCACGCCAGCGTGGCGTTTCAACGGAATCATGTCGGCACTGGTGACCAGCCGGCTGCCTGACCCCTATCCCTGCCTCCGCGTGGTCCGCGAGACGGGCTCGTTCCTGACCGGCGAGATCGCCGGTGCTCCCGTCACGCTGGTCACCACCCACGCCGAGGCCTCCGCGGTGCTCGCTCACCCGGCGATCGGTCACGGCTTTCGGGACGGGGTCAGCTACCGCGGCAGCGCCGAGGATGGTCTGGGCTCGCTGCTGCGCGCCGATCCGCCCGACCACAGCCGCCTGCGTCGCCTGGTCGGGCGGGCGTTCACCCCATCGGTCATCGCCGGCCTCGTACCTGAGATCACCACGGTGCTCGACGAGCTGCTCGACGAGGCGCTCGCCGCCGGTGAGGTCGACGCGGTGGAGGCGTTCACCCGGCCGATGCCGCTGCGGGTCATGTGCCGGATGCTCGGCGTCCCCGACGAGGACGAGGCCGAGTTCGGTGGCTGGGCGGATGCGCTGACCCGAGGTCTCGACCCCCGTCCCACCCTCACCCCCGCCGAGACCGATGCCCGCGCCCGGGCGACCACCGCGTTCGACGAGTACTTCCGCCGCCATATCGCCGGTCGGCGTGCCGAGCCGCGGGACGACCTGCTCAGCGCCCTGGTGGGGATCCACGACGACGGGGACGCGCTGTCGGGTCCCGAGCTGCTCGAGCTGTGCACCCTGCTGCTCGTCGCCGGCTACGAGACGACCGTCAACCTGCTCGGCGGCAGCATCCTCGCGCTGATCCGCAACCCCGACCAACTGGCGCTGCTGCGCGACGATCCCGCGCTGGTGGGACCGGCCGTCGAGGAGATGCTGCGCTACGAACCGCCGATCCAGTACATCGCCCGCACCGCCCTCGCGGACGTGGAGATCGCCGGCCACGCCTTCCAGCGGGGCGATGGGATGATCCTGCTCACGGGGGCGGCGAACCGGGATCCGGCCGCGTTCGACGATCCGGACCGGTTCCTGGTGACCCGCTATGCCGGCGGCGCCCGGGCCCGGCGGCACCTCGGCTTCGGCGTCGGCATCCACTACTGCCTGGGCGCTCCGCTCGCCCGTCTGGAGACCGAGCTCGCGATCCGGGCCCTGCTGCGGCGGGTGCGGACGATGACGCTGCTCGACGACACCGTCGCCTACCGTCAGCAGCTCGTGATCCGTGGCGTGCGCTCCCTGCCCCTGCGTCTCGCCGCCGCCTGATCGCCGGCCTTCGCCTGTCGGCCATGAACGGCCGCCGCATACTTTGCGCGCCCGGATTCCGGGCGCGCGGATGGAAGTTCCAATGGTGCAATCGGCACCCTGCTCGCGGAAGCCGGGAAGGTCCGGGCACCGGCGACGATCCGGGAGCCGGCGATGACGACCCTGTGCCCGTGGAGGACAACGTATGAGTCCGACCCTTCTTGATCTTCCCCAGCCCGGCCAGCCACCCGTCGATCCGGACGCCTACATCACCGCGTTGATGCGATGGCATTTCGCCCCCGAGACCGGCAGTCCGTTCTGGCTGCGCCGCGCGAGCAGCCTCCCGTTCGACCCGATCATCGACGTACGGACGTTCGACGATCTGACCCTGTTCCCGAACGTCGTCGACGAGTTCCGCGAGGTGCCCGTCGACGATCTGATCCCGCGCGGGCTCACCGGCGCGGACCGGGTCGTCGCCGGCATCTACGAGTCCGGCGGCACAACCGGCCTGCCCAAGCGTTTCGTCATGTTCGACCGGTGGATGGAGTTCGCGCTCGGCTGGGACGAGGAGCACTACGCGGGGCTCGGCACCACCAACGTGCTCGCGATCGCGCCGAGCGGACCGCACATGTTCGGCGAGTTCGCCCGCCGGCGCGCGCGGCGCCACGACGGCGTGCTGTTCACCGTCGACCTCGACCCCCGCTGGATCAAGCGGCTGCTCGAACGCGGCGACGCCGCCGAGTCCGAGCGCTACGTCGCGCACATCGTCGACCAGGCCGCACACATCCTGCGCACCCAGTCGGCCGGCATCCTCATCACGACGCCACCGCTGCTGGAGCGGCTCACCCGCCACGACGACCTGGTGAAGCTGATCCGCGACCAGGTCCGCTACATCTGCTGGAGCGGTGCCCACATGGACGCCGACACCCGCGAGATCCTGCGCACGGAGGTCTTCCCGGGCATCCCGCTCAAGGGTCTCTACGGCAGCACCACGATTCTCGGCATGTCCCGCGAACGGGACGTCGAACGCCCCGACGGGCTCGCCTCCTTCGACCCGCCGAGCCCCTACATCGTGTTCCGGGTCGTCGACCCGGACACCGGTGCGGACGTGGCCGTCGGTGAACGCGGCCAGGTCGTGATGAACCACCTGACGAAGTACGCGCTCATCCCCAACAACCTCGAGCGCGACCACGCGCTGAAGCTCGAGCCGCCGGCCGGCTGGCTGGGCTGCGCGGTCGCCGACGTCGGCCCGGTCGCCACCTTCGGCGACCACACGGTGATCGAAGGAGTGTATTGATGGACCGCGATGGGGGAGTCCAGATCGACGCGCTCGGGCCAGACGGGCCCTACCGCAGTCGGGCCCGCCGACCGCTGACCGCGCTGTCCGGCGCGGCCATCGGCGAGATCAGCCAGGTCCCCGCCCTCTACGTGCGCCGCACCCTCGCCGCTATGCGCGCCGCGCCGGTGGTGCCGGGCGCCGAGCGCCTGGCTTCGCTCGACCGCGCCGCCGAGCTGTTGCTGACCGCGACCCTCGGCGGTTTCGACCCGGACGGGTACGTCGAGCTGGTCTCGACCGCGTCCGGCGTACCCCGCGCGGTGGTGCGCCAGTCCGTGGACTGGATCGCGGACGTGCTGCGCTCGCAGCGCCACACCGTCGAACTCGCCCGCCCGCACGGCGCCGTCGGCGACTGGCGGGACGACCAGACGCTGTCCGGCTCGGCGGTGTGGGCACGCCGCGGCGACCTGTTCGCCGTGCACGCCGCCGGCAACACGCCCGCGGTGCACGGCCTGTGGCCGGAGGCGCTCGCCCTGGGCTACAAGGTGGCCGTGCGCCCGTCGGCGCGCGAGCCGTACACCGCGTTCCGGCTCGTCGAGGCCCTGCGCCTGGCCGGCTTCCCGCCCCCGACGATCAGCCTGCTGCCGACCGACTACGCCGCCGCCGACGTCATCATCGAGGAGTCGGACTTCGCTATCGTGTACGGCGGTCAGGACGTCGTCGACAAGTACGCGGCCATCCCGACGGTCCTGACCCAGGGTCCCGGGCGCTCGAAGATCCTGGTCACCGCGGACGTCGACTGGCGAGACAAGATCGACATCATCGCCGGGTCGGTCAGCCACCTCGGCGGCACGGCGTGCACCTGCGCGACCGCGGTGCTCGTCGAGGGCGACCCCGAGCCGCTCGCCGCCGCGCTCGCCGAACGGCTCGGCCGCATCCCCAGTCTGTCGCCGGACCACCCCGACGCGATCCTCACCGTCCAGCCGACCGCCTCCGTCGTCGAGGTCGACCGCTACCTGCACAAGGTCGCGGGCGACGCGCGGGCGCTGCTCGGCGGCGACAGCATCGTCGACGAGCTTCCCACCGGCGGGGCGGTGCTGCGGCCCGCCGTGCACCTGGTCGACTCGCCGACCGCGCCGCAGCTCGGTGTCGAGCTGCCGTTCCCCTGCGTGTGGGTCGGCCCGTGGCGGCCCCAGGACGGGATCGCGCCGCTGCGCGACTCCCTCGTCCTCACCGCCATGACGCGCCGCACCGACCTGATCGACGCCTTGCTCGACGAGCCGACGATCACCAACCTCTACCTGGGAGACAACCCGACGACCTGGCTGCGCCCCGGCATCCCGCATGACGGCTACCTGAGCGAACTCCTCATGCGGACCAAGGGCGTGATCCGCTCCGCCGCGGCCTGAGACCGAGGATCCCGACGCCGGTCAGGTGCTGGCGACGAGGATGTCCTCGCCGGTCGACGGCCGAAGGCCGTCGGGGCGGCCGGCGAAGTAGCGGCCGGCGAGGTCGGAGCTCGGGACGTGGCGCATGTCCGCGAAGCCGGCCTCGCGGGCCAGGGCGAGCATCTCCTCGGGGCGGTACAGGCTGACGAACGGCGTCCCGGAGGCCTGGGCGCCGGCCATCGACGCCTCGAGCCCGGCGCGGTCCGCCTCGGCGAGCAGGTCGGCGGGCAGCAGGAACGTCATGACAACCGTCGAGCCCGGGGCGAGGCCCGCGAGGCGTCGCAGCGTCGCCGCGGTCACGTCCCGGGTGAGGTACATGGTGACGCCGGTGGAGGCGACGACCGCGGGCCGGGCGGCGTCGAAGCCGGCGTCGGTGAGCCGCGCGAGCCAGTCGACGCCTGCCTCGGCCTCGAAGTCGACGGGCACCAGGCGCAGCAGGTCGGGGAGGTTATAGCCAAGATCATGCAGGCGGGCGCGCTTCCATGCCTGATGGTCGGGCTGGTCGACCTCGAACACCGTCACCCTGCCGGCGAACTCCGGCCGGCGCTCGGCGAACGTGTCGAGCCCGGCCCCGAGCAGGACGTACTGGTCGACGCCGTCCCCGATCCGCTCGACGACCAGATCCTCGAGGAAGCGGGCCCGCGCGACGATCGACGCCCGGAACCCCCGGGTGAAGCCCGCGTCCATGTCCGGACGGCCGCGCCACCCGTCACCGGGATCGGCAAGGCGGAGACCGACCTCGTCGACGAACACGGGTGGCGCCGCGTCGACCTCCAGGTGCAGGGCCCGCCACAGGGCGACCCGTACCGCCGTCCCGTCCGGCGCCCCGATCCGCTGATCCGTCATCTCGTTCCTCCTCCGCTGTCCGTCTCGTTCCTGCTGCCTGCCGGCCGTCAGCTCCCCGCCGGGGCCTGGAGATTCCAGAGGCGACCGTCGGGGTCGCGGATCGTCATCTCCTGCGAGCCGTAGTGGGTCTCCTCGAAGGGCGTGACCACCTCGACGTCGGCGCCCGCCCGGAAGCCCCCCGCGTCGGGCACCCGCAGCACGACCTGGACGCGGGGCTCCTGGTCGGCGGGGACCTCGGCGACGTTCGTATCTTCCTTTGGACGGCGGTGAGCGAAGCAAGCCGGCGTGTGGCTGGCGGCGGGACATCGGACAGGGCCCATGGGACATCGAGTCGCGGGGCGGAAGGGATCGGGGCGCGGCGGGCGTGTGCGACGGCCGTGGCTGGGTACGCGGAGGGCGCGGTGCGATCTGGCCGGGCCGGAGCGGGGCGGCCCGGTGCGGTGTGGCGCGCCGCGGAGGCGACCTGACACAGGCGGAGATGCCGGCAGCAGCAGGATGAGGAGCGTGCGGTGACGACACAGGAGCGGCATCCGACCACGACTGACGCCGGGATTCCCGTCGCCAGTGATGAGCACTCGCTGACCGTCGGACCCGACGGCCCGGTGCTCCTGCAGGATCACTATCTGATCGAGCAGATGGCGAACTTCAACCGGGAGCGGATCCCGGAGCGCCAGCCCCACGCGAAGGGCGGCGGCGCGTTCGGGACCTTCGAGGTGACCCAGGACGTCAGCGCCTACACCCGGGCGGCGGTGTTCCAGCCCGGCGCGAACACGGACGTGCTGATCCGGTTCTCGACGGTGGCGGGGGAGCGGGGCAGCCCCGACACCTGGCGTGACCCGCGCGGCTTCGCGGTGAAGTTCTACACGTCCGAGGGCAACCTGGACATCGTCGGCAACAACACCCCGGTCTTCTTCATCCGGGACCCGCTGAAGTTCCAGCACTTCATCCGGTCGCAGAAGCGCCGCGCCGACAACAACCTGCGCGACCACGACATGCAGTGGGACTTCTGGACGCTGTCGCCGGAGTCCGCCCACCAGGTCACCTGGCTGATGGGCGACCGCGGCATCCCGCGGACCTGGCGGCACATGAACGGCTACTCCAGCCACACCTACATGTGGATCAATGCGGCCGGCGAGCGGTTCTGGGTGAAGTACCACTTCAAGACAGACCAGGGCATCGAGTTCTTCACCCAGGACGAGGCCGACCAGATGGCCGCCGTCGACACCGACTACCACCAGCGTGACCTGTACGAGCACATCCGGGACGGCGACTTCCCGAGCTGGACGCTCAAGGTGCAGATCATGCCGTTCGAGGAGGCGAAGACCTACCGGTTCAACCCGTTCGACCTCACCAAGGTCTGGCCGCACGGCGACTATCCGCTGCACGAGGTCGGTCGCCTGACCCTGAACCGCAACGTCGCCGACTACCACACCGAGATGGAACAGGCCGCGTTCGAGCCGAACAACATCGTCGCCGGTACCGGCCTGTCGCCCGACAAGATGCTGCTCGCCCGCGGCTTCAGCTACGCCGACGCCCACCGCGCGCGGCTCGGCGTGAACTACAAGCAGATTCCGGTGAACGCGGCGCACGTGCCCGTCCACAGCTATTCCAAGGACGGCGCGATGCGCGTCCAGAACGTCTCCGACCCGGTGTACGCGCCGAACTCCTACGGCGGCCCGGCCGCCCGCCCGGAGCTCACCGACGACGGCGGCCTCTGGTACGCCGACGGCGAGATGGTCCGTACTGCCTACACCCTGCGCCCGGAGGACGACGACTGGGGCCAGGCCGGCACCCTGGTCCGTGACGTCCTCGACGACGACGCCCGCGCCCGGCTGGTGGACAACATCGTCGGCCACCTGCTGAACGGGGTGTCCGAACCGGTCCTCGCCCGTGCCTTCGAGTACTGGCACAACGTCGACAAGGACCTCGGCACCCGGGTCGAGGAGGGCGTCCGCGCGAAGCAGGGCGAGCCGGACCCCAAGGCCGCGCAGGCCAACCCGCCCCGCGCCGCCGCCCAGGCCAAGGCCTGAGCGGACCGGCACCATGGGCGGGAGCAGCAGCTCCCGCCCCTGGTGCCGGCCAGGCGATTGCGGATGCTCAGGCTCATCGTCCGCACTCCGTTTCTTGGATTCTGTTGGCTCCGGGGAAGTCGCTCGGCTCTTTCTACCCGGGGCCCCGCCGCGTGGGCGCACGGTCGTCGATGCGCAGCGGCGTCTGTCAGTTTCGGAGAGTCAGCGCCACGCGCCCTGGCGCTCGAGGGCGATGTCGAGCAGCGTGTCGGTGAAGACGAGCTTGACCCGTGGGCGCCCGCTGGCCTCGCCGTAGGCGCGCTCGGCGGCGTCGATGAGCTGCCAGCCGCTCTCGGTGACCAGGTGCGGCTGGCGGCTGCGCAGCCAGGTCTCCGTCTCGGCCACCGGGTCGAAGGCGACACCGCGGTCATGCCGGCGCAGGATGCCCGCGTCGAGATCGGCGAACAGCCGGGCGACCGTCTCCGCGGCGCACTTGCGGTTCGTGCCGATGATGCCGGTCGGGCCGCGCTTGATCCAGCCGGCCACGTACTCACGCTCGGTCCCGTCGACCCGGCCAGCCTCGTTGGGGATGACGCCGCGGCGCTCGTCGAACGGCAGGCCGTCGAGAGGGACGCCCCGGTAGCCCACCGCGCGCAGCACCAGGGTCGTCGCCACCGTCTCCCGCTCGCCGGTGTCGACGGCGCTGACCCAGCCGTCGGCGTCCGCCACCAGCGCGTTGCGGGCGAAGACGATCTCCTCGACCCGGCCGTCGCCGCGGATCTCCAGCGGGGTGCGCTGGAAGCGCAGCGAGACGTGCCGTGCGCCGGTCGCCGTCGGCTCGGCGGCGTAGCCGCGCATCACGGCAAGGTTGCGCTTCACCAGGCGGGACAGCGCCTCCTCACCGGGCTGCTCGGCCACCTCGGCCGGGTCTATGTCCACCCCGGACTCGGTGAACTCCGGCAGCTCCTTGAGCTCCGGAGTGGTGAACGCCGCCTGGGCGGCGCCGCGGCGGCCCACCACCATCACCTCGGTGATGGCACTGGTGCGCAGCGCGTCGAGCGCGTGGTCGGCGATGTCGGTGCGGGCCAGCCGGTCGTAGGGGGAGCACAGGATGCGCGCGACGTCGAGGGCGACGTTGCCGGCGCCGATGACGACGGCGCGCTCGCCGGTCAGATCGAAGCTGTGGTCGGCGTAGTCGGGATGGCCGTTGTACCAGCCGACGAAGTCCACCGCCGACTCGCTGCCGGGCAGGTCCTCACCGGGGATGCCGAGGCGGCGGTCACTCTGCGCGCCGACGGCGTAGAGCACGGCGTCGTAGCGGGCGGTCAGCTCCTCGCGGGTGACGTCCCGGCCGATCTGCACATTGCCGAAGAAGCGGAAGTTCTCGTGCGCGGCGGTCGCCGCGTAGACGCTGGACACCGCCTTGATCTTCGGATGGTCGGGGGCCACTCCGGAGCGCACCAGCCCCCACGGCGTCGCCAGCCGCTCGTACATGTCCACGCGCACGTCGACGCCGGCCTGCTCCAGCAGGCTGCTCGCCGCGTAGAAGCCGGATGGCCCCGAGCCGACGACAGCCACGGTCAACGGTGCGGATTCTGCGGACATGGACCTCGCCCTTCCGTCGTCCTCCGCGACTGAACGTATGGACTCCGCGAACGTGACGCAAGGGAATCGCCGTGGGCCGGCGCGAGCCGTGGACGAACTCAGATCTCGCCGCGCCAGTCGCCGATGCCGCCCTCGCCGAGCCCCGAGGCACCGAGCCGGCGCAGGAACTCCTCCACCAGGTCGACGAGCTCGCGCGCCACGTCGTACGGGGTGTCGGGGGACAGGACCGCGGGCAGGTGCGCGTCCACGCTGCCGGTGAAGGCGCGGTGGCTGGCCCGGACCATCGAGGTGAACGCGGTGATGCCGAGGTCGTCGATCTGGTCGATGTGACGGCGCAGGAAGCTTGTCGGCCGCCCCCGGTAGTACTGCACCATCATGAGCACGACGCCGAGGACGCGCGGGTCGAGGCGCTTGACCGCCGGGCGCACACCGGACTGCAGGTCCGCCACCCGGTTGTACTCCCAGACGAACCGGCCGAGCTTGCCGAGCAGGTGCTCGATGCCGAGCGTGGACAGCAGGTCCGGGCGGGCGGGCACGAGGACGTGGTCACAGGCGGCGATCGCGGCCCGGGTGACGACGCCGAAGTGCGGCGGGCAGTCGATGACGACCAGGTCGTAGGGGCGCGGGGCGAGGGACGCGAGCCCGGTGGCGAGCCGTTCGTAGACCTCGAAGTAGTGCCGGGTCGAGCGGTGCGCCTGGGCCCCGCCGAGCCGGGCGGTGAGATCCATCTCGACCTCGCCGAGTGACAGGTGCGAGGCGAGCAGGTCGAGACGGCCGCCGCCGGGGGCGATCACCTCGGCGGCGAGCGGCGGGGTGGTGATGTAGCCGTCCAGCGGGGGCGGTGTCGTGTCGGGCCGCCAGGACTCGAACCACGCCTTGACGGTGCGCCGATGGTCGGCGAGCTCGGTCCGCCAGACCTGCGCTGGATAGAACGAGAAGGTCAGGTTGGCCTGTGGATCAAGATCGATCAGCAGCACCCGCCGGCCGAGCCGGGCGATGGCGGCGCCGATGTTGGCCGTGAGGGCGGTCTTGCCGACCCCACCCTTGTAGCTGGCGATCGCCACGACCTTCACCGGATCCTCGCTCCCTGTGTGCCGGACGGTCAGCCCGCTCGGTACGGCTCACAAGCAGACTACGGCGCGTGGTGAGTTGTCCTCATCGCCCCGATCCCTGCGCCCCGTCGAGGCAGCGCCCGAGCCAGGAGTCGGCCTCGCGGAACAGCCGGTCCGCGTCCGTACCCGACGCCGGTGCGGGCCCGCCACCCGCCCGCACCGCCCCGGTGGCCCGCGGATAGGAGCCCAGGAAGCGGACCTTCGGACACCGTCGGTACAGGCCCATGAGCGCCTCCCCGACCGGGCGGTCGCGGGCGTGCCCCTCCGCGTCCAGGGAGAAGCAGTACTGGCCGAGGCCCTCACCGGTCGGCCGCGACTCGACCCGCATCAGGCTCACCCCGCGCACCGCCCACTCCCGAAGCAGCTCCAGCAGGGCACCGGGATGGTCGTCGGCGAGCCAGGCCACCACGGACGTCTTGTCCGCCCGGGTCGGCGCGGAGATGCGCCCGGGCCGGCCGACCAGCACGAACCGCGTCGTCGCCCCGGCGACGTCGTTGATGTCGGTGACCAGGGCCTCCAGCCCGTAGACCTCGGCCGCGAACGCGCCGGCGAACGCGCAGTCGAACCGGCCGTCGCGCACCAGCCGGGCGCCCTCGCCGTTCGACGACGCCGACTCCCACTCGGCGTGCGGCAGGTGCGTGGCGAGCCAGCGGCGGACCTGCGCCTGGGCGACGGGGTGCCCGGTCACGGTCTTGACGTCCTCGAGCGTCGTCCCCGGCCGGACCAGCAGCGCGAAGCTGATCGGCAGCACCACCTCGCGGTAGATCATCAGGGGGCTACCGGTGGCCAGTTCGTCGAGGGTGGCGGTGACCGCGCCCTCCACCGAGTTCTCGATCGGTACCAGCGCGCCGGCCGCGTCCCCGCAGCGCACCGCGTCCAGCGCGGACGCGACGGACACGGCGGGCGCCAGCTCGCCGGCCGCCGCCTCGGGCAGCGTGCGCAGCGCGGCCTCGGTGAACGTCCCCTCGGGACCGAGATAGGTGTAACGGGCCCGGACGGCCATGGCGGACCTCCTCGTGTGGATCGTCAGCAGGAGGGGGTCTGGGGAATGCGGCGGATCAGCGAATCAGAGGTGGCGCAGCAGCGCCGCGGGGTCCTCGACGGCGTCGGCGACGAGGCGCAGGAACGCCCCCGCCGTCGCGCCGTCGCAGACCCGGTGGTCGAACGTGAACGACAGCTGGACGATGCTGCGCACGGCGAGCGCACCGTCGACCACCCACGGGCGGGGCAGGATCCGCCCGACGCCGAGCATCGACGTCTCCGGATGGTTGATGATCGGCGTGGCGCCATCGACGCCGAACACCCCGTAGTTGTTCAGGGTGAACGTGCCGCCGGTGAGCTCGGCCGGGGTGAGCCGGCCCGCCCGCGCGGCGGCGGTGAGGCGGGCGATCTCGGCGGCGAGCCGCTCGGTGGACATCGCGTGGGCGTCGCGGACCACCGGCACGGCGAGTCCCCGCGGGGTCTGCGCGGCGAACCCGAGGTGCACCCCGTCGTGCCGGCGGATCCCGCTGGCCCGCCCGGCCGCGTCGATGACGACCGACGAGTTCAGCTCGGGCGCCCGCACCAGCGCCGCGACGCACATCCGGGCGAGCAGCGCCAGCAGCCCGATCCGCGGCTCGCCACCGCCGGCGTTCAGCGCGTCCCTGGCGGCCAGCAGGCCGGTGGCATCGGCGTCCACCCAACAGGTGGCGTCGGGCACCTCGCTACGGCTGCGGCGGAATGCCTCCGCCGCCCGTCGCCGCAGCGCGTCGAACTCCCGCACACCGTCCTCGCCGTCGGTGGCCGCCCTCGGCCCGGCGGTGGGCCTGGCACCCGCGTCGATGATCGACGACTCGACGTCGCGCCGCGTGATCAGCCCGTCCGGGCCGCTGCCGCGCAGCGTCCGCAGGTCGACACCGTGGTCGCGGGCGAGCCGCCGCACGAGCGGCGACACGACCGTCAGGCTTCCCTCCGGCGCCGGGGCGGCCACCGGGTCGCTGTACCGACGGGCCGGCGCGGCCTCGGGGCGGGGCGTGGGGATGATGCCGCCGCGGGCGGGCGCGGCGGAGCGGGGACGCCGGCGCCTCGGCCGGGCGGGGGAGGCGGCCTCGGGGCCGTAGCCCACGAGAATGGCGCCCGGGCGATCGCCCTCGCCGTCGCCCTCGCCGTCGCCCTCGCCGCTGACGGTGATCAGCGGCGTGCCGACCCTGACGGTGGTGCCCGCGGGCCCGGCCAGCGCCGTCACCACCCCCGGGTACGGGCATGGGACCTCGACGAGGGCCTTCGCCGTCTCGACCTCGGCGACCGGCTGGTCGATCGTGATGACGTCGCCGACGTCGACGAACCAGCGGACGACCTCGGCGGACGTCAGGCCCTCGCCGAGGTCGGGCAGGGCGAACTCACGGACGGATGCCACGGCGCTCATTGGTCCCACTGGAGTCGGGCGACCACGTCGAGGATGCGGTCGACACTGGGCAGATGGTGCTTCTCGAGCATCGGCGGTGGATAGGGGATGTCGTAGCCAGTGACCCGCAGCACGGGGGCTGCGAGATGGTGGAAGCAGCGTTCGCTGACCCGGGCGGCGATCTCCGCGCCGACCCCGCCGAACCCGCTCGCCTCGTGCACGACGACGGCCCGCCCGGTCGCCCGCACGGCCGCGCAGACGGTCTCGTCGTCGAACGGCACCAGCGACCGCAGGTCGACCACGGCGAGGTCGTAGCCCTCGGCCCCTGCCGCGTCCGCCGCCTCGAGGCAGACCGGCAGGGACGGCCCGTAGGTCAGCAGCGTCGCCGAGGTGCCGGTGCGGCGCACCACCGCCCGCCCGATCGGTGGGACGTCACCGGAGCTCGCCGGGCCCGGGTCCGACGACCAGTACAGGCGCTTGGGCTCCAGGAAGACGACCGGATCGTCCGAGGCGATCGCGGCGCGCAGCAGGCCGTAGCTGTCGGCGACAGTTGCCGGGGTGACCACGTGCAGCCCGGGGGTGTGCGCGTAGTACGCCTCGCTGGAGTCGCTGTGGTGCTCGACGCCGCCGACGCCACCGCCGTAGGGCACCCGGATCGTGATCGGCAGGCCCATTCGCCCGGCGGTGCGGTTGCGCATCTTCGCCGCGTGCGAGACGAGCTGCTCGAACGCGGGGTAGGCGAACGCGTCGAACTGCATCTCCACGACCGGGCGCAGCCCGTACATGGCCATGCCGATCGCGGTGCCGAGAATGCCGGCCTCGGCGAGCGGCGTGTCGAGGCAGCGCTGCGTGCCGAACTCGGCGGCCAGGCCGTCCGTGACGCGGAAGACGCCCCCGAGCGCACCGACGTCCTCGCCGAGGACATGTACCTCGGGGTCGGTGGCCAGCGCGTCGCGCAGGGCCGCGTTCAGCGCCGCCACCATCGTGGTCGCGCTCACGCGCCACCCCCATCATAGTCGTCGCGGTCGTCGCGGTCGTCGCGGTCGTCGCGGTCGTCGTAGTCGGCGTCGGCGGCCAGGCGGGCGGCGAGGTCGGCGGCCTGCTCCCGAAGCTGGGCGGTGGGCTCGGCGTACACGTGGGTGAACAGCGAGTCCGGATCGGGCTGCGCAGCGGCGTCGAACTGGGCGCGCATCCGCGCCGCCAGCTCCTCGGCCTCGCGCGCGACGGCGGTGGCACGGGCCTCGTCGAGCAGGCCGGCCGCGCGCAGGTGCTGCTCGAGCAGTGTCACCGGGTCGCGGGCGCGCCAGGCGTCGACCTCGTGGGCCGAGCGGTAGCGGGTGGCGTCGTCCGCGTTGGTGTGCGCCTCCAGCCGGTACGTGATCGCCTCGACCAGCACCGGGCCGCGGCCCGCCCGGGCATGCGCGACGGCGTCGGAGAGCACGCTGTACACGGCGAGCGCGTCGTTGCCATCGACGAGACGCCCGGCGATGCCGTAGCCGACGGCCTTGTGCGCGAGCGTCGGCGCGGCGGACTGTCGGGACAGTGGCACCGAGATCGCGTAGCCGTTGTTCTGGACGAGGAACACGACCGGGGCGCCGAGCACGCCGGCGAAGTTCAGCGCCTCGTGGAAGTCGCCCTCGCTGGTCGCGCCGTCGCCGACGAGCGCGAGGGCGACCAGGTCCTCGGCCGACGCCGGGCGCGCGGCGGCGCGCAGCCGGGCGGCGTGGGCGAGCCCCACGGCATGCGCGGCCTGGGTGGCCAGCGGCGTCGAAAGGGGCGCGATCCGGTACTCGTAGGGGTCGTAGCCGCAGTGGGCGTGCCCCCGCATCTGGGTGAGCGCGTCGATGGGCCGCACGCCGCGTGCGACCACGGCGAGGGTGTCGCGGTAGGTCGGGAACAGCCAGTCCCGCGAGCGCAGCACCATGGCCGCCGCGACCTGGCAGGCCTCCTGACCGGTGGACGCCGGGTAGACGGCGAGGCGGCCCTGGCGGGTCAGCGTGGTGGCCTGCTGGTTGTACCGGCGCCCGAGCACGAGCTGGCGGTGGATCTCGTGCAGCAGTGTGGGGTCGAAGACGGCCGCGGTGTCGGTGCCGAGGACGCGCACGGGCCGCGGATCAGGCAGTAACGGCGCCGGATCGCGGCGAGGCCCATGGCCGGCCGGCGGACCGGCGAGCCCGGGGGTGGTGCTGTCGTCGACGATGGTCATTGCCCGCCTTCGGGACTGGGTGACGGAGGAGTCGTGCCACGGTCGGTGGCACCCCGGCCAGCACGTCGGTGGTTGCGATCCGTCTCCACTCACCCTTTCCGACGCCGGCCGGCTATTGGCGGTTCCCGAGTGCGGAACCTGGCGTGGCTGCTCTCTCCCGATCGATTTTCCCTCGCCTTTCCGGCACTGGACCGTGGCGATAATCACGTCGGGTTGACAGCCTCGGTGAAAATGTTGCCACGCCCACCTTCTACGCTTCGTCGAATAGGTGACGGTGGCTCGAACGGGTGGCAGGGGAAATGGTTGCGCGCGGGGGTGCCGTGTCGTGCCACTGCGGCCAGTCGGCGGGTCGCCGGTGCGGTGTGGCCCCAGTGCGGCGCTGTGCTCCGTACACAAATCGGCGCGTGACTCCGCCGCCGTGGTCCGGCCACACGAAAAATGCCGAGGATTCGCGGCGGATTCCGAGGGGGAATCGCCGCGGATCCTCGGCATGAAGCGTGCCGTGGAACCTGCGGGAGAAACGGTCAGGCGTCGAGCGCCCCACTGGTGAGCAGGCCGACGAGAACGATGGCCACGGCAATGCGATAGAGGACGAAGGCGTCGAAGTTGTGTCGGGCCACGAAACGCAGCAGCCAGGCGATCGAGGCGTAGGCGACGCCGAAGGACACCACCGTCCCCACCAGCACCGGCCCGGCCGAGACGCCGCCGCCGACGGCGTCCTTCAACTCGTACAGGCCGGCGCCGGTCAGCGCGGGGATGGACAGGAAGAAGGAGAGCCGGGTGGCCGCGACCCGGTCCAGGTCGCGGATCAGGCTCGTGGAGATGGTCGCGCCCGAGCGGGAGAAGCCGGGGAAGAGCAGCGCGAGGATCTGCGACGAGCCGACGATCATCGCGTCGGTCAGGCTGATGTCGTCCTCGCCGCGCTTGTGCCGGCCGACCCGGTCGGCGTACCACATGAACCCGCTGCCGACGACGAGCGAGGCCGCCACCACCCACAGCGACGCCAGCGGCCCGTCGATGAGCGGTTTGGCCGCCACACCCACGAGGACCACGGGGATCGTCGCGTAGATCACCCACCAGGTGAAGGTGTAGTCGCGGTGCTGGCGTTCCTCGGGGTGGGCGAGGCCCCGGAACCAGGCGGTGACGAGACGGCGGATGTCGGCGAAGAAGTAGACCAGTACAGCCGCGATCGCGCCGACCTGGATCACGGCGGTGAAGCCGACGACGGCCTTGTCGCCGACGTCGATCCCCAGCAGACCCTCGGTGATCTTGAGATGGCCGGTCGAGGAGACAGGGAGGAACTCGGTCAGGCCCTCGACGATGCCGAGGAGGACGGCCTGGCCCACGCTGATGGCGCTCACGCGATCGTAACCTTAGGAGATCCAGGCGCGGTGAGGGGGCCGCGCGGTCGGGAGCCGGGCCGGGCGGACGAGGGCCGCCGCGCTGGCGACCCGCCCCCCGTGCGCCGGTCAGGGTCTGGTGTGAACCGCACAGTAGAACACCGTGCGTGTGCGCCTGATCCGAGGGTCAGCATTGCGGCGGATCCGGTTGCCGTGACGCTGACCGCGGGAACCGTCCGCCCACGGCAGACCGCCGACGACATTGAACGCCGTGAACGCCCGAAGCCGATGAACAGCCGCGTCTGGATACCGCGCTCACCACCCCGCCTCGGCAAGCGGCGTCGGCTTCGTCCTGGTCCGGGCCAGGACGGCCACCAGGACGACGATGAGCATCGTCGCGACCGCGGCGACGGTCCCGTCTCCGAGCCCGACCCCGCCGCGGTGCGCGGGCTTGCCGAGCCAGTCGGCGAACGACGCGCCGAGTGGCCGGGTGACCACGTAGGCGGCCCAGAACGCGGCCACCTCGCCGAGGCCGAACCAGCGCCGGGCCAGCACCGGCACGGTGATGATCGCCGCGAACAGCAGCCCGGACGACAGGAAGCCCAGGTGCAGGTCACTCGCCGTGACGTCACCGAGCGCGGTGCCCAGCGCGAACGTCGCGAGCACCGTGGCCCAGTAGTACAGCTCGCGGCGCCGGGTGGTGATCGAGTGAGGCGACAGGGTGCCCTCGGCGCGCCGCCAGCGCACCAGGACGGAGGCCAGGACCAGCGCGTAGAACACCGCCGACCCGAGATGGCCGATCGGCGGCCCGTCCGCGGCCATCGTGCCGAACACGGCCACCATCACGACGGCGAACCAGTAGACGGCGGGCTGGTAGGCGCGGGCCCGCAGCTGCAGCCACATCGCCGTGCCGAACCCGAGGACGCCCACGGCCGCCGCGAGGACGAGGCTCACCCCGGCGAGAAAGTCCGCCGCGGCCTCGCCCATCCCGGTGGACAGCACCTTGATGATCCAGAACAGTGCCGTGATCTCGGGAACCTTCGCAGCCAGCGGCTCGGGCGCCCGCGGTCGGCCGCGCCGGTGCTGGTGTCGGGGTGGGGACGGCATCAGAGGGCGCTCTCCTCGACGTCGGGCGGCACGCGGGCCGGGGGACCGGTCGCACGACATCACGCCGGCGGTGTGAGGACTGTGTGAGGAGTGCGGCCGTACGATCGGGAGGTGCCCGACGCCCTGGCGGATCCGAGTGTCCTGGCGGATCTGACCGCCTACGTCGACGCGAGCCGGCCGGAGTTCGAGCGCCGCCTCGCCGAGCTGGTGGCGATCCCCGGCGTCAGCGCCGATCCCGCGCACGCCGCCGACATCACCCGCACGGCCGAGTGCGCCGCCGCCCAGCTGCGCGACGCCGGGCTTGACGCCCGCATCGTGCCGACCGCCGGCAGCCCCGTCGTCGTCGGCGAGTACCAGGGCGCCGGCCCGGGCGGGCCCACCGTGACGATCTACAACCACCTCGACGTGCAGCCCGCCGACCCGGCCGAGTGGCGCACCGAGCCGTTTCGCCTGACGATCGACGGCGAGCGCTACCTCGGCCGTGGCAGCACCGACGACAAGGGCCCGGCGCTCACCGCCCTGGCGGCCGCCCAGTACGCCGTCACCCACGAGATCGGGGTGAACATCCGGTTCGTCTGGGAGCTCGAGGAGGAGATCGGCAGCCCGAACTTCGAGTCGTTCGTGCGCGCCGAGGGTGCACGCCTGGCGACCGACGTGGTCGTCGTCTCCGACTCCATCTGGATCGCCGCCGACCGCCCGGCGATCGACTACGGGCTGCGCGGCCTGGTCACCCTCGAGGTCACGCTCGAGACCGGCACCACCGACACCCACTCGGGCCTCACCGGTGGCGCGGCCCGCAACCCGTTGACCGAACTCGCCGGAATCATCGCCGAGTGCGTCGACCCGGGGACCGGGCGGATCCTCGTCCCCGGCGTCGCCGACACCGTCGCCACGGTCACCGACGACGAGCTCGACGACTTCGTCGCCTCCGGCTTCGACGTCGCCGCCTTCATGGCCGCCCACGGCCTGACGTCCCTGCGCAGCACCGACACCCGCGAGGTGGTGCGTCGCATCATGGCCGAGCCGACCTTCGAGGTGCACGGCCTCGTCGGCGGTTACACCGGGCCCGGGGTGAAGACCGTCGTCCCGGCCCGCGCGACCGCCAAGATCAGCCTGCGGATCGTTCCCCACCAGGATCCGCACGCCGTGTTCGCCCAGGTCCGGGACTTCATCACGGCCCGCCATCCGGACGCCCGCGTGGAGCTCGAGGCCGCGCTACCGGCCTACCTGGGCCCGCGGACCGGCCCGTACGCCGACGCGGCCGCCGCCGCCGTCGAGTACGCCTTCGGCCGGCGCCCGGCGTTCGTCCGCGAGGGCGGCTCCATCGGCGCCGTGCTCACCATGGACCAGCACCTGCGCGCGCCCGTCATCCTGCTCGGCCTGAGCCTGCCCAGCCACGGCTACCACGCGCCGAACGAGCACTACGACTGGACCCAGGCCGCCGGCGGCATCCGCATGTTCGTCCACTACCTCACCCAGCTCACCCAACCCGCCGCGTGACCGACCTCGCCGACGGCCCGTCGCCGATCCGCCATCCCCTGGTCGCCGACGGCGCGCCGCTGTACACACGCCTGCGGGCCGTGGTGGACGCCGGGGTCAACCGGCTGCCCCTGCACGGCCTGCTCGGCGCCCAGATTGTCGAGATCCTGCCGGGCCGCTGCACCTTCACCCAACGCGTCGACAGCCGGGTTCTCGACGACGCGGGCCGTCTCATCCCCGGGACGCTGTTCGTCGCCGCCGACGGCGCGCTCGGTTCGGCCATCGGCACCTGCGTGCCGGCCAGCCTGTCGATGACGACGCTCGAGCTGTCCGTCGAGTTCGTGCGCCTCGGTCGGCCGTCCGCCGACCAGCTGACCGTGTGGGCCGGCCTCAACCAGGTCAGCGAGCTCAGCGCCCTGGCCAGCGGCGAGATCACCGCGGGCGGCGAGGCGATCGCCCGGATCTCCACCCGCTGTGCCCTCATTCCGCGCCCCCCGTCCGCCCCGGTCCCCACCCCGCCCGACCAGCCCGGCTTTCCCGCCCAGCCCGATGGCCCCGGCACCGACGACTGGCGCGCGCACCTGCGCCCGCGGCTGCAGTCCGTGTCCGCCGACGGCGCGACGGTGACCGGTGTGGCCGACCGGGGTCTGGTCAACAGCCGAGGCGACACCCAGGGCGGCGTCCTCGGCCTGCTCGCCGAGCAGGCCATCACGGCCGCGCTCGACGTCGCCGCGCCCGTCGTCGGCGGCGGTCCTCCCGACGCGGCCACCTTCGACGTCACCTTCGTCCGCCCGTCCGTCGGCAACGACGCCGTCCTGACGGCCACCTCGACCGTCGAGCACGCGGGCCGCCGCTTCGCCGTCGCCCGCGCCGTCGTCACCGACCCGCGCGGGCGCCCCCTGGTCCTGGCCCGCGGCACCCGGCTGCGCTGAATACCGTGCGCGCTATGCGTCCCACCGTCGCCCTGGCCGCGCCGCTTATGGCTGTCCTCTGCCTCGGCTTCCTGTCCGCCTGCGCCGGAGACGGTTCCGCGGCGCCGGCGTCGGGGGCGTCGGCGGCGGGGTGCGCTGCGGGGGACCTGAGCGTGACGCTCGGCGCTGCCAGGGCCAGCACCGGAGGACAGTACGAGCGGCCGGTGATCCTCACCAGCCACGCGTCGCGCGACTGCACCGTCACCGGCTACCCCGGCGTCCAGCTGGTCGCCCGCGACGGCGCCACCTACGACGTGGTGCGCTCCCCCCTCGTGCGGCCCACCCGGATCGTCCTCGCGCCGGGCGGCGAGGCGAGGGCGACCCTGCGCTACCTGACAGTCGCGCCCGGCGCCGAGGGCGCGTTCGACGCGGTCCGCCTCGTCGTCACCCCACCGAACACCTTCACCCAGGTTCCGCTCGCCTGGGACGCCGGCCCCGTCCTCGACCAGTCCGGCGCCACCCATCCCGGCACCTACATCATGGCGTTCGCCCCCGCCGCAGGGTCGTGACGCTCAGAGCCGGGGGCCGTTGCGGTCCAGTTCGCCGAGCCAGGCGGCGGCGCTCGCGTCCGACGGCGTTCGTTAGTCGCCGCGCGGGGACAGCGAGCCGCCGAAGGACACCTTCGGCCCGTTCGGCAGCGCCGATCGCTTGAACTGGGACAGGGCGAAGAAACGGACGAGGAACTCCCGCAGCCACCGCTCGATCGTCGGCAGGTCGTAGGCGTGCCGGTCGGCGGCGGGGAAGCCGGCCGGCCAGCCGCCGGTGGTGGCGTCCCGCCAGGCATGCCAGGCGAGGAACGCCACCTTCGACGGCGGCAGCCCGTAGCGCAGCACGTGGAACAGGAAGAAGTCGTGCAGCTCGTAGGGCCCGATCCGGTCCTGCGTGCTCTGCATCGCGCCGGTCTCGGCGTCGGCGGGCACGAGCTCGGGGGAGATCTCGGTGTCCAGGATCGCCCGCAGCAGCACGCCGGTCGCCTCGTCGACCTGCCCCGAGTCCGCCGTCCAGCGGATCAGGTACTGGATGAGCGTCTTCGGCACACCGGCGTTGACCGCGTAGTGGCTCATCTGGTCACCGACCCCGTACGTGCACCAGCCGAGAGCCAGCTCGCTCAGGTCACCGGTACCGACGACGAAGCCGCCGCGCGCGTTCGCGAGCCGGAACAGGTAGTCGGTGCGCAGCCCGGCCTGCACGTTCTCGTAGGTCACGTCGTACTCGGCCGCCCCCTGCGCCGCCGGATGGCCGATGTCGCGCAGGAGCTGGCGCGCCGCCGGCCGGATGTCGATCTCCGCCGCCGTCACCCCGAGCGCCCGCATCAGCGCCCACGCGTTCGCCTTCGTCGCCTCCGACGTCGCGAACCCGGGGAGCGTGTACGCCAGCACCGATGTGCGCGCCACGCCGAGCACGTCACACGCCTTCGCCGCGACGATCAGGGCCTGCGTCGAGTCCAGCCCGCCGGACACGCCGATCACCATCCGCCCGCCGCCGGTCGCCCGCACCCGGCGCACCAGCCCGTGCACCTGGATGTTGAACGCCTCGTAGCAGTCCAGGTCGAGGCGCTCGGGCGTGTCCGGCACGAACGGGAACCGCCGCTGGTGGCGCCGCAGCCCCACATCACGCCGGTGCGGCCGGTGGTCGAACCGCACTCGCCGGAACCGCCGCTCCGGTTCACCGGCGAACACCGCCGCGTCCGAGAACGTCGGCGTCCGCATCCGTTCCGACCGCACCCGCGCCAGGTCCACGTCGGCGACGACGAACCCCGGCCCGTCGGCGAACCGCCCCGACTCGGCGAGCAGATCCCCGAGCTCGTGGATCGTCCCCTGCCCGTCCCACGACAGGTCCGTCGTCGACTCGCCCGTCCCCGCCGCCGAGTACACGTACGCCGCCATCGCCCGCACCGACTGCGCAGCCGACAGCGACTCCCGCACCGCCGCCTTGCCGACGACGATGTTCGACGCCGACAGGTTCGCCAACAGCGTCGCCCCGGCCAGCGCCGCGTACGACGACGGCGGCACCGGCGCCCAGTAGTCCTCGCAGATCTCCACCCCGACAACCAGATCCGCGAGGTCGGTCGCGGCGAAGACCAGGTCGGTCCCGAAGGGCGCCGTCCGCCCCGCCACCGTGATCTCCCACCCGTCGCTGCCCGCCCCCGAGGCGAACCAGCGCTTCTCGTAGTACTCCCGCGAGTTCGGCAGGTAGGTCTTCGGCACGACGCCGAGCAGCCGCCCCCGCGAGATCACCAGCGCCGTGTTGTAGAGCCGCCCCCCACGCCGCAGCGGCGCCCCCACCAGCAGCAACGGCCCGAGATCGGCACTCGCCTCGCACACCGTGTCCACCGCGCGCTCCACCTCGCCCAGCAGCGCCTCCTGCAGGTGCAGATCGTCGAGCGCGTAGGCGGACAGCCCCAGCTCCGGGTAGACGACCACGTCAACGCCATCGGCATCCGCCGCCCGCGCCAGCGCGATCGTCGCGGCCGCGTTACGCGCCGGATCCGCCGTCACCACCACCGGTGTCGCCGCCGCGACCCGTACCAGCCCATGACTGTGAATGGCGCTGAAATCCTGGCTGCTCACCGGCCCGACGCTACCGGGAGCACGATGGTGCCGGGCTGTTCCGGCCACTGGGGGAGGAAGGAAGACCCTCGTCGCCGCCGCATCGGCGGCCGACCCTGGTCGTTATGGGTCAGAAGACGATCGATGGGAACGAGGCCGCCACGTCGGTGGCCTATCGGGCGAGCGAGGTGATCGCCATCTACCCGATCACCCCGGCGTCCGCGATGGGCGAACTCGCCGACGCCTGGGCGGCGAAGGGACGGCCCAACCTGTGGGGCGCCGTCCCCGAGGTGGTCCAGCTCCAGAGCGAGGGTGGTGCCGCCGGCGCCATCCACGGGGCGCTGCAGGCCGGCGCCCTGTCCACGACGTTCACCGCGTCGCAGGGCCTGCTGCTGATGCTGCCCAACATGTTCAAGATCGCCGGCGAGCTCACGCCGATGGTCCTGCACGTCGCCGCCCGCACCATCGCCACCCACGCGCTGTCCATCTTCGGTGACCACAGCGACGTGATGGCGGCCCGATCGACCGGCTTCGCCATGCTCTCCTCCGCCTCCCCGCAGGAGGCCCACGACCTCGCCGCCATCGCGCACGCCGCCACCCTCGCCGGCCGCGTCCCCTTCCTGCACTTCTTCGACGGCTTCCGTACCTCGCACGAGCTCGGTGAGGTCACCGAGATCGACGACGCCACCCTCGACGCCCTGTTCGACGCGGGCCACATCGAGGCGCACCGCCGCCGGGCGCTGTCCCCGGACCACCCCGTCATCCGCGGCACCACCCAGGACCCGGACACGTTCTTCCAGGCCCGCGAGGCCGCCAACGCCTACTACGCGGCCGTGCCCGCCCTCGTCCAGCAGGCGATGGACCGCTTCGCCACCGCCACCGGCCGCGCCTACCGGATCGTCGAGTACCACGGCCATCCCGAGGCCGAGCGGGTCGTCGTCATCATGGGGTCGGGCCGCTCGGCGGTGCGCGCCGCCGTCGACACCCTGGTCACCCGCGGTGAGCGGGTCGGCGTCGTGCAGGTCCGCCTGTACCGCCCGTTCGACACCGCCGCGCTCGTCGCCGCCCTGCCCGCGACCGTGCGCGCCGTTGCCGTCCTCGACCGGACGAAGGAGCCGGGCGCCGCAGGCGAGCCGCTGCGCCTCGACGTGCTCGCCGCCCTCGCCGAGCGCCCCGGCCCGCTGCCGCGGATCATCGGCGGTCGCTACGGCCTCGCGTCCAAGGAGTTCACCCCGGCGATGGCCGCGGCGGTGTTCGCCGAGCTCGCCCGGGACACCCCGCGCCGCGAGTTCACCGTCGGCATCCACGACGACGTCACCAATTTGTCGCTGCCCGCCGCCGGTGACGCCGGCTTCGGCGAGCCCGACGACGTGCGCCGCGCCGTCTTCTACGGCCTCGGCAGCGACGGCACGGTCGGCGCCACCCGCGCCACCGCGAACATCGTCTCCGACCACTCCGACCTGCACGCCCAGGCCTACTTCGTCTTCGACTCGAAGAAGTCCGGGTCGATGACCGTCTCCCACCTGCGGCTGTCCCCCCGCCCGGTGGACGCCCCCTGGCTCGTGCGCGACGCCCAGTACGTCGGCTGCCACCAGTTCTCCCTGCTCGAGCGGGTCGACGTCCTCGCCGTCGCCGCCCCCGGCGCCACCGTGCTGATCAACAGCCCGTACGGCGCCGACGAGGTCTGGGAGCACCTGCCGGCGAACGCCCAGCGCCATCTGGTGGATGGCGGCGGCCGCCTGTTCGTCGTCGACGCCGACCGTGTCGCCCGCGACGCCGGCCTGCCCGGCATCGTCAGCCCGGTCCTGCAGACCTGTTACCTGGCCCTGTCCGGCCTGCTCCCGGCCGAGCAGGCGGTGACCGCGGTGAAGGACGCGATCCGCGTCGCCCAGGGCAAGCGCGGCGAGAAGGTCCTCGCCCGCAACTACGCCGCCGTCGACGCCTCCCTCGGCGCGCTCGCCGAGGTCGACCTGCGCGGCCGCCACGTCGGCGAGCGGGCCGTCCGCCAGCTCGGCGCCGACGTGCCCGTCTTCGTCAAGGAGGTCACCGCCCGGATCATGGCCGGGGAGGGCGACCAGCTGCCGGTCAGCGCCCTGCCGGTCGACGGCACCTTCCCGGTCGGCACGGCCCGCTACGAGAAGCGCGCCATCGCCCGTGAGCTGCCCGTCTGGGACGCGGACCTGTGCATCAACTGCGGCAAGTGCGCGATGGTCTGCCCGCACGCCGCGATCCGGATGAGCGCCTTCGACCCGGCGCTGCTCGCCGACGCCCCCGCCACCTTCAAGTCCCGGGAGCCGAAGGAGAAGGACCTGGCGGGCCTGCGGGTGAGCGTCCAGGTCGCTCCCGACGACTGCACCGGCTGCGCCCTGTGCGCCAAGGTCTGCCCCGCGACCAGCCGCGAGGACCGCGACCACAAGGCCCTCGACATGGTCGACGCCGCGCCGCGGGTGGCCGAGGAGCGCGCCGGCTGGGCGTTCTTCGAGTCGCTGCCGCCGTTCGACCCGACCCTGGTGCCCGGCGACGACGTGCGCGGCTCGCAGCTGCGCCTGCCGCTGTTCGAGTTCTCGGGCGCCTGCGCGGGCTGCGGTGAGTCTCCCTACCTGAAGCTGCTCACCCAGCTGTTCGGCGACCGGATCCTCGTGGCCAACGCCACCGGCTGCTCGTCGATCTTCGGCGGCAACCTGCCGACGACGCCGTGGACGACCGGCCCCGACGGCCGCGGCCCCGCCTGGGCCAACTCGCTGTTCGAGGACAACGCCGAGTTCGGCCTGGGCATGCGCCTCGCCCTCGACGCCCGCGCCCGTGAGGCCCGCCGCCTGCTGCGCGACGCCGCCGGGGTCGTCGGCGACACCCTCGTCGACGAGATCCTCGGCGCCGACCAGAGCACCGACGCCGGCATCGCCGCCCAGCGCGACCGCGTCGCCGAGCTGCGCCGCCGCCTCGCCGCCCTGCCCGACCCGCGCTCCGATCCCCGCCTGGACCCCCGCCTGGACCCCCGCCTGGACCCGCTGCTCGACGACCTCGTCGACCGCGGCGTGTGGATCGTCGGCGGTGACGGCTGGGCCTACGACATCGGCTTCGGCGGCCTCGACCACGTGCTGGCCTCCGGCCGCAACGTCAACGTGCTCGTCCTCGACACCGAGGTGTACTCGAACACGGGCGGCCAGGCGTCCAAGTCGACGCCGCGCGGCGCCGTCGCGAAGTTCGCCGGCGGCGGCAAGCGCACCCGCAAGAAGGACCTCGGTCTCATCGCCGCCGCCTACGGGGACGTGTACGTCGCCCAGGTCGCCCTGGGCGCGAACGACCGGCACACCGTGCGCGCATTCACCGAGGCCGCGAGCTGGGACGGCCCGTCGCTCATCGTCGCCTACAGCCACTGCATCGCCCACGGCATCGACATGACCGAGGGCCTGTCCCACCAGCGGGCCGCTGTACGCTCCGGCTACTGGCCACTCTACCGCTACGACCCTCGTACCGAGGCGCCGTTCAGCCTGGACTCGCGCAAGCCGTCGATCCCGTTCGCCGAGTTCGCCGCGACCGAGACGCGCTTCACCCGGCTCACCTCGGTGGCCCCCGAGGCCGCCGCCCAGCTCGAGGAACTCGCCCAGCGCGACATCGCCGAGCGCTGGGCGAACTACGAGCACGAGGCGGCGGCCCCCCACACGCCCGCCACGCCGGCCTGACCCAGCCGACTGGCGGGGCGCGCCGGTGCCGGGCCCCTGACCCGCTCACCCGGCACCGGTGCGCGATCTCCGCGCACCCCCGTACCGTGACAACTGCTTGTTCCCGAATAAAACCTCGAAGGAGGACCCGGCGTTGACCGAGAAGATTGGGGTCGAGTGGGGCCCGCTGGCGGCCCTGGCCGGCGAGTGGGAGGGCGACCAGGGCGTCGACGTCGCTTTCGGTAACGTCGAGGGCTCGTTGATCACGACGCCCTTCCGGGAGCGGATCACCCTCAAGCCCTTCGGCCCTGTCGACAACGGCACCCAGCACCTCTACGGCCTCGACTACCGGATGGCCGCCTGGCGCACCGGCGAGGAGAACCCGTTCCACACCGAGGTCGGCTACTGGCTGTGGGACGCCGAGCTGGGGCACGTGATGCGCTCGTTCATGGTCCCCCGCGGCCAGACCCTGATCGCCGGCGGCACCGTCGCCGCCGACGCGACCAGCTTCACCCTGCGCGCCGAGCTCGGCTCAACCACCTACGGCATCCTGTCCAACCCCTACCTTGCCCGCGCGGCGAACGTGACCCTCTACGAGGTCTCGATCACCGCGAACCCGGACGGCACCTGGTCCTACGACGAGACCACCACCATCACCCACGGCCGGGTCGCCGACGGCCCCGTCGCCCACACCGACCGCAACACCCTGCGCCCCGTCGCCGACGCCTGAGCGCTGCTTGACGCCCGGGCCGCCGCCCGCCCGCCTCTCGCGGGGCGACGGCCCGGGCGCCGCATCACGCAGCGTTCCTGATGCCTCCCGACGCCGCCCCGCCGGGCCGTGGAGTGGCGGGCCGGTGACCGATCCGCGTGGGAGCATCACGGCATGTCTCCCGATTCGGCCGTGGCTGGCCGCCAGCGGGACAGCGCGCGCGCCGGGCTGCGGCTGTACGAGCGGATGTGTAGGGCGGCGAACCTCGCCGCACCGCCGTGGCAGTATCCGACGCCACCCGCGGAGCTGCTGGCCTGGCTGCGGCGGCTGCTCGACGAGCGTCTGCACACACCGTCCGCCGAGCGTGCGCTGGCGGGCTGGCTGGGTGCCGACCTGTTCGACCTGTGTCGCCTCCCTGCCCCGCCGCCGTTCCTCGCCGAGTCGGGCATCGACCTCGCCGCGCTGTCCCCCGAGCACGTCGGGCCGCTGCTGCGCCAGCTCAGCCTGACCCGTCCGCACCCGCCCACCGCGGCCGAGCTCGCAACCCCTGACGCTGCGTCGGCCGTCTTCCGCACCCGAAGAACGGCTGTGGGGCGGCGGTTCGGGCAACCGGAGTCGGCGAACGTGCCGCTGCTGCCGGAGATGGCCGAGATCCCGTTCGTTGTGCACGGCATCTGGATCGGCCAGCCGATGCCGCAGGCCACGGCGTTCCGCGACAACTACGCAGCCGCGGCCCGCGCCTATCCCGAGGCGACCGTGGTGCTGTGGACGGACATCACCCGGGCGCGCGCGGAAGCGGTGCTCGCCCAGCCCGAACCGCCGCCACCTGGCGTCGAGGATCCGCTGCGTGACGCCCGCGACCTCGTGCTCTGGGCCCGCGACAGCGGCGTCGCACTGGTCAACGTGCACGAGGTGTTCCACGCCGGACACCCGCTGTATCTGCACCCGCAGTACGTGCTGGAGATGACCAAGCAGCGCCCCCGTGGCTACACCAGTGCCACCGACCACCTGCGGGTCGAGTTGGTGCACACGTTCGGCGGTCTGTACATCGACGGCGACATCCGCTTCGACGGCGGCGGGATCCCCGCGCTGTTCGAGGCGGTCGCCGCGTCGACCCTCGGGTTCACCCTGAACATCCTGTCGCAGGGGGTCAGCAACGACGTGATCCTCGGCCCGGCCCGCCATCCGGTGCTGCGCCTGTGGATGGAATGCGCGCGCGTCAACTACTACCGGCTCCAGCGTGACATCGCCGGCGGCTTCGAGGCGATGCGCCGGCCCTACGCCGGCCAGTCCCACCACGGTCTGCGCCACCTCGCCCCGCACCGCACCGGACGGGTGCACCATCAGGCCCTCGAGCTGCTCGGCATCACCCGCGACGATCTCGTCCCGACCGGCGACGCCGTCGTGCCGGCCAACGAGGTCACCTGGGTGCCCCGCCGCAAGGAGTACGCCGACATCCGCCTCACCGGCGACAGCTTCGTGCCCACCCAGGGCCGTCCCGCGGACCGCGACGAGGTGCTGGAACGCGTGATGGGCCTGGCCACCTTCCTCATCTGGCAGCTCGTGGCCCGGGAGGGCAACCTCTACCTGTCCGCGGTCGAACCGGTCGTCGCCGCGCTGCCCGATCCGGACGCGGTGTGGATCGGGCTGCTGCGCTTCCTGGCCACCGTCGAGCCCGTCCGTATGGCGGTCACGTCGATCACGGCGCAGCGGGTCGGAGAGGCCGGCAGCCCGGAGCACCTGTGGCTGCCACCCGAGGCCGAGGCCCTGCTGGACCGCACGGCCACCCCACCCACCTGGTTCGGCCGCGACTCGGCCGCCCCTGATACCCCCGTCTGGCTCCTTGACGAGGTCGTCGCCCCCGCCGCCCTGCGCCGTCCGGTCCGCTAGGGAGCCGGTGACCTGCTCAGCGCGGGGGTGGATCCGGTGCTGCCGACGGGCGTCAGGGAGACGACGAGGAGCGGTTCGTCAGACGGGAGAATCATCGACCCGACGCCGAACTGTTCCGGCACTCACCGGCCCTGTCGTCCTACGGCCGCAGGCTGCTCCTGCGCTGTCGGCAGCGCGGCGTCGGGCCGCGCAGTGGTCGGTTCGCCGCGGCGGCGGGCGAGGGCCCAGCGGGTGGTCGCGTTCAGGCCGCGCAGGGCGTGGCGGATCGCCGGGATCTGGGTCGCCCGGTGCATGGGCTGGCGCCACGGGGGCTGGCGGCCGTGGCGGCCGGCCATCGCGTAGGCGAACGAGACGACGTCCTCCTGGTCGAGGTATCTGTCGGCCTGCTCGAACCAGGCCATGCTCGTGCGGGCGGCCGCCTGCAACGGGCGCAGCGCGCGGCGGCCCCCGGCGTCGAACGCGTGCAGCGCCGCCGGGACGTCGCCGGCGTGCTCGTCGAGGATCCGGGCGAGCATGGCCGCGTCGACGATCGCGAGCGCGGTGCCCGAGCCCAGGGTGAAGTGCGTGGTGTGGGCGGCGTCGCCGATCAGGACGACGTTGTCGTGGTACCAGCGCTGGTTGGTGACGTCGACGAAGCGCTGCCAGCGCGCGGGGCCGCTGGTCTGCTCCAGGGCCCTGCCCGAATTCGTCGCCGGTGCCTGGCTGACCAGCGCGTGGCCGTCCAACGTGCCGGCGAAGATCCTCTCCAGGTTCCGGAGCGTCTCCTCCTCGCCGCGGGTGTCGAAACCGAGACCCTGCCAGGTCGGCTCGGTGCACTCGACGATGAAGGTGCTGAGGCCGGCGTTCGACGGGTAGGCGTGACACCAGATCCAGCCGGCCGGGGTCGGCTCGAACGCGAAGGTGAAGCTGTCGGAGAACCGGCTCGTGCCGAGCCACAGGTAGGGGTTGCTGCCCCGTGCGACAGTCGTCCCGAACAGGTCGCCGGCGTCCTGGCGGATGCGGCTGTTCGCGCCGTCGGCGACCACGATCAGATCGGCGCCGGCGTACGGGGCGAGATCGTCGACCTGCTGGCGGTAGGCCACCCGTACGCCGAGCTCGGCCGCGCGGCCGGCGAGAACGCGTAGCAGTTCGGCCCGCTCGATGCTGAAGCCGTAGCCGGTGAGGTAGGCCACCCGGGGGCTGCCCAGGCTGATGCGCTGCTCCTGCCAGAGGGCGGAACTGGCCCGGATCGCCTGGGCGCTGCGCGGGTCGGTGCGGAAGAAGACGTCGAGCAGGTTGTCCCAGTAGACGACGCCCCAGCCGTAGGTCGCGCCGGGCGGGTTGCGCTCGAGAACGGTGATCTCGTCCTCCGGATGGCGCAGCTTCGCCGAGATCGCGAAGTAGAGCCCGGCCGGTCCGCCGCCGACGCAGACGATCCGCATGGAGCCTCCCCTCGGGACGCGTGCATCGAGACGGCGCGTGGCGACGGCCGGACCGCTCGCCGGCTCATCGCCACGCTGTTGCTCCTGGCTGGCCCGCTGGACGGGCCCGGACCCGAGGAGGCTGCGAACCGCTGGTACTCGTGCTGTCAGACGTGCTGTGAGCTACCAGCCCCAGCCGCCCCAGCGACCCCAGCCGCCCCAGCGACCCCAGCCGCCCCAGCCTCCCCAGCCGCCCCAGCCTCCCCAACCGCCCCAGCCACCCCAGCCGCCGAAGCCGCCGAAGCCGATGAAGCCGATGAAGCCGGTCGTCTCTCGGAAGGACCCCTCGTACCGGAGGACGGGCGGGTCGTACGTCGCCGTCATTGCCAGATCACCCGCCTAACGTGGAATCATCTGTTGTGGCACCCGGGTGGTCAGCGACCTGTGTCCGACTCGATGCCCGGGCACCTACCATTCTGCGCCGGCCCGATTCAGCCACGGTTCATCCTGCCGTCATGACCCGGAATGGCTGGAGGTGACGGTCGTCGACATCGGTGGGTCGAGCGCGGGGAAATCAGGTTGATTGTCCGCGTGCGCCGGGTCCGCGTCACCGGGCCTGACCCGCTGGCCGGTCAGTGTCAGTGATCTTCGCGTCGACGGCGCCGCTTCCCGCGCCAGCCGCTCTACCTGGCCTTTCCCGCTGTCGACCCGCTCGCCCGGAGCGCGGCTGGCCGGGCTGGGCGGGGGGATTGTCTCAGGACTGTGCCGCGGAGGTCGCGAGTGCGCGCGGCGCGTTTAGGTTTCAGTATGCTGCCCGGATGTCGAAGGTGACGCCCCGGTGGGTTGCCCGCAATGTCGTTCGCCGTATTCCGGTTGCCAATGCGCGGCTACCGCTCAACATGTGGGCAAACCTCTGGGAAGGCGAGGGGGTCGATGCGCCGTCGATCATCCGGCGCCTCGCCGATCAGGCTGGGCGGCCGCTGACGTTCGTCCAGATCGGCTCGAACGACGGCAGTATGGGCGACCCGCTTCATGATGTTGTCGTGAAATACGGGTGGCGGGGTGTTCTCGTGGAGCCGCTGCCGCATCTGCACGCGGCGCTCAGGGAGACCTACCGCCAGACTCCGGGCCTGTTGTTCGAGCAGTCCGCCATCGGCGCCGCCGACGGCACGATGACGATGTACTCGGTCAACCCCTGGCCCGGTGATCCGGAGTGGGTGCGGGGCCTGAGCTCCTTCCGCCGCGACGTGATCCTGGAGTCGGCGAACGAGATTCCGGACATCGCCGCGAGGGTCGAGGAGGTGGACGTTCCGGTCCTGCGCCTGGAGACCCTCCTCGAGCGTCACCGGATCAACCACATCGACCTGCTGCAGACGGATACCGAGGGCTACGATTTCGAGATCCTGCGGCAGATCGACTTCTCGGCGCCGTGGGCGCCGCAGTACCTGATCTACGAATCCTGCCATCTCGACAGCGTCATCCTGGAGAAGACGCACGAGATGCTGAAGGCCGCGGGATACACCGTCATGCAGGCCGGGTACGACGAGTTCGCCTATCGGGCGTGACGTCCCGCGGCGGCCCGTGATCAGGAGGTGGTGCGCAGGAACATCGGCGGCGGCCCGCGGGTTGGTGACGGCGTGACGACCACCTCGAGTGTTCCCGTGACGCCCGCCGGCTCCCAACCGAGCGGCGAGGGCCTCTTGGACGGCGCCGATGCCGAGCCGCTGTTCGCCCCCCTGCGCCTGTCCGGCGTAGAGCTGCGCAACCGCTTCGTCATGGCACCGATGACCCGCGCGTTCTCCCCGGGCGGCGTGCCCGGCGAGGACGTGGCCGCCTACTACGCGCGCCGCGCCGCCCACGTCGGCCTGATCGTGACCGAGGGCACCTACGTCGACCACCCCTCCGCTGGGGGAAGCGACCGGGTGCCCCGCTTCTACGGCGAGGACGCGCTCGACGGCTGGCGTCAGGTGGCCGAGGCGGTCCATGCCGCCGGCGGGCGCATCGTCCCCCAGCTGTGGCACCTCGGCGCGGTCCGGGAGGCGGGGGCGCCGCCGCGGCCGGAGGCTACGGTGTTCTCCCCGTCGGGCCTGCGGGCGGACGGGACGGTCGTCGGCGAGGAGCCGACGACGGCGCAGATCGACGAGCTGGTGGCCTCCTTCGCCCGGGCTGCGGGAGACGCGCGCCGGATCGGCTTCGACGGCGTCGAACTGCACGGCGCGCACGGCTACCTGCTCGACCAGTTCCTGTGGTCGCGGACCAACACGCGCACCGACGGCTACGGTGCGAGCCTCGCGGGCCGGGCCCGTCTCGGCGCCGAGGTCGTCGCCGCCGTGCGGGGCGAGGTCGGACCGGACTTTCCCGTCATCTACCGGTTCTCGCAGTGGAAGAGCGGCCACTACGACGCCCGGTTCGCCGAGACGCCGGGCGAGCTCGACGCGGTGCTCACCCCGCTCGCGGACGCCGGGGTCACGGCGCTGCACGTCTCCACCCGCCGCTACTGGCTGCCGGCGTTCGAGGGGTCCCCGCGGACGCTCGCCGGCTGGGCCAGGAGCCTGACCGGCCTGCCCACCATCGTGATCGGCTCGGTCGGCGTCCCGAGTGCCTTCGGTGACCAGAACGACGCGGCGCACGGCGGCACGCTGAGCCTCGCCCCGCTGCTGGAGTTGTTCGAGCGCGGCGAGTTCGACCTCGTCGCCCTCGGCCGTGCCCTGCTGTCGGAGCCGGCCTGGAGCACGAAGGTGCGCGAGCGCCGGCTGGCCGACATCCGTCCCTACGACCCGGCGGATGGCGCCCGCCTCACCTGACGATCACCCTCCTGGCGGCCGCCTGTACCCTCCGGGCGCGTGCGGACCCGGTCCGCGGGGGCGCGGGACGGCGCCCAGGGCGCTGGAGATCTCCTGGGCGGGGTGGCCGTGCAGCAGGCCGATGTCCAGCAGGACGTCGCAACCGTGCAGCGGGTCGTGCCAGCCGGCCCGGTAGCGGCCGCGGTGGCGGCGGCGACCGCGGGCGCCGACCCAGGTGGTGCCCGGGGTCGCGGGCCAGACGGCGAGCACCTGGCGGCGGCCGAGGCGGATGACGTCCGCACGGGCGACATAGGGCCAGCCGATGTCGATACTGGCCCCGCCGCCGACCTCGACGTGCAGGCCGTGCATGCCGATCGACACGGCAGGGCGCCGGCGGGCATAGCGCAGCCGCCACAGGCCGGACGGAAGCAGGCAGAGCGCGACCGTGATCAGGACGAGCCCCAGCACGATCGAGGAGCTTTGCTCCGACTCCGACACGGAGTCGTTGGACGCGGCGTCGGCGAACAGCGAGAGCGCAATCAGCACGAGGACGACGGTGGCCACCAGCACGGCGATCCCCGTCGCCAGCAGGAAGCGCCACCGTCCGGGAAACACCACCGGCCTGCCCGGCGCGGAGAACGGCGTGGCCGGCAGGGGATGCCGCGGACCGGCCGGCCCCGAGGGATCGGGAGTCGGTGGTGTTGTCGGGGTCGGCGGGGGAGTTGCGGGGGGAGGGCTGGGTGGGGGAGGGCTGGGTGGGGGAGAGGTGGGTGGGGGCGCAAGGCGTGTCGGGGGCGGCACGCGGGTGGTGAGGATGACGCCGGGCTCCGGCGCGACGCGTGTCGGAGGCCAGGACGGCGTCGAAGGTCGGGGTGGCGTCGAGGGGTGGGACGGTGTCGAGGGGTGGGGTGGGGGGCCGGTGGGCGGGCTGGGGAGTTCGGCGGCGCGCGCGTCGAGCAGGCGGGTGACCGCGGAGGGCCAGCTCGGACCGGCGACCTGGACGCCGTTCGCGAACCAGCCGAGCAGGGCCTCGGGGCCGGGGCGCGCGGTGGGATCCTTGGCCAGGCAGGAGCGCAGCGTGTCGTGCAGGGACGGCGGGACGCCGGTGAGGTCCGGCTCGCCGTGCACGACCCGGAACAGCACGGCGGCCGGGGTGCCGCGGCCGAACGGGCCGCGCCCGGTCGCGGCGAAGATGAGCACGGCGGCGGTGGCGAACACGTCCGCCGCGGGGCCCGCCTCCTCGCCGCTGGCCTGCTCGGGGGACATGTAGGCGGCGGTGCCGACGATGTCGCCGGAACGGGTGAGCTCGGTGTGGTCGGCGGCGCGGGCGATGCCGAAGTCGATCAGGCGCGGGCCGTCCGCGGCGAGCAGCACGTTGCTGGGCTTGAGGTCGCGGTGGACGATGCCGACCCGGTGGACGGCGATGATCGCCTCCAGGATCCCGGCGGCCAGGCGTCGCAGCACCGGCTCGGCGAACGGCCCGGCCTGGGCGACCGCCTCGTGCAACGACGGCCCCGGCACGTACTGGGTGGCCAGCCACGGCATGGGGGCGTCGGGGTCGGCGTCCACCACGGGGGCCGTGAACGCGCCGCTGACCAGGCGCGCGGCGGCCACCTCGCGGCGGAAACGGTCCCGGAAGGTGGCGTCGCCGGCGAGCTCGGAACGGATCAGCTTGACGGCGAGCAGCCGCCCGGACGGCGGGTACGCGAGATAGACCCGGCCCATACCGCCCTCGCCGAGGCGGGCCCGCAACGCATAGGGGCCGACGGTGGTCGGGTCTGACGCCTCAAGATCGAGCACGGGGGCGGCGAGCCGAAGCGGTGGGGCGTGTCGCGGAGATCATTGGGCTCCGTCGTGCCGGGTGGCCGATGGTGAGTAGGGCGCCGTGGTGAGTAAGGCACAGTGTGGTGTCCCGCACCCTAGTACACGATTGCCGGCAATGGCCACTTTGGGTGGCCGTGGCGCTGCGCTGGTAGCGCGGGGCTGTCAGAGACGGCTCAGAGACGCACGTGACGTCGCGCCCGTCCGGTTTGGGACCGGGTCATTCATGGCGATGACGGAGGGTATGCCCGCCGACGACGCCCCCCGCCCTCGCCCCGCCGCCGACAGCACTGCCGCCGACAGCACCGCCGCCGACAACCCGTCCGCGGCCGAGGAGCTACCGGCGGAGGCGCGCGATGCGATTCCGCTGCAGCAGGACGGCGGGTCGGGCCATGCGGAGAGCTCGCTGACCGTGGCGATCGCCTTCCTCGCCAACCTGCTGATCGCCGTCGCGAAGACGGGGGCGGCGCTGCTGACGGGATCCGCCTCGCTGGTGGCCGAGGCCGCGCACTCCTGGGCGGACACCGGCAACGAGGTGTTCCTGGTGCTCGCGAACCGGCGCAGCCGCCGGCCGCCGGACCCGGCGCATCCGGAGGGCTACGGGCGGGAGGCCTACGTGTGGGCGCTGTTCGCCGCCATGGGACTGTTCGTCGCCGGGGGCGCGGTCTCGATCACCCACGGCGTCCAGGAGCTGTTCGGGGGCGAGGACGCTGGCGACTATCTGATCGGGTACATCGTGCTGGCGGTGTCGTTCGTGCTGGAGGGGGTGTCGTTCCTGCAGTCCGCCCGGCAGGTCCGTAACGAGGCCGCGTCGATGGACCGGGATGTCATCGAGCACGTGCTGGAGACGTCCGACCCGACGCTGCGGGCGGTGTTCGCCGAGGACTCGGCCGCGCTGGTGGGCGTGCTGCTCGCCGCCCTCGGGCTGGCGCTGCACCAGGTCACCGGGGTGGCGGCCTTCGACGGGCTGGGGTCGATCCTCGTCGGCGTGCTGCTCGGGGTGGTCGCGCTGGTGCTGATCGGGCGCAACCGGCGTTTCCTCGTCGGGCAGGAGGCGGACCCGCGGGTGCGGGCGGCGACGATCCGCGCGCTGCTGGCGCTGCCGGCCGTCGACCGGGTGACCCGGCTGCGCGTCGAGGTGGTCGGACCGCGGATGGTGACCGTCGTCGGGGATGTCGACCTCGTCGGAGACGCGATCGAGCCGGACGTCGCCGTGCGCCTGCGCGACGTCGAGGCCACCCTGTCGGCCTCCCCGGCCGTCATGCACACGGTGCTGAGCCTGTCCGCCCCGGACGAGATCTCACTCGGCCCCGACGGCGAGCCGCTGCCCGGTCAGCGCGAAGCCGCCGCGCGGGATGGGAGACTGTGGGCCATGCCCGAGCTGGACGACCACCGGTGGATGACGCGGGCGATCGAGCTGGCCCGGCGCTGCCCGCCCGCCAGCGGCGCCTACTCCGTCGGTGCCGTCATCGTCGACGAGGCCGGGTCCGAACTCGCCTTCGGGTTCTCCCGCGAGGTCGACGACGCGGTGCACGCGGAGGAGTCCGCGCTCGCGAAGCTGGCACCCGGCGATCCGCGGCTGGCCACCGCGACGATCTACAGCTCCCTCGAGCCCTGCTCGGAGCGCAGGTCCCGGCCCCGGCCCTGCGCCCGGCTCATTCTGGACGCGGGCATCCCCCGGGTCGTCATCGCCTGGCGGGAGCCGAGCCTGTTCGTCGCCGACTGCCAGGGCGTGGAGCTGCTCGCCGCGGCCGGCGTCACCGTGGTGGAGCTGCCCGACCTCGCCGGGCCGGCCCGCGCGGTGAACGCCCACCTGGACAGCTGAACCACCGCGCCGATTCGGGACGTGCACTCATTACCTGGACGCGGGCGGGTGGGAGGACGAGCCATGGCGATGGGCCGGCGGCCGGTGCGGGCCGCGGCTGCGGCGCCCCTGCGGCTGCCGGACGGGGTGGCGCCGGGTGATCTCGCCCTGGTGACCGTGCGCGCCGGCCTGTGGGTGCGGGATCCGGCCGTCGCCCGGTGGGACGACCAGGCGGCCGGCGGGGCGGCCGGCGGGGCGCAGCACGCCCTGCCCGACCCGGACGGTGCGCCCACCGTCATCGTCGGCGCTCCCGGCGAGCCGATGCCGCTCGCCGAACCGCTCGCCGACCTGCTCGCCGAGATGGCCCGGGCCGGCCACCCGGAGCCGATCGTGGTGTGCCACGGCGACGAACCCGCCGCCGGCCCCGGCCTGCCGCGCGGGCTCGCGGCCCGGATGGGGCGCCCGGTCCTCGCCCAGCACGGTCTCCTGCTCGCCGGTCCGGACGGGGCGGCGCGGGTCACCGCGGTGGATACCGCGCGGGGCGGCTGGTGGCATCCGCTCGCGGAACGGGTCGTCTGGCCGCCGGTCGGCGCACCCCGGGTCGTCCGCTGGCACCCCCCGGTTCCCGGCCTGCACCACCTCGGTGACGCCCACTACGAGCTGGACGGAGGCTGGCGGCTGCGCGTCGTCCCCTGCGGCCTCCTGCTGAGCACCGACGGCCGGGCCGGTCACGCGCAGTGGGTCGCGGACAGTGCGCCGCATCATCCGGCCTGGTTCGACCTCATCCTCGGCGCCGAGCCGCGGCTGCTGCCCGACAGCGTGCTCGCGCTCGCCGGCCGGATCGCCGACGCGCTGCCCGGCCCGGTGCGGGCCCGGCTGCGCGTCGTGCTCCCCGCCGCCACCGAGGACTGGGCGCTGCGTGTGCGGTGGGTGATCCCCGCACCCCAGTGGCTCCTCGCCCCGCCCGAGGCCGAGCCAGCCGCGGCCGCGACTGCGGACGAGGAATTCTCCGCGACGGGAGAGGAACGCGCGTATGGCCAGCCGGCTGTCGACGCGTGGCCTGAGCATGAACTCTCTATGACGGCGGAACCGGTGTTCGGTGATGACGACCCGGCGCGCGCCGTGAACGTCGCCGCGCACAGGGCGGTCGACGATCCCGCCGACCCGCTGCCCGCCGCCAAGGACACCCCGGATGAGCTGGGACGACGCAGCGCCGAGGCGAACCGCCCGCTGCCGGCGACCGTGCTCGCGGTGAGCGCGCAGGGCCGGCTCGGCCTGATGCGGCCACGCGCGGCGGTGTCCTGACCCGCGCGGTGGCGGCAGCCGGAACCCGGGCCAAGGCCCCGTCCACCGTGAAACGATTGCACCGTGAACGGATCGTGTCCTGGGCCGATCGGTCGTCTCCCGTGCGGGTAGCGCTCGCCGACGACGCCGGCCTCTTCCGCGAGGGGCTGGTGCTGTTGCTGTCGACGGCGGGGCACCAGGTCGTCGGCTGTGTCGGTGACGGTGACGCGCTGCTCGACCTGCTCACCGTCGAGCCCGTCGACGCCGTCGTCCTCGACATCCGGATGCCACCGGGCCCGGAGGGCGGCCTGACCACCGCGGCCCGGGTGCGCGTCCGCCACCCAGGTATCGGCCTGTTGCTGCTGTCGCACTACGCCGAGACGCTCTATCTGATGCGCTTCCTGGAGATCGGCACCGAGCGGATCGGCTACCGGCTCAAGGAGCGCATCGCCGGCGTCCGGGTGCTCACCGACACGCTCGACCGCATCGACGCCGGCGAGATCGTCATCGAACCGGCGCTGGCCCGCCGCCTCGTCGAGCGGCCGGGCCTGGACGGCGGGCCGCTGTCCGCGCTGAGCCCGCGGGAGTCCGAGGTGCTGCGGCTGATGGCGGAGGGCCGCTCCAACAACGGCATCGCCGCGGCCCTGTACGTGTCGGCGAAGTCGGTGGAGAAGTACACCGCGAGCATCTTCGCCAAACTCGACCTGCCGGTGGACTCCGCGGCCCACCACCGCCGGGTGCTGGCGGTCCTGCGCTACCTCGACGCCATTCGCACCGGTGGCTGAACCTCCGCCACCCCTGTTCCGGCCGCCGTGGCAGGTGCTGGCGCAGGACGTGGCGGCGGTGCCCGTCCCGGCGACGCTCGGGCAGCTCGTCGCGCCGCTGCTGCGTAACCTCGCGTGCTCGACCGGCACCGGCCAGGCGCACCTGTGGCTGCCCGAGGCCTCCTCGCCCGGCACCGACCCCCGGGGCTGGCCGGGGGTGCGCGCGGTCGTGCCGATCCTGGAGGGCCGGCGCGAGGTCGCCGTCCTGGTCGTCACCGACCGCCCGGACGCGCCGCCGTCGGTCATCGCCCCCGGGCCGCTGCGCGAGACCGCCGACTGCGTGGGCCTGCTGCTGCACGAGATCGGCGCGGGCCAGACGTACCGGTCCCGGGCGGCGCGCGCCGAGGAGCTGCTGGCGCGGGCCGACCAGATCGAGGCCGACCTCGGCGCGGCCCTGGAGGCGGAACGGCGCCGCCTGGCCACCTGGGTGCTGACCGGCGCGGCCCGCCGGCTCGCCGAGGTGGGGGAGCGCCGCCGCGAGTTCGCCGAGGCCGTGCACGGCGATCCCGCCGCCGCCCCCGAGGCCCTGCACGGGCTGCGCGTGGCCGTCGACGACCTCATCGAGGACGTCCGCCGGGTGGTGCGCGGGGTGCACCCGTCGACGTTGCGCGCGCGGGGAACCGTCACCGCGCTCGGCGAGCTCGCCGCCGTCCTACCCCGGCGGATCCGCTGCACCGGTGATCTCGGCCGCCGCGTCGGCTGGGAGATCGAGTCCGGCGTCTACCACGCCACGGCAGCCACGCTCGCGGCGCTGCCGAGCGAGGCCGACGAGGAACTGCTGGTACACTTCGAGCGGGCAGCGGGCCGGCTCGCGGTGCGGGTCAGCGATCCGGCCGGGGACATCACGCGGCTGCGGGGCGCTCTCGCGGACGACGCCCGCCGGCTGTCCGCCCTCGGCGGCGGGCTGCACTGCCGGGTCTCCCTCGCCGACGTCGCGGTGATCGACATCTGGCTGCCCGAGAGCCTCACCGGCACCGATGACCCCGGGCCTCCCGCCGGCGCCTGACCCGCACCCGGGCGTCAGAGGGGAACGGACGCGGCGAGTCTCGTGCCGGTGCCCGGTGCGGAGATCACCTGCAGGGTGCCGCCGATCGCGGCGAGGCGGGCCCGCAGGTTGGCGAGACCCGTGGTGGCGGCGTCCAGGCCCGGGCCCGAGTCCGTGACCTCGAACGACAGTCCCTGGTAGGTGCCGCGGACCGAGACGGTCACCGCCGCCCCGGGGGCGTGCTTCTGCGCGTTGCTCACCGCCTCCAGGCAGGTCAGGTAGACGGTGCTCTCGACGATCGGCGGGTAGCGGCGGGTCCGCACCGCCGGCGCGATGTGCAGGGTCACGTCGTGCGCCTCACCGAAGCTGACGGCCAGGGCGGCGGCCAGACCGCCGTCGCGCAGCGGCCCGGGGGTGATGCCGGCGGCGGTCTCGACGAGGACCTGGTGGGTGCGGTCGAGGCGGGCGCCGAGGTCCGCGAGCGCGGTGGGCAGCGTGGACTCGTCGGCGGTGCCGTGCTCCAGCGCGTGCTCGACCACCGCCGCGGCGAGCTGCAGGGAAACCAGGTGGAGCTGCGCGCCGTCGTGCAGGTCGCGTTCGAGTGCGTGCCGCTCGCTCTCCATTTGGGACGCCGCCCGGTACCGGGTGTCGGCGATCCGCGCGAGCGTCTGCTGGGCGTGCCGGCGCGCCGCCCCCGAGGCCGCCCTCGCCACCGCCGTGCGCACCACGACGCCGAGCACCGCTGCCGCCCAGGCGATCGGCCGCCCCGCCGAGGGCACGCCCGCCGCGGGCAGCGTCACCGCGAGTGTGGCGACCTCGACCCCGTGGTGAAACACGGGATGCGCGAGGGTGACCAGGCCGTGCTCGCCACCGAGCGTGCCGCGTTCGTCGGCGCCGGGGGCCGTCCACAGGTGCTCCCGCGGCCAGGTCGGGTCGCTGACGTCCAGGACGACCCGCCACGCGCCGACCCGCTGGCCGATGCAGGCCGCCACCGGCCGCAGATCACCCGCCCGCGGGCCGCCGGCGGGCAGCGCCGCCGCCACCCGCAGCACGCCCGCGGGCAGGTCGGCGGGCAGGCCGGCGGGCACGGTGGGGTTGCGCACGCCGTCCAGCGTGCCCGAGCACGGCACGAGGTGCAGCCGGTTCGGCGCGCCGCGTGGCGCGGGCACTACCGGGAGCCGGTGGGGTCGGCGGCGTCCTCGTCAGCGGGTGCGGGGGTGACGTAGCCGGTCTGGATGAGCCGGCTGCCGCGCCGGGTGCACAGCAGCGCCCGCCCGGGTGGCAGGTCGCGCGGTTTGGCGCCGCCCAGCAGCGGGCCCTCCCCACGCGGGCAGGACAGGGCGACGTCGGGGGTGTTGAGCTCCTGCAGCCGGCGCAGCAGCGGGTCCATCGACATCCGCATCACCCCGGCTGCGGCGCGGGCGACGACGGCGTGCAGGCCGATGTCGCTGCCCTGGGGCAGCAGCGGCACGAGCGGGGCGAGCGGGTTGTCGTGCCCGGTGAGCAGGTCGTAGTCGTCGACGAGGAGGAACAGCAGCGGCCCGCTCCACCAGTCGCGCCGGCGCAGCCGGGCGGGGGTGATGTCGGGGCCGGGCAGGCGCGGGGTGAGGCCGGCGACGGCGTCGCGGGCGGTGGCCTTCGTCGAGTCGGGGGAGACCGAGTAGCCGAGCCGGTAGGCCTCGGGCACCTCGTCGAACAGGCCGCGCCGGTAGTCGACGGCCATGATCCGGGCCTGCGCGGGGGTGAAGCGGCTGATGATCGCCCGCACCATCAGTCGCAGCAGGTTCGTCTTGCCGCTCTCGTTGTCACCCAGGACGGTCAGGTGCGCCTGGGCGGCGAAGTCGTGCCAGACCGGTTCGAGCCGGTTCTCCTCCACGCCGAGGGCGACCCGCAGCTCGCCGTCGGCGGGCGGTACCGGCAGCTGCTCGGCCGGCAGCACCGCCGGCAATGTGCGCACCGCGCGCACCCGCGGGCCGGGCCAGCAGTCCACCACCGAGGAGACCAGGTGGCGGGTGCCGTGCGCCAGGTCATCGACGGTCGACGCGCCGTCGATGCGGGGCAGCGCCGCGATGAAGTGCAGCTTGGTGTCGGTCAGGCCGCGTCCGGGCAGGCGCGGGACGGCGGCGGCGGCCCGCAGGTCGATGCCGGACTCGACCGGGTCGCCCAGGCGCAGCTCCAGGCGGCTGCCGAGCTTGTCGCGCATCGTGTGGTGGACCTCGGACCAGCGGCCGGCGGTGAGCAGGATGTGGACGCCGTAGTTCAGGCCGCGGGCGGCGATCTCGCGGGCCGCCTCCTCGACGCCGTCGAACTCCTGGCGCAGCACGAACCAGCCGTCGACGGCGAGGAAAAGCTCGCCGAACTCCTCGGCGGGCGCCCGCCCCGCGGCGACGGCCTCCCGGTAGGCCGTCATCCCGGACACGCCGAGCTCGGCGAAGCGGCGCTCCCGGTCGCGCAGCACGCCGAGCAGCTCCGCCACGGTCCGCGCGACCCGGTCCGGGTCGTGGCGTCCCGTCACGCCGCCGACGTGCGGCAGGTCCGCGATGCCGGTCAGTGAGCCGCCGCCGAAGTCCAGGCAGTAGAACTGCACCTCGCGCGGCGAATGGGTGAGCGCGAGCCCGGCGATGACGGTGCGCAGCAGCGTGCTCTTGCCGCTCTGCGGCCCGCCGGCGATCCCCAGATGGCCGCCACCGCCGCCGAAGTCGAGCACCAGCAGGTCCCGGACCTGCTCGAACGGCTTGTCGATGACCCCGACCGGAGTGCGCAGCCAGCTGTCCGCGGAGCTGCCGGAGCCCAGCGGGCGCAGCCCGTGCTCCGGGTCGGGCAGCAGCGGCGGCAGCACCTCGTCCAGCGGCGGCGGCTGGTCCAGCGGTGGCAGCCACACCCGGTGCGCCGGCGGGCCCTGGCCGATGAGCCGGCTGACGAGCACCTCCATCACCGTGCTCGACGTCTCCGCCCGGCCGTCGCCGTCGCCCTCGCCCTGGCTGCCCTCGGGCTGGCCGTCCGGTGCGCCGCCCAGGGGGGCGGGCGCGGTGTCGTAGGGCAGCACCTGGCTGGAGATCACCTCCTGGCGGATCCGCGTTGAGCGCAGCCGGTAGGGACCAGACACGTAGGCCGCCTTGAACCGGGTGATCGTCGCGACGTCGGAGCGCAGGTAGCCGTTGCCCGGGGCGCCCGGCAGCTCGTAGGCGTCCGGCACGCCGATGACGGACCGCGACTCCATCGCGGAGAAGGTCCGCAGACTGATCCGGTACGACAGGTGTCCCTCCAGCTGGTGAATGCGGCCGTCGTCGAGGCGCTGCGAGGCCAGCAGCAGGTGCACGGCGAGCGACCGGCCGAGCCGGCCGATCATGACGAACAGCTCGATGAAGTCGGTGTGCGCGGCGATCAGCTCGCTGAACTCGTCGATGACCACGAACAGCGTGGGCAGCGGGTCGAGCGTGGCGCCGCCGACCCGGGCCTGCTCGTAGTCGCGCACCGAGCTGTAGCCGCCAGCGTCGCGCAGCAGCTCCTGGCGGCGCACGAGCTCGCCGCGCAGCGCGTCGCGCATCCGGTCGACCAGCGACGCCTCGTCGGCCAGGTTGGTGATCGTCGCGGACACGTGCGGCAGCCGGTCGAGGCCGGCGAAGGTCGCCCCGCCCTTGAAGTCGACGAGCACGAAGTTGAGCGTCTCCGACGAATGGGTGGCGGCCAGCGCCAGCACGAGGGTGCGCAGCAGCTCGCTCTTGCCGGAGCCAGTGGCGCCGATGAGCATGCCGTGCGGGCCCATGCCGTCCTCGGCGGACTCCTTGATATCCAGGTCGATGGGGGAGCCGTCGGCCGCCACGCCGATCGGCACCCGCAGCCGGTCGGGCCCGGTGCGCACCGCCCAGCCGGGACGGGGGTCGAACCGTTCCAGGTCGCCGAGGCCGAGCAGCTGGGGCAGGTCGAGGTCGGCGGCGAGCCCGTCGGCGACCTGCTCGCCGCTGACCCCGGCGCTGTGCTGGGCGAGCAGCCGGGCGAGCGCGGTGACCCGCACGGGGGACAGGCTGTCCGGCGCGGCGAGGCGCGTGCGCACCTCGCGGCCGACCCGGTCGTGTTCCACCGAGTGCATCTCGGCGGCGGCGACGTCCAGGCGCAGCAGCTGGCGGGCGTTGCCGCCGTCGTGGGCGTCGAAGTCGACGAGGACGGCGTTGCGGTAGCCGGAGACGAGGAACCGCGAGCCGGGCTGGATGCGCCCGCCGTCGCTGACCACGACGACGAACGGCTCGGCCCGCGACGGCGCGGTGCTCGTCTCGAACCGGGCGCGTTCCCCGAAGTCCCGCCCGAGCAGGCGCTCGACGTCCTCCAACGACTCCCCGACAAGACGCACCGGTCCGGCGGCATCGGCGTCCGCGTGGTGCTGGGCGTGCGGCAGCCACTTCACCCACGACCAGGCATCCCGGCGCGGCGGCGAGACGGCGACGGCGATGCGCAGCTCGTCGGGGGCGTGGAAGGCGACGAGCTGGGCAAGCAGCGCCCGGGCGAGGCCGAGAGCGGCGTCCCGGTCGCCGTCGAGGCGGATGTGGGCGAACCCGCGCACGTACAGCCCGACCGGCTGGTGCGGGATCGTCGTGTAGGCGCGCGTGAAGCGGCGCAGCGCCTTGGCGGAGACGGGTTCCAGGTCCTCCACGGGGCTGGTCTGCAGCGGGGTGATCCGCACGGCGAGGCGCTGCGTGCCGGTGCCGACGCGGACCTCCCCGAAGTCGGGATGGCTCGGCCGGCGCTCCCACAGCCGGCTGGTCAGCACCAACGACCACAGCGACTCCGGGTCGGGATGGCGCCAGGCCAGCGCGTCACGCTGCTTCTCCGCGTAGCCGCGCACCTGGCGGCGGGTCTGGGACAGGTAGCGCAGGTAGTCGCGGCGCTCCCCGCCCACCTTGTCGCGCCGGGTGCTCGACTGGGTCAGCGCCTGCCCGGCGCCCATCCCGGCCATGCCCACGCCCATCATCGCCATCATGATCAGCCCGGTCGGGCCGCTGGAGGACGAGCCGCCGACGAAGTAGAACATCATCCCGCCGGACATGAGCAGCGCCGGGACGACCATCATCAGCGTGCGCATACCGCCGCCGGTCACCTCCGGGACGGTCGGCGGCTCCTGCAGCGTGATGTCCCCGTGCGGCATCTCCGGGCCGGAGCGGCGGGCGGGCCTGCGGAACGGGACCGTGGTCATGCCCCCTACACGCGCTCGCCGCGCGCCGCGGTTTCCCGGCCGCGGTGTGACCTGGGTCACGTTCGTGAACGGTCGTGGCCGCTCATCGCGTGCGGGAGGCATGGCAGGCAGCAGCACGGCGGAGGTGTGCCGGCTCCTCGTCGTCGGGCCGACGAGCCGCATCGACCTGTCCGTCCCCACCCACGTGCCGCTAGCCGACCTCATGCCCGCGATGCTGCGCGGCCTTGGACCGGACCTCGCCGACCGCGGCCTGGAGCACAGCGGCTGGGTCGTGCAGCGGCTCGGCGAGGCACCGCTGGACGAGGACCTCTCCGTCGCCGACCACAACCTGCTCGACGGCGACGCCGTGCACCTGCGTCCCCGCTCCGACCAGATCCCGCCCCTGGACTTCGACGACCTCATCGACGGCGTCGCCACCGGCATGCGCGCGCGGGCCGGGGTGTGGCGGGCGCGGACCAACCGCGGCGCCGGCGCTCTGGTCATGGTGCTGACGCTGCTGGGGGCGCTGGCGATGCCGCCGCTGCGCGGGCCGGGGCACCCGGGCATGCCGGTCGCGGCCGGCGCGGCGGTGCTCGTCCTGGGAGCGTCGCTGGCCGTCGGGGTGTTCCTGCGCGACCGGCTGCTGGGCACCCTGCTGGCCTGCGCCGGGGTGGGGTTCGCCGTCGAGGCGGTGATCCTCGCCCTGCTCACGCCGTCCGGGTCTGGCCAGCGGCCGTCGATGGCGCTGCTGCTGCTCGCCGGTGCCGCGGTGGCGGTCGTCGTCGGGCTGCCGATGCTCGCCGCCGTCGCCGACCGGCGCCTGGTCCTCGCGCCGGCCGCCTCCGCGCTCGGCGTGCTCGCCCTGGCCGCCGCCGCTGCCTACGGCCTCGTCGCCGGCGCGGGCCTTCGCTGGTCCGATGCCGGGGCTGTGCTGGCGCTGGTGACCGCGGCGGCACGCCCCGCGGTGCCGATCGTCGCGTTCAAACTCGCCGGGATGGCGCTGCCGCCGCTGCCGGTCGAACCGGACGAGCTGCAGGACGACATCGACCCCGAACCCGGTCCCGAGGTGCTCGCCCGCACCGCCGCCGCCGACCGGCACATGACCGCACTGCACCTCGCCTGCGGGCTGGTGACCGTCGCCACCCTGTCGGTGCTGGCCACGGCGACCGGGCGGATCCCGGCGCTGCTCGTCATCCTCGTCGCGCTCGCCCAGCTGCTGTCGCTGCGGCCGATGACGAGTGCCTGGCACCGCGCCGCGCTCGGCCTGCCGGCGCTGGCCGGGATGCTCGCCTGGCTGGTGGCGCTCACCTGGCGGTCCCGCGACGGCGGGGCCGGCCTCGGCGTCGCGGTCGCCGGCGCCCTGCTGCTGGCGCTGGCCGCCGGTGTCGGCGCGCACCTGCTGCCGCGGCGGCGCCTCACCCCAGTCTGGGGCCGGATCGGCGACTGGGCACACGTCTGCTCCCTCGTGCTCGCCGTCCCGCTGCTGGTCTGCCTGCTCGGCGGCATCGGTCTCGTCCGCTCGCGGGTGGGCTGAGATGCAGTCCCGCCGCGACCAGGTCGACGCCCAGAACTACCTGCTGACCCGGCTGACCAGCGCGCTGGTGCGCGCCGAGCCTGACGCCCTGGAGATGCCGACCCGCCGCGACCGCCGAGGCCTGCTCGCCGGGATCCTCGCCGCGCTGCTGATGCTGGCCGGGATCGCGATCTGGGCACTGCTGTTCCCCGGCGGGTCGACGTCGTGGCGCCAGCCCGGCAAGCTCCTCGTCGACAAGTCCACCGGCAGCCGGTTCCTGCTGGTCGGCGGGGAGCTGCGCCCGGTGCGCAACGTCGCCTCCGCCCGGCTGGTCACCGGCGGCGCCGTCGACCCGGTGAGCATCGGCGGGTCGAAGCTGGCCCGGCTGCCCCGCGGCGCGCCCGTGGGCATCTCCGGCGCTCCGGACCTGCTGCCCGGCGCCGGCCTGAACGCCGGCGTGTGGCGCGCCTGCGCTGGCTCCACCGCCAACGACGCGGTCCGCCTGCAGGTCGGCGCCGTCCCGGCGGTGCCCGGGCGCCGGCTTGACAGCGGGCACGGGACACTCGTTACCGCGGGCGGCGGCACCTGGCTGCTGTGGGAGCGGCGGCGCCTCGCGCTGGCCCGGCCGTGGGCCGCCGACGTGCTCGGCTACGGCGACACCGTGCCGGTGGCCGTCTCGCGGGCCTGGCTGGACCTGGTTCCCGGCGGGCCGGACCTCGCCCCGCTGGACGTGGCCGGCCGCGGCAGCGCCGGTCCCGCCGTCGGCGGCCGGCCCGCCACCGTCGGCCAGCTGTTCACCGCACCCGGGCCAGGCGGGCGCGGTGCCGTGCACTACCAGCTGCTCCCCGACGGTCTCACCCCGCTGAGCGCGACCCGCACCGCCCTCGCCGAGGGGGAGGCGGCGGGCGCCCCCGAGCAGCCCCTCACCGCGGCGGAGCTCGCCAGCACCCCCCGCTCGGCCCGCTCAGCGGCGGACGACCCACTGCCCGCCAGTCCGCCGCCGCTGCGCCAGCCCACCCTCGGCGAGGCGGTCTGCCTGGAGACCGCCGGCCACCCGGACGGTGCCACTCTCACCCCCGTCCTCGCGGCCCCGCCCACGGTGACGGGAACTCCCGCGGCCGGCGGGGTCAGCGTCTCCGTGCGGCCGGGCGGAGGCGCGCTGCTGGTCGCGCGGACCGACGTGGCGGCGCGTGACCAGCAGGCGGCGCTCGTCGACGGCGCTGGGCTGCGCTACCCGGTCACGAGCGACGCGCTGACGGCGTTCGGCTACCAGGTCGAGCAGGCGACCGTCGTGCCGGCGCGGCTCGCGGCGCTGCTGCCGGCCGGGCCACTCCTTGACACCCCGAAGGCCAGGTGAACCCCGGCCGCGCCCCAGACCCGTCCCTGCCCCGTACGTCCGACCCACCCACTGTGAAGGAGGCACCGCAGATGGCCGATCCACTTCTCATCTCCGACGAACCCAGCACGGTCGCCATGATCCTGGCGTTCGACGAGTGCCAGGACGAGTGCGTCAAGATCCAAGGGACGATCGACACCGCGGCCTCGGCCCTGCGCGCGCAGTGGGGCGGCATCGCGGCGAACAAGTACCAGGAGGCGATCGGCGCCTGGCAGCAGGGGTTCAACGAGGTGAAGGCCGCGCTGAACCTGCTCAACGAGTCCATGGCCAGCTACGCCAAGATCACGACCAGCACCGAGGACAACACCGCGATGCTCGGCTCCGGCTGGGCCACCGGTCTCACCTGAGCCCGGGGCTCTCCCCTCCCACAAAGGAGCAGACCGACATGGCGACCTACAACTTCAACCCGAACGGCGCCCTCGACACCGCCTCCGAACTCGCCTTCGTCAACTCCCAGCTCGAGCAGTCCCTGAGCACGCTCACCCAGAAGGTGAACGCCTTCATCGCCGCCAACGAGGGGCAGGCGCCGGCGAACTACACGCTGGCCCAGCAGCAGTGGAACAAGGGCCAGGTGGACATGAACGCCGCCCTCGCCCTGGGCAAGCAGCGCCTCGAGGAGATCCACAACGAGTACGTCCTCGGAGACAACCGCGGGGCGAACGTCTTCGGCCAGCTCATCTGAGGCCCCAGCTCAGCTGAGGCCTCACTCCCGCGGCCGTTGCGTCGACGGTCGTCCCCGCCGCCGACGACGACCGGCCGTCCGGTCGGCCCCGTGCGGCCCGCGCGGCTCCCCTCCGCCCGCGGACCGCACGGGGCCGGCCTCTCCCGCGAGACCGTTCTCACCCGCTCCCGGCTGACAGGAGAGTGCCCGATGGCCGAGAACATCGTCATCGACGAAGCGACGCTGACGAGACTGAAGACGAAGTACGCGACCCTGCTCGACGACATCGACACCCGGATGAGCAACTACAAGTGGGGGAACAGCCCGAGCTCCCAGCTCAACCTGGACGAGCAGTTCCCGCTTCGCCTCGGCGGTGCCGACTTCGCCGCGGCCGTGAGCCTCGCCAAGGACCTGGAGAAGATACGCCAGAACCTCACCGGCCGCGTCAGTGACACCTATACCAACGCGTCGAACCTGCGCTGGGGCCTGGAGTACCTGCTGGCGGACAGCGACCACATCGAGCCGCTGAACAAAATGACGGCGGAGGAGTTCGAGTCCTACATTCCCACGAGCACGACCACGCCGGGCAGCGGCAGCGGCAGCGGTAGCGGTAGCGGCAGCGGTAGCTGACGGTGGCGACCGACAAGATCGAGGACGTGCTGCAGACCGTCCTCGGCTACACCCTCGGTACCACCGGCGGCGTGGTGAACAGCGGTGGCTCCACGAGCGGTGGCTCGACGAACGGCAACGGGAATGGCAACCGCAGCGGCGGGCAGAGCTCCGGCTACACCGGCGGCAGCATCGACGCGCAGCTGCGCCCGGACAACGTCCGGTCCGCCGCCGCACCGTTGTGGCTCATTCCCGACGAACGCCACGAGCACTACGCGACCAGCGGCAGCGCGAAACCCGACTTCAAGAAGGGCGCGCTGACCTTCTGGCGCTGGATGACCAACGACTGGGGCAGCAACTACGAGTGGTTGACCCTCTGGGTCGGAGCGAAGACCGACTCCGGCGGCGACGACCGCAACTCCTCCGATCCGAACCAGCAGTCCGGGTCGACCACCTCGACGGCGGCGACGAATCCGCTCATGGCGGTCGGCTCGGCGTGGACGAATGCCGCGGGCGCCATCGTGAACGGCCTGGTCGGGCCCGGCCACGCGTTCGACCCGGACACGCTGGACGGCGTCAACCAGGCGCTGCAGGGCATCGGCACGTGGACAGGTGGCGTGCTGAAGAGCCTCGACGGCGACGTCGCGGGCATCGACACGAAGGCGGCGGCGTTCCAGGGATCGGCCGCGCAGGCGTTTCGGGACCGGGTCGTGGCCGCCGAGAGCGGCATGAAGGGCGTGCCCGAGGCGGCCGCGGGCTGGAAGGGCCCGCTGGACAAGGCCGTGACGGCCGCGGCGAATTTCGTCAAGGCCCTGCAGGGGGACAACGCGTTCTGGATGGGCGAGCCCGTGCCCGGTGAGAGCCGCGCCGCCCTGCCCGGGCCACGCGGGGTCTGGGTGCATCCGTTCAACCTCATCGTCGCGATGTTCAACGGGTCGACGGTGTTCGACAGCTACGGTTCGGACCCCAACCGCAACCATTCGGGCGGCCTGTGGGAGACCGGTCGGATCCGTGGCGATCTCGGGTATGACGCCGCCGACGACGTCTGGCGGGAGATGTACATCCGGTTCCCGGAGTGGAGCGGCGTGACGGGCGACTTCGCCGTGCTGCGCCAGCCGTCCTGGCTCGTCGTCGACCAGGCGGTGCGCACGCAGTGGGCGGACAACCTGCAGAAGGCGTTCGCGCCGTCCCTGGCGGCGGCCGGAACGCTCATCACGGCGTTCACGGACGCCGCCGCGGCCATGAAACTGGCGAAGATGCCCCCGCCGCCCCCGCCCCGAAATCACAGCCCCGACCTTACGGGCGGAAACGGAAACAATGACATCAACAACATCCTCAACGGGATCAACAACGGCTTCAACGGCATCGGGAACGGCCTGAACGGCATCGGGAACGGCTTCAACGGCATCGGCAACGGGCTGAACGGCCTGGGCAACGGCCTCAACGGCGTCGGCAACGGGCTGAATGGCCTGGGCAATGACTTCGGTAACGGCCTGAACGGCATCGGCAACGGGCTCAACGGCCTCGGGAACGGTCTGAACGGTGTCGGTAACGGTCTGAACGGGCTGGGTGGTGACTTCGGCAACGGCCTCAACGGTCTCGGCAACGGTCTGAACGGCCTGGGCGGTGACTTCGGCAACGGCCTGAACAGTCTGGGGAACGGCCTCGGAGGGGCGAACGGCCTTGGAGGAGACCTGCTGAGAAACGTTCCGACCGGTGGCACGGGCGTCGACGGTCTGGGCGGTCTGGGCGGCACCGGCGGCGGCAGCGGTGGTGGGGCCGACGGCCTCGGCGGCCTGAACGGTATCGGCACCCCCAGCGGGGGCGGCGTTGACGGTGGTGGGGGAGTCGACGGCGGTGGCCTGCCCGCGTTCGCCACCCTGGCCGCGAACCCTGGCAGGGCCGGTGCCAGCGGCTCGGGCGTGAACGGCCTCGGGGACAGCGGGCTGGGCGCGTCCGGCCTGGGTGGCCTCGGTGGGAGCACGCCCACGAACCTCGGCCAGCTCAGCCCCCAGCAGCTCAGCGCCCTGAAGGACTCCGGCGCCCTCAACCAGATACCGCTGACCGACGAGCAGGCCGCGGCGCTGCGGGACGCCGGGCTCGCCGCCCAGCCGGGCAGCACCCTGGGTGACCTGAGCCCCGAGCAGATGTCCACCCTGCAGCGCGACGGGCTGCTGAACAACGTCCCGCTGTCCCAGGGAGACCTGAACACCCTGAGCCAGGCCGGCCTGCTCGGGCCGACGAGCGGCGCGGTCAACACGCTCGGCGACCTTAGTCCGGCGCAACTGGCCGCCCTCGATTCGTCCGGCGCCCTGAACAACGTCCCCGTCACCGGCGCCCAGCTGGACCAGCTGCGCCATGACGGTCTGCTGGGCCCCAGCGCCGAGGGCCTGGGCTCCCTCGGCGACCTCAGCCCCGCCCAGCTCGCCGACCTCGGCAGGACGGGCATGCTCAACTCGATTCCCCTCACCCCCGAGCAGACCGCCGCCCTCAACCAGGCCGGCCTGCTCAGCCCCGCCGCCACGCAGCCCTCCGGCACGGGCCTCGCGGGGGGCCTGGGTACGTCGGGACTGGGCACGTCGGGACTGGGCACGTCGGGACTGGATACCTCGGGTCTGCGCACGACGGCCGGGGCCGGGGGCTCGGGCACCACGGGGCTGCCCGACCTGTCGGGCACGTCGGTGCCGAGTACCGCGTTCCCCACCACCATCGACGGCCTCAACGTCAACTCCCCGAACGGTCTGCCCGGCACCGGGGGCACGGGAGTGCAGCTCGGCGACATCCGCCAGCCGGTCATGCGGGCTGTTCCCGGTGTGGGGGGCGCGGGCGGCGGCATGGTCGGCACCGCGGGCGTCCTGCCGTCGAGCGGCGCCGACCTCGGCGCCCTCACCAGACTCGGCACGGTGGGGGCCGGAACGGCGGGCGCGGCGGGGGCGGCGGGCCTTCCCGGATCGTCGGCGATCGGCGGTACTGGTTCCTCAGGGGCCTCGGGGGCGGCGTCCGGGGGCGGCATGCCGTTCATGCCCATGGGCGGCATGGGCGGCGCGCCCGGCCAGGGACAGGGCCGCGAACGACAGCGCAACACCTGGCTGACCGAGGACGAGGACGTCTGGGGCACTGATCCCGAGTGCGCCCCCGCCGTCGTCGGCCGCTCCGACACGCCGGCGCCCGGGGAGCCCGAGACGGCTCAGCCGCCGATCGTGGTGCCCAGCCCGCCCACCCGCGACCGCACCCGCCGCGGCCGATAACCCGCGGGCAACGCGCTCACACCCGAGACGACGAGAGGAGACCACTCGTATGGCGCTGTTCGACGACGGTCTGATGGAGGCCGCCCTCGCGGAGCTCGCCCGCACCGAGGAGATCACCACCCGGATGCGCACCCAGGGCGCGGCGATCGCCTGCGAGGCGCATGACCGCAACCGGCTGCTGTCGGTGACGGTCGGTGCCCAGGGGGACGTCCGGGAGCTGCGCTTCCGCGGGGAGGGCTACCGCGATCTCGCCCCCGCCGAGCTCGCCGACCTGCTGGTCAGGACGATCGAGCAGGCCCGGCAGGCGGCCCGGGAGAAGGCGCTGGCGGGGATGCGCGAGCTCATGGTCGACCTGCCGTCCCCCATCGGCCGGCTCGGCGAGGTCGCGTCCGTCGACGAACTCGTCGAGGAACTCGCCGACATGTTCACCCGCAACCAGCCCGACGGCGGCAAGCCGGTGGCCCCGCCCGACGGGGACGGAGTCTGGCGATGAGTCAGGAGATCACGCAGGACGGGGACGCGATCGCCGAGAGAGTCCCGGCGGTCCATGCCTTCCAGGACCATCTGGTCACCGTCGGGGAGCTGCTGCACCAGGCCGCCACCACGGACTTCGCGGGCGACGCCGAGGACGAGCCCACCCTGATCGCCAAGGCCACCTTCACCCAGATCATGGATTCGTTCGGGAAGGTGTACGGCGCGCTGGGCCAGGCGGTCGGGCTGCAGGGCGACCGCCTGGACGCGGTGCGCCGCATCGGCGACCAGACCGAGTCGGCGGCGACGGACAGCGCCGGCTGGGACTCGGGCAACCGCCGCTGAGGTAGCGCCGCCGGGCCCGGCGCCCGCCCAGCCGGCCGGGAGCAGACAAGTCCGTGGCGCGGGAGGGCGGCGTGGAAGGGAGGTCGCCGGATGTCCAAGTCCATGGACGAGGCGATCTACGCCTTCACCGGTATGCGGCTGCCGGGCGGGAAACTCCCCACGATGGGCAGTCTCGCCGACAACCTTGACCGGCTCGGCGACATCGTGCTCGGTCAGCTCGCCCCCGAACTGACACAGGTCATCGGCTCGGTGAAGTCGTCGGTGGGCGGCACGCCCGGCAAGCGGTTCGTCGCGCAGACCTCGGCGTTCGTCGTCGAGGACCCGAAGCTGCTGCTGCAGGCCGGCATGCTGCTCAGGACGGCGGCGAAGCTGCTGCGCGCTCAGAAGCTGCAGATGGACTACACCCGCAAACAGGGTTTCGTGATGTTCATCTTCATGCAGATCGAGCTGGCGATCGCCGCCATCGAGGCGGCGTTCGGCCAGGTCGAGGAGGCTGCCGAGCGCATCGCCACCACCCGCACGATCATCCAGCGGGTGCTGTCGAAGGAGACGGCGAAGACGGCGTCGCACATCGTCGGCATGCAGATGCTGTTCATGCCCGGCTCGTCGGTCGTCGCCCAGCTGTGGCAGATCCTCGAGGGCAGCCGCAAGGGGCTCGACGGCGGCGAGATCGCCCACATGGTCAAGTACGCGTTGGCCGCCGGCGGCACCAGCATCGCCGGACTGCCCGGCATGAAGGGCTTCCTGACCAGGTCAGACGCCCTGCTGAAGACGATCGGCCTGGCCGACGGCGCCGCCAACCCGGCGGCCGCCCTCGTCCTGACGACCGCTCTGTCCATGTTCCAGGAGGTCGGCGGCGGGATCTTCGCCAGCGGAATGGTGGACAACCAGTGGGGAATCTCCACCGCGGCGGACGACGCGATCTCCGGCGCCGTCGAGGGCAGCACCGAGTGGGGGGCCGGCAAGGCCGGTCGCGGAGCCCGCGCCGGCCTGCAGGGCGCCGGCATCGTCGGGCCGGACGTGAAGCTCCCCCCGCCGCCCGCCCTGCCGCCGGGCTCCGATCAGCTCTCCGGCCCGGGAGGCGACGACGGCTTCGACGGCGCCTCCGGCGCCTCCGGCTCATCCACGAACGGTGCGGGTGGCGTCGGCCGCAAGGGCAGCGGGAGCGGAGTGGACGCCGGCAACGGCACGAGTGCTGGCAACGGGGAGGGGGAGACGCCGGGCGGTGTCGAGGAGATTCGGTTCGACCCCACGACACTCAATGCGCCGGACTGGTCGGAGACCGCGTCGATCAGCGACCAGGACTCCGACGCGGGGTGGGACACCCGGTCGACGTTCAGCGCCGCGTCGATCGCCTCGTCGGCGACGGACATCTCCGACATCGCGAACCTCGCGAGCCTCGACGACGACGCCGTGTTCGGTCCCGTCGAGAACGCCGCCGTCCCGCCGCTGAAGAGGCCCGCCCCCCTGGACCTGCCCGACCACCCCGGCGCGTCCAGCTCCTCCGAGCCTCGCGCTCCGGCCGCGGCGCCTGCTGGTCCCGCGGGACCGACGCCGACACCGTCGATCCGCGCGCCGGAGCCGGCGGCCGGATCCAACGCCACACCCCTCGCCCCGCCGACCCCGACCCCGACTCCGGCACCCTCGGCGATACCTGCCGGTGCGGTAGCGTCCGCGCCCGCCGGGGCGTCGCCGACGCCGACCGCTGGGGCAGCTGCCGGGAGCTGGGCGCTCGCCGTCGAGCCGGCTCCGGTGCCCAGTTCGACGCCGAACGCCCTGCCCGCCGCACCGGCCTTCGCCACTCCGGGATCGCCACTGCCCGCCGGGTCCGCAGCGTCATCCTCGCCCGCTTCCGCGCCGACGCCGATGTCCACGCCGCCCGCTCCCGCATCCTCCCCACAGCTTCCCGCTCCAGCCCCGGCATCGCCGCCGACTGCGACCCCAGGCACTGCTCCGCCCGCCTCGCCGACCCTGTCCCCGGCACCCCCGCCGGCGACTCCGTCTCTGTCGCCATCTGGGTCACTGGCGCCCACTCCGTCGTCGACCCCGTCCGCGGCGCCGACCTCACCTCCCGCCGCGACCACAACCGCGGCGTCGTCCGCGGCCTCGGGCTTGGCTCCGACTCCGGCGAACCCGTCTCCTCTCACCTCGTTCACCCCGTCGACAACGGCGCTGCCCCCCACGACGACGCCGACGGCACTGACGTCGACGGCACTGACGTCGCCGGCCGATACGAGCGCCATGCGGACCGCGTCCACGAATCCGGCTGCCATGGCCTCGGCCTCAGCCACCTCGCCCGTCCCGCCGACCACGCCCGGCTCCGAGGCAGTGCCGGCGTCTCAGCCTGTGCCGGCGTCTCAGGCCGCGCGTGCGTCTCAGGCCGTGCCGGCGACCGGGACTGTGCCGGCGACCGGGACTGTGTCAGCGGTGCCGACCGTGGCTGACCTGGGGGGATCCGAGTCTCTCGCCGGTCCTGTGGTGACGGCGCCCGCGACCGTGGATGCCGCGCTGTTCCCGGAGCTTCATGGCGATCCGCTGCCGGCGGGGGATGGGGCGCCGTGGCTGTCGGCGTCCCAGCAGGCGGTGGTGGCGCCGGTGCAGACGCGGTTGCGGAACGTCTTCGGGGACCAGCCGAGCACGACGGCGGACTGCATCGTGCGCCTCGTGGAGACCGCCCGCGGGCTGTGGGGGCCGACGCGCCCGGGTGGCGTGACGGGCGGCTGGCCGGCGGTGGACGACGCGACGGCGCCGTCGCAGCAGCTGTCGAGAATGCTCAATTCGCCCTGGCAGCGGATCCCCTCGTGGCATGGGGTGCTGAACCAGGTGCGGGAGCTCGGTCCGGGGGCGGCGGCGTTCCTGATCACGGGGGCGCCGGGGGTCGCCCGTCACGGCGTGGCTCTGGTCAACACCGGCGGACGGCTGGTGTGGGTGGAGACGCAGCTCGACGGCCCCCGGCGGGTCCTGCCGCTGCACCAGCCGCCGCTGCGGCCGGTTGACCTGCGTGTCCTGGTCGCCGGCCCGGACGGCCGGGGGGTGGCGGTGGACACCGGCACGAGCGAGGACGGTGACGGTGGCCGCTTCGCGTCGCTGCCGCCGGTCAGCACCTCCAGCGCGATCCCGCTGCCCGCCAGTACCCGCGGACCGGGCATGCGGGGAACCGGATCCGGTCCGGCCGGGCAGGAGGCGCCGCCAGCACCGGGACCGGCACCGGGACCGGGACCGGCACCGGCACCGGGACCGGCAGTGGCGGACCAGCGGGTGACGTCGGACGGCCACGGCGTTCTGCGGATGGAGCTGGACCTCTCGGGCCTGACGGACCAGGTCACGCCCGCGGCGCTGGCCGGGGCAGCGCAGGCGGACCTGGACGGGTTCGTCGGGCGGATCGTCGCCGAGGCGATCCGTCGACAGGTGTCGGCGGCGCCCGTCGTCGTGCATCTGGAGAGCGGCGCGGCGGCGGCGCCGCCCACAGGCGGCCGCGGGTCAGGCCGCCCGGGCCGGCCGGTGCGCACGGACGCCCAGGCCATCCAGCCTCTGGTCCTGCGGCAGCTGAAGCAGTATGGGGTGCCGGCCCGCCAGATCCGGGTCGTCACGCATGACCGGGGCACCGGGCCGTCCGTCGCTCCGGCCGCGGTGACGCGCGGCGCCACCGCCGGGCTCCCGGGGGCGGGTCGCGGGGTTCTCGGCTGGGTCGAGCCCGAGCCCGTCGAGGTGGCGTTCGGCCCGGCCGAGTTCCCCGTCGTCATCCAGGACTGGGAACGCGACGACACCGGCCGGCTGCGGATGAACCCGCTGTGGACGCCGCTGGAGGACTTCTCCCCGAAGCATCTGGAGGGCGCCTCCGTCGACACGGTGTGGGACGTCGTGACCGCCCGCGACGGCCAGATCTTCCTGGGCAGCCAGGACCCGGCGCAGATCATTCCTGCGGCCCAGCTCGACGAGCTGCACCGGCTGTCCAACGAACGCCGCACCGCCGCCGGCGCCCCGACGGTGAGCCGGGACGATTTCGTGCACAGCCTGTCCGACCTCGGCCCCGCGACGGTGGTCGTCGGGTTCAACCCGACCACCGGCGTCGCCGTCGTCGCCCGGGGGCGGGTCGGCGGCCAGCTGCGCCGGGGTCCGGACGGGCAGTGGACGGTGAACTACCGGCCGAACCTCTACCCGGACCTGACGACCCGGGAGGACCTCCACGACGGCGACTGGACCCGTTGGGTCACGAACCTGGCCGCGACGATGTCGGACACCCTGGGGACGCCGATCGCCCCCGACCTGTCCGCCCCGCCGCCGCGCCCCGCCCCGGCCCCGCCCCGCGACCTCAGCCACGACTTCGGCCCGACCGTCTCGCCGAAGCCGCAGGACGACGGGCCGGTCAAGGCCGTCGAGCTGGACGAGGCCGGTGAGCTGCGGGCCAACCCGCTGTGGACGGCGCTGGAGGACTTCTCACCCAAGCATGTGGAAGGCGCGTCCGACACCATGCTGTGGCAGTTCGCCGTCACCGAGGACGGGCAGCCCTTCCTGGGCAGCGAGGAACCGCTCACGATCGAGGAACCGGCGCGCATCGACCGCGTCTACGAGGCCATGAGCGCGGCGAGGACCGCGCAGGGCCTGACGATGGAGACCCGCGAGGAGTTCCTCCGCCAGGTGACGATGGTCGGGCATCCGACGATCGCCGTCGGCTTCGACCCGGTGACCGGCAGGACGATCCTGAGGAAGGCGCGGGTCAGCGGCGAGCTGCGCCGTGACGCCGACGGTGGCCTCGTCATCAACGACAAGTCCGGCCGGTACATGAGCAAGAAGGTCCGCGGCGAGCCGCCGACGGAGGACCTCATCCGCTGGATGACGAACGTCGCCGAGCTGCTGTCGATCCGGCTGCGCCAGCCCGTCCGCTTCGAGCTGCTCAAACACGCGGCACCGGCACCGGCACCGGCACCCGCCCCGCCCGCCCTACCCGTCGATCCCGGCCCGCCACCCGTATACCCCGGCCCGCCGGCCCACGACCCCGGGGCGCCGCCGGCCTACCCCGAGGCTCCCCCCACCGACCCCCAGCCACCCACCGACCAGGCGGCTCCCGTCGATCAGGCGGCTCCCGCCGCGCCGGGAAAGCCGGCCGGCCGGGAGGGCGGCGACACGGTGACGCTGTCCAGGTCGGTGCCCGCGTCGGTGTGGACGGCGCTGGTCGGGGTCCGCCATCCGGATGAGGTCGCCCGGCTGAACGAGGCGTGGGGCCAGGTGATGGCCGCCGAGCACGCTCTGACGACGGCACGCAACGAGCTGGAGGCCGCGCTGCCGCCGGTGGGCGGGCCGTCGAGCTCGGCGGTGGGGGTTCGCGGGCAGTCCGGGCAGTCCAAACGGCGCCAGACGGACGCGCAGTACGCCGCCTCCGTCGCCCTCGACGACGCGCGGGTGGTGCTGGACCAGGCCATGGCGGGCCTGACCGAGCTGGGCCACGACGTCGCCCAGGTGCGGGCAGCCTATGGGCGTGCCACCCGCGACTGGAACCGTGGCCGCACGGGTCTGGGCGGCGGCGCGCCCGCCGCCACCCAGCCGGGGCGCTCCGGCGACGACGCACAGATCGGCGAGACCAGCACCTCCCGGTCCGGCGCTGCCACGTCCGACCTGACGGATCCGGCGACCGTCGTCGAACCGGTGCCCGCGCCTGAGCCGGTTGCCGCATCCGGCCTGATTGCCGCATCCGGGCCGGTTGCCGCACGGCAACCGGTTCGTGCGCCCGAGGAGCTGAGCGTCGACGGCCGGCGGTTCGAGACCAGCCGGACACGTCCCAACAGCAACAGCCTGTTCGACGCTTTGGACGTCAGCGCGCGGGCGCAGCTACCCGGCTCCCGGGGTGTGACACGGGACGGCGCGGACCCGCGCCTGCAGGTGTACCGGTGGTACACGGGGCCTGCGGGGGACGGCCCGCGCGGCACAGTCGACCAGCCCGGCGCCGAGCGTGACGCGCTGCTCCGGGAGCTCGCCGCGGATCTCGACGCGCCCGCCCTGCGGTTCGTCCTGCACGGGCCCCGGGCCGCTCCCGACCCCTCCGACCGCACGGACCCCGCCCGCGCGGCCGACCTGCGCCAGCAGCTGGCGGACCACTTCGCCGAAACGGAGAATCCGTTCGGCCCGCAGTGGTACCGCCTGCTGCAGGTGACGCCGTCTCTCGCCGGCATCCAGGACCATCGCCAGCTTCTCGGTGCGCGGCCCAGCGACCTGGTCGCGCGGGCGATCCGCACCGACGACCTCTGGCGGTCCCCGTTCGCCGCCCGGATTCCCGAGATCGTGGCCCAGGCCACCGGCCTGGACGTGGCGGTGGTGCGGGCGAGCCCGGACAGCGGCGAGATGCGGGCCAGCCACCTGAACCCGGGGGAGGAGTCCGCGCCGAATCCCGCCGTGTACGTCTACCACGACGGAGTCGACCACTTCGACGCGTTGACGGGCTCCACGGTGGCTGTCCCGGCCCCGGCGCCGGCGGTTCCTCCCCCGGCCACCCGTCCGCTCGACCGTTTCGCCCTGACGGCCGACGCGGGGCGAGGTGTGCTGGTCGCGGACGGGATGGCCGATCTCGCGGCCGGTCTCGCGGGCACGCCGAACGTCACGTCGCTGGTCCTGCCGCGCGCCGAGGACGGGAGGCTGGCGCTCCCCGAGCGTGCGGATGGGCGGCCGGTCCCGTTGACCGACGAGCTGCTCGAACAGACACTGGCGGCGGCGGGCTGGCAGGGCGGCCCGATCCAGATCTGGGCCGCGCCACCGCCGGCGACCGGCTCCGGATCCGCGGCCGCGCCGAGGTCTGAGTCTGGGCCTGGGCCTGGGCCGGCCGAGCGGCGGGATGACCCGCGGTACCGCGCGTTCGCGGCGCAGGCGGAGAGCTTCGCCCAGGCGTTGGGGACCGACGTGTGGATACCCGCGGCGGGCCGCCAGCAGCAGGTGGTGAACGGCCGGCTGACCGTGGACGACGGCGCGTGGAACGGGTTCGTGGCGATGCGGCCGGGCCAGGCCGACGCGGTCGGCGTCCTGCGACCACCGCGCTGGCTGGATGTCGCCGCGGACGGTTCTCTGGAGTCGGCCGGCGCCCGATTCGTGCGCTGGCCGGGCGGCATGGCGTCGGTCACCCTCCCGGAGTACCTGCGTCTGTTGCCGGCCCTGCGGGAGCTGGCGCGGGCGGACACCGGGCTGTTCGAGGTCGTGATCCCGTCGCGCGGCGGCGGTCTCGCGCTGCTGAACCGAGACGACAGCCTGACGACCCTCGGGTACGGGCGCCCGCAGGCTGGTGCCCGCATCCTCGGGGCGGACTCCGTCGGCGAGCTCTTCCAGGGGCGTGGCTGGCGGCCGGGCCAGGACATCAGGGTGTGGACCGCGGGCGGGCCGGGTGCGTCGGCAGGGATGCTCTCCTCGCTCGCCGACCACTTCCACGTCGAGGTCCTGGTCCTCGACGAGCACAGCCACGGCTCCTTCGACGATCCCGGCGGCGGGCGCCTGCCGGGAAGCGGGCTGCGGGCGGTCGACGACGAGGGGCGAGCACGGCCGTGGCAGGTGCTGGGCACCCCGGCGACGCGGCAGCAGAGCAGGTGGACGTCGGTGGACGGACAGGCCCGGCGCCGCTCGGCCGACGCGGTCGTCCTGACCGGCGCCGGACTGCGGCTGGCGTCACCCGACGGGTACGCGGCGCAGGTGGTCGGGGCCGACGGCGTGGCGGCGCGGGCGGACGTGTTCGAGGTGGAGGGAGACCTCCCCGAGATCAACGACGCCGGCGAGTTCGTCCTGTTCCGCCTGGATGGGACGTCGTTCACGGTGCCGCCCGCCGAGATGCCGGCGTTTCTCGGCCGGCACGGCTGGAACGGCCAGCCGATCGTGCTGGGGCAGCCGCTGTCCCGGGACCAGCGGCACGGATGGGCGCAGGTGGGCGAGGCCGCGGGCGCCTTCGTGTTCGCTCCGGCCGCCAGCTATCGGACCGCCCGGGTGGGCGGCGGGCATCTGCGGGCGGTGTTCAGTACCGCCCGTAACGAGTCCCGCGGGGAATGGGAGGCGCTGCACAGCCCGCAGGACCGGCCCACGCCGCTGGTGACCGATCCGATCGGGCGGTTGTGGCCGCCGGACGCGCCGGTGGTGCTGCCGATGGCCGCCCCCGGACTGGCCGCACCCACCGCACGCCAGTTCCAGCAGCGCCGCGCGCTGTACGCGAACCCCGACCTCGGCTATCCGGCGGGCGCCTTCGCCCTCGATCTCCCGTCCCTGCCGGATGGCGGTCTCGGGGTTCCCATGGGCGACGGGACCGTGCGTCCCCTCGACGCGCAGCGGGCGGCACAGCTCGCGGCCGCCGCTGCGGGCACGCCCGGGACGGTCGTGCTGTGGACGCCGCCCCCGCTGACCGAACCCGCCTTCACCGAGGCATTCCGGCGGGACGTCGACATCCTGGCCGCCGCGTTCGACAGCCCGGTCGCCTACATCCAGCCGGCGCCGGGACTCGATCCGTTCCGCACTCACCGCGTTCCCGGGGGCCGACTCACGAACCCGGTTGGGCGGGTACGGGCGGGCACCTCGCGCAGGTACGTGCCGGAGCTCGCGATCGTGTCCCCGCCGGGTCGCGAGACCCTGCCGAGCTACCTGCGCCTGGACGAGTACGGTCAGCTCACGACGATGGCCCACAGCGTGGCGACCTACGAGGGCGGCGCCGTTCTGCTCGGTTCGAGCAGCGTCATCACGCCCGCCTGGCGCGAGGAGCTGGCCCGGTGGACCGAGAACCTGCACGCGATGGACCCGTCGCTGGCCGGCCTGCCCCTGGTCGTCGTGAACACGGCGACGACCGGGCAGCCGTCGTGGAGCCCCGAGCAGCTGATCCCGCTCGCGCCCGGCAGCGTCATGGACGTCCTGTCGAGCACCCTCGCGGTGGCCCCGGGGGAACCCCAGCGCCCGATGCCCCCCCTCCGGCTGATCTCCACGCGCTCCGGACCGCAGGCGCAGGTGGACGCGCACCTCGAGACGCTGGCGTCGCAGCTGTCCGCCCAGATCGGGGGCCAGCCGGTGTACGTCGGGGTCAACGCCCGCCACTCGGCGGACCTGCGCGACATCATCGCTGACCGCTGGGTGCCGGTCGTCGCACCGCCCGCGACCGACACCGCGGCTGGTACCGCGGCCGGTACCAGCCAGGGCGCTGGCGAGGGCTCGAGCCAGGACGCGGGCCTGGCCCCGGCACCGGAACAGCCGCGCCTCGAGCATGTGCGGGACAGCCTGACCGGCCAGCTGGTCCGCCACGATCAGGGCTTCGACCTCCCGCACCTGGACACCTCGGAGTGGTATCTGGCCGGCGCCTCGATCTCCGATGTCGAGCTGCGTGTCCTCGCCGACGAGGACGGTCCGTACGGGATCGACCTGTCTGTCCGACCGCTCGGGAGCGGCCCTGGGCAGCGCGTTCCGCCCCGGGCACCGGGCCGTTTCCTGGTGCTCGCCGACGGGAGCCCGGACGCGGTCACCGTGCACGTCGACGGGCTCGGTGAACTCGCCATCCCAGCGGAGCAGCTCGCGGCGATCATCCGGCGGTACAACACCGCCGCTGTCCCCACGGTCGGACTGATGCTGGCGAGCCTGTCCCGGACGGCCGGCGCGCCGGTGCACGCCGGCATCCCCACCCTGGTGCAGGGCGAGCTGAACACGCCGGTGGAGACGACCCGGCAGGGGGACCCGAACTCCGGCGAACCGGTGTGGCGGCAGGCGCCGGCGGCTCCGACGCACTCGCCGTTCACCACCGCCTCCGGGGGACGTGGGCTGAACCTGTGGTCCCCCGACCTCGCCCAGCCCACCGCCGGCGACTCCACCGCCGGCGACTCCACCGCCGGCGACCCCACGGTCAGGGACACGGTGATCCAGCGGACACGGCAGGCCGCCGACGAGGCCGCCGCCCGGGGGAGGACTCCGGTCGTCGTCGGCAGCCTGGGCGACAGCAGGCTGGCTCTACCCTCCCCGAACGTCCCCGGGACGAACGGGCTGGAGGCGACGGTCCCGCGGATCCTCGCCCGGCACATCGTCACCGCGGCGGCGGCGCTTGGTCTCGACGCCGCCCGGCTGGAACTCGTCGTCGTCCCGCCCGAGGCCGGCACCATCGAGGCCGGTCTGCAGGCCGGGTACACCGAGCGCCGCCACCGGTTCGCCGCCGAGGTGGCCTCCCTGCTGGCGGACACCCCCGCCGGGCGCCCGGACCAGCTGGCGATCCCGGAGCCGGCCTATCCGGGGCCTGGCAGTGTGATCATCTTCTCCGACGGACCCTGGATGCAGATCACGCCGGTCCCGCCAGGCGTGTCCCACGACGAGAACGGCCAGCTCACCGCCCTGCTGTACAGTGCGGTGCTCCAACATCCGACCTCCGGCCCCGCCACGCTGTACCGCCTGCTCCAGACGGCCCCGGCGCCGGTGGCCACCGCGATCACAACCGAGCTCACCACCTTCCACCACACCGTGTACGCGCCGGGCACCGCGCTGCCGCAGGCGGTGGGGACGCGGCCGCGCCTCGACCTGGGCACGATCGCCGACCTGCTGGGGCTGCGGGTCGAGCAGGTCCCGGCAGATGCTGTGGGCGAGCTCCCGGCGTACGACGACCAGGCCGTCCACGTCGTCCGTGACACCCACGCCACCCAGGACCTGGGGACGCCCGGCGTCCGGTACCTGGCGTTGCGCCCGCTCGGGTCGGACGTGACCGTCGGCCCCGTCGACCCGAACCGGCCACTGCCCGACACCGCGACGGTGCGCGCCGCCGTCGACGACGCGCTGCGCATCGTCCGGGCACGCCTCGCGCAGGTGACGCCGCCTCCGGTCTACGTCCCGCCGCGCCCGCCGGCCACGCCGGCGGATGAGATCTCGCCTGCCCCGGCCGCAACGCCGCGGGAGACGCTGGTCCCCGCCGATGCCACCGAGCGTGAAGCCGTGGGTGTGGTGCGGCGGGCACTTCCGGTGAATCGGGGGATCAGCGACAGCGACATTCTTCGGGCGTACCGGGAGGTCCGGTCGCGGCCGGAGAACCGGCGGACGCCGTGGAGGTTTCTGGTCGAGGACATGGTCGCCACCCTGGCGGGGCGGCCGATGCCCAGGGGGCGCGGAGGTGCGTCGCAACCCGCCGGTGCCGTGGCCGCTGTTTCGGACGAGCGGGGTGTTCTGCGTCTGGAGGTGAGTTTCCCGGAGACGGTGCGTTCGTGGACGGCGGCGTCGACGACACCGGCGGAGCAGGCGGCGCTGCAGGAGTTCGTGGAGCGGGTGGCGTCTCAGGCGCGGCGGCAGGGGGCGCCGCAGGCGCCCGTGGTGGTGCATCTGGAGGGCGGCGGCAACGGTTATCCGATCGATCTTGATCGGATGGTCGGTGGCCGGTCGCGGGCGCAGCGCAGCGGGCTGGTGCGCGCCGAGTCGGTGCGGGACGCGGTGCTGCATCGGCTGGCGCAGGAACAGGTGTCGGATCGTGTGCGCGTCGAGGTGCATTCCCGGGGCGACGGGCCGTCGCGTGCCCCCGCGAGTGTGACGGCCGGGCTCTCCGGTGGGCGTTCCGCTGAGGACGTGCGTCGTCGGGTGCTCGGCTGGGCGGAGCCGTCGTCTGCCACCGCGGTACCCGTCGAGTCCTTCACGCCTGCCACGCCCTCGGGCGTCAGAAGCCCCACGGGAGAAGACGGGCCGGTGGACGACACCCGGCAGCCTCCGCCTCCCGACCCAGTGGCGCCGGTCGCGCCGGTGCCGGAGGCCACTCCGGTGGTGGGGAGGACGCGGGTGGGCGACGCGGCGCCGGCGGTGGAGGCACCGGTGGTCGAAGAGACGCCGGTCGCGGATACGCCGGTCGTGCAGGAAATGCCGGTCGTGCAGGAGATGCCGGCGGTGGAGACGCCGGTCGTGGAGACGCCGGTCGTGGAGGCGGCTCCGGTCGTAGTGGCGCCGGTTGTCGGGGAGGCGGCGCCGGTGGTCCACGCGGCGCCGGTGGTGGCGGCGCAGGAGACACCGGTGGTGGGGGAGACGCCGGCGGTTGTCGAGGAGGCGGCGCCGGTGGTCGATGTGGCGCCGGTGGTGGGGGCGGCGCAGCAGGCCGGTGAGGGTGGTACCGACTCGGGTTCGGGACCGCCGGAGCCCGCCACGTCCGACGTCGCGTCGAGGGTGACCCTACCCCTGGCGGTGCCCTTTGCCCGCGGAGGGAGGGGTGCGGGCGACTGGACGGTGGAGATCGACCAGGGCGCGCAGACCGCCGTCGTACGGATGGGTGCGGGTGAGAACGCACCGCTCCCGAGGTCCTTCGCTGCGCGGCGACGGAGCGACGACGTCTGGGAGCTCACCAGCCCGGGCGGGGACTGGTTCCACATCGCCGCGGACGGGACGATACAAAGCCAGCGGCTAACCCTCGTCGAGGACCCGGATGCCCCGGGTCCGCAGGCTGCGGGTGGCGCGGCGGTGGCGACGCGGCAGGTGGTCATCGACTGGACGTCGCCGGAGGGTGAGGACAACGCCGACGTCACCGATCCGTCGGGAGCGACCGAAACGTGGTCCGCGTCGTGGGCCGACGATGGTCTGCTCGAGCTGACCGCCGGCACGGCCTCGCGGTACTACGACTCCACCGGCCTGTTCCGGGAGGCGGACGAGAGGATCTATCTTCGCGACGCCGCCGGGGTGCCGCTGGACCCGGTGCCGATGGTCACCGTGCGCCGCTGGGCGGACGGTCGCGCGGACAGCATGGAGCTTCACGACGCCCGCGTCCTCGGGGTGGACAACGGCGTCCGCCACGCGCTCACGGTGCGCCCGCACGGCGACGGGTTCCAGGTCAGGGACACCCGCCCCGGTTTCGCCAACCAGCTCACCGTCGACCGGGACGGGCGCCGGCTCAGCCAGCGCCGCACCCTGCTGCCTCCCGGTGCGGTCCAGCCGGAACCGGCGGCGCCGTCGGTGTCGTCGGTGTCGTCGGTGTCGTCGGTGTGGGACTCGGCACCGGTGGAGGAGCCGGTCCCGCTGTGGCAGGTCGACATCGACTGGACGGACGGCCAGACGCGGATCACCGATCAGGCGGGCGAGACGCAGGACTGGGCGGGCACGATCAACGCACACGAGCTGCGCCTGGATGGTCCGGACGGCCGCTATCAGCGCTACGGCAGCGACAATCGCCTTTACGAGGAGGGTATGCCGCTGGTCGATCCGCTGCGGCCGGCGCAGCTGGGCGCCCCGGAGCGGGCCGTACTCCGCTGGGAGCGACACCGGGCCGTCGTCGACGCTCCGGACGCGCAGCGGGTGTTGGCTCTCACTCGGGAGGGTAATGGCGGATTCCGGCTCGATGTCACGCGCCTGAACGGTGGCTCACGGGAGACCTTCTCGTCGACCGGGCATCAGACGGCGACGGAACTGCGCCTGAGCGCGTTCGGTATGGACGACTGGATGGGCCTGCGCGGCTGGACGATCGAGATCGACCACGGCACCGGCGCCGCTGTCCTGCGGATGGGCACGGGTGCGGACGCGCCGCCACCGCTGCGTTTCACGGCGCGGCGGGAGCCTGACCGTGGCTGGGTTCTCACGACACCCGACGGTGGCTGGCTGCGTGTCGCCGCGGACGGACGGGTGCGCGACCTGCGGCTGATGCTGTTCGAGCCGACCGTGGCAGGCGCACAGACTCCGCAGGGCGCACTGGCGATGTCGCGGCAGCCGGTGGGTCTCGTGGACGTCGACTGGATGAACGCGGGGGAGGTGGGTAGCGCCCGCGTCACCGATGCGCCGGGAGCGACGAGCTCGTGGACCGCGTGGTGGAACGACGATGGTTCGATCGAGCTGCGTTCCGGCAGCACCGGGCGGTACTACGACGCCACCGGCCTGCTCCAGCTGGAGGAGGAGCGGATAGAGCTCCTCGATCCCCACGGCGTGCCGCTCGACATGGCGCCGGTCCACGCCGTGCACCGTCCGGCGGACGGGCGTGGCCGCACCTTCGCCTTCGAGGACGCCGACTCGCCCGAGCTGACGGACGACGAGGCCGGTGACGCGCCGGCCCCTGCACCTGAGCCTGCGTTGGCGATCGTCCAGCGTGGCGACGAGCTCCACGTGACGGACATCCGGCCCGGCCCCACCTCCGGTGACAGCTTCATCTTCGGCCTCGACGGGCAGCTGCACCGCCAGCATCTCACCGTGCTGCCCCTCGACGAGGCGGAGCCCTCGGAGCAATCGGAGCCGTTGGTCCCGTTGGGGCAGGTCGACATCGACTGGACGAGCGGTCGCGCGTGGGTCACCGACCCGGCCGGGCAGACGCGGGAACAGGCTGCCACGTATGTCGATGGGGATACCCGCCTGGACGGTCCGGGTGGCCGTCATCAGCTGTACAGCCTCGACGGTCGGCTGCTCGAGGAGGGCATGGCGCTGACCGACCCGCTGCGGCCCGCGGGGCCGCGGGAGGTGGGCGATGTGCATCTCGACTGGACCACCGGCAGGGCTACCGTCACCGATCCCGACGGGCAGACGCGGGCCTGGCAGCTCACCCGGGACCCCGAGGGCGGGTTCCGGCTCGACGACGAGGGCGAGAGCCTGGCGTTCTCGCCGGCCGGGGAGCTTCGCCGCCCGGTCGCCGTGCCGCCGGCGCAGCCACGGGTGACACCTCCGCCCGCGTCCGGCGAGCCCTCGTCGGTGGTGCAGATCTCACCTGCCGGGGCGGGGGAGGGTTCCCGACCGGAGGCGCTGGTCCCGGCTGATGCCGCCGAGAGTGACGTCGTGGGTGCTGTCCGGCCGGATGGCGGGCTGACGGGCGATCTGGATCACGACTTCGGTACGGCGGAGTATCCGACCCATCTGCAGGACAACGAGCGTGACGACCAGGGGTTCGTGCGGGTGAACCCGCTCTTCACGCCGCTCGCCGACTTCTCCGGCAAGCACCTGGAGGCGGCGCCGGCGGGTGCGTCGTTCCTGTTCTCGGTGGTGGGGGAGTCGGCCGCGGAGGTCTACCTCGGCAGCGACGACCCCACCGCGCTGGTCTCGCCGGACACCCTCGACGAGGTGTACCGGTGGTCGGCGCGGGCCCGCGAGGCACACGGCGAGCCGGTGCCGAGCCGGGAGGAGTTCGTCGCGGGCCTGACGGGGCTGCGCCATCCGACCGTGGCGGTGGGGTTCGACGAGGCGGGTGCGACTGTCTCGGTGCCCGTGCGGGTCAGCGGTGCGCTCTACCGGGGCCCGGATGGCGGCCTGGTGATTGACGCGAGTTCCACCAGGACCATGTCCGAGCGGGTCCGGGGTGCCATCGACCCGGTCGATCTGCGCCGCTGGCTGCAGAACACCGCGGCGGCGATGAGCGCGCACTTCGGCCAGCCGGTCACGGTCGCACACCTGCCCACGGCCGAGCCGTCGAGCCCGCCGGCCGCGGGGGGCACGACGCCGGGCTCGCCGGCGCTCGTCCTGGATGGCGCCGACCTGCGACAGTGGTTCCTCGACGTGGTCGAGGGTCATCCGGGGGCCGAAGGGACTGCGCCGTCGACGGTGTTGCCCGAGGGCAACCCGTACGGGTTCGACAGCCTGCGCGACGCGGGGGAAGGGGAATCACCCGCCGTCCGTCAGGCGACCGCCCTGGTCGCGCACACCCGCGATGCCTACCACCAGGCGATCATCCGGTATCGCGCCACCTACCCCGCCCCGACCAGCTCCGCCGCGACGGCGCCCGCCGCGACGGCGCCCGCCGCGACGGAACCCGCCATGACAGGGCCCGGTGCGACAAGGCAGACCCGGGAGTGGCGCGCGGCGCGGGCGGCCCTCGATCGCGCCCGGGACGACTTCACCGAGGCCCGCACCGACCTGGCGGTGCTGCTGGCCGACCCTTCCTTCGAGGATGACCTCCGGCAGGACAGCGCGCGCCTGGAGCGGTTGCGCGGTGCCGAGCCGCCCCCCGGGGTCAGGTTCGACCAGCTCGGCCTGCCGGACGAACGCGGCTTCATCCCCTACACGGTGCCGCTGGCGGACGGTGGAGCCCTGCGGGCGACGATCCCGCCGCCCGGCGGGACGCGGCTGGACACCCGCGGCACCCTCGTCCCCCGGCCCCATCTCGCCGAGTCCGGTGCGGCGGGCACCGGCGAGGGCTCGACCGCGTCCGACGTCAGCGACTATGCCGGGAGGGTGGAACACCAGGCGGACGGCGGCTTCCGGATCGAGTCGAGCCCTGGCGACTTCCGGGTCTACGGCCCGGGCGGTCAGCTGACCGCCCAGGGCATGGAGGTCATGACGCCCTCGATGTCCCTCGGCCAGGTCGAGATCGATCACGGCGCGGGTACCGCCACCCTCCAGGTGCACGGGGAAGAAGACCTCCAGGCCCCTGTCGCCTTCGCGGCGTACCTCGAGCCCGACGGCGACGTGACGCTGTCCCGCCCCGACGGCAGCTACCTGCGCCTGTCATCGAACGGGATGATGCTGCGGCAGCGCCTGGTGCTCACCGAACACCCGGACGTGCAGCGGCCCCAGGACACGCAGCGCCCCCAGGGGACGCAGCGCCCCACCACCGGCGGGGAGGAGTCGACGACGGCGCCGCGGCCGGTCGGCCACGTCGACATCGACTGGACGGACGGAAGCAGCCCCAGTGTCATCACCGATCCGGCCGGCGCGACCCGCCCGATATGGCACAGACTGACCCATGACGGCCGGCTCCGGCTCAGCGAGCACAGGCGGCGACGAACGGACGTCGCCGGCGTGCTCCGTGAGTACGACCTCACCGGCCTGCTCCAGTCCGAGTCGATCATTCTCAGCAGCCCCGATGGCACGCCGTTCGACGACAGCCTCGAGCTCGAGGTGCGCTACCTGGCGGCCGACGGCGAGGACGCCTACCGCCTCGACGGCAACGCCTTCCCCGACAGCAACGCCCCCTCCGACAGCGAGGTGGATGGCGTTCCGAAGCCCGCGGTCAGCCGCCACGGCGAGGAGTTCCGGCTGACGGACACTCGTCCGGGCCCGACCCTGGGCGACTTCCGCGGCTTCGACCGGAACGGCCGCCTGCGCAGCCAGCGACTCACCCTCCGCGCGCCCGCCCCGCAGGCGGTGCCGCTGGGCCACCTCGACATCGACTGGACGACGGGGCAGGGCCGCATCGCCGAACTGACCGGCGGGACCCGTGACTGGACCGTGACCTCCACGGAGGAGGGCGGCCTGCGCCTGGACGGCCCCGCGGGCCGCTACCAGACCTACGATCGCTCCGGCCACCTGGTCGAGGAGGAGCCCGGCGCCCCGAGCACCCCGTCGTCGGCCGGCGACCCGATCGTGCTGTCGGGCTCGATGCCGGCCTCGCTGTGGGTGCCCGGGCTCGGCGTGACCGATCCGGCGCGTATGGAGGAGGTGGCCACCGCCTGGCTGACCCTGGTGGCGGCGCGCCGCGGCCTGGCCGGCGCCCGGGCCGCGCACGACGTCGTCTTCCCCCGGGCGGACGCCGAGGCCGGGACGTCGACGGCCGCGTCGGTCGCGGGGGGCAAGCGGCCGCAGACCGCGGCGCAGGTGGCGGCCGTCGCGGCACTGGACGCGGCCGGTGACCGTCTCACCCGGGCCAACGCGGCGCTGGCGGCCTTCGGCCTCGACCCCGACGACGTGCAGGCGGCCTACGACGGGGCCTGGCGTGTCTGGCTGCGCGACCACCCGATCCTGCCGGGCGGCGCGCCGACCGTGCCGATCCCGCCCGACGCCGGCGCGCCCGATGACGGCTTCCCGGACGACGCCTCCCGGGACGATGGCTCGCCTGCGGCCGGAGACGAGGAGCCGCCGCCGTCCTACGAGGCGATCACCGAGACCGGCGTACCCGACCACGACTTCGGCACATCCGAAGGGCCGACGCACATCCGCGACGCCGAACGCGACGACCAGGGCTTCGTCCGGGTGAACCCGTTCCTGACGCCGCTGTCGGAGTTCTCCGGCAAGCATCTGGAGGGCGCGCCCGCCGGCGCGTCGTTCCTGTTCTCGGTGCTCGGACCGGACGAGATCTACCTGGGCGGCGACGAACCGCTCGCCGCGGTCGGCGCCGAGAGGGTCGACGACCTGTACGCACGGACCGCCGCGGCCCGCGCGGCGAAAGGGGAGCCGGTGCCGACCCGGGAGGAGTTCGTCGCGAGCCTCACCGGGCTGCGCCATCCGACGGTCGCGGTTGGCTTCGACGCGGCGGGCATGACGCTTGCCCGGCCGGCGCGGGTGAACGGGGTGCTGTTCCGGGGCCCCGACGGTGGCTGGGTGATCGACGCGAGCTCCGCGCGGTACGGCGGGCACCGGGTCCGCGGCGACGTGCCGGCCGCCGACCTGCGCCGATGGCTGGTCAACACGGCGGCGCGGATGACCCGCCAGTTCGGGACCCAGATCGGTGTCGCCACCCCGGCAGCGCCGGCCGCACCGGTGCTGCGCGTGGAGGGCCCCCACCAGCAGGAGTGGTTCCATTCCGTCACCGCGGGACAAACCGTCGCGCGACCGGGGTCCTCGACGGACGGGCCTGACGTCAACGAGACCGGTTTCGACAGCCTCGGCGAGCTCGACGCATACCGCCCACCGGCCGTCCCACGGGCGATGGACGCCGTCAACGCCGCCCGCCAAGCGCATCTAGAGGCGATCATACGGTACCGCTCGGTGTTCCCCACGCCCACCGATCCGGCGACCATCCCCGGCACCGAGACGCCGCACACCCACCAGCAGATGCGGGCGAGGTACGAACTCGGCATCACCAGGAGGCGCTACTCCGAGGCCCGCACCGCGGCGCTCGCGGCACTGGACGACCGGTCCGTCGAGGCCGCGCTCGAGGCCGCGCTCGAGGCGGAGGCGACGCGCCTGGCCGGGCTCCTCACGGTCGTGCCGCCCGCCGGCGTGCCGTTCGACCGGCTGCACCCCTCGGACGAGGTCGGCCTGTACACCTACCGGCTGCCGCTCGCCGACAACCGGGCGCTGGTCGGCACCCTCGACACCCGCCCCGGCGGCCCCGGCGGCCCCGCGGCGCCGCGCGGCACCGTCGTCGATGCCGGGGGGAACGTGGTCCTGAGAGGCATCCTGATCCACGACGCCGACGGCAGCGTCCGCATCGACACCCCCGGCACCGGGTACTCCGTGACCTTCGGCCCGGGCGGTCACGTGACCCACATGCGGATGGAGGTCACGGCGGAGCTCACCTCCCTGGGGTTCGTCGACCTCAACTACCGGGACGGCACGGCCCTGGTCGAGTTGGACGACCAGCGACCGCCGCGGCAGTTCGCGCTGCGGCGCGAGCCGGACGGGGTGACGCTCACCCAGCCCGGCGGGAACACCCTGCGCCTAGGCGGGAGCGGGAACCTGCTGGGTCAGCGGCTCATGCTGAGCGAGTTCCCGGACGCGGCCGGCCCGCCCGGCGGGGCCGCCGGATCGACGCCGGCGCCGACGCCGCGACCCGCGGGTCACGTGGACATCGACCTGTCCGGCGACGAGCCGGTGGGAACGGTGACCGAACCGGCGGGAACGACGCGCGAGTACCAGGTCCGGTGGCTCGACGACAACCAGATCCGTCTCGCCACCGACGACGCACAGCGCGACTACGACCCCTCCGGTCTGCTTCTGACCGAGACACTGACGCTGCGCGACGCCACCGGAACGCGCCTGCCCGGCGATGTGTCCCTGCAGGTGCGCTACCGGCGCGGCGACGACGCCGACCCCTACGTCCTCGGCGCCGACGACGGTGATCCTCCCGAGGTCGACGTCAGCCGGCACGGCGACGTCTTCCGGCTGACGGACCGGCGCCCGGGTCCCAGCCTGGGTGACTACCGCGAGTTCGGCCGCGACGGCCGCCTGCGCGGCGAGCGCCGCACCCTGCTCGCGCCCCCGCCGCCCGTCACCGCCGTCACAACCACCACGACCGCGACCACGGCGGCCCCGCCGGTGCCCGTGCCGGTGGGGCCGCTGGACCTCGACTGGTCGGTGTCCCCGCCGCGGGCCACCGACCCGGTGGACGCCACCCGCACCTGGACGGTCACCACCACCCCCGACGGCGGGCTGCGGCTCACCGACGCCGCCGGCGGCCACCGGACCATCGACGCGGGCGGCCACCTGGTCGACGAGAGCACGCCGCTCGCCCATCCGCTGCGCCCCGCCCCCCTGCGCGACCTCGGCACCGCGAACCTCGACTGGACGACGTCGACCGCCACCACCGTCGACCCCCGTGGCACAACCCGTACCTGGGGCCTCACCCGCGTCCCCGGCGGGTTCCGCCTCGACGACGGCCCAGCGAGCATGACGTTCGGCGCCGCCGGCGACCTGCGCCACCAGGTCGTCGTCCCGCACGACGCCACCGGCGCGCCCCTGGCCGGTCAGCGGATCGTCGCTGACCTCACCGCCGCGCCGGGCGGCCAGTACACGCTGACGGGACCGGCCGGCCAGCCGGTGCCGGGCCGCGTGGTCGTCCCGCACGGCGGCGGTTACGAGGTGCGCGACAGCTCACCGGGCCATGCGGGTGACTATCTCCGCTACGGTCCCACGGGCACCCTCGAGGCCGAGCGGCGTACGCTCAGCGACCCGCCGGCCGCCCGCCTGGCCGTGGTCGGCAGGGCGTCCGGGCACCTGCTGATCGACTGGAACGCGGCCACCGCGACCCTGCACCCGACCACGCCCGCCTCGACCACGCCCGGGCCGGCCGTGACCCTCGCACCCGCCGTGCCCCCCGCACCCGCCGTGCCCCCCGCACCCGCCGTGCCCCCCGCACCCGCCGTGGCCACTCCGAGCACCAACTGGTCGGTTACCGGGAGGCCGGACGGACGTGTCGACCTGCGCGACGCCCGTGGCGACGGGCCGAGCTACGCCGCGGACGGCACGCTCGTCGCCGAACGGGTGCGGATGACCAACCCCGCGCATCCGACGCCGGCCAACCGGGACCTCGGCCACGCCGAGATCGACTGGACCGCCCGCACGGCCACCACCCACTACCCGCTCGGGAACACGCGTGCCTGGACTGTCACCTCCACCGGCCTGGGCGGGTTCGCGCTCACGACCCCGAGCGGGGAACGCCGCGACCTCGACGCCGCCGGTAACCTGCTCACCCAGCAGGTCCCGCTGCGCGGCTCCCGCGGCGAGGCGCTGGACGGCCGTCGCATGCATCTGAACCACCGCACCGGCACCGGCACCGGCACCGGCACCGGCCCGGCCCTCACCCTGCACGACCGCCGCGGAGCGCCGGTGGGGGTCACGGTGACCCGGGTGGCGGGCGGCTACCGGCTCACCGACGCCTCCCGCGGCCCGCACCGCGGCGACTGGCAGGAGGTCGACGAGGAGGGCCGGCTGCTGCGGGAGCACATCACCTTCCTCGACGAGCGCGGCCGGTCCGACGGGACCCACTTCGACGTCGACCTGACCGCCACCCCGCCGAGGTGGGTCCGCGCGGGCACCGCCGGCCCGCACACCGTCCCGGCCCCGGGCGGGGGAACCCGGCCCGCCTACAACGCCGCGGGCCGTGCCGATGCGGGGCTGGACGGCGGCCTGCGTCTCGTCGGCGCGGACGGTACGCCGTTCTACTCCCGGGAGCTTCTGGGTTCGGGCCGTCGGCTGGAGGTACTGCGCCGCCCGGACGGCGACCGGTACTGGCACGAGTGGGACGGTGGGCGCGCTGGTCTGCACGGCGACACCGTCGCGCGCGGCACCCGGCGCTTCGGCGTGGAGTCCGACGGGGCGGTCTGGTCGGACCTCGCCCACGGCCTGATGCGCAACGTCGTCGTCCGGGAGGGCCGGCGCACCCTCGACAAGGGGTTGGTGCGTGGCGAGCGCCAGCCCGACGACTCCTGGCGCTGGTACCGGTACGACCGCGACGGCCGCCTCGTGATGCAGGGGATCCGGCAGCGCGGCCGCAGCACCTCCGACCTGATGCCCGCCTCCTCTCCTCCGTCCGGGTCGGGCCTGGCACCCGTCACCGCGTCCGGTTCGGGCATTGCGCCCGTCAGCGCGTCCGGTTCGGGCATTGCGCCGGTCACCGCGACCGGGTCGGGCGGGTTCGTGCAGCGGTCCTACAGCACGAGAAGCCAGCCGACGCGAGTCCTGCACTACCGCGAGTCCCCGGTGATCCAGGACCCGGGCGGCGGGACCCACGTGTCGCCCCTCTACCAGGAGATCTCTCCGCAGGCCAAGGAGACGGGGAGCCTGGAGCCGGTCGCCGGCGGCCACACGCTGAGGATCACCCGCTACGCCGAGCAGCGGCCGCCGCAGTTCCTCTGGCAGACCCGCGACGCGGTGCCAGGCGCCGCCGCCCGGCAGATTGCCCGCTTCTTCGGCGCCGAGTGGGGCCGGGTCGACTTCCCGAACCGCGGCATGGTCTTCGCCGACAGTCGCTACCAGGCGTACAAGTGGGAGGAGAAGAACGGCACCGACCTCGCGACGGCCGCGACCGTCGCCCGGGGCGTGCGTGTGATGACCCCCGACGGATCGTTCGCCGACTTCACCGCGGACGGGCACTTCGTCCGCGGCGCGCTCAAGCTGGACGACGGCAACACCGTCGAGATCGGCCGGCTGGCGGACACCTGGCCGTCCCTGGAGGGCGACCTGCCCACGGGCGCCGCCCGCGTGCTGTCCTGGCGCAATCTCACCACCGGCGAGATCGGCGAACGGCACCTGCTCGGGGGTGGCCCGGGATGGATCGACACCGTCCAGCCGGGCGGCGTGGCCGCTCCCCGCGTCGTCGTCCGCCACACCGATCCCCGGGGCAACGTCGTCTCCTACCTGGGCCCGAATCGGCCGATCTACCAGGCGAGCCCGCCGCCGGGCGGCGCCCGCTTCACTCCACCGACGACGGGAGCGATGATCACCCGCAACACGATGGGTGAGATCATCGGGCGCCGCGACACCCTCGCCGACCCGAGCGGCCCGCCCGGTCCGAACACCGTCAGCGTCACCGGCACCGGCACGCCCACCCGGGGAACGACCTGGTCCTGGACCGACGGAACGAACTCCGGCCTGCGCATCAGCAGCCGCAACCACCAGTGGACCGGCAGCTGGGACGACTCCTTCCGCGACTACCAGCAGACCGCCCCGGGCATCCAGACCCGCATCCGCGACGTCCGCTCCCTCGGCAAGGCGGCCGCGCTGTTCTCCTGGCGGGACGGCACGGGCACGTGGCACTCCGAGATCCGTGGCCCCTCAGGCGTAGTGAAGGCGGGTAGCGCGGGGCGCCGCGAGTGGCGCACCGCGGACGGCCGTGGCTGGCAGGCCGACGTCCCGCCCGGCACCGATCCCACCGACTGGCGTGACGTCGACCCGGCCAACGGACAGCGGGTCCTGCGCGAGCAGGCCGGCGGGCGGGTCCGTGAGTACATCCGGCCGCGCCTGGTGGGCCAGCCGAGCGGAACCGGCGAGTGGCGGGAGTACGACCATGGTGACGTGTTCCGTGAGCGCAAGGAGACCTCCGCGGGCTCAGGCGTGTACCGCGAGTCGGAGAAGTTCCACAAGCAGTGGCGGGAGACCGACGCGAACGGTCGGCTGCTGCGCTATCGCAGCCTGTCCGGGCGGGTGTGGGAGCGCAGCCCCACCGGCCGTTGGCGGCTCCTGCCTGGCACGTCGTTCACGCTGGTCGGCCGGGAGTTCGAGTACCGCGGCCCGCTCAACCAGGTCCGCGGCTATCTGCGGGCGTGGCGGGAGTCGAACCGACTGCAGTACGCCGCGGTGGACGGCCTGGTCGGGACGTTCGTGCCCCGAGACCGGCGCGTCGCGCAGAAGGCGGCGTTCGACTTCGCCCAGGAGCTCGCGATCGACATCCCCGCCCGGATCCTCGCGAACGCCGCGGTGAACAGGGGGCGGTTCCGATCCGAGGACTGGGGCCGCATCTTCACCGCCGCCGCGATCGGCGCGACGATCAAGACGGCGAACAGCCTCCTGCACGACACGTGGAGCCCGTTGAAGTCCTGGAAGGACGGCATCGCCAACGTCGACGGCGGCAAGCACTACACCCGCAACCCCTACAACCACGACAAGCACTGGGACAACGAGTGGGCCGGCCCGGAGAACCCGCCCCGCTGGCGCGGCACCGCCTACGACTACTTCCAGGCCACGCTTCTCATCGGCTTCCTGGCGTCGTTCACCGCGAGCGCCACGACGTCGGCGGCATTCGGGCTCCCCTCGGCATATCTGCCCCTGAGCGGCCGGGACGCGCTGATGGCCGGCGCGATCGCCGGGGGTGGCACCCTGCTGTCGGGCATCTTCCTCGGCGGGCCGCGCACCCTCGCCGTGCAGCTGAGCTCGGGCCGTTACTTCCACCGCGGCGGTTCCGCCGACATCACCCTGGCCTTCCTCATCCGGTTCGTGGAACGCACGATCGCCCTGGCCACCCTGCGTGCTCTGGGTCTGCGCGCGCAGACGCCACCCCATGTCCTGCCCGGCGGTGGACCCGGGTCCTCGGGCTCCGCCGACGGCGCCACCGCCACGCCCACACGGTGAGGTCACCGTGTCACATCATGATCATCTGGAGATGTGGGGAAGCACGGTGAACGTCCGCGCGCCCGCCGGGCGTGCAGGCAGGGGAGGGGGTCGCCGGGCGCGGGTGGGCGACCCGACCAGGAGGAGGGAGAGCGGTGACGGAAGCTCCCGAGATGCATGCGGCCCCGGTGCTCGAGGCGGCCCCGGTGCTCGAGGCGGCCCCGGTGCTCGAGGCGGCCCCGGTGCTCGGGGAGGCAGAGGCCTGGCACCGGGCGCTGCTCGGCCTCGCGGGCCGGCTGCCCGACGAGCTCGTCAGTGAGGCGCGTGCATGGCTGGCCGCGGGCCTGCGCCTCGATGTCGCACAGGCGATCGCGTTCACGGCGACGGGCGGTCAGGTCGAGCTCGACGGCGCCGAGCTGCGGCTGGTGCGCGCCGAGCTCGTGGGGGCGGGCCGTGACGACGACCTCGTGCTGGCCCTCGACGAGCTCGCTCGCGCCACGGCGGCGGACGGCGGATCGCAACCCTCGACGTCGGCTCCACCGGCGTCGAGGGCCTGGGAGTTCCACTCCGAACAGCCCGTCGACGGGGAGCCTGGCACGACGATGCCGCTGGACCTCACCGGCGATGATCCGTCCGGTCTGCCCGTGCCCGACCGGGCTCTCGTCGCCGCTGTCCGCCGCGAGCCGACCGCCATCGGCCTGTGGCGCGCCTGGCGGACACCCGCCGGCGGACTCGCCTGGCCGCGGCCGCATCGGGTCTACGTCGTCACCGTCGATGCCACACCGCCGCCTCCCCAGTCGCAGGGACCGCACCTGACAGACATGGCCGCCCGGCTGGGAGAGGTGCTGGCGGCCGCCGGGGAGCCCGACCCCCAGGTCGAGGTGTGTCCGGCGGGGGAGGAGCCGCCCTTCTACCAGCTGTTCGCCCGGGTGTGCGGCGCGCTGCTGTGGGCGCGCGGGCCGGCCGCCGAGGTGTCCATCGCGCGGGTCTTCGACGAGGTCGACCCCGTCGCGGGGCCGCGGTTCACCCCCGACCACCCGCGCCTGGACGACCCGGACACGCGGGCCGAGCTGCTGCGCCGGCTCGACCTCGGCGTCCCCATCCTGGGCACGACCGCTCGCATGGCCGATGTCCTCGACCCCGGCCCCGGCGAGGTCGTGCCGATGACCTTCCGCACCGACGGACGCTGGATCTGGACCGACGCCACCTCCTACTACCTGGACCGGCACGGCATCCTCCCTGACCCGGACCTGGTCCGACACCTCGCGGCCGGCACACTCGCCGCGGGCACACTCGCCGCTGGCACAGTCCCCGCTGGCACAGTCGCGGTCGGCACACTCGCCGCGGGCACCGACGAGGTCGCTCTGCACCGGGCGCTCGCCCACCTGCTCGGGCGGCCGACGGAGGAACCCGTCTGGGTCGTTCCCCAGATGGGCGAGCCGCTGACCACGTCGGACGCCCCGTGACCATCCCTCCCACCGCCGCGGCGCTCGTCCCCCCACCGCTGCAGCCGCCCCTCCCGCGGGTCCGACGGGTCGAACCCGCGCGCCCGCGGCCGGTCCTGCCCACCGCCGTCCCCGCGGATCCCGCCCCCTGGACGCCCTCCGTCCCCCCGGCGCCTCTGGAGGCCGCCAGGCTCGCGCCGCCGGCCGCGGGGACGCGCAGGGCGGAACCAGCCCTCGCCGGCAGGCCTGCTGCCCCGGCGATCGTGGTGCTGTCCGGCGACGGCGTCGTCTGGCAGGGCAGTGGCCGCCCCAGGCCCGCCGGGATGATCCGGGCGACGCCACCGGCGCGACTCCCGCGGCCACGGGCGGGACGGCGCCGGCCGGCACCGTCCACCTCGGCCGACCCGGTCGTGCGCCGGCTGCTGGCCGAAAGCCACCCGACCGTCGCCGGCCGCTTCCTGATCGAGCCCTGGACGCAGCCCGAACGGCTTCCCCCAGCTCCGCCCGGCCTGTTCACGGTGCATCTGGGTATCGGCGCGGCCGGATTCCAGGTGTCCGGCCGACCGGTCCCACCGGCGACGCTCGCCCGCCTGATCCGCGCCTGCCCCGAATGGCGGAGCCGACCGCTGCTCCTTCTCCCACGCCCATGCCCGGCGCCGGAGCGGCTCGCGCGCCTCGTCACCGCGCTGATCGCCGACCTGCGGGTCCCCATCCACACGGCGAACAGCGGCGTCTGGCAGCTGCCCGGGCTCGCGTTCACCGGGGGCACCTTCCTGCGGTGGCCCGCCCCGCACGCCGGCTCTCCGGCGCCCACCGCGGACGTCGGTGCCTGGTTGCCACGACCCGCTGACGTCACACACCACCGCCGCGCACCCGCCGCGACCGCACCGCAGCCGGCGGCGCCGCCCTCCACCGCCGTGCCGCTTCCCCTGCCGCGAGACCGGACGTTCGCCGCCGGGCACGAGCCCCTGACGCTGCCCGCCGTGGTGCGGCGCGCGCTGCCCGACGACCCGGTCTGCTACCCGCCGCCGCCAGCCCCGGCAAACCGGCCGGACCAGGACCTGGGCCGAGAGACCATCGACGCGGGACCGGCCGCCGCCGACACTCCCGCATCCGGCCGCGCGTCGGCGGGGTCCCGATGGCCAGGCCGGCGCGCCCGGCGCCTCGGGTTCCACTCGTCGCGTTCCCGCGCCACCGCCGATCCCACGGCCGACCATCCCACGTCCTCCGGCGGTGCTGCGTCCCCTGGCCATCCCGGCGGCACCGCCGCGCCCGCCGCCGCCGATCCCGCGCCCGCCGCCGATCCCGCGCTCGGCGTGCCCCCCGCCGCGACGGATGCCGGCCGTCCCGCGCGGCTCGGACGTGATGCCCAGGCCGGGACCGGCGGCCCCACGGACGGGGCCGCCGGTCCCGCGGGACACCCCGCCCGCCTCGGCACCGGCGCACCCGGACCGACCGGTACTCCCGACCCGGCAGCGGCACCGAGCACGGCCGCGGCCGGGGTTGGGGCAATGGGGACGGCGGCGTCGTTCGAGCGAGGTCCGGGTCACGCCGGCGAGATGGCTCCAGCCGGCTCGGCGGGGGGCGGACGGCCCTGGTGGGTCGTGCGGCAGGCGGCCTCCGCGAGGGATCGTGACCGGCTGCGGGCCCTGCTCGGCTGGCGGTACGAGGGGCACGCCCGCGCGGTCCTCAGCGCGCTCGCCCTGCATCCGGGGTTGCGGACAGCGGGCGGCGAGCAGGACGTCCTCGCCGGGTTGGTCTGTGTGCGTGCCTATCTCGCCGCCCGCGCGGCCGCGGCCGACGGCCTGCCCTCCGGCGCTGGCCCGTCCTGCGCCGCCGACGCCGGAACGCCGGGCGGGACGGCTGCGGAGAGCGCCGTCGACCTGGTGTTGCGCGGTGACGGGCCGGGGCCGGCGGAGGCGGTGCTGGTCGCGCGCTGTGCCTGCGCGGGTCTGGCCCGGCTGCCCGCCGTCGTCGGACTGGTCCATGCCGACGCGGTCGCCGATCCCGCCGTCGTGAGCCGCTACCGGGTGGGTGACGTGCTGGTCGAACCCGCCTTCCTGGAGGCGTCGACGACGGTCAGGCCGTCTCCCGAGCGCACAGTCGAATATCTCATCTGGTCGTCGACGGCGCGCCGGACGGGCCTGCTCGCCGCGGACCTCTCGCCGTCGGGCGACCCGCTTCCGGACGCGCTGTTCGCCGCCGGTACCCGCTTCGCCGTCCTCGCCGTCGAGCCAGGCGAACCCGTCGAACCCGTCGAACCCATCGAACCCGTCGAATCCCTCGACTCCGTCGTCCCCGACCCGTCCGCCGAGGACGCGGGCCCGGCCGGTGCCATGCCACAAGGCGGTCCGGTCGCCCGGGTGCTGCTGCGGGAGCTGGTCGCGGGACGCGTCGACAAGACGGCCGACGAGCGTGTCCTGCGGCGGCTGCGTGAGCATCCGTCGGCCCGCGCCCACGCCCGGGCGGCGACCCGTCCCGTCCACCGGGCGGTCGGTCTCGGCCACGACGGCCGGGCGTTCCACCCCGACAGTGGCCGGCCCGCGCCCGACCACGAGCCGGACCCCGACCTTGCCCCGACCGGCCAGCCAGGCCGGACATCACCAGGGAGTCCGCGATGAGCGCCACCGTCCTGTCCGTCTCCGCGACGGACGCCGACTGCGTGAGCGGCATCGCCCGCGCCCTGGTCGCCGCCGGCCCGGGCGACACCGTCGCAGTACGCCCGGGGCACTACCGGGAGGCGCTGGTGTTCACCCGCGACGTCGTCCTCGTCGCCGAGGAGGGGCCGGGCAGCGTCGTGCTGGAGGTGCCGCCAGGCTCCGCCCTGCTCGTCGCCGGTGGGCAGGTGGCGCTGCACGACCTGACGCTGCGCGGTGGCGACGAGCGGTTCCCCCTCGTGCAGGTCGCAGGCGGCGCGCTGACGCTTTCGGGCTGCGAGATCCTCGCGGACGCCCCGGCCGGGGTGCACCTGCGCGGCGGGCAGACGTCGATGCGCGGCGGGCGGGTTCGCACCTCCGCCGGCGCCGGCATCGTGGCGGACGGGGGCAGCGGCGAGTTCATAGACGTCGTCGTCGAGAGCCACGGCGGCCCGGGCCTGCTGGTGTCCGGGACGGCGGCTCCGGTGCTGCGTGGCTGCGAGATCCGCGGCGTCGACGGGATCGGTGTGCTGGCGGCCGGGCGTGGTTCGCCGTTGCTGGAGGGCTGCCGGATCGGGCCGGTAGCGGGCTTCGGCGTGCTCGCCCAGCAGGAGAGCCGGCTGCGGCTGGTGGGCAGCGAGGTGACCGGCGGGCAGGCCGGGCTGGTCGTCGCCGACTCCGCCACCCCCGACCTCGACCGGTGCCTGCTGCGGGACGCCTCGGGACATGCCGTCGTCACCCGGGACCGGGCCGCCCCCCGGCTCATCGGCTGCGTCGTCGCGGACCCGGCAGGCCATGGCCTGCACGCGAGCGGCCGGTCGGCGCCGACCCTCGAGGGCTGCGAGGTGCGAGGCAGCGGCGCGGCCGGGGTGGTCGCCGACGACACCGCCCGGCCGGTGCTGCGCGGCGGGACGATCACCGCTGCCACGGACGTCGGCGCGCTGCTGATCGGTCGATCCGCAGCCCACCTGGAAGGCCTGCGGGTGCAGGGGAGCCCGATCGGTGTCGCCGTCGAGGGGGACGCCGAACCCGAGGTCACCGGCCTGTCCGTGGACGACGCCAGCTACGGTCTGCATGCCTCCGGCGGCGGCGGCCGGTTCGCCGACAGCGGGGTCCGCGGCGCGCGCCGCAGTGGGATCCGCCTCGGCGGCGAGGCACGTACGGAGCTGGACAACGTCTGGACCTCCGGCGGTCGGATCGGGATCGAGATCGTCGAACGGGCCACCCCCGCCCTGCGTGCCGTCGAGATCGACGGTGCTCGGGATGCGGCTCTGCTGGTGCGTGACCACGCCCAGCCGACCGTCGCCGGCCTCCGGGCACACGGCACGATCGGCCCCGGCCTCGTCCTGGGGCCGGGCAGCCAGGCGGAGATCACCGACGTCGAGCTCGTCGGCAACGGCGGGGCCGGAATCCTCGTCGAGACCGTCCTGCCCGTGACGGTCACCGGCGGTGTCGTGCGGGGCAACGGCGGCGACGCCGTGGAGGCCCTGTCCCCCAGCCATCAGCTGCGGATGACCGGCGTCGACACCGGCCACAACAACATCCATGTCGACCCGGCGCACTCCGCGTCGCGGCACATCACCGCGGTGGGCGATGGCACCGCGGTGGGCGACGGCACCGCGGTGGGCGACGGCACCGCGGTGGGCGACGGCACGGTGCTCAGTGACGGCACGGCGACCGGGGACGGCACGGTGGCGGCCTGGCACGCGCCCGCCGGCTCCGCGCTGCCCGCCGGCTCCACGCCGCCCATCGGCTGGGGAGCGCTCATCGGCCCGGGAGCGCCCGGTGCCCACGACCCGGCCCGGCCCGGACCCGGGGTCCCCTGGGCAGGCGGGTCCACACCGGACGGTGCGTTCGTCCCGGGAGGCGGCCCGTCCCCGGACGTCCCACCGGCCTGGGGGAGCCGCCCCGACCCGGGCGCTCACCACCCCGGCGCCCACCCTCCCGGCGCTGGAGACGTCTCCGGCGCGCCCCCGACACCGGGTCACTCCGAGGCGCCGGGCTGGCCGCCCGCATCCGACGGCCAGTCCCAGCCAGGCGGTTCGTCGGTCCGCGGCGGGCCGCCGGCGCCTGGTGGTCCGCCAGCGCCCTCGGACGCGGTGGCGGCGCTGCTTGCCGAACTCGACGCGCTCGTCGGGCTGGACGGGGTCAAGCGGGAGGTGGCGACGCTCGTCGGGCTGCACCAGGTGGCCAAGCGGCGTCGCGAGGCCCGGCTCAGCGTCCCGCCGATGTCCCGCCACCTGGTGTTCGCCGGGCCGCCGGGAACGGGCAAGACGACCGTGGCCCGCCTGTTCGGCCGGATCCTCGCCGCGCTCGGCGTCCTGTCGGCGGGGACGATCGTCGAGGTGGCCCGGGCCGACCTCGTCGCCGAGCACGTCGGCGGCACCGCGGTGAAGACGACCGCGAAGTTCACCGAGGCCCTCGGCGGCGTGCTGTTCATCGACGAGGCCTACACCCTGACCCCCGACGGCGGGCACGACTTCGGCCGCGAGGCCATCGACACGCTGGTGAAGCTGATGGAGGACCACCGCGACGACATCGTGGTCGTCGTCGCCGGCTACTCGGCGCAGATGCGGTCCTTCCTCGCCGCCAACCCCGGCCTGCAGTCCCGGTTCTCCCGCACCATCGAGTTCGACAGCTACTCCACCGACGAACTGGTGACGATCGTCGAACGGCTCTGCCGCAGCCATCACTACGCGCTGGAGTACGAGACCCAGGAGGCGCTGCGCCGCCATTTCGCCGCCATCCCGCGCCCGGAGACGTTCGGCAACGCCCGCGTCGCCCGCAGCGTCTTCGAGGAGATGCTCGGCCGCCAGGCCTACCGCTTGTCGGCGACACCGGACGTCCCGGAGCTCGAACTCGCCCGACTGCTGCCCGAGGACCTCGGTGAGGACCCGGCCGCGACCGGGTCGGCCGACGCCGCCGACGCGCAGCGGGGCGTCGTCGACGGCCTGCTGCGCCGCCTCGACGCGATGATCGGCCTGTCCGAGGTCAAGCGGGAGGTCGCCGACCTCGTCGACCTCATCGCGTCCGCGAAGGCCCGGCTCGAGGCGGGCCTGCCGGCCCCGTCACTGTCGCGCCACCTCGTCTTCGCCGGTCCCCCCGGCACGGGCAAGACGTCGGTGGCCCGGCTGTACGGGCAGCTGCTCGGCGCCCTCGGCGTGCTGCGCAGTGGCCAGCTCGTCGAGGTCGCCCGCGCCGACCTCGTCGGCCAGTACGTCGGGCACACCGCGGTGAAGACCACCGAGGTGTTCCAGAAGGCCCGCGGCGGGGTGCTGTTCATCGACGAGGCGTACACGCTCACCGCCCGCGGCGAGGGCCACGACTTCGGCCGGGAGGCCATCGACACGCTGGTCAAACTCATGGAGGACCACCGCGACGACATCGTCGTCATCGCCGCCGGCTACACCGGGGACATGGCCCGCTTCCTTGCCAGCAACGCCGGTCTCGCCTCCCGGTTCAGCCACCAGATCACCTTCGCGTCCTACTCGGCGGACGAGCTGGTGGCGATCCTCGAGCGGATGGCCCGGGCATCCGGCTACGAGCCGCAGGGCGACGCCCTCGAGCTGCTGCGCCGCCATTTCGCCGGCGTGCAGCGCGGCGAGACCTTCGGTAACGGCCGCTACGCCCGCCAGGTACTCGACCGGGTAATCGTCCGCCAGGCCGGCCGCCTGCGCACCCTCGCCGCCCCCACCACCGTCGACCTGCAGAACCTGCTCGCCGTCGACGTCGCCGCGGCCCTCACGCCTCGCTGACGGTGCCGGCGTGGACCACCAGGGCACCGCCCCTGCCCGGCCACATGCCGCCTCAGCCGGTCTGAAGGGCCGTCCGGTCGAGCTCGCGGCGCAGGGAGCGCAGGGCGTAGTGGACACGGCTCTTCACCGTCCCCTCCGGCACGCCGAGGACCGCCGCGGCCTGGGCGGCGGTGCGGTCACGCAGGTAGACCTCGGTGACGGCGGCACGGTGCTCGGGCCAGATCCGACCCAGCACCGTCGCGACGGCGGTGGACAGCGCCACCGTGTCGGCGTGGTCCGGCGCGGACGCGAGCTCGAGGTGGTCGGCGGTGAACTCCAGCTCCGTGGGGCGCGCCGCCCGGCCGCGGAAGCCGTCGACGACCAGGTTGTGGGCGACCCGGCGCAGCCAGCCGTGCACCGACCCACGCTCGGGCGTGAGGCGGTCGAGATGGTGCCAGGCCCGCAGGAACGTCTCCTGGACGACGTCCTCCGCCCGGCCGCGGTCGCCCCCGGTGAGCGTGGTGGCGTAGGCGAGCAGGGCGGGCCGGTGCCCGAGGACGAGTTCGGTGTAGCGCGCCCTGCTGGCGGCGGCGACATCTGGCTGGTCGTCGTTGCTGCCAGCGGCGGTGGCGGTGGCGGTGGCGGTGGCGGCGGCGGCGGCGTCGGTGGCGCCGGCGGGTACTGGCGCCGGCATCGTCGTCCCGGTGCGTGTCTCGGCCATGCCCTGACCGTCGCTGTTTCGTGGGTGCCGACGCTACGAGGTGCTCCCTCCTCCCGAGGGGGCCCGCCCCCATGCCGATGGGGGCTTCCCCCACCCCCATCCACCCTGGCCGGGGCGCCCCGCCGGTCCGCCGGGCCGTTGCTCCCAGGCCGGACTGGTCGGTGTTCAGACGAGTTGCGCCAGGACCGCCGGCGGCGACAGCGGTGGCCCGGGGACAGCGGACCCGCGGTCGCGGTGCGCGTAGCCGTACAGGCCGCCCGCGAACGCCGCGAGCAGCAGCACCAGCACGGCGAGCACGGCCACCAGCAGCGCCCGCCGCGACGGCGTCGCCGTCAGCCGCCCGAATCCGCGGATCGGACTCGGGACCCGTCCGCTGTCCGTCCTGTACCCCGGTGCCGGCGGCGGACCGCCCGGCGGCGCCTGTTCGGCCGCGGGCGTCACCGACGGCCCAGTGCTGGGCCCGGTACCCGGACCCAGGTGGGGTCTCCTGCGCCGCGGTGCCTCGGGACCGGCAGCCCGACCTGCCGGCGACTGTCTCCCTGAGCCGGTCGGTGGGCCACTCAGTGCTAGCGGACCAGTCCCGAACCCTGCCGGAGGCATGGCCCTGGGCCCGGTCGTGGGCCCGGTCGTGGGCCCGGGCACGGGCCCAGCCGGGGACCCGATCATGGGCTCAGGCATCGGCCACCCGGGTGTGGGTCCGGTCCTCGGTCCGGTGCCATGCCCTGGGCCCGGCCCGGCGACTGCTCGCGGAACCTCGCCCAGGCCCGGCCCCGGGCCGCTGTTCGCGGTCGGCGACGGGGCCCGCAACGGCACCGGGAGCATCCCCGGGGACACCTGCGCCGCGGACGGGGAGAACTGGGCCCCCGGAGAAGTGGACTGGGCCTCCGGAGGGTTGGGCTGAGCCCCGGGCTGGGAGGGCTCGGCCTTCGGCGGGGAGGGCTGGGCCTCAGGGAGGAAGGTCTGGGCCGCCGGCGAGGAGGGCTGGGCCTGTGGAGGGGAGAGCTGGGGCACCGGCGGGAAGGTCTGGGCCTGCGGGGGGGACGTCTGTGCCCCGGGCAGGTATGCGGTGGCCAGCGGTAGGGAGGCCGGCGCCACGAGAGAGGCGGGCGGCGGCGCGGGTGAGGCCAGCGGTGACGCTGGTGGGAGGTCGGGCGCTGGCGGGAGGTCGGGCGCTGGCGGGAGGGCGGGATGCGCGGAGGGGGTGAGCTGTGCGGCGGCGATGCGGGCCGCGCCGAGGGCGACCGCGTACTTGGGATGGGCGTCGAGCATCGTCTGGCGCCCCAGGGCCGACTCGATCATCCGGACGACCAGGGGAACGCGCGCGGACCCCCCGGACAGCAGCACGGCGGTGAGCTCCTCGGGCGCGACCTCGGCCGAGCGCAGCGCCCGATGCACCGCCTCGACCGTGCTGGTGAGCGCCGGGCTGATCATTCGCTCGAACGCCTCCCGGGTCAGGCGCACCTCGGCCCGGACCGCGGGCAGGGACACCCCGATCACGACCTCGTCGTCGAACGACAACGCCTCCTTCGCCAGGACGCACTCCTGACGCAGCCGAGCCAGACCCACCAAGTCGTTGTGGTCGCGCGGATCGAGTGCGTCGACGGCCCCGCCGAGTTCGGCGTCGACGTGGCGCAGCACGGCCTCGTCGAAGTCGACGCCGCCGAGCCACTCCACCCCCTCGGGCACGCCCAGCGGTCGGGCCTGACCGTCCTCGAAGCGCAGCACTGCCGTGTCGAACGTGCCCCCGCCGAGGTCGTAGACGGCGACGAGGTCCCCGTCGGCGAAGGCGCGGGCCGCGGCGAAGTGGGTCGCCGCGGCCACCGGCTCGGGGACGACGGTGACCGGGCCGAGCCCGGCCAGGCGTGGCACCTCGTCGAACTGCTCCATCCGGTAGGGACCCCATACCGCCGGCCGGGTGAGCACGATGGCGTCGGGCAGCGCCCCACGGGCCGTGACCGCCGCGCGTACCGCGTCGGCCAGCGTGGCGGCGAGCATCGCCGTCGGGGAGTAGGGGGAGCCGCCCAGCACCAGCGGCGTGGGATCGCCCAGCCGGCGCTTGAAGCCCACGGCCGCGCGGTCCGGTTCCCGCACGGCGCGGCGCGCCGCTGCCTCACCGGTGAGCAGGCGCCCGTCGTCGTCGGCGACGACCACGGCCGGCAGCAGGACGCCGCGGTTGCCAAGGCCGATCATCTCCGCATGTCCACGGCCGGTGGACGCCAGACCGGCGGCGATCGCGGTAAAACTCGTCCCGAGATCGACTCCGAGGCCGTACGGCACGGTTCGGCTCCCCGACGGATGATCGTGGCGGACGTGGGCGCTATGTCATGGATACGCTCCCTGTGCGTGCCTCAGTCTAGATGTGGGCGGCCCGGTTCCGGGCCGGACGGTTCCGCATCGCCCTGCCGGGACCTCGCGATGTGCCTCCAGCGGGACCCGATGTGCCTCCAGCGGGACCCGATGTGCCTCCAGCGGGACCCGATGTGCCTCCAAGGAGGACCCGATGTCACCATGGCGGGACCCGATGTCACTCCGTCTGGGCGTGGCGTCGCTCCGTCAGGAGCGGTGGCATTCCGTCGTGTGTGGGTGTCAGCCCACCAGGACACGCAGCGCCCGTGACGGGCACAGCCGCACAGCCCGGTGGACGGCGTCGTCCAGCCCGGCGGGCACCCGCTCGGCCAGCGGCGCGACGAGGCCGTCGTCGTCCTGGTCGAAGAGCGCGGGCAGCGCCGCGACACACATCCCGGCGCCGACACTACGGTCACGGTCGGCGACGATTCGCGCCGTGCCGTCCGTGCTGGCGAGTCCGCCGGGCGTGCTCACCAGGTCACCGGCAGGGCCAGCAGCCCGTGGATGACATGGGTGGTACGGAACGGGACCTGCTCGAACGGCACCGCCAACGCCAGGTCCGGGAAGCGGCGCAGCAGCGCGGGAAAGGCGATGCGCATCTCGAGGCGGGCCAACGGCGCACCGATGCCGTGGTGGACGCCATGCCCGAACGCCAGGTACCCGTGCCTATGGTGGAGTCGTGCGGATCGCGCCGTTCCAGGCGTCACTGCTCGACGCCGCCTCCGCCGTGGAGATCGGCCCGCTCGGGGGGCCGGCCACGCGCCGGCACGTGCTGTCTCCCGGGGCGTGGGTGGACGAGCGGCGACGCTGGATCGAGGGAGCCGACGCGCTGTTCGAGCGCCTGCGGGCCGGGGTGCCATGGCGGGCCGAGCGGCGCCCGATGCATGACCGTGTCGTCGACGTGCCCCGGCTGCTCTGCTGGTACGGCGAGGGCGCCGACCTGCCCGACCCGGCGCTGGACGCGGCCCGCCGCGCTCTCGACGCATACTACGGCGGCGAGCTGGGCGAGTCCTTCGCCACCGCCGGGCTGTGCCTGTACCGCGACGGGCGCGACAGCGTCGCCTGGCACGGCGACCGGATCGGCCGCGGCGCTCGGGTCGACACGATGGTCGCGATCGTGGTGCTGGGCAGCCCACGGCCGTTGCTGCTGCGCCCCCGCGGCGGCGGCCCCGCCCGCCGCTTCGACCTCGGCCACGGCGACCTGCTCGTGATGGGCGGCAGCTGCCAGCGCACCTGGGATCATGCCGTGCCGAAGTCGGCCCGCCCGATCGGCCCCCGCATCAGCGTCCAGTTCCGCCCCCGCGACGTCCGCTGATCGCCCCATCATCCTGCCCGAGGCTGCCGTCCTGCCGGGGACCGTCTTGACCGTCTTGCCCGGGACCATCCTGCCTACGGTCGGCGCTGGGCCCATAGCGGCTCAGTCGGGCAGAGCTGCCAGGTAGATCCGGACCAGATGGCGGGGCGCGCCACGTGAGCGGAAGGCCGCACTGTCGCGGAAGATCGCCGGCCGCGACGGATCCCGGGCTACTGGTAGGGCTCGTTCTCGCGAGCGGCCCGCAGCGAACGACCCCACCAGACCATCCGGTCGAGCAGAAGGCCGACGGCGGCTGTCGTGCCCGTGTCCCCTGTCAGTCGGCCGCCATCGGCGAAGTCCGATGCTGTCGCGCCGTGGATGCTGACGCCATCACGGACGGTGACCATGTGCTGTTCGGCGAAAACGGCGCGCAGGTGCTCCACAGCCCGAAGGCCGCCACTGACGCCACCGTAGGAGACGAAGCCGACCGGCTTGGCGTACCACTCCCGTCGGTAGTCGTCGATGAGGTGCTTGAGCGCCGCCGGGTAGCTGTGGTTGTACTCGGGCGTGACGACGACGAAGCCGTCCGCCGCGGCCAGTCGCCGACCGACCCCCTCCCGATCCGCCCTGGCCGGCACGATGTCGGGTCCCTGCGCTGGGGTGGATTTCTGCGCGATGTCGGATGCCGCCGGTGGCGTGCCGGCGGACACTGCCGTCGGGGACACTGCCGTGTCCGGGGACACTGCCGTGCCGGGCGATGCCGCGGTGCCGGCCGATGCCGCCGGAGAAGGTGCCGAGGACAGGGCTGGGTCGATGACGTCGAGGCGCACGTCACCGCGGGTCCGGGCCAACCCCACGAACCAGTCGGCCACCGTCGGCCCGAGCCTCCCAGGCCGGACACTGCCGATCAGAACGGCCAGTGCGAGGGGCCGCGGATCGCGTTCCGCGGTCTGGGGCCGGGAATCCGTCATGGTGATCATCGGAATCGCTCTCCTGCGGTGTTGAGAGGCACCGGACGATCGCGTCGGGCGCGATCCCGATGCCGCGGGTGAAGGTGATGCTGCGGGGTGAAGCCGACTTCAGGTCAAGTGGGCGCTTGAACGGTCCCCCTCCGGTTACGATGCGGGCGTGCCCGCCTGGCCGGCCGCGCGCCGCCGTGGGGCGCATGCGAAGAGGCGGAGGGCGGGATGATCGGGCGAGGTCGGGTGCTGGTCGGAGCGGGCGCCGCCGGTGGCAGCGCCGTCGTCGGCGCAGGCGTGGGGCTGTGGCGCCTAGCCCTGGTACAGGGCACGGTGGCCGACCGCAAGGTACGGCCGCTGACCACACCCGCTCCGCCGGTCCGTGAGTTCTACGGCAATCCCACCCATCCGCCGTTCACCCTGGCCATGCTCGGCGATTCCAGCGCGCAGGGCACCGGGGTACATGACTACGACGACACCCTTGGCGGCTGGCTGGCCTGTCGTCTCGCGCACGGCGTCCGGCATGTGCGAGTGGTCAGCGCGGCCCGTGACGGTGCCCGTGCGGCGGACCTCGCCGGCCAGGTCGCCCGGATCGCCCCCGCGTCGCCCGATCTCGCTGTGATCTCCATCGGCGTGAACGACATCCGGCACCGCACCCCGCCGACGCGCGCCGCACGGCACCTCTCCGCCGCCGTCACCGACCTGCGTCGCGGAGGCGCTCAGGTGATCGTGGGGACAACGCCTGACCTGAGTGTGATCGCTGCCGTGCGTCCACCGCTGCGGGAGATCGTCTGGCTTCTCGGCCGGCGCCTCGAACGCGCCCAGACCCCCGCTGTCCTGGCAGCCGGCGGTACGCCGGTCACCCTGCGTACCGGGGTGTCGAGAGCCTTCGCCGCCGACCCCTCCCTGTTCGCCCCCGACGGCCTTCACGCCGCGGCCGCTGGCAACGCGCTCATCGGCGCCGCTCTGCTCGCGGCCTTCCTGCCGCCGTCCCGTGCCAACCTGGCCGGGATCGTCAAGGCTGGCATCCTCGCTCCACCGTCGTAGACAGCGCTCCGGTTCCGAACGGAACCCATAACCGAGCTCGCTGACCTTCGACCGCGGACGCGAGTCGGGGGCATCAGCGGACGGGGAGGTCAACGGGTGCGCCGGAGTCGCCGGCCGCTGCCGTCCCTCCGAGCAGGTGAGAGATGGGTACCGGCTGGCTGTAGGGGTTTCGGCGGGGCTGTTGGTGGGGGTCGATGTGTCGAGGCGGGATGAAGGAGGGACGCCGGTCGTCTTCGATGACGATGGTCCAGGCGTCATGGTGGACCTGCCTGTGGTGGCGGCCGCAGAGCAGGACAAGATTGTCGAGCGCGGTAGGGCCTCCGAACAGCCAGTGCAGGATGTGATGACTCTCTGTCCACGCGGGAGGGATGTCGCAGCCGGGGAACGCGCATCCGTGGTCGCGCGCGATAAGGGCACGGCGAATGTGCGGGGGTGTCACGCGAGTCGTACCTTGTTGAGACAATATGGATATGGCGAATCAGGGTAGGGATGCGGAGCGTCTGGCGTTTCTGCGCGGTTTGGGTGACCGTGGCCGGGGCATGGCGCGGCGGTCCCGGTCGGAGTGGTCGGGTGAGCCGGCGGCAATCTACTGCCGGATCTCCCACGTCGCCGATGAGGATCAGACCGGGGTCGACCGGCAAGAGGCGATCTGCCGGCGGACAGCGGAGCATCTCGGGTTGGTGGTGGCGCCGGAACATGTGCTTGTGGACAACAACCGGTCGGCGTGGTCGAGGTCCCGGAAGCGTCCCGGGTGGGACACCATGTTGGACCTTGTCCGCCGTAAGGAGGTCCGCCATCTGATCGCCTACCATCCCGACCGGCTGATGCGGCAACCGAAGGACCTGGAAGCCCTGTTGGATCTCGCCGATGAGTGGGAGATCACGGTTCACGGGCAGGCGAACCGCCGTGATCTGTCCGACCCGGATGACCGGTTCTTTCTCCGGTTGGAAGTCGCCCACGCCTGCCGGACGTCGGATGACACGTCACGGCGGATGGCCGACCAGCGCGCCGACCGCGCCCATGACCGTCTCCCCAGGCCCGGCGGTCCGCGCCGGTTCGGCTACAGCCCGGACGGCAAGACGCTGATCCCCGACGAGGCTGCGATCGTCGAGCGGGTGTTCGCTGACTTCCTGGCGGGTGACTCCCCCGACACGATCGCGAAGGCGTTGCACGCGCAGGGATCCCGCCGTGCCCAGGGTGGGCCGTGGAACGCGGCCACGGTCCGGGACCTGTTGGACAACCCCTACGTGGCCGGTATCCACATGTTCCGCGGCGAGGAGATCGGATTCGGCGCGTGGCCCGCGATCATTGACCGGGGGACGTGGGACGAGGTCCGCCAGGCCCGCACCGTCCGCGCCGCCCGCTGGCGCGCCACGCACACGACAGAGACCCGGTTCTATCTGCTGCGGGGTCTACTCACGTGCGGCAAGTGTGGTGTGCGGATGGTCGGTATGGGTGGGGGGAAGGCACACCACCGGTATGTGTGCGGCCGGAACCGGGTGGGTGGCGAGGAGTTTTGTGCCCGGTCGATCCGGGCGAGCAAGACCGAGCAGTTCGTCGCGGACGCCGCCGTGGCCCTGTTGGAGAAGCTGACCGTCACCGGCACGGCGGACACGGTGCTGTTCCTGTCCCAGGCCGCACAGGAGAAGATCGCCCAGGCCGAGCAGGACATCCGGGAGCTACGGGAGATGTGGAAGAAGAAGGAGATCACCACGGCCGAGTTCCGAGACATGCGCGCCGCCCGCGAACAGGAGATCAAGGACGCCCGAGGTAGCACGGTGCGCCGCCCGACCGGCACGGTACTAGAGGGGATGATTGGCCCGAATGCCCGCGCGAGCTGGACACGACTGGAACAGGAAGGCAACTACGAGCGGATGAACGCGATCCTGCGCTTCCTGTTCGCAACGGTCACCATCGGCGAGTGGACCAGCCAGGCCCGAACCTTTCAGTACGACCGCATCAGCATCACCCCCGCCGACCTGTAGCCCCACGCCGCCGGACCCGAGCGGGCACCCGAGCCGGGTCCGGCACCCTCAGCCGTCCGTGGACAGGAGCCGCGCGAGCCGATCCACCGACCGCTGACTGATCTTCGTCGGGAAGGTCGCGCACACCCGGGCCAGGTGCGCCGCCCTCTCCACCGCCTCCCGATCCTGACCCGCCATCGCAGGCCCCTCGACCGGGCGAGGCACTACCAACCGGACCGGGGCCCCAGGGGTGGCCCGCCCACCCACCCCCACCGTCGGGGTCGCCTCCCGCACGGCGCAGGGCCCAGACACGGCGGAACCTTCGGTACTCGTCACCGCGACCGGCAACCCCACCGGCGCACAGCCGCCCGTCACTGGCACGGGCACCATGTCGTCCGGTTCGTCATAGAACGGCAGGAACCGTTCCCCCGCGATCCTCGGTTCACCACCCGAGCCAGCGCCGGTCACCACGTCACGTCCAGAAAGCCCCTGCCCGCCAGCCGCAGCACCACCCGCGACCGCCGAAACAACCGACATGATCCACACCGCGGCATAGGAAACCCCCAGGGTCAGAGAGGGAGAACCGGGAAACGGAAGGTTTCCCGCCACCTCCACCCTGCCGCGCGGATTCTTCCGTGTACAGGTTTTGAAGCCGGTGATTTCACGTGTTTCACGCGGACTGGAGCCGGAGTGAATACGGAGTAGAGCCGGGGTGCGCTATGCGGAGCAGGCCCGGAGAGCACCCGGTGCACAGTCGGAGTGGACCCGGATTGGACCCGGAGCCGAACCGGGGCGCGCTATCCGGAACAGAACCGGAGTACACCCGGAGTGGAAACGGAGAATCCGCCGCAGACGAGCCGTGCACAGAGACGGCGGTGAACGTGAGAAGGCCCCGGATCGCAGCCGGGGGTTTCGCTGCGATCCGGGGCCCTTGTGGGGTGGCCGTGACGGGGACGGCCACCCGGGTGGAGAGGCACCCGGTCCCGTTGGACGAAGGGACGGGCCGGGTTCCTCTCCGGGATGCGGCGGGAAAGCCGTGGCTCTGTCCCGCCGCCAGCTCACACCATCGCCGTCAGCAGCCCGACGGCCGTTGGGGTTCCTGCCCGTCCAGCGGGGGGAACAGCGTCGTGTCTCGGGTGGCGGAGGGGGTGTCCACGGCCTGTCTGGCAGCCCGCAGCCGCGCCGCCGTCAGCGTGACGCCTGCCGACGGGCCCGTCCTCGGGTGGGTGTGGGTGAGTGAGGCCGCCCCGACGAGCAGTGCCAGGGTGCGTGCGACGACGTCGCCGATCAGGTCCCGGTCGACGTCGGGCCGGTCGGTCGCGATCTGCGCGGCCACGGCCAGGCCGAGGCGTGCAACAGACGACGCCGAGATGTCCGCCGCGCCCACGGTCCGACGGTTCTGTGTCGAGCCGCCGGGCGCATCACCACCCCCGCTCATCGGACCTGCGTTCCGTCCGGCAGGGGTAGGCACAGCATCGGCGCGACCGTCCACGGCCCGCGGCAGTGCGCCCGCGCGTGATCCTCCGCTGCCGTCGCCGACGCGAACGGGCCGATCATGCCCGTCACCCGCTGGCCAGCGTCGAGCATCGCGACACCCCACACCACCGAACCCGCCGGCGCACTCGCGACCGAGCTGCTGCTGTCCTCGAACCGGTCCGCCCACCTGCCCGCCGATGACTCCGCACATCGAGTCCGCGCCGACACAGCCGCCATGGCACGACTCTCCTTCCGCACGGTCAGGAACCTGTCCACCCACACCCGCAGACGCTCACGAAGGCACGGGCAGACAGGCCGCTCGGGAAATCAGCCCTCGACGGCCTTGTCCGACGAGCCCTCACGCACCGCGCCGGCCAGCGCCACCGTCAG
>Ga0105247_10000029_pt1 | contig 198763 bp, 195 predicted proteins | sample KBSS24metaG_FD_81519 | JGI IMG/M metagenome (GOLD analysis project Ga0105247, IMG submission 81519) | Switchgrass rhizosphere microbial communities from Kellogg Biological Station, Michigan, USA - KBS S2-4 metaG | ecosystem: Host-associated > Plants > Roots > Rhizosphere > Soil | place... | reverse complement strand
GTTGAGCGCAACGTTCGGGATGACGATGTCGCGGAACTGCCAAGTGTCCGAACCGTCGGCGTTGTGCACCAGCCGCGGCGCCTCGTCCTGATACTTCTTGGACAGATGGTTGGCAAACATGTCCGGCGGCTCGACGATGTGGTCGTCCACGCTGATCAAGATCATGTCGTCTTTGTTCATCGTCTTCCTTTCGGACCAAAAGTTAGGGCGCGAGCCTTATCGAGGACCCCACGGAACTACCCATGAACCATGTCTACCAGTTCTCTACTAGAGGAAACTAGCCTCTCACGAGATGAGAATCAACGTTCACCAAGTCTCCGAGTGCCACTGACCCTGCACTTTCGGGCAGGAACGGGCCGTCTTGAACTCGCTTCCGTCGTCCCCACCGTTGACGATTCGAGCAAGAGGTGGAAATCTATTAGTCAGATATGAGAATATGATTCTCGCATCTGAGAGTCAGGTGGACATCCGAGAGGAGCGCGGCGTGCGCGTGGCCCCTTTACAGGCCGACAAGTGGGACGAAGCGGTCCACGCTGCGCTCCGCATGATGCCCGAGGAGCGCAGGAACCTCTCCGCGGCGGGCAATGCCATCGGCACCTTCGTGAACCATCCCGAGCTCACGCGGTCCTACCTCACCTTTAGCTTCTACCTGTTGACCCGGTCGACGGTGACGCCGCGGCTGCGCGAACTCGCGGTCCTACGGGTCGCTCACCTCGCCAACTGTGCGTACGAGTGGGACGAACACGTGACGATCGGCAAGCGGGAGGGCCTTTCGGACGACGACATCGCCGCCCTGCAACGCGGCGAAGCCGATGACGACTTCGACCGTACGATCCTCGCCGCGGTCGACGAACTCGTCGAGCAGACCAAGATCTCCGACGCGACGTGGGCTGCGCTCGGCGAGAAGTTCGACACGAAGCAGCTCATGGACTTCGTCTTCACCGTCGGCGGCTACCACATGTTGGCGATGGCACTGAACACATTCGGCGTGGAACCCAAGAAGGAGAACTAGCGACATGCCCTTTTTTCCGAAGCCAGACGCGGGTAGCTGGACCGAGAACTGGCCCGAGTTGGGCACGGCACCGGTCAACTACGAAGACTCCGTCGATCCCGAGCAGTGGCTGCTCGAGCAACAGGCGATCTTCAAGAAGACCTGGCTGAAGGTCGGTCGCGTCGAGCGCCTGCCCAAGACCGGCAGCTACTTCACCAGGGAGATGCCCTCGGTCGGAACCGGGACGTCGATCATCGTCGTCAAGGATCGCGAGGGCGTCGTTCGCGCCTTCCACAACATGTGCCGCCACCGCGGCAACAAGCTGGTCTGGAGCGATTACCCGGGCGAGGAGGTGTCTGGCACGTGCAGGCAGTTCACCTGCAAGTACCACGCTTGGCGCTACGCGCTCAACGGCGACCTGACCTTCGTGCAGCAGGAGGGCGAGTTCTTCGACCTCGACAAGGCGGACTATGGATTGGTCCCCGTGCGCTGCGAGGTCTGGGAGGGCTTCATCTTCGTCAACTTCGACAACGACGCGGCACCGCTGACCGAGTACCTCGGCGAGTTCGCGAAGGGCCTGGAAGGCTACCCCTTCCACGAGATGACCGAGCATTACAGCTACCGCTCGGAGGTCAACGCCAACTGGAAGCTGTTCATCGACGCGTTCACCGAGTTCTACCACGCGCCGATCCTGCACATGAAGCAGGCGGAAAGGGAAGAGGCGGCAAAGCTAGCCAAGTTCGGCTTCGAAGCGCTGGCCTACGACATCAAGGGCGACCACTCGATGGTGTCGTCATGGGGCGGGATGAGCCCCCCAAAGGACCTGAGCATGGTCAAGCCGATCGAGCAGATCCTGCACAGCGGACTGTTCGGACCGTGGGAACGTCCCGACATCAAGGGCATCCTGCCGGACGAACTGCCGCCCGCGATCAACCCCGGCCGCCACAAGTCTTGGGGCACTGACTCTTTCGAGTTCTTCCCCAACTTCACGCTGCTGTTCTGGGCGCCGGGCTGGTACCTGACGTACAACTACTGGCCCACCGCGGTGGACAAACACATCTTCGAGGCCGATCTGTACTTCGTCCCGCCGAAGAACCTCCGCCAGCGGCTCTCCCAGGAACTCGCGGCGGTGACGTTCAAGGAGTACGCCTTCCAGGACGCGAACACACTGGAGGCCACACAGCGCATGATCAACACCAGGGTGGTCACCGACTTCCCGTTGTGTGATCAGGAGATCCTGCTGCGCCATCTGCACATGACGGCACGCCAATACGTGGATCGGTACAAGGCGTCGCTGGCGAATGGAAACGGCCCGAACGGACACGCCGCCAAGAGCGACGCGAAGGCGTCAGAAATGGACACTGCAAATGTCTAAGCTGCCAGAGGAATTCGCCGATCTGGAGCGGTTCACCGATTGGTGCCTGCCGACCGAGGAGGAGCGCTACGCCAAGCGGCTCAACTCGACGATGGCCGAGATGCAGGAGTTGTACGACGCTGGGATGGGTCGGCTGGAGGACATCATGGTCTACGTCGACGCGCGATTCCCGCTGGAGGGCATGCCCGACGACGCAAAGGCACTAGTGCACCTCGGGCAGTCGGTCGTCATGGTGAGCTTTCCGGTCGAGGTGTGGAAGCAGCCGCGCGTGCTCGACAGCGGTGCGGCGTACATCCAGCTCATCAAGGAGCCGGTGGTCTGAGCGTGGTACTAGCCCTCAAAGCAGCGGGTTACGTCGACGTCGACGCCGGCGAGGTCATCCGGCCGGGTGTCGTCATCGTCGACGGCGACCGAATCGTCAAGGTGGGCGGTGAGATTCCCGATGGCGTAGAAGTCATCGACCTCGGCGACTCCATCCTGCTGCCCGGCTTGATGGACATGGAGGTCAACCTGTTCATGGGCGGACGCGGGGAGACCCCCGGCCTGTCCCAGGTGCAGGACGACCCACCGACCCGGACTCTTCGAGCGGTGGGCACCGCGCGGCGGACCCTACGGGCCGGCTTCACCACCGTGCGCAACCTCGGCCTCTTCGTGAAGACCGGCGGCTATCTGCTCGACGTGGCGCTCGGCAAGGCCATCGACGCCGGGCTGATCGAGGGTCCTCGGATCGTGCCAGCGGGCCACGCGATCACGCCGACGGGCGGCCACCTCGACCCCACGATGTTCGCCGCCTTCATGCCAGGTGCGCTCGAGCTCACGATCGAAGAGGGCATCGCCAACGGCGTCGACGAGGTCCGCAAGGCGGTGCGTTACCAGATCAAGCACGGGGCCCAACTGATCAAGGTCTGCGTATCCGGCGGCGTCATGTCGATGACGGGTGAGGCTGGTGCGCAACACTATTCGGATGACGAGCTGCGGGCGATCGTCGACGAGGCGCATCGTCGTGGGCTGCGAGTTGCGGCACATACCCATGGCGCCGAGGCCGTCAAACACGCCGTCGCGTGTGGCATCGATTGCATCGAGCACGGTTTCCTGATGGACGACGAGGCCATCCAGATGCTGGTGGACAACGACCGGTTCCTCGTGACGACGCGGCGCCTCGCCGAGGCGATGGACGTCTCACGTGCGCCAAAGGAGTTGCAGGACAAAGCCGCAGAGATGTTTCCGAAGGCCAAGACGTCAATCAAGGCAGCGTACGAGGCTGGGGTGAAGATCGCCGTCGGCTCCGACGCGCCCGCCATCCCCCACGGCAAGAACGCCGACGAACTCGTCACGCTCGTCGACTGGGGAATGTCCCCCGCCGCCGTGCTGCGCGCCGCCACGGTCGTGGCCGCCGATCTGATCGAAAAGGCCGACCTCGGCCGGCTAGCCGAGGGCTACCTCGCCGACGTCATAGCCGTGCCAGGTGACCCCCTACTGGACATTACCGTTACACAAAACGTAAGTTTTGTAATGAAAGGGGGCAAGGTATATGTCAACGAGAACTGATGACATCGTCGAGATCCAGCAGCTCCTTGCAAAGTACGCCGTGACCATCACCCAGGGCGACGTGGAGGGCCTGGTCACGGTGTTCACGCCGGACGGTACCTACAGCGCGTTCGGCTCGACCTACACGCTTGCGAAGTTCCCCGAACTCGTCGCCGCCGCACCGAGTGGGTTGTTCATGACCGGCACGTCGTTGATCGACTTCGAGGACGACACCCCCGATCGCGCAAGGGGCACGCAGCCCCTGCTGTTCGTCGAGCACTCCAAACACGACATGCGGATCGGGTACTACAGGGACACCTACCTCCGCACGTCCGACGGTTGGCGGCTCAAGACCCGCGCGATGACGTTCATCCGGCGCAACGGTGACCACGACTCCGGTCGTCCCCACGCGATCGGGAGGCCTGAAGCGGGGTGAGCTCGACCACCGAAGTCCCGACCACAGCCGAGTTCCGGTCGCAGCTGGTGGCTTGGCTCGATGAGCACGACCTGACTCCGCCGCCCGGGGAGCATTCGCTGGACGCCCACCAGGCGCAGCACTCCCGGGTGCTCGGCGCGCTGTACGACGCGGGGTGGATGCGCTGGGGCTGGCCGGAATCGGCTGGCGGACTTGGCGGGCCGATGATTCTGCGCACGATCGTCGGCGAAGAGATCGTCGGGCGTCGGCTCGACGAACCAGGACCGTATTCGATGCTCGAGGTGTTGACACCGACGATGATCGACTACGCCAGGCCCGAACTCGCAGCGGAGATGGTGCCCCTGCTGCTGTCCGGTCGTGAGACGTGGTGCCAGGGCTTCTCCGAGCCTGGGTCCGGCAGCGATCTGGCGTCCTTGACGACACGGGCCGAACAGCGCGGCGACGAGTACGTCATCAACGGCCAAAAGGTGTGGACCAGCTTCGCGCAATACGCGAGCCGGTGCATCCTGCTCACGCGCACCGGTCCCGGCCACGCTGGCATCACTGCGTTCTTCGTCGACGTCGACAGCCCGGGCGTCGACGTGCGCCCATTGCGGACCATGCACGGCGTCGACGAATTCTGCGAGGTGTACTTCGACGACGTCGTCGTGCCGGCCGACCGCATGCTCGGAAACCCGGGCGACGGTTGGCAACTCGCGATGGACCTGCTGCCCTACGAGCGATCCACGTGCTTCTGGCAGCGCATCGCCTACCTCTACTCGAGGTTCGACGCGCTGATCGGTGAAGTCCGCGGACTAGGACAGTCCGTCGACTCCGATCTCGGCGAGGCATATTTGGCGTTGCACACGCTGCGCTGTCGTTCGCGGGCCACTCAACTCCGGCAGGCGGATGGTCAGAAGATCGGTCCCGAGACGTCGATCGACAAGGTGCTGTTGGCAGGCGCGGAGCAGCAGCTCTACGACACCGTGCGAGATCTGCTGCCTGGCGCCATCGAACTGAACGACGACGCGTGGCGCACCGAGTACCTGTACTCACGGGCCGCGACCATCTACGGTGGCACCGCCGAGATCCAGCGCAACATCATCGCCCGCCGGCTGCTCGACCTCGGGAAGGAGTGAGACCGTGGCAAGCGATTTCGACACCGAATCACTCGGTCTACTCGAAGACGGCCTGCGCAAGACCATGCTGTCGGTCTCCGGCGGAGAGCTAGAGACCGCGCTGGAAGAACTCGGCTGGGCCGAGATGCTCTCCGACATCCCCGACGTAGCGATCCCGCTCGTGTTCCGGTTGTTGGGCGAAACAGGTTCGCACGCAGCGATTCTCAACGACGTCATGCTAGAGGTCATCGAAGGCGTGCCAGGCGGAACGCCGCCCATGCCCTATACCGGCGGCACGTGGGTGGTGTGGGAGCGCGGCGGGGCGAGCAAGGCGACGGGGAATGATCACGACGGCAGCCAAGTCGACGCGAACCCCACGCTGGGGGGACTGCCCCTGATCGAGGTGCCCGACGGCCAGACGATGCGACTGTGCGAAGCCCGTCGCGCGCTCGGCTGGTGGCTTGCCGGTTCGGCCAGGGCGATGCTGACCCTTGCCCGCCAGCACGCTCTTGACCGCGTGCAGTTCGGCAAGCCGATCTCGTCGTTCCAGGCAGTGCGACACCGGCTGGCGGAGACACTGGTCGCCATAGAAGGCGCCGAGGCGACGCTCAGCCTGCCAGCGGACAACGTCGACCTCACCGGACTGCTGGCCAAGGCCGCCGCGGGCAAGGCCGCGCTGACTGCGGCCAAGAACTGTCAACAGGTGCTCGCAGGCATCGGCTTCACCGCCGAACACGAGCTACACCATCACGTGAAGCGAGTGCTGGTGCTCGACGGTTTGCTCGGCAGCTCGCGCGAACTAACGAAGAAGGCAGGGTCGGGTCTGCGCGCCCGCGGCTCGGCGCCGCGTCTCGCGGAGCTGTAGAACCTAACATCTGACGGGTGCCGCCGGACGCGTCGAAGACCAAGGCCAAGCTGCTCGACAGCGCGGCAAGGGCGTTTGCGCGCGACGGCGTGTTCAACGCGTCGCTGATCGACATCACGCGTCAGGCTGGCCAACGCAACCGCGCCGCGCTGAGTTACCACTTCGGGTCGCGCGACGGCATTCTGTGCGCCCTCATCGACCGACACGCGCCCTTCCTCGCACGTCGAGAGGGCGAGCTGCTCGAGATCGCCAAAAGCGGCAATCCCGACGAACTCGAACCCGTCGTCGAGGCGATCGTCCGGCCCGCCGCCGAGCTGGCCGACAGCGGCTGGCGAGGCCGATGCTGCCTACTGATCATCGCCGAACTCACCGGGGAGGACAGCGAGCACTACAGCCAGGAGTTGCAGGACGTGCTGGCGCGAACCGGCGGAAACGACGTGTTCGCACTGTTGACCGAGCGCACCGACTTCCTGGCGGATGACCTTCGCACCGAACGTTTTTCGCTGATGGTGATGTTCGTCTTGCGGGCGATCGCGGACCGGGCCCGGTTGATTGAACGGCGCGGTCGGCACGCTCGGCCGCAGTTAGAGGGCGAACCGTTCGTGCGGAACCTCGTTGCGATGATGGCCGCCGCGATGACGGCACCCCCAGGAACGTTGACATAAGCACCCCTGCTTATTACCGTGACCCGGATGAAGGCCGTTCGAGTCACTAGCCACGGAGCCCCTACGGAAGCGCTTGAGGTTCAAGACGTTCCGATTCCGGAAGTGGGGCAAGGGGAGGTCCGAATCGCGGTTTCTGCGGCGTCTCTCAACTTCGGTGACATCGCCCGCTGCCGCGGCACGGTCGCCAGTGTCATGGGCCAGATCCCGTTCACGCTGGGAATGGACGTCTGCGGCGTGGTGGACGCGGCCGGCGAAGGCGCGCAGGAGTGGGTGGGTCGTCGGGTCGTCGCGCTGGCCAAGCAATCCCTCGGAGGGATCGCCGAGTTCGCGATCGCGCCTGCGACGGGCACGTTCGACGCCCCGCCAGACCTCGACGACATCACCGCCGCGGCGTTCACGCTGCCGTTCCACGTCGGGTACCTCGCCTTGCACCGCCGCGCCCACCTGACCTCGGGCGAGACCTTGCTCGTCGTCGGCGGAGCGAGTGCCGTCGGTACCGCCGTCATCCAACTCGGCATCGCGGCAGGCGCAAAGGTGCTCTCGATCTCCGGCGGCCCGGACAAGGCAAGGGCGTGTTCAGAGCTCGGCGCATCGGCGATAGACCACACCGAAGGCGATCTCTTCGACGAGGTCGTCGCGCGCACCGACGGGCACGGTGCCGACGTGGCCGTCGACCTGGTCGGGGGCGAGCAGACCGAGGTGATCTGGACCTGCATGGCCCGCGAAGGGCGTTACCTACCAGTCGGTTTCAACGACGACCCGCAGTCCGGACTGACCGGGCGTCCATTGCGCAAGGTGTCGATGGGCAACTTCTCGGTTCTCGGAGTGATCCTCGGATACGGCGAACTGCCCATCGACTTCCGCCGGTTCGGGCTCAACATGTTCCCGGCCGAGGTGGGTCGCGAGGTCCACGCCGCGCTGCTCGAACTCGTTGGGGCAGGCGCTGTGCGCCCAGTCGTCGGTCGCCAGATCGCGATGGCCGAGGTAGCCCAGGCGCTCGACGACCACGAGCAGCGGCGGACCATCGGACGCACCGTCGTCGCCATCGGTCGCGGATAGACCCGGCGATGCCTGCGCTGAACGTCGACGAGGTGGTGTCTGCCGCGATCGCGGCTGCGGGCTCCGACGACTTCGGGTCAGACGAGTTCGCCGAAGGCCTCACGGTCCTCTGTGAATCGGCCAACGAGCAGGCGCAGTTGAGCGAACTGGGCCAATTTGCGGTGCAGCAGAACATCATTGGCGGGTTGGTCAATCGGCTGAATGTCCACGACTGGGCTCGCACGCACCCGGAGGTCGCCAAGGAGAGAGTCGACGCACCCGTCGTCGTCATCGGCATGTTTCGGGCAGGCACGACGTTCCTGAGCCAGTTGTTCGATCAGGATCCCGGCAACAGGGCGCTCCTGCGCTGGGAGGCGGCCGACAGCGTGCCGCCGCCGACTCAGGAGACCTACAGAGCAGGACCGCGCGTCGACGCCGCAAGCGAGGCCATCGCGATGCTCGAATCGCTCAACCCACGGATGAAGATCGTGCACCACGAGGACGCCGAAGGACCCACCGAGTGCATCACGCTGTTGGGACAGGACTTCAAGAGCCTGACCTGGGAGGCGATGGCCAACGTGCCGGCATACGGCGACTGGCTGTTGTCGGCCGACTACGGATCCGCGTACGACTACCACCGCAAGGTGCTCCAAGTTCTCCAGAGCGGGGGTAGGCGCGGCGTGTGGACGCTCAAGAGTCCGAACCACGCGATCGCGTTGGAGGCGCTGATCGCTGCCTATCCGGATGCGCGACTGGTGCTGCTGCATCGCGACCCGACCGTGCTTTGCGCATCGGCGTGCAGCTTGATCTCCACGCTCACCGGAACGTTCAGCGATGCCGACCACTCCGAATACATAGCCGAGCACTGGACCAGGCTCTTGGAGGTCTTCATCGAGCGAATCGAACGATTTCGTTCCGAGCACCCCGAACACCAGGTCATCGACCTGCATTATGCCGATCTCGTCCGCGACCCGCTGCACACGGTCGAGACCATCTACGGGGCCTGCGATCGCGAGTTCGACGAGCCAGCCCGCCAGGCCATCTCGACGTTCATCGCCGCGAACCCCAAGGGTCGCTTCGGCACGCACGGATATCGGCTGCAGGACTTCGGGCTGCACTCCGACATCCTGCGCGAACGCTTTGGCGACTACGTCAAGCGCTACGACGTGCCCGCGGAGGTGAGCAGCGCCTGAGCCCTCGACCGAGGGAACGTCCACTTTCCACGTAAGGCTGTTACAAAACCGCGAATGAGAATACTATTCTCGCCATGAGGAAGTTACAATCTCAGACACGGTGGCCGCGAGGGGGTCTAGGACCGCAATGCCCAGGCGAACTCCGGTACAGTTCATCCATGTTCTTCCTGATCGGCCCGGATCCGAGGTGACCGTGACGAGCCCCAGCGAAGAGCCGGCGTGGAAGCAGCGGGCGGTCGAACGCTCAATCAAGACCGCGAAGCTGCGGGCAGCCCAACGGGTGCAGCGATTCCTCGACGCCGCCCAGGCCATCATCATCGAAAAGGGCAGCACTGACTTCACGGTGCAAGAGGTCGTCGATCGTTCACGCCAGTCGCTGCGGAGCTTCTACCTGCAGTTCGACGGTAAGCACGAACTACTTCTCGCGTTATTCGAAGACGCGCTCAGCCGCTCCGCCGATCAGATCCGTGCAGCGACGGCCAGCCAGTCGGATCCGCTGGAGGCGCTCAAGGTTGCCGTTCAGTTGCTCTTCGAATCGTCGCGCCCCGATCCCGCCGCCAAGCGGCCACTGTTCACGGATTTCGCGCCTCGCCTACTGGTCTCGCACCCATCGGAGGTCAAGATCGCGCACGCTCCACTGGTCGCACTACTCACCGAGCTGATGGAGCAGGCCTACGAGGCGGGTGTTCTGCGGAAGAACATCAACCCGCGCCGCATGGCCGCCATGACGATGCAGACCGTGATGTTCGTGGCGCAGTCGAGCGGCTCGGACGATGCGACCATCAAACCGATTTCCGCCGACGAAGTATGGGATTTCTGCGCCAACGGATTCGCCGCCAGCTAGCGTGAGAATTACGTTCTCGACATGGTAGAACATCCCTTACGCTGAGGGCGTGCCCGAGCTCTGGTCCAACCTGTTGGCGTGTCTCGATCTCGACGCCGGTCCTGCTGAGAACCGATTCGTCGCCGCCAACCAGGACCTCGAATACCACCGAGTCTTCGGCGGGCAACTCCTCGGGCAGTTCATCACGGCAGCGTTGCGCACGTGTCCGGAGAAGGTCGTCAAATCGCTGCATGCCGTCTTCCCCCGCGAGGGCCGCGCCGACGAACCCGTCGTTTACGACGTCGACGTGCACTACGAGGGACGGTCGTTTGCGACGCTCTCGCTGATCGCCAGACAGGCCAAGGGTCCGATCGGCACGGCGTCCATCTCGATGCACGTGTCGGAGGACGGTCCTGCGCTGCAGACGACCGAACCAGTCGGCGAGGTGCTCGGCCTCGATCACGTCGTCGAACTCGGCCTCATTCCATGGGAGACGCGCGCCGCCGTGGACCTCACGGCCACCACGGCGGGGCCACCTGAATTCGAGTTGTGGATGCGCACCCCGCCCGTGGATCCGGCTCTGGCGCCGGCGCTCGCCGCCTACGCCACCGACCTGACACTCATCGGTACTGCCCTTCGGCCAATGGAGGGGCTCGGCCAGCTCGGCAATGGCACCCAGTTCACGTCGGCCGTGACGAGTCATACGATCTGGTTCCACCGACCATTCGCGTGCGACCAGTGGCTACTGCTGCGTCAGCACAGCCCGCTGCTTGCCCATGGGCGCAGCTTCGGCAGGGGCGATCTGCTCACCGAAGATGGCTCGCTCGTCGCCTCGTATGCCCAGGAGGCACTCCTCCGGATCGCGAGCTGACCCATCTCCGACTCTTGGCTCACCTGGCTTCTAAGCGCTGAGTACAAAGCGTCCGGTCCGCCTCGCACGTTGACACAATGGAACCAGAATGTAAGAGTGCTGAGCAGGTGCACAGCACTACGGCGGAAACGAGAGGTCTCAGATGGCAGGGCGGTTAGAGGGCAAGGTCGCATTCATCACGGGTGCGGCCCGCGGCCAGGGTCGCGCACATGCGGTGCGGATGGCACAGGAAGGCGCCGACATCATCGCCGTCGACGCCTGCAAGAAGATCGAAACCGTCGACCTGATCGCCGCGTCGACGCCGGAGGACCTGGCGGAGACCGCAGATCTGGTCAAGGGCCACAACCGACGGATCGTGACCGCTGAAGTCGACGTCCGCGACTACGACGGCCTCAAGGCGGCAGTCGACAGCGGCGTCGAGCAGCTCGGTCGCCTCGACATCATCGTGGCCAACGCAGGTATCGGCAACGGCGGCCAGACGTTGGACAAGACCAGCGAAACCGACTGGACCGCAATGATCGACATCAACCTCGGTGGCGTCTGGAAGACCGTCAAGGCAGGTGTGCCGCACATCCTCGCAGGCGGCAACGGCGGATCGATCATCCTCACCAGCTCGGTCGGCGGGCTGAAGGCCTATCCCCACACTGGTCACTACGTGGCGGCCAAGCACGGTGTCGTCGGGTTGATGCGGACGTTCGCCGTCGAACTCGGCGCGCAGAACATCAGAGTCAACTCGGTGCACCCGACCAACGTGAACACCCCGCTGTTCATGAACGACGGCACGATGCGGCTGTTCCGTCCCGACCTGGAGAACCCGGGCCCGGAAGACATGAAGGTCGTCGGTCAGCTCATGCACACTCTGCCGATCGGATGGGTCGAGCCCGAGGACATCGCCAACGCGGTGCTGTTCCTCGCATCCGATGAAGCCCGCTACATCACCGGCGTCACCCTGCCAGTCGACGGGGGCAGCTGCCTCAAGTAGGCCCGAACCGGGTCGTGGACTGACACACTCGGCACATGAGCGACGACGAGGTCGCTGCGGCCTCCACGGGTGGACTCGATCAATACAGTCCGTCCATCACGAGGGTCGTGGTCGAAAGAGTGGCGCCGATCCTGCGCCGGTGGTTCAGGGCGGAACTACACGGCCTCGACTCCTTCCCCACCGAAGGCGGCGCGCTCGTCGTGTCGAACCACTCTGGCGGAATGTTCACGCCGGACGTGATGCTGTTCGGGGGTGCGTTCTACCGTCGCTTCGGCTACGACCGCCCCCTGATCACGCTCGCACACTACGGGGTCGTCATGGGACCGCTCGGCGACATCATGCCGAAGCTCGGCGTGATCGAGGCGAGCCGCGAAAATGCCGCGGCCGCACTGGCATTCGGCGGAATTGTGTTGGTGTTCCCCGGTGGCGACTACGACTCGTACCGACCAACTTCAGAAGATGGCGTCATCGACTTCGCTGGGCGCACGGGGTACGTCCGAACGGCCATCGCCGCCAACGTTCCCATCGTTCCTGCGGTATCCATCGGCGCCCAGGAGAGCCAGCTCTTCCTGACGCGAGGCATCACTCTGGCCAAGCTGTTGGGGTTGACCAAGGCCCGCATGGAGATCCTCCCTGTCACCTTCGGCTTCCCGTTCGGGTTCAGCGTGATCTTTCCGCCCAACGTGCCGCTGCCGACGAAGATCGTCACCCAGGTGCTCGAACCCATCTACATCACCGAGCGATTCGGTTCCGACCCCGACGTCGAGGAAGTCGACGAGTACGTTCGCGGAGCCATGCAGGACGCCTTGACCGAACTCAGTCGCAAGCGTCGGTTCCCGATCATCGGCTGAGCACGCGCCAGCCCACCGCACACATTAAGCAACCAGTACAAAAGGCTCCAACGGAACTCGGCACTGCGAGACTGCAATTCAGATAGTTGGGAGACGAGAAGTGGGAGAGAACCATGCCTGAGTTCGACTACGAGGAAATGAAGAAGGAAGCCGAGCAGTACATCAGGTTCGAAAAGGACCGCGAGAACCGCATCGCCACCATTACGTTCGATCGTCCCGACGCACAGAACGCGACGTCGCTCGGCATGCGCCAGTTGTACGCCGACCTGATTCACAAGTGCAACGTCGACGACGACGTCAAGGTCGTCGTGATCCGCGGCGAGGGACAGGACTTCGGCAGCGGCGGCGATCTACCCGAACAGCGCCCCATGCTGGAGAACCCCGGAATGCCGTTGCACCACGAGGTGGCCATCAGCCCCGACGACGACGTCAAGTATCCGCCGGGCGGGTCCTACCGCTACCTCTCCACCGTGACCGACTTCTACGCCAAGGCGCGCGCAGGAAACCGCCCACTTCAGGAGTTGCGCAAGATCAGCATCATCGAGGCCAAGGGCTACTGCTATGGCTGGCACTTCTACCAGGCGGGTGATGCCGACCTGGTGATCTCGTCCGACGACGCACTCTTCGGCCATCCCGCCTTCCGCTACGTGGGATGGGGACCTCGGCTGTGGTGGTGGGCCGAGACCATGGGACTGCGCAAGTTCTCCGAAATGTTGTTCACCGGAAGGCCGTTCAGCGCGAAGGAGATGTACGACTGCGGCTTCTTGAACAGCGTGGTGGCCCGCGACGACCTCGAGAAGGAGACGCAGAAGTACGCGTTGGCCTGCTCGAAGTCCCGGCCCACCGATACCGTCGCCGTGCAGAAGACGTTCCTCGAGCTGTACAAACAGCACAAGGGTGAGTACTTCGGCAGCCTGCTGACGGGCATGGTGGAGGGAATGTTGCCGCTGATTCAGAACGACGTGGACAACACCGTCGACCTCACCGGGGGCACCTTCGAGAAGGGCCTCAACAACGCCGTCAAGGACAACGACATGAACTTCCCGCCAGAGTGGCGACTGAGTCGAGGTGGGCGCGCCAAGCCCTGATTCGCCGTCCATGTCGGCACTGATGCACCGCGAGCTCACCGGTGAGGGACAATTCGTCGACGTGTCGATCAGCTAGGCCACTACCGCGTGCTGGTAACCGCTCTTGCGCGCCTTGCCGGCACCGAGCGCGCAGGCCGATTTCCTGACGAGCTCATCGCCTGATTTCCCACCGACCTGCAGGCGGCCACGGTCGGCGAACGCGCCGCCGTCGACCCGGAAAGACTGCAGCGCAAGCTCGTTCGGCTCGCCGACTTCGTCTCCGCCCAGCCAGGACTGTTCCGACCGTTCGTGCGCGATGAGCGGTTCCTCGCAAGCCTGCCCGAGACCGGGGCGACGATCGCAGCACGCGAGTCCGAGGTCTGGCAGTTGTTGGCGGCCGACGACGGCTACCTCGCGCTGTGCCACTGGAATGCCAACGTCGACAACGCGTGGTTCTTCACCGACCTGCGGGGTGAGCTGCGGTGCGGCCTGATGGACTGGGGCTGCGTCGGCCGGATGCACGTCGCGATGGCGTTGTGGGGCGCCCTGTCGGCGGCAGAGCCCACGCTGTGGGACCGGCATCTCGACGAGCTGCTCGAACTATTCGTCGCGGAGTTCGAGGCGGCGGGCGGCCGGGCCCTCGACGTTGCGCATCTGCGTACCAGGCTGTTTCAGTACATCGCCGTCATGGGTGTCGCATGGCTGCTCGACGTCCCCGCGATGCTCCGCGCGCGACTCGGCGATCCACTAATGGGGCTCACGCGCGCCGATTCGCGAATCGCGGACGACGAAGCGCTGCGCGCTCCGCTGCTGATGCTGACCAACGTGCTCGACCTGTGGCAGCGCTTCGAGTTCGGCGCGATGTTCGCCGAGTTGCGCTAGTTGTCGGCCGTCGGGTTTATTGTCGCTCACATGTTCGAATCCGTGGTCGTGGACCTCGACGCTGACGACTCAGCGCTCGTCGAACGGATCTCCCAACTGGAACGGCTGAAGTCTGCCGCCGCCGCCAGTCAGGCCCGGTTGACCGTCGCCCTCGATGAGAAGCGCCGGGCCGCCGAGGCCGCCAGCGGGGTACCGGCCGGCAGGCGGGGCAAGGGTCTGGGCAGTGAGGTCGGCCTGGCCCGGCACGAGTCGCCGCACACCGGTGCCCGCCTGTTGAGCTTCGCGCGCATCCTGATCACCTACATGCCCCACACCCTGGCCGCCCTGGCGGCAGGGGTGCTTTCCGAACGGCGGGCCATGGCCATCGTGGGCGAAGCCGCCCACCTCAACCCGGCCGACCGCGCCGTGCTCGACGCCCAGATGTGCGCCCACCAGACGACGTTGACCGGCAAGGGCGATCAGCGGATCACCGCTGATGCCAAGGCCATCGCCGCCCGCCTGGACCCCCAGGGTGCCGTCGAGCGTGCCGCCCGCGCGGCAGCTGAGCGCAGAGTCACCTTTCGACCCGCCCCCAACGCGATGAGTTACCTGACGGTGACGTTGCCGATCGCGCACGGCAAGAGCGTGCACGCGGCACTGGCACGCCACGCCGACACCATTGTCGACGGCCGCACCCGCGGGCAGGTGATGGCCGACACCGTCGTCGAACGCCTCACCGGCCAGAGCGCCCAGGCGCCCGTCCCGGTCGCGGTCAACCTGGTCATCACCGACGACACCCTGCTCGCCGGCGGGTCCACCCCAGCACGGATCCCCGGCGCCGGGCCGATCCCGGCCGGCATCGCGCGACGGATGATCGCGGCCGCGGTGTTCGACGACCGCGCCCACGCCTCCCTGCGCCGGCTCTACCGCCACCCCACCTCGGGGACACTGGTGGCGATGGAATCGCGCTCGAGGGTGTTCCCCAAGGGGCTGGCCAGCTTCATCGACCTGCGCGATGATGCCTGCCGCACCCCCTATTGCGACGCCCCGATCCGCCACCACGACCACGCCCACCCCAACGCCCGCGGCGGACCGACCAACGCACTCAACGGCCTCGGCGAGTGCGAAGCCTGCAACTACGCCAAAGAGGCCCCAGGCTGGCAGGTCACCACCTCGATCGACGAAAACGGCACCCACACAGCAGAATTCAGCACCCCGACCGGCGCGGTGCACCACTCCCACGCACCGCCACTACCCGGACCACCACCGGTCATCATCGACCGCTACTGGCGCAACGCCGCCTAGAACGACGGCGGGTACCCTAGTCCGCGATGAACACCCCTGTACTTGCCCTGCGCTCTCCCGAACGCATCGCGCATCTGCACGGCGGAGACGTTGTCTTCGAAATCCTTGGCAGCAAGGGCGAACTCATCGTACTGACGCCTGGCGCCCCGTTCGGCAAGGACATCCCCGGCCTGCGACCGCTTGCTACAGCCTGGTGAAGGGCGGTTACCGCGTCCTGCTCTGGGATCGGCCGAACTGCGGGACGTCGGAGGTTCAGTTCCACGGTCAGTCCGAATCGCACATGCGCGCCGAGTCACTTCACCGCCTGCTCACGTCGCTCGAACTCGGCCCGTGCGTGCTTGCGCGCAGGTCGGGTGGCGCGAGGGACTCGATGCTCTACCCCCAACTGGTGACTCGTGTGGTGCTGTGGAACAGCGTCGGCGGCATCTTCGGAACTTACGTTCTGGGCGTGCACTATTCGTTGCCGACGATTCAGGCCGTCCGCGGGCTCGGCATCAGGGGCCTTCTGACCGTGCCCGAATGGCGGGAACGCATCGCCGACAAGCCGGCCAACCGGAACCCGGTGTCGACGACGAGATGTTCGACCGCATTATCGTACCCACGTTGATCATTCGCGGCGGCGAGGACGACTGGAACCATCCAAAGCGGACGTCGATCGAGGTGAACTGCCTCGTCAAAGGGATCGGAGCTGATCGATCCACCCTGGCCGGAGGACGCGTGGGAACGCGCAGCGCAGGCGCGAGCACGGGTCAAGCCGTACAACATGTTCGACACGTGGGTACAGGCCACCCCGTCGATCGTCGACTTTCTCGACCGCACGTCGAACGTGAGCTAGCGCGACGCCCTCCGGCCGCCCGTTCCCGGTACAGTGCCGATGACGCCGTCGTCATATAGCGATGTGATCTCGTCGGCGTCGAGGCCCAGTTCCGCAAGGATTTCGGCATTGTGCTCTCCCAGTAGAGGCGCCGGATGGACGTGGAACTTGTCGGGTCCGTTGGTCAACCGCACCGGCAGCGTGCTGTGCGGCGCCGCCGAATTCACCGGATGGCCAAGCTCTTCGAAGAATCTCCGGTGGCTCAACTGCTCGAGTTCGGTTTGGCGATGCGGCTGCATCACCTTGGCGACCGGGACTCCGACAGGCCAGAGGATTCCGACGACCTCGTCGCCCGTGCGCAACCGGCACCAGGCCGACAGTTCGTCGTCGATGAGATCGTGACGAGCGTGCCGCCCCGCGGCGGTGTCGAGGTCGGCATCCATCGCCCACGCCGGCCGCCCCAACGCGTCCCGTAGAGCGTGCCACTGCGCGTCCGTGACGACCGCGATCGCCACCCAACTGTCGTCGCGGCCAAACTCGTCGATACCGCTGACCTGATAGATGTTCTGCGGCGCTGCGGCTGGCCCCTTGTTGCCTGCTCGCTGCAGGAGGGCACCGTAGGCCGAGTACTCGATCACCTGTTCCGCCGCAACGTTCAGAGCGGCGTCGGCCATCGCCGCCTCGACGAGCACGCCCTCGCCAGTACGTCGCCTGTGTTCGAGCGCCAGCTGCAACCCGTTGAGCGCGTGAATGCCTGCGTTGGGGTCACCGAGCGAATAGGGTTCGTAGGGGTTGCGGTCGGGATAGCCGGTGAGCCAACTCAATCCGGTCGCGTCCTCGATGATGTAGGCGAACGCAGGGTTGTCCCGCCAGGGTCCAACGAGGCCGAACCCCGGCATGCGCAACATGATGACGTCGCTGCGGAGCGCCCGCACGGAGTCGAAGTCGAGGCCCAGTTGATCGATCACCCGAGGGGTGAAGTTCTCGACGATGACGTCGCAGGTCGGGATGAGCTTGCGCAGCAACTCGAGTCCTCGCTCGGTCTGGAAGTCAAGTGTGATGCCCTTCTTGTTCGTGTTGAGCGCCGAGAAGATCGGAGACCGCTCCCACCACTGGGGAACGCTCGCGGGGATGCCCGCGATGAGGCGCGTGCCGTCAGGGCGGCGGGTCGACTCAAGGTGGATGACCTCGGCACCCAGCATCGCAAGCACGTGCGTGCACGACGGACCTGCCCAGAACGTCGTCATGTCCAATACGCGTAGTCCGCTGAACGGCAACCGATCCCCCACACCCACGGTGCGCACCGGACTCGGCGACTGCGCGCGGTGAGCCTCGGTGTGCGCGCCAAGTTGGGGTGCCGCCGCGGGAGGCCGAAGCGCAACACCGCTGAGCCGATACGGCGCACCGGGCTGTGTGAAGCCACCGGCCTCGTTGCGCACGAACGCACCGCGTTCGACGTAATGGTCCATCGCCGTGACGTTCTCGCCGTTGCCGACCGGCGAGTTCGGGATGCGGAAGGCCGACGCGAGTTCCCGTACGTCGTCGACCTTCTGGTCGCCCAGCCACGCGTAGAGCTCCTCGGCGTGCAGGTTGGCCTGCTGAGTGATGGTGAGTTCGGAGTTCTCGTCGATCCAGTCGTCGTGACCCGACATTGCACATAGGTCGAACCACTGTTGAGCCGTTCCGCAACCCAGGGCGACAAGACCGTCGGCGGCCTCGGCGACGCCAGGCACCGTCGGTTTGCGCTCGTCTCGCCATGGTCGACCGAGCATTTCGAAGTAGGTAACGGGATAGTAGGTGAGACAAAGTATTTGGACTTCGAGCATCGACAGGTCGATCAACTCGCCACGTTCGTCGCGCAGCGCCCGCGCGCGAAACGCCAGCAACATCGCCGACGCGTAGGCCCCGGCCAACCAATCCCCGACCTGCCCGCCGACGTGGACGGGCGCCCGGTCCTGCGCGCCGCGGCCGATGCCGATGGCTCCGCCCGACCACGCCTGAAGGGTGAATTCGGTGGCTGCTCTGTCGTGCCACGGACCATCGAGACCGAACGGCGTGATGGATGTGACGACCAGATGCGGATATCGGTCGTGAATCGCGCGCGGCGCGAGCGCGTCGACCTCGGCGACTCGGGAACCCGGTGACCACACGACCGCGTCGGCCGATTGGAGCAGGCGTTCGACCATCTCGACGTCGGCTTCCCGTGCCGGGTCGACCACGACGCTCTGCTTGCCACCCGCGAGGAATCCGAACAGCGCGCCGTCCGCGCCTTCGGGTAGTTCGGCTCCCGACGCCGACCACGCCCTCAGCGAATCGCCCTCTGGCGCTTCGACCTTGATCACGTCGGCCCCGCCGTCGGCCAACAGCTTCGTACAATAGGCACCCGCGATGCCGCTGGACATGTCGAGGACGGTGTAACCGCTCAGGGGTAGCGCCGCACGCGAGGAGGACAAGGGATCTTGCCTCACTCCGGTTGGTTCCTCTTCGACTTGCCGAGCCGAAACTCCGGAGGAAACCTGTCGTCGTTGTCGTTGACGGCGTTCGCCAGCCCGGTCTCCATCGCGTCGCCCAACATGAAGTCACCGCCGTCGGGTTTGGCGAAGCCGCCGAGCGACTCGAAGGCCGCCGACATGAGACTGCCCAGATACTCACCCTGAAACTGCTTGACCATCTCGAAGAACAACTTCTGTTGGAAGACGCTGTCCACCGGACGGTTTCGTGCGCATGCCTCGGCATACTTGGCGACCTCGGCCTCCAGCTCGCCGCGAGGGACCACCTTGTTCACGAAGTTGCAGTCCTTCATCTCCTGCGCCGTGAACGGCCTACCGGTGAAGACCATCTCCTGAAACGGCCTCAGCCCCATGGTCAGCACCCACGTCCACATCCGCGGTCCCCAGCCGAAGTACCTGAACGACGGATGACCGAACAGTGCGTCGTCGCTGGAGATCACCATGTCGGCGTCGGCGCACTGATAGAAGTGCCAGCCGTAGCAGTAGCCCTTCGCCTCGACGATGCTGATCTTCTTCAGCTCCTGCAGCGCACGATTGCCTGCAGCGACGTTGGCATACCAGGATCCCATCGTGGCGCCGTGACGGTAGGACCCCTGAGGTGGATACCTCACGTCATCGTCGTCGACCCGCAACTCCGCGAGGCGGTCCTGCTCCGTGCCGGCCATGAAGTCGGGTAGATCGGCACCGCTGCCCAGGTTTTCACCCACGCCGCGGATCACGACCACCTTGACGTCGTCATCGACCGTCGCGCCCCGCAGCAGGTCCGCATAGCGCAGCCTGGCCGCCGACGTCGGTGCGTTGAGGAACTCGGGACGGTTGAAGGTGATCGTCGCGATCTTGGTCTCCGGGTCCTTGTCGTAGAGGACGATTTCCTCCGGCGGCGGCGTCGGCTTCTCTGGCGACATCGACGCGCCGACTTCAGGAGCTCACGGCGTGTGACCACGTTGGGCTGGACGTGAGCACTTCTGGGCCGTGGTCACCGATGAGTACCGCGTCGCGGCTGAACACCGCACCGACCCCGGACTCCCACACGTACCCGGTGACGGCGAGCACCATCCCCGGTTCCAGCCGCTCCTCCGCAGACGTCACGGGCAGGTCGGCCGAGATCACGGGCGGGTCGAGCCCAAGTCCCAACCCGTGCGCGACGGGAGTCACGGGCAAGGGCTCTCCCGCGGTCTCATAGGCGCCGAAGAGATCGCTTGCGGCTGCGCCGGGCTTGCATGCGGCAATGAGGTTCTCCCACAACCGATTCGAGCGCGCGTACAGCGCAGCGGCGCCCGGCACTTCCCCCACGGGCCAGGTACGAGCGACCTCGCCGACATAGCCGTCGGCAAGGACACCAGCAGACAGCGCTACGAGGTCCCCGTTGGCGACTCTTCCATCGCTAGTGCCGCCGCGCCACGAATGGTCCTTCGGCGTGATCCACGCTCCGTCCTGAGTGGCGGGCGTCGTGACACCGCCTGCTGCCATCGCCTCCATGAGGGCGCCCGTCAGAGACTGCTCGGTGACGCCGGCAACAAGTTCTTCGCGCGCGGCCTCCAGAGCCGCCTCCGCAACGCCGAGAGTGCCTCGGAGCACCGCAATCTCGTCGACCGTCTTGATTCTGCGCGCGGCGCGGAGTGCCGGCTCTGCGTCGACGATCTCTGCGTTCGGGAAGGCCATCGGTAGCAGCTGCGCGAAGGTCGGCGTGAGCGAGTCGGTTCCGACCCGCTTGACCGTCGCAGCTCCTGGCAGCGCCTTGAGCACCTCGATCAGCGTCATCGGATTCCACGCGAGCCCGTATAGGTGGTCGTGCGGAATGTCGTCGGGGATTCCTTCGTCCCACGTGCTGTTGAGGTGGATCTCACCCGTCGACCGGACGATTTCGCAGATCGGCCCGAATGGCCTGGTGCCTGCGACCCACAGCTGAGGCGCGCCAGTCACGTAGCGCACGTTGGCCTGACGGCCCAGCACGAGGATGTCGATGTCGTTGGCCTCCATCTGCGCCAACGCACGGTTGCGGCGTCCGATCCGCAAGGCCGTTGCATCCGGAAGGATTTCGAGCGCCATCAGATGCATCCGTACGGCGAGTAGGGGTAGTCGGTGATCGACTGATAACCGTCTTCGGTGATGACCACGATCTCCTCGCTCCGATATCCGCCAGTACCGTCCTCCCAGATCACCGGCTCTAGCACCAGGAGCATTCCCGCCGGGAAGACGAAGTTGTCGTCGAACTCCTGCCCGAGATCTGTACCGATCATCGGCATTTCAGCCGCGTTCGTGCCGATGCCGTGACCGAGGTAGAAGTGGGGCAACCACGGTTTGGTGCCTCCGTTTGCGGCGATGGCCGCCCGGGCCAGATCGCCACACGTGGCGCCCGCCTTGGTGACGGCCAGCACGGCCGCGATGATCTCTTGCCACTTCTCGAAGTTGGCCTGTTGACGGTCCGAGATTGCGTCGCCGACGACCCAGGTTCGCCCGAAATCCGAGCAGTACCCCTCGTAGGTGATGCTGACGTCGGTCCACAGCACGTCACCTTCGACCAGTTCCTTCTCGGTGGTCAGGAGCGGCAGCGCCAAGTCACCGGTGGTGGTCCACACGGCGCCACTCGTCTTCGTCGTCGGCATGACCTGCCAGATGGCCTCTAGCATGTTGGCTGTCGCGCCGAGTTCGAATGCGCGACGTACGAATTGGGCTGACAGGTCGACCTGCCGAACTCCAGGAGCCAGCGACTTCTGCACGTCGATCACCGCTTCCTCGGTGATGCGGCAGGCCTTGCGCACGCACGAGATCTGGTCGAGCGTCTTGACCAGTTTGGCGGGGCCCACCACCTGGGCGGCATCCGATGGCGGCCCCGATGGGAACAACGAAGCCAGCGCACGACGCATCGCACCGGTGAGTTCATCGACAGCCACTGCGGCACCCGTGGGAAGCAGTGCTGCCAACTCCTTCGCGAAACGCTGCACGCCTTCGTCGAATTCGAGGTAGACCGGACCGTGCACGTGGTCGGGGGGCACCTCGCTACGTGACGCCGACCCCTCGCGCAACGGCATGAACAGGTGCGGGTGCGGGTCGTCGGCGAGCACGACTGCCACTGGCCGTTCGACGTGCGACAGACCGGCATCCAGCAGCGGCCAACTGATTCCCGTCGCGTACACCACGTTGCCGTTGCCAAGCAGGACCAGCGCGTCGATGCCCTTGTCCCTCATGGAGTCACGCAGCCTGGCCCCACACTCCAGATACATCCTGGCACGGTCGGGTAGGTCGGGAATGTCGAATCCCACGGAGGCCGAACCCAGAGTCGGCTCCGTCACGAGATCCCCAGGAAGCGCTTGACGTTGGTGCTGACGATCTTGACGGCGTCATCGGCGCCCACGGCTGCGACGACAGTAGCGAGCGACTTCTCGGAGTACCCGAAGGTGGACTCGTTGTGCGGGTAGTCCGACGACCACATCACGTTGTCGATGCCGATCTTGTCGATGAGTTCCAAGCCCAGCGGATCCACCATGAAGGACGCGCTCATGTGATGGTTCCAGTAGTAACTGGTGTCGTGTTCGAGTTCGTGGTTGAACATGTGCCTGTACGAGGCCAGCATGTGCGCGGCATCCTGCAGCGCGGTTGGTACCCAAGCGATCCCACCCTCGAACCAGCCGATCTTCAGGGAAGGATGGCGGTCGAGAATCCCCGAGAAGACGTACTTGGCGAACTGTTCGCGGAATGAGTCGACGTTGACCATCATGCCGACGACCACGCTGTTGTTCTGGCACGGCGTCTTCGGCGGTGTCTCGCCGATGTGGTGACTCACCGGTATTCCGGAGGCTTCGATCTCGTCCCACACCGCGTCCATCGACGAGCTGCCATAGTCGTAGATGTTGCCCTCGTCGTCCTTGCCTGGATTGAGTGGCAGCAGGAACGTCTTGAGCCCCAAGGACTTCAATTCTTCCAACGTGCTGCGGGTCCCCTTCGGGTCCCACCAGTTGATCAGTCCGACCCCGTAGAAGTGGCCGTTGCTGCGCTCCTGCAGTTCCGCGATGTGCTCGTTGTAGATGCGGAAGACCCGCTCGCGCACCGACTTGTCCGGGTAGTGAAACAGCGCGAGAACGGCATTCGGGAACGCCAGCTCCTTGTCGATGCCGTCCTCGGCGAGCTGGCGGATGCGCGCCTCGATGTTGTTGGTCGCAGCGCCCGCGAGGTCGTCGTACTGCATGAGCACGCGCCCGAAGTCACCCCCGGTCCAGGCCTTGCCCTTCATGCCGACCATGTAGGCGCCGTCCTCGTACCAAATCCGCGGCGCGGCGCCCTTGAGTTCCTCGGGAAAGCGTTCGAAGAAGATGTCGTCGGCAACCGAGATGTGGTTGTCGGCCGAGAACACCTCTGTTCCAACGGGTAGACCGGTGAGGCCTTCGGCCGCATGGCCCTTGCGGTTCTTGGGGGCGCCGAATCCTTCTGGCGGATACAGCGTCGAAATGGTCGGGGCTGACATCGTTGGAACTCCAATCGGGATGGGCTGAGGAATCACCAGGTAACGGGAAGTTCGTAGACGCCGTAAGCGAGCCGATCGTGCTTGAACGGGACCTCGTCGAATGAGATGGCGAGACGCATCGTCGGGATGCGCCGCAGCAGCGTGTGGAACACGATCTGCAGTTCGGCGCGGGCCAACTGCTGACCCACGCACTGATGGCGGCCATAGCCGAACCCGAGTTCCTGGCCGGCGTCGCGCGTGAAGTCCAGCTTGTCTGGATTGGCGAACGCGGCGCCGTCCCAGTTCGCCGGTGCAAGGTCGATGATGATTCCCTCACCCTTGCGAATGGTCTCGCCGCCGATCTCGATGTCGTCGATGGCGACCCTGCGCTGACCGTTCTGGATGATCGACAGGTACCGCATCAACTCTTCTGCGGCGTTGGCGATGAACTTCGGATCGTCGGAATCACGAAGCAGCGCAGCCTGTTCTGGGTTCTCCAGGAGCGCCAGGATACCGATGCCGATCATGTTGGCCGTGGTCTCGTGGCCCGCGATCAGCAGGCCGGTACCAAGCTGCGCGGCCTCCTTCACGCTGATCTCCCCCGCCGCGACCCGCTCGGCGAGGTCGGAAACCGCATCCTCGGCGGGGTCGGCCATCTTCTTCTCGACCAGGTTGATCAAGTACTTGTGGAGGCTCATCGCCCCCTTCTGACCCACTTCAGCGCTCGCATAGCGGGCTAGACCGACGTTCGCGTGGTGTTGGAAGAACTCGTGATCCTCGTACGGGACGCCGAGCATGTCGCTGATCACCTTGGTCGGAACGGGCAGTGCGAGCTCGCTGACCATGTCGGCGGGCTGCGGGACTGCCAGGATCGCATCGATGCACTCGTCGGTGACCTCTTGGATCGTGGTGCGCAGGCCCTCGACACGCTTGAAGGTGAAGGGTTTGCTGAGCATCCGTCGAAACCTGGTGTGTTCCTCGGCATCGGAGGTGAAGACCGACCGCGGCCGCTTGTTCACCGTCGAGAGCATGTGCTCGTTCCAGTGCGGGAAGCCCTCGATGCGGTCGTCGACGCTGACGCGGGAATCGGCGAAGAGCGCCCGCGCGACGTCATGCCCGGTGATCAGCCAGGGTGTGCTGCCATTCCAGATGCGCACGCGCGAAAGCGGTTTCGCTTCCCCCATCGCGAGCATCTGCGGTGGCGGCGCGAACGGGCAGCGCGGCGACCGCTCCATCGGATACTCCGGAACCGCCGACAACGCCTGCTCGGCGATGGTGTCTGTCATCTCTACTCCTCGATCGAAATGGCCATTGCAGGGCAGGCGGCTGCGGCCTTGCGGGCGCCGTCGGCTAGTTCGGGGCCGGGTTCGGCGATCAACAGGACCACGACGCCGTCGTCGTCGTTCTGGTCGAAGACCTCCGCCGCGTTCATCACGCACATCCCGGATGAGACGCACTTGCCGGAATCGACTGAAACCCTCACGAGCGCACGAACTTCACCGGCTCGCCGTCCGCCTGCGTGACGGGCGCAAGCCACATGCCGACTATCGCGTCGATCAGCCCAGTGCCCGCTGCCTGCCACGAAGTGCGCGATGCGACGGCCGCCCCCTTCGCCAGTGCCCGTTCGCGATCGGCACAGCTGTGCATCAACAGGTTTCGCGCCATGATGTTGCGCTCGAACCTGATGTCGAGCGGCAAATGTGGCAAGCACTTGTTGATGCCGTCCACCACCTTCACGAGAGACGGGGAGCTGAGGGCGTCCTTGACGACGAAGCCGTGGTACGCGGGGTCGGTCATGGCCTGTGCGGCGAACCGCGCATACCAGGTGGGATTGCCGAGGTCGTCCAGATGGTCGATCAGCGGGCGCACCAGACACGACACCCAGCCCCGCAAGTCGGTTTCGGCATCCGTCTGCTTCACCATTCGCTCGCGGTGCTCCTCGATGGGCGCCCTATGACGCTCCTCAATGGCCCTTACGAGGTCGGTCTTCGTGCCGAAGTGATAGCCGACTGCTGCGTTGTTGCCTTGTCCCGCAGCCTCACTCACCTGGCGATTCGACACCGCATAGACGCCGTGTTCGGCGTAGAGCCGCTCGGCGGCGGTGAGGATCGCCTCTCGGGTGGTGCTGGCGCGATCGGTGCGCAATGGACGGGCTGCGGTCACGGCGTCAGTCAACCCCGATGATCGAGTTAAGTCAAGCGATTGATTTAAAGTATGCCGCCGTTCCTGGCGGTTTGTGCACGATCACCCGCGCCCACCGCGGGTGCGGGTGCACAAACCGCAGAGGAGTCAGGATTTGGGCGAGCGCGGAGGCAACACCTTGCCCGCGACGGTTCCCCCGTCGACGGGCAGAACCGTGCCGGTGACGTATTGCGACCGATCGGTGGCGAAGTACAGCGCTGCCTGCGCGACGTCGTCTGCGGTGCCCTGGCGCTTGAGCGGCCGGTCGTCGCGCATCTGCTGACGGATCCTCGCCTCGAACGCCTCCAGTTTTTGACGGTCCTCGTCAGTCGCAGAGGATCTCAGGATCGGCGTCGGAATACCGCCGGGCGCAATGCAATTCACCCGGACCTCATACTGCGCCAACTCGATGGCCGCCGACTTGGTGAATTGGATGACCGCAGCCTTCGACGCCCGATACGTCGAGACGCCTCCGCCGGCGAGGATGCCGCCGATCGACGAAACGTTGATGATGGAGCCACCGTCGTGTTCGGCCATGTACTTCCCGGCATCACGCGTGCCTGCCATGACCCCCAGCACGTTCACCCGCATGACCTTGTCGAACTCGGCGAAGTCCTCGGCGAACAGCCCCTTCTTCAACGGGCTGGAAATGCCTGCGTTGTTGACCATGACGTCCAACCCGCCGAAGGTGTCGACCGCGGCCTCGACGAGCGCCCCGACCTGACCTTGATCACCGACGTCGGCGTGCCGAAAGTGAGCATTCGCCCCCAGCTCCGCTGCCAGCGCCTGCCCGAGGTCGTGCTGGACGTCGGCGATGACCACCTTCGCACCCTCGGCCACGAAGCGCTCGACGATGCCCCGACCGATGCCGGACGCTCCGCCGGTGACGATCGCGACCTTGCCTGCCAGTTCGGTGCTCATCGGTTGCCCTTCAGAAATTCGAGGAGTAACTCATTGACGGCCTCGGGCCTTTCGATCTGCGGGCAATGTCCAGCCCCGTCGACCACCGCCGAGCGGGCGCCCGCGATCCGGCCCGCGATGTCTGCGGCCCAACCGGGTGGCAGAAGTTTGTCGCCAGCCCCCTCGAGGATCAGCGTCGGCACGGCAATCCGGTCGTAGGCACGCTCGGCAGACGGCGTTGCGGGCGCGGCCGCGCCCGGCCTGCGGAACCTGGCTGCCGCGATCGCCTCCCAAGCCCCAGGCGCCGTGCTGGATGCATGTCGACGTTGGACGTAGTCCTCGTCTTCCGGGTAGGACGAATCGAAGAACAGCGCGGTCACGATGCGCCGCATCCCCTCGAGGCTCGCGTCGTATTCGTAGAGCGCGTCGGCGTGCTCGTTGCGGTTGATGGCGCCGCCGCCGCAGATCAGCGCGACGGTGCGAACCGGAAGTACCGGCGCGTCCGACGTCATGTCGGTGAGCAGGTTGATGGCGCCCATCGAGTTGCCAACGAAGTGAGCGGATTTCACTCCCATCACCTCGCAGAACCGGGCGACGTGCCGGATGCGTTGACCACGCCCGTCGACGAAGTCGATGACCTTCGCAGAATGCCCGTACCCCAACATGTCCGGGGCAAGCACTCGGTAGTGCGCGGCAAGAGCGCCGATGGTCTTCTCCCAGCCGAGGTCCGCACTCGCGCCGAATTCGCCGCCGTGCAGCAGGACGACGGATTCGCGAGGGTCGCCGCTACCTGCTTCCAGGTATCCCGTGACGAGGCCGTCGACGACGACGGACTTTCGCTCGAACTCCACGAGACAGACCATAGATCGGCACGAATAGCCGAAGTGCTTAGCTCCGCGGACTCGACGTCTAACTCAGTGCAGGGCGTCGGCGAGCCGGTCGACTTGATCGGCCCCCGTGACCGTGGGATGGAACAGCAGACGGTCGAAGCCGAGCCCGGAGTAGGCCCGCACGGTGTCGCGTACGTCCTGTGCCGAGACGACCAAGTCGGCGACGTTGAGCGCGGCATAGTCCGGGTTGAATCCGTAGTACCGGCTGAGGGTTTCCCGCCCGGCGTCGAGCGTCGTGGTATCGCCGATCGCAAAGTTGACCGACGCGTGGATTACCGGTTCTCCTGGCCTGCCCGCCTCGCACCAGCCCGCGCGGACCTCTTCTGCGAAGGCCGACTGCACGGGATAGTCGCGCAGAGCGCCTGCCACCCAGCCATCTCCGACGAGGGTGGCGCGTCGCAGCGTCGCCGCCGACTTCCCGCCGAAGAGCAGCGGCACCCGTACGGGCTCAGGGACCAACGGGATCCCATCCTCGTTCGGCTCGCCGCGCCATGCCGCCGACAGCATCCTGGCCGCGTCGTCGAGCAACCGACCGCGCCTGCTGAAGTCGACGTCCACGGCGCGGTAGTCGTCGTCGCGTGACCCGACGCCGACGCCGACGATCAACCGCTCGCCGCTGGCGGAGGCCACGCTGGCCAACTGCTTGGCAAGGACGGCCGTCGGATAGAGCGGCGCCAGCACGATGTTGGTGACGAGTTCGAGCCGTTCGCTGGCGGCTGCCGCGAGCGCGAGGGCGACGATCGAGTCCACGCTCGGATAGACGAGGCGGTCGATCGTGGTCACGCAGTCGAAGCCGCGCTGTTCGGCACGCCGTGCCCACTCGACCACGAGCGACCCGGAGACACCTGCGACGTGGTTCGGCAGGCCGATTCCGATCTTCATGAATTTCCTTCACGGGTTGGGGTTTTCGCGTTGACGACGGGGCCACGGGTACGACGAGTCGTTGGTTGATCACTCGCCGCCGTCGCAGAACCCGTCGACCACATCCAGCGTGGCCCGACCACGTCCCGTGGGCCATCGAAACTCGTCCCATCGGCAGATATCGTCGTATTGACGCTACGTACGTAGTGTTTTCCTCGTGATTGACCCGCTAACTGGCAATATTCTGCATGCGCTGCAACTGTCGCCGCGGGCGCCGTTTCGGGGCATCGCCGACATCGTCGGTGCGCCCGAACAGACCGTGGCCCGCAAGTACGCCAAGATGCGACGCGATGGCTTGCTCCGCGTGATCGGCGTCGTCGACCCGAACGTGTACGGCGAGTGCCAATGGGTGGTGCGGGTGCGCGCCAGACCCGACGATCTGCCGCAAATCGCCGACGCGTTGGTGCGGCGACCGGAAGTCACGCACGCCAACGTGCTCTCGGACTGGACCGAACTGGTCTGCGTGATCAGGGCTCCGCTCGGGGAGGAACGCGAGGGTCTGCTCCATCGTCTGCCGCGGACGTCGAAGGTGCTGGGCATCGACATCGATCTTGTGCTGCACACATTCGGTGAGCCGGCGACCGCCCCATGGACGGCGTACGGTCACTCCCTCGACGCCGAACAGAAGGCACGCGTACTGCAGCTGGTCGAACAGACGGGATGGTCGGGTCAGCCACGGGCTCTCGCCGCCGAGGACGACGCCCTGTTCGAGGCGCTCGCGGAAGACGGCCGCGCTCCGCATGCCCGGCTCGCCGAGCAAACCGGGTGGTCCCCCGCGAGAGTGAAGCGTCGCCTGGCGAGCCTCGAGAGGTCGGGCACCCTGACCTACGACGTCGACGTATTGCCAAGCCTCCTCGGCTTCGAGGTGAACGCCATGGTGTGGCTGAACACGTCCCCGCGCAACCTCGACCGGGTCGCGGCGCAGATCGCCTGCCATGACGAGGTCGCCTCGGTGTCGGCGATCAGTGGCCGCAACAACTTGATGGCCATCGTGATATGCCGCGACGTCGAGCACCTGTATCAGTATCTAGCCCAACGTCTTTCGAGTGTCGGTCGCGTTCGGAGCTACGACGTCAGCATTCGGACCAAACGCCTCAAGCAGGCCGCGTCGCTCGTGGCGCACGGGCGGCTGATCAGGCCTGCCGTCGGATGAGATCGCCTCAGCCCAGTTCGACGTTCATCCGCTCGAGCAGCGAGGCCACGCTGACGCCGAACGTCTCCAGCACGCGGACACGTCCCGCACCCGTGTTGTCGACGTCGAAGATGGCCTGATCGGTGTAGACGCGGCTGACGCAGCGCAGACCGGTCAGCGGATAGCTGCATTCGGGCACCAGTTTCGCCGTGCCGTCCTTGGCGAACAGCGTCATCATCACGAACACGCGCTTCGCACCGATGGCTAGGTCCATCGCCCCGCCGACCGCGGGAATCGCGTCGGGTGCACCGGTGTGCCAATTCGCCAGATCGCCGCGCTGACTTACCTGGAACGCACCGAGCACGCAGACGTCGAGGTGACCGCCTCGCATCATGGCGAAGGAGTCCGCGTGGTGGAAGTACGAGGCGCCTGGCGTTTCGGTGACGGGAATCTTGCCCGCATTTGTCAGATCGGCGTCAATCGCGTCACCTACTGCGGCCCCACCCATGCCGAGCATGCCGTTCTCGGTATGCAGGACGACTCCGGCCGCTGGGTCGAGGTAGTCGGCGACCATGGTGGGTTGCCCGATGCCGAGATTGACGTATGAGCCAGTCGGAATGTCGCGAGCCACGCGGATCGCGATCTCCCGCTTGTCCAATGGGCCGCGGTCCAGATGTTCGACCGTCGACGGCGTCGAAGCCGCGAGCGTCCCGGTCACGAGGCAACCTCCGTGTGGTCGGCGAAGGGCGAGGACAGGTCGAGTACGCGGTCGACGAAGATGCCGGGAGTGATGACGGCCTCGGGATCGATGTCGCCCGCGTCGACGACGTGCGATACCTCGGCGATGGTCAATGCGGCGGCGGTTGCCATCACGGGTCCGAAATTGCGTGCGGTCTTGCGGTACACCAGATTTCCGGCCCGGTCGGCGACGTGGGCACCGATCAGGGCCACGTCTCCGCGAATCGGATACTCCAACACGTAGTCACGGCCGTCGATGGTGCGCGTCTCCTTGCCCTCTGCCAGAGGGGTGCCGACGCCCGTCGGGCAGAAGAACGCCCCGATGCCCGCGCCCGCGGCCCGGATTCGCTCCGCGAGATTGCCCTGCGGCACCACTTCGAGGTCGACCTTGCCTTCCCGATACAACCCGTCGAACACGTACGAATCCGCTTGCCGCGGAAACGAACAGATCACCTTGGTCACGCGTCCCGCAGCAAGTAGGGCCGCGAGCCCGGTGTCGCCGTTGCCCGCGTTGTTGCTGACGATGGTCAGATCGGCCGCACCCTGCTCGATGAGCGCGTCGATGAGCGTCGTCGGCATGCCCGCCATGCCGAACCCACCGACGAGAATGGTCGAGCCATTCTCGATGCCTGCCACGGCCTCTGCGGCGTCGGCGCCAATCGTCGTGCGACTCACGAGAGGACTCCCCCAGCTTCGTCGAATTCGGACAACACCTTCTCGGCGATGCGAAACGCGGTGTTGGCGTCTGGAACACCGCAGTAGATGGCCGTCTGCATCAGCAACTCCTTGATCTCGTCGTTCGTCAAGCCGTTTCGCCGCGCGGCCCGCAGGTGCATGACCAATTCCTCGTGGTGTCCACGCGCCACCAGCGCGGTCAGCGTGATCATCGAGCGACTTCGGCGATCCAGGCCGGGACGGGTCCAGATGGTTCCCCACGCGTACTCGGTGATCATGTGTTGGAAGTCCGCGGTGAACGCGGTGGTGCCCGCCACTGCGCGGTCCACGTGAGCGTCGCCGAGCACTTCGCGTCGCACGGCCATTCCCGCCCGGTGAACGTCATCCGTGGTGTGCGACGCCACCCCGACGTGCTCGGCGATGAGCGCCGCCACGTCGGCAGGCGCCTCGGCGGGCGCAAGATGCCCAACCCCGTCGAGGACCACGAGCCTGCCGGCCTTGACCCCGGATACTATGCGCTGCAGGGAATCCGGTGGAGTGGGCAGGTCAGCTTCACCCGCGACGGCCAACACGGGCGCGACGACCTCGTACAGTCGGCCCGTGACGTCGAAGGTTGCCAACGCCTCACATGCCAGGGCATAGGATTCGGCGTCCACACCGGCCAGAGCGTCGAGGAGAGCGGCGGTGATGCCGGGTTCCCGTCGGGTGAAGCCGGGTCCAAACCACCGCTGCTCCGACGCCGCGATCATCGACTCCATGCCCTGCGCCCGCACTGTCGCGGCGCGGTCGCGCCAGCCTTCAGGAGTCCCGATGGCGGCTCCGGTGCACAGCAGCGTCGCCGAAGTCACGCGGTCTGGCGCATCCAGCATCAGCTGAAGGCCGACACACCCGCCTACGGAATCACCTGCGTAAGAGAAGGTTTCCGTGCCCAACTCATCGGCCAACGCTAGCACCGCAGTGGACAGGTCGGCGATGGTGAAGGGTTCGGTTCGCTGGCAACGACCGTGGCCGGGAAGCTCCCATGCCACGACTCGGATCGCAGTCGCGAGCTTCGCGGCGACCTCGCTCCACAGCGTCGATGCGGTGGTGCCGAGCGAGGGCCCGAGCAGGAGCAGCGGCGCGCCGTCGGGTCCGCCGAAGTCGACGATGCTGAGCCGTGGGGCGCTCACGAGGATTCCTTGACGAAGCGACGGGCACGACTCAGCGCCGATTCGATGAGTCGATCGACCGCGCCCGTGTAGTCGGAACGTGCTGCACGACCGGTCAATTCGGTCATCGCGCACTGCTCGGACAGCAGCCCGTCTGCCGCGGCGAGGTTCGTGGTCGCGCGCGCTTCGTCGACTCTCAGGCCCGTGACGAGCTCCGAGGTGTGGATGGCCGCGACGGCAGTGTGCTTGGCCAACGTCCGCAGCGTGGCCCACTCGGCGTGCCATGCACCGTCGGACCTTTCGTCGACGCTCGCGGCAGCAGCCGCGTGAAGCGTCGCCGCCAGCGGTCCTGCGGTGAGCGCGGCACGCCGGATCAGCACCGAGCGAACCGGATTGTTCTTGTGCGGCATGGTCGAAGAGCCGCCGCCACTCCCCTCGGCGAGCTCACCGAGTTCGGGCCGACCCAACGTTGCGACGTCAGCCGCGATGTGCCCCCAGGCGTCGGAGCAGCTCACCATCGCGTCCCCGAGCCGGGTGATCGTCGATCGGGTGGTGTGCCACGGCGGCGCGGGCGTCAACCCAAGGGCTACGGCCAGCGCGTCGCCGAGTGCGATGGCGCCGTCGATGGAGCCCGCCAACTCGACGCTCGCCGCCAGCGTGCCCGCGGCGCCGCCTGCCTGAACCGGTAGCGAGGTCCGCAGCGCGGCCAATGGCTCGGCGGCATCGAGCACGCCCGTCAACCAATTGGCGAACTTCGCCCCGAGGGTGCTGGGGAGTGCGGCCTTGGTGAGAGTGCGCGCGAGTGCCGGTGTGGCGCGGTGTCGTTCGGCGAGTTCGGCCAACGCCCGCACCTGCGTCGCAACCTCGTGTTCGACGCGGACCAGCACGTCGCGCGCACACAGCACCAGTGCCGTGTCGACGACGTCCTGACTGGTGAGTCCGCGATGCAGCCATCGTGCCACCGGAGCGGATGTGCGCTCGCGCAACATCGCGACCAGCCCGCTGGCTGGGTTGCCGTCGACGTTCGCACGGCGGGCGATCGTTTCGAGGTCAACGCCGGTGACGATCCCGGCCAGGTCGGCCCTCGCGTCCTTGGGAGCAATGCCCGCGTCGATGATGCCGTCGAGCCACGCCTGCTCCACGGCTACCATCGCCGCCAGGAAGGCGCCGTCGCTCATCAGGTCACCCGCAAGCTCGTCGCCGGGCCAGAAGAGGTCCGTCACCGCTGGTGTCCCGGGTATCGCAGGAAGACCGTTTCGGGTTTGCCTGGGGCGTCTTGCAACTGGATGTCGAAGCGCAGTCCGGTGCCATCCCGGCTGGCGACGAGCGTGTCGCGACGTTCCGCCGAAAGCGACGCAAGCAATGGATCGTGCGCGAGCCATTCGCCGGGGATGTAGGCACGGGTGAACAGCCGGTTGAGCAGGCCGCGGGCGAACACCGTGATCATGATGAAGGGGGCAGCACCCTGGCATGTCGCGCCGGGCACGACGGTGGAGAAGCCGTACCGGCCGCCATCGTCGGTGCTGGCACGTCCCCAGCCGGTGAAGGTCCAGCCGTCCCGGTGAAGGGAGCCAACCGAGTTCGGGATACGACCCTCGGCATCGGCCTGCCAGATTTCGAGAAGCGCGTCGGGTACCGGGCGGCCGTCACCGTCGGAGACGACACCGCTGAACTGGATGGCGTTCGGTGAGCCTGGCGGAACGAGTTCGTTTCCGCGGTCGAACGGCAGTGCGTAACCGAAGAACGGCCCAATGGTCTGGCCTGGCGTCGCGGTCAACAGCGTGGTCATGAGTGGTCGCCTTCATGGTCGGGATTTTCGATCGGAGTACGCGCACTGCCGTTCAGCACGATGTCCCACCGGTAGCCGGTCGCCCACTCGTGGATGGTGACGTCGTGGTCGTACGTGGCGACGAGGCGGTCGCGCGCCTTCTGGTCCGTGATGGCCTGGTAGATCGGATCGAGAGCGAACAGCGGGTCACCGGGAAAGTACATCTGGGTGACCATCCGCTGGGTGAATTCCGTTCCGAACAAGGAGAAGTGGATATGCGCGGGCCGCCAGGCATTGCGGTGGTTCTTCCACGGGTACGGACCCGGCTTGATCGTGGTGAACCGGTAGCGGCCCTCGTCGTCGGTAAGACAGCGACCGACGCCTGTGAAGTTGGGATCGATCGCCGACGGGTGTTGGTCCCGCTTGTGGATGTAGCGGCCGCCCGCATTGGCCTGCCAGATTTCTACCAACTGCCGCCGAACCGGTCGACCGTCGCCGTCGACGACACGGCCCGTCACCACCATGCGTTCGCCGATCGGATCGCCGGAGTGCTGGATGGTGAGATCGGATTCGAGGGGGTGCACGTCGCGCTCTGAGAAGCATGGCGTCCACAGTTCGACGCCCTCGGGGTCTGCGTGGTGAAGATCCTTGGTCGGATGGCGAAGCAGGCTACTCCGGTATGGCGCGTAGCCCATCCTCGGCTGCGTCTCCTCGACTCCCGCACGCTGATAAGCGGATTCGATCGCCGCGATCTCCGCGCTGATCGTCTGCTGGCTTGCAGCTGCGCTGTCGGGATTGGTGTCGATCATTGCTGCCATGGTGTTCACGCTAACGACTCCTCGAACGAACTTGAAGGCTAGACTTTCACTGAGTGGAAAGGCTATGGGATTGGCGGGAAACACTTCGACTCCTGGCGCGAGCGTGGCATCGCGTTTGCTCAGCGTGCTCGCAGCCTTCGACGAACGCCACCGCAGCCTGACCCTTTCGGAGCTCGCCAACCGAGCGGGATTGCCCATCGCGACCGCTCACCGGCTCACCGCCGAGCTGGTGGCTGGATCGGCCCTGCAGCGACGTGCCGATGGCCGGTTCGAAGTGGGTCGACTCATCTGGAGCGCTGGCCTGCTCGCGCCTGTCGAGGGGCGATTGCGGCAGGTGGCCGAACCTTTCCTGCACGACGTCTACGCCGCGACGCTCGCCACGGTGCACCTCGCGGTTCGCGACGGCAACGAGGTGCTCTACCTGGAGCGGATGATGGGTCGCGCATCGGTTCCCATCGTCAGCACGGTGGGCAGCAGGTTGCCGATGCACTGCACCGGGGTCGGGAAGGTACTGCTGGCCCACGCGCCAAGCGAAGTGCAGGAGTATGTCTTTGCTAGCCTGACTCGGATCACCCCCTACACGGTGGTGCAGCGGACCGTGTTGGCCGATCAAATGGAGCGCATTCGAAGGGAATCGGTCGCCACGACGGTCGAAGAGATGTCGCTCGGCGCTTGTTCGCTGGCAGTACCCGTGGTTCGGCAGTCCGACGGTGCCGTGGTGGCCGCCATCGCGGTGGTGGTGCCTTCGCTCAAGCGAGACCGACAACGACTGCTCGGCGCTCTGCAGGTCGCAGCCCGCGGCATCGGCCGGTTGCTGTGACTCGCAGGGCGCCATGGCAATTCGCCTCAGTGATCGACGAGCTGGCGCGCCGGATCGGGTACCTTGCCGCCCAGTAGCGAGGTCGGCACGTCCTTGGTCTCGCGTGCCGTCAGTGCAGCGGCCGAGGCGATCAGGCAGACGACCGCAGTGAAGATGCTGATGACTACCCAGCCACCTTCCTTCACGCCACCGAGTGCGGTGACGATCGCCGGTGCGAAACCAGCGACGAGGAAGCCCAACTGAGTGCCGATCGCCAGCCCCGAGAACCGGACCTGGGTGGAGAACATCTCGCCGTAGAACGACGGCCACACTGCGTTGGCCGCTGCGTAGCCGAACGAGAAGGTGGCCACTGCCAGTGCAAACATCAGCACGTCGTTGCCGCTGCTCATCGAGAGTAGGTAGAACGGCATCATCACCGCAGAAGACAGGGCGCCGTAGATGAAGACCGGTTTGCGGCCGATCCGATCGGCGAGCTTGCCGAACATCGGCTGGGTGCCCAGCGCAACGATGTTGGCGACGACGACCAGCCACAGCGTCTCGTCGGCACCCAGGCCCACCTTCTTGCCGTAGGCGATGGCCAGGTTCGCAAACACCGTTGACACGGCGGCGATGAAGGCGCAGAAGATCACGCGCAGTACGTCGCGCCAATGGTTGCGCAGCAGCGGCATCAGTGGCATCCGGGCGATGGTGCCCGAGGCCTTGGCGTCGGCGAACTCGGGCGTCTCGTCCAAACGGCGACGGATGAAGAACGCGACCACGACGACCACGACGCTGAGCCAGAACGGTACGCGCCAGCCCCAGCTGTAGAGGTCTGCGTCGGGCAGCGCCACGACTGGGATGACGACGAGGGACGCGAGGATCAGGCCCCCCTGGGTACCCGTCAACGTCCAGGAGGTGAAGAAGGCCCTCTGGTGGTCGGGCGAGTGCTCCAACGTCAGCGAACTCGCGCCGGCCTGCTCGCCCGCCGCCGAAAAGCCTTGCAGCAAACGACATATCACCAGCAGGATGGGCGCAAGGCCGCCGACCATCGCATACGTCGGCAGGCAGCCGATGGCGAAGGTCGAGAAGCCCATCAGCACCAGGGTGAACATCAGCACGTTTCGACGTCCGATCCGGTCGCCGAAGTGCCCGATGACGAAGGCGCCGACGGGCCTCGCAATGTACGCAACGCCCAGGGTTGCGAATGACATCAACTGAGCTGCCTCGTCACCGGAGTCGAAGAAGATCTTCGGAAAGATCAGCGACGCAACGAAACCGAATACGAAGAAGTCGTAGTACTCGACGGCGCTGCCCATGAAGCTGGCGAGCGCGGCCTTCTTCGGCGTGCGCTGCGGCGCGCCTGATGGCGCTCCGTTCGGCGGACTGCTGTCAATGACGCTCATGGGTTCCTCCTAGTTTCCTTGTGAAGTGGAAATGACGGGTGGAATCACCCGGTAAGAGTGCGAAAGTGTCGGGACATGCGCGCGGCGTCCGGAGTTATCCCGGTGATCAGCTCGAACGCCGTCGTGGCCTGGTGAACGGCCATGTGGCCGCCATCGAGAGTTCGGCAGCCTGCCTCGCGGGCGGCAGTCAACAGTGCGGTGTTCAGCGGCCGGTAGACGATGTCGGCCACCCACAAACCCGGGTGAAGGAGTGCTGCATCGAACGGCAAACCGGGGTGATCGGCCATACCGGTTGGCGTGCAGTGCACGACGCCGTCGCTGACGGACAGGAGTACTGACAACTTGTCGAATGCCGACGCATCGACCCGAGCGCTGGGATGGCGACCCGCGAGTTCGCGAGCCAGTGCGGTGGCCCGATCGACGTCGAGGTCGACGATGGTGAGGTGCTCGGTGCCCAGGTCGAGCAACGCCTGCGCAACCGCGGCGCCCGCCCCGCCCGCGCCCACCAGGGTGACCGTGTCAGTGGGGGCGCCCGGTAGGCCCTCGGCGAACCCGGTGCCGAAGCCGGGCGCATCGGTGTTGTAGCCGACGGTGCGTTCGACCTCGAAGATCACGGTGTTGACGGCGCCCAGAGCGGCGGCCCCCTCGTCGAGTTCGTCGAGATGCGGGATCACCAATTGCTTGCACGGGTGCGTGACGTTGAGCGCGTCGAAGCCCAGTGCGCGCGCCCACACGAGCAGTTCCCCGATCTGTTCGGGCGCGACGCCAACGGAGTTGAGGTCGATCGTCCGGTACACGTAGTCGAGGCCGTGCGCACGGCCCTCCGCCATGTGCAACGCCGGTGTCAACGACGGGCCGACGCCCTGTCCAACCAGGCCCACGAGATACGGGCTACCAGGCACATTCACCGTCCTAATTAATGTACTAACTAGTTAGTACGACATCAGTACAGCATTGTGGCCTACGTCTCGTCAAGGGTTTGGTGTGAGCAGGCTCGCGAATTAGCGAGAGGTGAGCCAGCCCACGACGACGTCGCCGATCATGCGGCGCATGTGGGCACGTTGTGCGACCTCGGTGAAGTCGACGTCGAACAGGAACCCGAAGGTGTATCGGTTCGCCACCTGGAACACGCAGAACGAACTGATGACGAGGTGCACGTCGAGCGCGTCGACGTCATTGCGGAAGACGCCCTGCTCGCGTCCACGCGCCAGGATCTCGTCCAACACCGACGTGGCCGGTCGCGATAGCGCCCGCAGTGAGTCGAGCCTCCCGATGTACTCGCCGCGATGGATGTTCTCGATCGCCACCAGGCGTATGAAGGCTTGGTGGTCAAGGTGGTGATCGAAGGTGAGCTCGGCCAGCCTGCGCATGGCGACGGCTGGGTCGACGTGGTCGACCTGGAGCCGCTGCTCGGCCTCGCGGATTCCGCGGTACGCGTTCTCGAGCACCGCCATGTACAGCTGCTCCTTGCCTCCGAAGTAGTAGTAGATCATCCGCTTCGTGGTGCGCGTGCGTTCGGCGATCTCGTCGACGCGCGCACCGGAGTAACCCGACTCCGCGAACACCTCGGTGGCGACTGCGAGGAGCTCGGCACGCGTGCGCTCGGCATCACGCTGAAGCTCGGGGCGCGGCACTGTGGGCACCTCGCTGAGCTTACTGGCGATCACCCGATTCGAGCGTCACCCTTCCACATTAAGTAACCATTTGGTACATTAGCCGAGATAGGAGGTCGACATGAGGACGTCCATCGCAACCGTTTCCATCAGCGGTGCGCTCACCGAGAAACTGCATGCCTGCGCGGCAGCCGGCTTCGACGGGGTCGAGATCTTCGAACCCGACGTCATCGCCAGCGATCACAGCCCCGAAGAAATCCGAGAGCTCGCCAAGCGCCTCCGCCTTTCGCTCGATCTCTATCAGCCGCTGCGAGACGTCGAGGGGGTCGACGAAGCGACGTTCGCCGAGAACCTCCGGCGTGCTGCGGCGACCTTCGCGACCGCCCGTCGGTTGGGCATCGACACGATCCTGCTGTGTAGCAATGTCGCGACGGCGACCGTCGACTCGAACGAGGTGTCGGCCGACCAGCTACGGCGCCTCGGCGATTTGGCTGCGACATACGGAATCCGGGTGGCGTTCGAGGCGCTGGCGTGGGGTCGCTTCGTCGACGACTACCGCCGGTCTTGGCGCATCGTCGAGATGGCCAACCATCCTTCGGTGGGGTTGTGCCTCGACAGTTTCCACGTGCTCTCGCGCGGTCACGATCCTGCTGCCATCGAGGGCATCCCCGGCGACAAGATCTTCTACCTCCAGCTCGCTGACGCGCCCGCCCTCAGCATGGACGTACTGTCTTGGAGCCGTCACCACCGCCTGTTCCCCGGCGAAGGCAACTTCGATCTCGCCACCTTCGTCTCACACGTGCTCGCCACGGGCTTCGACGGCCCACTTTCCCTGGAGGTCTTCAACGACACCTTCCGCCAGACGGATCCGGTGCGGACGGCGGTGCACGCCCACCGGTCACTCATCTGGCTGCAGGACAAGGTCGCCGCACAATCCAAGACGAACGGTCGAGCGGCGCTTCGGGAGGTGACGGAGGCCAAGCCGCCCAACGCCTTTGACTTCGTCGAGATCAAGGCAGAGGACACCAGCGAGGTCGAGGTTCTTCTTGAGCAACTCGGCTTCACGGCAGGTGGGAAGCATCGCACCAAGCCGGTTTCACTGTGGGCCGCCGGAGACGCCCGCGTCGTGCTCAATGAACAGCAGGCCCGAACGCTGCGCCCGCACGTATCCGCGGTTGGCGTACAGGTACCCGACGCCGATGCGACGTCACGTCGCGCGTCGGATCTGATGGCCACGCCCGTCTACCGGCGCACGTATGCCAGCGAGCAGCAACTCGAGGGCGCAGTGGCCCCCGACGGCACCGAGTTCTACTGGGTCGCCGCTCCCCCGAACGGATTGCCTCCCGCATGGACCAACGAGTTCGAGAACGGAAGGCCGGCAACGGAATCGCCGGTCCGCGTCGTCGACCACGTCAACCTCCTTCAGCCCTGGCAGACTGCCGAAGAGGCCGTGCTCTTCCTCACCAGCGTCTTCGGCCTGTCCGCCGAAGCGCCTGCCGAAGTGCCTGGCCCGACCGGCCTGGTGCGCAGCCAGGTCATGCGTACTGCGGACGGCGCGATACGACTGCCTCTCAACGTGGCGCCGCACGTCCTCGACGGGTCCTCGGTGCCACAGCACGTCGCGTTCGCTTGCACCGACGTCGTCGAACTGGCGCGCTCGGCACGTGCGCGCGGTTTGACGTTCCTACCGATTCCCGACAACTACTACGACTACGTGTCGGGTAGGTTCGGGGTCGACGACGACACCGTCGCCGAGTTGCGCGACTTGCATCTGCTCTACGACCGCAGCGCCGACGGCGAGTTCGTGCACTTCTACACCCGCACCGTCGGTTCGGTCTTCTTCGAATTCGTCGAGCGGCGTGGGCATTACGACGGTTATGGCGCCGACAACGCCCCAGTGCGCCTAACCGCGCAGCGCGCGCTTCGCGTGGAGCAGGCACGGCGATGAGCCGCACTCGCGGCGTTTGGAGACGGCGAGCGCACGCCCATCGAACACGAATCGCGAGAATAACCGTCACCAAGCGTGCGTTCGGCGAAGGGCGAAACTCATTGCAGAGGAGATCGCCGTCGTAGTGTTCGATGCCATGACCGCACAACTGAACGGCAAGCGAATACTGGTCACGGGCGGCGCCACCGGCATCGGGGCGGGAGCCGTCAAGGTTCTGAGCACCGCGGGTGCGCGCGTCGTCGCGACCTTCCACAACACGGCCCCGCCTGGTAACTCCGACGCCACCTGGCTGCAGTGCGACGCCACCGATGCGACGTCCGTCGACCAAACGGTGCACGCTGCGGTCGATGCACTCCACGGGTTGGACGTGCTCGTTCACGCGGCGGGCCTCTGGCATCCCGGCGTACCAGGACAGATCGGCGTCGACGACGTCCGGCACGTGATGGACACGAACTTCACCTCGACGGTGTTGACGAATCAGGCGGCGGCCTCCGTGATGGGCCAGACGGGTGGCGGCCGCATCATCAACTTCGGCTCCAGCGAGGGCGTGATGGGCAGCCCGATGTCGGCGATCTACGCCGCGTCCAAGTCGGCGGTCGCATCGTGGACTCGGTCCGCCGCCAAATGCTGGGCGTCGGCAGGCATCACGGTGAACGCGCTCGCTCCTGCGGTGGAAACGCCTGGGGCACAGCGGCTGCGCGACTTTCTCGGCCCTGACCTTGCGCCCGTCATCGAACAGCAGCTGCTGATGAGTATTCCGATCGGCGGAAAACTCGGCGATCCGGTCGACGACGTCGGACCGCTGCTGGTCTTCCTGGCTGGTGACGGCTCGCACTTCATCACTGGCCAACTGCTTGCGGTCGACGGCGGATTGATGATGCTGGGCGCGTGATCGGGTGACCATGGCCACCTCGAGATTCGCCGCAAACGGCGACGCGGACATCCATTATCTCGACTCCGGCGGCGACGATCGCGGCGCGCCAATCGTTTTCGTGCCCGGTATGACCGACGTCGCCGACGACTACGTCGAGGTGCTTCCACTGTTCGGCCGCAGGACCGTCGTCGTGGAGGTCAGAGGGCACGGACGAAGCAGCAGCCCTGCCAGCGGCTACGAACTCGCCCTATTGAGAGATGACGTCGGCGCTGTCGTGGACGAGGTGACCGAAGGGCCCGTTCACGTGGCGACGTTCTCCCGAGGCACGTCGGCCGCCGTGGCGTGGACGCTCGCTCACCGGGGTCGGGTGCGGTCTCTGGCGATCGGCGACTACGTCCCCGAAGAGAAGGTGTTGCCGGCAGGCGTCCCACAGCGGCTGCTGACGGGCCGGTGGCGCGGGACTCCGGTTGGCGAGCGGCTCGACGTCGACGCAGGGTTCAAGACGTTCGACGCGGCGCGTCAACGGTCGTTCTGGGAAGAGCTTGCGCAACTGGGTCTTCCACTGCTGGCCGTACGTAGCAGTGAGCGCCTGCTCGTTCCCGACGAGCAGTGGGCCCGGTATCGGGCCGTGTTCCCACGAGCTCGACTCGTCGAATTCCCCGATTCGCCCCACGACATCTTCAGACCCGAGCGCGGGCGCTATCCGCGTCTCGTCGCCGAACACGCGGATAGCGCCGACGCGCTCACTTGATCGCGATGGGATTGATCGGTGATCCGACGCCACCCGTGACGCTCAGCGGCGGGGCAACCAATTGGAATTCATAGCTGCCATCGGCGGCGCAGTCCTGCGCCAGTGCGGTGAGATTCCAATACTCGCCGAACATCAGACCCATGTCGCGCAGGCACAGCATGTGCATCGGCAGGATCGTTCCTTCGACGCCGGACACCGGATTTTCGACCATCAGGTTGTCGGCGGCCACGGCGGCGATCTGGTGGTCGTGTAGCCACGACGCACACGTCCAGTCCAGTCCGGCGCCAGGCTCGCCACCATCGCCAGTCTGGAGAAACCTTGCCCACCAACCGGTGTGGACGAGGACGATGTCGCCGGGCGTGACGGTGACACCTTGCGCCTTCGCCGTCGCATCGAGTTCGGCAGGCGTGATCGGCTGCTCGACGTCGGCACAATACGTTTCGGCGCCACGGAACTCGACGACGTCGAGCAGTACACCGCGCGAGGTGATGCCCTTGACGTCGACCTTGTCGATACCGCAGTGGTAGGCACCGAGACTCGTCACCGAGCTCGCGGGAAATCCGTTGTACAGCTGATCCTCGTAGTAGACATGCGACAAGGCATCCCATTGTGTTGCCGCTTGCAGCGGCATGATGATCATGTCGTCGTTGAAGCGCATCGGCCCGGCTTCCGAGTAGCCGCTCAACTGCACGGCACTCGGGTTTCGGAGCCACTTGGGTCCGTATTCGACGAGCGTCTTGGTATCGCCGCCGTCGATGGTCATCACGTGCACGGGGTTCTGCCGGTAATGAAAGGCCCCCTGCGGGCCGGACGAACCGAAGTCCACGCCCAGCGGAAAGACCTTGCCGTGCTTGACGAGAGCCGCAGCCTGCGCGACCTTTTCGGAGGTGATGAGGTTCAGGGTGCCAAGCTCGTCGTCGTCACCCCACCGCCCCCAGTTGCGGACGTCGTCGGCAACGCGGCGAAAGTCACTCATGCTGGCCACAATGCGGATCCTTCCATGGTTGCGGCGACACGACTGGCAAGGTTGCCGCCGTCGACCCACACCACCTGACCGGTGATGAAGCCTGCGGCCGGACTGCCGAGGAACGCGAGAACCGCCGCCTGCTCCGTCGGATTCGACACCCGGCCAAGTGGTGTGGGAAACGAATCGAGGTACTCCTGGCCGTACTTCGCTCTCAACTGGTCGAGGATGGGCGTCTCGGTAACCCCCGGCCCGGTGCAGTTGATTCGAATTCCCCTCGCTCCCAACGCGACCGCGTTCTTCATGCCGTATAGGATGATTGCTTCCTTGGCCAGTCGGTAGCCACCGTCGGCCAACGCGTCGGGGTGGTCGTCGCACCACTGCACGCCCTCGTCGAAGGTGCGCGTTCCGAGCAACCCGGCGACCTCTCCGATGTTCGACTCGTAGTTCGACGCCGCCAACGATGACACGCTGACGATCGACGAACCCGAAGGCATTCGCGGCGCGAGTGCCTCGGTAAGAAGGCGGGTGCCGAGAAAGTTGATCTTTACGACCAGCAGTGGGTTTCCGATGCCCGATGACACGCCCGCCACGTTGAACAACCCATCGACTTGGCCGGCGACCTTGCCGACCGCAGTGCCGATCGACGCCGGATCCGAGAGGTCGACCGCGTGAAAGTCGTTGAGCGGGAATGTCGGCGGGCGAACATCCAGGCCGACGACCTCGGCACCCAACTCCGCCAACTGTCCGACCAGTGCCGCGCCGATACCCGAGGCACATCCGGTCACCACTACCCGGCGACCGGCATAGTCGAGCAGTCCGCCCAACGCGGCCACGGACCTAGGCTCCGGCTTTCCGTGACGCCTCGCGCTGTTGCTTCTCCAACTGCGCCGCCTTCACCCTGCCCTCGTTGATCTCGGCCATGGCCTCGGGAATCTCACCGGCGGTGAACTTTCCGCCGCGGCCCGTGGGGAGGCCGCCGAACGAGTAGGTCTCGTCGAACAGCGGGGCGTCAGAAGGCTGACGACGGGCCTCGACCTTCTCGACGACGGGTTCGAGCCGCTTCACCTTCTCGGCGCGTAGCTTCTCGTCGCGCTCGATGAATTCCGGAAGGATCTCCTTGCCCATGATCTCGATGGATTCCATCGAGCCCTCGTGGCTGCGCGGGTTGAGCAGCAGGATGATCTCGTCGACGCCGCTGGCTTCGTAGCCAAGCAGGAACTCGCGCACGGTGTCTGGCGAGCCGATCGCACCACGGCCGGGTCCGTAGGCCAACGTTGGATCCTCCTTGACCGCCTGCTCGTAGAGCTCCCACACCCCTGTGCGGCCCGGAGTGTGCATGCCGGTCATGTAGTAGTGCATGATCCCGAACGAGAAGAAGCCGCCACCGATGCCGATGCGCTTGAGTGCCTCCTCGTCGGTCTTGGCGACCATCATCGACAGGTCGCCGCCGATGGCCAGCAGGTTTGGATTGATCGCCGGGGTCACCGGCACGCCATTCTCCTCGAACTCCTTGTAGTAGCCGTCGACGCGCTCCTTCAACGCTTCGGGTCCGGTGTAGGCGAAACTCAAGGCGCCAATGGCCTTCTGGGCCGCCATTTGCACCGACGACGGCCGCGTGCACGCCACCCAGACCGGCGGGTGCGGCTTCTGCAACGGCTTGGGAATGACGTTGCGCGCGGGCATCTCGACGTGCTCGCCCTTGAAGCCCGAGAACGGTGTCTCCGTCATCGCGCGGATGGTCACCTCCAGGGCCTCTTCCCACTGAGCCCGCTTGTCGGCCGGATCGATGTTGAAACCGCCCAGTTCGGCGACGGACGATCCCTCGCCGGTGCCGAACTCGACACGTCCGTTCGACAGGTGGTCGAGGGTCGAGACGCGCTCGGCGATGCGGGCGGGATGGTTGATCGACGGCGGCAGGTGCATGACCCCGAACCCGAGCCGAATATCCTTGGTGCGCTGGCTCGCCGCCGCGAGGAACATCTCCGGCGCGGTCGAGTGACAGTACTCCTCTAGGAAGTGGTGCTCGGTCAGCCATACCGTCGAGAAGCCTGCCTTGTCGGCAGCCTCCACCTCGTCGAGGCCATGTTGGAACAGCTGGTGCTCGTCGTCCTCCGACCACGGCCGCGGCAGCGGGAACTCGTAGAAAAGCGAGATCTTCATGTTTACCTCCGTTTAGGTACTTGGGCGTCGACTCATGTGGATGTGGTAGCGGGGCTGGAAACCTTGGCCGTCTGCGCGAGGTGTTTGGCTGCGACGTAGCCGAACGTCATGGCCGGCCCGATGGTGGCGCCGGCGCCGGCGTAGCTACGGCCCATCACGGCTGCAGTGACGTTGCCCGTGGCGTAGAGGCCCACGATGACGGAATCATCGTCGCGCAGTACCCTGGCCAGCTCGTCGGTGCGCAACCCGCCCGAGGTGCCAAGGTCGCCGAGAATGATCTGGAATGCGTAATACGGCCCTGCCCCAAGCGGATACAGGTTGGGATTCGGCAGCGTCGGGTCACCGTAATAGTTGTCGTACGCGCTGTCGCCGCGATGGAAGTCGTCGTCATGTCCCTTGCGAGCCAACTCGTTGAACCGATCCGCCGTCTGCCGCAGTTGTTCTGGTGGTACGCCAATCTGGGTCGCGAGTTCGGAGAACGTGCTTCCCTGCTTGACGATTCCCGAATCCAGCCAGGTCTTGGGAACCTTCCACCCAGTCGGCACCGGCGCGAAGGGAATCCTTGGAATGGGCAGGTGGCCGCCGACGACGTATCTGTGGAACGAGCGGATGTCCGTCACGAGCCAGCACGGGATGTGGGCGACGCCGGTGCGCTGTCCCGCGATCATGGCGTGGGCGAAGTCCATATAAGGTGCGGCCTCGTTGATGAACCGCTTGCCCGCGCCGTTGACGACGAACTGCGACGGCATCATTCGCTCGTTGAGCATGAACTGCAGCCGACCGTCGGGCCAGCACATCGCGGGAAACCACCACGCTTCGTCGAGCAGGTCGGTCGAGGCGCCGACTTTCTCGCCCGCCCGGATGCCGTCGCCCATCGATGCGGGATTGCCGAAGCTCCAGTCCTTTTCGAGCTCCGGTAGGTATTCTCTGCGCCACGCCATGTCATGGTCGAAGCCGCCGCTGGCTAGGACGACGCCGCGACGGGCCCGAATCCTCGTCGGCCTGCCTTCCCGCTCGACGACGGCGCCGACCACGTTGCCGTCGACGTCGGTCAGCAACTCGGTCATGGGTGCGTTCAGCCACAGCGGGATTTCGTGATCCGCGAGCGCGAGGCGCATGCGCGCCATCAACGACTGCCCGATCGCCGCCATGCGCTCGCCAAAGAGATGAGCCTTGACCATCCGCCAGATGAGCTTGACCAGCACCGCCTTGCCGCGCCAGTTCTGACGAACTTGGTAGAACAGTCGAAGATCCTTGGGCGCGAACCAGATTCCTCTGGGGGCCAGCGCGAGGGGCGTGAGCAGATTGCGCTCTTCGTCGCCGAGCTCCCGCAGGTCGATGGCGGGCACGTTGATGGTGCTGCCTTGCGAGGAACCGCCGGGCAACTCGGGGTAGTAGTCCGCGTAGCCCGGCTTCCAGACGAATTCCAGCCAGGGACTTGACTTCTCGAGGAACTCCATCATCTCGGGAGCTTCGTCGACGTACGCACGCAGCCGTTCGTCGCTCACCAGACCGCCGGTGATCTCCTTGAGGTAGGTGAAGACGTCGTCGGGTTGCGGGGTGTAACCGGCCCGGCGTTGCGACGGCGCACCAGGCACCCAGATGCCACCGCCGGAAAGCGCGGTGGAGCCGCCGAATTGAGGCGACTTCTCGACGATTAGCGTGTCGAGAGCTTCGGCGTCGGCCTTGAGTGCGGCAGTCATGCCGCCTCCGCCGGAACCGACTACCAGTACGTCGACCTCGTGGTCGAAAGCCTGTTGGGTCATCGGACCGTGACCGCCGTCCTGACCGCGAAGCCTGCGATCAACTCGGGCACGGCCCGGTAGTAGCGGTTGCTGGTCACGTACCGTCCCTGCGTCGACAGCGCCGCGAAAGCCGCTATCCACGTGCGGATCTCGTGCGCCGAATTGCCGCCCTCGGCTGCGATCCACTCGTTGGACCAGGCGTCGACCTCGGCGATGCGGTTGGCGTCGATGAGGTCGAGCAAGGCATTGTCCCAGTCCGGGTTGAGGGGATGCATCGAGCCACCCCCCTTGGCGAATTCCTCCGCCAAGCCCATCACGGCAGTCTGGCGGGCCATCCGCTGCTCGGCACTCATCGGTTCGCCACGCACGATCCTGCCGTGCGCGGAAGGAGGCGCAGTGGCCAGCGTCGGCACCGGCGGATCATGCGACAGCCCACCGGATCCGACGACCAGGACGCGCTTGCCAAGGCGCCCGAGGAACGTGCCGACAACCGAGCCGAGTGCGCGTGCTCGCTTGATGGGCCCGAGCGGCGTCGCCACGGAGTTGATGAAGATCGGGATCACCGGAATGTCGGTGATGTCGCCAAAGAGGGTCTGCAAGGGCTGAACCGTGCCGTGGTCGAGGTCCATGCTCGACGAGATCGCCACGTCCACACCGCTTTCCCAGACCGCCTCCGCGCATGCCGTAGCCACGTCTGCCGGCACGTTCAACGGTCCCTCGTAGCTTCCGAAGTCTCCAACACCCGACGCCGCAGCGCCGATGCAGAACGGCGGCATCAATCGGTAGAAGAACCCGTTGTAATGGTCCGGGGAGAAGATCACGACGAGTTCGGGGTCGAAGGCACGCACGAAGTCACGTGCGTTCGCGAGCGCAGAGTCGATCTCCTCAAGAAGCTCCGCTGACGGTCCCGGCAGATTCAGCAGTGGGCTGTGCGACATGCAGCACAGCGCCAGTGATGACGTCATGGGAACCACCTCCCTCCTGCAACTGCAGCACCTCGAATAGGGCGGAACTCAACTCGGGAGCGAGCTGAGCAATGGAGGAGCCCGCGATGCAACGGTCGGGCCGCAGCACCAGAAACGACTCGGCGTACCCGTCGAACCAGGCCTTGAGCGCACCCGTCTTGTCTCCGACGACGATCACCTCGGGATCGTCGTGGCCAGCCCAGTTCAACTGCGTCATAGGTCGGAGCGCAAAAAACCTGGCGCCCAACGTCTTCCAGCGGGCAAACGCGACGTCGCCCAGCAGCAGTCGGGGGTTGTTGTTCCAACTCATCACCGCGAAGCCGGGTCCGATGACGTCATCGAGCAGCACGTTCTGCGACTCGCGAGTGTCAACGCGCGGCTGAATGAACAGCGTGCCCGTTGGCGAGGTGGGGCTGCGAGGCTCCAGGTGCGCGATGGCACCTTGCTCGTAGCGGGGCATGGGCTTGAAGCGCATCTCCAGCACGTAGCGCTTCAGGGTCGGAACCACCGATGCGGCCCGAATAACCTTGTCGCGCAGTGCTGCAACGCGAGGGTTGGTCGGCGAGATCACCCGGCCGACCAGCGTCGACAGATCGATCATCGCTCGCGCGTGCTTGCGGCGTTCGGCGTCGTAGGTGTCCAAGAGCGCGTCCGCGGCGTTGCCCTTGACCACCGCTGCGAGCTTCCAACCGAGGTTGGCGGCGTCACGGATGCCGCTGTTGTAGCCCTGGCCCTGCCAGACCGGCATCAGGTGAGCGGCGTCGCCTGCGACGAACATGCGGCCCTTGCGGAAGGCGCCCGCGATCCGCGAGTGGTGTGTGTACACGCGATGGCGGATCACGTCGACGCGCTCGGGATGTGGAACGAACGACGACAGCACTCTGGAGATGAATTCCGGCGACTCGACCTGTTCGTCGGTCTCGTCGGCGTGAATCATGAACTCGAAACGGCGGATTCCGTGTGCGATCGAGATGCAGGCATACGGCCGGGCGGGATCGGCACCGACCTCGCTGTTCGGATGTCCGAGTGGATCTGTCGCGACGTCGATCACCAGCCAGCGAGTGGCGGCGGTGGTGCCTTCGAACGTCACGCCCATGATGCGTCGCGTGGCACTGCGACCGCCGTCGCAGCCCACGACGTAACGCGCGGCGACGGTTTCGGTTCCGGACGGTCCGACGACGGCGGCTGCCACCCCTTCGGCGGTATCGGCGCAGTTCTCCATTCGGCTCCTCCACCGCACCTCGACACAATCGAAGCGGTCGAGGCCGCGGAGCAACTCCGCGTCGACCATCGGCTGGACGAATCCGTTCCGTTTGGGCCACCCGAAACGGGCATCGGGAGGCGCCATCTCGGCGAGCAGACGGCGCTTGCCGTCGTAGAACCGCAAGATCTGGTTGGGCACGGTGTGCGGTAGCACCTGCTCGACGAGTCCGATCGCCTGGAAGGTCCTAAGTGCCTCGTCGTCCAGTCCGACGCCACGTGGGTAGTCGATGAGCGAGTCGCGTTCGTCGACCACCATGGTTCGAACGCCCTGCAAACCAAGGATGTTCGCCAGTGTCAGTCCCACGGGCCCGGCGCCGACGATCAGGACGTCCACCGGTGAGTTCGTCACTGGCGCCCCAGCAGGAAGTCGATGTGCAAGGCGTTGAACGTCTTGGCGTCCTCGTACTGCGGCCAGTGCCCGCAGTCAGGCATCACCTCGAAACGAGCACCGGGAATCATCTCGGAAATTCGGCGCCCCTCGCTCACGTCGGCGGTGGGGTCGTCACTGGTCCACAACACCAGCGTCGGCGCGGAGATGGCACCGTATTCCTTGGGCCCGAGCAGGTTTCGCGCGCGGATCTCTGGATCTTGCAGTGCCATGATGTCGCTCATCGCGGCGACGAAGCCTGGTTGGCGGTAGATGCGCTGGCGACTGGCGACGATGTCGTCGTAGTCCTTCGACTTGTCGGCCATCAGCCACTTGATCCTGGCCGCGACGGTCTCCCATGTCGGGTCCTCGGCGGCGGCCATCGACAAGGTGATGATGCGCTTCATCACCTCGGGATCGGCCTGCGATCCGCCCGCAGTGTTGAGCACGAGGCGGTCGATGCGGTCGGGGTAATCCGATGCGGCACGGGCAGCCACCCACCCGCCGAGCGACTCACCGGACAGATGGACGCGGTCGGCGCCGATCGTGTCGACCACCGCCAGCAGGTGGTCGAGATAGTGCGCGATCTCCAGCGGGTGACCGGGCTTGTCGGTGTAGCCGTGTCCGAGCATGTCGATCGACCACGTCGAGAAGTGCTCGGCGTGCGACTCGAGGTTGCGCACGTAGGCCTCGGCATGGCCGCCCGAGCCGTGCAGCAGAACCAAAGTCGGCTTGCTTTCGTCACCCGCGTGCAGATACCGCGTACGCACTCCGCCTGCGTCGAGGTAGCCCTGCGAGAACGCGACACCCTGGAGGTCACTCCAGACGCTCTCGAACACTGCCCAACCCCTCTCCCACGCCGCTATGGCGTAAATCTCATTCTCGCTAGGCGGCAACCATGTGTGCTAATATCGCACACTAATGTGCACTATGTATAGAGCATCACTCTCGCGATGACGTCTGTCAAGCAGGTCAGCGGACCTGGCGACGACACCGTGCCGCCCGAACGGCTGGCGGCGGGTTCTCAGACATTGGCGAGAGGGCTTTCTGCTCTTCAGGCAGTGTCGAGCTCACCGTTGGGGTTGACCGCCCAGCAGGTCGCCGACCACGTGGGCGTGCACCGCACGATTGCCTACCGGCTACTCACGACGCTTTCGCAAGCCAGATACGTAGTGAAGGGCGAGGACGGCAAGTACCGCCCCGCCGCCGCGCTGGCGGTCCTCGGCGCGTCCTTCGACAACAACCTGCGCGCGCTCAGCGTCCCGACGCTCCGCACGCTGGCCGACGACCTTGGTGCTACCGTCTCCCTGCTCGTCGCCGAGGGCGATCAACAGGTCGCCATCGCGGTGATCGTGCCGACGCTCGTCTTCTACCAACTGTCGTTCCACGAGGGCAGCCGGTACCCGCTGGACCGCGGCGCTGCAGGCATTGCACTCCTTGCGAGCATGCCGCCACGACCAGGTGAGCGAGACCTGGTCCCGCTCACGCGCGAACAGGGCTGGGTGATCACCCACGGCGAGATCGAGCCCGACACCTACGGCCTCGCCGTGCCGGTACGCCGTCGGCCACCGTCGCCACCCACCTGCATCAACCTCATCTCCCACCGCAAGGACCTGCTGCTCGACGGCCGGGACGCGGTGATCACGGCGGCCAGGCGGCTGTCCGACATCCTCGGCTGACGAAAGGTATTGAGAGCGTGCCTGATTGGGATCACGAAGTCGACGTCGTCGTACTGGGTACCGGCGGCGCAGGCCTGACCGCGGCGTTGACGGCCGCGGCCAATGGAGCATCGGTCGCGGTATACGAGAAGGCCGCGACGGTCGGCGGGACCACGGCGGTGTCGGGCGGCATCGTATGGATCCCCGCACACCATCGATCCCCCGAAGGGGAACTCACGGTCGAGGACGCGATGCGTTATCTCGACGCACAGTCCCTTGGCGCGATGGACACCGAACTGGTCGAGACGTTCGTACGGACAGGACCGGAGATGCTCGACTTCGTCGAGAAGAACAGCGAATTGCAGTTCGAGATCGCGGCGGGCTTTCCCGACTACAAACCCGAACTTCCCGGCGGACGGCCAACCGGTGGGCGGTCTCACAATGCCAAGCCGTTCGACCTCGCCCGGCTGGGCGAGTGGAGCGACAGGATCACGTCGTTCCCAGTCGACTTCAGCAACGTCGGCATCGACGCGGAGACCCGCGCCAGGATTCACGCGTCGGTCGACGACATGGACGGCGACTACTGCGTTGCGGGAACGGCTTTGGTGGCCGGGTTGCTCAAGGGCCTGCTGGACCACGGCGTGGTACCGACGACGGAGGCCCGCGCGCTAGAGCTGATCGCCGCTGACGGAGGGCAGGAGCGGAGCGACTCGGGAAATCGGTCGAGGCGCATCGTCGGAGTACGAATCGCGCATGGCGGCAAGGATATTCGCGTGCACGCTCGTCAGGGCGTGGTGCTTGGCACCGGAGGGTTCGAGTGGGACCCCGTCCTAGTCGAGGCATACCTGCGCGGGCCGATGCACGGTCCCGTGTCTCCCCCCAACAACACCGGCGACGGCCTTCGGATGGCGATGGCACACGGCGCCGATCTCGCCAACATGGGCGAGGCGTGGTGGGTACCGATCGTGCAGCTGCCTGGCGACACGATCGACGGGCATCAGCGCAGCCGCAGCGTGCGACTGGAGCGCACCCGTCCGCGCAGCATCATCGTCAACCGGGCGGGAAAGCGCTTCCTCAACGAGGCGGGCGAGTACAACTCGATGGCGGGCCCGTTCCACCAACTCGATCCGCGCTTCGGCTACGTCAACGACCCCGCCTGGATCGTTTTCGACTCGCTGCACCTCGAGAAGTACGGATTCCTCGGCGTCGAGCCCGACTGCGTCGCACCCGACTGGTACAACAGGTCGGCCGATCTCGTCGAACTCGGCGAGAAGACCGGCATCGACCCCGAAGGGCTAGCACGCACCTTGGCGGCCTGGAACCACAACGTCGAAGCCGAGGTTGATCCCGAGTTCGGCCGTGGCTCTAGCGCTTACGACGGTTACTGGGGCGACACGAGTGCGGCAACCCCAGAGTTGCAGACGCTTGGACCCGTCGACACGGCGCCGTACTACGCCGTCCCCGTCACCGTCGGCGCCATGGGCACCAAGGGTGGCCCGCGCACCGACGCAGACGGGCGGGTGCTGCACGTCAGCGGCGAGGTGATCCCCGGCCTCTACGCCGTCGGCAACGCCATGGCGGGCGTTACGGGAAAGGCGTATGGCGGCGCGGGCGGAACCCTCGGCCCCGCAATGGTCTTCGGCTATCGAGCGGGCTTAGCGCTCACATCGCGCTGACGCCGCCAAGACTGCAAGAAATGACGCATCGCGCGAGTGCTCCCGTCATCTTCTGCAGTCTCGCGGAACTGCTACCCGTCGGCGCTGCGAACACCTTCGCCGTGAGCATCACCCGTGATGGCCGCCCCTATGACGATGTACGTCGGGATCTACGGTCAGGGCTGGTGGCGCCACATCCTGGGGAGCGAAAGAGTATCCGCCGGTGGGGATTAGGCCCTTCTCTGTCGGAGTTATCGCCGGCCCGGTAGTAGATGTCGCCTTGGTCGGCGTCGTGGTGGTATTCGTAGTCGGCGTGTTCACGTCGGCGCCCCTACTGCAGCCGACGCCAAGCACACCTAGCGCGATCAATGCCGTTCCGCCAACCAGTGCCGAATATCGCTGGGCCGTGCGGGTTGATCCCATGAGTCTCTCCTATACCTCACGCTGAGGTGTTGGCTGATCGAACGTGGCATGCGCCGCGTCGGCGCCGGTTTACGCTTTGCCGACGACACGCGACGAGAGATGCTGTTCGTTGGATTGCTTTGCGCCGCAACTAATGTTGCATCACTAGCGGCGAGGCGATCGCGTTCTATAATGTTTGGGTTGTCTAACCCATATTACGTTGGCCACGTGGCTCGTCAAGGGATCGCGCCTGGCAAGTCCCTGGATAGTTCAGGTCGATTGCGCCTCCTGGCGCGACGCGACGACGAGGTTTCACCCGCGATCTTGGGCCTTTGCCGAGCGACCAGACCCGCCGTCGTCGGCCTACGTAGACAGATTGGGCCGCAAGACCCATAATCAGGTAGTTAGGTAGGTAGGTACCCGCGGACTCACGGAATCAGCAACGTTCACCTCGACACCGAACACGCAGGAGGAAAGCATGTCTCAGGCTTCGCGCCGCTATGGCTCCCCCGCTGAAGGGCCTCCGTCGGTATTGGTGTTCGACGTCAACGAAACCCTCCTCGACATCGAAGCGCTCGAACCGCAATTCGAGGACATCTTCGGCGACGCCACCTTGCTTCGCACCTGGTTCGACCAACTGGTCATGTACTCGATGACGCTGACGTTGTCTGGCTTTTATGTCGACTTCTTTCACTTGGGCCAGGCGGTGCTCAACATGCTTTCGCAGATTCACAGGGTCGATCCGAGCGCAGACCAACAGCACGAACTCATTCTGGCGATGCGCACCATGCCCGCACACCCCGACGCCGCTCCGGGCTTGCAGAGTCTGCTGGCCGCCGGCTACCGCCTGGTCACGCTCACCAATTCCCCGCACCAAGCGGGCTCGCCGTCGCCTCTCGACAATGCAGGCCTGAGCCAATATTTCGAGCAGCAAGTCAGCGTGGACAGCTCTGGTGTTTACAAGCCATCAACCCATCTCTATCGCAGAGTGGCCGCCAATCTTGGAGTACCAGTGAGCGACTGCATGATGGTCGCCGCCCATGCTTGGGACATCATCGGGGCGCAGGGAGCAGGTATGCGTGGTGCATTGATCACCCGCCCGGGAAACGCCGCCCTGCCCGCGTACGAGATCCCCCAACCAACGGTCGTCGCCGCCGACATCACTCGACTTGCCGTGACGATGAGATCAATTGAATGGGCGGTGGACCCCTGAGGACTTGCGGTCACTCGCCGGAGCCCAAGGGGGCCATCGCGGGCGCAACTCCGCGCAATGCTCCGCTCCGTCGTCAACAACGCCGTCGAGGAGAACCATGGAACACATCTTCCAGGCATTGATCGGCGATCTGTCTGCAATACCCACCACCATCGCCAAGACAGTCACATTGTTCGTTACTGCTGCGGCGCTCTTCCGCTTCACTGAACGTCGCACATTGGCGGAATTTGCTCCCTTCGACTGGATCGCAGCGGTCGCCGCCGGTGCGATCGTCGGCCGATCCGCGACCGCGGCTGATACCTCCTGGCTGGCAGCCAGCGTGGCCTTGCTATCGCTCCTGACCACCCATGCGGTCTTGTCGCGGTTGCGTTTCATCGGGTGGATTCAGCGCCTCCTTGATCCGCCCCCCATGGTCCTAATCCGCAACGGAAAGGTCCTTGAACGCAACGTCCATCGATGTGGTTTGACGCAATCCGATCTTCAGGCGGTGTTGCGCCAACACGGTCACCGCAACGCCGAGCGGGTCGAGCTGGCCGTGTTCGAGGCGAAAGGAGCTGTCTCGGTTCTGTCGATCGACGACCACTCCATCCAACGGGCTCCCGCAATAGGTCTAGGGCACGCGTTCACTAGCGATGCGCAGACAGGGAGCCATGACGGGTAAGCAGGGCCTACTCGCCGTCTGTGACCTCGACCGCGCCTGGGACGCTACCCAGCAGATGCGGATAGGTCGCGATAGCCCTCTAGAAGGCGCAGCCACACCTCGCTGATGGTGGGAAAGCAAGGCACCGCATGCCACAAGCGGTCGACTGGGATGCGCCCTGCGACGGCAATGGTTGCCGCATGGAGCATCTCGACAACCCCGGGTCCCACAAGGGTCACACCGTGCAGATAGCCATGGTCCAAGTCGACCACCATGCGCGCCTGTCCTCCATACCCGTCGGCGTAGAAGTTGGCCCCCGGTACGGACCGGCCCATGTCCACATCGACGACGCGCACCCGGTGGCCGTCTCGCTCGGCCTGGGCGGCCGTCAGTCCGACCGATCCTGCCTCTGGATCGGTGAAAAACGCCTGTGGCACTGCAAGCGTGTCCGCCGTGGTGGAGTGGGAGCCCCACGGGCCAGTGTCGAGCGCTCGTCCGAGTGCTCGGGCGCCGATCGCGGCGCCAGCGATGCGGGCCTGATACTTACCTTGATGCGTAAGTAGGGCTCGGTGATTCACGTCGCCGAGGGCGTACAGCCAGTCTCCTTCGACGCCGCGTGCGCGACACGTATCGTCGACGTCGATCCAGGCCCCTGGCGCCAGGCCAACGGTGTCCAGACCGATGTCTGCGGTATTGGGCGTCCGGCCTGTCGCAAACAGGATCTCGTCTACCTCAACCTTGTCGCCGTTGTCGAGGACCACTCCGACCGGTCCAGTGCCGCCGGGCCGGTGAAGCTCCGTAACGGAGACTCCGCAACGCACATCGACACCGGCCTCCCTGAGCCCGCCAATCACGCGCTCGCCCACGAAGGCTTCCATCCTCGGGAGCACACCGGGGTCGCGTGACAAGAGAGTTACCTTGGAACCGAGACCCTGCCAGGCGGTGGCCATCTCGACACCCACGCCGCCCGCGCCGACCACGGCCAGGCGTGCGGGCACCGAGCTGCTGTCGGTTGCCCGTCGGTTCGTCCATGGCCTAGCTTCGGCGACGCCGGGGATGTCGGGCACCGCAGCGGTGCTGCCGGTGCAGACGATGACCGCATGGCGCGCAGTCAAGACGATGACCTGGTCGGCCGGGGTAGCCACCACGACCCGCCGTGGCCCCTCGATTCGTGCATGGCCCCTGAGAAGGTCCACTCCCAAGCCGCCGACTGCCTCGGCCACCGGAGTGTCATCCCAGTTGGTGACGTACCGGTCACGCCTTCCGAAAACAGCGGCGGGAGCGATGGATCCGGTGACGGCCTCGCGCGCGCCGTCGACGCGGCGGGCATCGGCAAGTACGAGAACTGGACGCAGCAGCGACTTGCTTGGTACACAACCCCAGTAGTTGCATTCGCCGCCATACAGCTCACGCTCGACAAGGACAACCGACAGTCCCTCGGCGCGTGTTCGATCGGCTGCGGTGATTCCCACTGGTCCCCCGCCCAGCACGATCACGTCGTAAGTCTGGCCCGTCTGTTCGGCCGCTCCGGTCTCCGTCAATGTTTCCGACACGCTCATTGTCACGACTTCCTTTCTGAGTCACTAATTTTCGCCATCCGTATCGGGTCGGTGACCCCGTTCTTGTAGGACCCAGGAGTTGCCGTCGGGGTCAGTGAATTTCGCGAAGCTGGCGTAGTCAGCGCGACAGGGATCAAGTCCAGGAAGCTGTCCACCACGCCAACCGCCTTGGGTGTCTTTGCGGTGAATGTCGCCGACAACCACTCCGCGGTCAACGAGTTCGTTCCTGGCCGCGACGAGATCGGTGACGACGAGGTGGAGACCCCGCACCCGTCCGGTGGTCACCTCCAACCCGACTCCGAACTGGACGGAGGTGCCTGATCCGCGCGGCGTGAGCTGTACCACCCGGAAGAACGGCGTGGGCGCGTAGTCGACATCAAGCACAAACCCGACTTGGTCGCGATAGAAGTGCAGTGATGCGTCCGGCTCGGAAACCGGAAGAACGACAACTTCGAGGAGAGCCTTCATCAGCTGCGCTAAGTCAGGCTGTCGTGAAGGATCTCGTCGGGACCGAGTCCGCGATCGAAGCCGTGGGGAATCACGGTCTGGCCCGGTTCGAGGTGCAGCTGCTTCTCGTCGAGATAGACGTCGATCTTGTCCGGTTCGAACGACACCAGGTTGCGCACCCGCTCGGACTCGGTCCATGCGTTGGTGTAGGACCACGCGCAGCGTGGTCGCCTCCCGATGGTGTAGTAACTTGCCAGACCCTTATAGGGACAGAAGGTCTGCCCGTCAACGGGTTCCAGAGCAGACCCGTCGATGTCTTCGCGGTGCACGTACCAGCGCGGAGCGAAGCCCGACTCGTAGAGCACTGCCGGACGATGTGTGTCGGCGATGACTCGGTCCCCGTCACGGACGACTAAATGTCTGGAGGTAGTGCGGATGTCGATGCGGTGGTAGGCATCTGCGGCGTGCCCCAGGATGCGTTCGTCTTCTTCGAAGAAGGCGTCCATCGCCCGCCAAGCGAAGGCGACGCATCCCGCGAGAATTGAGGCATGTCCTGGCAGCGAGTCGAACTGCCAGGCAGCTCGTTTGACATCGCGCTGAGCCGTCCGCATCGCGAACCACTTGACCGGTCCGAGGTCGGGGTGTGCGGTGAGGTGGTCTTCCTCAACGAGAATGGGTTCACGGATATCTTTGCGCGGGAAATATGCCACGGGGTAGCGGCCTGGCTCGTGCAAGAGCACCACGTCCTGGCTGTCGGCGATCCATAGCTCGCCAAAACGTACCCGCATCCGCCTGCGCAGGGGTTCGACGAAAAGGAGGCGCGGCAAGGGATCCGGCGTAAGGAAGTGTCCGACCGACTTGACCGCTAGTGGTCCTTGCTGCCACGCCAAACCCATGGTGGCATCCCTTCATGTCCAGGCTCCAGCAGTGCGTTGAGGGGCCCGATCTGGATGCACTCGACCATGCCTGACGGTTGTTTCGCCGTCCATCGATCTGTACCGCATGCACGGCCAGTGATTGAATCCGTGGGTCCCATGACTGGCTTGCGCTAATTATGGGGCATTGCTCCCATTATTCTGGGCCATGCCACCCATATTGTCCACACCTGGTTTGGGTATGAGATCTTGACGGGGCTGGTTGCCGAATGGCGATTGGCCTGTGCTGCTCTTGAAAAGTTGTGGCTACGGAACCTTTTTGGTGCGTGCGGCTTGTTTGGCTGCACGCTTGGCTGCTGACGACTGGAACGAGGCGACGTAGTCGATGGCGGCGTTTACCGTGACGCGGAAGGATGCGGCAGACCTAGTCACGTGAGTCAGCATGGTGCCGCCTTGGTGAGCAGCAACCAACGCCACGGCAAGGTGGCGCGGATCGGCTTCGGGAACTAGATCGCCGCGTGCACGCATCGCCGCGAGGCCGTCCCGGAACAACGCCAGCCAGCGGTCGTACCCGACGGCAAGCACGTCAAGGGTCGCATCATCGGCTTCGAGGAGCTCAGCGGTGAGCGATCCGTACACACAACCCTTGAGGAGATAGTCCGAACCTGCTTGTTTCCAACACAAGTCAGCCCACGATCGCAGAGAGTCAAGGCTGTCCAGCTGCCCCAACTTGGGGTGGTGGTGGAACGCCACGACGAAGTCGGTGCGCGCGCCGATCACCTGGCGGGTGAGGTCCTGCTTGTCGGCAAAGTAGTGCGATATCTGTGATCCGCTGACCCCAGCAGCCTTGCGCACATCGTCGAGGCTGGTGCCGCTGACGCCACGCTCGAACATCAACTCAGCGGCGTCTTCGACGATGCGCGCCCGGGTAGCCAAACCCTTGCGGGTGAAGTGCGCCTTGGCGCCCTCGGTGACCGTCGCCGTACCGAAGTCCCGGCGCTTGCGGGTTCGACGGGGAGGCCGCGGAGAACGTTCGGCAGGGTCCGCGGCGAAGAGTCGCAGATAGTTCACGGCGAAACGGGTGACTTGGGCCAGCGGCCATTCTTCGCGGTAGGCATAGGTCAACGTCCCGGCGCCCTGGTGTAGGCACACCACGACCAGTGCTAACTCGCGTGGGTCCGCAGATCGAACCAGTACACCGCGACTCTTCATCCGGGCAAACGAGTCTTCGAGCAGCGTCACCCAGCGCCAGTACCCCTCGGCGAACGTCTTGCGGGTGGTGTCATCGTATTTCGCCAACTGACCGACCAACGCGTGGTAGGTGGCCGTACCCCGATAGCCGATCTTGCGCAGATAGCGCAGATTGAGGTCGATCCAGCGTTCCCAGTCCTCGAAGGTGTCGAGTCCGCCCAGCTTGGGCTGACGATGAAACTCCAGCACCCCACCGATCTGACGCTCCACCACTGCGCGCATCAAGTCTTGTCTGTCCACGAAGTAATGGCTGATCTGCGACCCACTGGCCGACGCTTCCTGGCGCACCCTGTCCATGCTGAAACCCGACAGGCCTTCAGCGAGCAGTACATTCACCGCCGACTGCAGGATACGTTCGCGCGTGGCGAGGCCCTTGGCAGTAAGGACCCGTGACTGGGATTCGTCGGCGTTGACTGTTTGCGCAAATTCAGCCATTTGCGCGCAAGAATACCCGCGTTTCGCCGTTTTGGGACGTCGAACCCTATTTCGACACGCTGACGACGCTTGCGCCAGCCTGGGGCAAGCAAGCGGCGTCGAACCGCCAGCGCCGCCGAATCAGTGCAAGCCAGCGATGGGGACCATGTCAGCCGCCGGGAAGCCGTTGATCGAGAAACTTCACGATGAGTTCTGCCACCTCGTCGAGGGCTGACTCTAGAAGGAAGTGCCCACCGTCGATGAGGTGGATCTCGGCGCTAGGCAGATCCGCTGCGAAGGCCTCGGCGCCGGTAGGTCCGAAGATTTCATCACCACGTCCCCACACCGCCAACAGCGGCACATCCGTGGCACGGAAGTACTCCTGCACCGCCGGGTAGAGCGGTGGGTTCGTCGCGTAGTCGCGGAACAGGGAAAGCTGTATCTCGTCGTTGCCCGGGCGAGAAAGCAACGCGTAGTCGTGGAGCCAGGCTTCCGGATCGACGAGAGTCTCGTCGTGCACGCCGGTCACGTACTGCCATCGGGTGGCGTCCAAGGAGAGGAACCCACGCACTGGCGCTTCGGTTTCCGCGCTCGGCCTCCGGTGGTAGGCCCAGATCGTATTCCAGAAGCTCTCGACGAAACCAGCTTCGTAGGCGTTGCCGTTCTGACTGATTATCGCGCTGACGGCATCGGGCCGGGTAAGCGCCAGCCGCCAGCCGATCGGTGCACCGTAATCCTGAACGTAGAGCGCGTACCGGGTAATGCCAAGAGTCTCCAGTAGTCCCCCTGTGAGTTGCGCTAACGCGTCGAAGGTATACGTGAAATTCGTGACCGGCGGCGCGTCGGATAGGCCGAAACCCAAGTGATCCGGCGCGATCACGTGGTAATCGGTCGCTAGCAGTGGGATGAGGTGGCGGAACATGTGCGAACTCGCGGGAAAGCCATGCAACAACAACATCACCGGCGCATCGGAACGGCCGGCTTCGCGATAGAACAATCGGTGACCGCCGACCGTGGCGTACCGGTAGTGAACACTTGCCATGAGTAACTCCTCGTAGTCGAGCAGGCCGATGTCGGCTGCCAACAGCGGGAACGGCCGCCTACCCCGCCCATACATGCGCATTGTGGGTTATTCCACCCATTATGCGCTGATGGCCATTCCGCGTCACCCGCTACTAGCCAATCCCCAGGAATAGATGCGCCGTTACACAGGAACAAGTACGCCTTTGACGATGGCGGTACCGACAACCCATGCCGTATGTTTGGGTTACTTCACCCAAACACCTGCCTAACGGGGCGAGTGCGCTCGGAAGCAGCGGTAACGGAATGGATGCGGGGACCTGGAAATGGGAAATGCCTTGCAGGGTGCCAGAGTGCTAGTCGTAGGCCGCGCGAGCGGCATAGCTCGAGCGGTGACTCTAATGGCGCGCGCTGAAGGAGCCGAGGTCGTGGTGGCGGGGCGCGACGGGGCGAAGCTCGCCTCCGCCTACGGCGATCCCGGTATCACAGCCGAGACCGTCGACATCACTGACGACGCATCCATCTCGGCGCTGGCCGCGCGCATCGGCACACTGGATCACGTGGTATCGACGGCGTCCGCCCGTGCCCGAGGCGCACTATCGGAGCTCGAGCGCGCGGAGTTGCGACAGTCTCTCGACACCAAGGTCCTCGGTCCGGTGATGCTCGCGAAACACCTTGCTGCCCACATGAATACCGGCGGCTCTTTCGTCCTATTCTCCGGCGTCAATGCCTTCAAGGTGTCTGTCGGCTATCTCGGCGTGGCAATCACCAACGGCGCGGTGGACTTCCTCGTCCGCTCCTTGGCTGTAGAGCTGGCACCGCTACGGGTCAACGCGATCTCCCCCGGCGTCATCGACACCGGCGCCTGGGACCCGTTGGGCGAACAGGACAAACAGGCCTTCTTCGACGAGATCACTGCGACGAACCCCCTCGGCAGGATCGGCACGAGCAACGACATCGCGCACGCCGTTCTATTCGCCATGACCAATACGTTCATGACGGGCGTGATGTTGAAGATTGACGGCGGTGAGCCGTTGGCCTACCAACGTTCATCCGTTGTGCCGCACCGTTATCCGACATCGTCCTCGATCTCTGAAAGGGCCCGACATGGCGTCTAATCCGTCCCTACCGACCGTCGTACTGGTCCACGGCGCCTGGGCGGACGGATCGAGCTGGCACAAAGTCATCACCTCGCTGCAAAAGTCTGGCTTGCATGCCATCGCGGCGCCTCTACCACTGACCTCCCTGCCGAACGACGTTGCCGCCGTCGACCGCGTGGTAGACCGCATCGACGGACCCGTGGTCCTGGTCGGCCATGCCTATGCCGGAGCTGTGGTGGGCGCCACCCGGCACCGTCAGGTCAAGTCGTTGGTCTACGTCGCCGCGCTCGCCCCCGCTGCACGTGAAACCGTCGCCGACGTGTTCTACCGCGCTCCCAGCCATTGCGTTGCACCCGAACTCTCACCTGATGTGGACGGCTACATCTGGCTGCCCGAGGACGCGTTTGCGACGGCCTTTGCTCAGCACGCCAGCGCTGAAGAACATGCAGTTCTCGCGGCGGTACAGCGTCCCATCTCCGCAACGTGCATTCAGCAGCCGGTCGCGACGCCGAGGTGGACTACATTGCCGAGCTGGTATCTACGGGCTGAACAAGACCGCATGATCAATCCGAAGACTCAGTTGTTCATGGCTGAGCGGATGGGTGCACGGATCCGTTCATACGACGTCGACCATGCGCCCCTGATCACTCAACCCGATGCTGTCACCGACATCATCACCGAGGCCCATGAAGCGCTTATGCGCTGACGGCGCCGAGACTGCAAGAAATGACGCATCGCGCGAGTGATCCCGTCATCTTCTGCAGTCTCGCGGAACTGCTACTCGTCGGCGCGGACCTTGTCCTTCACCGCGGGCACGACGGGCGGCGCCTCACGCCAGTTGGGTAGCCCGTCGGCCTCATTGGCGACGGGGAAGCCGCCGCCGTGCACCCAGGCCCAGTGGCTGTGGTTTAGCTGGTGCAGGGTGAAGCACGCGTTGATCGAGTTGTAGAAGCCCTGATTGTCCTGCGTCTGGTTGACCGACTCCTTGATGAGCAACGCGGCCATCGTCGGCACCTTGGCAATCCGCCGAGCGAACTCCAGCGTCTTGTCGGCCAGCTCGTCGGCGGGGAAGATCTTGGACACCATGCCGAGCGCGTGCGCCTCGTCCACGGACAACGAGTCGCCAGTGAGCATGAGCTCCTTGGTCTTTCGTGCGCCGAACTCCCACGGGTGCGCGAAGTACTCGACGCCGCACATGCCCAGTCGTGTGCCGACCACGTCGGCGAAGGTGGTGTTGTCCGCGGCCACGATGAGGTCGCACGCCCACATGATCATCAAGGCGGCGGCGTAGACGTCACCGTGCACCGAGGCGACGGTGATCTTGCGAAGGTTGCGCCACCGCCGAGTGTTCTCGAAGAAGTAGTGCCACTCCTGCAGCCAGAGCTTCTCGGCGCCGTCGCGCGTCGCACCGTGATCTCGGAAGCTCGGGTGCTGATCGGGACCCGGTTGAAACTCCGCCATCATCACCTTGGAGCCCAGATCATGGCCCGAGGAGAACATCGGCCCGTGGCCGCCGAGGATCACGACGCGAACGTTGTCGTCGGCCTCCGCCTCTAGAAAGGCGTCCCCGAGCTCGACGAGCAGGCCGCGCTGCTGTGCGTTGCGCGCATCGGGCCGGTTGAGCATGATCCGGGCGATGGTGCCCTCGTCGAGGGTCTCGTACGTGATGTAGCGATAGTCAGCCATGAATCGGACTCTATCCTGGCGAGAATGGCGTTACCGCCGGGGGTCGGACGGGACGTTCAGAGCGACAGAATGGTCGCCGATGCGGTGCCTGGCGCGCCGTAGACCTGCGCAAGGCCCACCCGCGGCTCACCGGGAACCTGCCGGTCGCCGGCCTCTCCGCGCAGCTGGCGAACCAGTTCGTGCATCTGCCGCAAGCCAGACGCCCCGATCGGCTCACCGTTGGCGATCAGACCACCATCGGTATTGATCGGGAGTTCGCCGCCGATCTCCGTCGCGCCGTCGGCCACCAATTTCTCTTGATCGCCGTCGGCGCACAAGCCGGTCTCGGCCATGTGGATGATCTCGGCACCGGCATCGGTGTCCTGAAGCTGAGCGATGTCGACGTCCTCGGGTCCGATGCCCGCAGCCTCGTAGGCAGCCTTCGCGGCGTACACGGTTGGCGAGACGTCCGCATCGGGTGGTGCCGACGTCGCGTGCACCTCGTAGGCGCCGAACGTCCTGGTGCGGATCTCGCTGGCACGCACGTAGACCGGCTTTTCGGTGTACTTGTGCGCGATGTCGGCGCGACACATGATGATCGCCGCGGCGCCCTCGTCGGGTGCACAGAACATGTATTGCCGCAGCGGGTAGTTCAGCACCGGCGACGCCATGATCTCCTCGACGGAGATTTCCTTGCGGCGGAACGCATTCGGATTCTTCGAACCGTTGCGGAAGTTCTTGTTGGCCACCCTGGCCAACGTCTCCTCGGAGATGCCGTGCTCGTGCAGGTAGTGATTTGCCTTGATGCCGAAGAACTTCGTCGTGACGAACTGGCCGTTCTCTGCGTACCACTGCGGAAGCGCGAGCTTTGCGGGATCGTCGGTGAACGCTCCACGCGGATGCTTGTCCAGGCCGACGGCGATGCCGATGTCGTACTTGCCGAGACGAATGGTGTCAGCGGTCTGCTGAATGGCGCTGGCCGCGGTCGCGCATGCGTTGAAGACGTTGGTGAACGTGATGCCGGTGAGCCCCACCAGCCGCGTGACCGAGTCCGGGTTCGACACCTCGTGGCTGCCCCCGAAGCCGAACTGGATGTCCTTCCACTCCAACTTGGCGTCTGCGAGCGCGAGATGAATTGCGTCAGCGCCCATTTCGACGGCCGACTTGTCGAACCGACCGAAGGGGTGAAGGCCGACACCGATGATCGCTACGTCGTTCGTCACGGGAAGCTCCTGTCTATACCGGCTGGAATGCGAAGGTGACGATCTCGTTGCCTTCGGCATCGGTGGTGAACGGAATCATGGTCAGCTCGACCTCCATGCCGAACTTCAACTTCGCCGGGTCGTTCTCGGTGAGGCGACCCTCGACCCGGACCTTGTCGCCCAGTTGCACGAGGCCGACGCCGAATGGCACGAAGTCCTTGCCCGTGGGGCCGGCGTATGGCGCGCCAGGCGCGAAACCCTGTGTGGTCCAAGCGATGACGGTGCCGCGCCGAGGCAGTAGTACGTCGCTCATCTCGGCCTTGCTGCACTTCGGGCAGTGCGACTGACGTGGGAACACCGTCGCCCCGCACGCGCCGCACCCGCTGCCGATGAGCTGAGGATCAGCCTCGGGCCAGGTTGAGATCTCGGGGTCAATCGCCTTTTGCATGTCGCGGCTCCTCGCCTTTGAACCATTCGGGAAGACATCTCGAAACCAACTCGCCGAAGAATACGTTCACGAAATCGTACAACATCATTTCGCGAAAGTGGAAAGCTCATTCTCACGGCTCTTCCACAGCCCGGATCGCGTCGTCGAGCAGCGCCTTCGTCGCCGAGTAGACGTCGAGCCTGCCCTCGGCCAGCCCGTCGGCCAGACCCGCTAGATCGGGGTGTGCCCGTAGCGCGCTCTGGGCCAGCGACAGGATCTGTGCGCGGGCGCGCGCGGCGCGTCGCTGCGGGTTGTCGGCACGATGGTGTTCGTCGATCGCCTCGACCAGTTCGGCGATGCCCGCGTTTTGCGCGGCGATGATCTTGAGAATGGGCGCGCTTGTCTCGGCGTGTAGATCGCGTGCGGTTTGGTCGGCGCCGTCGCGGTCCGCCTTGTTGATCGCGACGATGTCCGCGACTTCGAGCAGGCCCGCCTTGGCTGCCTGCACGGCGTCGCCAGCACCCGGATTGAGGATGACCACGGCGGGGTCGGCGACCGCCGCGATCTCGATCTCGGACTGCCCCACCCCAACCGTCTCGATCAGGATCACGTCGTAGCACAGCTCTGCGAGAAGGCGAACCGCAGCAGGCACCGCCGCGGCAAGGCCACCGAGGTGCCCTCGGGTCGCAACGGATCGGATCAGCACGTCGGGGTCGTTGATGTGGGCAGCCATCCGAATCCGGTCGCCGAGCAGGGCGCCACCGCTGTACTCCGACGAAGGATCCACTGCCAGCACTGCGACGCGGTTGCCACGTTCGCGATAGGCCGCGACCAGCACCGCGATCGTCGTCGACTTGCCAGCCCCCGGCGGTCCCGTCACGCCAATCACGCGCACGGTGCGATCTCCGAGCGCCGCCAACACCTCGTCGCGGCGCGGGCTTTCGACCAGGCTCAGCAGGCGGCCGGTCGCGCGCGCGGACCCGTTGCGCGCCGCGGTCAGGAGCTCCTCGATCGTCATCTGCGCGGCCAACTCTACGTTCCGATCAGGTGCCACATGAGAATGTTATTCTCTTGTCAAGAGAGCGCCAGTTGCACAAAGGGGAACAGCATGCAGATCAGCGGAAGCTCGGCGATCGTCGTAGGCGGCGCGGGCGGTTTGGGCGAGGCGACGGTCCGCCGTCTACACGACGCTGGGGCGAAGGTCATCGTCGCCGACCTCGCCGACGACAAGGGCAAGGCACTGGAGAGCGAGCTCGCAGGCGTGCGCTACGTGCCGACCGACGCCACCTCCGAGGAGTCCGTCAACGCCGCGATTGCAGAGGCGGTTGCCCTCGCACCCCTGCGCATCTCCGTCGACACCCACGGCGGCCCCGCCAGCGGCGGTCGGCTCATCGGCAAGGACGGATCGCCGCTGGACCTCGACGGCTTCAAGAAGACCATCGAGTTCTACCTGACTGCGGTGTTCAACGTAATGCGCTTGTCTGCGGCCGCCATCGCGAAGTCGGAGCCGCTCGAAGAGGGCGGGCGGGGCGTCATCGTCAACACGGCGTCGATCGCGGGCTACGAGGGCCAGATCGGCCAGCTCCCCTACTCTGCGGCCAAGGGTGGCGTGCTCGGCATGACTCTCGTTGCCGCGCGTGATCTGTCACCGCTCGGCATCCGCGTGTGCACCATCGCGCCGGGAACCATCAACACTCCTGCGTACGGCAAAGCCGGCGACCAGCTCGAGCAGTACTGGGGCCCTCAGGTGCCGTTCCCCAAGCGCATGGGTCGCTCGACGGAATACGCCCAACTCGCACAGAGCATCATCGAGAACGACTACCTCAACGGCGAGATCATCCGCCTGGACGGCGCGCTGCGTTTCCCGCCCAAGTGAGCCTCGAAGGCAAGACCGCGTTCGTCGCGGGTGCCAGCAGAGGCATCGGCGCGACGATCGCGAAATCGCTCGCCGGGGCCGGCGCGTCCGTCGCGGTCGCGGCGCGCTCGGAGCAGGAGCGGAAGCTTCCGGGCACCATCGGCTCGGTCGCGGACGGGATCATCGCCGCGGGTGGTCACGCGTTTCCGGTGGCATGCGACGTCACCAGCGAGGAGTCGGTCAACGCCGCAGTGGATGCGACGGTCGACGAGTTCGGCGGGATCGACATCCTGGTCGCCAACGCGGGCGTGTTGTGGCTTGGCCCAATCGAATCCACGCCGCTGAGGCGCTGGCAGCTGTGCCTCGACGTCAACCTCACCGGCGTCTTCCTCGTCACGAAGGCCGTCATTCCGCACGTGCGCGCTCGCGGCGGCGGCTCGCTCATCGCCGTGACGACGACCGGGGTGACGATGGTCGAGCAAGGTGCCAACGCCTACTGGGTGTCGAAGGCCGCCGCCGAGCGGCTGTACCTCGGATTGGCAGCCGATCTGAAGCCCGACAACATCGCGGTCAACTGCCTCAGCCCGTCGCGGGTCGTGCTCACCGAAGGCTGGCAAGCGGGCGGCGGCGGCTTCGAGGTCCCGCCCGAGATGGTGGAGCCGCCGGAGGCCATGGGGAACGCCGCGGTGTTCTTGGCAGCGCAGGATGCCAGCGGCATCACCGGAACGATTCAGCGCTCAGAGGAACTGTCGGCCTAACCTTCGCCGAAACCCCGCCGAGGGCTGCCAACTCGGCGGGTCAACGACCCTCAGCGCGGTTTTGCGCGACGCTATACCGCCTCGAACGGCTCGCCCTCCAGCGCGATCGACGGCCGTCCGTCTGGTCCGACCGGGACGTCGCCCACCAGCGTCACCCGGTACAACCTGCGGTCGTGATCTTTGGTCAGATCGCTTGGCGCGAGGTGCACCGTCGAGCGGTTGTCCCAGAACGCGATGCTGCCTGGCTCCCACTTCAAGCGCACGGTGTACTCCGGCCTGGCCAGTTCGTCGTAGAACAAACCGAGCAGACGACGGCTCTCGTGCGGCGAGACGCCGACGATGTGCGTGGTGAATCCCGGGTTGACGTAGAGCGCCTTGTCCCCCGTCTCGGGATGCACGCGGACGACGGGATGCTCCGTCACCAACGGCCGTCGGTTCACTCGCCGTTCGTAGTCCTCGGTAGCCGTCGTTCCGTCGGGTGGCGAGAAGCGGTGGACGGCGCGAAGCCCGTCGGCGAGCCGCCGCACCGGCTCGGACAACCCTTCGTAGGCGGCGACCGTATTGGCCCACTGGGTGTCTCCGCCGTGCGGCGGAATCGACTCTGCGCGAAGGATGGACGCCGCAGGCGGGTTGACCGCCGCGGTGACGTCGGCGTGCCAGTTCGGCCTGTCGAAGCCGCGACTGGCACCGTAACGAGCCTTGAACCTGTCCCTGAAGATCGGGTAGATCGTCGGGTAGTTCGGGTCGGGAACCGAATCGAACAACGGATGAGCGGGCGTCGGCGCACCGAACGCCGACGCGAACCGCAGGTGGTCATCGTGGTCCAAGAACTGGTCGAGGAAGAACACCACCTTCCACCTCAACAGCGCTGCGCGGATCTCGGCAATGTCGTTGTGAGCCAACGGCTTCTTCAGATCGACGCCATGGATCTCTGCCCCCGTCCAGCCTGACTGCGGCCGGATGTCGAGCGCCTGAACTACCTGTGTCATGCGGTTCTCCCCTTCTCGTCAGATGTTGATGGGCTTGGGCTTCACACCGTCGAGTTCGTTCTGCGCCTTGACGATGTCGTTGTATCTGCCGTCGACGTACGGCTTGAGATCGACGTGCGTCTTGGTGGTCCCGGTGCCGTAAAGGCCGTCGGCCACGCTCTGGAACAACGCCGTAGATGCCGCATCGATCGGATAATAGGCAGCGAGTCCGTCCTCGTCGTAGAGCTTCTTACCCTGCTCGGCCGTGATGCCCTGCTGCTTGACGTAGTACTCCTCGATCCATCGTTCGGAGTGGCTGTCCTTCCAGTTGTTGGCGGCGATCGCCCGCCCGACGTAGTCGCCGATGGCCGCAGCCTTGACCGGATCGTCGAGGATCTCCTTGCGCACGATCAGAGATTGGATGCCGGTGTTGATGCCCTTGCCGTCGCCAAGGATCGGGGGCGAGCCCAACTGGTAGTACTGGTTGCCCAGCACGATGGCGGCGTCGACTGCTCCGGCTGCAAATGTCGGAACTACCTCTGCCCCAGCGAGTTCCACGGGTTGCACGTCGGTCTTGAGATCGAGGCCGTGCTGTTTGAGTAGCGCTGCGGTGATCATGTGACGACCGGAACCCGGCGGGTAGGCGACGCGCTTTCCACGCAGGTCCTCGATCCTCGTGACACCACCGGGCTTGGCCACCAGGAAGTAGCCGCCGCTGGTGCCAGGGTTGGCCTGCAGTCCGATGGTGATCAGATCGGTGACACCGCTGTCGACCGCGATTGGCACCGGCGCCTCCCCAATGGAGCCGATGTCGGCCGCGCCGGAGCGGAGGGCTTCGATGACGGCCGACCCGCCGCTGAAGTCAGCGAACTCCACACCGTAGGGAGCATCCTTGCCCGCGTTGGCGAGGTTCCACGGCAAGGACTGGGTGGCGTTTTGTTCGGCGACGACGAGTTTCGTGCCTGGCGGCACGTCGACCTTGTTGGCGATCCGGACGGAGCCAATCGCGGCGCCACTGTCGTCGTCGGACAGCCCACACGACGCAACAATCAGCGGAATGAGAAGCAACAGAGCGGTTTTCCGCAAGCGGAAGGTACTGAGCATGTCGAGATCCTTCGTTCTGTGCACTACGCACTGGTTAGAGCTGAATTTCTCCGGTGACACCGAGTTCGGCCAACAGACGGCGGCGCAGCGTCGCGAACTCGTCAGAATCTCTCGCCCTCGGCTTCGGCACCGCGACGTCGACGTCAAGCGAGATTCGTCCGTCGGTCAGCACGATCACCCTGTCCGCCAACAGGATTGCTTCGTCGACGTCATGGGTCACCAAGAGAACCGCGGGTTTGTGCTTGCGGCACAGGGCAAGTAGCAGCGCGTGCATCTTGATGCGGGTGAGTGCGTCGAGCGCACCAAAGGGTTCGTCGAGCAACAGGAGTTCGGGTTCGCGCACCAGTGCTCTGGCGAGTGCGACGCGCTGAGCCTCTCCCCCCGACAGCGTCCTCGGCCACACCTTGGCCTTGTCGGTCAAGTTGACCTCGCTCAGCGCGGCCCGCGCCTGTTCCCGCACCGCGGCCGTGGCAGGAAGTCCGAGCGTGACGTTGGTCAGCACGCGCTGCCACGGCAGCAGACGCGGATCCTGGAATACGATGGCCCGCCGCTCGGGCACTCGGACGTACCCCTCGAAGTCACCGTCCAGGGCCCCGAGTGCACGCAGGAACGTACTCTTCCCGGATCCGCTGCGGCCCAACAGGGCGACGAACTCGCCACTGCGAATCTCGACGTTCAGCCCATCGATGACTGGCTTGTTCGTGCGGGCGTCTCCGAACGCCTTTCGAACGCCGCGCGCGATGACGACGGTGTCGGTGGGCGACTCAGTCACCGTCATACGCTCGCCTCCATGTCAGTAATCGCGCCTCTAGGAAACGGACGATCAGCACCGAGGTGAGCCCGAGCATCGCGTACACGCCGATCAGGACGAAGACGACGTCGATCTGGAAGTACTCACGGGCATCGGTCATCATCCGGCCGAGGCCCTTCCTCGCGTTGATGGTCTCGGCGAAGATGAGCGACAGCCAGGAAGCGGTGAGCGCCAGCCGAAGTCCGATCAGGAAGCCAGGCAGTGAGCCGGGGAGGATGACGCGGTAGACCAGTTCGGCGCGGCCGACGCCGAAGGAGCGGGCGGCTTCGACGAGTCCGGCGTCCACGCTGCGGATGGCACTGAAGGTGTTGATGTAGATCGCCACTGCCACCGCGAGGGTGATCAGGGTGATCTTCGGGACTTCGCTGATGCCGAACCAGACGATCAGCAGCGGCACCAGCGCGAAGTTGGGTACCGCACGTAGCACTTCCATGTTCGCGTCGACGAAGTTCTCCCCTACCCGCGACAGACTTGATACCAGGGCCAAGATCAGGCCGAGCGCAATCCCGAACGCCGCTCCATAGCCGACGCGCAACAAGCTAGTGAGCAGGTGTTCCTGAAGGGAGCCGTCGGCGATCAGGTGGATTGCCGCCTCGACGACCTTGGTCGGCGGAGGAACCGTGCGTGCGTTGAAAATGCCCGTACTGGAAAGCAACTGCCACAGCGCGACGAGCAACACCGGACCGAGGAACCGCTGCAGCACCCGTGGAACGACCTGTTTGCGGTGTCGTTTCTCCGCCAGCGCCCTCGGGTCGACGAGGGTGGTCGACGGCTCGATCGGAGCGCTCGTCCGCACACGGGAGAGCACGGTTGCCATGTCAGGCGGCCCCGAAGAAATCGCCTGCCAAAGATTCGGACTCGCGGCCGTCTGGGCCGACGGGAACGTCGCCGACCAGCGTGATCCTGTGCAATATCCGGTCACCCTCGACGTGCTCGAAGTCTTGCGGCGCAAGGTGGAGAGCGGCACGGTTGTCCCAGAACGCGACGCTGCCCGGTGCCCACTTGAAGCGGACGGTGTACTCGGGCCGGTTGATCTCCTCGAACAGCAGGTCGAGGACGTGGCGGCTCTCCCGTGGCGAGAGATCGACTATCTCCCGGGTGAAGCCCGGGTTCACGTACAAGACGGGCTCCCTGGTCTCGGGGTGTATCCGCACCACCGGGTGGATCGACGCCAGCGGATTGCTGCGGACCAAATCGCCGATCTTCTCCGAGCTGCGATCGGCGGAAACGGTTGCGCCGAAGCGATGTTCGGCGCGAAGCTCCTCGATGAACGTGCGCACGGACGGCGACAGCCCCCTATAGACGGCGGCAACGTTGACGAATTGCGTGTCTCCGCCGTACGCGGGCACGGCTTCGGCACGAAGGATGGAGTGCGACGGCGGATTGATCAAGGGGGTGACGTCGGCGTGCCAATTCGGCCCATTCGGGCTGCGCTTCTTGCGGTACTTCGTCCCGTAGCGGTGGTCATAGGCAGCGGGAGAGACGGTGTGGATCTGCGGGAAACCGGGCGGCGCCGAATCACCCTCGTACGGGTGACCCGGCGTGACGTCGCCGAAGCGTGCACCGAACGCGATCTGCGCTGAGTGGTCCAGGTCTTGGTCGCGGAAGAAGACCACCTTCCACTGGTGAAGCGCAGCTCTGATCGCGGCCACGTCGTGGTCGGTCAGGGGCGTGGAAATGTCCACGCCGGTGATCAATGCGCCCGTCCATCCGGACAGTGGCGTGACCTGCAGTTCGGTCTCGGTCGCAGCGGTCATCAAGCCGTCCCCTCGAAAGTTATTGCAACAGCGGTCTTTCGAAGGTAGCGGCGAAACAGCTGTGAGTTACCGGTTTGAATCGCCATGAAGAGAACGACGGCGAACGAACTCTTCGCGCCGTGCCTACGGCTACTTCTTGGCGATCAGCCCGTCGACGATCTTGTTGAAGTCGGCGGTCCCGAACGACACGTACTCGGCGAGGTTGGCGTAGTCGAGCGATGCCATCACCGACTTCTCCAGTTGAATGTTCATGAGCCGCTTGGTGGCCTCCACGGCCTGCTGAGGAAGCTCGATGATCTTCCTGGCGGCCGCGATCGCCTCGGTCAGCGGATCCGCGACGACGTGGTTGGCCAGGCCGAGTTCGACGGCCCGCTGAGCCTTGATCCGCACGCCGGTCAAGGCGAACTCCTTGGCCTGCAACAGACTGATCTGCGAGCCCCACACCAGCGGACCACCGTCGGCGGCGACCAAACCGATCGATACGTGCGGATCGGCGAAGAACGCGTTCTCGGCGATGTAGATGATGTCCGACAGCGCGGCCAGGCTGCAGCCCAACCCGACCGCAGGGCCGTTCACCGCGGCGACCACTGGAATGCGGCAGCGCACCATGCCGATGACGAGGTCGCGGCCGTGCTTGATCGTCTTCTGGCGCAAGGCTTCGTCGTTGCGCAACTCGTCGAGGTAGTTGAAGTCGCCACCCGCCGAAAACGCCCGTCCCGCACCGGTGATGACCGCTGCGCGCGCGCCGACGTCCTCGTTGAGCGCTTCCCAGATCTTGGCCAGCCCGACGTGGAGGTTGTCGTTGACGGCGTTGAGGTCGTCGGGCCGGTTCAGCGTGATGATGCGCAGCGCACCGTCGGCCTTGACGTCGATTTCGTCTGGCATGTCGTACATGGCTCAGGCTCCCAATCCAAGAATTCGTTGCGCAATGATGTTCTTCTGAATCTGGCTGGTGCCGCCCATCACGCTCTGCGCGCGGCTGTACATGTAGGCACCGAACAACTCCGGGTCGCTAGTACCGACGGTGGCCAGCGTGGCGTGCCCGACCGACTGTTCCACCCACGTCATCAGCAGCTTGTCGAGCGAGCCCTGCGGACCGTGTGTGAGGCCGTCCAGTTGTTCGGACAGCCGCCGACGGACGTGCAGCCGCAGCATCTCCGTCTGCACCCACGCCCACGACAACTCGTCGGGCGAGGGACCCTCGACCGTTTTGGCCAACTGGCGCACCAGCTTTCCGTATCTGGCCGAGAAGCCCAGCGTCGACGGTTCGCGCTCGTGGCTCACCACCGTCATGGCCAGTTTCCAGCCGTCTCCTGGTGCGCCGACCATGTTGTCGGCCGATACTCTGGCGCCGTCGAACTCGACCTGGCCGAATTCCTTCATGACACCGCTGATCATCTTCAACGGACGCTGTTCGATGCCTGGCTGATGCATGGGCACGATGAACGCCGAGATGCCCTTGTGCTTCGGGACGTCCTTGTCGGTGCGCGCCAGCAGCAAGCACCAGTCGGCGACGTCGGAGTAGCTGGTCCAGATCTTGTGCCCGTGGATGACGTACTCGTCGCCGTCGCGCACGGCCGTCGTGGTCAGCGATGCGAGATCCGATCCCGCGCCTGGCTCGCTGAATCCCTGGCACCAACGCTCGGTGCCATTGATCATGCCGGGCAGGAAGCGTTGCGCGAGGGACTCGTCGCCATGGTGGCTCAGCCCGACGACTAGGTAACCAAGACTTGGTCGCGCTGGGGCGCCTGCCTTGGCGATCTCCTCGTCCACGATGACGTCGAAGACTGGCGGAAGATCTTGTCCACCATACTTTTTCGGCCACGACGTGCCGAAGAATCCCGCCGCGTAGAGCGCCTGGTGCCACTCCCCGGCCTTGGCCCAGTACTCGTCACCCGAGGTCGGGAACTTGCCCTTCTGCTCGGCGAGCCAGCCACGCAACCGATCGCGGAATGCCGCTTCGTCTGGCGAGTCACGAAAGTCCAATGGTCAACTCCTCCAGCTTCACCGGCCAGTGCTCCGTTGCGGCAAGCACTCGACGCAGGTACACGTGCGCAAGGCATTCCCAGGTGTTCCCGATACCGCCGTGCACCTGGATCGACGTCTCGCAGACGGTGAGCGCCGAACGCGCACAGTAGATCTTGGCGATACGGGCTGCCTCGACGGCCCCGACCGCAGGAAGCTCGTCGACCGCCCACGCCGCGTGGCGCAGCACGCTGACGCAGCCCTCGATCAGCGCGAGGCTCTCGGCCAAGAGGTGTCCGACCGCTTGATACGAGCCGATCGTCGACCCGTATTGCTCGCGCACCTTGGCGTATTCGGTGGCCAACGCGAGAGTGCCGCGCGCCGAGCCAACGAGGTCTGCCGTCGTCGCGGTGAGGGCGAGAGCGTACCAACGACCCGCATCGTCCTCGATGAGTTCGGCTAGTTCCGGTGGCGATTCGACCGCTCCCGCAAGGCTTCCCGTCAGGTCCACGGAGTCGGGTTCGGCCACCACCGAGACGCCTCGACCCAACCGGTTGGCCAGATCGTCGGCCAACACGGGGCCGAGGAACGGAACGTCGACCAGGCCACGGGCGAACTCCTCGGCGACGATCGCCACTTCGACGCCGGAGGCACCGTCGGAACGGAGGCTGCGAAAGCCCGTTGCATCGAGCGCCTTCTCCAGTCGCGCGACCCGCCCGTCGTCGTCGAGGTCGGCGACCGATCCCGGTCCGAGCTCGTCGGCTAGGTTGGCCGCGGCCTCGCGTAGTTGTCGTTGTTCGGCAGTCAGACGGACGTCCATCAGAGTTCTCTGTTCTTGGCGCAACCGCTCACTGGTGCCCTCTGTTCTTCGTGCAACCGCTCACTGGTGCCCTCTGTTCTTCGCGCAAGCGCTCATCACGCCCTCCTTTAGCACTCGCCTCAGCACCTTTCCTGAAGGGAGACGGGGAATCTCGGGGACGAAGACCACGCGACTCGGCCGTTTGTACGACGCCAACCGCTCGCCGACGAGTGCGACGAGCTCGTCGGCCTCGACGATGCCAGAACGCGTCACGGCGGCGACAACGGCCTCGCCCCCGGCCCCGTCGGGGACGCCGAAGACCGCGCAGTCGGCCACGGCGAGATGGCCGTGCAACACGGCCTCGATCTCGGCCGGCGCCACCTGGAAACCGCGCACCTTGATCATTTCCTTTGAGCGATCGGTGATTCGGAGCCACCCGTCTGCGTCGAGATGGCCGATGTCGCCCGTGCGGTACCAGCCGTCGCTGAACGCAGACGCGGTCTCGTCCTCGGGCAGGTACCCAGCCATCGCCGATGGCGAGAAGACCTGAATTTCACCATTCTCACCTGGCGACAACGGTTTACCCGTCTCTGGCGACGCGATCCGGATCCGTACACCGGGCACTGCGCGACCTACGGTGTCCAGCCGCGTGCCCTCCAACGTGTTGCAGGAGATCACGGGCAGTTCGCTGGCGCCGTATGCCGTCAACCACGACACTCCGACTCGCTCGGTCACGGCATCGGCGACGGTCCGCGTCACGGGCGTCGCACACCACATGACGTAGCGCAGCGACGAGAGATCGTAGGACTCCAGCCGGGGATGCGCGGCGAGCGCCAGCGCGATCGGGGCGACCGCCATTTCGATGGTGATCCGGTCGGATTCGATGTGGCTGAGCATCGCGTCGACGTCGAAGCGCTGGTGCAGCCGAATCCACGCGCCTGCCTCTAGCGCGGTCGCGATGTTCAGCAGGCCGAGGATGTGCGAGGGCGGCGTCATGATCTGCATGCGGTCGGCCGACGTCATACTGAGCGCATCGCGCCAGTGCGCGACCGCAGCCGCGAACCCGCCATGGGTATGGCGGACGGCCTTGGGCATCCCGGTAGTGCCCGAACTGAACACGAACAGTGCGTCGGACGAGGGATCGGGGGTGTTGAAATCGCGAAGACACGGTGTCACGGGCTCGTCGAGGTGAAGCATCGGCATCAACTCGGCGAGCACTGCGTTGTCACCTACCGCGTGCGACGGTTGGGTGAGTGCGAGCGCGTGCTCTACTTCGGCGCGCTTCCAGGAGGAACTCAGCAATACAACGGCTGCCCCGAGGCCCCAGATCGCCCGCATCGCGACCACGAACTCGGGCCGGTTCGAAGACATCAGCGCAACTCGGTCGCCCGGCCGTACCCCGCGCTGCTCGAGAATGGTGGCCAGCCCGCTGGTGAGGGCGTCCAGGTCGACGCGGGTGTACTGCCTGTCCCCGTACGCCAACAGGACGGGCTCAGTCACTGTCGACCCCTCCTGGCTGGTCACCGGTCATACGCCGAGGTTGAAAATACCCTATCCTTAATAGAGAATACTATTCTCACATAGACAGAATGTCGATGCCAGGAGTGCCCCAATGACCGCAGACCCCGTACCGGCCGCGGAGGCCGGTGGCGAGGTGACGATCCTCCTCGACCGCCAAAAGGTGACCGTGCCCCTGCGTCCCGGCGAGACGCTGCTGGAGACCGCGCGCCGGGCAGGGCTCACCCCGCCGTTCTCGTGCGAAGCAGGCAACTGCGGAACCTGCATGGCCAAGCTCACCGAGGGCAGCGCCACGATGCGGGTGAACGACGCACTGATGGACGACGAGGTCGACGACGGTTACGTGCTGACGTGCCAGGCCGTGCCCACCACGGAAAACGTCACCGTCGACTACGAGGACTGACCGTCGGGGCAATTTCCCGTCGCTGCGCTCGCCCCGGACGAATACTCGTCGAGCACCGGAGCCGGGCTGTACCGAGGCTCGTAACCCGCCACCTTGACGGGGCTGGCGATCAACCTGTAGTCGCCCGCGGCGACGATCGCCTCCGGCGTGGCCTTCAGCGCGTCGGCCAGCGACCGCACCGCCGCTGCGGGAATCCCCAGGGGGCGCAGCCGCGCCTCCCAGTTGACCGCTGTGTCGGTGGCGAGTGTCGCGGTAACCAGGTCGAGCAGTTCGGTGCGGCGTTCCGCGCGTTCGGCCATCGTGGTGAACCCGTCGATGCCCGCCTCCCCTGCGAACGAACGCCAGAAGCCGTCGTGGGTGATGAAGAGCGCAAGGTAGCCGTCTGCCGTTGCAAACAGTTGTGCAGGAACGTAATACGAGTGAGCGCCGAACGGATGACGCTTCGGTTCGACGCCGTCGTTCAGATAGGCCGACGCCCGGTAGTTCAATTGCGACAGCATGACGTCGTTCAGCGAGACGTCGACTTGGCCGCCGCGGCCGGAGACGATCTGGGCGAGCAGACCCAACGCCGCGGTCAGGCCCGTCGAGTTGTCGGCCGACGAGTAGCCGGGCAGCGTCGGCGGACCCGCCGGATCGCCCGTCATCGCGGCGATGCCCGTCGCCGCCTGCACTACGTAGTCGAATGCGGGATCGTCGCCGCCGTCGAGCCCGTACCCCGTAAGGGCGACGCAGACGATTCGGTCGTTGTGAACTCGCAGCGACTCGTAGGTCAGGCCGAGCTTGCGGATCACCGACGGTTTCATGTTGACGAGCAGTGCGTGCGAATCCGCGACGAGCTCGCCAAGCCGCCGCCGCCCGTCCTCGGAATTCAGGTCGAGGCAGATGCTCCGCTTGTTGCGGTTGAGGCTGGCGAAGTAGCTGTCGGAGACCTGGCGCGATATCTCGCCGCCTGGCGGCTCTACCTTGATGACCTCGGCACCAAGATCGGCGAGCATCATCGTCGCGTACGGACCGGCGAGCATGACGCCCACCTCGATGATGCGAATGCCGGCGAGCGGGCCTTCCGCAGTCACCGCACCTGCTTGGCGAGTTCGGCGATCACTTCCCGCGTTCGGTACTTCGACGCAATGAGCTCGTCGCGGGTGTCGCCGATCGGTAGCAGCCGTACCGAGAGGTCGGTGACGCCTGCATCCGCAAACTGCTTGAACCGCGCGAGGATTGACTCCTCGTCGCCCGCCGCGCAGAGGTCGCCGACACTGCGCGCATCACCGCGGTCCAGCAGCCGCTGATAGTTCGGCGACGTCTCCGCCTCCGCGAGGATCCTGTTGGCGCGCGCCTTGGCCGCGTCGATCTCGGAGTTCGCGCACAGACATACCGGGATGCCCGCGACGATCCGCGGCGCCGGCCTGCCCGCTTCGGCGGCGGCCTTGTTGATCTTGGGCGCGATGTGATCCCCGATGGCCCTCTCGTCTGCCATCCACAGAATGGTGCCATCGGCGCGCTCGCCCGCGATCTGAAGCATCACCGGCCCGAGTGCCGCCACCAGCACGGGCATGGGCGTTTCTGCGCCGAGGGCTGTCGGACTATGGACGGTGAACGAGCCGTTCTCGACGTCGACCGGCCCTGGGCCGGCGACCGCCGCGTTGAGCACCTCGAGGTAGTTGCGGGTGTAGGCCGCCGGCTTGTCATACGACAGACCAAGCATGTCCTGAATGATCCAGTGGTGCGAAGGGCCGACGCCAAGGGCCAACCGCCCGGAGGCCATCGCGTGTACCGAAAGCGCTTGACGGGCAAGGGCAATCGGATGCTGCGCCTGCAGAGGAACGACGGCCGTGCCGAGTTCGATGCGCGAGGTGTGCGCAGCCATCAGCGCCACCATCGTGAGGCAGTCGAAGTCGTCGGGGACCTGCGGCATCCACGCGGTGTCCATGCCCGCGGACTCGGCCCACTCGACGTCGGCCACGAGCTTGGAGACCTTGCGCGCCATGTCGCCGCGCTCGGCTCCGATCATCACGCCCAATTTCATGCGAGCTGCTCCCCTGTCGTCGAGTGTGCGGTCAGGGCGGAAAGGCGGCCGAATTCTCGCCACGAGCGCACGCTCGGCGAGGCAAGCCTCATTGCTCCACCTTCTCGGTGAGCGCGCGCACGTCGCGCACCAGCGTGTCCAACGGCGTGCCAGTGGGGAACACCGCCGCGGCGCCCGCGTCGAGCAGCTTCTGCACGTCCGACTCGGGGATGGTGCCACCCACGACGACGGCAATGTCGCCCGCGTCGGCGGCCCGTAGCGCGTCGACGGTGCGCGTGGTCAGCGCGACGTGCGCGCCCGACAGAATGGACAAGCCAACCAGGCTGACGTCTTCCTGAAGGGCGATCGAGACGATGTCCTCGATGCGCTGCCGGATGCCGGTGTAGATGACCTCGAAGCCGGCGTCGCGCAGCGTGCGCGCAACGATCTTGGCACCGCGATCGTGGCCGTCGAGGCCAGGTTTGGCGACCAGTACGCGCGTGGCCATCAGAACACCACCGGTTGCTGGAATTCGCCCCACACCGACTTCAGCGTCGACACCATCTCGCCGACCGTGCAGTACGCGTTGGCGCAATCGATCAGCTGGTGCATGAGGTTGTCGTCCCCCTCGGCCGCTCTCGACAGCGCCGCAAGGGCTTCCTTCACGGCGACGTCGCTGCGCTCGGCCTTCACCTTCGCCAACCGCTTCAGCTGTAGGTCCCGACCCTCGGCGTCGAGTTCGTAGGTGGCCAGGTCGGGCGCGGGCTCGTCGACCACGAACTTGTTGACCCCTACGACCGGTCGCTCACCCGATTCCACCTCGTGATGGATCTTGAATGCCTCGTCGGCGATCAGACCCTGCAGGTAGCCGTCCTCGATGCAGCGCACCATGCCGCCGTGCTTCTCGAGGTCGTCCATGATCTCGATGATCTTGGCCTCGGTGGCGTCGGTGAGCGCCTCGACGAAGTAGGAGCCGCCGAGCGGATCGGCCACCTTGGTCACGCCGGTCTCGTAGGCGAGGATCTGCTGGGTGCGAAGGGCAAGGGTCGCCGACTCCTCGCTTGGCAGCGCGAACGGCTCATCCCACGCCGCGGTGAACATCGACTGCACACCACCAAGGACCGACGCCAGCGCCTCGTAGGCGACGCGGACCAGGTTGTTCTGGGCCTGCGGCGCGTAGAGCGATGCCCCGCCGGACACGCAGCCGAACCGGAACATCGACGCCTTGTCGCTCGTGGAGCCGTATCGCTCACGCACGATCGTGGCCCAGCGCCTCCGGCCCGCGCGGTACTTGGCGATCTCCTCGAAGAAGTCGCCGTGGGTATAGAAGAAGAACGAGATCTGCGGCGCGAACTTGTCGATCGACATCCGCCCGCGCTCGACGACCGTGTCGCAGTAGGTGACACCGTCGGCCAACGTAAACGCCATCTCCTGAACCGCATTGGCGCCAGCGTCGCGGAAGTGCGCACCGGCCACCGAGATGGCGTTGAACCGAGGCACCTCGGCCGCACAGAACTCGATGGTGTCGGCGATGAGCCGCAACGACGGTTCCGGCGGCCAGATCCAGGTGCCGCGGGACGCGTACTCCTTGAGGATGTCGTTCTGGATGGTGCCTGTCAGCTTTTCGCGCGGCACGCCCTCCTTCTCCGCAGCAGCGACGTAGAACGCGAGCAGAATCGCCGCGGTGCCATTGATCGTGAAGCTGGTGCTGATCGCGTCCAGCGGAATGCCGTCGAACAGGATCTCCGCGTCCGCGAGCGTGTCCACGGCGACACCGACTCGGCCGACCTCCTCGCCGTACTCGGCGTCGTCGGAGTCATAGCCGCACTGCGTTGGCAAGTCGAGGGCAACGGACAGCCCGGTACCACCCTGGTCAAGGAGGTATCGATAACGCCGATTGCTCTCCTCGGCGGTCCCGAATCCCGAATACTGCCGGAAGGTCCAGGTCTTGCCCCGGTAGCCGGACGCGAAGTTGCCGCGGGTGAAGGGGTACTCGCCGGGCGCGGGCGGATCGTCCGCGCGGTCACCCGGTCCATACACGGGCTCCAGCGGGATGCCCGACGGGGTTTGGACTACGTCACTCATCGTTGGATAACGTACTTGCTAAAAATGAGAATGCCAATACCGCATGGCGGAAATGACAGGCGAGCACGGCATTCCTCAGCACGTCAGCGCGGGGCTGACCAATCAGGGGATTCCCCCACGCCAGCCTATGCGTGACGATGTGGGAGCATGACACTTGCGGAAAATGAGAATGGCCCTACCGTTCGAGGAGGCTCAATGACCGACAAGCACCCGCTTGCCGACCGCACGATGGTGGTGTCGGGAGGTAGTAGGGGCATCGGACTGGCGATCGCCATCGGCGCGGCCCGCCTCGGCGCCAACGTCGTGCTGTTGGCCAAGACCGCCGAACCTCACCCCAAGCTGCCCGGCACCGTACACACTGCGGTCGCCGAGGTGGAGGCCGCAGGCGGCAAGGGTCTGGCGGTCGTCGGCGACGTGCGCAATGAAGAGGACGTGGCGTGCGCCGTCAACGCCGCGGTGGAACGCTTCGGCGGCGTGGACATAGTGGTGAACAACGCAAGCGCAATCGCTACGGAGTCCACCGAGAAGCTGTCGGCCAAGAAGTTCGACCTCATGATGGACATCAACGTCCGAGGTACCTTCCTGTTGACCAAGGCGTCGCTGCCCCATTTGCGCTCATCGGCGAATCCTCACGTCATCACGATCTCCCCGCCTCTCAACATGAACCCGCACTGGTTGGGAGCCCACCCGTCGTACACCCTGTCCAAGTACGGCATGACGCTGCTTTCGCTTGGCTGGGCGGTCGAGCACCCCGGCATCGGCTTCAGTTGCCTGTGGCCACAGACCTACATCGCGACGTCGGCGGTCACCAACCTCGCCGAGGGGGGCGAATTGCTCGATAGGTCTCGAAGCCCGGAGATCATGGCCGATGCCGCGGTCGCGATCCTGACTCGCCCGGCCACCGAGGTCAACGGACAGTGCTTCATCGACGCCGACCTGGTCGCCGACCTGTCGCCCTACGGCGGTGGCGACGACCCCATGTGGGATATCTTCGTGGACAAATCATGAGTATCTCGTTGCTACTGGAAATGGCCGCGTCGGCCAACCCCGACGGCACCGCCATCGTGTCGGGCGATCTGCGGCTCACGGGTTCGGAACTGAGCGAACTCGCCGACGGTGGCGCAGGCGTCATTGCCGCCTCCGGCGCCAAGCACGTGGCCTACGTCGGCACCGGTGGCGCAATGCTGCCGCTTCTGCTGTTCGCCTCGGCCCGCGCCGACGTCGCCGTCACCCCCCTGAACTATCGATTGAGCAGCGACGGGCTACGCGCGCTGATCGACCGCCTGCCCGACCCACTGGTCGTCGTCGACGACGACTACCTGGCCATGGTCGGCGACACGGGCAAGCAGGTCATGAGTTCGGCCGAGTTCGTCGAGGCGGCGAAGGTCGCAGAGCCCGCTGCCGAGTTCGCCGACCCGGACTCCGTCGCCGTGGTGCTGTTCACCTCTGGCACGACCTCGGCACCAAAAGCCGTTGAGCTGACCCACAACAACCTCACCAGCTACATCACCGGCACCGTCGAGTTCGGGTCCGCGGAGCCGGGCGACGCCGCGTTGATCTGCGTTCCGCCGTATCACGTCGCCGGACTATCGGCCGCAATGTCGAATCTGTACGCGGGCCGAAAGATGGTGTACCTCACCAGTTTCGATGCACGGGAGTGGGTGAATCTGGTTGCATCCGAGGGCGTGACGTCGGCTACCGTGGTGCCCACGATGCTCGACCGCATCGTCACCGTGCTCGAGTCCGAGCAGGCAACCCTGCCGACGCTTCGCACCCTGGCGTACGGCGGCTCCAAGGTTCCACTTCCGTTGGTGCGCAAGGCGCTGTCGCTGTTGCCCGACGTCGGCTTCGTCAACGCATACGGGCTCACCGAGACCAGTTCCACCATCGCAGTACTCACGCCCGACGACCACCGGGTCGCAATCGAGTCCTCCGACGAGACAGTGGCCCGTCGGCTCGGTTCGGTTGGCCAACCGGTGCCAAGCATCGAGGTGCAGATCCGCGCCGAGGACGGCACGGTGCTCGGCCCGAACGAGACCGGCGAGCTGTTCGTCCGCGGCGAGCAGGTGTCGGGAAAGTACACCGGCATCGGTTCGGTGCTGGACGAGGACGGCTGGTTCCCGACCAAGGACGTTGCCTCCCTTGATGACGACGGTTACCTCTTCATCGGCGGCCGCTCTGACGACACCATCATCCGCGGCGGCGAGAACATCGCTCCCGCAGAAATCGAAGACGTGCTCGTCGAGCACCCACACGTCCACGACTGCGCGGTCGTCGGAGCCGAGGATCCCGAGTGGGGTCAGATCATCGTCGCCGTGGTCGTTCCGGCACCAGGAGCAACCCCTGAGGTCGAAGACCTGCGCTCCTTCGTGCGTGGACAACTGCGCGGCTCTCGCACTCCGGACAAGGTGGTGTTCCGCGACGAACTGCCAACCAACGCGACCGGCAAGGTGCTTCGCCGCGACCTCGTCACCGAGCTCAATTCCAGTAAGGAGCCAGCATGATCAAGAACGGAACCCGCCTGCAGAGCCAGGTCTGCGACACCCAGGTGATCGTGGTGCGCAGCGCCGACAGCCTCGACGACCTGCGGGCAGGCGGATCACCGATGGTGCCCGTGGGCACGGACGTCGACTCGAGCCTCAGCCTCGATGACGCGTTCTCCGGCGGCACGCTCATGGGCAAGCGCTACGTCGACGACGGCGGTGCCGAAGTTCTGGTGACCAAGGCGGGCAAGGGCTCCTTGAGCATCGGTGCCACGCCGTTGGAGATCAAGGAAGCCAAGCCGCTGCCCGCCAGCGACTAACTTCTCAGTGGTGACGCGATCCGCCCTGCGATGAGGACGAAGACGTTCGAGTAGGCGCCGCCATCACCGCAGAGCCGACGAGCCGTTTCGTGCAGGTGCCGCGTTGACGACGTCATCGGTGAACCGCTGCAGCAGTAGCGCCTGCGTGGCCGCGAGGTGCGTCCGCGCGATGCGCTCGGCCTCGTCGGCTCGACCTGCTGCAATCTCGTCGACCAATCGACGGTGAGTCCGCACCGCCGAACGGGCCTGCGCGACCGATGGGTATTCGCCCCGCTTCGTCACCGCTGCCGCCCACTGCTGCTCCTGCGCCGACCATAGCGCAACGAGGCTGCGCACGACGTAGCGGACAGTGTCGTTGGGAGTGAATGCCACGACGAGATCGTGGAACTCACGAGCGATGCGGGTGAAGGCCACGCCGTCGGCGACCGCATCGGCGCAGGCCGTGACGTTCGCCGTCAAGGCAGGTATCGCAGTCGTCATGCGGTCGGGCCGACGAGCGACCTCGGCTGCGCACAGCGGCTCCAACTTCAGTAGACCCTGCGCCAGATCGCCGAGAGTGACGCGCGCGCCCTGCAGGACGAGGCCGAGGTGATAGGCGGCCGACGACTGATCCGGCCGGTGCACCTCCGCGCCGCCGATGCTCCCCCGCCGCACCGTGACCAGACCTTCCGTCTCGAGAATGCGAATCGCCTCGCGCACGGATGGATAGCTGACACCGAATTCACGGACGAGCTGATCTTGGGTGGGCAACCGGTCGAGGTCAGGGCCTCCGAGAATGCGCTCGCGAAGTTCCGCGGCGACCGTCTCCGCGATGCGGCGCTGGGGAGTGCGTCCTGCGGGCACACACGAATACTAGCAATCCTTATAAGGATTGTTCTACGATCGGCAGGTGGACTTCGAAATGAGTCAGGAGGCCACGGCCCTGCGCCAGGACCTTCGCGACCTGGTGAAAAAGCATGTGCCGGAGGACTTTCTCGGGGCGTTCACGAACAACCCCGACGACCTAGAGGTGGCTCAGGCCTTCTGCCGTCTGCTCGCCAAGCGCGGCTTGCTGTGCATGTCGTGGCCCGAGGAGTTCGGCGGCCGTGGATCGTCGGCGTGGGAACAGACGGTGGTCCGCGAGGAGATGTGGGCCCATCACGAGCCGCGCGGCGCGCAGTACATGGGCGTCAACTGGGTCGGGCCCATCCTGATGCGGCACGGAACGCTCGAACAGCAGCGCAGACACCTGCCGCCGATCGCGAGCGGCGAGGTGATCTGGTGTCAGGGCTTCAGCGAGCCGGAGGCAGGTTCGGACTTGGCCTCGCTGCGGACGTCGGCAACCCGGGACGGCGACGGCTGGCGGATCAACGGCCAAAAGATCTGGACGTCGTACGCGACGATGGCGCAGTGGTGCTTCCTGTTGGCCCGCACCTCACGGGGTGAGAAGAAGCAGCGGGGCTTGACGATCTTCCTGGTGCCCATGTCCGACCCGGCGATCACCGTCCGCCCCATCGGCTGCCTCATGGGCCCGCACCACCTCAACGAGGTCTTCTTCGACGACCTCCGGGTCACCGAAGCCGACGTACTCGGCACCGTCGACGACGGGTGGTCGATCGTCGGTGACGTGCTCGCCTTCGAGCGCGTCGGCATCGCCCGCTACGCCAGATGCGAACGCCTTCTACAACTCGCCCCCGAAGCACTCGGCGACCGGTGGGCCAACCTTCCCGCCGAACTTCGGGGCCGCTGGGTGCGCATGCTCACCCACTGCCGCCGGGCCCGACTGCTGGCCTATCGACTCGTCGCGCTGCAGAGCGCGGGGCAGGTCAAGCCGACCGACTCGGCGGCCTACCGCATAGCCGTCACCAAACTGGATCAAGACAGTGCGGAGGTACTGATGGAGATTGCCGCGGCTGCAGGCACCGAACCCGAGGCAGAGTTGTTCCGCCTAGAGGTAGAGGATCACTGGCGATATTCACAAGCCTCCACCGTGTCGTCCGGCAGCATCGAGATGCAGCGCATTCTGCTATCGCGAACCTTGTTGGCGGCGCGGTGATCATCGACCTGAGCGACGAAGCGCAGGAGTTCGGCAGACAGGCTGTTCGCGCGTTCGAATCGGCGGGCGGCGACCAGCTGGTGCAACGTGCGGAGGCCGATCCGACGACAAGGGATGCGCTCGCGGGCGGCGTGCTGGCCGAACTCGGCGTGTGGGACCTGGAGCCACGTGGCGACATGGACTCGTTGGAGGCCGCGGCCGCCGTCTGTCGCAGCGCAGGATACTGGGCACTGCCCTATCCTGTCGCTGAAAGACTCTCCCGGCCAGCAGATCTCGACGTCGACGGGCTTCTCGTAGTGGCCGACAACCGGCCGTCGGGTTCGATCGTCGGCGTCGAGGCCCGCTGGGCCGCAGCGACACTGGACGGCGCACGCCATCGGGTGGCGAACAGCGTTCCCGACGGACCCGCATTCGTCGCGCGCCTGGACCTCGCACCCCTCGATGGCGATGGCGCGAAGGATCTCGCGCTCGCGTTGACACTGCCGTGTTGGACGCTGCTCGGAATGCTGGACCGCGCAATGGAACTCACCATCGCCCACGTCACGATGCGCGAGCAGTTCGGCCAGCCACTGTCTGGCTTCCAGGGCGTCCAGTTCCAGCTCACCGACGGCGAGGTCGAACGCGCAGGCCTGGAAGTCCTTGCCAAGTACACGCTCTGGAGCGTCGGCACCGGGCGCGAAGAGGCACTCGACGACGCACTCGCGCTGCGGATGGCCGCACTGGAGGCCGCCGAGGTCGTCTTCCGCGTCACTCACCAGTTGCACGGCGCCGTCGGCTTCTGCGACGAGACCACCCTGTCCTGGCTGTCCCGCTACAGCCAGCCACTACGCCGACTCCCACTGGGCGTGTCTGCGACCCGCGATCTGCTGAGCACCAGGGTCGACCGCTCCGGGCTCGTCGGACTGTATTCATGACCGACCTCGATGACTTCCGCGCCCGCGTGCGTCAGTGGTGTCAAGCGCACGTCCCCCCCGATTGGCGAGCGACGCAGACCGGCGTCACCGAAGCCGAGTTCGCCGCCTTCCAGAAGGCGTGGTTCGCCCAGCTTCATCAGGCGGGCTTCGCCGTGCCGCACTGGCCAACCGAGTGGGGCGGCGGCCTCTCGGTGAGCGAGCAGATCGTGCTCTACCAAGAGCTGGCCGCGCACGACGCACCGAGACTCGTCCTGGCCTTCGTCTCGATTCACCACGCAGCGTCCACACTTCTTGCCGCTGGCACCGACGCCCAACGGCAGCGACACTTGCCCGCCATTCTCGACGGCGAGATCTGGGTGCAGGGATTCTCCGAACCGGAGGCGGGCTCCGACCTCGCGAGCCTGCGCACGTCCGCCAAGAAGGTGGGTGACAGGTACGTCGTCAACGGCCAAAAGCTTTGGGCCAGTGGCGGAATGCACGCGGATTGGTGTCTGCTGCTCGCCCGCACCGATCCCGGCGCTCCCAAACGCAAGGGCATTTCCTACTTCTTGATGGACATGAGCTCACCGGGAATCGACGTACGCCCGATCCGCAACGCAGTCGGCGACTCGCATTTCTGCGAGGTCTTCCTCAACGACGTGACGATCCCCGCGGAGAACCTCGTCGGCGCGGAGAACGCCGGATGGCAAGTGGCACAAGAGACCTTGGGCGCTGAACGCGGCATGACCATGCTCGAGTTGGCCGAGCGCCTCGGCCACGCGGGCTTCCGATGGCTCGTCGAGGAGTGCGCGAAACCGGGAGTGGACGGCAGCCGCCCACTCGACGACGCACTCGTCCGTGACCGACTCGCTCAGTTCGAGACCGAGATCAGTGGCCTTCGCGGGTTGTGCCGCAAGGTAGTCGAGAGTCACGGCACGGCGGCGGTCGAGCCGGCGGACCCCTCGATCGTGAAGCTCTTCTACAGCGAATTGCTGCAGCGAATGATGGACTTCGGCGCGGAGATCGGCGGGCTAGCCTCTCACACCGTGCTGACCAAACCGATGTCGAGCGGCTGGGAGTCGGGCGCGTGGGTGCTCGACTTCATCGGGTCATGGGAGTGGACGATCCCCGGCGGGGCGAGCGAGATCCAGCGGACCATCATTGCCGAGCGCGGCCTCGGCCTGCCGAGAGAGCCGGCCGCCTCGTGACGTCTGACTTCGCCGAGATCCACGACGAACTGCGCTCGGTCGCAAGGGATCTACTCGTCAAGGATGCGGATTGGCGCCAGGTCGTCGACGCGGGCTGGGTGAGCCTCGAGGTGCCGGAGGCCCTCGGCGGCGCGGGAGCGTCGTTCGTCGAGACCGCGATCTTGCTGGAGGAGATGGGCCGTGCCGCGGCGGCCAACCGATTCCTCGGCACCACGCTGGCGGTCGGTGCGCTGACTGCACTGGCGCCCAACAATTCTCGCGATGAACTGCTGGAAGCCGTCGGCACCGGAACGTCGGCCGCGTTCGCGACGGGCTTCAGCGTCTCCGATGGCACGATCTCGGGCCGGGCCGAATTCGTGCCAGACGCCGCGGGAGCAGACACCGTGCTGCTGCTCGCCGACGACCGCGGCACGCCCGTCGTCGTCACCTCGTCGGGGCTGACCGTGACCCCACAGTTGGTACTCGACGCGACCCGTGCGCTCGCGGTCGTGACCGCCGAGCGTGCCACGGTCTCGCAGGTTTGGCCGCTCGCGATCGATCCGTCGGCATTGCGAGACCGGGCCGCGGTGGCGGTCGCTTGCGACAGCCTCGGGGTCGCGGAGGCAATGCTCACCGCGACCGTCGAATACGCGAAGGTGCGGCGTCAGTTCGACAGACCGATCGGCTCGTTCCAGGCGGTGAAGCACGCGTGCGCCGACATGCTGGTCCAAACATCGGTGGCTCGACAACTGGTTGACGCCGCGGTGTCGGCATTGGCGGGCCGTGACGCATCGGTCGAGGCGGCGATGGCCAAGTCATACGCATGCGGCGTGGCCGTTGACGTCGTCGGCAAGGCGATGCAACTGCACGGCGGCATCGGATACACCTGGGAGAGCGGCATTCACGTGTATCTGAAGCGCGCCGCGTTGAACAGGTCTCTGTTCGGCTCGCCGGCCGAGCACCGTCGTCGATTGGCCGCGCGCTACCACTAGGCCCCGACTACTATCGCCGGATGGCGCACGCCGACGGGAGCACTCCAGCGAGCCCAATCACGGTGAAACGCAAGTTGTTCATGGTCGCCGTCACCGCGCTCGGCTTCGCGATGCTCATCGCCGTGCCACTTCTCGGCCGACATGAGCCGTTCGTCACCGACGGTGGCGAAAGGGCGCAGTGCGCATCGCAATTCCACATGCTCGCGGGCGACGGCATCTACAAGAAGAACCCTCTCGATGGCATCGTCTCCGAATTGAGCGGTCCCACTGCCGCGCAATACCGGCTTGCCGAGAAGTGCCAGGACAGGCGAGACCTGTACGGATTAGCCCTGCAGGGCCTCATCACCGGCGGCACCATCCTCGCGTTTCCAGCGGTGACCGTTGCCGTACCCGCTATCTTTCGGCGGATGCGGCGCAACGACAACTACATATAGCTGCGCTGCCGAAGTCGGTTCGACTACGGCGGCGCGTTTCCGGTCTCCTGCAAGGCTCGGCACGTGTGGTAGTTGTTCAAAGTGCAGTTGATGCCGCCAACGGACCCGAACGGATTGCCGGGATTCGTGAGCGTCGCCGGCGCCGTGAAGCCGGTCGATGAACCATTGCCCGCGCACGACGTGGTCTTGCCGATCGGCACCCCGCCGACGCACCCGTCGGCAGCGGCGGGCGATGCAAACGCAACCGAACCGAACACCAGGACGAAGGACGACGCGACCAACAGCATCCGCGGCTTCTCTGTCTTCATCGCAGCAACGCTACGCCCAGATCCTGAACCCGTCCGACCCGTTGCCACGGCGACGTGCAGACTCACAGCGACCTGGCAGAAACGGCCTCACGGGACGTACGTGCCACCGACCTGCAGATGGGCACGGCACCTATGCGCGTTCTTGATGGTGCAGTTGATGCCGTCAACCGTCCCAACTGTGGTCTGATTGCCCGTGATCATGGGCCCGAAGTAGCTGGGCGACGGACCTGGGCCGCCAACGCAGTTTCCCGTGTAGCCAAGTCCACGCGGCGCGCACGCATCTGCCGTGGCTTCGGGGGTGACGACCACCGATCCGAATGCGATCGCGAAGACGGAGACGACCAATGCCGCCAGCGTCCTCGCCTTCCTCGTGGGCATGCCAACAACGGTACGCCGATCTCCATTGCAGTCGGCGAACCTCTCCGCGGGTGCTCGTACTAGGGTTTGACGCCTTCGACCAGGTCGTGCGGGACGGCGTGACGAACCATGCCAGTGGGATGCAATCCGGCGTCGGTCAATAGGGCGGCCAATTCGTCGACCGACCGCTGCCGTCCGCCGTCGGTTTGAGTGAGCATCAATAGATCGGCCCAGGGCGCCAACAAGTTCGGCCTGTTGGGCGCTTGCAGGACCTCGACGAGCACGATACGGCTACCGCTGGGCATGGCAGCTGCCACGGTGCCGAGGATCTTGCGGCAGTGGTCGTCGTCCCAATCGTGTAGGACGTCCTTGAGCAGGTAAACGTCGGCAGTCGCGGGGATGTCACCGAACATGTCGCCAACGACGGCATCGATCCGGTCGCCGAGTCCGCGCGCCCTCAGGAAGTCCTCGGCACGGGCGACGACGTCAGGGCTGTCGACGACCACGCCCCGCAGCCCGTTGGTCGACGAGACTACCGCCGACAGGAGCGTGCCGACGCCGCCCCCGACATCGCACACCACGCCGTCCTGCGGCCACGGATAGGCGCCCGCGATGACGTCCGCGACCACCGCCGTGCCTCGGCACATCGCCTCATCGAACACGCGAGCATCGGTCGGATGCGTGGGCAACCAGTCCCACAGGGACATGCCGTGCGCTGACGCGAATGCGTTGCCCCCGGTGCGCAGCGCGTCTGTGAGGTGCGTCCACGCTTCGGTTTGCATGCGAGAGCCGTGCAGCATCACCCACTCCCGCATCGAACTCGGATGGTCCGACCTCAAGAGCCGGCCCGCGCGGGTGAGCGTGACTGCCCCGGTGCGGGAATTCATCCTGCACAGCCCGAATTCGGACGCGGTTCGCACCAGCCGATGGGTGAAGTCGACATCGGTGCCGAGCGCGGTGGCGATGCGAACCGCGGTGCACTCGCGATCACCGACGACGTCCGCGATGCCCAGTTCTGCAAAGGCGTTCGCCACCTGGGTGACGCCCATGCACGTGGCCATCTCGTTGACGGCGACCTCGGGGGACACCAGTGTGTCAGCGAGCTGTTTGAGCCCTCGGCGGAGGGCCATCAGGCCCACGGCGACGCGGCGGGATGACAATGTCATTGAAGTTGTCATGAGATTTACCACCTGTTCTCGGGAGTTGACGATGCGAGTTCAGGATGTGGCCCATGGCCATTGAGACCGTCGGTCAAAGGACGTAGAAATCCTCTGCGGACGTCGTATATTGCGGCGAATATACGACCATGTACTGATGTTTCGCGGCTCCCGCCTGATGGAGGCTGGCAGCATGAACGACGTTGATCCAGTGAATCGGAGCGATCCAGGTGTGAGCGAACTCGTGCCGACGGGAACGGTGACGCTACTGCTTGCCGACGCAGAGGGCTCGACACGGCTCTGGCAGACCAATCCCGAGGACATGACCGCGGCGGTCGCCCTGTTGGACAAGACGCTCGCCGACCTCGTCGTCGCGCATCATGGGGTGCGTCCCATCGAGCAGGGGGAAGGCGACAGCTTCGTAGTGGCCTTTGCGCGCGCATCAGATGCGGCGGCTTGCGCCCTTGCACTGCAGCGAGCTCCGCTGGCGCCGATTCGGCTGCGCATCGGGCTCCACACCGGCGAGGTGCAACTGCGGGACGAGGGCAACTACGTCGGCCCCACCATCAACCGAACCGGACGTCTGCGGAACCTGGCCCACGGTGGTCAGATCGTGCTGTCAGGCATCACGAGTGATTTGGTGGCGGATCGCCTTCCCGCCGATGCGTGGTTGGCTGACTTGGGCGTCCACGCCGTACGCGACCTGCCGCGCCCGGAACACGTCATGCAGCTGTGCCATCCCGACTTGCACAACGAATTCCCGCCGCTGCGCACGTCGGAAAGCGTTGATTTGCACCATCTTCCGAAACACATAACCACTTTCGTCGGTCGCACGGCGCAAATTGCCGAAGTACGGGAACTCCTCGGACAGGACCGGCTGGTCACCCTGACCGGGGCGGGCGGCATCGGCAAGACCCGCTTGGCGGTACAAGTGGCGACCCAGATTGCGGCCGAATTCGCGGATGGCGCATGGTGCGTGGACTTGGCGCCGATCACCGATTCCGGCCTGGTGCCCGTCACCGTCGCACGGGCCTTGGGCCTACCCGACCAGCCCGGCCGGACCATGATCGATACCGTCGTGAGCGTCATCGGTGGCCGCAGAATGCTGCTGGTATTGGACAACTGTGAGCATCTCCTCGATGCCGCCGCTGCGCTGACGACGGAGCTTCTCAGCCGATGCGGCACGGTGACGATCCTGGCCACCAGTCGCGAACCACTCGGAGTGCCAGGCGAAGCGACGTGGCGGGTGCCGCCGCTGTCGCTGGCCGACGAAGCGATCGAGTTGTTCACCGATCGTGCTCAACGCGTCCGCCGCGACTTCGCCGCCAACGCCGACAGCGCCGGTCTGGTATTGGAGATCTGCCGACGCCTCGACGGCATGCCTTTGGCCCTTGAACTGGCATCGGCACGGGTACGCGGCCTTTCACTGCAAGAGATCCTCGACAGCCTCCACGATCGCTTTCGGATACTCACCGGCGGCGCGCGTACCGCAGTGCGCCGCCAACAGACCCTGCGCGCGTCCGTCGATTGGTCGTACGCCCTGTTGACCGAATCCGAACGGGTCGTGTTTCGCCGGCTGGCGGTGTTCCCCGGTGGATTCGACCTGGCCGCCGCCCAAGCCGTAGTCGGCGACAGCGACCTCCATCCGCACCAGATCCTCGATCTGCTCATGCTCCTGGTCGACAAGTCACTCGTGTTCGCCGAAAGCGCAGGTGCCACAACGCGATACCGAACGATGGAGACCGTGCGGCACTACGCACTGGAGAAGCTCGGCGAGTCCGGTGAGGCTGATCGGGTCCGCGACCGTCACCGCGACCACTACACGGCGGTCGCGGCGTTGTTCGATCAGCCGACTTCGGCAGATCATCAGCAGCGAGTCGAACTGGCCGAGACGGAGATCGACAATCTGCGTGCGGCATTCGCGTGGAGCCGTGAACGCGCGGACACCGAAGCCGCCCTGCGGCTGGCATCCTCCCTGCAGCCGCTGTGGCTGTCCCGTGGTCGGATCATGGAGGGGCTGTCCTGGTACTACGCCGTGCTTGGCGATGCGGATCCATTCGCAGCCAACGCAACGCCCGCGGTGTGTGCTGGGGCGACGGCCGATCGGGCGATGCTCATGTCGGTGATCAACGTGCCCAACCCGCCGGACCTACTCGCGGAATTGTTGACCGTCGCGCGAGATGTCGGCGATCCCGGGCTGCTGGTTCGGGCGCTGATTGCCTGTGGCAGCAGCGCTCTCTTCAACGTGGACGTGGCGCGCCCATACCTCGACGAGGCGCTCGGTCTGGCCCGCGCGACGGGTGACAGATGGAGATTGAGCCAAGTCTTGTGGTGGCGAGCCTGCGTGGCGAGCATCGCGGGTGAACCGCACGCGAGCCTCGAAGCAGGTTCCGAGGGCGTCCGGCTCGCCGACGAGATCGGGGACCACTTCATCTCTCGGATGTGCCGGTTCTGGGGGATCGGCACGGCGCTGCTGGCGCAGGGAGACCTCGCCGCCGCTTCGGAGCAGTTTCGCGGGCTTGTCGCAGAAGCCGAAGCGGCCCACGATCCGTTCGGTCAGCTCGCCGGACTCACTCACCTCGCCCACGCGCTCTCCTACATGGGTGACACCGGCGCGGCAAGGGCGGCGGCGACAAGTGCCGTGAACCTAGGAGCGGAATTCGGGGGTTTCATCGAAGGGATCGCCAATTCGCAGCTGGCGCGGGCGGCGTTGGCAGAGGGCGACATCGCGACCGCGACCGAGGCCTCTGAGGCGGCTCGTCAACAAATGGGCGAAGTTCACATCCCGGGCGGCAACGTCAACCCCATCGCTGAAGTTGCCCTCGCTCGAGGAGATCTCGAGTTCGCCCGTCTGGCCAGTGACGAAACCGTGGCACGGGCAAGAGGCGTCGCCCTGGCGGTCGCGCTAATGACGCGAGCTCGCGTAGCCATCGCCCAGGGCGAATTCAGTCAGGCCGAACGCGATGCCCATCAGGCGCTCGCCATCGCTCTGTCCGTCGACGCGCACCCAGCGACACCGGAGACTCTGGAATGCCTTGCCGAGATCGCCCGCGTAGCGGAGAGCCACCGTGAGTCAGCCCGACTATTCGGTGCCGCGACTGCGCTGCGCCGCGAAATGGGCATCGTTCGGTTCAAGGTCTACGACGACGCTCACGACGTCTCGATCACCTCACTGCGAAATGTCCTGAGCGACGACGAATTCGAGTCCGCATGGGCAGAGGGCGCAGCACTGTCCGCGACCGAGGCCATCGCGTATGCGCAACGTGGCCGCGGCGAACGCAAGCGCCCAAGCAGCGGCTGGGCCTCGCTGACGCCGACCGAGCATGACGTGGTCCGACTCGTCGCCGAGGGGCTCGGCAACAAGGACATCGCAGCACGCCTGTTCATCTCCCCGCGAACGGTGGCGACCCACCTCACCCACGTCTACGCGAAGCTCGGGCTCACCTCACGCGTTCAACTGGCGCAGGAGGCCGGTCCCCAACGCTAATTCACGTGTAAGCAAATCCGCGGGGACGCATCGGGATACCGGCGTCGGGCCGAACGGCTAGGGGACTGGGCCGACCGCGTTGCCGGTGGCCACCAGGGCCCGGCACAGGTGCGTATTCATGACCGCGCACGAGACGCCGTTGACGGTCGGGAGACCGATGCTCGGCCCCGAGCGCTGAGGCGCCGTATAGCTGCTGGACGAGCCGTTGGTCGTGCACGTCACCGTGTAACCGGCGCCCACCGAGGTCGTACACCCGTCCGCCGCTGCGGGCGGCGCGAACACTAGCGAACCGGATGCCACGACGAACGCCGACGCCAACATCGAAGCCCTCATCAAAGTGACGCTACGCCCGAAGGGCCCGCTATGGCACCATCGGTTTTCGCATTGCCTACTGTAGGCCTTTCAGTAAGGTGTCACACATGGTCGACGACGATCCCGCATTCGACAACCGATACGACGCAGTGATCATCGGGGCCGGCTTCTCTGGGCTGTACATGCTGCACGAACTTCGGGAACGCGGGCTGCGCACCTGCGTGCTGGAGAAGGCCGCCGCCGTCGGTGGCACTTGGTTGTTCAACAGGTATCCGGGCGCGCGCTGCGACATCGAGAGCATCGAGTACTCGTACAGCTTCTCCGCCGAGGTCCAACAGGAGTGGGTGTGGACGGAGACGATGCCTGCCCAGCCGGAGATCGAGGCGTACCTCAACTTCGTTGCCGATCGATTGGACCTTCGCCGCGACATCCGATTCGACACCGGCGTCGTCGCGATGACCTTCGACGAGGATGCCGCGCAGTGGCATCTCGAGACCGAGCGTAGCGAGCAGATCGTCACTCCATTCGTCGTCGCGGCGTCTGGAATCCTTTCGGTGCCATTGGAACCCGACATCGCGGGGCTGGCCACCTTTGCGGGCACCTCGCTCTACACCAGCCGTTGGCCCGCCGAGGGCTTCGACTTCACGGGCAAGCGCGTCGGCGTGATCGGCACTGGATCCACTGGCGTGCAGTTGATTCCAGTGGTGGCCAAGGAGGCAGGCCACCTCACGGTCTTTCAGCGGTCACCGGCCTACACCCTGCCGTGGGAGGTGCGACGCTTCGCACCAGGCGAGCTGGTGCTACGAGACGTACAACCGCGACGACGTCACCCTCGTCGACCTGCGCAACGGCCCGATCGTTGCCGTGACTCCGACAGGAATACAAACCGAACAGGGTTTCCACGAGCTCGACGTCATCGTCTACGCCACGGGGTTCGACGCGATGACAGGCGCACTGACGCGGATCGACGTCCGGGGCCGGGATGGTATGTCGCTCAAGGACTTCTGGGCAAGCGAGGGGCCGTCGTCCTATCTCGAGCTTGCGGTCGCAGGCTTCCCCAACCTGTTGATCGTCCAAGGGCCTGGCGCGCCTGCGGCGGCGACCAACTTCGTCGCTGCACTCGAACAGCACGTCGAGTGGATCGGCTCTTGCCTGACATACCTGCGCGACAACGGCCACCGCACCATCGAGGCACTTCCGACGCGCAGGAGGAATGGCTCGACCTGACGGCAGCCCTCGTCGCGCCGACGGTGCTCGTCCACCCGTCGTGCAACTCCTGGTACAACGGCGGCAACGTGCCAGGCAAGAAACGGCGCTACATGGGATACGTCGGCGGCATCCCGGAGTACCGACGCCAGTGCGACGAGATCGCCGCCGCCGGCTACACGGGTTTCAAGCTCGGGTAACCGACGCGAGACCAGCGTCGACTGGGTGCGGGCCTAGCTCGTCGGCAGCCCGCCCGAGCGTACTGTCGGTGCCGTGGCAGTACCCGGCTTGATGAGCATTCGCGACACTGTTGGCCGTCAGCTGTTCGGCTTGGTCGCAGGCCCGGACGGACCCGCCAACCGTGCCCGCATCCACGACACACCCGGCCCCCGATGGTTCGACGAAGACCGTCCGATCCGACGCGTCCACGGCGACGCGTCGATGTTCGTCGGCGGGCTCAGGGCCTTGCTGCTGCAATCGCTTCACCCCCTTGCGATGGCGGGCGTGGCAGAGCATTCCGACTACCGCGGCGACCCGTGGGGGCGGCTGCAACGCACCAGCACCTTCCTTGCGGTGACGACGTTCGGTACGTCCGACGACGCCCAGCGGGCAGTCGACAAGGTGCGCAGGATCCATCGACGAGTCAACGGAACCGCCGCCGACGGGCGGGCATACTCCGCATCCGATCCGCATCTTCTGGAATGGGTGCACATCGCCGAAATCGACAGTTTCCTTCTGGCGCACCGCCTTTACGGGGCGGCACCGCTCGATCAGGACGGTCGCGACGGGTACGTCGCCGACACAGCGCGCGTCGCGGAGGCACTCGGCGTCGCCGACCCGCCGCGCACCGAACGCGAACTCAAGGAACGGATCGAGGCGTATCGGCCCGAGCTGCAGGGCACATCCGCCGCGCGCGAGGCGGCCCGTTTCCTTCTGGTGACTCCCCCACTGCCTCTCCTGGCCCGCCCGCCCTATGCGGTGCTGGCCTCCAGTTCCGTTGCCATGCTTCCCTCTTGGGCGAGGATGCCGTTGCGGTTGCCGTATCTTCCGCCCGTCGAAACCACTGCGGTGCGGGTGGCAGGCCGAACGCTCGTCGGCGGTATCCGCTGGGCGATGAACAGGGGCTAGTGGGCCGGCTGTGGAGAAAGCGAAGTGCCCGTTTCCTTTTCGGCGAACGCCCACAGTGCCGCGGCATCGGCGTAGTCGCAGGCGTTCGGCGTGCGGCCGGCCAGCGTCGGCCCGCCCCGGTAGCCCTTGAACCCGTCGATGCCCACGTAGCTGCCCGGCGGGATCGGCTCGGTGATGCAGTACAGCGTCGGCGCGGCGCCAGCGTCGATATCGTTGGCCAACGCGTTGGCGGCCGCCTGTACCACCGAGTGAAACGCCGACATCAGCAGCTTGTCGGAGACGTTGGAGATGTTCGACGCCACCCAGCCTGGATGTGTCAGGTAGGTAGAGATGGGCGAGCCTGCTGTCCGCAAGCGGCGATCCAGCTCCATCCCCCACAGCATCACCGCCAGCTTGGACCGCGCGTACGCGGGCATCGCCGAGAACTTGTGGGTGCGCAGATGAAGATCGTCGAGGCGCAGCTTGGCCGACTTGTGCGCATCAGATCCGACGATGATGATCTGGCTACGAACCCGATCGAAGATCAGGTTGGTCAGCGCAAAGGGGCCGAGGAAATTGGTTCCCAACATCGTCTCGAAGCCGTCGACGGTCTCGGAGCGACGCTGAACCACAGCGCCCGCGTTGTTGATCAGGATGTCCACGTCGCCGTCGAGTAGTTCGGGAAACGCGCGCACGGACGACTGGTCGGCGAGGTCGAGCTTGAGAACGGTCGTCTCACCGCCGATTTCCTTGGCCCGCTGCGCACCCAACTCTAGGTTGCGGACGGCGAGAATCACGTGCGCGCCCGCCCGGGCGAGGGCGCGTGCGGTGGCAAAGCCCACGCCGTTGGTCGCTCCCGTCACGATGATGCGCTTGCCGGTCATGTTGCCTAGTCGGGTCGGCGACCACTCAGAAGTCACAGGCCGAGACTATCGTTGACATCAAACGTCCCGACTGGTTAGTTGCGACTGATGGACAGCGCCCGTCAGATCGAGAACTTGCTCTACACCTATGCCGAGCGGATCGACGCGGGCGACTTCGACGGCGTCGCGGCCTTGTTCGCGCACGGCCGGATCCGTGGCGTCGAGGATGGTCCGCCCGAGACGGTGTTCGAGGGCGCCGTCGCCGTACGCAAGCTCTACGACATGGCCACCAAGGTGTACGAGGACGGTACGCCGAAGACCAAGCACACGACGAGCAACGTCCGCATCGACGTCGACGAGGCGGCGGGAACCGCACGGTGTCGGGCCAACTACCTGGTCACGCAGGCAACGGCGGACCTCCCGCTGCAGATCATCGTTACTGGTCACTACCACGACACCTTCCACCGCGTGGACGGACAGTGGTGGTTCGACACCCGGATCATGTTCGTCGACCAGGTGGGCGACACCAGCCAACACCTAAAGTTCTGAGCGGCGTGACGAGCGACCCCTTCGATGCCGAGCAACTGGTGTCGGCGGCGCAACGGAAGGAGGCGCTGGCCGACTTTGGACCGCTGGCCTTCGAGCGACCTCTGGCCGACGCGGTCCTGATGGTGGCCACCCTTGGCGAGCCGCCGCTTCGACGACTGCTCGGTCGCGACGTGCTAAAGGCGTTGCAGGACAAGCTCGCTACGCTGTCGGCATCGATCGACGAGTCGGAGCCAATCACCAAGGACGTCAACTTCCCGAAGGGCTCCTAATGGGTCGTCTCGATCAAAGGGTTGCATTCATCACCGGCGCCGCGCGAGGGATGGGACGAGCCCATGCCGTAAAGCTGGCAAGCGAGGGCGCCGACGTCATCGCGCTCGACATCTGCGCGGAGTTCGACTCGACCGATTACGGCGGCTCGACCGCCGACGATCTCGCGAAGACGGTGAAACTCGTTGAAGCGCAGGGCCGCCGGATCGTCGCACGGCAAGCCGACGTTCGCGATCCCGAAGCCGTCGACGCGGTAGTGGCCGACGGGTTGGCCGAATTCGGCAGGCTCGACATCGTCATCGCGAACGCAGGCATCATCCGGATGACCGACAGCCCCGACCCGCGCCGAACGTTCCGCGACGTGATCGACGTCAACCTGATCGGCGCGTGGAACACCGTCGACGCCGCGATCCCTGCACTGATCTCCGGTGGCCGGGGCGGATCCATCGTCCTGGTGAGCTCGACGGCGGGCATCAAGGCGTCGGGCACCGACCGGCCGGGGCTGCAGGGCTACGCCGCGTCGAAACGGGGACTCGTCGCCCTCATGCAGGGGTGGGCGAGCCAGCTTGCGGAGCATTCGATCCGGGTGAACACGATTCATCCGAGCGGCGTCGCGACCAACATGATCATGAACGAGTCGTCCCTCAAGCTGTCGCAGGACGGAGATCCCTGGCTCGCCACCCAACAGAACGCCCTGCCCATCACGCTGCTGCAACCAGAACAGATCGCGACGGCGGTGGCCTGGCTGGTATCCGACGAGGCCGAGTTCATCACTGGCGCTGCTTGGCCGTTGGATGCGGGGTTCGGCATCAGGACGTACTGAGGCGGTAATCCCGCGAGCAATGGCAAAGTGCCCTGAAACCGCAGAAAGCAAGGCATTTCGCGTCTGCTCGCCAGCTGGTTTCGGTCGCAAAGATTTGCGCGAGGTGTGAGGTTGCCGCTTGTATGGAGGTCGTGCCTGAGATGGATCGTCGCCAGATGATGTTGATGTCGGGGATTGGCCTGCTAGCTGGCGCCGCCCCCATCCCGGAGGCCCTCGCGGCGCCATGGGACGGCACTCCGCCCACAGCGCCGCCACCGGGCGGGCAATACATCTTCGCCGACGAGTTCGACGGTCCTGCCGGTTCGGCCCCCGACCCGTCGAAGTGGGAGGTGGCGACCGCCCGCGAGACGATGGAGGATCCGACCTTCTGGGAGCTCCCCGAGAACGTCGGCCAGTACCGCGACGACCGCCGAAACGTCTTCGTCGACGGGAAGTCCAACCTTGTCTTCCACGCTGCGAAGGACGGCAACACCTTTTACAGCGGCAAGGTGTTCGGCAGGTGGCGCGGCGGCATCGGCCACAACTGGGAAGCCCGCATCAAGTGCAACTGCATCACCCCTGGCGCATGGCCTGCCTGGTACCTGGCCAACAACAGCCCCGACAACGGCGGCGAAGTCGACATCATGGAGTGGTACGGCAACGGTAAGTGGGCTGCGGGCACGGCCATTCACGCCAAGCTCAACGGCGGCGAACACGTCAGCCAGACCATCACCGTCGACAGCGCGTGGCACACGTGGCGAGTGCAATGGGACGAGGCAGGCATGCGCTTCTGGAAGGACTACACCGACGGCGCGGCCCCTTATTTCAGCGCAGTGCCAAGCTCGCTGCCCGACTGGCAGTTCAACACCCCCGGCTACCAACTGTTTCCGATTCTGGACCTCGCGATCGCGGGCTCGGGCGGCGGCGACCCGAGCGGTGGCACCTACCCCGCCGACATGCTGATCGACTACGTGCGCGTCTGGTAGACCACCGGGACCTTCATGCCGTTGAGATCGCACTGGTGGCGAAGAAGTGCGAGAAGGGCTCGCCCAGCGTGCGATCTCGAACGTCGACGGTATTGCGCTGACCCCTAAACCCCGGAAATCCGCGACGCCACGCGCAATGATCGGGCCATGGGTGATCTGACATGGTGAACGCCGACGAGTTCGACGAGGTCGTCGACGTCGTCGTCGCAGGCTCGGGTGGCGGCGTCACCGGCGCCTACACCGCTGCGCGCGAAGGTCTTTCCGTCGCGTTGCTCGAGGCCACCGACAAGTTCGGCGGAACGACGGCGTTCTCCGGCGGCGGCGGGATGTGGTTTCCGTGCAATCCAGTGCTGCGCCGCAAGGGTGTCGACGACACCATCGACGAAGCGCTCGCCTACTACCACGCCGTCGTCGGTGACCGCACGCCGCGCGAACTGCAGGACGCCTACGTGCGGGGCGGCGCGCGGTTGATCGAATACCTGGAGGAGGACCCTGGTTTCGCGTTCTCCGTTCTGCCATGGCCCGACTACTTCGGTAGCGCGCCAGGCGCCCGCCTCGATGGTTTGCGGCACATCGTCTGCAAGCCGCTACCGAACGACGCACTCGGTCCGTATGCGACCAAGGTGCGGGGGCCCCTCGACAACGAACGGTTCGGTGGGCCCGCACCCGATCTGCTCACCGGCGGACGGGCGCTTGTCGGCCGTTTCCTCGCCGCTTTACGCCAGTTTCCCCATGCGGCAGCTCATCTCGACTCGCCACTGACCGACCTCATCACCGAGGACGGCGCCGTCGTGGGCGTCGTCACGCAGCGCAACGGCGGGCTGGTTCGCATCGGCGCCCGCCGCGGCGTGCTGCTGGCCTCGGGCGGCTTCGAACAGAACGCGGCGATGCGCGAAGAGTTCGGCGTCCCCGGGCGAGTCTCCGACACGATGGGTGGGCCCGGCAGCACCGGCGCCGCGCACGTAGCGGCGATGCGCGCTGGCGCGGACACCGACCTGATGGAGCAGGCGTGGTGGTCCCCAGGGCTGACCCACCCGGACGGCCGTTCGACGTTCTCGCTGTGGTTTACGGGCGGCATCTTCGTCAACTCCGACGGCAGGCGCTTCGTCAATGAGTCGGCCCCCTACGACCGAATCGGCAGGGTCGTCATCGACGAACTCCGTTCCGGTGGAACGGAACTGCCGTTTTGGATGGTCTACGACGATCGCGAGGGCGAGATTCCGCCGGTGAAGTCTGCGAGCGTATCGCTCGCCGAGACCACGGCCTACCGCGAGGCTGGCCTGTGGCACACCGCAGACACCTTGGCTGACCTGGCAGGCGCGATCGGCGTGCCTGAGTCGAATCTGGTGGCGACCGTCGCCCGCTTCAACGAGCTGGTCGTCGGCGGCGAGGACCTCGACTTCGGCCGCGGCAACGAGGCCTACGACCGCGCGTTCTCCGGCGGTCGGTCGCCGCTGGTGCCGATCGACAAACCACCCTTCCACGCTGCCGCGTTCGGCCTATCGGACCTCGGCACGAAGGGCGGCTTGCGTACCGACGCCCACGCCCGAGTGCTGGACGCCGCTGGACAGCCGATACCCGGTCTGTACGCGGCGGGGAACACGATGGCCGCGGTCAGCGGCACGACCTATCCCGGCGGCGGAAACCCCATCGGCGCATCAATGCTGTTCAGCCACCTCGCCGCATTGGACATGGCCGGACGTACCGACCTCTGATCGGTATTTCACCGGACAGGGGTGGCAGGCGTGGAGCATCATCTGGCCATGTCGTCCTCTCTACAGCGTTACGCCGACCGCCGCGTCATCGTCACCGGAGGCGGGTCGGGTATCGGCCAGGCCACCGTGCTCCGCATTCTCGACGAGGGCGGGCGGGTGAGTGCCGTGGACATCAGCGAAGCTGGGTTGAAGGACACGCATGCCAAGGCCGAGGCACACGGTGAGCGTCTCTCGACGGTAGTGATGGACGTCGGCGACGAAGCCTCGGTGAAACGCGGCGTCACCAACGCGGTTGAGGCGATGGGCGGCTTGGACACGTTGGTCAACGCAGCGGGCATCCTCAGGTCCGCCCACTTCGTCGACACCACCGTTGCCGAGTTCGAGCAGGTGCTGCGGATCAATCTGGTGGGCACCTTCCTGGTTACCCGCGAGGCGATTCCCGCGCTGCGCCAGGGCGCCGACCCCGCCGTCGTGAACTTCAGCTCCACCTCCGCGGCCTTCGCGCATCCGTACATGTCCGCCTACGCCGCATCCAAGGCCGGAGTCCAAGCGATGACCCACGCGCTAGCCCTGGAATTCAGCAAGGACCGGATTCGATTCAACTGCGTGCAGCCAGGCTCCGTTTCCTCCGGCATGACCGACGGGGTCGGCGAGTCGAAGCAGAGCGTCGGCCCCGGTCTACCAGACGACATGGACTTCAAATTGCTGGGCAAGATCATGGCTCAGCTGCCGCTGGAGAACGGCGCCATGTTCGCCAAGCCGGACTCGGTCGCGAGTGTGGTTGCGATGCTTGGCTCCCCCGACGCCTACTGGGTGACCGGCACCGAGGTGCGGGTCGACGGCGGAACGCACATGTAAACGCACATGTAATGGCCACCGGTCGTCGTTGCCCAGATTCTCCCGCACGCTCGGTTAGGTTGAGCCATGCGAGTTGATGGGAGGGAAGTCGTCGTAACGGGCGACTTGCTTCAGCCGTTGATCCGCCGCACCAACGACATCTTCCGGCTGGCGCTCGCGACGGTGTTCCTCGCCGTCATCGTCGCGAGCTCGCTGATCACCCGATACGAATGGGTGGCACTGGAGAAGTCGATCTCCCGAATCGTCGGGGTTCTGACGCCCACTCAATCCAATCTCGTCTACCTGGCATACGGCATCGCGATTCTCATTCTGCCGTTCATCATCCTCATCGGCCTCATCGCCGCGAAGCAGTGGAAGCTTCTCGGCGCATACGCCGCCGCGGGGGCGATCGCGCTGCTCGCCCTCTCGATAAGCGGGAACGGGATCTCCGCGCCGCGGTGGCACTTCAACCTGGACGACCGATTGCATTCGCTGCTCTCGCAGTTCCTCGACGACCCTCGCTGGATCGCGATGCTGGCCGCCGTGCTGACGGTATCCGGACCGTGGCTGCCCGCTCGCTGGCGTCGGTGGTGGTGGGCCCTGTTGCTGGCGTTCGTGCCGATCCACCTCGTGGTGAGCGCGGTCGTGCCGGCGCGATCGCTGCTGGGCCTGGCCGTCGGCTGGTTCGTCGGCGCACTGACCGTGCTCGTGGTGGGAACGCCCGCATTGGAGGTACCCCTCGACGGTGCCGTCAGGGCGCTGGCCCGCCGCGGCTTCGTCGCGTCTCGCCTGGCAGTTGTGCGACCCGCTGGACCTGGACCACTGGTCCTGTCAGCGGCGGGCCGCCACGCGTCGGCCACCACCACAGAGCCCGACGGGCCCGAAGTCACCGCGATCGTCGAGATGTACGGCCCCAACCAACGCAGCGGTGGCGTGGTGCGTCAAGTCTGGCGCTGGCTAAGGCTCCGCAAGACCGAGACCGCCCCTCTGCAAACCTCGATGCAGCGCACCGTCGAGCACCGCGCGTTGATGGCCATCGCGATCGACGAACTGGGCCTTGCCAATTCGACGACGATGGCGTTCGCCGCACTGGACCGCGGTTGGACGCTGTATGCACACAGTCCGCCGCGCGGCATCGCGCTCGACGTGACGTCGGCCGACACCGCTCTTGCGCTGCCGGTATGGCAGGCGCTCGGTGCCCTGCATCACGCCCAGATAGCACACGGCGATCTGCGCGGCCACGAGGTCACCATCGTCGATGGCGCCGCCCTGTTCGGCGGGTTCGGCAACGCCGAGTTCGGTGCAACGGAAGCCCAGATGCAGACGGACATCGCCGCACTGCTCGTCACGACGACGGCGATATTCGGCGCCGAGACAGCGGTTGGCGCCGCGATCGAGGTGTTCGACAAGGACACCGTTCTCACCGCATCCCGCCGGTTGACGAAGACCGCTGTGCCGAAGCGTATCCGGGATCCATTGCCCGATGCGGGCAGCGTCATGACCGCCGCCCGTGACGAGGTCAAGCGACAAACCGGCGCCGACCAGATCAAGACCGAGACGATCACCAGGTTCACGCGCTACCAACTCATCCAGCTCGTCCTGCTGGTCGCATTGGTATACGTCGCCTATCCCTTCATCAGCACCGTGCCCGCGTTCTTCGCCGAGCTGCGAACTGCGAACTACTGGTGGGCGCTGCTCGGCCTGACGGTGTCGGCGTTGACGTACGTCGGCGCGGCGGCCGCGCTGTGGGCCTGCGCGTCGCGCTCGGTGAGCTTCCGAAATCTCGCGATCATGCAGGTGGCCAACACGTTTGCGGCCACGACCACCCCCGCCGGAGTGGGCGGTCTCGCGCTCAGCACCAGGTTCCTCCAGAAGGGCGGCCTCGGAGCGCTTCGCGCCACGGCCGCCGTCGCGCTCTACCAGTCTGTGCAGGTCATCACCCACGTGACGCTGCTCATCTTCTTCAGCGTCGTCGCGGGCACGTCGACGAACCTGTCCCACTTCGTGCCGAGCTCGATCGTGCTCTACCTGATCGCCGGTGTGGCGCTAGGCGTCGTCGGCACCTTCATGATCGTGCCGAGGCTGCGCACCTGGCTGGGTACGGAGGTTCGGCCTCGGCTGAAGGAACTCGGCGGCGAGCTCGTCGAGCTGGCACGCGAACCGAAGCGGTTGGCAATCATCGTAGTTGGCTGTGCGACAACGACTCTGGGTGCGGCGCTGGCACTGTGGGCCAGCGTCGAGGCGTTCGGCGGAGGCACGACGTTCGTCACCGTCACCGTCGTCACGATGATCGGTGGGACGCTCGCGTCGGCGGCACCCACCCCGGGTGGCGTTGGCGCCGTCGAAGCAGCGCTGATCGGTGGTCTCGCCGCCTTTGGCGTGCCCACCGCCGTCGCGGTCCCCTCCGTGCTGCTGTACCGGGTCCTGACCTGCTGGCTACCCGTGTTCATCGGCTGGCCGGTGATGCGTTGGCTCACCGCGAACGACATGATCTAGACCGCCGTCTGGGCCCGCGCCACGACGAGATGGTGTTGTATGACGGAGTGGCACACACCAGCCGAAGCCGCACGATTGTCGCGCAGCCGCAAGCGATCTGGGACGTACTGGCCGACTTCGGCGGGATCAGCGCGTGGTCGAGCGACGTCGACCACTCCTGCATCCTGAATCACGGACCCGACGGCAAGATGTTGGGGGCAACGCGGCGAGCCCAGGTCGGTCGGATGGCGGTCGTCGAGCGCATCACCGTGTTCGACCCGGCCGCGGAAGTGGGATACGACGTCGAGGGTTTGCCCAGGTTGATGGGACGCGTCGCGAATCACTGGTCGCTGCGATCCACCGGGCCCGCTACCGAGGTAACGATCACCAGCACCGTCGAGATCGGCCGTAATCCCTTCGCGCGCGCAGCCGAGTTGGTCGTCGGTCGCGGCATGGCAAAGACGTCCGACTCCCTCCTTGCCGACCTCGCGAAACGAATGGAGAACCCGCATGGCCGCGAGACCTGACGTCGTCATCCTCATGACGGACGAGGAGCGGGCCATCCCACCCTACGAATCGGCCGACGTACTCGCCTGGCGCGAGCGAACGCTGACCTGCCGGCGCTGGTTCGACGAGCACGGCGTGAACTTCACGAGGCACTACACCGGCTCGCTCGCCTGCGTGCCCAGCCGCCCGACGATCTTCACCGGCCAGTACCCGGACTTGCACGGCGTCACCCAAACCGACGGCATCGGCAAGCGCTTCGACGACTCGCGGCTGCGCTGGCTCCGCAAGGGCGAAGTGCCCACGCTCGGCAACTGGTTCCGCGCGGCCGGTTACGACACTCATTACGACGGCAAGTGGCACATCTCGCACGCCGACCTGGAGGACCCCGCCACCGGGGCGTCGCTGGCGACCAACGACGACGACGGTGTCGTCGATGCGGCCGCGGTGCAACGCTATCTCGACGCCGACCCACTCGACCCCTACGGCTTCTCCGGCTGGGTCGGCCCAGAACCGCACGGAGCAGCCATGTCCAACAGCGGCTTTCGTCGCGACCCGCTGTTCGCCAACCGGATCGTGGCATGGCTAGAAGACCGCTATGCGAGACGCCGCGCCGGCGACGAGGCGGCGATGCGACCGTTCCTGTTGGTGGCCAGCTTCGTGAACCCGCACGACATCGTGCTGTTTCCAGCGTGGCAGCGGCGCAACCCGCTTCAGCCTTCCCCGCACGATCCGCCACACGTACCCCCTGCCCCGACCGCCGACGAGGACCTGCGCACCAAGCCTGCGGCACAGATCGCGTTTCGCGAGGCCTACTACTCGGGCTACGGGCCCGCCGCTGCGATAAGCCGTGGCTACAGGAAGAACGCGCAGCAGTACCGCGACCTGTACTACCGGCTGCACGCCGAGGTCGACGGTCCGCTCGACAGGGTGCGCCGCATCGTCACCGAAGGCGGCTCCGAAAACGCCGTGCTGGTGCGCACTTCCGATCACGGTGACCTGCTGGGCGCGCACGGCGGACTGCATCAGAAATGGTTCAACCTGTACGACGAGGCGACGCGCGTACCGTTCGTCGTCGCCCGCATCGGCGCGGACGCCACCGCGCCTCGGACGGTTTCGGCGCCGACGTCCCACGTCGACGTCGTGCCGACACTGCTTGGCGCGGCAGGAATCGACGTCGAGGCGACGGCCGCCACGTTGGCCGAGTCGTTCTCCGAGGTGCACCCGCTGCCGGGCCGCGACCTGATGCCGGTTGTCGACGGAGCCCCAGCCGACGAGGACCGGCCGATCTACCTGATGACGCGCGACAACGTGCTAGAGGGCGACACGGGCGCATCGGCCGCTGCCCGCGCTCTCGGCCAGACCGTCAACCCGCCAATGCCATTGCGTATCAAGATTCCTGCGTACGTCGCCTCCAACTTCGAGGGGTTGGTGGTGCGGGTCCACGACGAGGATGCGGCAGGCGCCGCAGGCCATCTGTGGAAGTTGGTGCGCACCTTCGACGATCCGGCGACGTGGACCGAGCCTGGCGTCCGACACTTGGCGGCGGACGGTCTCGGCGGACGGGTCTATCGCAGCGACCCGCTCGACGATCAGTGGGAACTCTACGACTTGACCGCAGATCCGACCGAAGCGCGAAACCGTTGGTCCGATGCCGACCTGCACGACCTCCGTCGGCACCTCCGGATGGCACTCAAGCAGGCCAGGGCGACGTCGGTGCCGGAGCGCAATCAACCGTGGCCCTATGCCGATCGCGAACCGCCCACCGGCAAGTCGCCGAACATCGTGGCACGGGTGTTGGGCCGGCTGCGGCGTTGACCCGAATCGACGCGATCGCGGAGGATGGAGGAGTCGAACCCCACGGGCTGAATACCGCGCCGAAGTAGCAAACCGGCTGCACCACCTGATGCTCACCCTCCTGGAGCGAGGGGTGCGACCCCTCCGCCTACGAAAGTCGCAGGGACGGTGCCGAACTCAGACGAGCAAACATGGCTGCGACCGTAGCAGGGGTTCGCGAGAGCAAGCAACGGAATTAATCGGCGCCGCGGCTCGATTACGGGTTTGCGGCTGGTCGCCAATATCATCGACGGAGAATGAACGCTCCAAGTGCTCCCGTCGCCGCAGGCGGACCGTCTGCCGACCGCGTCGCAGCGGAGGCGCGACGCCGTCGCACCTTCGCCGTCATCAGCCACCCCGACGCAGGCAAGTCGACGCTGACCGAGGCGCTGGCCCTGCATGCCCGCGTCATCACCGAAGCAGGCGCCATCCACGGCAAGTCAGGTCGACGCTCGACCGTGTCGGACTGGATGGAGATGGAGAAGGCGCGCGGCATCTCGATCACCTCGACGGCACTGCAGTTCCCGTACGTCGCCCCGAATGGGCAGGACTGCGTCATCAACCTGCTCGACACCCCCGGCCACGCAGACTTCTCCGAGGACACCTACCGCGTGCTGACCGCCGTCGACTGCGCGGTGATGCTCATCGACGCCGCGAAAGGGCTTGAGCCGCAAACTCTCAAGCTGTTCCAGGTGTGTCGCCACCGCCGCATCCCGATCATCACGGTGATCAACAAGTGGGACCGGCCGGGCCGCGACGCTCTCGAGCTACTCGACGAGATTCAGTCGCGAATCGGTCTGCGTCCCACACCGTTGACGTGGCCGGTCGGCATCGCGGGCGACTTCAAGGGCGTCCTCGACCGGCGCACGGGCAACTTCATCCGATTCACCCGCACCGCGGGTGGGGCCACCGCGGCGCCCGAGGAACACATCCCGCCAGACAAGGCACACGCCGCCGCGGGCGTCGACTGGGACCGCGCAGTCGAAGAGTCCGAACTCCTCGAGGCTGACGGGTCCGACTACGACCGAGAGACCTTCCTCGGTTGCGAGTCGACGCCACTCCTGTTCACCTCGGCGGCGCTGAACTTCGGGGTGAATCAGCTGCTCGACGTCCTCGTCCAGCTCGCGCCTTCGCCGAGCGGGCAGATCGACGTCGAGGGACATAAGCGTCCCGCCGACTCAGCGTTCTCAGCCTTCGTCTTCAAGGTCCAGGCGGGCATGGACTCCTCGCACCGCGACCGGATCGCCTACGCGAGGGTGTGCTCAGGCACGTTCGAACGCGGCGAGGTGCTCACGCACGCGACGACGGGCAAGCCCTTCGTCACCAAGTACGCGCAATCGGTCTTCGGTAGGGAGCGCTCGACGCTGGACACCGCATGGCCGGGTGACGTCATCGGCCTGGCCAATGCCAACGTCCTGCGCCCAGGAGACACGCTCTACCGCGACGTCCCAGTGCAGTATCCGCCCATTCCGAGCTTCTCCCCCGAGCACTTCGCCGTCGCCCGCGGCACAGATCCCAGCAAGCACAAGCAGTTCCGCAAGGGAATCGAGCAGCTCGAGCAGGAAGGCGTCGTGCAGGTGCTTCGCTCGGATCGCCGCGGCGAACAGGCACCCGTCTTCGCCGCGGTCGGGCCGATGCAGTTCGAGGTGGCCAGCCATCGGATGGCCGCCGAACTGAGCGCGCCCATCGCCCTCGAAACGCTGCCCTACAGCGTCGCGCGGGTCGTCGATCCCGCGGACGCCGAGTTCGTCAACAAGCAGCCCTCGGCCGAGGTGCTGACACGGACCGACGGTGTGATGCTCGCGCTGTTCTCCACGAAGTGGCGCCTCGAGGGCTTCCAGCGCGACAATCCGGACGTGCATCTGACGTCGCTGGTGGCGGCGGCCGACGACTAGGACTGCGCCGCATCCCACCAGTCAAGTACGCGAATGCCGAACAGCGTCAACCACTTCGACGGCTCGCCGGCCGGCGCGTCGAACTCGAACCAGACCCGGCCAGGATCGCGACCGGCCTGTAGCCACGTACCGTCCGGCTGTCGGGCTGCGCGGATCAGCTCGATCGCCTCGGCCATGCGCGGATCCGGAAGGGACCCGTCGAGCAGCGATGCCTGCCGAAAGTACTCTGCTGCATTGAGTGCATTGCAGACCCATCGCATCGGGTACCCGAAGTGATCGACCCACGGACCGACGAGCTCGCCCGTCGACAAGCGGCGAATCAGATTGCGCTGCAATAGGTATTCCTCGCCCGACCGTCGAGCCGCACGGGTTGCGTCGGTGCCACCCGTTGCGACTTCGTAGGCCAGTAGCCCCTTGAGCGAGTTGAGGGTCGAGTGAACCGACGACCGTTTCGATCCATCGACCCACTCGCAGTTCCAGCCGCCGTCGGGCAGGCGATGCTCGACGAACCAGTCAACGATGCCCGCAATGTCCGCACCCAACCACAGGCCGTTCGCGACGGTCCATGCGTTGATGCAGCAGTCGACTTCACCGCCCCAAAACGGCAGGTCGTCGTACTCCCACCGGCTGTTCTGCGCAAGCAACTCCGCGGTGCGCCGCTCGCGAAGCACGGTCGCGTCGAGACCCCACTCGCGCAGCGTGTTGAGCGTCCAGGTCGTCGCCGTCCACGGTTGGCCTTCACCCTCCGGGTCGTCGAAGTCGAAGCCCGCCGGGAAGAACGCGCCGCCTGCCCATTGGCCGTCCGCGTCCTGCAGCGCGAGCAGCCGCTGACCGAAACCCTCTGTCGCGATCCTCGCCCGCGTGCCCTCCCAAACCTCGGGCAGCTCCCTCACGAGGTCTCTTTCAACCTGCCAGCGCAGCGCCGGATCGGAGTCGAGCAGCCAAGTCAACACGTTGTCGTCGGGCACGGTTCGACTGTAGTGAGCGCCACCGACGGTCATCGGGCGTTCAAACGCTCCACGAGGTGACCGATCTCTCGGCCATATTGCTGCGCCCTGAAGTAGTCGCTGTGGGTGTCGATGCGCACCGTCGTCTTCGCCACGAAGTGCACTGGCGGCGTCTTGTCGATGTCGCCGTCTTGCGCTACCTCTGGCGTCACCTCATCGGCGGGGACGTCGATCCCGTTCCCCGGTTCGCGGGAGTAGACCGGGAAACCGAGGTAGTCCGTCGGCCGCCAGAGATTGACCCACAGTGAGCCGGCCTTGGAGGTCAAGATGTCGTGCACCGAACTCGGAGCACCGCCGAGAACGTGCGCCGGCGATGGTGCCGTGGGAAACGTCGGACAACCGGTCAGCTGGGCGGGGCTGGAGTCCGTCACCCCCAACACCTTTGGCCCGAGAAGCTCGGGAAAGATTCTGCCAAAGTACGCGCGTAGCTGGCAGCCGTAGGTGATCAAGGCGACACGCCCCCGGAAGCGTTGCTCGAGCAACAAGATGGTCGCGACCGCAAGGACTCCGCCGAGACTGTGCGCCGAGAGGATCAGCCTTCGTTCAGGAGTGCCGCCCTCTGCTGCGGGCGGCTTGTCCAGCCACGCAGTGCAGTAGTCGTGGAGTTCCGGCACCGCCTTCTGGGCGTAGCACGGCGGGCCGAACGGATGTGCCGCGCGGGGTAGGAAGCAGATGAGGTCCCACACGATGCCCAACGGCCTGCTTCGCGCCGCGCCAGCGCCGACGACGGCCAACCCGAGGACCAGCGCAGCCTTCACCCCGGCGTTGCGAATGCCGATCAACTCGGCATTGTCGACGATGACCCTGTCGTGCAGCATCAGTGCGAGAGCGAGCGCTAGGCACAACCCCGCCGCGGCGACGGCGGCCAACACCGCGGCGATGCGTTCTGCTCGGTGTGCGAGCGACGCTATCCTTCGCGTCAAGCAGTGCCGCCACTCGAGGGTCCACATCCGACCCAATCCGAATCGGGTAGCGAGGCGCGGTGTAGGCTGCGCGGTCGCGAAATATGGTGCCAGCTCGCGTATTTCGCCTTTGTCCGGCACAGTCGTCGCGTCGAGTGCTGGCTCGACCGGATGCGTGCAATGACCGACCACCCGCCAGACGACGTAGATGAGCACAACAAGCAGGGCGCCGAGCACGGCGGTGATCATGACCGTGAAGCTGAGGTAGATCGGCGACACGGTCATCAGTTCGGTGTCGCTCATCCTCGGGCTGCCGTCACCCATCAGCGCCGCAGCCACCATGACGAAGACCGTGGACAGCAGCACGGCGGCAAACAGCGAAACGATCATCAACACACCTGGCGCGGTACCTCGCCAAGCCTGTGCCCGGCGCTCCTCGTCGTCGGGTCCGCGCTTGTAGACCAACCACACCCAGACTCCACCGACTGCGAGGATGACGCCGGCGAGCGTCACGTCGAGCAGTGTCATGTCGATCCCCCTCGACTTCCACCACTGATGCGCGACCACAGCCGCGACACCGAGACCCAACAGCAGCCACGCCACCCAATAGGAGTGCTTCTCCCGGACTCGCCAGCCGAGCGCCGACACCGCCAGGAGGAGCAGCCCAAACACGAGAACACCGGGAATCAGTGACAGGCCTACCAGGTGCTGCTTGTCGGCTCCGCGGTGACCCGCGACCGCGAGCGCAACGAGTTGAACGAGGAAGACCACGAATATGCCCTGATATAGCCTGTTCGCCAACAGCTTTCGCCGATCGCTGATGCCGCCTTCGGTGGCTAGCGGCATGCGTCTGATGAGCCATCCGCATCCGACGATGACTAGTGTCGCGATGACGATGATTGCCCAACCGAAGAAAGCGCTTGCGGGCAACCAGAATTGCCCTGTCCAGACCAGTGAGAGTGCAACGCCGGCGGCAGTGTGCAGCTGCGCGTTGTGCTTCGAGAGATCGGCGTTGTCCCAAAAGCTCTTGGTGGCGAACTTCCAGGTCTCCTGCGACGCAACGAGCCCGTTCTCCGTCGTCGCGGTGGCCGGTGGCCCGTCGACCTCGTGGCCCTTGTCGTACAAGGTGCGGGTCTTGTTGGCCAGGTATCGCAGGAACATGATCGCGATGACGGGTAGCAGCGAGAAGATCGCCGTTCTAACGCCAGGCTCGAGGGTCTTGAGCCACGAAATCCACTGCGGTAGATCGGCTTCCGCGCGCACTCGTGCCTCTGTCATGTTCAGGCTCACCGAGCAGATTGACGCCACGAACAGCAACGTGAGCCCGAGCGAGAAGATTCGCGACAGTGCCGCGGTATTGCGAACCTCATCGAGCTTCCGCCCCGGCATGACCAGCCGGCGCGACCAGTACGCCACGTTGGCCAAACCGAACGGAATCACGGCGATCCACGCCGCCGACGTCACCGAACCGAGCCAGTTCGCGAATGGTATTCGTGGACTCGCCGAGATGCGTGCGAGACCGCCCCACGAATAGGCCTTGACCCGCGGGCCTTCGGTCTCTCGTTGGCTGTAGACACCGGTCAGCGCGTCGCCGTACTCCTCCTCGATCGCATATAGCAAGTTCACCGGTGCAGTGTTGTTGACCCCATGAATGCGCAACTCGAGTAAGCGTTCATCCCCCATGGATGTGTTGTACACCTGGCACCTGCGATTTCGGCGCGGAAACGCTCGCCGATGCATCGTTGTCGCGCCGAACGCTTCGGTTCTTGACGTTCGGCTGCGTGAGCAGTAACTTGTTGATCGACAAACATTTGTTTGTCAACAAGGAAGTTGTCGACGATACCGACGATGGGGCGCTACCAGGCGATCGGCAAGATCGTGCTCGAAATCCCCCAACCCCTGGCGATTCGTGGAGCATTTCCAGCGGTGGGCGCGGTCAATACTCCACAGATCGCGTAAAGAGGAGGCACCCGTGCCTGATGCTCCCACCCGCCGAACCCAGGAGGAGCGCCGCAACGAAGCCGAGCAGCGTCTCCTGGGCGCCGCCGCGGAACTGATCGGCGAGATCGGTCCAGCTGGAGTGACGCTGGCCAACATCGGCGACCGCGCTGGCTATAGCCGAGGACTCGCCACTCACTACTTCGGGTCCAAGGGTGCGATGATGCAGCGCCTCGTCGACGACGTGACCGACCAATTCCGGGTCTCGATACACGTTGAGCACCAGTCAGATTCGACGATGGAAGCGCTTCTCAATCTGGTCGACACCTACTTCGACGCGATGTCGCACCTCATGCCGGTGAATCGCGCCCGACTGGTCCTATGGGCGGATGCCGTTGCGACGCCGTCACCCGACGTCCGGCCCGCGATGGTGGCCGCCGACCGCGACTTCCGCAAGGCCCTCGTCGCCGGCATCGAACGCGGCATCACCGACGGCGAGTGCCCGGATGACGTCGACGCGGCGGGCCTCGCAAGCGTCATCATCGCCATGCTGCGCGGCACCGCCCTCGAATCGCTGCTCGACGAGCAGGTCGACCTGGGCGCCTGCCGCACCGAGATCGAGAAGCTCCTGCGCGCTCGGCTGAACGTCGAAACCACGCCGTCCCAAAAGAAGGAGGACAACAAGAAATGAGTACGAAGTTCGGCAATATCGCGCAGATCGGTTACGTCGTCCGCGACATCGATGCCGCCATGGACAACTGGGTGCGCCACGGCGTCGGTCCGTGGTTCTACGTCGACCGCGTCCAGACCGACTTCTTCCGCTACCGGGGCGTCGACTCGGACATGCAGATGAGCGTGGCACTGGCCAACTCCGGCGACATGCAGCTCGAGCTCATCCAGCCGCGAAACGACGTCCCGTCTATGTACAAGGAGTTCCTCGACTCGGGCCGAGAAGGCATGCAGCACATCGCCTACTGGAGCAATGACTACCAGAACCTGCTCGACTCGGCACTCGCCGACGGCTATGTGATCGGCCAAGAGGGCAGCATCGGCGGCGAGCAGGGCCGGTTCGCCTATCTGGACACTGAGCGCGAACAGGGCACCGTGATCGAGCTCTCCGACGTCAGTGGGCCCAAAGGTCAATTCTTCCAATACATCCGGAGCGTCGCCGCCGACTGGGACGGCTCCGACCCGATTCGTGGACGGGCGTGAGTGACATGGACTATCCCGACCTCGATGCGCTGCCACAGAACCTCAAGGACACTCTTGCGCAACACGCTTCAGTCAACATCTACAAGATGGTGATGCACTCAACGGGCCTCGCGCCTGGCTTCTTCGTGATGGCCGACGCAATGTTCCAAGCCAACTCGCTGCCACCACATCTGCGCGAGTTGGCCATTCTCCGGGTCGGATACCGCTACGACGCGTCCTATGAAACGCATCAGCACGTGATGATCGCGGGCTACGCAGGTCTTTCGGACGACGCGATCGCCGCTGCCGCCACCGGTGACGCCGAAGGCCTTCCCGACGACGAGATCGCCATCATCGATTGGACGGACCAGCTGCTCGATCACCACACGCTGAGTCCGGCGGACCGCGAAGCGGCGTTGAAATTGCTCACTGTCACCCAGCTGGCCGACCTCGTCATGACCGTCGGCTTCTACCAACTGGTCTGCAACTTCCTCAAAACGTTCGAGGTGACGACCGACGGCGAACCCACGCATGGCTGAGGACGACCATCGTGAAGGTCCACCGCCCAGCGAAATGGGTGCGGGTCCTGCAGTCTTACTGCAATCATGTTTCTGCAGCTCAACGGCTTGAGAAGATCATCGCTCAGGCCGAAAAAGGCACTCGCCCAGTACGGACGACTCCACTGCCGCGGCCAAACAAGCAGTTTCGTCCCGCCGACGTTGGCGCCATCCTGGATGCCTGGCATGACGGCAACAACATCGCCGCCATCAGCCGCAGTCTCGGTTTCGACTACGGCACCGTCCGCAAGTATCTGCTTGCCGCCGGCATCGACACCAGCACCAACCCCCTCCTCAGCCAACGCGACCGGGACATCATGCGACTCCACGAAGAGGGCAAAACGACACGTCAGATCGCCAAGGCTGTGGGTTGTAGCCACAGCACCGCATCGGTGATCATCCGGAAATACCGTCCCGGAAATACCGTCAGGCCACAAGCGGCCGAGTCGTGATCGGCTAACTCGCTGCCTTGCTGTTGAATTTCGCCTTGGCTGCCTGGAGCGCTGCGAGAAACAACACACCTCAAAGGCTACGCGCGGATCGCGCCAAACCGTCGTTTATCAGGGCCGTTGTCAAGCTGGATTAACTCGACCAGATCCATTCCGTCCACGCGATTCTCGCCTTCGATGATCGAAAAGTGGTAGACAAGCTCACCACTGAACTCACCTTCAACCAGGACGTAGTGGTCATTCCAGTCGGCGTTGGTGACATGCCACGAGACGTTGTCCGGAGCACCGTAATAAGTAGACTTGAAAACACAGGCGTCGTAGGCGATCGTTGCCGTGACGTGTGCCTCGCCGATCGACAGCCCACCCTCGACCTCTTCGTGTATGTCGTACCACACTGTGCTGGGGTCGATCTCGACGTCAGTGACGTTGACCGGACCTTCCTCGATCTCGGGACCCAGGTCCACGTCGAAGGCGCCGCCCGAGTGGTCGATGCTCAGCTGAACGTTCAACAACTGTTCTTCGTCCGTCACAGCGGATTCCAGTATCTCCTGGATCGTCATCACATCGTCGAATGGATCCCAGTCCCGAGCTTCTCGCTGCTCTTCATGAAGGCGCTTCGCTTGCCGCATGGCTTCGTGAAGATTGACTCCCGGATGCTGCTTCATGTAGTCGCGTGCAGCGCGTTTCCACGCAGAATTCTTCGTCATGGCGTGCTCCTAACACTCCGTGCGGCTATCCCGTGCTCACCGCACACAGTGCGGACGCGATTGTCGTAGATCCTGTGGACCGTGCCCTCAAATGTCAGTGGATGCACGGGCATCCATTTCGACTCGGGGTCAGCCATACGACGTGGCCTTCCCTTAAGGATACACCCGCTCCCGTCGGCACACAGCCCGACGCGCAGTCACGGGAGTCGGCACTGTTCGCGAGATCGCGTCGCGGGACTGGGTTCAAATCGATCCGCCACACGATGACAGCCGTTTGGGCAGTGGGTCTATAGAGCGTCGACCACTATCGGCGGCGTGGCGCGTTCAACCACTCCCATAGCCGGCGCCAGGGAGATTTTCGGATCCGAGCACAAGGTTCGGACGTCGCCCGATCGGTGAAGTATGCGTCGAGGTCGCGCTGGTCGCGGTGCTTGCCCGCCTCGATTTGAGGCAAGCTGGCTGGCGAGCACCCTCCTCGTACCTGAACAAGTTGCGTTGGCAGTCGCCCGTGGGCGGTGGACCAAGACAGAAGCTGCACTCCGCTTCGGAGTGAGCCCACAGATGATCCAGTTCCGACTCAACGCAACGGGCGCCCTACGCCGGGCGGAGCGGTCTCGGCGCCTCGCCGGGTCGTAGTGGGATTCAACCATTCCAACGGGTCATGGCCAGCATGTGTCAGAAACGCCGAATCACTAGCGATGTGTGGGCCGACTTCGAATCTGGCTGTTCCCGGGCAACCCGACGCCCTTCTGCGCCACTGCCCGCAACACCGACTGGCCGACACCCAGCGGCGAGGGCGCCGAGCTGTGGGCGAGAGCGACCGGGATAACTGCGTTCGGATACGTCCGATTTTCCCGACCCACCGCCGCTGAGCCACGTTTCCGCCTTCGGTACAAACCCGTGCCCCGTGAGTTCTCGACCTAGTCGCCCTAGAAGTCGTCAGGACACGCCAGTTTCTTGGACGTAAACTGCGTGAGCGCTTCATTATCGTGAGGCCATGGTGCGTGCTGAGAGTGGGTCATGCCAGGCGGCGAGTGTGGTTGACGCCGCCACCCATGCCAGAAAACCCCTGGAGTCGTGCGCCCGCGTCAGCACCGAGCACTATGTCGCGTACCTACAGCGTCCGGAGTCTTGCCGCCACTTCACGTGTGTCTCGCGGACCCCACACAGCTTTCGTCATGCCTGAGGACGTCACCAGCAAGCTCCGAGCTGACGGAGTAAGCGACTGGTTGATCCAGGCCGTCGCGAATATGGCGCGTGGCAACCCCGACGTCGTCAGCGGGCTGCTTGTATCAGTTAGCGATCCAATAATTCTCCCTGGAACCAAGACCTCATGCCGCACGCACTTCGTGAAGAAGGACGGTAACGGCAGAGCTCGCGTAGACGCGCTGGTCAACGTGCTTGCGCAAAAAGCCGTCGACTACTGCATCCCGCGCTCCCGCATCAACGAGGCTCTCGCGGCCATGCACACGACGGGATCGACAGCCGACTTCGTTCGACTGTCGGAGGAGGCACGTAGCCTCTTTACGAACTTGGCGACATCCGGCGAGGGCGGGGAACTGCTTCTCTACACGCTCCTGGAGGAAGTGCTGCGCATTCCCCAGATTATTTGCAAGATGCCCCTTAAGACGAACAGCCAGATGCACATCCACGGTAGTGACGGCATCCACGGCAAGATGCTCGACAGCGGCAACCTTGCCCTTTATTGGGGTGAGTCCAAACTGCACGCCAAGGTGAACTCGGCGATCGACAAATGCTTTGAAAGCGTAGGTCCGTTTCTGATTGAAGGCTTAGATGGAGCAGCGCAGCGTGACCTGCTGCTGGTCCGAGACAACCTAGATACCGGTTCCGAGGAACTGACGGCCGCGTTGATCCGGTACTTCAGTCAAGGCACCGAGGAGTCCGCCAAGATCGAGGTCCGCGCGGGCTGCCTAGTCGGGTTCGACGTCGACGACTACCCGGACCCACTAGACGATTCAGGCCAGGCGATTCGCGTGGAGGTCCAGAAAGCAATCGATGGCTGGATCAAACGCATAAGCGACAAGGTCGGCACGCACAGCCTTGCTTCGTTCGAGATTGAAATCTTTTGCGTACCTGTTCCCTCCGTCCAGAACTTCCGCAACAGCCTAAATGCACGGTTGGCACTGTCATGACCTCACAGTCGCTTGAAGATGTCGTTTTTGAATCGCAGAGGTTTCAGAGCACCCTGGCACGATTGACTAGGGACGCCATCGCCGCCGACCTACCTGCCGTCTCTCCGATCGAAGACGAGTCGGCGATCGACTGGCCCTTTGCGATCCTTTGCGGAAGCGCGCTCACTCGCGCTGATAGCCGAGCAGCGCAGGACGCCGCGCTTCGCATCGCGCACAGTTGCCTCGCGAGTGACACAGACGCAGCAATCAAGAACGCTGCGGCAGTCATTCTGGAACGGATCGGCAACCGCCAGTCTCTGAACCTCGCGGCACGCCGCGGAATGATCGCGAGCAACTCTTGGTTAGAAGCGCCCGCGCCGCTCCAGCAGGACGTCATTCGCAGACGCCTCGAACTATCGATCCCGACCCGAAACGGCGCGGAGGTTGAAGCGAACTCGTTCCAGCGTCAGTTCTGGACCGCAGCGTTAGGCGCCAAGTGGCTCAGTGTGAGTGCGCCGACCTCCGCAGGCAAGTCATTCATCGTCAAGAGATGGATCGAAGAGTCTGCAGGCCGTGCGGACGAGTTCAAAGCCGCCTACGTCGTACCAACGCGAGCGCTGATCGAAGAAGTCAGCCTGGACCTGATGGAGGACTTCGGTCGCAGCGTCCGAGTTCACACGATGCCCTGGGACTCAGAAATCGGCCAGCATCCCAAGGAAGTTTTCGTCCTGACACAAGAGCGCTTCCACCTACTCCAGCAACGGTTCCCCACATTCTCACCAAGCCTTGTGTTCATCGATGAAGCCCAGAAGTTCGACGACGGAGCACGCGGCGTCCTCCTTCAACAGGTACTAGACGAAACTGTTCGACGCGAGCCAACGGCGCAGATCATCTTTGCCAGCCCGATGACTTCCAACCCAGAAATCCTGTTGGAGGGTGCCCCCGCCGCATCGGCAACCATCTCGCTCAGCAGCGAGGCAGTGACCGTTAATCAGAACCTCCTCTTCGCCAACCAAGTGAGGCGTCGGCCTCTGAACTGGACTCTCGGTCTCCTTGCTCACAGCGAGGTCAACGCGTGCGGAACCTTCGAGCTACCGGCACGACCATCGCCGAAGAGTAAGCGACTGCCACTTGTCGCCGTCGCTCTTGGCGGCCCGCGGTCGGGAAACGTCGTCTACGTGAACGGCGCAGCGGACGCCGAGAAGGCCGCGAAACAGATCTACGAAGCGCTCGGCGACGAATGCGACTTATCAGACGACGAAGACATCGTGGCACTCCGGGAGCTCGCCTCGACGGCAGTTCACCCGCAGTTCTTGCTCGATGAGGTTCTCCGCCGCGGAGTTGCGTTCCACTACGGCAACATGCCGCTGCTACTGAAGAGTGAGATCGAGCGCCTTTTCAAGGAAGAAAAGATCCGCTATCTCGTCTGCACGAGCACCCTGTTGGAAGGCGTGAACCTGCCGTGCAAGAACCTGTTCGTTCGTGGTCCTCGCAAGGGCCGCGGGAATGTGATGAGCGCAGCCGACTTCTGGAACTTGGCCGGCAGAGCGGGTCGCTGGGGCAAAGAGTTCCAAGGGAACATCGTCTGCGTCGACACCACGGACGCCGAGCAGTGGCCGACGCCACCAACAACTAGGGTGCGGCAGCCGATCGCGCGTTCAAGCGACCAGGTTCTTAACGACCTTGCCACGCTTACGGCCTACGTCGACGACGACACCCCTGTTTCTTTAAGTCGCGAGCGCCCCCTCCTCGAACCGGTACTGAGCCTGCTCGCGTCGAGGGTTGTGCGAGGGCAGAGCATCACGAACATTGTCGGAGTCGATCTGGAGGCTGAGGAAGCCAGTTCATTGGAGGCGGCAATCTCCGCCGCGCTAAGCCGCGTCACCTACCCGCCGGAACTTATCGAGCGGCATGCAGGCATTAGCCCGTTATCGATGCAGCGTCTGTACGACACATTCAGCGAGTATGAGGATCCGGCCGACGTAATCTTGCCACCGCCGGAAAGCCATGATGCCGCAACCGACTACGTGCGGGCCATCGCGAAGGTGAGCAGCGAACTCGGAGGGGATTGGGGGCCAGAAGGTCGACAATTCCAACTCGCCATCCTCATTACTCAGTGGATGCGCGGTATGCCGCTGTCGAGACTGATCAGCGATCGACTCTCGTACGCTAGAGGTCGGGGCAACTCGAACATTCCTGCCGTCATTCGTCAGACCATGTCGGACGTCGAACAGATTGCCCGCTTCCAGGCACCTAAATACCTGGCTTGCTATCAGGATCTGTTGCGGGCCTACGCCATACAAGTGGGTAGCAATGCCTTCGACGACCTAACCTTCGACATCAGCATGATGTTGGAACTAGGCGTCTCAAGACCGACAGAGGTCTCACTGATGGCTCTAGGGCTTTCGCGGACGACGACTATCGCTATTTCCGAACTCATAATCGACGACGACCTCGAACCAGCGGGTGCGCTCGCCTGGCTCCGCCAGCAGGATCTGGAGGCACTGGCGCTGCCAGCTCTCGTTCGACGAGAGATCCAAGTCAGGCTCGCGGCCGACGTCGACGGCGAGACGGCATAGTCGCCAACGGTGGTCCGGGCGAGGGTGGCGTGTTTGTTCCCGCTGATTGAGTCCAGCTTGTTTTTGAGTCCTGTGGCCCGACACCAATTGACACCGCGAAGTCGATCTTGGACGACGTTGCATTCCCTAGCTTGAGCAAGTGCTCAGTCACTGCCTTGTCGGCGAACAGCGACGCCGTATCCAATGAGCCCGATTAGGCATGGTACGGCGAGGAGAGCCGCCACCGCCAACGCTTCGTTCCGGGCGTCCTCACAAGGCCCCGTCGACTGGTACGTGTCCTGGTAACGGTCAAGTTCCGAGGTGCCACGCGGGTACTCGGTAGTTGGCGATGGGTCGCTCTCATGTTTGACGATGCTGCCGCACAGAACTCCCGAAGTGCTTGCTACCGGAAGAAACACAATTCCGACGGCGACCGCGAAACCACACAGCGCAGCGCAAAACTTGAGTCGTGCCGTCGTCCAGCTGACCATTGTCGGAACAACCAACAAAATCCCGAACACAGCCAACGCAAGACCGACGATGTCAACGCAAGTCATCGCCACAGTCGGGCCGTTTCAGCGCCGACGCATTCAGAGGCCAGCCCAGGAGTAACCAATACCGTTTGTTCCCTTCGACCGAGTCACGATCCGGTACCGAATTCTCCACCACCGCGCACAAGTCACCGGCGCGGAACCTTCGTATTGGTCGCGTAGCCAGAACAAGGAGGAGCTGGTTCTGGTCGTGAATCCTAGCGTCGTCTCGTCGCGAAAGTCAGCGGCACGGCGAGCGTACGACACTTTATTCTGCTCGCAGTCCGTCAAGCTAGGTGACCCGCGGTCTGTAGTGTTGACGACGGTTGAAAGTCCGGCCAGTCGCGACGAGTTCGTCAACACGGCCTATTTAGCGTGTCTCACCTAGGTTGTCTGCCGTGGATGGCAGAGTACCTGTGTGTCCATGACCAGCCTTTCGTCTGACGTCGGAAATCGCCCCACCGTGGTCGACCTATTTTGCGGGGCAGGGGGCTTGTCGGTCGGTTTTCAAGAGGCAGGCTTCGGGGTACTAGCCGGCGCTGACAACGATCCCGACGCCATGGCTACGTTTGCTCGGAACTTTCCTGGGGCCACGGCTCTCGTAGGAGACATTCGGAAGCATCAGGTTCGCAGCGCAGTGATCGAGGCGGGCAAGGGCGCGGATGTCGTCGTTGGCGGCCCCCCGTGCCAGGCTTTCTCCCAGGTTCGAAACCACTCGCGACTGATAGATGACCCACGAAATTCGCTCTACCGGGAGTTCGTGCGTGTAGTCGGAAAGATCGAGCCACGAGCTTTTGTCATGGAGAACGTTCAGGGGATGGCCCAGATGGGCGTCCAGGAACAAGTTCTCCAAGACCTGGGACAGTCCGGCAAGTATCGTGTGCGAGCTCAACTGCTCGATGCCGTCGACTACGGCGTTCCACAGACTCGCAAACGCCTCATCTTCGTCGGATTTCATCGCGATCTTCGGCAGGAATCGCCTGAGATCGTCGGGTCCGGAGCCAGCGTTGCCCTAACTCTAATGAACGACGCGGTGCAGGGCGGTGGCTATCGCCTCGGATTGCGAAACGACGTGGTCGCTGAGGAACTACTCCACCGCCTGCGTCAGGCTCGCGACCTCGGGGTGGTTTCGGCGGAACAGGCGATCGGCGACCTAGATTTTCTTGTCGCTGGCAATCGAGAAGACACGCTTTCCATGAACCAGATTCCGTCCGCCAAGTCAGCTTATCAAAGGCTGATGCGCAGATCGAAGAACATCTCGAATCTGAGCGTGCCGAGAATTAACGGGGACACCAAGCTTCGGCTCGATGGCATACCAGCCGGCGGAAACTATCGTGACCTGCCTGAGTCGCTCAAGGCGCGGTATCTGACGGGGCAGAAGTGGGGGCCAAGCACAGGTTCCGACTTCCTGGCCCGGAAGCACTACTACGCCTACCGGAGGCTTCACCCAGGGCTGTGGGCGTGGACGCTCAATACCAAAGCGGATGCCGTCTATCACTATGCCGAGTCGAGAGCTTTGAGTGTTCGGGAGTTTTGTCGGCTCCAATCCTTCCCCGATGATTTCGTAGTCATCACTGACGAGAGAAGGGGCGAGATTCCCGGGCGACTGCCAAACGGAGCAACCCATAGTCGATATCGGCAAATCGGCAACGCCGTGCCTCCGTTGCTTGCCCGCGCTATCGCCGTTTCCATTTTGGAGCGCCTTCCACTACGTACCGTTCTGCGGGCTTAAAGCATGCCTGAGAAAGAAGTCGATTTCGACGTCAACAGGGCGTTCGGCGCAGATAACCGGGCGAGGTTGCTCGACGTCTATTTTTCGACAGTCGCGACCGAGCCTGTCTCCGCAGAGTCCGCTTGGCGACACACCTATCGGCTCCTGATGTGGATCGACCGGACAATCGGGCTGGCTCACTGCTATGAGAGCGATAAGTGCCAGCCCGGCCGGCCTTGGTACGCAAGGTCGTTGAGGTTCCATCAGTGGCTGGCAGCTGAACTGGGCACAACAGCAAGAGATCTTGCGGGTGGTATCGACTGGCTGTTTGCAGCAGCTGCACAGGATCTCGCTCGTGCCGCCAACGCAAGGGCAGTAAATCGTGAGAGTCGGACATGGGCTCAGCGAGAACCGTACGAGAGTGACAACATGCCCCTTCCCGGAGAGGATCTTGAGCTGGAGGCACTGATCAAGGAAACTCTTGTTTCCGGTCTCGGTGCAGTTCCACCGCAGGAGTTGGTGCGCCTGCTAGCCGAGCGTGTACAGGCCCACTTGAGCAGCGAAAACAAGCGGAAAAACCTAGTAGGAGAGGGATTTGAGGACACGCTTGCAGGCCTGTTGACGCGCCTACACGGCGTGAGTGACGTCTACGAGATCGTGGTTCGCCCCGCCCTCCATGAACTGCCCGGATTCAACAGGCCCCGCGGTGGGGAGAAAACCCGAAAGGTCGACCTGGCACTGGTGCGCCGTCAAGATCGGCGCCGCATCCTCGTGAGTTGCAAGTGGTCCGTACGTAGCGATCGCGAAGAGCAGTTCGCAACGGACTTCGAGACCTATGCGCGCCTTGAAGCAAGCGGCAATTCTTTCGACTATGTGCTGGTAACAAACGAGTTCGATCCCGCTCGCCTCGCGGCCGCCTGTGAAATGCGGAGACTTAATCAAGTGATCTTTACTGACGTCGTCCATGTTAATCCGCACGGGCCACGGGTGGTTTACGAGGCGTTGCCAAATACAACAACTCAGCGGCAGAGCAGTGGCACTACGCGTGCTCTGAGTCATATCAACTCTGGACGCGTAGCGAGCCTTGAGCACTGGCTGTCACAGCTCGGTACGTAACCCAATCACTCAGTCTGGTACCTCAGGAAGTTCATCGAGTACCTGCACGTCGTTGTCATCTACCGAAATCGCTTCTGCAATATCCTCGACCTCTGCACTGCCGGGTGCCGACTCGCCGGGAAACTTCCAAATGTCGAATGCAAGTTTTGACAGTACCCTCTGACGTTTCTCAACTGTCTCCGCTGACCAACTCTCCTCTGCGAGAAGATCTTTGGTTAGAAGTATATCCGAACTGCTATAACCAAGGTTCTTCTTGGTCTCGAAGTCGGCATTCTTGATCGAGGTGTTGATTCGCTTGCCGAGCAACGTCAGATTGCCGAGCCGGTTGACCATCTGTGCATGGTTGTCCCATCGCGCATCTCCTTCAGGGGTCTGGGGGTAGATATGCTCGACATGGACACGATCTCCCAACTCGACCAAGACCTCCTGGGTCGCGCGTTTGGCGTGCTCGATCTCACGCAGCAGGTAGCGGGCCGTCGCTGTGCGACCTACGCTGGCGCGTGCGAACCTGGCTTCAAAATCCTCGGCATCTGGTGCGAACGACTGCAAGGCGGAAATTGCAGCATCAAAGTCCTTGTCCTCGCGAAGTTTGGCCGCCATTGAGTAGATGGTCGACTCAAGCGTGGTCGATTCCCGTCCACCGATGACAGTGTGTCGCACGAACAGGGTTGTAAGAGCCGAGGCGAGGGCATTGAGCTTATCTTTGGGCGCCTCCTCTGCAAGCGCAGCGCTGCCCGAGAGTAGCGCGGGCAGCATGACCTTCGCACCGAGCATTCGGATACCCTCTAGCAACCGCTGAAGCTCTTTATCGCTGTCGCGGCCGCGGGCCAGATCGCGATAAATGCCCGCAGCCTCAGCCAGCTCTCGGGAAAACTCGACGGAGTCGACATTCTCGGCTTGAATCGTGTCCTTGATTTCTCGATACAGCTTGCGTGCCTTGACATCACCTCGCTTACTTACCCAGAAGTGTCGCAGGAACTCGTCGATCGAGGCCTCGTCTGCGATACCGAGGATGTCCTGCCATGCCGACACGACGCGGCTCCGCGCATCTGCGCCAGGGGCTCTCCGAAGAAGCAGATTGCGCAGGAGGTCCGGAGTTGAGAGGCCGATCCCACGGTCGTTCAACGTCTCGAAGACTGTGGCGGCATTATCCTCGTCACTTGAATGGACGATGACAAGCGACATGTGATTGCAGAGCACATCCGATATCCGCAGGTTTCGCTGGAAACCCGTCTGACCGCCTCCGGCGGCGCTCTCCTCCTGCCTAACCCTCTGCGCGAAGAAATCGCGCGCGTTACGCACTAGGGCGTGGGATTTCAACGTTGGCTTTGGCCGGGTTTGGCCGGCCACGCGTTCATCCTGCACCTCGGCGCGAAAGTAGTCTTGATCGTAGATGTTCAGAGTCAAGACTGGCGTCGTGTTCCCCGTAGCGTCGTCTAAGTCTGCGATGTACTTGTTCTGCAAACGCGTTGCAGCATCGGCCTTGAACGCGCTTCGCGCGTCTCGCAAAGTCGACAACAAGATGGTTGCCGTGGCGAGGCGCTGCTGACCATCCAGCACGAGATTGTCGGTACCACCCGTCACAAGCACGGCCGATCCCAAAAAGTATTCTTCGTTGTCGATGTTTTTGCCGGGGTACGCCGCGTCGAATTGCAGCAAGTCCAACCAGAACGCTTCTATCTCCTCAAGCCCCCATGAGTACGACCTCTGCCACTCCGGAACTGCCATACGTGGGCTGGTGGTGCTCAGCAACATGCCAATGGTTTGTCGAGTTGCGTCATAGCGCTGGTCAGGCATCCGTCAAATCTAGCGGATGCAATACAGCAACCTGACGGTCGCTGAGCGCACGTTCGAGCGGCCATTACGGATCGCCACCAGCGAAGCCCGCGAACCTAACGAACATTCGCGCAGTGGGTTAGCGCCCAGGTGTTCCCGCACGTTGGATTCGTCGAACGCGATGCGCGTGTCGCTACCAAGCCATTGCTGGCGCTCATACCGTCACTCGGTTGGAGACCTCAAAGCTACGAGCGCTCCAACGAGGGCCGACGGCGAACCATCGTCAACCGACACGAACTGAATCGGCGCTGCGTCATTGACATCGGTGTAGAGACCAATTCCCCAGCCACTGTGCGACTCTCGTTCCCACGGAAGGATGTCGTCTTTGTCAGTGACAAGGATCGTTCGGCCGTCGTCAAGGCTGATCGCGATCGCAAGGCACATGCCGCCTGTCTGGGTGATCGTTGCGTCGTAGCCTGAGGTCTTAAGCTCTGATAGAACATCGGCATACAGCTCGTCGGCCTGCGCCATCGTCTGCTGGTACTCAGAAATGCCGGTCGAGTTTCGTTCGGACAAGTCAGGCCTCGCGCCTCAAGGTCAACCCAATGTGGTCAGCGACCGCATGGTGCCAGCGTTCATGACGGTTCAGCTGCACACGTGGCGCAGCTTGCTCCGTCTTGATGTCATCCAGCTCCGCCATGACGTCATCGAATCGGCGATACATTTCGTCCGCATCGGCCTTCTTGGCGAGCGTCGCATCGATCTTGTCGAAGCGTCCATTCATGTGCCGAAATAGCTTTGTAAATTGATCTTGAGTCATATCTACTATCAATAATAACTCTGATGAACTCATTTGAAAATAGAGAATGCCGCGCCAATACTTGAAAGACGAGATTAATGCGCAGCCTCGAAGGCATCCACGATCTCAGTCTTGATCCGGCCACGATCAGCAACTTCATGGCCGTTCTTACGTGCCCAGTCCCGGATTGCTGCCAAGTGTTCGGGTGATGACTTACCGTTGGTCTTGCCATTCATCTTCACTCGCCGACCTCTGGAGCTGCCCATCTTCATCGCCGCGTCAAGGTAGGGTTTGAGAGCCTTGTCGAACTTCGCCACATTCGCACTCGAAAGATCGATCCGATACGCCACGCCTCGCACGGAGAACTCGACCCGCTCTCCACTCCCATTGACTATGTCGGAACCATCGATATCATCGATCAGTTGTCGGACGACGCGCTCGGCCACAATTCACTCCTTTATGAATCCCCTGTACTTGCAACAGTACCAGCGGTATCGCTGAGAAAGCGAGATGCCACCTAGTAACCGGACCGCGAACGCATGAAAGCCCCGGATAGGGCTCGGTAAAGAGCGCTAGCAGTGAAGTATCTTCACCTTGTCGCATCTTGTCGGAAGATGGTCCGTCCTGACCGAAAACACAGGCGCGGAGTGTCGCGATACCCGGCTGGGACTGCATCTGCGATATCCGTCAATAACCAGGCAATACGTGATCCAATAAGCCATGGTGGGGATACCGAGTGATGTCAAGACACAGCGGACAAAGATGCGGCAAAAGGCCGTGGAGACAATCGCGCCGCAGACGGCAACCAACGTCGTCATCGGCACGTGGAATCTGCGGGCCTTCGGCGGCCTGAGCAAGACGTGGCAGGCGACAGGCAAGGACTCACCCAAACGCGACTGGCGAGCAGTCACCCTCATCGCCGAAGTCATCCGATGCTGCGATGTCTTTGCGCTGCAAGAAGTTCGGCGCGACACAACCGCACTCCGGTTCTTGCTTGAAACACTCGGCCCTGAGTGGCGCGTCATCATCTCCGACGTCACGGAAGGCGACGCGGGCAACGAGGAACGTCTGACCTTCGTCTACAACTCCGAGCGCGTCCAACCATCAGGACTAGTCGGAGAAATCGTGCTCCCGGAAGACGCCAAAGGAACCGTGCGCCAGTTCGCCCGCTCGCCGTATGCAGCCGGTTTTAAGCGCGGCAAGGTCGAGTTCATCCTCACCACCGTGCACGTGATCTGGGGCAAGGACCCCTCCGAACGCTTACCGGAACTCACCACATTCGCCGAATGGATGCTGAAGTGGGCCAAGCGGAAGTCCGATTGGAACACCAACCTGCTTGTCCTCGGCGACTTCAACCTCGACCGGCTCGATGACCCGCTCTTCCAAGCATTCGTATCGACTGGCCTGTGGGCGCCCGCCGAATTCAACGACCTTCCCCGCACCATCTTCGACGACGAGAAGAACAAGCACTTCTACGACCAGATCGCCTGGTTCCAAACCCCTACTGGCACTCCGTTGTTGGAGTCGTTGACCTACACCCGGCGGGCAGGCAGCTTCAATTTCGTTCCGCTGTGCTACCCCGACTTGACGTTGAACGAGACCTCCTGGCGGATTTCAGATCACTTCCCGCTATGGGCGGAGTTCCGCATTGGCTAACCCCGACGAACCACCAGCCGTGCCAAGCCGACCCCCATCAGGCAGCAAGCGCATCGTCATTTGTCTGGACGGCACCGCAAATCAGATCGGTGCCGGTAACCCGACCAACGTCGCCAAACTGTTCGGCATGCTGGACAAGGACGACCCGTCACGGCAGCTGGCCTACTACGACCCCGGCGTAGGCACGTTGGCACCAGCCGCGGCCAGAAGTGGTGTGCCACGCACACTTTCCTTGCTCTACATGCGGGCCTTCGGCACGGGACTAAAGGCCAACGTGGCCGAGGCGTACCAGTACCTCATGCAGCACTGGCGACCCGGCGATGAGATCTCGATCTTCGGCTTCAGCCGCGGTGCTTACACCGCCCGTGCGCTCGCTGGCATGCTCCTGCGGCCCGGTCTCATGCACCCGGGATCAGACAACCTGTTGCCGTATGCCGTCGAGAAGTACGCCATCAACCGCGACTTCAACAAAGACGAGTATGCGAAGTGGAAGGAATTCGCCGACGCCTTCTGTTGGCGCACCGACGACGAGCCCCTCTTTCAGACGATCAAACTCAACGATCCCAAGCAGGTCTGGCACTACGCAGTCCCCGTTGCCTACCTGGGACTCTGGGACACCGTCAAGGCCGCCGGCTTCCTGCGTTTCGGAAACCTCCGCTGGCCATACACCAAGTCCCTCCCCAACGTCGCCCGCATTCGCCACGCTGTGTCTATCGACGAGCGCCGCCGCCCGTATCGCGAGTACCTCGTTGAGCGGCACCCGAGAGGCCTGGAAGAACGGTGGTTCGCCGGTGTCCACTGCGACGTCGGCGGCACCTTCGAACCCGAACACAACCTCGCCACCATCGCGCTCAAGTGGGTCGTTGATGGCGCGCTTCCCGACCTGCATCTGACGCCCGGCGCGTACGAAGCCAACTGCACCATCAACGAAACATTCGCGAAAGGGGCGATTCACCAGAATGGCGCCCTATGGGCACTGGCAGGCAGCCGAAAACGCCCGATCCCTGCGGAGGCGGCATTCCATCCAAGTGTCCTGCGGCGGCGCCAATACGACCCGGGTTATCTCCCCGATCTGACCGACGAACAAGCAGCATGCAGTACCGAGCCGTCAGACTGGACGGCGCCTGTGCACCCGTCGACCTAACGGCGATATCCGCCTCTTGATACCGCGGCAGCTGGACTTAATGCCATCGACTCGTCGGCGGCGTTGCCGGTCGCCGCGGACACCCGCATCGTCTCCTCCTCATGCGCAGCCAGCACGCACTGTGCCGTTCCAGTGACGGCCCTGGCCGCATCGCCGTCGCCGCCTTGCCGGGAGGTCACACCGGCAACAGCGCCTGCGCCAGCGAGGCGTCGCGAATTGCCGTCATGGCCCAGAAAAGAAGTTGCATCGCCTTCGGCTGAAGGACGAGCGGAGCATTGTCGCCTCCCCGAATAGGCCGTGCCGAACGCTGTCTGCCTCGCCGATTTGCCGCAGTTGGGGTCCGTCGCCAGCCCTGACAATGATCCCTATGCTCTTCTTCGACGTACCGCCGCCAGTTGAACACCGACCGCCGTACTCGTTCGACTTCATTGCGCACCTCCATGGCGGCTGCTATCCCGATGACGTGGCACCGATGCTGCTACGAGCAGTCCAGCGCGACCCTGACGGCGCCCGCATGCTCGAAGCCCTGATCGCCGCACAACTCGAACTCCGTCTCTACGGCACGTAGCGATCAGAACCTGCTGAATCCCAACCGATTACGGAACTCGGCGAGTTCGGTGTAGTTCGGCGGTCTGACCGTCGGCATCGCGAGGGGATTCGTCGCCGGATCATGCTCGGCGGCGTAGCGTTCACACCAGTGCAGCCATTCATCGGCTGCACGGCGTTCCGCGTCGTCGGTGATAGAAGCGGCGCGCTCACGCAGGTGATCCAGGTACTGCCGGAGCCTGGCGGCGAGTTCCCACGCCTGCATATCTGCGACAAAGCGTTCACCAAGCTTGTGCTGCACGAACGCATTACGTGCCAACTCGTCTTGGCGCAGTTCACGTTCACGCTGCGCAATAAGTGCGAGACGTTCGGCCTCCGTACGTTCGACGTGCACGACTGCCCAGCGCTCGAACGTCGTCATAACGTCGGGCAGTCGCGACTCCAGGGGCAATGACTTGGTCTCGCGCCAACTGACTTTCGACGACCATCGACTCGCCGTATCGATCGTGAGGTTCAACCGGTCGGACGGGACGTAGTCGTAACGCGGCGGCCGGTCCCAACTGTTGCGCCGCTGCCGTTCGAGTTCCGCAGCGGTCGGGTTGTGAGGTGTCCGGTCCTGCGGCTGCGAGATGCTCACCGAGCAGTCGATGCCGTTGACGTTGACGATCAGATTGCCGTGCAGCTTGGTCTGGTCTTCGATGTAGCCGTGCTGATTGCGCCGCGGCAACCGCACCGTATGCCCGCGCGTCTCGGCCTCTTTTGCTAGCGCATGCAGCAGCCTGAAGACGCGACCGCGAAGGAGTTTGTCCACCGAATCGAAACGTTTCTCGGCGCGCAGTGTCGCGACGGCCGGGTGCCACCGCGCAATGCGCTCGGCTGCAACAACGTCGGCTGGCGGTGTCGATTGCCAATCCGATACCGACGACAGCCGGAGGAGCAGATGGTGATACGTCTGACCTTCCAGCATGATGACTTCTTGGCCGTCTGGTGCCATCGCGCGTCGGTTGATGATGCCGACCAGACTGCGATAGCTGGTGTCGTCGTCGCGGGTGTCGATTTCGAGCCGACCACCGGCATCGATGATGGATTTCAACAGCTTTCGCGTTGGTGTCAGCCCATCGGCCGGTGGCTGCTGACGTCGACGGGGCGGTGGTGGAGTCCACGTCGGAGTTTGCGTTGCTCCCTTAACTGCGGCGGGTGTCTCGCTGTCCAGATCGACAACGACCCGTCGCCGTGACCAGTGGCCCGGTGGGTAGCCACCATGCGCCAAGTAGAAGACCCCGGCCGGTAGCACAGTGGCACTCCAGGTCCCGCCACGCTTGGATACGTCGACGAGCCGCCGTCCCTGCAAGGCCCCAGCCGTGGTCTTGTAGGTGAAGTCACTCCACCGGCCCTCAGGGCAGCCGTCGTGGATCCAGCGCAGCACGTCGAGCTGGCGCTGATTGAGCGGAGCATCAAGGGCCACAACGGTAGTGGACCAGCCCAACGGACCGGACGCACGTCGAGACGTTACGGCGACATGACCACTCGGACGCTCCGCACCGAACCCGATTCAACACACTCCGCAGGTCAGCCCGACGAGTCCCGCTACCTGTCTCGGCGGCTATGCCCCAGATGTCGGAACAAGTTGCTAGCGTTCACCTGAGCGATACTCGCGCCGTTCGACGAAGGGAAAGCCAGATGGCAGGCAAGTTCGAGATCTACACCGACAAGGGCGGCAAGTTCCGCTTCCGGCTCAAGGCTGGCAACGGCGAGATCATCGCGTCCAGCGAAGCGTACGAGTCCAAGGCGAGCGCCAAGAACGGCATCGAATCCGTGAAGAACAATGCCGCCGACGCACCGGTTGTCGACCTAACGTAGGGGACAGTCTAGCGACGTGAAAGACCCGCCCTTCTCGGCGGAGCCACGCCGGTGGGAAATTTCAGCGACCAGAGTCGGCCGACAGATCGGCCCGGTGCATTTCCATGTGGTCCGACGACATACGCAAGTCGGTCGGATCAACCCGCAGACCCTTTTCCACTGCCACCCCATGTACACATCGCCCGCAGCGCCGTTAGCTGCGATGCAGTCTTGTCTTGCCAGGATAAGCGGTATCGGCATCGACGCGTCACGGCAATCCGCGTTACAGAGATATGGGATTCGCGAGAGTTTGGCAGGTGTCTGCAGCTGGGCGAGTTGAATCGTCACAACGAGTTGTAGCTCAGTCGTTGTTTACCAGCAGCGCGTACTGTGCGGCTGCGCGGCGCAGTATGTCCTTCTCCTCGCCGCTTAGGCAGCTCGCGACATAGCGTCCGAATGTCACTACGCATCCGAAGCGCTTGTCGGGGTCGTCCTTCCACTCGTCTGGCTTCTGCTCGTAGCAAATGGCGTCCGGGACGCCGTGCGGCGCCATGATCTTGTGGTCAATGTCCTTGGCGTTTGCCTCGACCTTGTTGGTCGCCAGGTCTTTGGCTGCGTCTTCGTCGCGCGTGCGCAGCACCGTGCCCTCCGGAGTCCCCGCGCATCGGTCGACGCCAGCCCTACCGTAGAGGTTTTGCTGAATCGACGTGGGACCCTCGCAAATGATGACGCCGTTGCCGGCGACGCTGGCGAAGGTTGGACCTACTGGCGGTGGATCGCCCTTGACGAGGAGTCGGCTGAGCATGTGATCGGGGTCGACTGGCAGGGTCGTGAGGGCGGCTTCGGCATTGGGGTGAGCCCGCTCCATCAGCGGCAGCTGGGCATCAAGGATTTTCTGCACCCGGCGTGCGAGACCGTCGGCCGAGATATGTATGTCCTCGTCGAGGAAGTTTATGGATACAACCATGTCATCGCGGGCCATCGTGGCAGCGATGTCCGGAATGCCGGGCTGCCAATGCGCGTGCGCGTCGGGATAGCCGGGGATGTCGACGTGGGCGTTGGCGGGGTTGACCGCAAAATCGGTCCCGTCCATTTCCGCGGCGGCCTGAGCGGCCTGCTCGCGACCGGGAAAGCTGGTCAGCATGAGCGACACGAAGTTCCTGAACGGGTTGTCTCGATCGCCGAAGGGGTGCTGATCTCCTTGTAGCAGGAAACCACTGACCATCCGGTACTTCTCCAGGACGGGCTGCACCACTGGGTCGCCGGTAGCCGACACCGAGGTCGCTGCCGCCGCCGGAGTCGGGACCGGAATCCCGTTGATGTAGATCAACGTCGGGTCGATTTCGGGAGGCGTGATGATCCACTGCGTCAGATTGAACGCTTCGATGTTGCGGGCCTCGTCAAGGGCGGGCGGACCAGGAAACGAGCGCGGGGTGATGTCGTAGTTCCCGATGTCCAGGGTGCTCAGGTCGACAGGACGCGCCGCGTTTGGCTTCGTCTGCCCGGTGTCGCGACCGGCACCGGTCAGCCACGCCACGCCGATGCCGGTCGCGACCGCGACGAGCAGGACTACCGCCCCAATGACCAGCGGCCACTTTGGGCTACGCTTTTGGCTCGCGGGCCAGGCAACGCTGGTGGGCCACGCCGGGTGTGGATTATGGTGTGACAGAACAGGTCTGGCTGGCCACGGCGCCATGCTCGGGGCGGATTGGCGCGTCGGTTGCGGGGCGACACGGTTTCCGTGCAGTGCGCGCGCGGCGGCGTTCGACAGTTCTTGAGCAGTGGCGAACCGTTGCTCGGGATCCTTGGCCATCGCCTTGGCGATGACGACATCGATGTCAGGCGGCAGCCAGGGTGCGACGTAGGTGGCGCTCGGTGGCGGCTGAGTCAGGTGAGCCGCCATCACCGCTGCAGCGCCATCGGCGTAGAAGTAGGGACTCTTGCCGGTGAGCAGGTGGTACAGCGCGCAGCCCAATGAGTACAGATCGGCGCGGCCGCTGGATTGCCCACCCGCCAAGACCTCTGGGGCTGCGTAGGCCAGCGTCGCGATCACTGCGCCAGTCGAGGTCAGTCCGGCATCGCCACGGGCCCGGGCGATGCCGAAATCAGCCAGCAGGACGCGCTCCTCACCACTCGAATACGAAAGGAGGAAGTTGGCAGGCTTGATGTCGCGATGCACGACCCCGCGACGATGCGCGTAGTCGAGTGCCTTGCCCACCTCGGTGATGATCCGAAGTGCCCGTTGCGGATTCATGGTATTGGCCCGTACCGCAGCCTCGGCGTCTGTTCCCTCCACGTACTGCATAGCGATCCACAACCTGCCGTCGAACTCACCGCGTTGATGAACCGACACGACGTTGGGGTGATCGAGCGAGGCGGCGACGTCGGCCTCGCGGACAAATCGCGTACGAAACGCCGGGTCGCGGGACAGATCGGCGTTGAGCACCTTGATCGCTTCGCTTCGCGGCAGATCTGGGTGTCGCGCCAGGTACACCGATCCCATCCCGCCGACGCCGAGAAGACGTTCGATCCGGTACCCAGCGAAAATCGATCCGACCGGTATGTCTGACATCGTGCACACCCCCCACGCGTTTGCCGTTCGACAGCTATGTTTGCACGCTCCCAGTGCGCGGTTTGAGGCAAGCGGCGGCCCCGTTCGGAGGCTTACTCGCGACCGCACAACACTGGCTGGCACGGCTGCCCAATCAGTTGTACCGCGTGGGCAGCTCGGCGGGTGCGGTCATGCCTGGCGGCCAGCCGCTGGATAGCCGCTGCCTTAGAGCGCCGCGCCGCGATCCCCGCATCGTCATGCGCCGAACCCGGGTGCTCGATCTTGTCAACAAACGCCGGTTTTGGTGACCGTCAGGCCGCCAACGGTGATACAAGTCAGGTGGTACCAGCAAGTTGGCTGCTGCCCTTACGGACGTGCAAGTTAGAACTGCGTCACCACGTCAGGTAACGGTCGCAAACCCGTTGAATCACCGACTAATCCCGAACGCAGCCGCTAGCAACCGAGCCTCCTCATCGGAGAGCAGTCCGATGTCAAGCATTCCGACGGCGTCCCCAGGCAAGACTGTTGATCCCCGAAACTCGGGTTCGTAAAGGGTTGCCAGCCACTTCGCGTTTTCTGTTCCGTCCGCCTTAAGTCGATCCAGCGCCAACCTTACCTTCGACGGAAAGGCATCGATCAGCACGTATTGAGCACCACTTGGCGGGATGAGATTCCTGCAATCAATGGCGAGGAAGCTCGACCCGTAAAGTTTGGCCGTCGAAAAGTCGCAGCCCATCATCTTGTTATCATTCAATCCAACAAGGCCATTGTCATCAAAACGTCGCCCATCAAAACGCACCTGGTCAATGTCCGCTTGGCGGAAGTCGCACTGTTCGAACACCGCGGAAAGCGTCTGTGTCATATGCCACCGACTCCGTTGAAACGAGCACCGCACAAACCGTCCGAACTCAGTACTGATATCCCGAAGGTCTGCACCCGAAAAATCACAATCTTCATACCGGCTGCCCGGCCCCCACGGCTTACCGTCCTTCATCTCGGGGCCACCCATCATCGTGTCCTTCAAGTTCGTCGATTTGAAACTGCACCGCTCGAACACTCCCGACCACGTCCGGTAGCCGGGTAATTTCGCGTTGTCGAAGACGCAGTTTCCAAACCGAGACCCGAAGATCCGCACGTCGCTCACGGTTGAAGAGCTGAGATCGACGTCGCGGACCTCGACATGATCGAACTCCCGCAACTGAGTGATGCGGGCGAGGCCGCCGCTGACCGGAACACGCGGTGACTTCTCGATCACAAGTCCGCGCAGGTCCACGCGACCGTCGTAAGCGCCGAACGGTGACGTCGGCGTGCCCTTCAAAAGTGAATCTAGCGCGCTCGCCGTTGACTGACCGTCCCACCGCGCTTGAAGTTCTTTTTTATTAGGGCGGGACATACGTCACTCCTCCTGGCGAATTCCAGATCCATTCCACCACCAGCGCATCGAACAAATATCAGCGTGTGCCCCTCGTTCACTTCTGAGCAGCTGCCTCGATTTCAAACTTCAGTTCGTCTGGAAATTCAGCCAGATCTTGCACAAGGTCGAGTGGCGAAATGTGTCCTTCGCTGCGACGAGGGTCTGCACCTCGGGCAAGCAGTAGCCGGATCATTGCTCCGTCGGGAGAAGTCCGACGCCGTTTCATCACCGCCACCCAAAGCGGCGTATTGCCCCACACGTTGATGGGGTCGATCGCCACGCCCGCATCAAGGAGTGCTTTGGCGAACTCGACATTTCCCCTGTGCGCGGCGATATGCAGGGGTGTCATCGCCTCCGGCCCTGGCGCCTCAATCTCGGTGCCTGCAGCGAGCTCGACAGTGAACGTCGAGAGGTCGTCGTCCATAACGGCCTTGTGAATTGGCTTGAGTGGATCAATCTTTGGCGGTCTGCCGCTACGGGCCATCCTGATCTCCTTGAAGTACCGGCAACTGATGGAAGGTCTTGCGTTCGGCAGATCCGACGGCGCGCAATGATTGCCGCGGTAGCTTCACCAGCCCCCATCCAGCAACCGTACCCTGGAACCCGCGCTGCAGGATTTGTGCCCGCTGATGCCTGTCGGAGGGCTCCACTTTGGTGCGAGATGCCTCCGTCAGCAACTTGTAGGCTGTTCGGAGAGCGACGTTTTCGGGGGGCCGGATGCCTCAGCCAGTGCGAGCGGCGCTAACGCTCCGATTGCGAAACGACGCGCTAGCGGACCCACTCACCGCCAGTGTCGTGATCTCCGCGTCGACGCGTCTTGCTGGTTGCCAGACTTTTGGTGCGCGGTGCAGTCACCGTGGCCTACTACCGTGGAGGCAACCGCAGCTATCTCGCTCCATGGAGGTGTCTGCGGGCATTTGTACGAAGGTGACCGGGGGGATTCAGGTGGCACACGTTGTACGGCTGACCAGGATGACCTGACAGATGGGTGTCTGGATCGTTGAACCGGACTGGTATTTCTCCACAGCCGCACTGCTCGGGAACGCTGGTCAACAGGTAGCCTCCGCAGCGGGCATCGCGTCGGCGCAGCTTGCCGACACGGGCATGATGGCAGGCACCGAAGACATCGGCACCAGTTGGGGCACCAAGTATGACGCCGGAGCCGGCCCCACTATCGAGGGTGCTGCCTCGCTAGCACAGGCATGGTCGGCGATGGCGGGCCGTATCTACCAAGCGGGTGTTAACCATGCGTGGGCAGAGTTTCTGGCCGGTAGGGGAAAGCTGCCCGCACCCGTCAATTTGCCTCCGCGGCCGGAGATCTCGCAGATCACGCTATCGCCACCTCCGACGTCGATCGGGAGTAGCGGCGTCGGCCTCACCGACATACTGCCCGGTCTGGTAGCAGCGGTCGGTGTCCCCGTTCCCAACGGTGACACCGACCGTCTGACTGCCGCCTCAACAGCCTGGACGCCGCTCGGCAACGTACTGCAAAAAGTCGTTGAGGAGGTCATCAACCAGATCAGACGTCCCGACCCATCGCTGCCCGATGCGACGGCCTTCTACGACACGGTGATGTCCTTCAACGGTCCCGCCAGCTCCCTGGCCTCTGACGCGACGGCGCTCGGGCAGTTGGCTGAGAGTTTCTCGGCCGCCACGTCCGCCATGCGGACGGGGATATCCAACGAAGTTTCTGCGGCTGCTGCTGAGATCGGGGCGAAGGCGCTTGTGTCCATCGCCAGTACCGAGGTCACTGGCGGCGCGTCCGATGTGATCGGGGCGATCCTGACATTGAGACGGATCGCCACTGCCGGGAGACGGATCTGGAGCCTGGTCAAGGTGCTGCAGGCTGCCACGACGGTGATGCGAGCGTTCAACACGAAGTTCCAGCCGTCGATGAAGGCCAAGCTCGACAATGCCAGCTTGATTCCAGCCGAAGGCTTCGAGCGCAACAAGGACGGCACCGTCAAGCCGACAGTGCGCTACTTCGACCGCGCCAAATGGGAAGCCTGGCAGCGCTATCTGGAACGGGGCGGTGCCCACTGGGACATCGACCGCTGGAGCGACGCCTACGACCAACTACAGGCCAACGCCTCGAACGGATACTGGTTCGACCAGCACGTCGCGAAAATTAACGGCTACGACGGCGAAGGTTGGCAATCGCAGTACTCCGACAAGACCATCGTGCTCGGTCGACGGTGGGACTACGTGCACTTCGACGCCACGGGCAACGTGACCGAGCTGGTGGAAAACAAGAGTGGCAGCCTCGACCCGCGTCAGTTGGGACTCGACAAAGAAGCCCTGGAAGCCGGTTACCGCGTGACGTACAACATCAATGACAGATACCAATACAGCGCCAACGAACTGGCAGCGCTCGAAAAACTGAAGGCAGAGTATCCGGGTAGGTTCTCTGTTAATCGGATCAAGTAGACGCTGAGGGAGGTAGCGATGGGATCGACGTTCGACTATGTGCCGATTCAGTTGACCAAGGCCTTTCGCGAGGCACAGTCCGACGAGAAGTTCCAGGGGTGGCTCAAGATGCAAGAGGCCGTCATGGCCATCGAGTTCCCCATCTACGACGTCCCCGAAATCCGCGACAACATGTTCAGCAAGGACAGCCTCGAAACCATCGAGGTCAAGTTGATGGAGCTCTACCCCGACAGCAGCGCCGCCTACGCCAGCGAAGACGACGTGCACCGCACCATGCGCTACGTCTACTACATCGGCGAGACCTTCAGGCAGGCGTTCGAGGGAACATGGGTTGCAGTGCCGCCAGACAAAAAGGAAGACGATGGCCCGAAACCCGCGATCGACCTGCCGTTCCGCGAGACGTTCATTTATCCCATGACGCTCGTCGGCTTCGCCCTGAGCCGCCGTACCGGCACCGAAATCACCTTCGTGTATGGACAGATGGAGCGGGCCCACAAGGAGTGGGTGGCCGCTGGAAAGCCAGAACGCACCTACCGTGGCACACTCCGAGAAGATTCGTGAGAGGCCCCGTTGCTGGGTCGTAGCGTTGTCGCGAGGCAGGCGGCCTATCCGCCGCCAGCCATTCGTAGGTTCGCGGCCATAGCGGCGCGATAGGCGTCCTCGGCGGCCGATGACCATTCCCTGAATTCGTTTAGTGATTCACTCATCTCGCCCAGTGCGGCTATCCACTCGCGATGGCGCTGCTCGTAGGCGGCGGCTGCCGTGCCGTCCCAGGATGCCGAGACGGTGCCGATGAGGCTCTCGACGCGGTCCAAGCCCTCGCGGCACTGGGTGAGATACTGCTGCATTCTGTCCTGCAGCTCACGGAGGGCATCGACATCGACGGTATAGCCGGCCATATCAGCGGTTCACCCAGACCGAGCGCAGGACGGCTGCACTCGACTTATCTTCGGCGACATAGGCATTCACGCTGTAGGTGACCAGGTCGGCAATCGTGTCGGCGTCCTCCACGATGGCCTTTGCCGCATCCTCGAAATCATCCCACTCGCGGCGAAACGCAGACGACGCCTCACCCCTCCATGATGCGCCGACCACATCATTGGCCGAGCCGACGAGCCTCTGTAGGCCTTGCCGAAGCTCATCGGCGATCGATCGAAACTGATCGACCGCGGCGAGCACCGGATCCGTCTCGACGCGAAGGTTGCTTTGTCCTTCCGCCATGCCACTCCCCTCATCAACTGCCTGGATCAACGGTACGCGCTGATCGAGTTGCCTACATGCATCAGTTCGCGGGTTGCCGTTGGACGCGGTGTCACGACCAAGTCATGCCCGCCCGCATCAGTTGGTGCGCGTCCAGTCCGTTGGCTGCCATGACAATTGGTGCATGCACTTCACCGACGTACCACCGCCGATCGAATACGCACCACCGTTCTCGCTCGACTTCGTCGCCCACCTTCACGGTGACTGCTATCCCCCTGACGTCACACCGCTGCCGCTGCGAGCAGTCCAGCATGATCCCGACGGGGCTCCCATGCTCGACGCACTTGAAAGCATCTGATCGTGAACTGCGCATTAGCAGATAGGACAGCGGCCGTGTCCGCGGAACATGATTCCCGGTACCAACCCTCATCCCCCCGGACGTACTCGGCCTCGACACGAATCTACTCATTGTAGGGCCGAGTCTCGTTGGCGTACTTCATCGCGACTGAACCGCGCACAGGGTGCGGCTCACGTATCTCATGACGCGCCAGCGCAATGCGGTTGATCCGCAGCCTCGCTTTAGGACATCGGCACGATCACGAAGCCGAACTGCGTCAGCGGCTCAAGCACCGATCGATCAGCAGTACTCGTTGGCGCAAACACCCACTGATGATCGCCAGTCGGCGCTGCGGCAAAGTAGTGCAAGTCCGGATATCGCGCCAACTGGTCGCCGACAGAGACGTCACGATTCCATTCGTAAATCACGATCGGAATCGGTGCGCTGCCCGTCGGCGACGTCTTTGCCGCGCAGGTCGCGCGGTAACTCGCCCGCGGGAGACCAAAGTTTAGATTCGAACTTTCCAGCGCCGATCCCTCAGTACAGACCGCAGCTATCCACTCGTCGCGATCACCTGATAGGCGGCCGGCCTGTCCGCCACCTTGCGTCGGCTGCCACGGACCGAACACAGCGGCGACCACCACCGCCGCCACGATCACCGCACACACGATTGCCGCAATCGCCACCGCCCGAACGACGCGCGGCGAACGTCTCCCGACAGGTTGCTGTTCTCCCGCTCCGTGGCGGCCATCTCTGCCGTCGGGGCGTTGACCGGATGGTGAATACGCCACCAAGTCACAATATCGTCGCGCGGTTCCGACCAGATGCCCGTCCTCCTCGTCAAGGCCGCACCCAGCAAAATGAAACGCGAGACCTGCCACTTCTAGAATTGGGCGGGTGGCGTCCCGTGCCCTTGCGACAAAAGTTCTCTGTACTTGCGTCGTTGCTGCAGCAGTGATGCCTGCGTGCGCCTCCCCGAGAGCGCAGCCGTACACTCCGCCTGACACGATGCCCGTGCCACCGCCAGCGGTGGCGGGCATCGACAACGCCATCGCGGTGACGTGGGAGCTCTCCGATTCGTTCGACATCCTGCCCGGCGACAAATGCGCCGGTCGCTCCGTCAACAGCGGGATGAGCGACGGCGGTAGGGTGCAGTTCGTCGGTGAGACGGTCGGCGGCAGTGTCTCCACAACGGCCACAACTCATTTCGAGCGCCGACCTCCATGGACCGAGATGCATCAAGGGAAACCGGTACTGATCGACGACGGCCTGTACTGCGTTGTAAGCGCCGTGTTCGCCCCGGCGATACCCGACCCGACAGGAAACTACTCATGGAAGTTCGTGGGCGGCGATTGGTCCGACGGTCTTGACGTCGGCTACATGCCAGTTGGAAAGCGGGAACGGCCGGGATATGGCAGTGAACGAGCCAGCATCACAATCACGACGTGCAGATACCTGTCCGATCCGCCGACCAAAGACTGCCCCGAATGGGGGAATTGACGACGTTCGAGCGCGTCGCCCTCCGAGGTCGTTCCGACGGCAACTTCGCGTCAAAGTCTCTGTCGCCCAACAAGTCCAGATGGCAATCGTGTCGATCGTGTGCAGCGATGCGCCTCAGGAGTGACCAGACCGGCGACGATGCCCTGGCTGTTTTGCGATCGAGAATGGGAACTAGCAGTCCTTGCTGGGTGGATCGAGCAGGCTGGGGCACAGTTGAGATCCGAGGTTGTAGTAGCCGTAGCCGGGCGGTTTATCCGGTTCGCCAAAGGGAGTGCTGCCGCGCAATCTGTCGAGGTGGTCCCAGTGGACCGGCGTACCGGGGAATTTCACGGAGTAACCATCGGGATCAGGCACCGACGGCGCAAACACCGCGCGCAGGACGCAGTACAGACCGTCATCTTCTAATGCTTGCTTCTGGCTCAGCGGCCGACGTTGGAACGTTGCAGTGGCTTTGGTCTCGTCGACGAAACCAGTGGTGTTGCCTTGCAGCACAATGCGCGCGCCGTTCTCCATGCCGCGGTTCGGACCCCGTCCAGCGCACATGCCGCCAGGCAGAATGTCGAACGAGTCGGCCAACTGCCAGCTCACCGTGACGGTGTGATCGACTCCCGAAACCGCCGGCGGCGGAACTGGTAAGGATGGCGACGGGGACAGCCGCAGATGCCCGTTCGAGCATGCCGTCAGAACAGGCGGGGTGATAAGGGCGGCGAAAATGAGTCGCCCGGCTATACGGCAAACCCAGGCAAAAGCCTCTGAAATCCGTCGATCATCGGTTGCTCGATGGACGCGCAAGGCGGCGGTTACCTCCTGTGCTGGAGTCCAATGGTCCGCTCTCTGACCTCGGCCATACTGGCAAGGCAACCCGCCGCTGACAAGCTGGCTGCGACAACGTCCTGTTCAAGCCAAAGGGTTTCCCAAAACGGAGCTGCAGGGCAGTGGTGGCAACGACGTAGCAGGACCGTACCTAACCACACGGTATGACACCACGGCCGCAGGGAAAGTCCGCCCACGGGACCCAGCAACCACACCATCACACCCAAACCACCGGCCAACAACACCATTCACCATCAGACCGGGCGACATCAACTCCGGTGAAGATCTGGCTCGCAGACACTCCCGAATCCGCTGGACGCATTCACATGATTCCGATGCTTGGCCTCTTTCGCGGTCCGATTCCGGATACCATGAGAACATGGCCGGCCCGCCGCAGCACCCCGCTGAGGTGCCGTCGCAGCCGCAATGGGTCTATCAACCCGCCGCGCGGACCTCCGCCGTCCGCCCCGTCTGGATTATGGCTGCCGGCTTCATCATCGCCGCCGCCGTCATCATCGGCGCCGTCATCATTAGCCGAGGCAGCACCACGCAGACGACGCCCACGGCAGCGCCCGCTCAGGGCAACGCATCGCAACCGGCGAACCCTTCGTCGTTGACGAACGCAGCGGATAGTCCCACGTGCGTCGGCTGGCGCTCAGTTCAGCCTTCGCTCGATTTGATTCCCGGCCTGCCTGACGGGTGGGATTGGGACACGCCAAACATTGACCGCACTATCGCCGAACGAAACGCTGAAATAAACAAAGTCCTTGACATCTTCGAGCCGCTCATCTCAGACCAGCCGGCTGATCTGGCGAAGATCGCCCACACCTTCGTCGATGGACGCCGAAACGAAACCAGACTGCTTGCTGCACACACCTTTCAAGGATCGGACGGCGTGGCCGGCAATGTCGCGTATACACAGCTAAATCAACAGTGCGGAGTTAGTCCGTAGCGGCTTGGAGCAATCCACGCGACTACTACTCCCAAGCCGACGAGCCCGCATGCGGACGAGATACTGGGCGACGAGTTCCAGGTCCAGCTGTCCAACTGATCTCACGCGCTGCGGCCACGATCTCGTCAACACTGGGACGCAGCTCTTGCACGCGGCCGAGGACGGGTTCCCCAATCCGTAGCCGACCGGGTGTCGTGGTAGCCCATTTGTTTAGTCTGACGCCAAGCTATGACAGATCGCGAGGCATTTTTTGGGCCAACGCTTATTCCTTCAACAGCTCTCGCGGATCCACACCGATGAAATCGGCAATCCGCTCAAGCGTCTGCAATGTCAGGTTGCGCTCGTCGCGCTCGACCGCACCCATGTAGGTCCGGTGCACGCCCACGTGGTCGGCGAAGGACTCCTGGCTATAGCCATGGTCTTCCCGATAACGGCGCAGGTTGCGCCCGACGATCTTCTGTAGCTGGCCTTCCATTGCGCCACATGACGTTTCCTTGGCGCTACTTGACGGTCTACAGACTTATAAGTAGCGTTCCAGGTCCGGCGGGATGGAAGGGGATGCGCATGAGTGGCGGCGAGTAGATCAAAGCGTGGATCAATCAGGCTGCCTCGCGACCCTCGTCGCGGGGCAGTTCTGCGTTCAGCGTCCAGGTGAAGGCGAAACCGGACTTCGCGAGCAGCCAGCCCGGTGCCTCAACGGTGACGACCCGCCCCGGTACGGCAGGCGGTAGCTGCGAAACCTGTGGCGGCACAAGGGCTCCGACGGTATCGCTGACGCGCATGTAGGCGATGTCCGTGTTCGTGTAATCCAATGTCAATGAGATGTTGCGACCCGGTTGTGGCAACTCGAAGAACAGTCGGTGGCCCCAGGTCGGCGTCACGGTACGAAACACCTGCCGGATCCGCACCGACTCGCCGGTCTGAGCTGCCGGCCCAAGATGGACGGTGTAGGTCTGTCCCGTTTTGCGCGCAGTTCTCTTGATCTCTTGCGACTCGCCGTTGACCGTCAGTTCCAACAGTTCGTAAAAGTCGCGGCTGCTAGCGTCCATACCGGGCCGGGGCACCATCAGCCACGTCGAGGTGGCGGGGACGTCCTGGCGCAGATCGTTGTACTCGTCTCGATCCGAGACACAGGCAAATCGGCGGATCGGTCCCGACGGCACGGTGGTGTACTCCCACTCCACGATAACGTCGAATAGAGGAGTGCCTCCGGCACTCCTCTCTCGTGCACTAGAGAGACGGATTCTGACCTCGACGTCGTACCAGCGTTCAGCAGCATGGATAGCCTGGTCGCGGATGTCGCGGTAGATCTCGCGCGCGAACTGCTCGTCACCAAGCCGCAGGCTCATTGCATTTGAGGCAATGTCATCGAGCAGTTCAGGTTTCGCGACTCGCTTCAGATCGTCGGGGTGAATCGCGAAACCTTCGATCACGGCATCGCGCATGGCGGGAGCTTGCTCCTTGATGATTGCCCGAAACTGTTCGACTGTGGCCTCTTCCTGATCCTTGCGGAAGCTGTACTCAAAGAGCGTGCCGAGCAGCCCCGCACCGAGCAGGATTCCGCCAAGCTCGCCAAAGGGCAGTGCGTGCAACCAGCTCCACGCACCGAGGTAGATACTCGATAGCCATCCGTTGACCATGATGAGCACGATGCCGGCGAACGTCAGGGCGACGGCGAGCAGCGCCGCTTTGGTCTTGCGGAGGCGAGACGCCAAAGATGATCGTCGCTTGCCAGTCATTGCTTATGGCTATTTTAGCAAACGTGCAGGTCAATGCCTATAGTTCATTCCGGCACTTGGCTTCTTCAGGTCTGATGCGAGGAGCCCGAAGACATGCATATCCTTGCGCACGCCCGCGTGGAGATAGCGGCCTCGAAAGGTCGCTTCATGCTGGAAGCCGAGACGACGGAACAGTGCAAATGACGGTTCGTTGCCTTCGACGATCCATGCTTCCAGCCGCTCAAGTCCGAGATAGCCGCAGCCCCAATCGAGCACGCATTGCACAGCGGGCCGGCCATAGCCCCTTCGCCGATTGTCGGGATCCCAAATACACACGCCGATTTGAGCCACCCGGTTGCGCCAATCGATGGCGTGAACCGAACACTCTCCGACAAGCACACCATCGGCGGAAACGACGAAGTAGTACTCGATACTTGGTTGCGGGCCGGCGGTCACCGCAACCTTGCGGCGCAGTTCGGCCGGACTCCGCGGACGCCAATATGGCGGACCAAATGGCGCCAGTTCCTCCCAATCCTTACACGCACTAAGAACGTGCGCTACGTCATCTTCGGCCAAAGCCCGGATTGAAACAGCCAAACGTCCGCCTACGTGCTGTCGTGAGAGACCCTCTGTCTCAGCGCAATTCGAAAAATGCTACTGATAGTACTGTAGACATTCAAGTAGCACCCCGCCCGCCTGGACACGAAAGCGCGGAGCCTCGGAGGACTGCTGAGATCAGCTTTGGCCATGGCGAAGCCCACCCAGATACGGGCGGACGATAGCCTGCCCTGCTTCGTTCCATCATGTGCAATCACCGCCTCAACTCAGTTCCCATCGAGTCCGTACGAATCGCTTCAGAGGGGCAGTGCGACTCCAAGAAGCGGAACATGGTTATCGGGCAATCAGGGGACATAGGCGCTGTCCGCAAAAGCGCACCTCGACGACCGGCGCGCCGAAGCCCCTATGGGCGAGTCGGAGACGTCGCACATGTCGGGGACGTGGTCGCTCGGGCCAACTCCTCTACTCGGGGTGTTCAGGCTCGAACCATCGAATACGCTGCGGCTTCGCTGTCAGTGCGGCACAATCTTTGGGAGGTCGAGGAAGGCATCGTAACTGGGCAACGTATGTCAGCTCGGGGGGGGCGTATCTCGTTCGGTTACGCCTGAGGTCTGCAGCGCCAAGGCTAGGGGGAATCGAGTAGGGGAATGCCAGACCGGAGAAGAGTCCGTCGCGGCGGGGGCAAAGGAAATATGTTATTGCGCAAGTTGTCAAATGACGCCCCGACAAACGATGCGCCTAGTAAGTCTCAGTAGTTCCGCTACTGCCATGATCATTTCGCAAGGGGAGAGACTCATCGATCGACGATGTACCAGCTTCATAACGGTTGGCGGGTATTGGCACCGGTCCGTCGCGTTGAATTGTCACACCGAAGGCTTCGGCAGGAAGGGGTCGTGCTCCATCAGCTCCTTCGAGCAGTTCAGATTGATGCGCGTTCAACAGGCTAAGTATCGCAATGCAATCATCAGGCCTAAAAGCGAACGTCACGTTGCTCCCGTCGCCAGCGTTGCGAGAAATAGTCAAACCATCTCGCATGTCATAGCCCATAATCACATAGTCTCCGACACCCCACACACCATCCCCACGATTCACCAGGATGGTTTCGCCTCCTACATTTGAGCTCTCTTCAACTTTGTCGTTATATTCTTCTTTCATTCAATTTAAATTCTCCCTATCTCACTATAGAACTAAACCAATAGAAGTCAACAAATATCGGACCGATCAATCATTTTCAGACCTAGCAGTAAAGGAACGCGAATGGGTGAATACGTCGTCAATGGCGAAGTCGTCTCGGTGGAAGAAGCGCGACCGACTCCGCGTGACCTCAAGCAGAAAGCGGGCGCGCAACCGAATGACTGGGTAATGGCGACGTTACCGGGTAACAAAGTCCTGAAAGTCGAGGATCATGAAACACTGCCTGCTGATGCAATCGACTATTCCATAGTCGCTCCGTTCACCTACGGCCAATTGACCTCACGGGGAGCTACGCATGAGCGATCGTGAGACAACATTGAGGGTTAGTCGTCTACGGGCAGAAGCTCTTCACCTAATGGGGATATATGGCGAGGTTGATTTCGACACGAAAGATGGGACGTGGCTGCACATCCCTAACTTTCCGTTGCCAAAAGGCTGGAACTGGAACGTGGTGTCGATACTGATCGATATTCCAGATGGTATCCCCGGCTACCCATCTAGAGCACCTGAATGGTTCTGGACAAATAAAAGTCTCCGAACAGGCGATGGGCAACCAATCGGGCATTTCTTCACCAATAACGCGAATGACGCGAAATACGCTGCCGACGGCTGGGGGCACTTCTGTGTTCATCTCAATGAGTGGAGTCCCAGGTCAGGCGCAAACTGGACTTCTGGGCATAGTTTGGTGACCTACCTCAATCTCATCCGGATGATCTTTCGCGATCAACAGTCGCTTAGGTCACGGTAATGAGCGGGCAGTCCATAGTCGATATTGTCTTGCCGCGTCGGTTGTGGACTCAGCTACGGACACATCTGATCAGACCTTCGATTAATGGTCGATCAACAGACGAACAGCTTGCATTCATACTCGCGGCGCCGAACCTGACTTCCTTTGGTGTTCGTTTGCTTGGAAACCGGTTGCTGTTGGCTCAGCCGTCTGATCTAGCACATCAGTCACCGGGAGGCATCGGTCCTACGCCCGAGTTTGTCGCGACCGCGCTCAGCAAGTGCCGTGCTGAAGGGTGGAGCCTAATCGAAGTTCATTCTCATCCGTTTGATCGATCCTCCCATACGACATTTAGCGGTATCGACTGGGCGAACGATCAGTCTAAGATGCCCTCGTTAGCCCATGTCATACCACACCACGCAACCATGGTGATGGGGCAGCGCAGCCTTGATGCGCATTACTGGTCGCGCGACGCAGCCAACATAATTCCTGCGCGTCAAGTCGTTGTGGTAGGAGCTGATGACACACACCAACAGCCACGAGAGCAGATCGCAACCACCACCTGGCTCAGGCACCTTGATGTGCGCCAAGATTATGAGCCTGACTCCAGATTTAATCGACATTTAAAGCTCTTTGGTAAGAGTGGCCAAGGTAAACTAAGAGAAACAACGGTCGCAATAGTGGGCCTTGGCGGCTTGGGGTCCTTTCTCGCTCTGGAACTCGCCTACTTAGGCATTGGCGGATTAGTGCTTGTCGATCACGACGTGGTGGACACCACAAATCTGAATCGCCTTATCGGAAGTGGTCCAGACGACATCGGTAGGCGGAAAGTGGACGTTTATGCGCAAATCATTCGGCGCGCTGCGCCTGATTGTCAGGTTGTGGCACTCGGTGTGCCGTTAATAGACGCGGCGAGCGACACGGCGCTGAAGGGCGTTGATTACATTGCGGGGTGTGTTGACAACCATGGTGCCCGCCTAACCCTGAATCACATGGCCCTTCGCTACCTTATCCCCCTTCTCGACCTTGGTACCGGTATTCATCTTTCTCCAGGGTCGAGGCAGTCCGCCCAGGCCGGCGGCCAAGTACAACTCGTTGCGCCAGGAAGTGGTTGTCTTGAATGTCGATCGATGATCGACCCCGCCCGGGCAGCATTTGACCTAGCATCCCCGCTGGAACAACAGTACGAACGCGACCATGGATACGGCGTCGAGGAGCCTGCACCGTCTGTCATACATCTGAACGGTGTGGTGGCCTCCGTCGCAGCGGGCGAATTGGTTCGTCTTATACAAGGTGCGGCGGATGAAAATCCTAGCCAGCTGATCATGTACGACGGCTCGGGCATGCGCCTGTTCCGAGTTGAATCCAAGGGACACGAAGACTGTGTAACTTGCGGCGACGAGGAAGCCGTGGGAGTCGGTGATCTTGCACCGCCACGGGCCTCATCGAGCAGTGCCATGCTTCGCGCTCAATTGCAGCTGGAGTGAACGATGCCCGATCCCATACCGCCGAATAGGCATGAACAGATGCGTTCAGCTGCTCAACGCGTCGTCAGAGACATTGCCGGTGTACCAAATCCACCAAGACCGCGCGTTGCTCCCGCGACGCCGCATCGCGGTGCCCGCACCGAATCTCGAACGGGAATATGGTGGTGGCTTGCGTTGTGCATTACTGGATTTGTTGCACAGGTTTGGGTTGTTCGCGAGATCGCACCAAGTCACAACTGGCCTTTCAGTTGGATATACGCCATCCTCCACTGGCCGAGCGCGGTTACACAGCAGATTGCGCTTCTCGTTGGCATCGCGATCTTGGTTTGGATCGCCGGAGTCACTCGCGGATACCGTGAGATACCGTCTCCGTATAGCAATGCAGTGTCTGGCGTCTTGGGGTACTGCGGACTTTGTCTTCTGCCGCTCTTAGCGGCGCTCGTCTGCTTTGCGCTTGTTATCCTCGTTTATATTATAGTTGGCATTGCATCATTGGCTATTGTAGCCCTCATTGCTATTGGTATTGCTGGAGGTTTTGGATAGACGAGCCATCGAAGCGTAGAAGTTCGCGCATAAAAATGCCAGAACCCTCACTATTGACCGTCATCGGCGTATAGGCGACAACGGTGCCAGATCCGATTCCTCGTAACCGCCATGAAAACCCTGGATATCCCCCACGATCAGATGCGACGCATCGCGCGGCGCTGCCTGATCCGTTCGTTCTTCCACCTCAACCGCGAAACCCCCCGCGCCCCCCAGCATTTCGGCCGCAAAGAACGGGCATGGGTAGCGCATTGGCTATTGCGGGGCTGATAGTCGTCGTTCTCATCTTCGCCATCGTTCTGGTAAGCCATCTGAGAACAGGTGAAAATGGGGAAGCCAATAATTCAACTATCGCCACAGTTCCATCTTCAGGTAGTCCAACATTTACGTTACCGTACGGAGCAACCCTCTGCGCGACCGAATACCCTCGTGTGCATGAATTTCAATACTCGGCGAGCGGGAACGATCACACTACTTGCCCTTTCGCAATTAATGTCCGAGAGAGTTTTCTCAATTCCCCCCAAACCACGCCCATAACCGTATACGCTTATAGTCCCGCCACAAGGCTCGGTTACGATATGTTTTGTACCGGCGAGTATCCCGTTGTTTGCAGAGGCGGAAATGACGCTGTGGTCTACATTTATTAAATTTGCACGTAGTCCACAGTAGTGATCTAGCATGTTATCATCTGTGCGAGATTACACTGAAAGGATTGTAACCCTCCGGGATGGTTCGGCAAATCGCATATGGTCTGAAAGGCGGATAATTATGATTCGGCTGTATCGAGCACTTCGTGAGGCTAAGACATGCGCCAAGTGCGGCGCAAAGAACAACGTGAACAACAAGACCTGTATAAGTTGTGGAACGGCTCTGTGACACAGGGAAATAAGTCAGATCGGCAGATGAAGCGGGACCCCGGATCGTGGCGTTTCGCATAGAGCGTTCCTCGACGCTGACCGTGTACCGCCCTATACTACTGCGCTGAACACAACCCGCAGAATCTTCCCGGCGTAGTGGTATCCCAGTGTTTCGAGTTGATTGACAGCTGGTGCTTTGGTGCGCGCTAATTCGGATGTACATTAACCGAGTGGCCGCTGTCAAAGAATTTTAGCCAACCGACGGGAAGAGATTTGGTGCTAACGATAATGGATCGCTGGAGCGATAATAAGTCCTTTGCGTTTTCGAAAGTCATCAGGCGACACATCTAGCGTTGTACGTAACGCTCCCGCAGTTTTCGTAATCCATCCGGTATGCCGGAATTCGCGATCAATTAGCAATTGTCCGATCCTCGGGGCCCAAGGCAAGCCCGTCGCAATGGCCTTTGACTCAAAGCATTGCGCTCCAATGCGAACCGATCAGCTCGCTGGCGACTACGTTCGCACTTGCCTGACCCGATCCTGCGTCTCTGTTCCGCTTCATCTCACTTCAATCCATGTAGGAACCCAGCGACGCTTATGTTTGCTTTCATACCATTCATACCATACTTATTGAGTATCAGGATTGGCGTGAATCGCTCGGGCGAATTCGTCAACCGAGTGCTTCGCGCGCGTCGCGAATGGCGATATTGTGGCAAAGCGCTTGATATCCCACCAAAGGAAGGCGGGCAGCGAGAAGCAGCAGTCATTGATCGGTCTGCATTTGTTTCACTGCGGCAACGCGATCGGCATACAGCGACGCTGCGCTGATGCCCGGTGGCCTGGCAATTCCGTGTGCATACCAGTCTGCGATCTGTATCCATTCCTGGTCGAGCGCGGCAACATACTCGTTGCACGCGTCGATGGTGCTATGCACCTGGCTCCCCGCGGTGTTTCCGGCGGTATTGGTTTCGTGGCCGTCGCGGACGAACTTCTGCCAGATGTTGTGGATCACCTCGCCCTGGGTGCTGGCCTTCAGGTGGCCGTAAAACGGTTGCGCCTCTTCGAGTTGCGACGTGGCGAGTGCTCGCCGGAGCCAGGAATCGTTCTCTTCGTTGATCGGATTGTGCCAGCCGATGCGGTAGATCATGTCGCTGATCTCCGTCTCCCGATTCGAATCGGAGAACAGCCACATCCCGCCGTGTCGGGCCATGAACCGCTTAACTTCGAGCAGGAACTGCGCGTAACGGTAGAGCGCGCTGCGGGCATAACCCCGTGCCTCGTGCAATGGATCGTAAGGCTGGTCGCTGTCTGGATCCCACGGCAGATGATCGGCAGGCTCAGCTCGATAGTGTTCGAGCGACGCTTCGAGATCGGCGGCGAGCGCGTACACGGGTGTCCAGATCCTGAAGTACGCCTCGAAACGTTCCACCCACGCCACCGCCAGGCGACTGTCCGCCGGGTGCCGTTTTTGCATCTGGACGTTGGCGCGGCGCATCGCGGCTTCGCGAGTGAGACCCAGTACCCCTTCAGCCGTCTGCTCGATCACTAGTTTCTCGCGTAACTTGCGAAATGTCTCGCTTGAGACGTTGCACGCCTTGGCGGCCTGGCGACGGCGCTCCTGCGTTGGCTCGAACTTCGTACCCCCTATAAGTCCGAATGTGTACTGCGCTGCTTCTTCGTAGTCGCCACCTTCGAAGCGACCGACAGCCTTGCGGATCAACTCTTCGATCGCCGCCGGTTCATTGCCAGAGTCGGTCGTTGTCAGCCCGGCGGCAGAGGCCGCTTGGTGCAAGGCAGGCAGGTTGAGGCGCCTGAGCGCACCGAGGCCCTTCTCCCGCACGCAACGGAGCTCGCTGACCACAGCCTCATACTGCGGAACGTCCCCCACTTCCGGCATGGACGGATTCTGCCCGACAAACGCCCAGCTGGCAGCCGGAATCCGCGACGGGGCGCGTGGTCGAGTGGGAATTGACCGGGTGAATGACCGGGTCGCGACCGCAATCGATGACAGGAGTAACCCATGCCAGTTCCCGCACCACGGGCATCAACCAGCTTGGCCGCTCACATTCCCGATGGCTTTAGCCGCAACGAAGGCAAGAGCTTAGTCCGCGGCCAGAACCGGGAGATCAGCCGCGGCCTTATCGCCAACACGAAGATTAAGACCGCCGGACTGGTCGCCGCCACCGGTCTTCAAATGGTGGGGATGTTGTCGCGTGAGGCCAACTTTCAGTCTGATGGTGACCCGGCCACGGCCACCCGTCTGAATTTCATCGTCGATCGCTACGCCGAGTTCGTCGGCAATGAGATCAGCCGGTTCGGGTTCTGAGGCCGGGTCGACCATGACCGATACGACGCACGGCACTCAACGAGATGCCGCCAACATCGCCCGACCCGCAGCACCAGCCGGCGATGATTCGACTGGTTCCAACCTGGTCCTTGACCGCACGCTGAATCACATCGTCGCCGTGATTGAGGACCTGCGGTTCGTCGCCGAGCGCCACAAGAGACTGGCGCCGATCAGCAGTCACCACGTCGAGACGCTCGTCGGCCTGATTGCGCTAGATACGCTGGCCTGGATAGAAACATGGCCAGCATGAACGAGGCACTGACTGACTTCCTGCTGACATGGCTGTTTTGGTGGAGCCTGCTGTCGGTGGCTTATGGGGCCGTCCACTTCACCGTTGACGCTCTGCTGTCGGCGTGGCAGCGCCGCCGCCACGCACGGCGCCAGCGTCGTGCCGAGATTGAACGCATCAACCGCGAGGCTGCGGATAGCGTGCAGCGCCTCGGCACCGCGTTCGCGGTCGCACAGCACCTGATGCGGGCAGAAGTGGCCACGCGGTGGGGTGGTCAGCGGTGACCACCTTCGACCTTAAGTGCCTGAGCTGCAGTGAAACTGCCTGGCGCTGTGAATTCGACAACGCAACTTCGGTGTTCACGACCGCTGCCGAAAACGCCACGCTGACCCCTGAATAGGGCTGTCCGATCGACCGTCGCACCGCCCGACCCGTCACCCGGCCAGACGATTGAGCGCTGAGCCACCTCGTCGTTAAGTCAGAGCACCCAGCCACAGCACGAAAGCCGGCATTCACCACATGGTGATCGACCGTCTCTTTCGTGCGCCCAAAAACGCTGGGCGAAAGGAGATTCCACGATATGCGACCCACCGAATACACACCAGCGCCCCGGCGCTTGGAGCTGTCCAAGCCCAGCGGGCCGCGCAGCCACCAGCGCCTAACTCGCCTGGGCCATATGGCGTTAGTGGAGGCACCCGAGTGTGGCGGCATACAGCCGCCAAAGACGAGTATCGCCGATAACCTGCGCATGGCCGATCTGGTCGCCGGCATCGGCGGTTTCCACATGGCGTTTCGCCAGATCGGCGCCCGCTGCGTCTTCGCCTGTGAAAACAACCCCACCGCACGGCGCATCTACGAGGCCAACTTCTACCGTGAGTCGCCTGAGCTGTTCGCGGACGGCAACTTCGCCGGCGACATCACAGCGGTCATGCCAGCGGACGTGCCAGACCACGATGTCCTCACTGCCGGCTTTCCGTGCCAGCCATTCTCCGTGGCCGGTAAGCCCCGTGGCTTTGTCGACGGTCGCGGTATGCACTTCTTCGACATCGCTCGCATCCTGAAAGCCAAACGACCCGCGGCATTCTTCTTGGAGAATGTCAAGGGTCTTCTTCGCCACGACAACGGCCACACGTTTGGCGTCATCCGAACCGTCCTAACCGACGATCTCGGCTACTCGTTGCACCCCAGGGTTATCCGGGCCTGCGACTTTGGCGTACCGCAACCGCGGCCACGGCTGTTCATGGTCGGCTTCCGCGACCCGTCGACGGCATTCAAGTTCCCCGAACCAGTACCACTACGTACGACGCTTGGCGACATCCTCGGCGGTGAATGCGATCGAGCAATTAGCCGCAGGGTGATCGCGTCCGGACACCACAAACGATACGGCGAAAAGTTCAACTGGGCGCACTACCTCGTGGACGGGCACATTCACCGATTAACACCGCGCGAAGCGCTGGCCTTGCAGGGCTTTCCGCATGACTTTCAACTACCGGAGTCCTACACCACCGCCATGCGCCTGATCGGCAACGGCGTCGCTGTGCCCGCCGTAGCCGCAACTGCGCGCCAGATCGCTATCAGCCTCGGTTTCGCCGTACCGCCAACACCGATGACCGACACGACAGAGGGTGCCCGATGACCGATATCAAGTACCGCACTATCCTTGCCGACCCGCCGTGGGACGTTCAGCAGCTCGGCGGCCGCGGTGCAGACCGCCACTACCAACTGATGAGTGTCGCGCAAATCAAGGCCATGCCGGTGGCTGATCTGGCGACCGCCGAGGCCCATTGCTGGCTGTGGGTGACCAACGCGACGCTGCGCGTCGGTTACGACGTTATGGAGGCGTGGGGATTCGTTCCGCGCTCGCCACTGACGTGGATCAAACCCCGTCTCGGCCTTGGTAACTATCTCCGAAACGCCACCGAACACTTGATCCTCGGCACTCGCGGTAGCGCGCCAGTCAAGTTCAGGGCACAGCCGACGTGGCTGTTTGCACCGCTGCAGGACCATAGCCACAAACCCGAAGAGCAATACGCCGTGATCGAGCGCATCAGCGATGGCCCGTACCTCGAACTGTTCGCCCGCCGTCGCCAACCGGGATGGGACGCCTGGGGCAACGAGATCGACTCGAACATAAGCATTCCCGGCTACCCGGTGCCCTCCGACCGCACGCAGAACAATGCAGGGGGATCGCGCCGATGAGCAACCACTCTCCCTCCAACAACCCGCTTCAGTGGTTCTTCAATGGCTGCCTGCTCATTCTCTTCGGTGTCATTGCACTTTCGGTGAGCGTGCATCTGCTGCAAGCAATTTGGCCATGGGTGCTCGGTTTCATAGTGGTTGTGGGTGGCATCACCGCTGCCGTCGTCGTGTGGCGTGCCTGGAGACGACCATGGTGAATTCGTCTGTCCGAGAACCAGTCCGACCCAATTGTCGAGGCTGTGCAACCGCAGGGCTCGTTGTCAAATTCACAAACACCATTGACAATCTCATCCCGCAAGCGCATAGACAAAGTAACGCCGCCGCCTTTGGGATGTGTGCCGGTTTGGCATTTCCACCCGTCACACACAAGAAAGGAGGTAAGTGATGGTGCGCTCTCGGCCAAAACGCAAGTACCGCAAGAACAGCGACCGCGTCATTCGTGTTCGCGGGGTGCGCCACGACCCTCCCGACACCAAACGCCTGTCGAGGGCACTGCTGGCACTGGCGGCCGATCTCGCCGCCGCGCAAGCCGAAACCGACGCCCAAGCCGCCCACGACGACGAGCCGCAGCCCTCCGAGGGCGAGGACTACCCGGAGGCGCCCTCATGACCGCTGCCGCCGCGGTTGCCTTCCACCGCCTCTGGCCGCAACGCCCGCTGGATCCCGACCGGCTCTTGCTGCTTCTGCAGCGGCTTGCTGCCGACCCGCTCAGCCCCTGGCTGGTGCTGGAAACCCGCGCCACCGCTGCCGGAGTCGCCCATTTGGTGGGCGTCCATCCTCCGCAGACCCCATGGCTCTACCAGACTCTGCACGATCTGCTGCCCGGCATTGCTATTAGCGGTACACCGGATGTGATCGACCGACCGGTCTGCCAGGCCGCCGCCGACATCACCTTCGTCCCCGACGCGGTTGCCCTCAAGACCGACGAGCCAATCGGGGTCACAACCTCGGTACTATCCGCGCTCGCTGTCCGGCTGCAAGCGGGGGAAACGCTTGTGGTGCAATACCTCCTCGGTCCCCGACGCGGTGGCCGTCATGTCCGTTCCGACGCCGTAGACCCGCACCAGTCGCTGTGGAGCCGCCTGTCACGCGGCAACGGGCCGCTCACCACCGCCACGCGCGGGCAGGTCGAAGAACGAGCAGCACATCACGGTTTCCTAACCGCCATCCGGATCGGAGCGGCGGCGAACCATCCCACCACGCGCCGCCAGCGGCTCAGCAGCCTCGCCGGTGCACTGGGCACTGCCCGCAGCACCGGCGTCCGGCTCGCAGCCCGGCGGATCAAACCGGCACGCCTCGATACCGCGGCCGTGCCGCGCCGCTGGAGGCAGCTCCTGACCCCGCCCGAACTGCTCGGCTTGCTCGGCTGGCCCATCGGCGATGGCGAGTTGCCTGGCGTGCCCCCCATTCATCCGCGCCAACTGCTTCCGGCGATCACGCCGCAGGAGAACCAGCGCGTCATCGGCGTCACCGCCCTGCCCGGCACTGAGCAACCCATCGGCATCAGCCCGGCCGACGGTCTGCTGCACGGCATCATGTTGGGCCCAACCGGGTCGGGGAAGTCAACGGCCCTGCTGCAACTGATCAGAGCCGACGTAGCAGCGGGGCGGCCGCTGCTGGTCATCGACCCGAAGTGGCAGCTGATCGCCGACATCCTCGCCGCCTGCATCGCCGAAAACCGGATCGACGACGTCGTGCTGTATGACTCGACGTCACCGACGCCTGCCGGTTACAACCCGCTGGACATCGGCGACCGCAACCTGAACGTCCTCGTCGATAGCTTGCTGGCAGTCCTCAAGGCGGTCTTTCATGACGGCTGGGGGCCGCGCACCGAGGACATCTTCCTCTCAAGCCTGCTGACCCTCGCCCGGGCAGGACAGCGAAACACCGAGCCATACACCTTGCTCGACCTGCCGCGGCTGCTTACCGACAGTGTCTTCCGGCGACGGGTTCTGAGCCAGGCTCGTCCTGACGAGATCCTGGCCGGATTCTGGGCCGCCTACGACGACATGTCACCGGCTGCTCAGGCCACCATGATCGCCGCACCGATGAACAAGCTGCGGCGATACCTGCTGCGTCCGGCGGCCCGCAATATCCTTGGCCAACCGTCACCACGTTTCCGGCTGCGAGATATCTTCCGCCAGAACAAGATTGTGCTCGTGCCACTCAATGACGCGCTCATCGGCCCGGTGACTGCAGAGCTGATCGGCAGCCTCATCGTCGCCGAAGCGTGGCAGGCCGCCCAAGAGCGCGGCGCCGAGCACCAACCGATGGAACGCCCCGGCACTGTCGTAGTCGATGAGTGCCAAAAGTTCATTCATCTGCCGACATCCTTCGCAGATGCCTTGTCCCAGAGCCGTTCCTATGGTGTCTCATGGATTTTGGCTCATCAAGCGCGCTCGCAGCTACCAAAGGATCTGGCCGAAGCCATCGACAGCAACGCCCGCAATAAGCTGATCTTCCGACTGGAAAGCGCCAGCGATGCAGCAGCGATGGCAAAGCTCGCCCCTGGCCTGGACGCCGAAGACTTCCAGCGGCTGCCCAAGCATCACGCCTATGCCCGCGTGGTCACGGGTGGCGAATCGTCCGGATGGTGCATGGTCAGAACCAACCCGCCCCCTGCGCCGACTGGCCTGCGCGACAAGATCATCCAGCGCAGCCGGGAACTGTACGGCGGCGCGCCTCCAGCCGTCGAGAGCAACGCCAACGCATCCGCCTCCAACGCACCGGGCCTTGACGAGGACGCACCAGTCGGGAGAAAGCGACGGACACGGACGAAGTCGAATGAGATTGCAGCAGAAGAGGAGTCGAACAGATGAAGATCCCCCGTATTCGTTTCGCCCTTCCGTCCACGTTGTTCACATTTTCCTGTTCATGCAGTATGTTCGCTATCGCTCTGGCCTTCCGGGAGGGGACTGACTGCTGTTCCAGCAGTCTCAATCGGCCCGCCGGCCGGCCAGTGTGGGCTCGGGCACGTCACGGGAGTGGGCGCACATGATGCGTCTGCTCTCCCAGCTGTCCGAGGCGCTCAGCGAGCGCGATCTGCGCATTCTGCACGACCTCGAAGAATTCCGACTGCTCACCACCCGCCAGCTCCAGCGACTGCACTTCGCTGATGGCCATGCCACCATCAGCGCCGCCACCCGCGCCTGTACCCGCGTCATGAGCCGCCTCAAAGGCCACGGTCTGGTCGCGACGCTTAGCCGGCGCATCGGCGGCGTCCGTCAGGGCAGTTCCGGACTGACGTGGCAACTGGCAGCAACAGGCGAACGCTACCTGCGGGCCGCACGCGGCGACCCCAAACGCCGTCGCTACAGCGAACCCACTGCAACCTTCGTCGAGCACACCCTGCTCGTATCCGAACTAGCCGTGCTCCTACGCGAACACGCTCGCAATGAGCCCGATTGGGCCATCGCCCACCTGGCAGCCGAACGACGCGCCTGGCGCGCCTTCAGCGGCCCGCACGGCACCGCCGAGTGGCTACGGCCCGACCTGCACCTCATCACCACCGACACCGACTTCGAAGAGCACTGGTTCATCGAAGCCGATCGTGCGCGGGAACACGGGCCCCAGCTGTTACGCAAATGCCACACCTATGTGCGCTACATGCGCAGCGGCAGATACCAAGCTGAGCACGACGTGTTCCCCACCGTTCTATGGATCGTGCCCAACCTTGCCCGCATCCGCGAACTCGAAGCACTCATCGCGACCAGCAATCTGCCGCGCCAGTTGTTCCGGTTCCGCACTCTCGATGGCTTCATCGACACCATGAGCACATCCACAGGGCCGCAAGTCGTTCCGCTGCCCGGCATCCTCACCGAACCTCGACCCGAATCCGCAACCTAACAATCGAAAGGAGGAATCCATGAACCGCGACCACCAACCCGAGAACCCATCCCAGGGAGAACACCACACCGACGGCTGGGATCTGCCGATCAGCCTGCCCGATGCCGAAGCGCTTCGTCAGCGGCTCGAAACCGCAAGCGGCACCCGCACGATTATCGCCACTCAAGACGCCCAGACCATCGCGTTGTGCCTCAGCGACCGGCTCGGACCAGGCCTACACAGTGCCATCCGTCAGTTCGCCGAAATCGGTTCCATAGACGCACCGGCATTACGTGCCGAATCCCTGGCCGTCCGTGTCTCCGGTGAACTGACCTCAGGCCTGCGCCGTTGGGCGGCATGGCTTGTCACCTACGCCGCCCGCGCCGCACCCCCCAAGTTTGGCGGTTTGGAGATACCTACCAATGGCGATGCCCTCGACGTCTACCTCAAACTCCCGGACCACGAAACCCACGGCGACGCTCTGCTGACCGACTTCGCGTACGCCTACTGCGGCAGCTATCCAGACTTCGACACCGTCCTCGACGGCATCACCGACGTCCGCGAATGGGAAAGAAAGATCCGCGAAGTCGCCCGCGAAATCGGTTGCGAAGAATTCATTTCAATCGACCGCGAGGCCATAGCGTGGCATGTCCGCGATGGCTGGGACGTCATTGCCAGCCACGGCATGCTGCATGTCTTCCTTCGGTAATTCTCTGAAACGAAAGAGGAATTCGGTTGCGGCAGATGTAAATTCCGCGTCGGTTCTCCTATCGGCAACATCGCCGAAGAGAGTTATGTTTGAGGACGTGGGATAGTAATTACTCTCTGCAGCAACAGATTACACAGAAAGGAGGTGTCATGACCGATTATGAGACAGTAGATGTCGAGCGCAAGACAGCCGTTGGCTACATCTGCATCGCTAGTATCGGTCGAGGCGGCAGCACTGGAGCAAGGAGCGCGATCACCGCGCAACAAGAACAGATCCAGGCTGTTGCCCGAGCGCGCAATCTGCACCTAGGAATTGTGCAGATCGATGTCGGATGCGAGGGAGACCCGCTGGAACGCACCGGAATCAAGGAGATTCTCGACGCCGCAGCGTCCAGCAGGATCGACTACTGCATCATCGCCGGGGCGGACCGCATTGCTCAAAACGTCGCCACCTACGCCGACGTGGAGGCGCACCTCGAAACACTCGGAACCAGCATCATCGATGCGACCGATCCGACCAAGACAACAGGCGAGATCCGACAAGTATCACCACAGAATGCGCGAACAATCCAATGAATGACCGTGCCCTATCCAGCGCCTATGCGGACACGCCGAACATAGTCGCCGCGACGCCGCACCACGGCCTCAGTCACCAGCCACTAGAACCCGATCCGGCCGCCGGGTCGCGCGCCGTCCTCTACCTACGCGTTTCCTCGGCCGGTCAGGTGAACACCGATTACGACCCCGAAGGCATATCCATCCCAGCCCAGCGTGTCGCTTGCGAACGTAAGGCTGGCCAGCTCGACTTGGAGATCATCGGCGAGTACGTCGAGCCTGGCCGCTCTGGTACCGAGATGACAAAACGCGTCGCCTTTCAACAACTGCTTGAACGTATCCGCCGCGCCAAAGACGTCGACTACGTCATCGTGTACGAACTGTCCCGATTAGCGCGGAACCGTATCGACGATGCCATCGTTATGGCCGACCTTCGCAAGCGCGGCGTGACGCTGATTTCAGCGACCGAAAGCGTCGATGCGACTCCTGTCGGCCAGCTCATGCACGGCATCTTGGCTGCCTTCAACGAGTACCGCTCCGCCAAGGATGGTGCCGACATCGCTTACAAGATGGGTGAGAAGGCGAAGAAGGGCGGGACGCTCGGTATCGCTCCGATCGGTTACATCAACACCATCGACCGCCAGGATGGTCGCGAAATCCGCTCGGTTGCAGTTGATCCGGAGCGTGCACCATATGTTCGGCAGGCATTCGAACTGTATGCAGGCGGTGAAGCGACTATCGACGAGATCGTCGATGAACTCAACGACCGCGGGCTTACGACGCGGGCCTCACGGGCGCGACCAGCGGGACCGATATCCAAGTCGAAGGTTGCCGCAATGCTCAAAGACCCGTACTACTTGGGGTTGGTCAAGTACAAGGGACAGACCTACGAGGGCCGTCACCCCCCGATCATTGATCAGGAACTCTTCGACCGGGTGCAAGATCTACTTGAAGCAAGGGGCTACGCCGGGGAACGCCGCCGCCGCAATCACCATTACCTAAAGGGAAGTCTGTTCTGCGGCAGATGTTTTGACGAAGATGGCACCATCCGGCGCATGATCATCCAACGAGCTACCGGGCGGCACGGAGGCCAGTACCGCTACTACTTCTGTCGTGGCGTGCAGTCACACGTCTGCGACGCCCCGTACAGCAATCTCGACCTCGTCGAAGCTGCGGTTGAGGACCACTACAAGACACTTCGCTTTACCCCGGGTTTCATCAGCAGTCTTCGCACGGTATTGCGTCAAACGCTGACAGACAGCGCCAGTGCGACACGGCTGGTTCGCCAAGATCTCCACAAGCAGCTGAAGAAACTGGACGTCAAAGAGGACAACCTGATCGATATGGCCGCCACCGGCGACCTTGCCAAGGAAAAGATCCAGCAGAGACTTCGCGACATTGACCGCGAGCGCCGGCAGGTTCAAGAGCGGCTAGACACGGTCATCGACGATCTGCCGAGCGCTGAACGCTACCTTGATCTTTGTATACAGCTGCTCGAAGATCCCTATCGCCTCTATATGGCGGCTAGCGACACTACCCGCAGACAGCTCAACCAAGCCATCTTCAAGTACCTGTTCGTGTTCAACGAGCGCGTCACTGGCCAGGAGATTCAATCACCGCTTGCTGAACTGCTCGCCGCCGACGCCGGGTGGCGCGCCCACCAGGAAACTGGCGATGTCGATGCAGCCCGAACCGCCTCACACGCTGCCCTCCGGCAACAGAAAACCGCCGGGCTCATTCCCGGCGGCTCCGTCGAACTGGTTGACGATCTAGTCCAGTGTGCAATTTCTCGCGATGATTGCAGTAACGACTCTGTGGTGCGCGAGGGGGGATTCGAACCCCCACGCCCATAGGACAATGGCACCTAAAGCCATCGCGTCTGCCGTTCCGCCACTCGCGCAATCTGGCGATCTTACCGTGCCGTCCATCCACGAATTTGTCGGCCGCCCTTCCTACCTTGATGTCATAGGTATGGCGGGAGGAATGAGGAATGCGGTCAGCTGAGGAGTTCAACGAGGTACTGCGCTTGATCGCGACGGGCATGAACGACTGCGCGGTCGCGCGTATGACGGGTGTACCTCGACCCACGATTCGGGACTGGCGGTGCCGACCCCACGCAGCTTGCGCCACCCGGGCGCAGCACAACCCTGCGGAGTTCTGCATGATCTCTCGGCACTCCCAGCAGCGCAGTACGCATACCTACTGGGGTTGTATCTCGGCGACGGCTGCATCTCTCGGTCTCGCCGAGTTTGGCGACTGCGCATTCTCCTGGACTCGAAATACCCCGCGATCATTGACCGATGCATGAACGCATTCGATACGTTGATGGCCGGCCAACATTCGAGCGCGCTACGACTACCGAAGAACTGCGTCGAGGTATCGATGTACTCCAAGCATTGGCCTTGCCTCTTCCCTCAACACGGCCCTGGCAAGAAACACCACCGCCGCATCGCCCTCGAGCCCTGGCAGCAGGCACTCGTCGACCAGGCCACCGAAGAATTCGTCATCGGCCTCATCCATAGCGACGGCTGCCGCGTCGTCGCCAACGACCGCGGGGTTGCGAGCATCCGCTACCACTTCTCGAACAGGTCAGAAGACATCATCGGCCTGTTCACCGCCGCGCTGGACAAGCTCGGCATCCACTGGACGCGCTCGACGAAGTACATCGTGTCGATCTACCGCAAGGCCGATACGGCCCGCCTCGACACGTTCATCGGGCCAAAGTCCATCGCGGTACCGTGGAACGATGGCCACTACACGGCGTAGCAGACCGGCGCTCATCGCGCTGGTGTGCCTTGCCGCCGCCGGGTGCCTGCTCTTGGCATGGTGGCAGTGGACACGCTGGGAGTCGGCGTCTGGCAGCTTCCAGAACCTTGGCTACGCACTGCAGTGGCCGATGTTCGCCGCATTCTGCTTCTACGGCTACTACAAGTTCGTGCGCTACGAGGAGGCGCCACCGACGCCGCGGTCGAACGACGGCTCCCCCACCGAGATCCCCGCCGGCCTGCTCCCCGAGCGACCAAGGCCCGCAACGCAATCCGACAACGACCCGGCATTGCGCGAGTACAACGCCTACCTCGCCGAGCTCGCCAAATCCGATACCGAAGGCAGGACCACACCGTGAGCAGTCCCGATCCAGAAGCACCCGCGGACGCACCGCAGGCCGGCGATCCCTCGCCGCTGGTTCCCATCGCCTCGATCAAGAAGGCGCTGACCGGTTACCGCGTCATGGCCTGGGCGACGGGCATCTGGTTGATCGCGCTCTGCTACGAGATGGTGCTGAAGTACATCGTGATGGTCGACAACCCTCCGAGCTGGATCGCCATCGTGCACGGCTGGGTCTACTTCATCTACCTGCTCGCCGCGTTTCACTTGGCCGTGAAGGTGCGGTGGCCCATCGGCAAGACCATCGGGATATTGCTCGCCGGCACCATTCCACTGCTGGGAATCATCGTCGAGCACTTCCAGACCGAGCAGGTCAAGAGGCAGTTCGACCTGGATTAGCCGTGCAGCCGGTCGAGGCCGCGTGGCGTCAGGTAGAACATCGGCGACGTCCCGCTCGGGGTTCGGCCGGCGCCCGTCGCCAACCCTTCGCGCAACAAGCCGCCGACGTGACGGCTGACGGACTCGAGATCCGTCCCGAACGCATCGGCCATCTCGCGAAGCGACATCTCCCCAGCCTCGTCGATCCGGCTCAACAACAGGCCGGCCGTGAGTTCACCTGACGGCATGCGGCCAGCCTGCGGATGGCGCGCGAGCATCGGCATGGCACCGTTGGCCGATCGTGCCGGAGCCTGATGCATGACCTCGGTCGCCTCGTTGGCAAGGACCATGGCCATGGTGTCGTCCACCCGGACGTCCTCCACCACAGGGGCCGCGTCCTCGGCATCAAGGACCGGTACTTCATCGTCTTCATCGAGGGTCTTCGCCACCGGAATCAGCATCGCCAACACGGCCGCCAGTGCCGCTGCGGACGCAGCCACGATCAGCGCGACCCGCAACCCGGTCAGGGTGGGGATCTCGTGCCCCGCGAAGGACGTCGTCATTGCCGCCAGGATCGCGCCGATCACGGCACTGGAGATCGACGTTCCCAGCGAACGGGCGAGCGCGTTGATCCCATTGGCTGCGGCAGTCTCGGACATTGGCACCGCGACGTTGATCAGCGCGGGCATCGACGCGTAGCCGAAGCCGACGCCGACGGCCACCAGCACGTTGAGCACCATGATCTGCCACGGCGCGGCAAGCAGGAACAGACCAGCCGTGTAGGAAGCCGCGATGATCAGCGCGCCGATCACCAAGGTGAACCGCGGCCCACGTGTGGCCGAGACACGCGCGGCGAGCGGCGACGTCACCATCATCGCCAACCCGCCTGGCGCCAGCCACAGCCCCGTCCACAGCAGCGACTGGCCCATTCCGTAGCCGGTTTCCGGCGGAAGCTCGAGGATTTGCGGCGCGACGAACGACAGCGCGAACATGCCGAACGCAATGGCGATCGATGCCACGTTGGTCGTGAGCACCGGCCGCTTTGCCGTGGTCCGCAGGTCGACGATCGGCGACGCCACCCGCAGCTGCCACCACCCGAAGACCGCGAAGATCACCACTGCGGAGCCGAACATCGACAGGATTGCGCCGCTCGTCCAGCCCCAGCTCTGACCCTTGGAAATGCCAATGAGCAGCGTCACCAGTCCGCCCGCCAAGAGCAGCGCACCGAGTGGATCGAGTCGATCAGCCGTGCGAGGCGGCACGTGCGGCACCAGCGTTGCGAACATCAACAAGGCCGCGACGCCGAGGCCCGTCGCGAACCAGAACAGGACGCGCCAGTCGTAGTGCTGCGCGATGACGGCCGAGAGCGGAAGGCCGAGCGCGCCGCCGACGCCCAGCGATGCGCTCATCAATCCCATTGCGCTGCCCACCCTTTCGGGCGGCACGCAGGATCTAAACACGCTGATTCCCAACGGGATGATCGGGATGCCGAAGCCTTGAAGTCCGCGCCCGACGATCAGCGGCAGCAGCGAACTCGTCGTCGCCGCGAGCAGCGAGCCCGCGATCAAGATGACGGCGCACGCGATGAGCATCGGCTTGGGGCCGTACATGTCACCGAGCCTGCCGAAGACGGGCGTCGCGACGGCCGCAGTGAGGAGCGTCGCCGTGATCGCCCACGAGGCATTGGACGCGCTGGTGTGCAGCAAGCTTGGAAGTTCCGGGATGAGCGGGACGATGAGCGTCTGCATCAACGAGACGCTGATGCCCGCTGCCGACAGCACGGCCACCAGGACCGTCGGATGAGCCGTCGATGCCGGCGCCGAAGGCTCCGCCTCGCGATCTCGACTCACTTACCGAATGTACATTCGTTAGCCGAACTATGTGAAATCAGTCATGCCAGCGCGCGCAGCGCAGGCACCAACAGCGCCAATGCGCGCCCGCGATGCGACGACGCATCCTTCTCCGACGGGCTCAACTCGGCCGCCGACCGCGAAGAGCCCTCCGGCAGAAACACCGGGTCATAGCCGAAACCGCCATCACCACGCGGCTCCCGCAGGATCGACCCTGTCCACTCCCCGCGCACGACGGTCTCGCCATCGGCGGAGACCAACGCGCATGCCGACACGAAAGCCGCCCCGCGGCGCTCGTCAGGAACGTCACCAAGCTGCGCCAACATCAACTGCAGATTCGCCAGGTCATCTCCGTGGCTGCCGGACCATCGCGCCGACAGGACGCCGGGCATCCCGTTGAGCGCATCGACGGCTAGGCCCGAGTCGTCGGCCACCGCCGCCACGCCCGTCGCGCGAAATGCATCGCGCGCCTTGGCCAAGGCGTTCTCCTCGAAGGTCGCTGCCGTCTCAGGCGCCTCGTCGAAGGCCGCTACGTCGTCGAGCGACAACAATCGCAGACCGCTGACACCCGCGGCGTCGAGCACTCGGCGCAGTTCGGCCAGCTTCTTCGGATTGCGGCTCGCCACCAGGAGATCGGTCATGTCCCCACCATCACACAGTCGACGTCAAATGGGCGACGGCGCTTGGTGATCGATCATCGGAGGTACCCAACAACCTTTCGCCTAACCCTCATACGGCCCATTGTGAGCATGCTAACCATTGCTTGCACTTGCTAGCACGAACGCGAAACCTGGGTACTACAACGTCACCGAAATAGATTGGAGGAGAGCAAATGCCAGAAAACAACAGCGCTCCCATCGAGGCCGTGCGAGGCATCGTCTCGGGCGCCATCGGGTTCACCAAGCAGGTCATCGGCTTGGTCTTGAGCCGTGACGATCTTCAGGAAGAGGGTCGCGCCCAGGTCGACAAGGCCTCCAGTCAGCTGGAAGCGGCGGGCAAGGAAGCCCAAGCTGCGAAGGCTCGCGCCGACGCCAAGGTGCAAGAGACGCGCCAGAAGGCTGTCAGCAAGTCCAGCTGATCCTCGAGACACCGGAAACACCCTCGGTCGCCACGGCGCCGGGGGTGTTTCACCGTCAGCTTCCGAAGGCCTTCTTCGCCGGCCCCGTCGGCTCCGGCAAGACGCCGGGATACGGCAACTCGAGCGCCTCTCGCTGAAGCACGAACAGTTGGTCACACGCCGCTAGCGCCGCATCCAGCAGCTTGTCCAACGTCGATCGAGGGAACGTCGCACCCTCGCCAGTGCCCTGAACCTCGACGAGCGTTCCGGTGTCGGTGGCGACGACGTTCATGTCGACCTCCGCGCGCGAATCCTCCGTATAGGGAAGATCGGTACGCACGCGGCCGTCGACGACCCCGACGCTCACCGCCGCGATCGCACACGACAGCGGGCGGGGGTCTGTCAGACGACCGGCTGCCGCCAGGTATGTCACGGCGTCGGCGAGTGCGACGTAGGCGCCCGTGATCGCTGCGGTACGGGTGCCACCGTCGGCCTGGAGCACGTCGCAGTCGATCGCAATCGTGTTCTCCCCCAACGCGCCGAGGTCGATGCACGCTCGAAGCGATCGGCCCACCAGGCGGCTGATCTCCTGGGTGCGGCCGCCGACACGACCCTTGACCGACTCTCGGTCGGAACGGGTGTGCGTTGCGGCGGGCAGCATCGCGTACTCCGCGGTGAGCCAGCCCTGTCCCGAACCCTTTCGCCACCGCGGCACTCCCTCGGTGACGCTGGCGGTGCACATGACGCGGGTCTGACCGAACTCGACCAGAACCGATCCTGCGGGATGAGCGGTGAAGCCGCGGGTGATGACTACCGGGCGCAGCTCGTCATCGAGGCGGCCGTCTTCTCGTCTGGACACTAGCCAACCCTAACGGGCGAACGAATCTCAGTGATGCACGACGTCGAATGACTCGTCACACACGACGGCATGGACGGGTCCGTCGAACTCGGCCTTGGCCTCGCTGATCACGTCCTCGCGCGATGTCCATGGCGGGATGTGGGTCAAAAGCAGTTCGCGCACACCGGCTTTCGATGCCGCGCGGCCTGCCTCGGTGCCCGAGAGATGTAGCTTCGGCGGCCGGTCCGGCGAATGGGTCCAGGACGCTTCGCACAGGAACACGTCAGCGCCCCTGGCCAGATCGAGCAGCGCATCGCAGTAGCCCGTGTCGCCGCTGTAGACGAAGGTCGCACCGGACGGGTCGGTGAACCGCATGCCGTAGGACTCGGTCGGATGGCATACCAGCCGCGGCAGCACGTCGAGTTCCCCGATCCGAACGGACTCCTTGTCGCCCCAGATCTTCACGTCGAAGATGTCGGAGAAATCGTCCATCTCACCGGACTCGGGCGACGACGCCGCGGCCAGACGCGCCCACGTGGCGGCAGGACCGAACATCAATGCGCGGCCCTTGGGCGGCGACGGATGGTAACGGCGCCAGACGAACAGCCCCGGAAGGTCAAGGCAGTGATCGGCGTGGAGATGGGACAACAGCACGCTCACGGTGCCGGGATCGGCGTGACGCTGCAGCGCGCCAAGCACACCGCCGCCGAAGTCGATCACCAGCGGAGGCGTATCGGGTGCGGTCACCAAATATCCGGAAGCTGGCGAATCAGGTCCGACGACACTGCCGGAGCATCCCAGTACGGTGATTCGCACACTCACTAGCTTGCCATGCCCTATATGCGTGTGACGAAAACATCACAGCATTTGGCGACAAGTTTCATGATCGCGTCATTTAGTGATGCGTGACCTGGGCCAACCGCGCCAGAGACGGCTGCCGAATTTCGGGTGAACTGTGGCGAGAGCCTCACTCAGCAAAGCGCTACGACGTGAACTGAGACGAGCTGCCCGCCTTGCGCATCTCCCTTGCCTTGCGCTCTCTGCCCGACAGCACGTAGGCCGCGACGACGCCCGCGATCGCACCGGACAGATGCCCCTGCCACGACACCCCCAACGTGCCGGGGAACACGCCGAGTAGGACGCTGCCGTAGACGAAGAACACGACGACGCCGACGACGATCTGCCACAGCTGCCGCGTGAAGAATCCGAACACGATGAGGAACGTCAACCATCCGAAGATCAGTCCCGACGCGCCGATGTGGTTGGACCCGCAAGTCACGCCGACGTAGGGGCATTGGATTCCGATGTTGCCGATGAGCCATGTGCCCAGCCCGCCGAGAATCCAGATGATGGCCGTCGCCGAGAGGAATCGACCGAGTCCGGTCAACCCGACCAGGAAGCCGAGGACCAGCGCGGGCACCGTGTTCGCGAACAGGTGGTCCCAGCCACCGTGGAGGAACGGCGCCCAAAGGATGCCCCACAGCCCGTCGGTTTCCAGCGGCCGGATGCCGTCTTGATCAAGTCGGTTGTTGGACAGCTGATCGATGATCTCGACGACGTAGAGCACGACCACGAAGGAGATGATCGTGACGCCTGCGACCTTCCACGTCGCGGGCTTCTGCGGCGTGGTCGCCGGCATGTTCACGCGTGAACCCTCATGCCCATAGCTGCCCTTCCAATGCGTCCTCGGCATCGTCCAGGCTACCGGCGTACGCGCCAGTCGACAGGTACTTCCAACCGGCGTCGGCCACGATGAACGCGATGTCGGCGCGCTCGCCAGCCTTGATCGCCTTGCCTGCCATGCCAAGCGCGGCGTGCAGGATCGCGCCGGTGGAGATGCCCGCGAAGATCCCCTCGACCTGGACCAGCTCACGGGTGCGCTTGACGGCCTCGAACGAACCGACGGAGAAGCGGGTCGTGAGCACGTCGGGGTCGTACAGCTCGGGCACGAAGCCCTCGTCGATGTTGCGCAACGCGTAGACACCCTCGCCGTAGCGTGGCTCGGCAGCCACGATCTGGATCCCAGGCACGTGTTCGCGAAGGAATCGGCCCGTTCCCATCAGGGTGCCGGTGGTGCCGAGGCCCGCGACGAAGTGGGTGATCTCCGGTAGGTCCGCCAGCAGTTCCGGCCCGGTGCCCTCGTAGTGCGCAGCGGCGTTCGCGGGGTTGCCGTATTGGTAGAGCATCACCCATTCGGGGTTTTCGTGCGCCAGCTGCTTGGCCATCGCGACCGCGGTGTTCGACCCACCTTCGGCAGGCGAATAGATGATCTTCGCGCCGTAGAGCTCTAGCAGCTGGCGGCGCTCTATCGACGTGTTCTCCGGCATCACGCAGATCATTCGATAGCCCTTGAGCAGTGCTGCCATCGCCATCGAAATGCCGGTGTTGCCGCTCGTCGGCTCCATGATCGTTGCTCCGGGCTTCAGCAGGCCATCACGTTCGGCCTGCTCGATCATCCGCAGTGCAGGTCGATCCTTGATGGATCCGGTCGGATTGCGGTCCTCTAGCTTGGCCCACAGCCGAACGTGCTGGCCGTCGTCGGAGTCGTCCCAGCGCGGTGAGAGTTGTTGCAGCCCAACGATCGGAGTGTCGCCGAGCGCGCCAAGAAGTGAGTCGTAGCGCATCTACGCCACCAACTCATCCGCCCGCGACGGCGGGGAGGATCGTCACCGAATCGCCGTCGGAGATCTCGGTGGCGAGCCCTCCGGAGAACCGCACGTCCTCGTCGTTGACGTAGATGTTGACGAACCGGTGCAGCTTGTCGCCATCGACGATCCGCTCGGTGATCCCCGAATAGTTGTTCTCCAAGTCGGTGATGACCGCTTGCAGCGTGTCGCCATCCGCGGTGACGCGCTTCTCGCCGCCGGTGTGCGTCCGAAGGATCGTGGGGATGGAAACGGTTACTGACATGGCTGACTCCTCGTGGGCTTTAGTACTGCTCGACGATCTTGACGGGTTCCTCGGTGACGACGCCGTCGAGGATGCGGTAACTGCGCAACTCGTGCTCGTCGGGGTCGCGGGTGGACACCAAAACGTAGTGCGCATCGGGCTCGGACGCGTACGAGATGTCGGTGCGACTCGGGTAAGCCTCGGTGGCGGTGTGCGAGTGGTAGATGACGACGGGTGCCTCGTCGGCGTCGTCCATTGCCCGCCAGACGCGCAGCTGCTCGCCCGAGTCGAAGCGGTAGAACGTCGGCGACCGCTCGGCGTTCTCCATCTTGATGAACCGTTCGGGCCGATCGGCGCCCTCGGGGCCTGCGATGACGCCGCACGCCTCGTCCGGGTGATCGGCGCGCGCGTGGGCGACCATCGCATCGACGAGGTCAGCGCGAATCACCAACACCACATGCTCCAATCACTGCATCGATTACCGCGGAGAGAACGCTCCGGGCAACATGTCACGGTAGGTCGGTATTCCGGCGATCGATTCGGCGGCCAGCACACCGACCATGACCGCACGAGCCAAGCAGTCCGCCGCAGCAGTGCCAACAGTTGTGGTCAGCTTGGTTTCTGGCGACATCGCCGCAGGGGTGTCGGGATCGAGCGGGACCTCGACGGCGCCGGTCGATAGGGCGAAGACGGTATCCCCGTCGAGGGGTGTGTGCGCAGGCCGGATTGTGCGGGCCAACGCGTCCTGCGCGGCGACCGCGACGCGCCTACACGCCGCCTTGCTCAGCACGGCGTCGGTGGCGACGACGCAGATCGTGGTGTTCAGCGGCGAGAGTTCGGCATCGCGCTCACCGAAGGCGGCGATCTCGGCGTCGCTAGGCGGGAACAGCCCGAACTCCGCGATCTGGTCGGCCATCCACGGCAGCCCGGTTACGGGGTCAGCGACGTTTCCCGCAGAGTTCACGGCGACGATCGCCCCGACGGTGACGCCGATGTCGTGGAGGGTGATCGACGCCGTGCCAAGACCGCCCTTGAGTACGCCTGCTCGCGCGCCGACACCGGCACCCACGTTGCCGACGGCGACGTCGGGTCCAGCGCGGTCGACCGCGGCATAACCGAAGTCGGCGGTCGGTCGACATTGCCATCCGCCGACGGGCAGGTCGAAGATCACCGCGGCTGGGACGATCGGCACCAGCCCACCGTCCATCGCCACGCCACGCCCATGTTCCTCGAGCCACTGCATGACGCCGTCGGCAGCCGCAAGCCCATACGCGCTCCCGCCGGTGAGCACGACGGCGTCCACGTACCGCACGCTGTTGGCAGGGTCGAGAAGGTCGGTCTCGCGGCTACCCGGTGCGCCCCCACGGACGTCGACGGCTCCGGTGGTCCCCGGCGGGGCGAGAACGACGGTCGTCCCACACGCCCAGCCCGTGCCGAGCGTGGCGTCGTCGTCGAGTCGGTGATGGTGCCCGACGAGGATGCCCGCGACGTCGGTGATCGATCCGTGCGTCACCTGGCGCGCCCCATGAGCCCCAGCACCAGATACTCCTGAAGGGCGGTCAACCACTGATATACGTCGAGATGGCCGGACAACGGGTGGTGAGAGGGAAGTGCCTCTGGCCCGTCGGGCCCGATCTCGAGCATGGTGCCCAACGCGAGTCGGACGTCGTTGACGGCGGCCGCCCAGCTGTGCGCATCGTCCTCCGTCAGCTCGAACTTGCCCCCACTCTCGGGAAGCGTGGCCAACAAGCGTTGCGCCGCTTGGCGTTTGGCGTCGATGATCTCGGGTTCGTGCAGGCTCCTCAGCGCGCCGTTGAGGCTCTCGGCGGTGGCCGAACCCGCCGGGTGATCCCTCGGCGATCGGTAGAAGTCGGGCAGCAATCGCCGCATCGTCTCGTCCTCGGGCGGCACCGAATTGCCGGTCCGCATGCCGGTGAGCTCCTCTAGTTCGTCTGTCGGCGTTGACGATTCGCGATCGTCAAGCATTTCGAGCAGCGACGTCACCAGATTCTTGAGCAGCACGGCCTCGTGGGCGTCAAGCGCCGACCTGAAGCGGGTACCCGCGGCGGTCTCCACCCGCTTCCACTTGCGCACGCCCTTACCCGAGACTCAGCGGTCCTGCTGCATCGACGCCCATAGACCCGCGGCATGCAGCTTGGACACGTCGACCTCCATGGACTCCCGACTCCCAGCCGACACGACAGCCTTGCCCTCGGTGTGCACTTGCATCATCAGTTTGGTGGCGTGCGGCTCGCTGTAGCCAAACAGCTTCTGGAAGACATAGGTCACGTACGACATCAGGTTGACCGGGTCGTCCCAGACGATCGACACCCAGGGACTGTCGGTCGCTGCTTCCTCGCCCGAGACCGGGGCGACTCCACGTTCTTCGCGAGTACCAGGCCGGGTCCGCGCTGGCGTAACCATGACGCCAAGAATAGCCGGGGTCTGCCCCGTTCTCCGAACGGCTACGGTTGCCTGGTGAGCGCGGCGTTGTTTACCGACAAGTACGAGTTGACGATGCTGGCCGCCGCAGTGCGCGATGGCACCGCAGAGCGACGCGCCACCTTCGAGGTGTTCGCCCGCCGGCTGCCGGAGGGCCGTCGCTACGGCGTGGTGGCAGGTGCCGCACGATTGATGGAAGCGTTGCAGCAGTTCACGTTCGACGAGGAAGCGCTTGCCACGGTCAGCGACTTCCTCGACGCCGAAACGCTGAGCTACCTCGCCGACTACGAATTCCGCGGTGACATCGACGGCTACCCCGAGGGCGAACTCTACTTCCCGGGCTCGCCGGTCCTCTCCGTCAACGGCACGTTCGCCGAGTGCGTCCTGCTAGAGACCCTCACCCTGTCGATCCTCAATCACGACAGTGCGATCGCCTCAGCCGCCGCCCGAATGGTGAGCGCTGCGGATGGGCGCCCGCTGATCGAGATGGGTTCGCGACGAACCCACGAACACGCGGCAGTCGCCGCCGCCCGGGCTGCCTACATCGCCGGGTTCGCCGGTTCGTCCAACCTAGAGGCCCAGCGTCGATACGGCGTTCCGGCCCTCGGCACGAGCGCCCACGCGTTCACGCTGCTGCACGCAACTGCCAACGGCCCAGACGAGCCCGCCGCATTCCGGTCGCAAGTCGCCGCACTCGGCGTCGGTACCACGCTCTTGGTCGACACGTACGACATCACCACAGGGGTCGCCAACGCCGTCGCCGCCGCAGGACCCGAACTCGGCGCGGTCCGCATCGACTCCGGCGACCTCACCGTCCTGGTCCGCCAGGTGCGCGAGCAACTCGACGGCCTCGGGGCCACCAAGACCAAGATCGTCGTCTCCAGCGACCTCGACGAGTTCGCCATCGCCACCCTGAGCGCCGCGCCGGTCGACTCCTACGGGGTCGGTACCTCGTTGGTCACCGGATCGGGAGCGCCCACCGCTGGCATGGTCTACAAGCTCGTCGAAGTCGACGGCATACCCGTCGAAAAGCGCAGCAGCCACAAGGAATCGCATGGCGGTCGCAAGGAGGCGGTCCGGCTCGCCAAGCGAACGGGGACCGTCGTCGAGGAGATCGTCCATCCGGCGGGACAGCCGCCCGCCGAGGAGCGTGGGTTGACGAGCAGGACCCTCGCCGTTCCGATGGTCCGCGCAGGCGAGGTGGTCACCGACTTCGGCTTGGACTCCGCACGCGAACGAGTGTCGGCAGGCCTGCATAGTCTTCCGTGGGACGGATTGAAACTCTCCCGCGGCGAGCCCGCGATCCCGACTCGCATGGTCGACCGGTCCACTCACCAGGCCTGAGGAGGAATCACGGTCAGCGTCACGGCACTGCTGGCGACGGCGGTAGCCGCACTCGGCGGCACTGAACGCAGCGGCCAGGTGGAGATGGCCGAGGCGGTCGAGCGGGCCTTCGCCACCGGCGAGCATCTCGCGGTGCAGGCGGGCACCGGGACAGGCAAGTCGCTGGCCTATCTGGTGCCCTCGATCTCACGCGCCATCGAAACCGGCCATCCCGTGGTCGTGTCCACGGCGACCATAGCTCTGCAACGCCAACTGTTCGACCGCGACCTGCCACGACTCGCCGACGCGCTCGCCGACCATCTGCCTCGCAAGCCCGAGATCGCGCTCCTCAAGGGGCGGGGAAACTACCTGTGCCTCAACAAGGTCCACAACGGATCGGACGAAGAGCCGGGTCAAGACGCGTCCCAGGAGGAGCTGTTCGACGCCGTGGCTGCCACCGCGCTTGGGCGCGACGTGCAACGCCTCACCGCATGGGCGTCTGACACCGAGACGGGTGATCGCGACGAGGTCGTACCAGGGGTGCCTGACCGGTCGTGGAGCCAGGTCAGCGTCTCGGCGCGGGAATGCATCGGTGCGGCGCGCTGCCAGTACGGCAGCGACTGCTTCGCAGAGAAGGCCAGGGATCGTGCTGGCAGTGCGGATGTCATCGTCACCAATCACGCGCTTCTCGCGATCGACGCAATCGCCGAGGCTACGGTGCTGCCCGAACACGACCTCCTCGTCGTCGACGAGGCTCACGAACTCGTCGATCGCGTCACCGGCGTGGCGACGGCGGAACTGTCCGCCACCAGCCTTGGCGTCGCGCAACGTCGCGCGGGCAGGCTCGTCGAACCCGAGGTCGCCGAGCGTCTCGACGCAGCGGCTGCGACGTTCTCGTCGGCGCTCCACGACGGGTCACCGGGACGCAAGGACGCTCTCGACGACGAGATGGCGACTTATCTCACCGTGCTGCGCGACGCGGCCGACAAGGTCAGGACTTCCATCGACACCGCCCCCGCCGATCCGAAGGTCGCGGCGGCCAGGACCGAGGCAGTGACGGCCCTAGGCGACGTCAGCGATACCGCCAACCGCATCCTGTCGTCGTTCGGCCCATCGATTCCCGACCGCACCGACGTCGTGTGGCTCGACCACGAAACCACTCGTTCCGGCACCAGGGCGGTGCTCAAGGTGGCACCGCTTTCGGTGGCGAACCTGTTGCGCGACAGGATCTTCGGTCGGTCGACGGTCATCCTCACCTCCGCCACCCTGACCATCGGAGGCACGTTCGACGCGATGTCGCGGTCCTGGGGTCTCACCGACGACGTCGCTGCACTGCGTTGGCGCGGCATCGACGTCGGTTCGCCATTCGCACACGCAAAGTCCGGCATCCTCTACGTTGCGGCTCATCTCCCACCACCAGGGCGGGACGGCACCGGCACCGCCGAACAACTCGACGAGATCGAAGGCCTCATCACTGCTGCTGGCGGCCGCACGCTCGGTCTCTTCTCCTCGATGCGCGCCGCCAAGGCAGCCGCCGAAGTGATGCGGGAGCGCCTGACGACGCCAGTGCTGTGCCAGGGTGACGACACCACGTCTGCGCTGGTGCGACAGTTCTCCGAGAACGCGGAGACGTCGCTGTTCGGCACACTCTCGCTCTGGCAGGGCGTCGACGTGCCAGGCTCGTCACTGTCGCTGGTGATGATCGACCGCATCCCGTTCCCTCGCCCCGACGACCCGCTGATCACCGCGCGGCAGCGCGCCGTCGCCGCACATGGAGGCAACGGGTTCATGGCGGTGGCGGCCAGCCACGCCGCACTGCTGCTCGCGCAGGGCGCGGGTCGCCTGCTCCGCCGTTCCGACGACCGCGGGGTCGTCGCCGTCCTCGACTCGCGGATGGCCACTGCCGGCTATGCAGGGTTCCTGCGCGCCTCGTTGCCACCGTTCTGGGCGACGACCGACTCGACGAGGGTGCGCGAGGCCCTGACACGGCTGCGGGAACCGTGACGTCGGGAATTCGTTAACTATCCTGGCGGGACCCTTGCCAGCCCGCGCCTGCGTCCAACCAGAAGGATCCGCTCGTGAGCCGACGACGTCGTGTCGTGTTTGCGCTGTGCGTCGTGCTGCTAGTGACATCGTGCGCGACGACGTTGCAGGGCACGCCGATGTCGGTGTTCGGCGATCCGTTCAGCGTGGCGGGAATGCCCGCAGTGGACGGGCCCACGGGACTGCGCGACGACGCACCGCCGCCCACACGCGGTGTCACGGGCACCGACGGCGGTACCATCGACAACCTCGCAGCCAGCTCGACCAGCGACATCGAAGAGTTCTGGAACCTGACCTTCGGCGACGAGTTCGGCGGATCGTTCAAGCCCGTCGACGAACTGATGTCGTGGGATTCCGGTGGCTACGGCGGAGAGTTCTGCGGCAACGACACGAGCGGCAACGTCAACGCTGCCTTCTGCATCCCGGAGAACAAGATCGGCTGGGACCGTGGCGAGCTTCTACCGGATCTGCGAAAGGCCAACGGCGACATGGCCGTAACGATGGTCCTTGCGCACGAGTATGGGCACTCCGTGCAGAAACAGGCGCGTCTCGTCACGCAGGACACGCCGATACTCGTCGGCGAGCAACAGGCCGATTGTCTTGCGGGCGCCTACATGCGCTGGGTCGCGGAGGGCAGTTCGTCCCGGTTCACGCTGAGCACGGGCGACGGGCTGAACAACCTGCTCGCAGCGATGATTTCCTTTAGGGATCCGCTGTTCATGCAGAGCGACTCCGCCGCGGGCGAGAACGAGCACGGTTCCGCCTTCGAACGCATTTCGGCATTCCAATTCGGCTTCACCGACGGTCCGTCGGCGTGCGCGGCGATCAACATGACCGAGATCAACGGGCGTCGTGGCGACCTTCCCGTCCTTCTTCCCGACGGCCAGGAGGGCGAGTTGGCCGTCACCGACAAGTCAGTGCAATCCGTCGTCGACGCGATGGGGATGCTCTTTCCCCTCGACGATCCGCCGAAGCTGACGTTCGACTCGCAGGAATGCTCAGACGCCACCGTGCACCCGCCAGCGACGTACTGCCCCGCGAGCAACACCATCATCGTCGATCTACCGAAACTGCAGTCGATGGGAACGGCGTCCGACAGACGCACCCGTACCGGGCTCGTCATCGGCGACAACACCGCCTACTCGATTCTGGTATCGCGATACATGCAGGCCGTTCAGCATCAGCGTGGCGTCACGATCGACACCGCCAAGGCTGCGCTGCGTACCGCATGTCTCACGGGGGTGGCGACGGTGAAGATGTCGAAGGGCGTCACCCCGCCAGGCGGCGAAACCATTCAGCTCACGGCGGGCGACATCGACGAAGCCGTCTCGGGGATCCTCGTGAACGGGTTGGCGGCCAGCGACGTGAACGGCGAAACGGTTCCGTCGGGCTTCTCGCGGATCGACGCGTTCCGAGTCGGCGTGCTTGGCGACGAGACTCGCTGCTTCAAGCGGTTCGCCTAGCCGGTCAGACCGTCTTCGTCGTGCCGTAATAGGCCAGGATCGCGTCGGACATCCGCGTCGACCGCGTCAGGAACGCGTACGAGCGGATGAAGGACTGCCCGACGCAGCCGTCGATCTTGATGTGGAAGTTGCTGATCAGCACCCACGGCTCGGAGCCCTCGAAGTCCTTCTTCGTCACGGGGACGATGTTGATGATGCCCGGCTTGAGACCGACGGTGATGCCGCCACCGATGTTGGCTCCTGCCCCTGGCAGGAACCCGCCGGGCAGCGGTGATGCGACGTCGACGCCCGTGAATCCGAGCGACGTGTTGAGCCCGGCGGTGCCGGTCAGGGAGACGCCGTTGGACGTGCTCATGTCGATTCCGCAGCCGATCTGATAGCCGACCTCGATGGTGCCGCCAGGCTCGTCACCGTCTCCTGGACCGGTGAGCTTGCCGTTGAAGGTCCCGGCGACCGTGTACTCGCGCGAGGACAACGCGGTCGTCAGCGGGGCGTTCGGCATCTGAGTCTCGTCCTTGGCCGACAGGGTCAACGTCCATCCGTCGGGCGTCTTGATGACCTGCGGCGGGGGCGATACGACGCGACCGTCGTCGACCGGCACCGCGTTCGCCTCGGGTAGCTCGCCAGCGACGGCCTGGACTGGTTCCGGCGCTGGATCTGGGTCCGCCACCGAGACGGGCGCAGTCAACAGGCACGCGAGCACACACGTCAGTGCGACGGTGACGGGACGAACGAGCACGGCTCAGCCCCCTTTCTGACCTTCGGAACCTACAACGCGTGGGCCGTCGGTGGACGCGGGGTTGCCAACTTCGTCAGGAAGGGAACCGCAGAACGGACCCCGACTCGAGTGCCACCCACAGCGCACCGTCGGCCGAGAACGCCAAACCGTGCGGCTCGCTTCCCGCAGGCAAGTCGATCGTGGCTACCTCGCCGTCGGCACTCACCCTTGCGAGCTGATCGGCCCCCCACAGACTGACCCAGACTCCGCCGTCCGGGTCGGCGATGACTGCGTGCGGCGAGCCGGGCAAATCGAGTTCCTGAATCGCGTCGTTCATCGGAATTCGCCCGAGGCGCTCTGCGCGATGCTCCGTGAACCACACCGTGTCGTCGTGCGTGGCGGCGATGCCGACGGGCCCCGCGTTCTGGGTCGGGAGTCGTCGCAGTGTCACGTCGCCTGCGGGTTCGAGCCTGCCGATCGCATTGGACTGGTTGAGGGTGAACCACAACGCACCGTCTGGCCCGGTGGTGATCATCGACGGCATGCCGCCAACGACTGCCTCCTGGCTCACCTCGCCGTCGACGCTGATCCGACCGATCGCACCCGACGTCATGGCGGTGAACCACAGCGCCCCATCGGGGCCGACCGTGATACCGAAAGGAGCGCTGCCGCTGGGCAATTCGTGTGCAACTTGGTCACCGCCGGAGGTGATCCTGCCGATTCGGTCGTCACCGGCGCGGGTGAACCACATCGCACCGTCTGGCCCGCTGGTGATGAGCGACGGCCGCGCATCCGCGCCGACGGGATGGACGTCGACAGAGCCGCCGGGGCCGATCCTGGCGATCGCCCCTGCGTGCACCAGTGTCACCCACATCGCGCCATCGGTCCCGGGCGCCAGCGCGTACGGTCCCCCATCGACGGAGACTTCGAGCACCCGGCTCATGCGAGCGTGACGAGCCCCAGCTCGTTGTCGCCTGCCAACAACGGATGGTGGGGCAACACGCGAACCGTGTAGCCGACCGAGCCCGCAACCGGCAAGGGCGTCGTCGTCGAGAACACCTCGTTGCCCCCATCGGCGCTTCCGCTGTGGGCCATCCTCAGCATCACGGGATCCTCGAGGGTGTCGCCACTGTCGACGTGCCCCAGCGCGGCCTGGACCACGACTTCGTCAGGCGCGAGGCCGGCAAGGTGCACCGTCGCGGTCAGCGTCAGCTCCGAGCCGAGAAGCGGGGTGTCGGGCAGCCCATAGCTGTCGACGTCGGTGACCTGAATCTTCGGCCACGCCTCTTGTGCGCGTCGGCGGTAGTCGGCGAGCTCGCGCGCGGCGCCGAACGGCACGCCATCGACGTCGGTTCCCGGCTCGATCGTCTTGCGCAGGGACTGCGCCGCGGGGATGTAGTACTTCTCGGTGTAATCCTGGACCATGCGCGTGGCGAGCACCTTGGGCCCGAGCACCTGCAACGTGTGACGCACCATCTCGACCCAACGCATCGGGGTGCCGTGCTCGTCGCGGTCGTAGAACTTGGGCGTCACCGACTTCTCCAGCAGCTCGTACAGTGCGCCCGCTTCGATGTCGTCGCGGCGGCCGACGTCGGCCGGACCGTCGGCGGTGGGGATCTCCCATCCGTTTTCGCCGTCGTACCACTCGTCCCACCACCCGTCGCGAATCGACAGGTTCAGGCCGCCGTTGAGCGCACTCTTCATGCCCGAGGTGCCGCATGCCTCCAGAGGGCGCAGCGGATTGTTCAGCCAGACGTCGCAACCCCAGTACAACAACCGGGCCATCGACATGTCGTAGTCGGGTAGGAACGCGATGCGGTGGCGAACCTCCGGCCGGTCGGCGAACCTGACCACCTGCTGGATCAGCGCCTTGCCTCCGTCGTCGGCGGGATGCGACTTCCCGGCCACGATGAGTTGCAACGGCCGGTTCTCGTCGAGCAGGAGCTTCTCCAACCGCTCCGTATCGTGCAGCATCAGCGTGAGCCGCTTGTACGTCGGCACCCTGCGAGCGAATCCGATCGTCAGCACGTCGGGTTCGAAAGCCGTTGCGATCCAGCCTAATTCGGTCTCCGATGCGCCTCGTTCCAGCCAAGACCGTCGCAACCGGGCGCGCACGTCGTCGATGAGGGTGGCCCGCAGTTGGGAACGGATCCACCACAGGTGGCCGGGATCGACCTGTTGCACGCGTTCCCAGACGGCCGCTCGGACAGCGACCTCAGCCCATCCTCGCCTGCCAGTTCGCGAGCGAGGTTCAGCCATTGCGGCGCCGCCCAGGTCGGGCCGTGAACGCCGTTGGTAATCGATCCGATCGGCACCTCATCGGGGTCGAACCCCGGCCACAACTCGTTGAACATCCCTCGGCTGACCTCGCCGTGCAGCAGCGAGACGCCGTTAGCCCGCTGTGCGAGCCGCAGACCCATGTGCGCCATGTTGAACTTCGACGGGTCGTCCTCTGCGCCGAAGGCGAGGATGCGTTCCAGCGGAACGCCGGGAAGCAGACGGGACTCCGCGTCGCACGATTGGTCTAATCCTTCGGTCGCCACTTCGGCCGCCCAAGACGGGCCGCCGAAGTATCGCTTCACCATCTCGACCGGGAACCGGTCGATACCCGCCGGCACCGGCGTGTGAGTCGTGAATACGGTGGACGACCGCACCACGGCCAGCGCGGTGTCGAAGTCGAGTCCGGCGTCGGTGAGCTCTCTGATGCGCTCGACGCCGAGGAACCCTGCGTGCCCCTCGTTCATGTGGAACACCTCGGGGGCGGGAAGACCCTCGATCTCGGTGTAGGCCCGGATGGCGCGCACGCCTCCGACTCCGCACAGGATCTCCTGCTTGATGCGGTGATCCTGGTCGCCGCCATACAGGCGGTCAGTGACACCGCGTAGGTCGTGCTCGTTCTCACCGATGTCGGAATCCAGCAATAGCAACGGAATTCGACCTACCTGGGCAATCCACACGTGGGCATACAGCTGCGCCGAATCGGGCATCGCCAACTCGACCAGCACGGGTTCACCCGAGGCGTCGGCAAGCAGGCGCAGCGGCAAGCCCTGCGGATCAAGCGACGGATACGTCTCGCGCTGCCATCCGTCCGCGGTCAGCGACTGACGGAAGTACCCAGAGCGGTAATAGAGGCCGACTGCGATCAGCGGCAGTCCGAGATCGGACGCCGACTTCAGGTGATCGCCTGCCAGGATGCCAAGACCGCCGGAGTAGTTGGGCAGCACCTCGGCGACGCCGAACTCCATCGAGAAGTACGCGATGCCGCGTGGCATCGATTGTGAGGTGGCCTCGGCTTCCTGGCGCTCCTGGTACCACATCGGCCGCTTCAGGTAGTCGTCGAGATCGGCAGCCAAGTGGTCGAGGCGAGCCAGGAAGGACTCATCGACGGCCAACTCGTCGAGGCGCTTCGGGCTGACCCCGCCGAGCAACGCCACGGGGTCGGGACCGACCTGCTCCCACAACTCGGGATCGACTGCGGCAAACAGATCCTGCGTCGCGGTGTCCCACGACCATCGCAGGTTGAACGAAAGGCTCCCCAGCGCCGCTAGTCGTTCGGGTAGATGGGCGCGGACGGTGAATCGACGGAGTGCTTTCACACGCGCTCAGCTTACTGACATTCCATGGGCCCGCAGGCTCCTCACCGGAGTCATCGCAGCTTTCTCATCGTCCATTCACCGCAAGGTGATTGAGCCGGACACTACGGTGGGTATGCGGCACGAAGGGTTGTGATCGCAATCCGTGGGCATTGCGCGGCCGTCAGGCCACGCCAGCGTGAGGAGTTGGGTGTTGACCGGTCGTATCGGGATCGATGACGTCGAACCCGCCGTATCCGGTGGACGGTTTCCCGCCAAGGCCGTCGTCGGAGAGGTGGTGCCGGTGCGGGCGACCGTGTGGCGCGAAGGCCACGACGCGGTGGCGGCGACACTGGTCGTGCGGTATCACGGGACCGCCTATCCGCGGTTGGCCAAGGGACCCGCTGAGGTATCCCCCACGGCCATCCCGATCGAAGCGGTCGTGGCGCCTTCGTCAAGAGTGAAACCGCAGGCCTTTGCGATGTCTCTGGGGCGAACCCCAGACGTCTATCACGGCCAGTTCGTTCCTGATGCCGTCGGATTGTGGACCTTTCGCGTCGACGGCTGGGGCGATCCGATCACGACGTGGCGACACTCGGTTAGTGCCAAACTCGAAGCGGGCCAAAGTGAGTCCGAGTTGTCGAATGACCTGCTCACCGGCGCGCAGCTGCTAGAGCGGGCCGCGACGGGCGTACCGCGTCAGCTTCGCATGCCGTTGATCGAGGCGGCGGCGAAGCTTCGCGCGCCAGGCGATCCGCACACGCGAGCGGGTGATGCGCTCGGGATCGACGTCGCAGACCTCTTGGCGAAGTATCCACTTCGCGAATTTGTCACTCGCGGAGAACAATTCGGCGTGTGGGTGGATCGTCCGCTGGCTAGGTTCAGCGCATGGTACGAGATGTTTCCGCGATCAACGGGTGGCACCGACGGCAAGGGCAACGCCGTACATGGCACCTTCGCCACGGCCACCAAGGCCCTGCCGCGCATCGCGAAGATGGGCTTCGACATCGTCTACATGCCTCCCATCCACCCGATCGGCAAGGTGCATCGAAAGGGCCGCAACAACAGCGTCACCGCAACGGGGAAGGACGTCGGATCGCCGTGGGCCATTGGCAGCGACAAGGGCGGACACGACGCCATCCACCCGAAGCTCGGTAGCTTCGACGACTTCGATGACTTCGTCGCCGCCGCGCGAGACCAGGGTCTCGAAGTCGCACTCGACCTCGCACTGCAGTGCGCCCCCGACCACCCGTGGGCCAAGGACCACCCGGAGTGGTTCACGGTGTTACCCGACGGCACGATCGCCTACGCGGAGAACCCGCCGAAGAAGTACCAGGACATCTACCCGGTCAACTTCGACAACGATCCGGCAGGCATCTATCAAGAGGTGTTACGTGTCGTTCGCCTGTGGATATCGCACGGAATCAAGGTATTTCGGGTCGACAACCCTCATACCAAGCCGCCCGACTTCTGGGCGTGGCTGATCGCCGAGGTCAAGAACGACGACCCCGACGTCATCTTCCTGTCCGAGTCGTTCACGCGACCGGCGCGCCTATTCGGACTTGCAAAGCTGGGCTTCACGCAGTCGTATTCCTACTTCACCTGGCGAACGGCGAAGTGGGAGATCACGGAGTTCGGCGAGGAGATCGCCGAACACGCCGACTACGCTCGGCTGAACCTCTGGCCGAATACGCCGGACATCCTGCACGAAAGCCTCCAACACGGTGGACCAGGCATGTTCGCCATCCGCGCAGTGATGGCCTCGACCATGAGCTCATCGTGGGGCGTGTACTCCGGCTACGAACTGTTCGAAAACCAAGCCGTCCGAGAGGGCAGCGAGGAATACCTCGACTCGGAGAAGTACCAACTGCGGCCTCGCGACTTCGAAGCCGCCCTCACCAGGGGCGAGTCACTGGAGCCCTTCCTGACCCGGCTCAACGAGATTCGCCACCTCCATCCTGCGCTGGCCCAACTGCGCACCATTAAGTTCCACCACATCGAGAACGACGCCCTGCTGGCCTATAGCAAGTTCGACCCGATCTCCGGCGACTGCGTCATGGTGGTGGTGACCCTCAACCCATTCGGTCCGGAGGAAGGCACGCTGTGGATCGACATGGGCGCGCTCGGCCGAGAGACCTATGAGCGGTTCTGGGTCCGCGACGAGATCACTGGTGAGGAATACCAGTGGGGCCAGTCCAACTACGTCCGCCTCGACCCGGCCAAGGCAGTCGCGCACGTTCTGAACATGCCCGCCATCCCTGTCGAGAAACGCCTCAGCCTGCTGAGGAGGGAGTGAAGTCCATGACCACCGTGAAGCAACACACCAGCGAACATCTTCGACCCAACGACTCCGACTTGCATCGGCTGCTCGCCGGTGAGCACCACGACCCGCACTCGATTCTGGGCGCTCACGAATACGGCGACCACACCGTCATCCGGGCACTACGTCCGCACGCCGTTGGCGTCCGGGCAGTCATCGGCGGCGAGCGCTACTCGTTCACCCACGTCGAGGGCGGCCTGTTCGCAGGCGCGGTGCCGTTCACCGACCTGGTCGACTACCGCCTCGAGGTGGGTTACCGCGGCGACGGCGACACCGTCGACGCGCACACCGTGGCCGACCCCTACCGATTCCTTCCAACGCTTGGCGAGATCGACCTTCATCTGTTCGCCGAGGGGCGACACGAACGACTGTGGGAGATCCTCGGCGCGCACCCGCGCAGCTTCACCACGCCCGACGGCGTGGTCGAGGGCGTTTCATTTGCAGTTTGGGCACCAAATGCCAAGGGCGTCAGCCTCATCGGAGAGTTCAACCATTGGGACGGCTATGAGGCACCGTTGCGGATGCTCGGCTCGTCGGGTGTGTGGGAGCTCTTCTGGCCAGGACTACGGGTCGGCGAGCTCTACAAGTTCCGGGTACGCGGTGCCGATGGGTCGGTGATCGACCGCGCCGACCCCATGGCCTTCGCCACCGAGGTACCGCCGCAGACCGCATCGCGCGTCACGTTGAGCGAGTACACGTGGGGCGATGCAGCGTGGATGGAACGTCGCGCACGGCTCAACCCCGTGTTCGAGCCCATGAGCACGCTAGAGGTGCACCTGATGTCATGGCGGCCGGGCCTCAGCTATCGCCAATTGGCCACGGAACTCACCAATTACGTTGTCGAACAGGGCTTTACTCACGTCGAGATGCTGCCCGTCGCCGAACACCCGTTCGGCCCCTCGTGGGGCTATCAGGTGACCTCCTACTACGCACCCACGTCACGTCTCGGTACGCCGGACGACTTCCGATTCCTCGTCGACTCGCTTCACCAGGCAGGGATCGGCGTGATCGTCGACTGGGTGCCCGCCCACTTCCCCAAGGACCAGTGGGCGCTCGGCCGGTTCGACGGCACGCCGCTCTACGAGCACTCCGACCCCCGTCGCGGCGAGCAACTCGACTGGGGCACATATGTCTTCGACTTCGGCAGGCCTGAGGTACGGAACTTCTTGGTCGCCAACGCCCTGTACTGGCTGCAGGACTACCACGTCGACGGCCTGCGGGTGGACGCCGTCGCATCGATGCTCTACCTCGACTATTCGCGTCCCGAGGGCGGCTGGACGCCGAACATCTACGGCGGTCGGGAGAACCTGGAGGCCGTGCAGTTCCTGCAAGAGATGAACGCCACCGTGCACAAGGTAGCGCCCGGGATCGTCACCATAGCCGAGGAGTCGACTTCGTGGCCAGGCGTCACCCGCGCGACAAACCTTGGCGGGCTGGGCTTTTCGATGAAATGGAACATGGGCTGGATGAACGACACCCTGGCGTTCGAGGCCCGCGACCCGATCCACCGCAGCTACCACCATCACGAGCTGACCTTCTCTCTGCTATATGCGTTCAGCGAGAACTTCGTACTGCCCATCAGCCACGACGAGGTCGTGCATGGCAAGGGCACGCTCTGGGGTCGGATGCCGGGCAACGACCACATGAAGGCCGCGGGACTCCGCAGCCTGCTGGCCTATCAATGGGCGCATCCTGGCAAGCAATTGCTTTTCATGGGCCAGGAGTTCGGCCAGCGAGCCGAGTGGTCGGAGGAGCGCGGCGTCGACTGGTATCAGCTCGACGAGAACAGCTTCTCCGGCGGCATTCAGCGGATGGTGCACGACATCAACGGCATCTACCGCGAGCGGCGGGCGTTCTGGTCGCAGGACACCAAGCCCGACGGCTACTCCTGGATCGACGCCAACGACTCTGCCAACAACGTGTTGAGCTTTCTTCGCTTCGGTGACGACGGCTCCGTGCTCGCCTGCGTGTTCAACTTCTCGGGCAGCGAGCACACGCGGTATCAGCTGGGGTTGCCGCATACCGGCACGTGGCGGGAGATCCTCAACACCGACGCCACCATCTACAACGGTGCAGGCGCAGGCAATCTCGGCGAGGTGGAAGCGACCTCGGATCCGTGGCACGGAAGGCCCGCGTCGGCCGTGATGGTGCTGCCGCCGTTGTCGGCCCTGTGGTTCGAGCCCGCCTAGAAGCTTGCTCGCCGAACGTGGGTTACCTCCACGCATTTCGCGAATATGCGTGGCGGTAATCCACGTTCGACAGCGGTCGAGCTGACCTAGTAGAGCGCGTTGGCCAGGTTGCGACGGCCTGCGATAACCTCGGGATCGGCCGGATCGAATAGGTCGAACAGTTCGATGAGTCGCGTGCGCACCTTCGTGCGGTCGTCGCCAGCCGTGCGCTTGACCAGGCCGATCAACCGGTCGAACGCCGCCGCGACATTCTGCTGCATGAGCTCGGCGTCCGCGGCAGCGAACGCCAACTCGATGTCGTCGGGCGCAGCGTCGGCGGCCACGACCGCGCCGGGGGCGCCCGACGTTGCCCGTTGCAGGAAGACGATCTGACGTACCGCGGCCGTCGCTTCGACGTGGCCCGGCCTCGCGTCGAGAATTGCGCGGTACGACGCGAGCGCGGCATCGAAGTCGCCTGCGTCGAGGTGATCCCGCGCAGCGGCCAACTCCGGGTCGACGGCCTCTGCCTGTTCGGGGCCGCCTTCGAGCTTGCCGGCCGTCGCATCGAGCAGCGAGTCGATCCAACGCCGGAGCTGCTCGGGCGGCTGGACGCCCTTGAAGCTCGACAACGGCTGACCGCCTGCGATGGCGACCACGGTCGGAACGGCTTCTACCCCGAACATCTGCGCTACGCGCGGGGTCGTGTCGACGTTGACCGTCGCGAGCGACCACGTGCCGCCGTCGGCACCCGCTAGATCGGCGAGCGACGCGCCGAGCTGCGCACTCGACTCACTGCGGGGCGACCACAACAGCACCACGACCGGTACCTGGCCGGATCGGACGAGCACCTCGGCTTCGAAGTTGACTTCGGTCACCTCGACGCCGCCGGACACGTTCGCGGCCGAACCGCCTTGCGTAGTGGCCGGCTTCTTGAGCGCCGAGAGGTCGACTGCGCCAGCGAGACCGGCGCCCATGGAAGGTCGGGGACGTGTCACGGTCTCAAGTCTGTCATGCCGGACCGGGGGTAGATGAGGCCGGTTCGACAGCCCTTGCCGCACCGAGCTGACCGCTGCGCTCGACCCACATGAGGAAGATCACACTCGCCAACGGCACGATGCTCGCCAGCAAACCCAGCAGCCATGTACGGATTCGCCACTTCGATGCCATTCCCACCAGCAGCCCCGTCGCGATGAATGCGATGAAGATCAGTCCGTGGGCCATGCCGAACACCTTCACACCGACCTCGGTGCGCGGGCTACCCAGGTACTTGAAGTACATCCCGACCAGCAGGCCGACCCAACTCACCGCCTCCGCGAAGGCAATGAGACGGAACCACCCCGTGGCGGCGCGAAGGTCGAAAGTGCTCGTCATGGCGCCATTGTGCACGACAGGCGCACTAGCTACTACAAAGCGTCGTTGACGGTTGGTTGGCGTCAGGGGCGACGCAGGATCAGAGCGTCGCCCTGGCCCCCAGCACCGCACAGCGCAGCGACCGCGTATCCGGAACCCTTGCGCGCGAGTTCGAGGGCCGCGTGCAACGTGATCCGCGCGCCGGACATGCCAATCGGATGTCCGATGGCGATGGCGCCGCCGTCGACGTTGACCTTCGCCTCGTCAAGACCCAGCTCCTGGGTAGAGGCGAGGGCAACGGCTGCGAACGCCTCGTTGATCTCGACCACGTCCAGCTGATCGATCGAGATGCCCTCCTTGGCGACGGCCTTCTTGATGGCATTGGCGGGCTGGCTCTGCAGGGTCGAATCGGGGCCCGCGACGACGCCATGCGCACCGATCTCGACCAGCCACTCCAGTCCGAGTTCCTCGGCCTTGGCCTTGTTCATCACCACGACCGCGCATGCGCCGTCGGAGATCTGCGATGCGGAGCCCGCGGTGATGGTGCCGTCCTTGCGGAACGACGGCTTGAGGCTCGCCAGCGACTCCGCGGTGGTGTTGGCGCGGATGCCCTCGTCCTCGGCGAACTCGATCGGATCGCCCTTGCGCTGCGGAATCGAGACGGGCACGACCTCGTCGGCGTAGACGCCGTCCTTCCACGCCGCTGCTGCACGCTGATGCGACTGCGCGGCGTATTCGTCCTGCTGAACGCGGGTGAATTCGTCCACGTCGTTGCGCTGCTCGGTCAGTGCACCCATCGGCTGGTCGGTGAAGACGTCGTGCAAGCCGTCGTACGCGAGGTGGTCGAGCATCGTCACGTCGCCATACTTGAAGCCCGCGCGGCTGCCCATGAGGAGATGCGGCGCCTGGGTCATCGACTCCTGACCACCAGCCACCACCACGTCGAACTCGCCAGCCCGGATGAGCTGGTCGGCGAGGGCGATCGCGTCGATCCCCGACAGGCACATCTTGTTGATCGACAACGAGGGGACGTCCCAGGGAATCCCCGCGGCGACGGCCGACTGGCGGGCAGGCATCTGGCCCGCTCCCGCCGTCAAGACCTGGCCCATGATCACGTACTCGACGGCCGACGCGGGAACCTTCGCCTTCTCGAGTGCACCCTTGATGGCGATGGCGCCCAGATCGCTTCCGGAGAAGTCCTTGAGCGAGCCGCTGAACTTGCCTACCGGCGTGCGTGCACCTGCAACGATCACCGACGTGGTCATGTCTTTACCTCCGAATACATGGCTGCGAGCCCGTGTGGCCGATTTAACATATTCAAACGATTGCGTAAAGGTTACCGTGGCTAAATGACGACCGAACAGGTTGATGCACGTCCAGCGCTCGCCAGCGCCCTCGTGACCGCAGTAGATCACGTTGGCATCGCGGTGCCCGACCTAGATACTGCCATCAAGTGGTATCACGACCACCTCGGGATGATCGTCCTGCATGAAGAGGTGAACGACGACCAAGGCATTCGCGAAGCGATGCTCGCGGTCCGTGGCGCACCCAAGGGCAGCACGCAGATTCAGCTGATGGCGCCGCTCGACGAGACGTCGACAATCGCGAAGTTCCTCGACAAGCGCGGACCCGGCCTGCAGCAGTTCGCCTACCGCGTCAGCGACCTCGACGCGATCTCCGAAAAACTGCGTGCCGATGGCATCCGGCTGATCTATGACCAACCGCGCAGAGGTACGGCGAACTCGCGGATCAACTTCATCCATCCCAAGGATGCGGGCGGCGTGCTGGTCGAACTCGTCGAACCCGCCTGACGACCGCTACGACCACCTTCTCGTCGGCCCGCGGTTCGCGCGGTTGGCCCAGCATGCCGTGTGCCAGTGACGCCTGTCGTCCACGGCGGACTCACCCAGATCCGTCTGCCACACGACGACGTGCGCGATGCCTACCTTGATCTCGTGGTCGCAGCCCGGACACCGATAGGGCTTGGTCGCCCGCGACGCGGCGACGGGTCGTACCTCGTAGTCGTAGCCGTCCGGCCCGACCTCGACGCGCCTGGACGTCTGCAGCGGCCGTACCCCCCGTGGAGGTGTGCCGCGCCGTTTGCCCATTCGACCAGTCTAGGCGCTCAGAACAGCCGGAACTCGGTGCTGTCCATCCCGCGCATCTGATCGTAATCCAGTGTGACGCAACGTATTCCACGGTCGGTCGCCAGCGTGCGCGCCTGAGGCTTGATCTGTTGCGCGGCAAACACGCCGCTCACCGGTGCCAGCAGAGCGTCGCGGTTGAGCAGGTCCAGGTAGCGGGTGAGCTGTTCGACGCCGTCGATCTCGCCGCGGCGCTTGATCTCGACGGCGACCGACCGGCCCAACTCGTCACGACACATCAGATCGACGGGGCCGATCGCCGTCATGTACTCGCGTCGCACCAGGGTGTAGCCGACGCCGAGCAGCTCGACGTGCTCGGCGAGCAACGCCTGGAGGTGGGCCTCGACGCCATCCTTCACCAGGCCGGGATCGACGCCGAGTTCGTGGCTGGAGTCGTGCTCGACGTCCTCGATCGTGATGCGTAGCTGTTCGCCCGCCTTGTTCTCCACCACCCATACCGGCGCGGGACCGTCGGTCTCCTCCACCATCCAGCACGGCGGGCTCATCCAGTTCAGCGGCTTGTAGGCGCGGTCGTCGGCGTGCACGCTCACCGATCCGTCGGCCTTGACCAACAACAGTCTGCGGGCAGAGGGAAGGTGGGCGGTTAGGCGGCCGACGTAGTCGACGGTGCACTGGGCGATGACGAGGCGCACCGGACCACCATAAGGGTCGACGGCGGTTAACTAGGCTGACGCCACGATGACGCAGGAAAAGACCACGGCACAACGACTGGGCCAAGTGCTGGAGAAGGTCACCAACCAGAGCAGCCGGATTCCTTCGACCCCCGAATATGGGTCCTGGATGTTGGGCCGGGTCTCTGAGAGCCAGCGTCGACGACGGATCCGGATCCAGGTCATCCTCACCACGGTCGTACTCGTCGCGAACTTCATCGGTGTCTGCGTCGCGCTCCTGGTCGTGACGGTCACCTTCCCCGTGCCGAGCGTCTTCGACTCAGACGTCCTGTGGATCACCTTCGCGGTGGCCCCCAGCTACATCGGATTGGCGTTCGTCGTCGGCGTCGTCTGGGCGACCAACCGGGTGATCAACAACGTGCGGTGGGCGTTGGAGGAGCGCCAGCCGACGCCGAAGGACCAGCTAAACACCTTCTTCGCGCCGTGGCGCCTGACCCGCGTCCTTCTCGCCCTCTGGGGCGGTGGCACCGTCGTGCTGACCATCCTCTACGGCCTACAGGACGTCAACTACATCCCCAAGGTTCTGCTGGGAGTTAGCTTTCCCGGGATCGTCGTCTCTGCCAGTTGCTATCTCTTCACCGAGTTCGCGCTCCGCCCGGTCGCCGCGCAGGCGCTGGAGGTGGGTCCCCCGCCCCGCCGCTTCGCCCCCGGCATCATGGGCCGGACGCTGACCGTCTGGGCGCTCGGCTCGGGCGTGCCCGTACTTGGCATCCTGCTCGCGGCCATCATCACGCTGTCCTTACAGATCGTCTCGCCAACCCAGTTCACCGTTGCCGTAATGATTCTCGCGATCTTCGCGCTGGTGTTCGGCTTCATCCTGATGTGGATCCTGTCCTGGCTCACTGCCACCCCGGTACGGAGCGTGCGGGCCGCGCTCAATCGCGTCGAGCGGGGTGATCTGGACACCGAACTCGTCGTGTTCGACGGCACCGAACTAGGCCAGCTACAAAGAGGTTTCAACACGATGGTCGTGGGTCTGCGCGAGCGCGAGCGGGTGCGCGACCTCTTCGGTCAGCACGTCGGCAAGGAGGTCGCGAAGCTCGCCGAGAAGGAACGCCCGAAACTTGGCGGCGAGGAACGCCACGCTGCGGTCATCTTCGTCGACATCATCGGGTCGACGAAGCTCGTGACCGGCCGACCGGCAGTAGAGGTCGTCGAACTGCTGAACCGGTTCTTCGCGGTCGTCGTCGACGAGGTCGACAACCACCACGGGTTGGTCAACAAGTTCGAGGGCGACGCGGTGCTCGCCGTCTTCGGCGCTCCGGTGTCGCTCGATGACGCCGAGGGTGAGGCGCTCGCCGCCGCCCGCAGAATGGCCGAGCGGCTGCGCGTCGAGGTCCCCGAGTGTCAGGCAGGGATCGGGGTCGCGTCTGGCCAAGTGGTGGCGGGCAACGTCGGCGCCAAGGACCGCTTCGAGTACACCGTGATCGGAGAGCCGGTCAACGAGGCCGCCAGGTTGTGCGAGTTGTCGAAGGAGATCGAAGGTCACCTCGTCGCGTCGTCGGCAACCGTCGAGCACGCCGCCGAAACCGAGTCTGCCCACTGGCAACTGGGAGACACCGTGACGCTGCGCGGCCACGACGAACCCACCACGCTGGCGACGCCCGTCTAGCGTGCGAAGTCCGCACGGGTCGACGCCCTCGCCGCCGCGACTGCATCGTCCAGCGTGAGGTAGCGGGACTCTTCGAACTCGGGTTCGTTGCGAATCACGATTCCTTCCGGGTCGACGAGGTAACCGTGCTTTCCCTGCGCCCGCAACGTCACCGTCATCCCGGACAGCAGGGCGCGAGCGGCATCGTCGATGTCGTCGACGCGGGACACGTCGAGGATCACTGCGTCGAACGCATCCCGATCCCGATCGACCGTGCGCAGCACCTGCTCAGCGCCGCTGAACAGCAGATCGCCGTGCGCCTCATACACGCGCACCTTGTCGCACGGTTCGTATACCGCCCGCAACGTGGCCCGACCGTCGCGAGACACGTTCAAGAAGTGCAGCCCGAGCTGTTCGGACAGGCTGCGGCACAACCGAACTCCCCGCACGCTGTTGCCCTTGGCATCCAACAGCGGCGAGTAGACGCCGATCCCGAGTTGGCCGGGAAGCACCGCGACGATGCCGCCTCCGACGCCGCTCTTGGCTGGCATCCCGACGGCACTTACCCAATCGCCTGCCGCGTCGTACATACCGCACGTCACCATCACCGACAGCGTCCGCTTCACCACGTCGGCGCTCGTGACCCTGCGACCGGTCAACGGGTTCAGGCCGCCGCGTGCCAACGTCGCGGCCATCCGCGCCAAGTCGGTGGAGGTCACGTTGAACGAGCACTGGCGAAAGTACACGTCGAGTACCTCGTCGGGATCGTCGTCGAGCACGCCGAAGCTCTGCAGCATGTAGGCGATGGCGCGGTTGCGGCTGCCGGTGGCCTTCTCCGATGCGTACACGTCGTGATCGAGTTCGAGTTGCCGACCCGCGAACGCGGAATAGAAGTCTCGGATCTGTTCGAACCGCTCGTCGGGAGTCCGCGCAGGGATGAGCGACACCGCCGCGATCGCCCCGGCGTTGATCATCGAGTTCTTCGGCATCTTGGTGGCCTTGTCGACGCTGATTTCGTTGAACGCGTCACCAGATGGCTCGACGCCGATCTTCGCATCGACGGCCTGCTGACCGATGCGGTCCAGCGCCAATGCGTACGTAAAGGGCTTGGAGATCGACTGAATGGTGAATTCGACTGCGGCATCGCCGGATTCGTAGACGAAACCGTCCGACGACGACAACGAAAGACCGAACCCGCTCGGATCGACGCGGGTCAGTTCGGGGATGTAGCTCGCTAGCGCACCCTCGCTGACGTCCGCGTGCTCGGCCCGAATCTGATCCAGGTACCGCTGCACCAGTTGGGCCATGTGTCGGATTCTAGGTGCGGCCTAGCCTCCGACGGCCACCTCGTGGGTTGCGATCCACTGTCGCCCTTCCTTGGACGCGCGCACCAGTGCGCCGTACTCGCCGAGGAAGTGGGCGACGGCACCCGCCGCGGGCAACATCCCGAGGTAGCGAAAGATGCGGCGTGGACGCGGCCGTTTGACGAGTTCGTCGCCGATTGCACGCATGAGTCCAGCAAGCTGCCACAACGCCCTTCCGAGACCCTTGGGCGTCCACTCGAGCTCTGGTGTATTCCCGCCGTCCTCGGGGGTGTCCACGACGTCGAGATCGCGGTCGCACATGACCGCACCCAGCAGGCGCACTTGCTCCCGCCGATCGGTGACACCCAACTCTCGCGCGACTGCGCACAGAACGATCGATTGGCTGGCGAAGGCGAGCAGATCCTGCACGGGAAGTCGATCGGCGATGACACCGAATGCGCCGGGAAACGCGACGACGATCGTGTCGACCGCACCAACCCGTCGCACCCACCAGTCGATTCGATCGTCGAGGTCCATCCCCTCCCACGCCTCGGTCCCCGGCACGTCAACGGCGTTGAGCGCCCACGCGGCGGCATCGGCCACCTTGGCGCCGGGGGTCTGAGAGCTTCCCAGCTCGTGTGTGCGCTTCTTCAGGCCGAGCAGGTCGAGGCCGGCGAGCAGGTCGAGCATTGGATTGATGAGGCCGACTGCACGCCGCAGTACGCATGCCACGTCGGCGTCGTCGATGGTGGCGGTCGGCAGCGGAACGAGGCTCATTGGTCGATCATTGCCGGTGGTCGACACTGGAGTGCACTTGGTGAGGGCGCACGGAGCCAGATATGTTGCTTACTCATGGCCTTGTCACCCGACATCGTCGGCCTGACGTACACCCATCCCGACTACTTCGAGGTCGGGAGGGAGAAGATTCGTGAGTACGCGAAGGCGGTCAAGAACACCGACGATGCGTATCTCGACGACGACGCCGCGCGTGACCTCGGGCACGACTCGATCCTCGCCTCACTGACCTTCACGTCGATCTTCGGTTATCGGGCCCAAATGGCTTTCTTTGCGCACGCAAACATTCCGATCGAGGACGAGCAAGTCGTTCAATCCGCGCAAGAGCTGAGATTCATTCGCCCCATCAAGGCCGGCGACAAGCTTTATCTCCACCTTCGCATCGACTCGCTACGGCAGGCCTTCGGAGCCGACGTTCTCGTGCTGGGAAGTCGCATCACGAATCAAGATGGCGAAACGGTACAGGAGGGCTCCACCACTCTCGCGGGGCGCAGTGCGCCGGCAGAAGGCTCCGCTGCACTGCCGTGAACGGGCCATACCACTCGTAGTACGCCGCATTCCGCTCCGCGATGTCGACCTGCCGGTGTTCGGATGCGACGCCACGACGGTCCGAGGCCCTTCCGCTGACCAACGCTCGGCACGCATCGATGCCCGGTCCAGCCGCAAGGCTGATCGGCACGGGCCCACATTGATGTCGGTTTTCCGCTAGTGCTGACCGTATCGACGTGTCAGTGTGACAAGCATGCACGAAGACTTCGAACGCTGTTACCGAGCCGTCCAATCCAAGGACGCCCGGTTCGACGGCTGGTTCGTCACGGCCGTGCTGACCACCGGAATATATTGCAGGCCAAGCTGTCCCGTCCGTCCGCCCTTCGCTCGCAACGTCCGTTTCTACCCCACGGCCGCGGCGGCGCTGAAGTCCGGATTCCGAGCGTGCAAGCGCTGCAGGCCGGACGCGTCGCCGGGTTCTCCCGAGTGGAACGTCCGCAGTGACGTCGTCGCGCGCACCATGCGCCTGATCGCCGACGGAACGGTCGACCGCGACGGTGTGACGGGATTGGCCGCCCGCGTCGGATACACCACCCGACAGCTGGAGCGGCTCCTACAGGCCGAGGTGGGCGCCAACCCGTTGACCCTCGCTCGTGCTCAACGCACGCAGACCGCCCGGGTGCTGATCGAGACCACCGACCTGGCGTTCAGCGACGTGACGTTCGCGGCCGGCTTCTCGAGCATCCGGCAATTCAACGACACCATCCGATCGACCTACGCGCTCACGCCCACCGAACTGCGCCACCGCGCACTCACGAGCTTTGGCCGAGGCGATACGGGCGGCGCAGGGGTGCTGTCGGTACGACTACCGGTACGCACCCCGTTCGCCCACGAGGGACTGTTCGGCCACCTCGCCGCGACGGCCGTCCCCGGCGTCGAGGAAGTACGCGACGGCGCATACCGGCGCACGCTTCGATTGCCATCCGGCACGGGAATCGTTGCCCTGACCCCGCGCGTCGACCATGTCCGATGCGAATTGGTGCTCGACGACATGAGGGATCTCTCGACCGCGATCGCCCGTTGCAGGAGACTGCTCGACCTGGATGCCGATCCGGAGGCCGTCATCGACGTCCTCGGTGGCGACCCGCACCTGAGCGCACTCGTCGCGAAGGCACCGGGACAGCGGATCCCTCGAACCGTCGACGAGAACGAATTGGCGCTGCGCGTCGTGCTCGGTCAGCAGGTGTCGACCAAGGCGGCGCGGACGCACGCTCGACGACTCGTCGAGGCGTATGGATCATCTGTCGACGATGCGAATGGCGCTCTGACGCATGCGTTTCCATCGGTCGAACAACTCGCTGACGTCGACCCCGCATACCTGGCCCTGCCGAAAGCACGCCAGCGCACAGTCGTCGCGTTGATCGGCGCGCTCGCGGCCGGTCGGGTCGTCCTCGGCCCTGGCTGCGACTGGAACCGCGCCCGAGAGCAGCTGCTGGCACTTCCCGGCATCGGACCGTGGACTGCGGAAGTGATCGCCATGCGCGGGCTCGGCGATCCCGACGCATTTCCGGCCACCGACCTCGGCGTCCAGGTCGCCGCCAAACAACTCGGCCTCGCCGCGTCGTTGAGCGAGGCGAGCACCCACTGGCGGCCGTGGCGCGCCTACGCCACCCAGCACCTGTGGACTGCACTCGATCACTACGTCAACCAATGGCCGCCGCATTCGGCCCCGAAGGAGCAACGGTGATGGCCACGATTCATACCCGCACCATCGAGAGCCCGGTCGGACCCTTGACGCTGGCGGGTCGCGATGGCCGGCTCATGCATCTGCGGATGGTCGATCAGACATACGAGCCGAATCACGACGGTTGGGAGTCGAGCGAGTCTGCTTTCGAGGACGCCGTCGCGCAGCTGGAAGCGTATTTCGACGGCGAGCTGATGGAATTCGACCTCGACCTAGACCTCGTGGGCACGGCCTTTCAACGGCGCGTGTGGGATGCGTTGCTCACGATTCCCTACGGCCAGACGCGGTCGTACGGACAAATCGCCGAACAGATCGGCTCACCAAGCGCTTCACGAGCAGTCGGTCTGGCCAACGGCCACAACCCAATTGGAATCATCGTGCCGTGCCATCGCGTGATCGGAGCGAATGGCAGCCTCACCGGATACGGCGGCGGACTGGACCGCAAGAGGAGCCTCCTCGCATTGGAGAAGAACCGCGTATCACCGGTCGCCACGCTCTTCGACTGACTCAAAGCTCTTTGACGCGACGCCGATTAACAACGGTGAGTTGCCGCTACGCTTACGACATGGCGATCGTCCACCCCACCGCCACCATCAGCCCGACCAAGGCCGAACTCGCGCAGAAGTGGTTGGCGGAAGCCGATTGGTTCGACGGTGATCCAAACGCCATCGAAGTTCGTTCACGACTCTCATACCGATTCGACGATCCTGCAGGCAAGGTCGGAATCGAGACGTTGGTCGTGCGCGATGGCAGCCGACTGATTCAGATCGTCCTGAGCTATCGCGAGGCCGCACTCGTGGGGGCAGACGAGTTCTTCCTGGACAACATGCAGCACTCAGCGCTTGGAACGCGCTGGATCTACGACGGCGTCGGGGATCCAGTGGCGGTCGCCGCCTTCGTGCGCGCGATCGTCGCGGGCGAGCACTCGGCCATCCTGGAATTCGCCGTCGACGGACAACCCCGCAGCGTCGAAACTCATGTCCAGGCGCATGGCACCGGGACCGCCGCGGCGCCGGAAGACATCAGGGTGCTCGGCGTCGAGCGTGAGGGAACAGTGAGTTCCGTGCAAACGACTGCGGGAATCCTTCGCATCCCGCACCTGATCGAAGCTGGCACACCGACGGCTCCCTTGAATCTGGTGGGAGCCGTCGAAGGCCTGGAGGCAGACGTGGTCCTGGCCGAGTTCGAGCCCGTCGACCGCTAGTACGTCCTGCCGCCGGCGCGGCCTCAAGGGCATAAAGTCAATAACGAATCGAATCAAACTAACGCAGTTATTCGAATGCGACGCTTCTTCGTACGCAGACGTCCGCAATCCAAATACAAAAATGCCGATGCCCCCCAATCGAAATTGGGGGGCATCGGACTTAATTTGTGTTCGGCGGTGTCCTACTTTTCCGACCGGAGGGTCAGTATCATTGGCGCTGGTAGGCTTAGCTTCCGGGTTCGGGATGGGTCCGGGCGTTTCCCTGCCGCTGTTGCCGCCGTAAC